>Ga0164297_10000021_pt1 | contig 194680 bp, 185 predicted proteins | sample GEODES058metaG_FD_113539 | JGI IMG/M metagenome (GOLD analysis project Ga0164297, IMG submission 113539) | Dystrophic lake water microbial communities from Trout Bog Lake, Wisconsin, USA - GEODES058 metaG | ecosystem: Environmental > Aquatic > Freshwater > Lake | place: USA: Trout Bog Lake...
AAATCATCAGAGTCCGGAGTTAAGTTCATTTTGTCATCGGCTTTCGCGTCGTGCATCATGTTGTTCGGCATCTCCATGCTCTACGGCACTACCGGCACGCTTGACTTTATAGAAATGGCGCCGCTACTTAAAACAGGTTCATTGCAGATACTCAGTTTCATATTCATATTTGCAGGTCTTGGCTTCAAGCTATCTGCAGTTCCTTTTCATCTATGGACAGCTGACGTATACGAGGGAGCGCCTGCCCCTGTTACTGCTTACCTTTCAGTTGTCTCTAAAGGCTCGGTAGTGTTTGTATTGTTCACAGTCTTGTTCAAGGTGTTTGCAGCGTATAGTGGCATGTGGTACAACATTCTCTACCTCACTATCCTGCTCACTATCACCATTGGTAATCTGTTTGCTATCAGGCAGAACAATATCAAGCGTTTTCTTGCTTTCTCTTCTATTTCGCAGGTGGGTTATATACTCCTGGGTATCTCGTCCGGCACTACCATGGGGGCCACGGCTGCCGTATTCTTTCTCATCGTGTATACCTTTTCTAATCTTGGTGCGTTTGGTGTCATCTCCTTGGTATCAGCAAAGACGGATAAAGAGAATATTGATGACTACAAAGGCTTTTATGCTGCTAATCCATTCCTGAGTTGGGTAATGGCTATCTGCTTATTCTCATTGGCAGGTATTCCTCCAACAGCCGGTTTCTTCGGTAAAATGTTCCTAGTGACTGCGGGAGCCTCCAAAGGCAATTACCTGTTGATCAGCGTAGCTGTAATGAATATGGTCGTCTCCCTATTCTATTACCTGCGTGTCATCAAGGCCATATTCATTGATAAAAGTGACACACCTATCGAAAAGCTTTCCGGTAGCGCACCTATGCGTGTTGCATTGTTCATATGCCTTATAGGTGTGGTAACAACCGGCTTCATTTCAGGCTTGTTCGAGCACATCACCAACATCATAGGTAAATAAATATTGATCACAACTACAACGGATTACTTATACAATGGCGCTCAACCCCAACCATACTTTCGAAGATCTTGACGGCGTAAAATGCGCCATTGTTGAGAAAAATTGCGCACCTGCAAGGGTCGATTTTATTAAAGATCTGCTGGAGTTCAATGGCTTTACTGTAGTCGTAGTAAAAAGCCCGCCACCTAAGGCAGCTCCAAAGCCTGCGCCCAAGCCGGCACCACCGGTAGCTGAGGGTGAAACTCCACCTCCACCGCCGCCTCCTGAACCTGAAGAGCCTGCTGCACCGCCACCACCGGACACTTATACTGTTGGCGTGACAGATGTTACCTTCAGCCCTACCAATGCGGTATTCAACAGGGAGTTAAGAACAAGGAATAAGGAAGTGGTCACCTCTGCTTACTGGAAACAGCAGGAAGCCGCACCTCAAAAAGATGAATGGTATTGGAGTAAGAAGTAAAATGTAATAACACCTCCCTTGCCCTTGAAGAGGGTTAGGCTGAGGCTTCTGCTATGCGTCCGGAATAAACTTCATGGAGATAGAATTCACGCAGTGGCGTGTATTCTTAGCCGTAAATCTTTCTCCGGTGAACACATGCCCCAGATGGCCGCCACAATTGGCACATACTATCTCTACTCTATGTCCGTCAGCGTCAGGTACTTTCTTCACTGCTCCGGGTATCTCGTCATCAAAGCTTGGCCAGCCGCAGTGTGAATCAAACTTATCTTTAGAATGATACAACGGAGTATCGCATCTTCTGCACACATAGGTGCCACTTTGCTTATTGTCGGTATACTCACCCGTAAAAGGGCGTTCTGTGCCTTTATGAATGATCACTCTTTCTTCTTCCTTTGTCAGTTTATTGTATTCCATGCGGATGCGTTTTTTATCTTTCAATAGTTATGCAGGATAAACATAGGGCATCATTTCTTCCAGGTGTTTGCGTTCATTGCTCAGGCGCGGCACCTTATTCTGTCCTCCCAGTTTGCCCTTGTCTTTCAGCCAGCTCATAAAGCCGCCTTTTGGCATCTGATGCACTATAGGCATACGCAGGGCTATATCTTTATGTCGTTTGGCTTCGTAATCAGAATTGATGGCCTGAAGTGACTTATCGAGTAAAGTCACAAATCGCTCCAGCGGCACAGGCAGGTAGTCGAACTCTATGATCCATTCGTGAGCTCCGTTGCTCTCGCCGGACATGTAGCTTGGCGCAGCAGAATAGTCTACCACTATCGCGCCTGTCTCGGCGCAGGCTATGGCTATGGCATTGTCGCTGTTGTCTACGATTACCTCCTCACCAAAGGCGTTGATATAGTGTTTAAGTCTGCCGGTAACCTTGATACGGAAAGGATCTATGGAAGTAAAATGAACCGTATCGCCCACCAGGTAACGCCACAAGCCACCGTTGGTGCTGATGATCATTGCATAATTCTTATAAGGCTCTACTTCTTTCAGTGTCAGCGTTTGCGGGTTTTCCTTGCCGTACTCACTCATCGGCATGAACTCGTAAAACACACCATGATTCAGGAAGAGCAACATACCATCTTCATCTTCCTTATCCTGTGCTGCAAAGAAGCCTTCAGATGCATTATAGGTTTCCCTGTAGTGCATATTAGCGCTGGGTATGAACTGTTCAAATTGGCGGCGATAAGGTGTAAAATTCACCCCACCATGTATGTATAGTTCCAGGTTAGGCCATATGTCCAACAAGTTATTAGTACCTGTTATTTCAAATATTCGTTTGATAAGCACAGTGGTCCACGTAGGCACACCGGCTATATAAGTTACGTTCTCATGAATGGTACTGTGCGCCATGCGCTCTATCTTCTCTTCCCACTCATTCATCAGCGCTATAGACATTTCCGGCAGGCGAAACATCTTGGCAGCAAAGGGCATGTTCTGCAAGGTAATTGCAGAGATGTCGCCAAAGAAGGAAGCTGCGTTGAGCTGGTTTATCTGGTGACTTCCACCCAGCACAAGGCATTTGCCCGATGTAAGATTGCTCTGCGGATTATCTTTCAGGTACAACGCCAGCACATCTTTTCCTCCCCTGAAGTGGTTATCATCCAGCGACTCTTTACTTACCGGTATGAACTTACTTTTATCGCTTGTAGTGCCACTGCTTTTGGCAAACCAGGTGATGGGCGATGGCCATAGTATATTCTGCGACCCTTCAAATATGCGTTGTATATAAGGTTTCAGACCATCGTAATCATTGATAGGTACATTTTTCTTGAAATCAGCAATGCTGTCTATCTTCTCAAAATTATACTTCTTACCATACTCTGTGAACTGAGCGGATCCTATAAGGTGATTGAATACCTGTTGCTGGGTATCTATCGGATTGTGCATGAAATTATCTATCGCACTCTGACGCAATTTTATAAAACCTCTGAATGCAGGACTGATAAGTATACTCATGTTATATCATTAGTGTTTTCATGACATGCAACGTGCATATCTGCAATTTATTGGGCGCTATTACTTGGTTGTGCATAGGTCTTCCGCTTCAGCACAAAGTGCTGGCCCAGATATACCCTTCTTACCTCTTCATTCTCAGCAAGTTCTTCTGCCACACCGGCCATCAGTATCTTACCCTCAAACAGCAGGTAGGCGCGGTCTGTAATAGACAACGTTTCCTGTACATTATGGTCTGTGATCAGGATGCCTATGTTCTTGTATTTAAGGGTAGCTACAATACTTTGTATGTCCTCTACAGCTATAGGGTCGATACCTGCAAAAGGTTCATCGAGAAGTATAAATTTAGGATTTACAGCCAGTGCGCGTGCTATCTCTGTTCTGCGGCGCTCACCACCGCTCAATACATCACCATTGCTTTTGCGCACATGGCCCAGTCGGAATTCCTCAAGTAGTTCTTCCAGCTTATGCTGCTGCTCGCCGCGGGTAAGGTTAGTCATTTCCAGTACAGCCGATATGTTATCCTCAACCGATAGTTTGCGGAAAATAGACGCTTCTTGCGGCAGATAGCCGATACCCATTTTCGCGCGCTTGTACATCGGTAATTTGGTGATGTCCAACCCATCGAGGTAAACGGTGCCGCTATCAGGCTTTACCAGACCTACCACCATGTAGAAGGAGGTGGTCTTCCCTGCTCCATTTGGCCCCAGCAATCCTACGATCTCTCCCTGACTCACTTCAAACGATACGCTTTTTACCACTGTACGTTTTCCGTATTGCTTCACTAAGTTCTCAGTATGTATTTTCAAATGACTGGTTTTAAGCAAAAATAAGAAAGTTATGGGGTAGAAAATAGTTAATAAACACTAGTTGGTATATAACGACCGGACAAGACAAAAGGCCGGAAAGTATGTAAAGTTGGTATTTTTAGCCATATAAATAATATACTACATGTAACACAAAAAGATGAAATGACAGCCTAACAGGAAAAAGGCTGCGGCTGAGATTAAACCATTCCCTGTATACCCCGTCAAAGCCACAAATAAAACAAATGAAGCTGAACAGAATGATCAGGTTAATGACAGTGGTGCTGTCCCTGTCTATTACCGTACATGCACAGGATAGGCAACCTAAAACACCCATGCAACGAGCCGATAACCAGACCCGATGGATGCAAAAGAATCTGGGCATTACCAATGCGCAAAGTGAAAAAGTACATGACATCATTCTGTACTATGCAACGGAAAATGATAAGGCCAAAGCCGACCCACCGGGACGGGATAAGAAAATGGAAAAACAAGGAATAAGAAAGGGACGCGAACAGGAACTAAAGGAAGTACTGACCGCTGACCAGTATGAAAAGTATCTCGCCCACCTGCAACAAATGAAAGAGAGGAGACAGGAAAAGAGAGGAGCCTACATGCAGGGCGACTATTAATGTTGTGTGATTACAGTTTTACGAGGGCGGGGTGTTCTCACTCCGCCTCATTTTATTGCAGGGGTCGGCTTATAGCCGACCTTTGTTATTTGCATTTAACCACATAGGCACTAAGTCGCTGAGAAAGGATTATGTTTTCTCCCATACTATACACGCTAAGCCTCTAGTTGTTGAAAAAATTAACAGCAAATATAGCAGACGCGAAGTAGTCATTTCCCGACCGGGTAATGATGCCCGAATCAGGCAATGTGTTTTTGTAAACCTCTGTTTTTCATAGTGTTGCATTTTCTCCATTGCCCGGTTATGCCTGATGGATAGATGAATCGGGCAATGGTGTATCGTCCTGATCCCGGTAGATATTGAAGTCTGGTTCACCCGTTTACGCAGCCGCAAAACGCAAAGTCCATAATGTTTTTACCTCCACGCAAAGAGGTAGCAAAGTATCTATTTCCCGATCATCTAACAACAACCGAATCGGGCAATGCTGTTTTGATTTTCGATGCTTCAGGAAATTTTATTGCCCGACATTACCCGATGGGTCGGGCAATCGGGCAATGTCATTAATCCTGATTTCAGTTGACCATGGTGTTATCAGATGTGGCGCGACTCTAAGTCGTTCCGCATCTTAAACTACTACGTACCCTATTTCAAAGACCTTTTCCCTCCAGCTATAGCCTTCGCTGTAGCATGGGCTATTGAGAAAGGCTACGGCGGGTAAAACAGGTTTACACAGTTGTAAAATTGTGCCGGATTTTGCTACTGACCAAAAGGAGATATCCACTAAAACGTGGCGTTTTCATATGTCACGATTGTGTGTCAAGACGTTGTGATGTGGATATGTTTTTGCGGGTGTTATGGGTGCAGTGCATCAAGACAAGTTATGTATAGTACCGGTGACACGGCTGTGAACTGTGCCGCCTGTTCGAGTGCAAAATAAGAGAGGCCACTTATTCAGCGGCCTCTCTCATTTTAGGTTTTTATCTTCTATTAAAATGCGCCTGCGTCATACGCATCTTCACCATGTATAGACACGTCGAGACCGGCCTCCTCTTCCTCCTGAGTTACTTTAACACGGGTCACCAGATTGATGATGTATAACATGCCATAAGTAAATATGAAGGCATAAGCACATGTACCTACAACAGCTATAACCTGACGGATAAAGAAGGTAGAGCCGCCCGACATGAGGCCATCGGCACCATGTGCATTAACTGCCTTGGTAGCGAACACACCGAGCAATATGGTGCCCAGACACCCCCCTATACCATGCACGCCCCATACATCAAGGGCATCGTCCCAGCCGCGCTTGTTCTTAAAGTGTACGGCAATATAGCACACGATACCCGATGCTATGCCGATGCATATGGCAGAGGGCAGGGTTACAAAACCTGCAGCAGGAGTGATGGTAGCCAGACCCGCAACTGCGCCGGTGAGCAAACCAACAAACTTAGGTTTCTTAACGAGTGTCCACTCGATAGCCAGCCAGGTGATGGCCGCGAATGATGCAGCCACATCGGTATTGACAAAAGCAAGACCTGTGATAGCATCTACATCGAGCTCGCTACCCGCATTGAATCCATACCAGCCAAACCAAAGGAGACCTGTACCAATGGCAATGAGCGGTATACTGTTGGGCGGCGAAACAGTATCCTTACGCCTGCCCACATAAATGACCGATGCCAATGCTGCGAAACCGGCTGTAGCATGCACCACGATACCACCCGCAAAATCGAGCACGCCCCACCTGGCCAACAGACCGCCACCCCACACCATATGCGCGAACGGATAGTAAACCAATACCTGCCACAACACCAGGAAGACGATGTATGACTTAAAGGTGATACGGTTGACAAAGGCGCCTGTGATCAATGCGGGGGTGATGATGGCAAACATCATCTGGTAAGCGAAGAATACGAACTCAGGCATCTTGGTATTGCCGGGGAAAGGCGTATTGAGATCGACGCCATGCAAGAAGGCTTTATCCAGATTGCCGATAATGCCGCCCATAGCATCGCCACTGAAGCACAACGAATAGCCGCAGATATACCACATGATGGTGGTGATACCCATAGACACGAAACTCTGTATCATGATACCTAGAATGTTTCGCCTGCCCGCAAGACCGCCATAAAAGAAGGCCAGGCCGGGGGTCATTAACATAACAAGACTGGTGGCTAAAAGCATAAAGCCGGTAGAGCCGGTGTCAAATGTTGCCATAATTAGAACTTTTAAGTTTGAGTATGTGAAGTAAAAAAAATTACTGCTCCGCTATTACTCTTGTTCGCACACCTCTCAGCAGGTCGAAAGAGACACCTGCATTCACCATTATTTCGTACCTGTTGTTGTATAATGAACCATTGTAATTAAAAATGTATTGGTCTTTGTCCATCTGCAGCCTGCGGCCTTCGAGCCTTACATAAGACTCCGGTGTAGGCTTGTACTCTGCGCCCAGCGAGCCGCCCGCGACTTTATAACCTGTGGCCTTGCCTGTGTAATCGGTGATCCTCACGGACATGATAGCATTAGGGTCGTAGAAATACTCTGCCCTGCCGTAAATGCCGAATTTATTATTGCACTGGTATTTGAGGGTAGCCAGCCCGCTGGACATTACACCCGTCTTGCTTTCGTCCTTTATGTCTGAGTGCATCTGCACACAGTAGTCTCCGCCTGCTACCAATTTCCATTTTTTGTATTGGTAATTGATGTAGGCGTTCTGATGTATGCGGGTATGCACCAGTGGCGTACCCGTAGGGCTATCGTCGCCAATGTAATTGGTGTAACCCAGGCACAGATTGTCTGTGATGGCCCATGCTATATTAGTACCCAGGGATTTTTTATTGTTGTTCTCCACAAAAGTGCCGTAACCGTTGAGCAGGTACAATTGTATCTCCAGCCGTTTTATGGGAAAATAATCGAAACGGGCACCACTCTCGTAATAGGGCTCATAAAAAGTGCCTATCGACACGGCACTGGTGATGTTCTCTACCGGCAACAGGTATTCGGTGCCGAAGTGGGTGCGGAAAAAGCCGGCATCCAGCCACATATTCTTACGCAGCTTGAACCCTACATGCGCTTCCATAATGGCATTGTAAGGATTCGGCCAGGTGGCAGCGGCTATATCGCCAAAGTGGAAAACGGCTGCGGTCCTTACCCTATCGGTGCTGTACTGAAAATTGATCATAGCCGTATTGATCGACGGACTATTGCTGCGGGGAGAGATGGATGGAAACTTCTGGAAATTATTAGGGCCTACAGAATCGGTATAATAGGCGTAGTAAGCATCTATATAGCCGGAAATGGAATAACTGGTGGTGGTATCTAACTTTTGCTGTGCTGTAGAAGCGCCGGAAAAGAGCAACATAACTACGATAAGAACAAAAGAAAACCACCTGTTAAGCATATGTTGCTGGTTTTGTGACAAACAAACTTATAAAAAAGATTTATAAAAGTCAAGGGTTATGGGTGGACAATTGGGCGCACACAAGAGAAATTTCTCGCAGAGGGCGCAGAGTCCATTTAAAAGATGGCGTTATTTGGTATTGAGGACGCAGCACTTGTATAGTGACAGTGAGTATTGTAGTATTTCGCCAATCTGGAGACCGAGTTCTACAACTACGTCGGAGACGTTTGAAGAATGGTGTTTTTTTCCGGAATATTACGCCAAACGGGGGGCGGCGGTTAATGACGCCTCATCTTTTATCGCAACAGGCGGATCTGGAAGCGCATTAAAGGATTTCATAGAAAAGCCTAATTTTACACAGGATATTTTTACATGACGGTCTATTAAAGATACGGACTTGGCTGATATAGTTATTTTGCTCCACTAAAAACTAAATAAGTTGTGTATACAGTAAATAGGATTGCTTTTGATAGATATTCTGACGTTCGTAAATATGTATTGCAGGCTTTATATTTTGGTATACCGCTAGTCGGGATATACAATTTTCTCCAGTTTACGGCACACTCGAGTGGGAATGCCGAACGTCTTTTTATGTTTTTATATTTGCCGTTTATAATAATATTTATTATTATAATAAGTGTGAAGGTAATAAAGATGATGTCGACATTGAATAATACGGTACAAACTATCAATTTTCAGGGTAATTTAGTGAGAATTACTAGCTTCAAGATATTGTGGTTAAAATCTAAGATATTTTCGGTTCCAGTTTCAGATATTACTTGTATTAAATCAGTCTTTGAAGGCTATGGAATAAACCATCCAGAAGGAATTAAGTTGACAGTAGGAAAGAAAAATAATTTGAATTTAGTAAAGATTTTTTTTGACGACTATGAAGAGATAATAGAACACTTTATGATAAACGGGAAAAAATAGTTTTGAATCGTTAAACTAAATTGCACAGAGTTTAGAAACCAATATTTGGCGTGCAGTCAACTATCTATAATGCTGGCTTAAGTTTTTTGACTGCTATATACATTTTCCTTCGGCTATAGAAATCTCATTTGCAAGTTTAGCATTTCGCTTTCATTTAATATCCTTCCTACACTTTGACTTGTATATTAGATTTATTGCTTCAACGATATTCATCGTAAATAATGCAAGTGCGTCTTTTCAATTTTCTTGTGAATTTTAGAAGGAATGTCAATTCTTGGTTAATCCTGCTCAAAGACTGACTAATTTTTTAACGCTGTTTCCACCACCAGTTGTCAAAAACAACCGGGAGTAGTGTGCATACAACCAAGAGTAGCGGTACTTTTGCGGATATCGGCTATGGGCCGTAATAACTTTGCAGTGTCATAAAAAACCAATGGCGATAGTTATGGCTACCTGGTGTGTACTATACCCAAAAGGGCCGTCTCGAAATGAGACAGCCCCCTGTTAAAATATAGTGATGCGATCAATTACACTGCAAAAGAGGTACCGCAACCGCAGGTGCTGCTGGCATTAGGGTTTTTGAACACAAACCCGCGGGCATTCAATCCATCTTCATGGTCTACTTCCATACCAAACAGATAGATGCCGTGAGGCTTCTTCATGATAACAGGTACGCCTTCTATTTCGAATAATTCGTCATCGGCCTCCTGCACATCAAAGCCCAGCACATAGCTCATACCTGAGCATCCACCACCCTTCACACCCACGCGCAATACCTGACCTGCCTCAAAGCCGGGCTCGTTCATCAGCCTTTTTACTTCAGCTATGGCATTTGCAGTCAGCTTAACAGGGGTACTCACCGTCGTTTCCATTATTGTACTCATTTGTATGCAAATTTAAGGTGTTGCCGCAGGCTGTCCAAATCAGTTATCTCAATAACCGGATAGGAAAGCATTGGGATAGGTGGAATTAACATTTGTACAGGCTAAATCCGGGCAATCATTGCATTTATTTTCATTTATCCGGCTATTTTGCTATTCTTTCAATGATTATTTACATTTGCCTTCCCTTTAAAGAACAATAGTTATGTCAGAAACAGTTGAACAGATAGTAGATGAGACATCAGTAAATATGAAACGCGCCATAGCGCACCTTGAATCTGAACTGAGCAAGGTACGCGCCGGCAAAGCAACTCCAGCCATAGTAGATGGTATCTATGTAGACTATTATGGTAACCCTACTCCGCTGAATCAGGTAGCCAACGTATCTATACCGGATGCAAGGACCATTACCATACAGCCATGGGAGAAGAACATGCTGCAGCCTATAGAAAGGGCGATCATCGCCTCTAACATAGGCCTCAACCCTCAGAATGATGGTATATTCATCCGCTTGTTCCTGCCTATGCTTACTGAAGAACGCCGTAAGGAGCTGAGCAAGCGTGCATTTGCGGAAGGTGAAGCAGGTAAGGTAGCGCTCCGCAGCATTCGCCGTGAGAGCATAGAGCAGATCAAAAAACTACAGAAAGACGGCCTTAGCGAAGATATAGCGAAGGATGCTGAAGCTTCTGTACAGGGTATTACTGACAAATACATAGCCCTGGTAGACCAGCATTGCAAAGACAAGGAAAAAGATATCATGACCATATAAGCAGTGTTCAGGCAGAGAGCGCAGAGTATATGTAAAAACGGTGTTGTTGGGTATTGAGGGCACATAGCTCGTGAATCGGAAAAAGAGTGTTTATTGACTTAATGCCCGGCTTATTGCCGGGTATTGTTTTTTTATTGTAGCCGAATGAAGGGAAATGTTTTTAATTTTGCGTGTTCAAAAAATCAGAATTGGTAAACAGGCATGGATAGGTATCACCAGCAACTCTTATTACTTGTCTCGCTGCCTATCTATGCTGTGCTGATACCCCTAGAGATATTACTCAGTAATTTCAGGCATACCCAATACTATAGCTGGAAAGAGACCCTAACAAATGTATACCTGAACCTGCTGAACGCTGGTATAGACCTGCTGTTGCGTGGTGTGGCCCTAGCCGTGCTTTTATTCTTTGCACAGTATCACCTGCGTATTCAGTGGCACCCGGTGATTTACTGGGTGGTGCTCTTCCTAGGTGAGGATTTTCTTTTCTGGCTGGAACATTATGTGGATCATAGCTGCAGACTGTTCTGGGCAGTGCATGTCACCCACCACTCATCTACAGAGTATAACCTAACCACGGGGTTCCGGTCATCGATCTTCATGCCCCTGTACAGGTTCATGTATTTTATACCGCTGGCGGTGCTGGGCTTCCGTCCGCTGGATATATTGTTCATGTATGCCATCACGCAGATATACGGCATACTGGTGCATACGCAATCGATAAAGAAACTGCCGCGCTGGGTAGAGTACATTTTTGTTACACCAAGTCACCACCGTGTGCACCATGCGAGCAATATCCCTTACATGGATAAGAATATGGGTATGGCCCTTATCATCTGGGACAGGATATTTGGTACGTTTACTGAGGAGATGCCCGAGGAACCTGTGGTATATGGCCTCACCAAAAATGTGGAACGTCCGCACCACCCTACTCATATCGTCTTTCATGAATGGCAAGCTATGGGGCAGGATATGAAGAAGGGAAAGACCCTAAAGCAAAAGCTGCAATACCTGCTTAACGCCCCGGGCTGGAGCCATGATGGCAGCACCAAAACATCTAAAGAATTGCAGCGGGAATGGAAGGGTGAGGGTTAAAGGGTTAATAGGTTAATAGGTTAATAGGTGAAACAGTTCGGAAAGCCATAAACCAAGTTACCGCAGTACTTATCACCTTATTACCGTATTAACTTATACACCCTATCTACAGCCCACCCATCTTTAAAATCTTATTGTACTCCTCAGGGGTTACCTTACCTACTGATAAGCGGCCCAGGCGCACCAGATCCATATTGGCAAAAGAGGGGTCCTCTTTGAGAGTGGCCAATGATACAGGCGTAGGGAGTGCCTTTAACGGTTTCAGGTCTACCACCACCCAATTAGGGTCTTCTGTGGTCGGGTCCTGGTAGGCTGTTTTTACTACTTCTGCTATGCCCACTATCTGCAGACCTTCGTTGCTGTGGTACCAGAAGACGTGGTCGCCTTTGGCCATTTCCCTCATGTTATTGCGAGCGGCATAGTTGCGCACACCGTCCCAGAAGGTTTTTTTATCCTTTACAAATTGGTCCCAGCTATATTTGAATGGTTCTGATTTTACGAGCCAATAGTTCATTTTTCTGCGTTTAGAAAGCTAAGATAAGGGAAGGCTGTTAATTGGATAGAAAGTTAAATGGTTAATTGGTTAAAAATATCCGTCTTGTGAACATCTCTATCCAACCAACTACGCTGTCAACCTATTACCTGATTAACTTTTTAACCAATTAACCCTTAAGCCGATTACCCTTTTAACCCAATAAGTATTATTTTTGCGCCCTGATTACGACCAATACACATTATATATATGGGAAGGATATTTGAAGTAAGAAAGTCATCAATGTTTGCGCGATATGACCGCATGGCCAAGCAATTCAGCCGCGTAGGTAAGGAAATAGCTATCGCGGTTAAGAAAGGTGGTCCTGATCCGGACACCAATCCTATGCTGCGCCGTGTAATGCAGAACGCCAAGGGTTTTAACATGCCTAAGGACCGAATAGAGGCTGCCATCAAGAATGCGATGGGCAAGGACACCAGTAGCTATGACGAAGTACTTTATGAAGGTTATGCACCACACGGCATTGCTATGCTGGTGGTGACAGCGACAGATAATACTACACGTACAGTAGCCAACGTTCGCTCGCACTTTAACAAGGGGGGCGGCACATTAGGTAACAGCGGATCGGTAGCTTTCTTATTCAATCACCTGGGTGTATTCAAACTAAATCCTCAGGGCCTGAACATGGACGACCTGGAACTGGAACTGATAGACTATGGACTGGAAGAAGTAGGAGAAGACAGTGAAGGCAACATCATAGTTCGTTGTGCATTTACCGACTTCGGTAATATGCAGAAGGCACTGGAAGAAAAAGGTATCACACCTATATCATCTGAACTTGAGTGGCTGCCAATGAATACCATAGAAGTGAGTGAAGCACAGTCAGAAGATGTGTTCAAACTCATAGAGCGACTGGAACAGGACGATGACGTGCAGCATGTATTCCATAACATGGGGTAGTATTTCACCTCTCTTAACAATACACAAAGCCTGAAGCAATGCTTCAGGCTTTGATTTTTATCCTACCAAAGGATATCCGTTACGCTGCGCGTCCTTTATCCCGGGCATCACGCTTTTGGTTGATGTCGTCAGGCACCTTTACATTGGTGGTGTTCTTTGCCTGTTCATCCGGAGCGATGTTATCATTTTCGTCTTCCAATGATTCTGAACCGCCTGTAGGTGTCTTACCTGCAGCAGTTGTTTTATCCTGTTCTGTAGCAGGAGTAGCCGTAGGTGTCAGCGTTGTCTTACGGTTGGGGTCAGCTTCACGCTCAGTAGTTTGTTTCTGCTGGTTATCCTGCTCCTTAGCTTGTGGCTGCTGTTGTGTCGTTGCCGTCGGCTTGTTCCGTTGTTGATCTTGCTGCGGCTGATTTTGATTTGTTGTTGACATACTATATTTTTTTTTAATAGTTTTGAAAAATGGTTACTCCTCAACTACTAAAAATCATATGCCAACACCCATCTTAATATTTTCAATTGTATAGAGCGCTATTTGATAAAACAAAAGCCTGCTATAACAAGAACGACCTGTTTATCTCTTTAACAGTCTCTTTGCTTTATGTGCTGATTTGTTTACACAGAACAGGGGGTTGAACGCTGTTCAACCCCCTGTTTAAAAATATGCGACAGTGAGTTAGTATTTCATTTTCCCCACCACGATGTTCCAAATCTCGTGCTCTCTTTTGTCGGCTGCAGTATTCATGGCCTCTGCTTTTTCCAGAATCGGCTGCACATCTGCATGTTCTTTAAGGTCTTGTGCATTGATCTTCACATTGAGGTAAGCTCCCTTTACAGCTGCGCGAGCACATAATGCACCTACGCCGGCATCGCTTACGCTATTAGGGTTGCCGATCTCTGCCATTGCCTGCACCAGGTCAAACGTCTGGAACGCCAATTCCATAGTGCGGTAAGGCACCTTAATAGCATTGATCGTCGCTGCATCTATTGCAGCCTTGCGCGCTGCTTTTTCAGCATCATTGCTTTTAGGCAGGCCGAATGCAGCCATGATATGGTTGAACGCGGCAGTATCTTCGTCTACCAATGCCAGCAACTCCGTCATTAGTTTCTGACCCTTATCTGCGTGATTGGAGAACTCTTCCCAGCGACTATCCCAACCCTTCTTATGTGACGAGAGGTTAGCCACCATTGTTGCCAGCGCAGCACCCAGAGCGCCACAATATGCCGCTATAGAACCCCCACCAGGAGCAGGCGATTCGCTAGCTGTTTCCTCTGCAAAACCTGCAACGGTCATACTTACCAGTCTCCCGGCGTTTATATCTCGCAGGCGGTATTCGATGATCTTCTTTTGCGGATCGAAAGGACCAAGTTCGTCAAGGCCCATAGTCCTCACCGCTATCTTAATGAGTTCAGCCTCGCTCACGCCTGTGCTGCGTTGCTGCTTGCGCAGAAAATATTTACCTGCCTCCAGTAATGCCTCTAGTGGCACCAGACCTACGAGTTCACTACCCGTCACCCTCATGCCACGTGCGGCAGCACGGTCGCAGCAAGTATCAAATGCCACGTGCAGCGGAGTCACATTCATATTGGTCAGGTTCATAGATATCTGCGCTATGCCATATTCTTCAATAAACCAGCCTATAGCCTTTACACTCTTCAGCATACCCGGTACCCACACAGCTTCTCCTTTCTCATCCTTTACTACCTTACCCTTTTCATCAGTCTTCTGGCGGCCTTTTTCACGAATATCAAACGCTACGGAATTGGCCCTGCGGGTTGAAGTGGTATTTAGATTCACGTTGTAAGCAATAAGGAAGTCGCGGGCGCCTATTACTGTAGCGCCGCTGCGCTCGTTGAACACTGCCTTACCAAAGTCAGGTTTCCATTCAGGATTTACGATCTTAGCTGCAAAGCCCTCATATTCGCCACTGCGTATATCGGCCAGATTGCGCCTGTAGTCGGCAGAAGCCGCATATTCATAGAGGTAAACAGGTATACCCAGCTCCTCACCCACACGTTTGCCGAGTTTTTTAGCAAATTCTACCGTCTCTTCCATCGTAATGCCAGAAACAGGTATCAACGGACATACATCCGTTGCGCCCATGCGTGGGTGTTCGCCCTTATGGTAGCGCATGTCTATCAATTCCCCAGCCTTCTTAATAGCTTCAAATGCAGCATCTATTACCGCCTGCGGATTGCCAACAATAGTTACTACTGTGCGGTTAGTTGCCTTACCGGGGTCTACGTCCAGCAATTGTACACCTTCTATCTTCTCTATTTCATCGGTGATACGCTTGATGATGTCCATATTTACCCCTTCGCTGAAATTAGGGACACATTCTATAATAGCATTCTTAAAGTCTCTCATTGATATATATTGTGTTTAGCGGCTGCAAAAATAGTATAAATAGGCAGTCGGCTAAATTACATCATACTAATTTGATACTTAACTATTGGACCAAGAATTATCTTACCCCATAGGAATGTCAAAAGATGGAGAAACAGTAGTTATTACCTTTAGTAATACTTATTTTTACTACATCGCTCAAATAAATTAGTATTATTTATGATGGCTCCGGTTATACCCGAGAATGAAGTGGAAAGGATGAATGAGTTGTATAAGTACGAGCTACTGGATACGCTTTATGAGGATGAGTTTCAGGATATTGTTCTGTTGGCCTCCAGGATATGCAATGTACCTATCTCACTCATCACTCTTGTGGATATGAACCGTCAATGGTTCAAAGCCAAACTTGGACTTGATGCCCGTGAGACTGCCCGCAATATTTCCTTTTGCGGGCATGCTATCAATCAGGATGATTTGTTTGAAGTGGAAGACGCCGTAGCAGACGAACGGTTTTACGATAACCCTCTGATAACAGGGGATCCAAAAATCAGGTATTATGCGGGTATGCCTCTGATCACTGATGCAGGATACAAGATAGGCACCTTGTGCGTTATAGACAGAATACCAAGACAGCTTGATGAGGAGCAAACATTTGCGATGACGATACTCAGCAGGCAGGTAATAAAGTTATTTGAACTGCGCTTGAAAAATAAGGCGCTAATAAAATCAACAGATGTACAGCAACGTATAATGTCTATTATGGCCCATGACATACGCGGGCCATTGTCATCAATAAAGCTAGGTTATGAATTAAAAGAAGCAGGTAACTTTAATGAAAGCGATGTGAAAGAAATGGACCGTTTGGCATCACTGCAATTAGATAGCACGATCAACCTGCTGAATAACATTGTAGACTGGGGCAACCTGCAATTTTCACCTGCTGCACATACGGAAGAAACATTTGATCTGCATGCGTCCTGCAACGAATGTTTCGAGAGTTTACTGATGGCTACAACAGCAAAAAACAATGCACTTACGAACAACATTCCGGAGCATATGTCTGTAAAAGGAAGCAGGCAAGGTGTAATGTTTGTGCTGCGCAATCTATTGGGAAATGCTAATAAATTCACATCAGCCGGATCTATTACCGTATCTGCAAAATTACGTGACAAAATACTTGAGATATCAATAAAGGACACGGGTGTAGGTATGTCTGAAATTGCGCAACAGTCTGTTGTGCTGCAAAACTGGACCACCACTACCCTTGGTACTGAAAACGAGAAAGGTAGCGGCATGGGTCTGAAGCTGATCTATGAATACCTGCGGGGTATAGGCGGTGACATGCGTTTTTCGGGAGTAGCTGACAAAGGAACAGAGGTAACCGTTAGGTTGTCTTAACGCTGATAGGCTATCACGCCGTTGGGAGTGTAAAGCTAAAGGTACTCCCTTCTCCTTTTTTGCTTTCTACGCAGAATTGCCCCCCTTGGGCATCAATAAACTCTTTAGATATAGCTAATCCCAGCCCCGTTCCATTCTCTCCATTTCCGGGCACTTTAAAATAGCGGTCAAATATCCGTTGCTGATATTTATCCTCTATTCCGATACCCTTGTCCTGAACAGAAAATTTTATGTTATCCTTGTCACGTACGACCATTATCAGCACCTCACTCCCCTCACCCGAGTAGCGTATTGCGTTGGTCAGCAGGTTAATGAGCACCCAGGATGATTTATCTGCATCGGCGAAGATCATGGGTAATGTTGACCCGATATCCGTATTCAGTCTGATCGATTTTTGATCTGCCTGCATCTGCACTGTTTGCATCGATGTGCTTACAATGTCACGAGGATCCACCTTCTGCAGCTTCAGTTGAATATTACCGGTCTCGATCTGGGTCATATTGAGCAATTCACCCGTTATACGCAGCAAACGTTCACCATCATCGAGGATGTTGTTCACCAGTTCTCTTTGCTCTGCGTTGAGTTGACCGGTGCGGGAGTCATTGAGCAACTTGGAACTCATTTTGATAGACGATATTGGCGTCTTCAGTTCATGAGATATGGTAGCGAGCAAATTAGTCTTAGAAATATCCAGTTCTTTGAAAGTGGTAATATTTTTGAGTGTAAATACTTCCCCAATAATATTCTCATCGCTACTTACGCTGCGATGGTCTACTGAAAAGTAATTCTCCTTTCCATCAACAATGATCTTAATAGGCTTAGTGGATGCCGGTTGTTGCAATATTGAATACAATAAGTTATTGGTCAGCGCTACATCCGGAGCGTATTTACCGGTGATCTCCGCAGCTTTGAGATTAAATATTTCTTCTGCATTATGGTTGATGAACAATATCTTTCGTCCGGCATCAATCCCAATTACAGCATCATCCATCTGGTTGATAATGGTTTCCACCCGCTTCTTTTCGAACATGAGCTGGGATAAGTTGCTATGTTCAAATTCATATAGCTTCTCTGCCATGCCATTGAAGGCTGTAGCCATCTCACCAAACTCATCCTGGTTATCAATATGTATGCGGGCTTTATAATTCTTACGTGCTATCTCCTTTATTCCATCGATAAGGATCTTAACTGGTTCGGATATATAGCCAGGAAAGTTGACAGCAAAGGAAAACCCTACAAGAATGATCAATACACTCAACGTAGATATCCATAACTTGGCATTTTGGGAAGTCGCCAGTGCTTTTTGATTCTTTCGCTCAAGTGCCTTCTGGTTAAGCATAGAAATGTCGAAAAGCTGCTTGTTGATACTATCAATAATAGAGATCGATGTATCCCCTTTCTTCAGCATTTCGAAATACGTGCGCAGGCGCTGGGTAGCGGCCCCTTCGCCTATCTCGGTAATATTATTTTCCTGAAGCCTCAGGTTAATTTCAAATGTATCAACCGCATGACGATCTGTATGCACATCGTCTATCGAGTGCATCATCAGATTGCAGTACTTGATGGTCTTGTAATTGGCCGTGAGCAGATTTTCGGTGTTATCGGACAGCAGGTTGATAAAAACAAAAGCCACAATGCTGATAGCCAGCAGCAAGGTAAACAAGCCACCGATACCCAATGCTATTTTTGCCTTTATAGATGATGCCATAGTTACGACAGAATTATCAGGTCAATATTACTGAATGACATTTTTTTGAGCAATTGATTAAACACATTTGTAGCCATGATTACCTGCAACAAGGTTAGCCTGGGTTTACCGATACAGATAGTAGTAATTTCCTTTTGCTCTGCAAGATAAATAATTGCCTGTCCTATATTATTATCGCTCACTTTAATGACCTCTGCCCCCAGTTCTGTTGCCAATTTGAAGTTGTTGATCAAATGGCGTTGCTTGTCAAGCGGTATTTTATCGGCCGCTTCCCGCGGAGTCTCCACAAATAATACGTACCAATTAGCATTGTAATAGCTGGCAAGCCGCGCTGTCTTACGTATCACTTTTTTGGCTGCTACCTCGTTGCTGCTGATACAGGCAAGAATCTTTTCGTGGCGCATGGAAATATTTTTATGTATTTCCTTTTCCACTTTACGTTCTATTTGCCCGGCCACTTCTTTCAGCGCAAGCTCCCGCAGCTGCAGAATGCTTTCGGATTTAAAAAAATTGCGCAGGGCTACCTCTACCTTTTCGGGTGCATAAATTTTGCCGGCTTTCAGCCTGTCTATCAATTCATCGGCAGTAAGGTCAATATTCACTACCTCATCAGCCAACTTCAGCACTTTGTCCGGTATTCTTTCAGACACCTCTATACCGGTAATCTCTTTGACAATGTCGTTCAAGCTTTCTATGTGCTGAATATTCACAGCACTGATCACATTAATGCCGGCATCTAATATCTCCACTACATCCTGCCACCTCTTTTCATTCTTACTTCCGGGCATGTTGGTGTGCGCCAGTTCATCTACCAAAACTATCTCGGGGTGAATGTTCAGAATTGCCTGAAGATCCATCTCTTCAACCAATTTACCTTTATAAAAGGCGGTATATCGCTGTATAACCGGTATACCTGCCACCAGCGCTTCCGTTTCTTTACGCCCATGTGTTTCAATAAAGCCTATCTGCACATTGACACCGTTCTGGGAAAGAGCATGAGCTTCCTGTAGCATACGGAAGGTCTTGCCAACACCTGCACTCATACCAATATATATCTTGAATTTTCCGCGTTTTGACTTGCGAATAAGTTCAAGAAAATACTCAGGGCTATTTTGTTTATCCTGATCCATACCCTTCTATTAATGCGTTCACCAATTAAGAATGGTGAAATAGTGACGCGCGATGAGGCGCGCCACTATAAAAACACACTCCGACTTTTCTTTTAAGCATGCAGTATTACAGCCTGAAGAGTGCTGCAAATATTATCCTATTCTCAGATGTTGTAAGATCTGGTGTCCATCCCGGAGTGAGTGGAGTATAGGTGTATCCGCTTGGTGATGTTACGCCACCGGGACCGGCAAAATAGGGAACACTAGACTGACGATGCACATATTCAGCTTTGAACTCCACACTTTGATTAGGTGTCCAGCTAAAGCCAAGAGAACAATCCCATCCTTCAAAAGGATCGCCCGGGTTCTCAGTGAATGGGTGTGTACCCACTGTTTGTGTAGGGTTATAAGGATTAGGGAATGGGCTAGCATCACCTGTTGGTGCCAGCACAAGGTAACGACCCGGATTTTTCATCCATCCGCCACCAAAATACAAGCCTAAATGATTCTTGGCAAACCATATTTTGTTATATGCCATGGCACTTACGAAATATTGTGCCGGACCTTTATGAGTAGTTGAGTTTGCCGCTGTATCATTTGTGAAAGCATTTACTCCATCGCCTTTTTCAAATCCGAAATCTACGGTTGTAGAGAATGCCATCCTGCTTACACCCTTTGATGCCGGGCGATTGTAATACCTGTACGACAAGCTATTATCGGAATGGAACCTATGCCTTCCTAAAAGACCTGCGGCATCGGTACCCCAATAATCGTTAGTGAGCAATTTAATATTCTCCTTAGGGCACCATGTGATGTTGCAACCCAAACCAGGCAATGCGTTGAATGAGCCATAGCTCTGCCATCCGTTAATGATCCATGGTTCCACTTTCAATGATTTACTCAGGAACATCTGGATCCTGATACCATTGAAAAACCATGGTGTATTGTCAGATGTAAAAGACGCCTGGTACTCCCAGTTCTCCTGCTGATAATAGGAGTTGAGACCTATATAAGACATGAACAGACCGAAATCAATGTTCATTCCACCATAAAAAATGTTTTTGAAATGGTATCCGGCATAGGCTTCATCCAGGTAACGGTAAGCATCTGCAAGATCATACTGACCGCGATACGGACTCAGGTCATTTCGCGGAACGACTTGTGAGCGGGCCCCGAATTGTGTCATTATTCGTCCACGTGCGTTACCATAGCTGAAGTCGCCACCAATGTTTATTGCGGAGATCACCATCTCGTCGTTGCGAGAGAGCGCGGTAGACCCAACAACCGTATGGTCGATCGGGCTATTAAATGAGTGAGTAAAATTATTGTCGATCAAAATGCTCGGCACAAAATATGGGATATGGAATACTGAGGAGTCCCTTCGGTCGTTACCATTTATCCAGGACTGGTCGTATCCACCCCAGGTCACGCGCTCCTCTACAGGTTTAGTCTCTTCTGCAGGTTTTGATTCAGCTATTGCAGTACCATTACTTGGGTCAACCGTTTGTGCATTAGCTTTTTGAGTAAGTACCAAGGCCGCTACTGCCATTAATACGATCTTCTTTTGTATCATTTGCTTCATTTTTGAGTGTGTAAAAATATATAGGTTGTTTACTATTTAAGATGATCAAGGTCATTATTCAGCTGCAACACATTGACCCGCTCAGGTCCCATACCATACATAGGACCATCAATATGTACGTCGATGAGTCGTTCCACTGACGCTGCGGGCAAGCCGCGCACATGGGCTATCCTGGCAGCCTGCACTCTGGCAGCTTGCACACTGATGTGGGGATCCAGGCCACTGCCGCTCGCTGTAACAAGGTCAGAAGGAACATCTGCAACATTCACGCCGGGGTTATGGGCAAGGAAAGTATCGATCCTTCCCTTTACCTGTAAGAGGTAATCGGGATTTGACGGACCTTTGTTACTACCTCCAGACCCGGCAGCATTATAGTCAACAGCAGAAGGGCGCGACCAGAAGTACTTATCTTGTGTGAACTTCTGCCCGATGTTAGCATAATATTTCTTACCATCTACTGTCATAGTAACACCCTCCCCTTTTCCCGGTGACAGCTGTGCAATAGCCCAAACAATAGCCGGATAAACACCACAAAATAATACTAAACAGATAGCAGAGAGCATAATTGACGGAACTATTTCTTTTTTCATTTTTCTAAATATCTATAATTTCATAATTAAAGTAACGCAAAGGTCGATCAGCTTTATTCCAATGAACGGGACAAGCACACCGCCCAAGCCATAAACCAGCAGGTTTCGCCTCAATAAGGCACTAGCACCTATTGGTTTGTAAGCCACCCCGCGCAGAGCCAGCGGGATAAGCAATGGAATGATAATGGCATTGAAAATGATGGCTGATAAAATGGCGCTTGACGGGCTATACAGGTTCATAATATTGATACGCTGTAATGCCGGGATCGCGGTAATAAACAGAGCCGGAACAATAGCAAAGTATTTGGCAACATCATTGGCTATAGAAAAAGTAGTGAGTGTGCCACGTGTCATTAGCAATTGCTTACCTATCTCCACTATCTCAATTAACTTGGTAGGATCATTATCCAGGTCCACCATATTGCCGGCTTCTTTTGCCGCAGCCGTGCCGCTATTCATGGCCACACCAACATCAGCCTGGGCAAGCGCAGGAGCATCATTGGTGCCATCACCCATCATTGCCACAAGCTTTCCACTATTCTGTTCCTTGCGGATATACGCCATTTTGTCTTCAGGCTTGGCCTCTGCTATGTAGTCGTCTACACCTGCCTTTTCAGCGATGTATTTCGCGGTAAGGGGATTGTCACCTGTAACCATCACAGTCTTGACCCCCATTTTCCTTAACCTTTCAAATCGCTCTTGTATTCCGGTTTTAATGATATCCTGCAGCTCTATTACGCCCAATACCTTGTCGTTCTCGATAACCACTAGCGGCGTCCCTCCATTCGCAGCGATCTTATTCACTTGTTCCACCACCTCCTCAGGGTATTGGTTGCCGGCTTTCAGTACCATATCCCGAATAGCGTCGCTGGCTCCTTTACGTATTTTTGTGCCGTTTATCAGGTTAACTCCGCTGGACCGCGTTTCGGCAGTAAAACTGACCTGATAGGTGACATCTGAGTTATACCTATCCAGTTTATCAAACAGCAGCGGGTCGTCTGCGACTTTTTTGTTAGCCAATTCAATGATCGATTTCCCTTCGGGGGTTGCATCGCTCTGAGAACTGAGCAGGGAAGCCTGTATTAATTCATTCAACGTTACACCCGGTGCCGCGTAAAAATTGGTTGCCTTGCGGTTGCCTATCGTGATGGTCCCTGTTTTGTCCAGTAACAGCACATCAAGGTCACCTGCAGTCTCCACAGCTTTACCGGACTTTGCAATTACATTGGCCCTTAGCGCCCTGTCCATACCTGAAATACCAATTGCAGATAATAGTCCGCCAATGGTAGTGGGAATCAGGCAAACGAACAAGGAGATATATGCGGATATCGGTATCGAAGTTTTAGCATAGACAGCAAAAGGATATAAGGTGATACAGACGATAATGAAGACAAGCGTAAAACCGGCAAGGAGAATGGTTAACGCGATCTCGTTAGGCGTCTTCTGGCGGGATGCACCCTCTACCAACGCGATCATTTTGTCCAGAAAGCTTTCACCTGCTGAAGTGGTTACCCGCACCTTGATCTTATCAGACAGTACCTTTGTACCGCCGGTAACAGAAGATTTATCCCCACCTGCCTCTCTGATAACCGGTGCAGACTCCCCGGTAATAGCCGACTCATCGATAGTAGCGATACCTTCAACGATCTCTCCGTCTGAAGGTATTGTATCACCGGTTTCGCAGACAAAGAAATCGCCCTTTGATAATTGTGAAGAAGGAACAACGTGTACTTCATTCAGAAAAATATCACCCAGGATCATTATTTTTTTTGCTGGCGTGTCTTCTCTTGTTTTTCTAAGGGAGGCAGCCTGTGCCTTACCCCTTGCCTCAGCCAGTGCTTCTGCAAAGTTTGCGAACAGCAGTGTAGCCAGCAATATCAGAAATATCACAAGGTTATAGGTAAATGACCCCTGTGTATTGACCCCGGACAATACCCATGCACACACAAACAGCATGATGACGGTACCTATCTCTACAGTGAACATCACGGGATTGCGGTACTGCTTCTTAGGATTCAGCTTGATGAAAGACTGCTTTACAGCCTCCCAAACAAGTTCTTTTTTAAACAACGATTCATTATTTACGTTACTCATTGTATCAGGTAATTAAAGTCTAATCAATATTTTTCGTTTATTTCATTTGCATCCATTCTGCAATAGGACCAAGAGCCAATGCAGGGAAAAATGCCAGGGCGGCTATGATCACTTTTACGGCAAACACCAGCAGGCCAAAAGTCGCCGTATCTGTCTTGAGGGTACCGCTACCTTCAGGTATGAATTTCTTACCTGCCAGCAGCCCTGCTATCGCAACCGGTCCGATGATGGGCAAATACCTGGAGAACAGCAGAACTACACCGATGGTAATATTCCAGAAAGGGTTATTGTCTGCGAGGCCTTCAAACCCGCTGCCATTATTGGCTGAAGATGATGTGTACTGATAGAGCATCTCACTAAATCCGTGATAGGAAGGATTATTGAGCCAGCCAGACGCGTTGTGCTTACCTGCAGCATCGGCAAACCACCAGCCCATATTGGTATCATGTGCGGTGAAGTATGCAGCCAGGGCTGTGCCTGTTAAGATCAGGAACGGATGGAATAAGGCTATGATCATAGCTATCTTCATTTCTCGCGCTTCGATCTTCTTCCCCATGAACTCGGGAGTACGACCTACCATAAGGCCACCAATGAATACTGCAAGAATGACGTAGATAAAGAAATTAAGAAACCCTACGCCTACCCCACCGTAGAAGGAATTGACCATCATGCCCAGCAGCATATTCATGCCCGACAACGGCATAAAGCTATCGTGCATGGCGTTGACCGATCCGGTAGAAATAACTGTGGTAGCAATACTCCAGAAGGCAGACGCGGTGGCGCCAAACCTTATTTCTTTACCCTCCATGTTCCCTCCCGGCTGCGAGATACCCATTTGCGCCAGAAGCGGATTACCATGTATCTCTGCACTTATGGTGGGAACTACCAGCAGGAGGAAACCAACCGTCATAACACCCCAGAACACCCAGGCCAGGCGTTTCTTGTTCGTATAAAAACCAAAGGCAAATATCATGGCAAAGGGCAACAATATCTGCGCTATCATCTGCACCATATTGGACAGGTAATTGGGATTTTCAAGAGGATGAGCTGAATTGGCACCATAGAATCCCCCACCATTCGTACCCAAATGTTTTATGGCAACAAAGGCAGCTACCGGTCCGCGGCTCACATGCATAGTATCTCCCTGTAATGAGGTTACCGTATCCATTCCTTTCAACGTCATAGGTGTGCCCTCAAAAACATGGATAGCAGCTATGAGTATACAAATGGGAAGTAGCACTCTTGTGCAACTCTTGAAAAAGTAATTATAAAAATTGCCCAATTTATCAGTTGTCCTTTCCTTCAACGCATTGAACACTACCGCAGCAGCCGCCATACCGGTGCCCGCAGAAACGAATTGCAGGAACATGAGCGCAAACATCTGCGAAAAATAAGAAGCACCTGTCTCTCCGCTATACTGCTGCAAATTGCAGTTGACCAGGAAAGAGATGGCCGTATTCCATGCCAGGTCGGGCGACATGTTGGGGATATGGTCGGGATTGAGTGGTAGCCAACTCTGGTTCATGAGGCAAAACAGTGCCCAGCAAAACCAGACGAAGTTGATGACCAGTAAGGCCACCATATGTCTCTTCCATCCCATTTCCTCGGTCACATCTATGCGCGACACTCTAAAGAACAGCCTTTCAATAGGCCCAAATATAGCGTCTGTCCAAACGCGCTGGCCTGCATATACTCTTGCAATATACCGCCCTATAGGTACGGCCAGTAATAATGTTGCGATGAACATTGCAACAACACCTAACATCTGTGCATTCATGTAGATCTCTATTTAAATAATTCAGAATTTTTCGGGGTTTACCAATACATATACCATATAGACAAACGTCAGTACGGCAACTAAAAACAATGCGATCATCATAATATTTATTTTTTATAGTGGTTATTGAATAGCCTCCCGGTAGATAGTATTGATCATATATCTGCTATGTATGTGATCGTAAGCCAATAGCCCGCTGCTATTCTGCAATTCAGAAAGCAGGGTAATGAGCTTGTCGTTGTCGGCGTATGACTTTTGCAGATCAGCCATGGTGAGTGGTATTATGTCACCATTTGCAGTGGTGCTGAAATAATACACTTTCTCTACCTTGAAGCCTTTACCGGCACTAACGTTCTCTTCGTGTGTGTAGATAAACACATTACCAGAGTCTACTACCCGGTATTTACCGTTGTTGTAAAACCTGTATACGCTACCATCGCAGTCGCGAAAACCAAACACTTCACTTTTGTGATGCTCTATTTTTTTGCCGTCCTGCACTACGGTAAGTTTTGGGCTGCCACCCAGCATATCGTGCAAGCGGATCTTTGCCGATCTGTTATGACAGTCAGACTCGTAAGTGAGTTTATCTTTTCTATAATCATCAGCGCTCATGTAAAGCCCTGTGCGGTCTTTAGCAAATCCGGCTAATGCCGTGCTTAAGAAAAGCATTACCCATATTGACCATTTCGTTTTCATAAACATTACGTTTCTATTCTTCTTTGTATTTTCTACATTTTACCAAACCATTCAATAGCCTTAAATAAAAGCCAAAAGCTTATCAGGGCGCCTATAAATAGGATACTTGTAACCAGCATAGTTCTTCGTTTTTATAAATTCAACTAAACATTAAACATAAATAATATAAAAAGCAGACTTTGAATTTCCCCTTATCATGACCGATAACAACGCTTGTCAGGATACATATGATAAGCCTAGCATCCCTCGTGTAACACCTGACTCATGTAAACTGATATGAGCGGTGCAGGAATCATATTCATGATTTGGCTTCTTTCCTCTACAGACTCTACAGGTAAGAGCGAAAAAGAGAATACAAACACATTCTCAATAGCGCACTTCACTTTGCTGCTGCCTTGTGTGTATAGTTTTTCCGCAAGGGTGAAGCACGCATTTACCGCTGCCATGTTGTGCTCCCTGATCATCCTGAATGTATAGTCAAGGAAAACATGTACTGAACGATAGATATTGCGGACGTTTCCCGGTTGATGACATTCCATTGCGATGTCAGGGATCACTGCACTGATATGGTCCGGAACCTCATCTTGGTTGATCATTGCGATTATCATTTGACAGGTATATGCCAAACAAAGTGCCAAGTCACGGTAAACAGCACATAAAACAATGAAACCCTTTGCTGCAAAGGGTTTCATCATATTATAAGATTACTTTTTACAATGTAAATGTTATCAAAACAAGAATGAAATTCTCAAAATGAGAAGGCTACTGCTTCATTCCATATTCTTCTATTTTGCGATAAAGGGTAGCTAAGCCAATATCCAGCAGTCGGGCTGCCTCGGCTTTATTGCCATGGGTATAGTCCAGCACCTTACGAATGTGCTGCTTTTCTATGGTTGACAGATGAAAAACTGCGGAAGGGTTTTCGGAACAGGAAGTCACTACTGCCTGCTGCAACTCATAGGGTAGGCTATGAATGGTCAACACATTGCTGTCTTCCAGTATCACTGCCCTCTCTATCACATTTTTCAGTTCACGGATATTGCCCGGCCATGGATGATCCATAAGTGCCTGTATGGCCTCTTTGGAAATGGAGGTTATCTTCTTGGCTGCTTTAGCCTGGTATTTACGTAAAAAATGTTCTGCGAGCAATAATATGTCCTTTTTACGCTCGCGCAAGGATGGCAATTGCATGCTAAATACAGCTATCCTGTAAAACAGATCACTTCTGAAGTTACCTCCTTCTATCTCTTTTTTCAGATCGCGGTTGGTAGCAGCTATAAGGCGCACATCAGCTTTGGCAGGTGTTGAGTCACCCACGCGGTAGTATATGCCATCTTCCAGAAAACGTAATAGTTTGGGCTGCAGGTCTACCGGCATCTCCCCTATCTCGTCTAAAAAAAGCGTACCGCCGTTCGCCTCGGCTATAAGTCCTTTTTTATCTTTTGCAGCACCGGTAAATGCACCTGCACGATAACCAAACAATTCACTTTCTATAATTTCTTTGCTCAGTGCACTGCAATTGAGGGCGACAAATGAGTGGTCTTTTCTAGCGCTGTTGTAGTGTATAGATTGTGCAAACACTTCTTTACCGGTGCCGGTCTCACCGGTCAGTAATACAGGTGCCTCGGTAGGCGCCACTTTTTTAGCCAGTTCTATCTGGGCTTTTATTGCAGGGCTATCACCTATTATTGTATCAAATCCATATTTCTTATCCAGTTGGGTCTGTAGCCTGTTCACTTTGGTCTTTAGCTGCACTTTTTCTACAGCCCTGTTCAGCAGCGGAATGATCTTATCATTATCATCACCTTTAACTATATAGTCGAATGCGCCATTTTTTATAGCCTGCACTCCTCCGGTTATGTTACCATAGGCTGTGAGCAGTATTACTTCTATATCGGGAAACTTCTCTTTTATTGTCTTGGTGAAGTCTATGCCATTGCCATCGGGGAGTTTAACATCACATAACACTACGTCAATGCCCTTTTTTTCCAATAGCTGCATTCCTGAAGCCAGCGAGTTAGCAGTAACCACATCAAAACCCTCTAAAGAGATGATGCGTTTTAATAAGCCTTGAAGTTTTTCCTCGTCGTCTATAATGAGTATTAAGGGCAGCATGGTGCAAAGATATATCCCTAACCGATAGCTATCGCTATGCCGGTATCAGATCACAAAACCAGAAACCCTTTGTCTGACTGTCATCAGTGGTTTTTACGTCCAGCGGCCTGTATACCTTTTCTCCCACCGTGTATACAATTTCGTGGCTGAAAATAGGTCCCCCATAGCAGAAACTGTGAAACTCCCCGTTCTCGCCACATGGGTCTATGGTATCGGGTATTTCATTAATAAACGACTCATCTACTACCCTCCCTGCCCACTCCTCGCCCAACCAGGCATCATTGGTGCAGCAAAGCACGGTTTTAAAACCTTTATTGATAAAATCCCTGATGAGGAATGACGTATCCATTTTCCAAAGTGGAAACACTGCGTTCATTCCCACTTTCGCCAGATTAGCCTCTCTGTATGCCCGAAGATCCTCCAGAAAGATGTCACCGAATATCACGTGATTTATTTCCTCGGCCTTCGCTTGCAGCAGCGTTGCCTCCATTTGCCGCTCATACTCACCGTTAGTACCCTCTGATACCCTCACTATCAGCTGCGGCATACCTATTGCCTCTGTCTGTTGTTGCAGCAGCTTTTCCTGTACACCATGCATCGATACCCGCTTATAGGTATCGTTGACAGTCGTCAGCAGGTAGCGCACATCATATTGCTTTTCTGTTAGCACTTTGTGTAGACAATAGGCAGAGTCTTTGCCCCCACTCCAGCAAAATATAGCTTTAAGTTTTGTTGCCATCGGTTGCAATATACTTCCAAACCGGAATAGCAGCAACTGCCCCAAGAATAGTGGCCGTTATATATATCCATAAATGCTCCGTATGCCCGGAGACTACTGCGGGCGCAAAAGACCGGGCCGGGTTCATTGATGCCCCGCATACAGGTCCGGCAAACATAGCCTCTAGCGCGACAACACCTCCTATTGCCAGGCCGGCAAACATACCCTGTTCTTTGCTACCAGTAGCTACGTTAACAATAACGATCATCAGAAGAAAAGTAAGGATAAATTCCATGACAAATGATTGCATGTCCGATCCGGAAGGCAGCGTTGCTCCAAGGAATACATCCGTCGGGAACATGAGCCTTATAGTAAGGCTTGCCAGCAATGCACCAGCCAACTGGCTCACGATATAAGGTGCTAACATCTTTGCAGGAAATCTGCCGGCAACAGTAAATGCTATGCTTACTGCCGGATTGAGATGCGCACCAGATATGCCACCGAAAGCATAGATCATGCTCATCACGATCAACCCGAATGTGATCGCAATACCTACATGCGTAATGGCTCCATTGCTTTGATGGTTGATCACTATCGCGCCGGTACCGGCGAACACCATGGCGTAGGTGCCTATTAATTCAGCTAGGTACTTCTTCATAGTTCTATTTAGCAGCAACCACTACCTGGCGCACAACATGCTTCCAGCTTTTGCGCATAGACTGTTATACTGTAAATGCCCGTTTTACTTGTTTTGAATGCAGCAATTTCTTCTGCCGTAAGATAAGTTGTCAATATGTCATCCGGTATCACTATAGCCTTTTGTTTCTGCACAGTAACATTCTTAAAGCCATTAGCATGTATCAGATCTAGGTAGTCTTCGCGCTGTATGGCGCCAGATATGCAACCGGCATACATTTCAGCGGCATGTTTCAGTTTATCCGGCAATGTACCCGACAATACCACATCAGATATGCTGAAGTGTCCGCCCACCTTCAATACACGGTACATCTCTTTGAACACATTGTTCTTATCTGGCACCAGGTTCAGTACGCAATTGCTCACGATCACATCAACCGCGTTTGCGGTAACAGGCATTTTTTCTATATCACCATAGCGAAATTCTACGTTATTAAAACCCAGTTTTTCCGCATTGGCACGTGCCTTTTCTATCATAGGCTCGGTAAAATCAATACCTATTACTTTGCCCTTTTCTCCGGTTATGGCGCGGGCTACAAAACAATCATTACCTGCACCGCTGCCCAGATCTATTACGGTATCACCTTCCTTTATCCGGGCAAATTCTGTTGGCAGGCCGCAACCTAGTCCCAGGTCTGCATCGGCATTATAGCCTTCTATTTGCGTATAGTCATCACTCATAATGTTGTACACCTCGGTACTGCATCCTCCGGCGCCGCAGCATGAGCTCATATTGGTCTCCTTATCCTGCAGGGCTATCTCACTATATTTCTGTCTTACCAGTTCCTTTAATTCCTGATCTGTTGTTTGCATAAAATAAAGTTTATAAAGGTGTTTACAACCAGAAGTCAAGTTCTTTGGCCTCTGCAATGAATTGCTCTATTTGCTTTTTTATCTGGTCTCTTACTGCACGTGTTTCCGCCAATGCCTCGTCTCGCGAACCTGTAAATGATGATGGGTCTTTGAATGACCAGCCCATTCTCTTCGATTTACCGGGGAATATCGGACATCGCTCTGCGCTGGCACCATCGCATACTGTTATTACAGCATCATATTGCTTGCCTTCTTTCAGCAGATCAAATACACCAGTCGTCGGGTTATTGCTGATATCTATTCCATCTTCTTTCATTACCTCCACCACATTGGGGTTCAGCTTACCGGGCTCCAGTCCGGCGCTTGACGCAATAAAATATGCTCCGCCCATTTCATTGAGGTATGCTTCTGCCATCTGGCTACGTGCCGAATTGTGGATACAAACGAAAAGTACAGTGTGTTTTATCATAGATATATCATTGGTTTATTGCAATATTGCGTTTATTCAAGTCAAAAAATATATCAACAGCAACTGCCGTTCACCGGTTGCACATCCACAAAAAAATCACCCAGCAATTGCTTGTATTGTTTCCATACTATCGGGTTGATACAATAACAAACGCTCGCTCCCTCTACGGTTCCCTGTATCAGGCCTGCCTGCTTCAGTTCCTTAAGGTGTTGCGAAATGGTAGCTTGTGCCAATCCTAGTTCATCCACCAGATCGCCGCAAATGCAGGCATTGGTCTTTATCAGCTTACGCAGAATAGCTATACGGGCCGGATGCGCAATAGCCTTGGCCATTGCTGCGAGGTCGTTATCCTTCTTTGTAAACAGATCTGTCTTCGTTGCGCCCATCGTCTTTTATTCATTGCAATATTACGATGATTAATTTAATTGCCAAAATAAATTTCCTTTTTACCCGTTGTGGTAAAAAGGAGGGGATTTTATATAGACCGATAGAATAAATAACATTCCCTCCTTATTTTGCTCACATTATTCATACATAAGCCACATTCATGAAGAAATATATTCTTGTTGCGCCGGCGTTACTTTGTCTCACACTGGTTGTACATGCAAAGCATAAGCACAAACATAAAGGTGTAGACTCAACCTCCGTAGCAAAATCTGCAGATAGCACCGCTACTGCAGCCAAAAAAGAGAAGGAAAAAGAGAAGGATAAGGGACCGAAGCCCTACAGCAAGGTGATCACAGATAAAGCTGTAACTAAGCATGGGCTCTTTACAGTGCATAAAGTAGATGACAAATGGTATTTCGAGATACCTGACTCACTGCTGAACCGTGAAATGATAGTGACCACGCGATATAGCAAAACTGCCGGTGGTGGCGGTGTGTATGCCGGTGAAATGGAGAATGAGCAGACCATACTCTGGGAGAAAGGCCCTAACAACAATATATTCCTCAGAGCGGTAACCACCATCAGCATGGCCGACTCTACCAACGATATTTTTAAAGCGGTTTCTAATTCCAACATCAACCCTATCGCCGAGAGCTTTGATATAAAGGCCTTCAGCAAAGATTCGACCGGTGTGGTCATTGATGTCAGCGATTTCTTTAAGGGAGACAACCAACCGGTGAGTATCGGTCCTTTCACCAAGAAGCGTTTCAATCTCTCTGGCCAGGTAGCCGATCGTTCTTATATCAGTTCTATCAACACTTACCCGATCAATACTGAAGTTAGGGTGGTACGTACATTCAACTCAACACCATCATTCACTCCATCACAGGGCCCAAGCCCATTCCCATCTACCACATTTCCCGCTGCTTATGCCGCGGGAGCTGTAACGCTGGAGATGAATAACTCCTTCATCCTGCTGCCTAAAAAGCCGATGATGAAGCGCATGTTCGACCCGCGTGTAGGTTTCTTTGCCGATGACTTTGTCACTTTTAATGATGATCAGCAAAAAGTAGATGACGATATATTCATAGTTCGCTGGAGATTGGAACCGAAAGACGAAGACATAGAAAAATGGAAACGTGGCGAACTGGTAGAACCTAAGAAGCCCATAGTATACTATATAGATCCTGCCACACCTAAGAAATGGCGCCCATACCTGATACAGGGTATCAACGACTGGCAGAAAGCATTTGAAAGGGCAGGGTTCAAAAACGCCATTATGGGTAAAGAGTGGGATGCTACCGACTCCACACTGAACCTTGAAGATGCGCGCTACTCAGTGCTGCGCTATCTACCGTCTGATGTGGAGAATGCCTATGGCCCTAATGTACATGACCCGCGCAGCGGCGAGATCATAGAGAGCCACATAGGCTGGTACCACAATGTGATGAAACTGCTGCACGACTGGTATATGATACAAGCAGGAGCAGTAGACCCTAAGGCACGGAAAATGCAGTTTGATGATGAACTCATGGGTACCCTTATCCGTTTTGTATCGTCGCACGAGGTAGGCCATACGCTGGGCCTGCGCCACAACATGGGCAGCAGCAGCCGCACACCGGTAGAGAAGCTGCGCGATAAGGCATGGGTAGAAGCTAACGGACATACAGCCTCTATTATGGACTATGCCCGTTTCAACTACGTAGCACAACCTGAGGATAACATCAGCGAGGTAGGCATGTTCCCACGTATAGGTGAGTATGACAAGTGGGCTATACAGTGGGGCTATAAAAGCAGCTTTGCTTCTACCGAAAAAGAAGACAAGAAGATAGTGAACCAATGGATACTGGATAGCCTTAAAGCTAACCCAAGACTGTGGTTCGGTACCGAGACCAATCCCTTCGACCCGCGCAGCCAGACAGAAGACCTGGGCGACAACAGCATGAAGGCAAGTGCGTATGGCATCAAAAACCTGAAGCGTATCATTGTACAATTACCTGACTGGACCAAAGAAGACGCGGACAAGTACGAGAATCTGAAAGACATGTATTATGCACTCACAGGCCAGTTTGGTCGCTATATGGGTCATGTAGTGCGGAATATAGGCGGCGTTTACGAAACACCTCATAGTGTGGAGCAGACGGGCATGCCTGTGTATGAGCCGACACCTATAGCCATACAGAAAGAAGCAGTAGACTTCCTGAACAAGCAATTGTTTGAGACACCGGAATGGATATTAAACAAAGATATTCTGAACAAGATCAACAACCCGGTATCTACAGAGTATGTGGGCAGCATTCAGGTAAGCGTTCTCAACAGCCTCCTATCCCCTGCCCGCCTCAACAGGATGAGCACCAGCAGCAATCGTTTTGGTGAGAAAGAGACCTACTCTATGAACACCATGATCAATGACCTGAAGAAGGGAATATGGAGTGAACTGAGCAGTAAAAAGAAAATAGACGGCTACCGCAGAAACCTGCAGAAGGCTTATGTAGATGCGCTGATCAATATCATTAATCCTACAGCAGCTGCGCAGCCATCCGGCAATCCCGCTTTCAATGTTAACCCGCGCAACACCGACGTTACTTCTGTAGCTCGCGCTCAGTTAGTGGCACTTAAAAAGGAGATCAACGGCGCTATACCTGGCACAAGTGATAAGATGAGTCGATTCCACCTGCAGGACCTGTCTTTCAGGATCACTAAGGCGCTCGACCCTAGAGGATAAGTAGTAAGAAGTGGCTTCTCTGTCTGAGGGCGACATTGCTCAGAATGGACATAAAACGAAACGCAGGTACCCTAAGAGATACCTGCGTTTCGTTTTATCATTAAGCCGCTATCTATGCAGCGCCTATACGGTGTTTCAGGTCGCTTACCTGTGAGTTCCACAGTTGCTCCTGGTCTTTCATGTCTATTTTGTCGGCAAAGTCTGTGATCCGGAGTATGGTCTCACTGGTCACCGGGCTCTGCTCTATGCTGAATTCAAAGAATTCGTCCTTACCCTGATAGTCCCACCTGTAACGGATGAACTCACTTTCTATATGCTCCAGTACATCTGCACTCTCCACCGATCCGTTCCAGCTAAAGAAAAATTTATGATCACGCTGATCTACTTTATCTGCAAACCATTCCTGCAAACCTACCGGAGTTGATAAAAACTCGTACAATATGGTTGGAGAACAGCGAATGGGGAATTCCATTGAATACATTATCTTCTTCTTACTCATTGCGGTACTATTCACTTGTTTTTTCTCGTTCTATTAAGTGCAATAATAGAAAAAGGAAGCTACAAACAAAATTATATTGGTCATTTCCGTGCATATTTTTTAACCCCATAGGTTAAAATGTAGCAAAAAGAAGTTAATACAATCTTAAATTTTTTTTGGGTTGAATCGTCTATAGCCTTAGTTTTGTCCTTCTAATGTCACTTTTCATTGTTCCTAATTGTTAGTTTCGATTCTCTAACCACACAATTCTTTGCCTATGTCTATGCGTCAGCTAAAGATCACGAAATCAATTACCAATCGTGAAAGTCAGTCCCTCGAAAAATATCTACAGGAGATCGGCAAAGTAGATCTGATAACACCCGAAGAGGAAGTTCAATTAGCTATCCGCATCAAACAGGGAGACCAACGTGCACTTGAAAAATTAACAAAAGCCAACCTTCGTTTCGTAGTATCAGTTGCTAAACAATATCAGAATCAGGGCCTTTCTTTAAGCGATCTGATCAATGAGGGTAACCTGGGCCTTATCAAAGCAGCTCAGCGTTTCGACGAAACCCGTGGTTTCAAATTCATTTCTTATGCGGTGTGGTGGATCCGCCAGTCTATATTACAGGCTCTGGCCGAACAATCCCGTATCGTTCGTCTGCCGCTCAATAAAGTAGGCCTTTCTAACAAAATAAGTAAAGCATATTCTCAGCTCGAACAGGAGTTTGAGCGTGAACCATCTACCGAAGAACTGGCAGAACTGCTGGATATAGGAACTGAAGAAGTGGAAACAACACTCGGTGTTGCGGCCCGTCACGTATCTGTAGATGCACCTTTCGTAGACAGCGAGGACAATTCACTCCTCGATATTCTCGAAAACCCTAACTCGGTCGCTGCAGATGCAGAGTTATACCACGGAGAATCACTGCGTTGCGAAATAGAGCGCTCTTTAAGCACCCTTACCGACCGCCAGCGTGATGTGATCAAATTATACTTTGGTATCGGTGTAGCTAACCCTATGAGCCTTGAGGACATAGGTGAGCGTTTCTCCCTTACCCGTGAGCGTGTACGCCAGATAAAAGATAAAGCTATTACCAAACTGCGCACCGCCAGCCGCTGCCAGTTATTAAAAACTTACCTCGGCAACTAATATTTACACTACTTTGATATACAGATCCCGCACCAATAGTGCGGGATTTTTTTGTTGTTAGAATTGCTGATTGCCACAGATCAAAAAAATTAACAGACCGGATTTCGCAACAGAATAAAAATGCGGGGGGCAAACGACAAAAAAGCCACAACTCATAGTGTTGTGGCTTACTATGATTTGTAAGAGGTTACTAAGCTTCCGGTGCAGGTCCCGCAGATGGCTCCTGTCCATCCCTTGGCGGCCTTGGTCCCTGCCTTTGCGGGCGGGGTGGCCTTGGCGGTCTCGGTCCTTGTTGTCCCTCAGGTCTTGGTTCCCTTGGCTGTCCGTCAGGGCGTGGCTCACGAGGCTCACGCGGTGGCCTAGGCCCCTGCTGCTGATTAGGGTTAGGCTGCCTTGGCTCTCTAGGCTGCTGAGGGCCCTGCTGGCCTTGAGGTTTATCACCCTGTGGTCGGTCAGGTCTCTGCCTGTTTCCCTGCCCCTGCGGTCTGTCGCCTTGTGGCCTGTCAGGCCTTGGGCCTTGCTGGTTAGGGCGTTTATTCTGCTGTGGTTTGTTTTGTTGTGTTGGTGCTGCACCTTCTGCGCCCTGTTGCGCCGCATTACCTGCCGGCTGCTGCGGGCGGTTGCCTTGCGGTTTGCCGGCACCCTGTCCTTGAGGGCGATTGCCTTGCTGCTGTGGCTTGTTGCCACCACCTTTCTTTTTCTTGCTGTTCTTTTCCAGCGCTTTCAGGGTTATCTGGCCTACGTCATTTACATAACCCATATCCACCTGCACACCCGCCTTATCCAGTTTCACTTCCAGTTCTACCGGCTGCAGGTCTTCCACCTTCTGGCCCAGTTTGTTCAGCTTCAGTATTTCCTTTACGCGCGCTATGGTCAGCGGGTACTGCTTACTGTTTCCGTGGAAGCTATACCACATCAGGTTCTTAAAGATATCCCTCTTCTGCAGTTGTGCATTACCCTTTACGGTATCCAGCACATCAGCATGATCAGGGAATACCGATAAGGCATCCATATAGGTATCGAGCTCATAGTTCAGGCAGCACTTCAGCCTGCCGCACTGACCCGATAGTTTCGTTTGGTTAATAGACAGGTTCTGGTACCGAGCCGCAGTGGTATTCACCGATTTGAAATCGCTGAGCCACGTGCTGCAGCATAATTCACGGCCGCATGAGCCTATTCCGCCCACCTTGCCGCTTTCCTGGCGTGCACCTATCTGCTTCATCTCCACCTTCATCTTGAAGTCTCCCGCAAAGAGCTTGATGAGCTCACGAAAATCTACACGCTGATCGGCTGTATAAAAGAACGTTCCTTTTTTGCTGTCTGCCTGTATCTCTACCTCGCAAAGCTTCATCTCCAGATTCAGGGTGCGGGCTATAGCCCTTGAGCGCATCAGTACTTCTGCTTCCCTGCCCTTCTGGGTGACGCTGGCCTGCAATTCCTCTTCTGTGCTCGGGTGCAGTACACGCTTGGTTATGCTGTTCTCACTCACATTGGCTTTCTTCATCTGCAGCTTCACCAGCTCGCCTGTAAGGCTTACCTGCCCAACATCGTAGCCGCTTACGCCTTCCACGGTTATCCAGTCGCCCTTTTCCAGTATGCTGTGTGTATTATTGCGGAAAAACTCCTTTCTGCTGCCCTTACTAAAAGATACCTCTATTACAGGGTAAGGTTTTGCGCTGTCATGCAGGGGTAATGCATTCAGCCAGTCATATACATTAAGACGGTTACAGCCACCTGTGCTACATCCGCCATTACTCTTGCAACCCGACGGCTTACCATCGGTAGCCGTACCGCAACTGCCACATCCCATTTGTAAATAATTTATGTTGAGCCGGAAACGAGTGCTTATATTTTATATATTACTAACACCAACTATCGTTGTTCTCTACTGCACTAAGCGCACGTTTACCTGCCAATTGTTAGAAAATAATTGTTAAGTTGTACAAACCTACAAAAAAAGTGGTAAAACCGCCACGCAGTAAGATATATAAAATATCAGAAACAGAGCACGTTATCCACAGCAAAAGGCGCATGTAGATGCGCCTTTTGTACGATTAAATATTATTATATCATCAACTATGCCAGTCCTGCGCCTTTATCCAGCGGGCCTGATTCCGGACGGCGATGATTGTGTTTATGCTTGCCACCCCTGTATGCAGGCGAGAATTGCTTGATGATGTGGTGGTCTCCTTCCATATCCCCGTCTTCATTATTCCGTGCTTTCAGGTACTTATACAACCGCATAGCAGGATAGTAAAGTACACCTGCGGCTACCGCTGCGATACCGATCGTCTTCCAATATTTTTTCATAGTAAATAGTTTTTTAGGTGAAACATTTATGCGTAGGATGATTAAAAAAACCACGCCATCACAAAAATCACCTGAGCAGCAGACAATCATATCTACAAAATAATATTGCATTTGCAGCCAAATTTTAAGCATTTGTTTACGTTTGACTCATTAATTTTAGTCGTTGCAAAAGGTATGTGATGTCGAAAACAAATAAAGTCCCCTTGATGAGATATAAACATTTACTCTTTCTTCTTATTGTTACTGGTACTCTTGCTTCATGTAGCAGTGGCAACCGTAAGTTTACTATCGTAGGGAACATTGACAATATGCCTGAGCAAACTGTTGTGCTGGAGCAACTCAATGCCAACGACATTATTACCATTGTTGATTCTGAACACTCTGACAAAAAAGGGCATTTCGAATTAGCAGGCATTTCGCCTGAGCCCGGCCTTTACCGCCTGCACTTTCATCAGAACAAGTACATCCTCCTTTCCATTGACAAGGGCAACATCAAGATATCTGCTAACTGGCTGTCTATAGAGAATTATATGGTATTCGGCTCTCCTGAGTCTGAAAACCTGAAAACCTTTATTGTAGGCATTCGTGAGCACCTGCGTGACTTCAATACCATGACCGCCGTGCTGGATACACTGGAGGCAAAAGGTAATGACAGCGTGCTGCAGGTAGCCAAGAAAGATTTCCAGGACATACGCAACAACTTCACCGCATTTGTGAAGGCATATGCAGATACTGATCGATATGAGCCTAATGCCATCTTCGCGGTGCGTATGCTCAACCCTACCACCGAGATGAACTTCCTTGAGGCTTTTCCTAAGAGCCTATCCCGCAGGTTCCCGGCATCTACCAAGATGACCCGCGACTACGATGAGTATTATACAAGGGTGAAGCAAAAGGTGATACCTGCCAAGCCAACAGTTGCCAGTACCGAGGTGGGCGTTAATGCTCCTGAGTTTAACCTGACTACCCCCGATGGCAAGAACGTGGCACTGTCATCACTTAAGGGCAAGTATGTATTGATAGACTTCTGGGCATCATGGTGCGGCCCTTGCCGTGGCGAGAACCCTAATGTGGTAGCTGCATACGCCAAATTCAAAGACAAGAACTTTACGATCATAGGTGTTTCCCTGGACAACAAGAAAGATGCATGGGAGAAAGCCATCAAAGACGATAACCTCAGCTGGACACAGGTAAGCGACCTGAAAGGATGGAGCTCTGCAGCAGCAGTATTGTATGGTGTACAGTCAATACCTACCAACTACCTCCTTGACCCAACGGGAAAGATCATTGCCCGCAACCTGCGCGGCAGTGCCCTTACTGACTTCCTTACGGGTGTGCTGAAGTAAATTTGTCAGAATCGCAGATTAATCAGATTAAACGATTTCGCAGAAATCGATGCAATTGAATTGCAGTGTGCAGTATTTTTTGAAATGACTGCAAAACTGCAATTGCGGATACTAAATGTCTGAAAACCAATAACATCTGTTTTTCTCCACTGTAATGTGCTTCCGATTTCTGCACAATTTTGCAATGTTTTTGCAGTTTGTTGCAGCATTTTTTTCTGTGCTTTGCGAACAGCATGCCCCTAGCCACTAAAAGGGTCGGACACGCATTACATCTTTACGACGGGTTTGTTTAATACTATATTTCAAAGATCCTATTGCTGTTTTACTGATGGCACCGGCAACCTTCGGTTGGAGCAAGTGACTTAGAGCCACTCCACCAGCATTCATGCTATTATGGTGTAAAATTGCATCGCATTTTGATGCCGAACAAAAAGAGATATCCACTAAAACATGGTTTATAAACGCACTTCTTGCTGAAAGCCAGTAAATTGTGAGTGTTACTTTTAGTGGATAAATTCAGTTTGCAGTTTTTGGTTGTCAGTCTTCAGTTGTGGGTTTTGCCCATCGCTAAAAAATGGCACCAATAGAAGTAGTATGAAGAAGGCCTTTTTAATGATTGGCGTATGCAGATAGATGATACACCTAGAAAGGTAAACACATTAAAGATAAAATTGAGTGTTTATTTTTGCAAAAAGGGATGAGGTCTATTTGACGATGACCCCGCCTTCGGCACCCCTTCCCGATAGCCACCGGGACTCGAGGGGAGTTGCTCATGTTGTTACTTAGTCCATGGGTTTAGAAATGTCGCACTTTGACGAGCCTTCCGGTAATTCTGCGGGACGGTACTGTAACATGTACCTACGACAAAAAGATCTCTGCGCCTTAGCGTCTCCGCAACCCTATTTACTAATGTTATCGACGGCCAGCACCGTCTTTAGGTTCAGGTCGTAGTTGTTGGTAGGAAGGAGGCCAATAACGGCATAGAGGATATCTAAACCCTTGCGAGAATAAATATTAGCCATTCCTTATTTCACATAGTTAACCTTTACAATAATGTCATTTTCCCGGTTAAAGATGTCCCAAGGTGCATTGTAGCCAAGGTAGCTGTAGCTGCCTATTACTTCATAGCCTTTTTTATGAAGCAGTTCTTTTAGCTCACTTTCCTTTCTCCTTATTTTCTCTTCACCCGCAAAGCCACCAAACGAAAGGGCAGCATAATAGCCCTCGTCGGAATAGTGTAGTTTGATGCTCGTGTCATTAGGGTCAGGCAGGTCGGTCATTGTATAGCCGGCGGGCAATACAAAACTCATCTTGTTGGCATCGGTATCCCTTTCCATATACACAGGTGCGGTCATGGCTATTTTCTTTTTCGTTTGGTTCCCGCCAAATATATAGCCGGCCAACGTCCTGAAGTTCTGGTTAGCTCCACGCTCATCCCCCTGCCGCTGCCGTGATACCGAGGCCATAAGGGCCTTAGGATAAAAGCGCACCTCAAAGCCATCTTCCTTTTTCACCACGTCGTAGTGCTGTCTTTCTACCTTCTTGTTTGCTGCGTATGACATATAAGCGAATGTTATTAGCAAAATGAAAACTACTACTGCTATTACCGATAAGACTTTCATAATTATTTTGGCATAAGTGGAGTGCTAATTTACCACTCTGATAGCAATCCTATTATTGGATTTTTATATAGCTATAGGTGTAAGGTACCGTATTAAATTAGCAGGTCAGGTGACGCTGGTCATACTATCAGTAATAGGTGATCTGGCGAGCGGGCAAAATGCAATACCAGGTTAAGAACTGTATCATAATTAGCCCTCAACTTAGTTGTTGGTCGGAAGGAAGACCAACAACGGCGGCAAATATTCTCATTAATTGACTAAATTTGATTAATAACAATGGACGATAGACCTAAAACTCCGGTAATAATTGGCATGATAGGTCTGTGCGTATTTTTTATTTGGTGTACGTTTTTCCCATACAACCCGAACATCAAATGGTTCAGAGAGCATGAAACTAATTTAGCCTACAAAGGTGTTATTGTCAGGAAATACATTGATACAAAAGATCATGGCAACTGTAAATTTGTGCTTAAGGATGAAAATGTTTATTATTTTCAAAATTATCACATCTACAATATTGCCGAGGCTGGCGACAGCATGCTAAAACAAAGTGGAACGTTAAGGAGAACATTAAAAAAGAAAGATACTACAATTAATTACTATCCCGTTACCGAAGATAAAGAAGTACGAGACAAGTAGGTATAAAAAATTCACAAATACATTTTCAGCGAGTATAGAGCTTGTGTTACGTCAGATTGCCCGCGCGAATCACCCGTTCGGGCGGGCTTAATTCATGTGCCAGATCGCAAATGATTGTTAAAAAAATCCGGTAAATAGTTTCATCTCATTTTTTAATCTTTCATCGGATATCATACTTATCGGCACATTGCTAACCAATCCTTCAACAATTTCCCCACCAAGAACAAGCAAGTAATTATAGTTATGTACGCCTGACCCTGCATTATCACTCATGTATGTGTAATACTTTCCGAAACAATAGAGACTTGAATCTGTAATTGCATTTGCTCTAGTCCATTTTACCTTATCAGATATTTCAACATTACGATCCGATATACATTTCAAACTACCATCAACGTAATACATAGCATAATGCTCACTATAATCAATGTCTCCTCCTCTTCGCCTTACTATAATGCTGCGTTCGGGAGCGATTTTAATAAGTGAATCGATAACATGATCAGAATTTATTCCGGTTACTTTAGAATACCAATATCCATTACCCCGAATTACTTCCGGGTCTTGAGCAATTGAACTCGTAGAATATATAAGAAGTATAAAGCAATAGATAAACTTGGACATACAACGTGTTGTGATACTAAAATCATTGATGACAATTGGCATCAGCAAGATCTGCGTCCTAAATGCCTAACCATACCCTCTTTAACATAAACTCTGCGCCCTCTGCGTGAAATATCTCTTGCGAGAACAACCAAAAACTTATTTACTATTATTATCCACTGCCAGTACCGTCTTCAGGTTCAGGTCATGTGCAGCACGCATTACGGCAACAATATTATCGGCGGTAGCCAGTTTATCGGCATTGATCACTACGGTCGGCTCTGCGTCTTTTTCTTTGGCTATGGCCACGGCAATAAGCGGCTTCAGCGAGTCCAGCGGACTAGCCTGTGTGCCTACGAAAAACTCTTGCTTCTCGCTGATAGATACCACCACCGTTTGCTTTGATTTGGTATCACTCTTGGCCTTGGGGTTGTTCATCTTCACCACATTGGGGTTGGCCAGTGTACTCACGATCAGGAAGAACAGCAGCAGAATGAATAGAATATCATTCAGCGCAGATGTATGCCCTCCCGGTTCTTCCTGTCTGTTCTTTCTGAAGTTCATCTGCTATTTGCTTGTCTCCATTACTATTTCTAAAAACTCTATAGAGGCCGCTTCCATGCGGTTCACATTCTTATTGATCTGCGCATTAAGGTAGGCATTGCCCATATAGGCCAGCAACCCCACTATAAGTCCGGTTGCCGAGGTCACCATCTTGGTATAGATACCACCTGCAATGGCATCCATAGAGAAGCCGTGGTGCTGCACATTAAAGAACAGGATGATCATACCAGCAATAGTACCCAGGAAACCTAATACAGGCGCTATACCCGCTATGGCAGAAAGTATCGACAGGTTGCGTTCCAGTTTATACACTTCCAGCTTACCGGTATTCTCCATGGTCTTTTCTACAAAGTCGTAAGGCTTATCTGCCACCGCCAGGCCTTTGTCTATCACGCGGGCCACTGGTGTATTGCTCATACGGCAGGTAGCCCTGGCCGCTTCTATGTTCTTGTTCGTTACCTGCTCTTTCACCTTCTGCATAAAGGTAGGATCTATAATAGCAGCCTTACGTATGACCATCAGGCGCTCCACAAACACATATACCAGTATGATAGAGCACAGCAGCAGGGGTATCATCAGCGCGCCGCCTTCCATCAATAAATGGAAAAGCGATATTTTTTCTACGGGTGGGGTAACCAGTGCAGCCGCAGCCTTTGCGGTATCTGTCACTTGTGCTTGCAGCATCAGAATGGAAAGTAGGTGCATGAGTCAGTTTTCAATGTAAATGTAATAATTAACTTTAAGAGAAACATATAGGGTTTTGAGTACGATATAACCTATTCGGTATAACGTAAAACTACCTGTTGTATTGGATAGATATTAGTTAAAGTTTACTAAAAAGCCCTGATTCTGTTGCGCAAAAAGGCGACCTAAACCGACTTTACAGGGCTGCCACCCCAGTTGGTACCTTTTTGCAGGTTCTCGCCCTTCATGATCAGCGACAACGGTTCTACACCCACGTCATCTCCTATCTCACTATCATAAAGTATAATGGTGCGTGCACCAATATTGCAACGCTTACCTATTTTCACCGGCCCTACCTTCATTACCCTGTCTTCAAACAGGTGCGTCTGCGGGCCACAGTCTTCGTTCATGGCCGTGTCGTCACCTATGCTCACCATGTCATACTCAGTAATGTCAGTGGTATTCATCCACACGCGCCTACCGGTCTTTACGCCAAATATGCGCAGGATGATGGGCAACCACGGAGTACCCCTGAGGAAGTCGAGCACAAACGGAACGGTCAGCGCCTCGTACGTAGAGGTGATGGCCTCGCTGCGCCATACCTTAGAGGTCCACATGGGTTTTTGCTCCGGTTTATACTTCCCTACAAATACCCATTTCAGTATCACGGTCACCATCAATGCCGGCAGCCCCATATAGTACAGGTAGTAAACGGGTAGTGTATAGGCTATCTCCCACCAGCGCTTTTCTACGAGCAAATCGTGCGAATAAGCGATGAACAGGATACTGCAAATAAGTATCACCGTTTCAGGTATAAGTATACGTATAAACTCCACTAATGTACGGCCCAGTATGCGCGGTGGCGACGGCCGTAATGTTTGCTCTGCCGGGAAGGTGCGACTTTCCTGCCTGCGTGGCAGCGCTATAGCCGGTGACCCGAACCAGTCTTTGGCTTTATCCCCAGCCAACTGTTCCGGCGTAGGTGGTGTAGATAGTACACCTATCAGCATACGTCCGGGCAGGTTGTAGCCCTGGGGTATCAATGCACTGTTGCCCACAAAGCTATTGTTCCCTATCACTGTTTTGTCCAGTATCAGTTGTTGCCCTCTTACGTCTGACTCACCTAACGTTACAGCATCGGCTACAAAAGCTCCCTTACCTATCTCCAGCAATGGATGCGTTACGCTGCTAGCTGTAGAAATTTCGGTGTTCTTACCGATCTTGGCACCCAGCGCCTTAAACCAAATAGACACGAATACTGTAGCATAGATAGGATGCAATACAATTAACGAAAGGCTCATGAGCTGATCGGCAAACCACTTGCGGATGTAGAATCCGCTATAAATAGGATATTTGCCCGGCTTGATACCCCACTGCAGCAGCCGGGTGAGCAATATGGTAACCAAAGAGAAGATGATGATATAACTGAGCGCCAGCGATGGCGTGACAACAAGGTAACTAAAGTCATAATCCGGCGTGGCATTATCCAGGTCATTCAGTATGATCACTGTAGGCAGCAACGGCAACAGCACCACAAACGGGAACAGGAACAGCATGAGGAGGAAGATGAGTTTGTAGCTCCTGCGCCTTGCGTTAGATATTACCAGTGGCTGCGGTAGTTCTTCTATTGGCTTGGTTTCCTTAAGCACAGCTGGGCTACCCTGCCATATCTCACCGCTCTTTATCGTCTTACCCTCTTGAAGGGCACTTAAGTCCTGCAGTTCTCCCCAGGCTTCAATATTGGCACCACCCGATATGACAGCACTGCTGCCTATGTAGGCATGATCGCCCAGGTGCACGCTTCTCAGCTTCAGCAGCCCATCCTCTACATATGCATTGTTGATCACCACCTGCGAGCTGATGCTCACATCGCTGCCTATGGTCACCAGGTCTTCTGCACCTATGGTCAGCGCTGCCAGCTGTGCATCCTTAGCCACCTTTACACCCAGCCTTTTCAGGTAGCTGTTATAGAGCGGTGTGCCATTCAGGAATTGCGAAGGCAGCAGACGGGCCATGGTCTTAACAAACCACCATCTGAAATAATAGGTGCCCCACAGCGGGTAGTCACCCTCCTTCATCTTACCTATTACCAGCCACTTAAAGCCTATACTCAGGAGCGTAAAGAAAGGAGGTATAAGGAAAAACATGGCCAAGGCCGCACCTATACCATAACCTATATTCTGCGTATACTCCTTTATACCATAGTAAGCCAGATAGGGGAAGAATATCTGAACAGAGAATAAACCGTATATCAGCAATACAGAGAACGTCTGTGCTATCCAACAGAGAATGAATCTCTTCCGGGGCACTTCGTTAAATACTTTCTTAGCTTTTGTTTTGTCTTTGGGTTTGGTTTCCCAGTAGTTCACCAGTTTGCTCAGCGGCCTGTTCTGGTATATATCCTTCAGGGATGCCTGCGGTATATCAGCCTCTTTACGTAACCGGGACACAAACGATGCTGCAAGCAGCGAATGCCCACCCAGATCAGTAAAGAAATCCTGCGAAAGGTCTATGACGCGGTTAGGGAAATTCTTACGCAATGCAGCTATCACCCTGTCGCCCAGTGGCGCATCAAGGTCTATGATCTCATCTGTAACTGATACCGATTGCTCCATCAGCATGGCCGGCACAGGCAATGCCTTGCGGTTTATCTTTCCGCTTGGCAGCCTCGGCATTTCAGAGAGCTGCATGATCACACTCGGCACCATGTATGCCGGCAGCACTTTGGCCAGTTCTTCACGTATGCTCTGCTGGTTCATGTTCACAGGGTCATCGCACACCACATAGCCGGCCAGGTGGTCTTGTCCGTTTATGTCTTTCTTCACCGCTACAGCGGCAGCGGTAACGTCTGTCAGGTTACTCAGCTGGTTCTCTATCTCGCCCAGCTCTATTCGATAACCCCTTAGCTTTATCTGGTCATCAAGCCTGCCCTGAAAATCGATCGTTCCATCTTCATTGATGATAGCTGCATCACCTGTGCGGTAGACCATATTACCGTTCAGCATCGACAGGCCCTCAGGCTTAGGTACAAATTTTTCAGCCGTAAGCTCAGGACGGTTCACATATCCGTTGCACACACCGGGCCCGGTTACTATCAGTTCGCCACGCTCACCCACCGGTAGCAGGTTCAACTGGGCATCTACTACTGCCAGGTCATAATTAGGCAGGGGGTGGCCTATCGTTATAGGGTCACCCGGTTTCAGTGCTATGAGTGTGGCCGTTACCGTGGTTTCGGTAGGGCCATAACTATTGTAAAATTGTCTAGAGTCTACAGACCAACGAGATAACACCTGTGTGGTACAGGCTTCCCCACCAGCGTTTACAATGCGCAGGGTCGATATGTCATCGTTCATCACTGCCAGCAAACTAGGTACTGTGTGCAATACAGTAATTTTTTGTTCCCGCAGCACCTCGTCCAGTTCATCCAGCGATTTGGCGGTGGCAGCATCTGCCACCCACAGGGTTGCCCCTACCAGATAGCTGATCCACACTTCCTCACACCACATATCAAACGATACCGAGATCCCCTGGTATACTTTATCGTCACTTCGTAATTCTATTACAGTTTGTTCTGCCCTTGCAAACTGGCAGACCATACGGTGCGTAATAGGTATACCCTTAGGCTTACCTGTGCTGCCAGATGTGTAGAGCACATAAGCCCAGTTATCAGGCTGTGGCCCTGCAGGTGCCTGTATGCTTACTTGAGCATCCGGCTGTGCTACTACCTTATATATGGGGCAGGCAACGTGCAGGGTATCCTCCAGCGTGATGCATGCCTTAGCCTGAACTTCCTCTATAACAGTTTCTACCCTCTCGGCGGGCATCTCACGGTCCAGTGGCACATATGCCGCTCCAGACTTAACGATGCCCAGCACCGCTATGTGCAGTTCCAACCCTCTGGGCAGCCAAACACCTACTGAGTCACCGGGCCCTATACCTTGCGCAGCCAGGTAGGCTGCCATGGCATCGCTCCACCTGTCCAGTTGCGTATAGCTGAGTTGTATATCGCCGAATATGAGTGCCGTTTTCGACCCGAACTTTTTTACTGTTGCACGAAATATATCTGCCAAAGTTTCCTCAAGCAACAGATCGGGACGTTTTATACCAAAGACTATGGCTGGCTTCATATTTACTTTCGTGCGAGGGAATATTTGATTCGGCAGGAAAAGTACAAAAATCTTTCCTACTCCCTGCTATAATGGTACTAAAATCATACCATTACCTGGTCACATGTAAAATGATACAATTAGATATACTAGACACCTCCTGTATTATTGCAGTTTGTCGTATAACTCTTTATTTTTGCCGTTTAGCTATGACCCCAGAAAGACAAGCCAAAATAGAAAGAGTCCTCAACCTTCGCCAGCCCGATCTGGCCATAGTGTTAGAGAATGTAAACGACCCTCATAACATATCTGCTGTAATGCGTACGTGCGATGCTGTGGGCGTGCAGAACCTTTATGTGCTCACTACTACGCCCAACAGGCACAAACGCTATGGCAAAAATGCCAGCGCCAGTGCAGCCGGATGGATAACCATACACGAATATGAAGATCTGGAAGAGTGCATGAAAGTGGTAAAAGAAAGGTACAAAAGGGTATATGCTACGCACCTGGGTGTAGAATCTCACTCCTTATACGACCTTAATCTCGCCGATAGTGTAGCCCTGGTCTTTGGCAATGAGCGTCTTGGTGTATCTGCCGAATGCCTGGCACGTTGCGATGGCAACTTTATCATACCTCAGGCTGGTATGGTGCAGTCTTTGAATATATCGGTGGCATGTGCAGTCAGCTTATATGAGGCTTACAGGCAGCGCAACGTAGCAGGCTTCTATAATGGCACTCCCCGACTCTCAGAGGCCGAGTGGAAGGCTGTAGGCCGCACATGGCGCATGTATGAAGAGCATAAATAAGGGCTTATTACTTAAAGAAAAGGTTCACCACTGCATAAACAGCACCCGCCAATAAACCGCTTACCGGAATGGTCAATACCCATGCCCAAAGCAGATTAATGGTGACGCCCCAGCGCACTGCAGACAGGCGCTTTGTAGCTCCAACACCTATGATGGAGCCCGTAATGGTATGCGTGGTACTTACAGGTATCTTCAGGTTTTCGGTAAGGAACAAGGTTATCGCACCGGCAGTTTCCGCAGCCACCCCTTCAAAAGGTGTTACCTTGGTAATACGTGTGCCCATTGTTTTAATGATCTTCCAGCCACCACTCAATGTACCCAGCGATATGGCTGAATAACACGCCAGCGGCACCCATACAGGCATTTGAGAAAACGTGTTGATGCTATGGCCGCATATGAGCGCCACGGTAATGATACCCATTACTTTCTGTGCGTCATTACCACCATGCCCTATGCTAAAGGCTGCAGAGGATACTAATTGAAAACGCTTCAGGTATAGCGTGGATCTGGCAGCATTGAGCGAGCCAAGGAACATGGTGAATATACTGATGGAAATAAGGATCAACGACAACAGTATCCATTTGAAATTGTGTCCTTCAAATACTACGTTCAGGTAGTAATTACTGAAATGTCCCTTAAGTTTCGTTGGGTCGGTTTCCAGCATTACTTTGAACAGCAGTGTAAGGACTACCGCTATCACAAGGGAGGATACCAGCTTCGGAAAAATGCTTCTTCTGAACGAGTAGATGAACCATAACGAAATGATAAACGCTATGATCATACCCATTAAGGGCGCCAGCACTATAAAGCTCACTGTTTTGATGATAGGTTCTGAATTCACCGCTCCAAAACCGGCATGCGCTATAGCCGCACCGGCAAACCCACCTATCAACGTGTGGGAGGAACTGGACGGTATACCATACCACCAGGTGATCAGGTTCCATACTATGGCTGCTATCAGGCCCGACATAATAACGGGCAGTGTAATGAAACTCTCCTGCACGGTCTTGGCAATGGTATTGGCCACACCATGGTCGCGGAAGATAAAGAAGGCTACAAAGTTGAACAATGCAGCCCATATGACGGCCTGTAAAGGAGATAATACCTTGGTAGATACAATAGTAGCTATACTATTCGCCGCATCATGAAAACCATTTATATAATCAAAAGCCAGTGCCAGCACCAGGATCACGATAAGCATTGTAGACATGGAACAGGCTTAAGAATATTTGATAATGATAGATTCTACAACATTTGCGGCGTCTTCGCATTTATCAGTCACGGTCTCCAGAATCTGGTATATATCTTTCTGCTTGATCAGTTCCACAGCAGTTATTTGTGTGGAGAACAGTTTCAGTAAGGTACTGTCCAGCAGGTCATCAGCATCGTTCTCCAGACTGTTCACGAGCACACAGGCGCTCGTTATGCCCTTAAGGTCCTTCATATCACGTAAGCCATGCACACAGGTATTGATGGCGGTAACAGACTTGTCTATGATCTCCGCAAATGCCGGCAGTGTATTGTATTGGTCACTTATCTGGTAGTTCACTACGCGTTTAGCGGCACCCCACATGTAGTCGGCTATATCATCTAGCGATGTGGCCAGGTAGTGTATGTCCTCGCGATCAAGTGGTGTAATAAAGTTCTGGCCAAGTTGTATAAATATTTCATGGGTGATCTCATCGTTCTTATGCTCCCACTCTTCCAGCTTACGCAGCATGGCATCGCGCTTTACCAGGTCTGTTTCTTTAAGGGCAGCGGTAAACTGGGCACTCATTTGCACCAGCGTAGCCGATACCTGCTCAAACAAACCAAAGAATACACGGTCCTTAGGTAGAAATATCTTTAAAAATGAACCAAACGCCATAACAATTTATTAATATTAATTTAACGTCGCAAAACTAGCGGCATTATCCGGTCTTTAAAAATGATAATGTTTAATTAATAATTTGGTAACATTGAATTACTGAAAAAGAATATAATTATATAATATAAAATTTGGCTAAACGAGGCACTGTATAATGTGCGCTACTTTCCCCATATTTGCAATACCGCTGCCAGGCGGCCAAACACATAAAACACAACATCGATATGCGTATCATCACCTATAATGTCAACGGTATCCGCAGCGCGGTAAAAAAAGGTTTTATTGACTGGTTGAAGACAGACCCTGCCGATGTTATCTGCCTGCAGGAAATAAAGGCCAATCAGGAAGACGTGCCTGTAAAGGAGATAGAAGCCGTAGGTTACACAGTATACTCATTCTCTGCTCAAAAGAAGGGATACAGCGGTGTAGCCATACTGACAAAAGTGAAACCCGATAATGTATTTTATGGTAATGGTATAGATCACAGCGACTTCGAAGGCCGCTATATCCGTGCAGACTTTGGTAAGAACACAGTAATCAACGCCTACTTCCCCAGCGGTACAAGCGGAGAGGAACGGCAGACCTATAAGTATAAATGGCTTGATGAATTTCTGATATACCTTAACGAACTGAGAAAGACCCGCCCAAACCTCATCATCTGCGGCGACTACAACATAGCCTACCTGGATATGGATGTACACAACCCTAAGACCAACAAAAACTCAGGGTTCCTGCCGCAGGAAAGGCAATGGCTCAGCAAATTCTTTTCAGATCATGGTTTTGTTGACACCTTCCGCCACTTCAATAAAAACCCTGACCAATATAGCTGGTGGAGCGCATTTGGCGGTGCACGTGCCAGTAACAAGGGCTGGCGCATCGATTATATCAACGTCACAGAATCATTGATCAAATCACTCAAGCATGCCGAAATAAAAATGGACGTGGTGCACAGCGACCACTGTCCGGTGTTGCTGGAGATCAAATAGTGTGCTACAAGCCTACCGCTGCATTAGCTGCTGCAAGCCCGGCTTGCAGGGACTTAAGTTCGGTCTGCGCTTTGCTTAGCTTTGCCTGAGCAAGAGTAAACTCGGTATTAGCCGTCTCATTTGACTTTCGATCAGTCTCATACCTTGCTATTGCTGCATCATATGCCCCGCGAATAGCCGCATTCAATCCTGACTTGGCTGACTCACTAAGCAAGGTACACAGTGCTGCTGATCGTTGTTGCCCAGCTTCTGATATACTGCTTGTTTGTGCAGTCGCTGCCTGGGCCGCAAAACATGACTGTAGCGCGGTCAATGACAATGCTACCGCGTTATTGGCGTCGGTACAGGCCATTGCTACACGGCTTACAAGATCATCTGACATCAATGGGTTGAGCGCTTTCTGCCTCACGATCAGATCAGACAATTTGTTGACCAACTCTGCCGAATAGATCAGTTTATTCACAACATCGGTCGCTTCACTTGCCAGCTGCTCTGATGTCGATGCAGCGGCAGCAACCTGTAGGCAACCATTAGCAGTAATGGTATTCAGGTCATCTGCGCTTTGCAACAACTGCATAAAAAGGTTTTTGTTATTCAGGGCGGTTACTCTATTGGCTTCAGCGGCGGCAACCTGCATCTGAAACGTACTTACCTTATCGGTAAGCGCTAAAACCTCGATTTGGCTTGCATCATAGCGACGTTGAGCATCTGCAATCTCTGCTGCAAGTTTATCAAGTAGCACTTTTTGGTCTTGTTGTATGTAGTCGGTTGTCATAATGGCATCTTTAGAGACTGGGTAAATTATTAGGGTTTAGCTACTGAAAAAGTATTAGACGGTGCCGATAGCATATCTTCGAAATTGTTGATCTGCTTTTTATAATCGTCGGTAAAAACTACCTGAAGAAAAACCACGTACCTACGCCCTGCAAAAAGTTTGTCACCGTCAATATCCGTTAGTCCGGCAAGCTGAATGCTCTTATTCACAGAAGTTACATCAGCTCCAAACTCGGCATCAGAAAATGTTATTACTCCTTTTGCTTGTGCTGCGGCCCACACCCGGGATGTTGACGTCACGAATTTCTTTTCTTCTTTCACGATCGCTATCCGGTATTCGCTAACTACTGACTCCCCGCCGCTAAAAGCCGGACGATATAAGTCAAACACAACTGTAAAAGAGTCTGATTTCACCTGCCCAGCCGGAACGGACAACCCCATATTAAGTTGTTTGCATGTAAACTCATAGCTTGCTTTCACTGCTTCGTTTTCTAGGCCAAGATCCTTAGCCACAGCGTCGGCCTGATGAACGTTTTTTTCTAACGTCTGCCTGTTTGCGACTTCATTTGCCAATGCAGTCGCAGTCTTACCGGTACCCTCTGCAATGGAGCTGAGTAGCTCATCTGCTATATTTTTAAGACGGAGCGCAATATCGGCGATTGCGCCGGACGGCACTTCCGCTGCAGCTATAGAAGCCTCCATAGCCTTCATAGATGCTTTTTCCGCACTAAGTGCGGTATCATTTGTCGTCTCGTATACCTGACCTGTTAATTGCGCAATAGCGGAGCCGTAGTCATCTGCTATTACGATACTATTAATACTCCCTAAGTCACTGGCCAGTCGCACCACCGCATTAGCCGCTACCTGCACATTGGCCGCCGCAACAGCAGAATTACTAGCAGACTGGGCAGAATACGCCTTTTGTTGGCCCGCTGTCTGCATTGCATCACCCGCAAGGTAGCAGGCGCGTGCCGCCAACTCCAATAATTCATTTTTACCTGCCAGATCTGCACTCAGCTTTTGTTCCTGCTCCACTGCCTGGGCCAGGGCACCTTTAGCAAAGCGCAGAGTAGCGGTCGCAGCGTCAAGTGAGGCATTTGAAGCAGTTATCATTTTCTCTATATCGGCAAGGGTTGAGGTTACCCCGGTCCGCAGATTTTCTTTGTATGAATTCATGATATAAAAGTTTGTACACCTACAGGTTCTGGAAGCTAAAGATGGAACATTTATTGCAAAATCTATTAACATGCAGATAGCTATCACACTTCGCTTATTCGTCCGCCAATTCCAATGTTTATAGTAAAGAAAACCATAAAATAATAGCTCCACGCAAATCCCCCCTCATAAAAACGTACCTTTGCGCACTTTATGCATTACGTTTCAGCGGAAAAGATCAGTAAATCTTACGGGATCAAGCAATTATTTGAGGATATCACCTTTCACATCAGTGAGGGGGATAAGATAGCATTGGTGGCCCGGAATGGCAGCGGTAAGTCTACCCTGCTCAAGATACTGGCTGGCAAAGACAATGTAGAGAACGGTAACCTGTGGATCCACAAAGACGTTACTGTAGCCCTCTTCGAGCAGGATCCCCAGTTCGAGGAAGAACTATCGGTACTTGATAACATCTTCCATTACAAGCACCCCGTATCAGAGGCGCTGCGTAAGTATGAAACGGTAATGGAGCAGGAAAACCCCGACCCTGACGAAGTAAGCGAGGCGCTAGGCATGATAGACGAGCTCAATGCATGGGAATTTGAAAGTAAGGTAAAGGAGATATTGGGTAAACTCAATATCCATAACCTGCACCAGAAGGTAAAAACCTTGTCGGGTGGTCAGCGCAAGCGCATAGCTCTCGCACAAACGCTTATCGACATTGGCTTCGAGCACAAGCATGTGCTGCTTATAATGGATGAACCTACCAACCACCTGGACGTGGAAATGGTAGAGTGGCTGGAACATTACCTCAACCAGGAAAAAGTAACTCTCCTGATGGTAACCCATGATCGTTATTTCCTGGAAGATGTGTGCGACGAAATATGGGAACTCGACGAAAATAAAATATATACTTACCGTGGCGACTATGCCAACTTCCTCGAGAAGAAGGCCGCTCGCGTAGAGAATACCCTTGCTAATATTGATAAGGCTAAAAACCTGTATCGCAAAGAACTGGAGTGGATGCGCAAGCAACCCAAGGCACGTACCACCAAATCGAAGAGCCGCCAGGATAGCTTCTACGAAACAGAAGCCAAAGCCAAGCAAAAGGTGGTAGACCTGCAGGTGAAATTGGAAATGAAGATGAACCGGCTTGGCGGTAAGGTAGCAGAACTGAAGAAGGTATATAAAAGCTACGGCGATAAAGTCATCCTCAAAGGCTTCGATTATACTTTTAAAAAGGGCGAGCGCGTAGGTATCATTGGTAAGAATGGTGCCGGCAAGTCTACTTTCCTGCACATGCTGCAAGGCCAGGAAGTGGCTGATAGTGGCAAGATCAACATTGGCGATACCGTTATCTTCGGTAATTTCTCCCAAACAGGACTAGAGATCAAGGAAGATATGCGCGTGATAGAATATGTGAAGAACATCGCTGAGCATTTTCCGCTGGCAGATGGCAGCACCCTCAGCGCGTCCAACTTCCTTACCCTGTTCCTCTTCCCACCTGAGCAGCAATACACTTATTTGTCAAAGCTCAGCGGTGGCGAAAAGAAGCGCCTGCAATTGCTCACCGTTCTTTTCCGCAATCCCAACTTCCTGATACTAGATGAGCCTACTAACGATCTCGACCTTCCTACTCTTTCCGTGCTGGAAGACTTCCTGAGTTCGTACCAGGGGTGCCTGGTTATCGTATCACATGACCGTTATTTTATGGACAGGCTGGTAGATCACCTCTTCGTTTTCGAAGGTGATGGTGTGGTTACTGACTTCCCGGGCAACTATACCGAACACCGTATAGCCATGAAGCTGAAAGAAAAGGAAGGTGTTAAAGCACCTGCACCCGAAGTAAAAAAAGTGGAAGCACCTGTAGTCACTACTAACGCGGCACCTATAGAGAAAAAGAAATTTACGTTCAAGGAAAAACGCGAGTTTGACATGCTGGAGAAAGAACTGGCCCAACTGGAAAGCGAAAAAACAATTGTCGCTCAAAAGATGACCAACAGCACCCTGCCCTACGACGAACTGATAAAGCTTGGCACGCGAATGTCGGAAATCACCACGCTCATGGAACACAAAGAACTACGGTGGCTGGAACTCAGCGAATACATTGCCTGACCCACTGAATAAACAAACAACAACACTCAATAATACTCGGAATAATTTTTTATTTTATGTTGATCTCATTACAAAATCTTTCTTTTCATTTCGGTGCCAGGGCTATTCTTGAAGAAGCAAACTGGCAGATAGGTACGGGCGAGCGCATAGGCCTTGTGGGTAGCAACGGCGCAGGCAAGTCTACACTGCTGCGCCTGATGACAGGGGCTTATACACCCGATGGCGGCACTATCAATAAACCTAAAGATGTTTCCCTTGGCTTCTTTAACCAGGATCTCCTCAGCTTCTCTTCCGATGAGTCCATACTTAAAGTGGGCATGCAGGCTTTCGAAAAAGCTCATGAGGTGGAACGCAAGATGGAAAAGATCCTCAAAGAACTGGAAAGCGCCCCTGATGATGCTGACCTGCTCGATGATTATAGCCACGCACTGCACGACTTTGAAGTAGCAGGTGGTTATGAAATGGAACACCGCACAGCAGAAGTGCTGGAGGGCCTTGGCTTCTCTACTGCCAACCTGCAAAAGCCTTACAACCAGTTCAGCGGTGGATGGCGTATGCGTGTTTTGCTGGCCAAGATGATGTTGCAGCAACCTGAGTTGTTGCTGCTCGATGAGCCCACCAACCACTTGGATCTGCCATCCATTGAGTGGCTGGAGCGCTACCTGATCGGTTACCCGGGCAGTGTGGTTATCGTATCGCACGACCGTTACTTCCTCGACCGTATGGTCACCAAAATAGTAGAGGTGTGGCAGCGCGACCTGGTGCAGTACAGCGGCAACTACTCTTTCTTTGAAAAGGAGAAAGTAGAGCGCATGGACCTGCAGCAGCGTGCATTTGAAAATCAGCAAGATTATATACGCCAGCAGGAACGCTTTATCGAGCGTTTTAAGGCAAAGGCGAGTAAGGCGGCACAGGCACAGAGTGTCATGAAGCGCCTGGACAAACTCGATAAAATAGAAGCTCCGGATGGTAGCGTACCTACCATGAACATCAACTTTGATGTGGCCGTGCAACCGGGCAAGATCATTTGTGAACTGAAGGATGTAAGCAAAAGCTATGGCGATGTGGAGATACTGAGCCATGCTAATGCAGAGATAGACCGTGGTGATAAGATTGCCCTCATAGGTGCCAACGGCAAGGGTAAATCTACCCTGTTGCGTATCGTAGCGGATCAGGAAAAACATGAAGGCGAACGCAAGTGGGGCCACAATGTTGAAGAGAGCTTCTATGCACAGCATCAGTTGGAATCACTGACGCTCGAGAATGAGATACTGGAGGAAATGAAACAGTGTGGTAGCGGCAAGACCGAAGTAGAACTGCGTCAATTGTTAGGTTGCTTCCTCTTCAGCGGCGACGATGTATTCAAGAAGATCAAAGTGCTGTCGGGTGGTGAAAAAGCACGCGTAGCGCTGGCTAAGGTTATCGCCGCTAAGGGTAATTTCCTGATGCTCGATGAGCCTACCAACCACTTGGATATGCAGTCGGTAGAAATGCTGATAGATGCATTGAATAAATACAAAGGAACCCTGATACTGGTATCGCATGATCGTTACTTCATCAGCAAGACGGCTAATAAAATATGGAGTATCGAGGACGGACAGATAAAGGACTTCGCAGGTGATTATGAGGAGTGGGTTACCTTCCAGAGCGAGCGGGCTGAACGTCTGAAAAAAGAAGGTGCTGTTGCAAAAACGGCACCCGTGAAAAAAGAAGAAAAGCCTGCGCCTAAACCTAGCATCAGCAACGACCAGCTCAACAACCTGAAAAAGGAATACCAGAAACAACAAAAGGCGTTCCAGAAGCTGGAAGAAGAGATCAATAAGCTGAAAGCGGCTACGGCAGAACTGGAAGCCAAACTCGGTGACCCTTCCTTTTACAACAACAAGCAGGAGTTTCAAAAGGTCGACGAGCAATACAAGCTACACACCGCCAAGCTCACCCAGATGAACAAAGACTACGATAAAGCCTTTGAACTGATGATGGAGCTGGAAGAAAAAATAGGATAATTCATACCACAACAAAAACAGCAGATGCTATTGGCATCTGCTGTTTTTGTTTACAATGTAATCGATCGGTAAAGCCTGATAAAAGAGGTGCGTTATGGGATGCAACTATATCTTTTTAATGAAGAGCTTTCTTTACTGAGTTATTATACTGGCTAGCTTGCTCAGGCTAAATACCTTAGAGGCATATACATTAAAATAGCTCGGGCTTCCCTGGCTATACAACCCACGGTATTCAACTCCAAAAGTCACATTCAGCGGCAGTATATTTACTGCCAGTTCCGTACCATAATACCAATCTGTTTTGTACCCCAGGCTGGCAACGCCACTCATCATTTTTATGTAAGTATCTACAGTCTTATTCTTTAGCTGCAACAATAGACCACCCCCATAGTAAAATTGGTAGTTAACGACTGTATTCTTAGATGCTGAATCATATATTTTGGTATATTTCTCCACCGATGATTCATGAAGATAAACGGTGTCGCTGGTTTTATAGGTAAATGAAGTGTCGATTTCAGTAACATTATATAACATATCAAGATGGCCTAATGCATAAACATCAGTTCCTTTAGCGACATGCCATAACCTATAAGTTGGTTCAAAATATAGCCCTGTGATCGTACTGCTTTTTGTTGCAGTATAGTTTACTGAGTTGACCCTTGCATATTTGGTAGAATCGCCCGCCGCAGCTATTGGAGTATTAAGTATCACTGAATCTTTAAAAATATTTCCCTGCCCATTGACGTAATGTGTAAAATTATCATCCAATTGGCTTACTTGCCTGTTTTGGTAAAAGCCGGCAACAAAACCAAACCTTCGTCCCCCATTTTCCTTTCCTTTAGGATTGCGTCCGTAAGCACCCGGCAGGAAAAATTGCAAGTGGTAATAAAGGCTCAATGGTTGTTTACCATTTATAAAGTCATAGTTTGTACCTATCAGAAAACGATAGTGTGTGCTGTCAGAGAATGATTTAGCGGTAGTCGTAGTATCGATTTTGCTCTTGTTTATTTTCCAAGCGAAACTATTCTCGAGGTATCTGCGTTTCCACCTGTCTCACTGGCAACGCATCGGTATTGATAATGCAGCATTCCTTTGTCCGGATTCATTATATTCAATATCGAATTTTTGGCACCAACAAATGTTCCTGTCGCAGGCACATTTGTAAAAGAGAAATTACTATCGGCTCTGAATTGCCATTGATAGTTAATCGCTGAGGTTCCTTTAGCTGATAGAAAAAATGATGCATTGTTACTTTTATCCGTTTCAGAATTTTTTGGCTGCATCACTATTTTGGGGTCACGCATTACAGTTACCGTATAATAGCCGGGGCAACCATTTGTAGCTGAATAGGCAATTGCCGTGCTACCCTCCGCAAGGCCAGTTACGACACCTGTTCCGGTTACAACAGTGGCAACGGCAACAGTGCTACTGGACCATGTGCCACCGGCAGGCGTTCCGGTCAACGTAATACTTGCTCCTTTAAAAACACTATTATCACCTGTAACAGTGGGGCTACCTTTTACAATGATGTTTTTGGTCACGGGCGAAAAACTATCCACCGTGTAAGTAATATTAGCAACACCCGATGATACACCATGCACAAAACCAGAGTCACTTACCGTAGCAACGGCACTATTATCAGTACTCCATTTGCCACCGGAGTGCGAATTCGTCAATTGTGTGCCAGCTCCACTGCAAAGTGTATCCCTTCCCTGTATAGCCGATACTCCTGGCTGAGCAACCTGTGCAAATGCAATACCGAGCAAACAGGAACTGATAAGAGTAAAAAATAGCTTCTTCATAAATGCTCTTTTTAGATTTTTTTTGTTTTAAATGATGCTTATTCAACTGATCATTAGCTGAACGATGAAACAAAAGTAGAGCGCATAAAGTGGCACTAAGACGGGAAAAACACCCTTTTTACAACAGACGAGCAGCTTGCTCAATAAACTGGCACATATATATTCACTGAGTCGGGACAGTCCGGCGATGTATATCTGTGCTAGTGGTCGTTACTTCATATAGTCTATATTAAAACCGCAAAACCTATTAACTTCGCAACCTACATCAGCATAAAATGAAAAAGATAATTGCAGCATTCCTTTGGGCCACCGTCTGTTTCTCATCATGCAGCGAAGATGATATATCGGGCACAATAAAGATGTGTGGCGAAATAAATGGGCATCTCAGCGAATACAAAAAGAAGTCTATAGATCTTACAGGCATCACAGCAGGCGGCGGCTCTGTCGCCGGCTATTTCAAAGGCAAGCACCTGGTTATGGCAACAGTATCCACCTTTGCCGAATACAATCGCAATGTCACAGAATATTACTTTGACGATGATAAATTGGCTTGCGTGCTCAAGCAGGACTATACCTACAATCAGCCGACTTATTATACCGATGAAATGGCTCGCGAAGATGGCGATACTGCTGCTCATGGCGGCTACGACGACACAAAAACAAAGCTGAAGGTCACCCGCTATTATTTCTACGATGGCCGCATGGTCAAGTGGTTCGATGATAGCAGCAAACTCATCTCAGACAATGATCGACACTACGAGTTCCAGACTGCCATGCTGCTTTCTGATGCCGAAAAGCTTCAGAAAATGCTGAAGATGGATTAGTGGGGTATAGTACTAAGGATCAAAAACGATTGCCCTCCTATTACCACTTTATGTAAAATGCATACTTTCCTGTCATAGATTCAACCTTATCCCCGGCTCACATAGCTGCTGGAAATGAAGAATATGTATTACCCATTTATAACCGGAAACACAGGGACATCCGGCAGGTTACTGCAGAAACTGATGTTCACTTTAAGATAGGGGCAGAGATATGGCCATGGCCGGTCAGCGTTTCGACAATTTCGCTAATATCTTCTTATCAGAAAACTATATCAGGATGATGATAAGCAGGGTGAAAGGCTGGCTGGAAAAATAGAACATCGATATTCCGGAGGCATAGGCATCAGCCTTGCTAATTGCTATACGCTATCTCCCTGTCCACAACATATACTCTGGGATACAGAAATTCAAAATCATCAGTATTCACTGTCCACTGCACCTTATTATGCCAGTTCCCTTTTGCATCATACTGTCTATATAACGTGTAGGTCTGGGTGGTTATAGTGCTGTCCGCATCATAGTTCTGCGCAAGCATCTCATTACCATTGGCATCGAAAAATGTAATACTTCTGCCAGCAGCATGGTCATCGTTGTCATAACGAAAATAGATACGACATTTGATATTTCCATTGGCATAAAATGAGGTCTCTTTTGCTTTACGCCCCTTATAATCATATGTTACTTCCGGCGCTGTATCTTCCTCTTCATTTCTGTGCGCCGCTGGAGGTTCCATCTTCCACAGCAGCTTTCCGTTTTCTTCATAGCATTCCTCCGCTATCTTTTTGCCGGTTGCATCAAAGTGGGCAATCATCTTATCTGTAAAAAATAGGTGCGATAAATTAATCGGGTTATAGAGGCTGTCCTTGGCATTATAGTAGTCTACTTCGGTGGGATAGTTCTTCGCATCATAAGTATATACTACCCTGTTCGTCAATCTCCCGTCTGCGTCCTTTTCCGTTACTGTGGTAACATAGTCATGCTCGTTATAGGTGACGTAGGTCTTTTTGATCAGTTTATTGTCGCTATTGTAACAGCTTACCTCTGCCTGCCTGCCCAGTTTGTCCATAACATGGGTCGTATGTTTGGTCACATATCCGGGTTTGGCTGGTGTTCTCAGTATGCATGCGTAACGCACTAACTTGGGGCACGCCTGATCTATTTCTGTTAGCTTAGCCACTGGCCCCTTCAGGTCTTTGACCTCCAGATCGGTTTTTTCCTTACCATAACTACTCATGCACAAGAAGAGCAGCACCGTTAAGTAATTGCATTTCATAATAGGTAGGTTGTTGTAACAAATATGAACTTACCACTAAAAACGCACATGCATTACATTTATTATAACAAGCGGATCATATTAGCCACATTGTTGTAAAAGTGTATCTACTCAACCCATTGGTCAGCGCAAAACCTGCATTTATTACTATAAAACCATGACGGGTTTCATGATCAAAACAGCAGATAGGCAGATTATCAGGTTCAACTACTATCGCTCCGACGCTCCCCTTTCTGCATAGGCATTCCGCGACCGTCTGCCGTTCACTTTACCCTTCTATCACGCCCGTGTTTCAGGTCAGGAGTTCTGGCACGCTGATGCTTTCCCATTAGATGTGATCCAGAAAATGCATCCATATTCACAGAACCCGGTGAGGTCATCTGGAGCGTCGTAAAACCATCCAGAAATAAGGCCGCAGAAGGTGCTATCGGTATTTATTATAGTAAGGGGCGAGGCCATGACGCCTGCAAAATTTTTACTAAAGTACAGGACAATGATGTGCTACTACTAAAAGCCCTTGGAGAAAAGATATGGAAACAGGGTGAACAGGTACTAGCTTCTGAGGCCGTTAGCTAATGATAGTCGCTTATAAAGCATATCGTTTAAATGCCAGCATATCCAGCTCTGCCTGGCGGGCCTTTTTGCTGATATCGTTTATCTGGTGAGCCATTACAGTCAATCTGTTGGTGATGTTCAGTTTCATGTAGGACAGGGATTGATATTCCTTTCTCATAGCCGATCCAATGCCCTGCTTTATTTGCTCCATTTCATGGTCCACCTTTTTCAACTCAGCAGCAATGCGGCTATCATCCGGTATGTATACAAATCCTGATGTCATCTGCCGCTGCCAGCTTAGCAGCACCTGCTGGTTTTTAGGCCCTATGCCGGGTATCTTCATCGTGCTGAGTCTGGTTATATCGGCTGCATTATAAATGCCACTATTATACAGTGCTGCTTTTTTGGCCGCCCCAAAAGATGGTATGGTATGATCCTGTATGGCAAACAATCTTAAATAGTATTGCAACTGCTCATCGAATACTTGTTCCTCGGCCAGCTTCTTTCTGCGATTGTACTCATTGGGCAGGTCGCGGTAGTCTTTGACCATTTTTTCTAGTGAAGCAATCCCCTTATAATATACCGGCAGTTCCCTCGGGCTATTGTATTCAGCGATCATTGAATCTCTGGTGGTGACCAATCGCACATATTCAGCGCGCATTTTGCTCTTTTCGATGTTCATCGAGCGCGTCAATCGGGCAATTGCAGCGCCAAGAACAGTGATAACAGAAAAAACGACCCAAAGAACAATATCGAAGGAAACCATCGCACCCGATTTCTTAAAAAGGAACAATGAACCAAAGCAGATGACACATACTATGGCCAAGGCTCTACGTCTTGACCTATTTCTTTTAAAGCCCTCTGGAATGGGCTGAGCCAAGACATCAGGAAATACCTGCGGTCCACTCCATTTTTTTAATTCCAGTTTATCTACATGGAATCCATTTACAAAGCTGTCTATATCATCAAATACGGTATTCGCGTGCAGATAAGTATCATCAAGAAAATAGAGAATACCTCTCGTATTCTTAAAGTAGCACCACGGGCACTCCTGCATCTGCGCAGGATATGTATGTAACCTCGACTCGTCGCAGGTCGTCATTTCACCGAGCAGGTTATCTAGCGCTTTTACCCATAAAGCGGGTACTGGCCGCTGCAGCTGTTCAAAAGCCTGATGAAATAAGGCCACCAATCCGTCAGGAAGGTTGGTTATGGCAAAGCTATCATTGGGTGGATGCAGTTTCTTGCGCTTATTTTCAAGTGAGTAAGCAAACTCATGCTGCCTGATCGCTGTCTCTTCGTCAATGTCTTTCGCTGTCTTGTTTTTTCCTGCAAACGGGTGTCGACCGAGGAACAATAATTGAAATAGGAGCACGCCGAGTGAAAAGCTGTCAGTATTCACCGTTCGCACCACATGCTCAAATGTCCTTTCACTGAGCAATTCCGGTGGTGTATAACGGGGCACACCCACTTCGCAATAGTAATAGCTATCACGCTCCTTTATCTGAAAGGAATCGCAGTCTATAAAAGATACCAGCCCCCCGGCGCTGATAAGTATATTGCCCTCATTCACATCGCCCACCACAAGCCCTGCTTCATGCAGGTTGTGAAAAGCTGTAGCGAGGTTGCGGGCCACATGTACCAGAAAGTTATACCCCTTATCGGGAAACATCCTCTTCCTGTCCATCGGACTGAAGATCATGTGCAGCGGCACATATCCAATTAGCTTCTTCATCACAAACCCACACACTGTCCCCGCGTCATCCATTGCTAACCCTGTGGGCCATGCAGCATAAGCCTCGATCGTCGCGCTGCGTATAGATACCATATACGCCAACTTGGCAACCTGAGTTGGTGTAAGCGGCTCATTATATTTCTTGAGTACTAGGCTACTGTTATTTTGCAATTCATATACCGTACCCTCACCACCACGGCCCAGTTCCCTTCCGGTTACGTATTGCTCATTATTTGCGCCCTTTAGTATCATGGTTGCAGCCTTGTTGCTAAGAAAAGGGTTTTATCATCATCTGTACGATCATTGATCACCCTGCTATCCAGGTATTCAGCAAGTTTCCTGTTTAGAACGGCTACCTTATCTGCTTCATCAGCCATCCTCAAGTACTTGAACAGGTCAGTAAAGAAAGGCTGATGCACCGTTTCCGATTCAGTATTCAATGCCAGGAGCTGCAAGCCATCAGTAAATATCGCTACCTCATCTACCTGCTCTTCCAGTATCGCCACTCTCAGGTTTTGCAAATTTCTGTCATCCACAACAAAAGAGGTGGTGTTCTGATACTCACCATTATGCGGCCACCATAGGTAAGCATAGTTACCTGCACCGTCATTACGCACGATAGCGCCATCACCTATCTGAAAAAAAATAGCCCTACCACCGGTTACATAACATCCCAGCAGCGTACAGGAAAACTCGTTCAACTCTACTTCTTGTTTCAAAGCTTCTCCTTCCAGGAGGTCATATAGTTCTTCCGCAAGTGCATAGATATCAGCTTCAACTAATCTGTGTCCTGCTTCGGCCAGACCAGCCAGGGCATCTGCCATATACTTCGTGGCCATATCAGCAGCCAGCGAAGCATAAATGGCACTTCCCGCGCCGTCACTGGCACAGCATATCATGGTTTCACCCGTAAGGCCGCTTTTTACTACGCTGTATTGCACAGCATCATCACACCCTTTTTCATTAGCGGTGTGTGACGTGCCCACTGCGCTATGTCCAATAGCCTTCCACGTCATAGTTCCGACCAGCCACTTGGAGGTAAAAGATTGACCGCACTGCCGGGACTTTTTGCGGATACCATCTTCATACTGGCCGATAGCCACATAAAGAATTCACGGAACATAAGCCCCTTCAATTTCAGCGGCGCTCTCGTAGATATCTGCTTTAGTATGTCCATGCTCGCACCTTCTACGCCTATGGCAAAGAAGGCAAAAGATTTAGCATCTTCGCCCTGCCTTATGAGTCTGGCAGCTTGCGCCCAGTCATCGGTAGGGGCACCATCTGTTATCAATATGATCCATGGTTTGTAGTAAGATATGCCATGCTCTTTATATTCCTTTTTTCTGCGGGCTACCATATCTATACCCATAGTTATAGCAGCACCCATAGGTGTGTCGCCGGTAGTATCCAGCTCACGCGGATGAAAATTGGGCACTGTATGAAAATCAGATTCGATAGTAACGGGGCCAAACGTCACAACGGCCACCTCTACTCTTTTTGTCGCTAGCTGGTCTTGCAGCAATTCCTGTCTGAAAGTCCGCACACCTTCATTTAATTGTTGTATCGGCATTCCGCCCATAGATACCGACGTATCCAGCAGCAGCACACAAGGGCACCTGGGCTCGGGGTTATCTGCAAAGTTGTCACTGCCAAAAGGGATTTGTTCAAATGAGATATACTCGTCCATATTACACGATTTCTTGACTCTAAAGGTAATATATAATGATCACACGGGCATTTCCCGGGCAACTTCCTGTATAGTCCCACCTCGCCTGTTTTCTGTTTTTATTTGTAGCCATTTAAATCCCAGCGCAGCCAATATACCTACCCCACCAATGAACCACCACAACACGCGAAAACCAAAATGCTCCGCTATCAGCGTACCTGTATAGTGCCCTGATACCTGGGCTACAGACCATGCGACAGTATATAATCCGGCATATTGCCCCCTGTTATCGGCCACTGTGCGCGTGATCATAAAGGTATTCATAAATGGCATAGACAGCATCTCTCCTGCAGTCATAATAAGCATAGAGGTAAAGGCAAGCACGCCGGCACCGGGCAGCAGGTTAAATACCACAAATGAAAATGTAGTAAGCAGCACACCCAGGGTAACAAAATGCAGATTCTTTTTACGCGACTCGAGCTTAAAGACCAGTGCCATTTCTACACCAGCTATGATCAGGCCATTCACCGACATCACCATACCTATGAATGACGGCGAGAGATGCAATTTTTCCCTGTAGAATAGCGGCACAGTAGAGAACAACTGAAAAAAACAATAGGCAAATAATATCGAAAACACTATGAATGCCAGGTATATCTTATCGCGGTAAGGCGAAGGTGCACCACTATTTCTGACCGCCCTTTCCTTTCTCGATGGGGTCTGTGTATTCCTTTTCGGAGACAGTGCGACCAGTAATAAGATAGCCGCACCGATATTGGTACACCCGTCTATCCAGAACAACATATTGTAATTATGCGACGCTACAAATCCACCAACAGCACTACCTATCGACCAGCCGAGGTTAATGGATAGCCTGTTCAATGCAAAGCACCTCGTCCGGTTTTGTTCATTGCTGTATTCCGCAATAGCAGTAGCATTCGCTGGCCTAAAGGAATCATTCAGCACAGAGAGAAGAAAAGTAAATAAGCAGATCATCTCATAGCTGCGCACCTGCCCCAGCAATATGAACATTACACCTCCCGACAATAATGAGCATAACTGCACTGTAAAGAAACCAAATACATCCGTAAGCTTCCCGCCTATAACGCCTCCGAAAATAGCTCCTGCACCCCATAGAGCCAGTACTATACCCGCCTCCCCTATGCTGTAATGCAGCTTCTCGGTGAGGTACAATGCCATAAATGGCCCCACCATGGTACCTGCCCTGTTGATCAGCATCACTACTGACAACCACCAGGTGGCTGGCGATAATCCACTGTAAGCATATTTATATGCGTGTACAATTCTATTCATTTATTTATCCGCTATGCACGATGATAACTACAAATATTATAAATTTAGCGGCAGATGGTGCATCCACCTCCATTTGGGACCCCACATACTTTTATCAATGATACAATTTCTGAAAGACAGATGGTTATTGTTAACAGTGGTAGTAGCTTTTATCATTGTTAAGATACCCGTATTGCACTTGCCATTTTTTTGGGATGAGTCATGGTCATATGCTCCCGGTGTAAAGCTCATGTACATGCATGGCCCCAGCCTTATGCCCAATGCTATAGATCTGTTTTACTCTCGCGGGCACCCGTTATTGTTTTATGCTTCAGCTGCAACATGGATGCATATTTTCGGAGATAGCCACACCTCACAGCACGTCTTTGCATTATTCATCTCCATTTCGTTGCTTATCTCTATTTATGAGGTAACACTAAGTCTGTTCAGCAAGCGGGTTGCAATACTTAGCCTTCTGTTATCAGCTACACAAGTTATCTTCTTTGTGCAGTCTACCCTGCTCTTGCCCGAGGTCATGATTTCCTGGCTGGCACTCCTGTCTCTTTACTTCTATGCCTCTGGCAGGTATCTGTTCACTGCACTTACTTGCACAGCATTGATGCTCACCAAGGAAAGTGGGATGGTACTGGGCCTTGTGCTTGGTGTTCACGGTATCATTTATTTGTTCAGCAGATCGGCATCTGTAGCAAGCAAAATTAGAAATCTCCTGTCAGTCTTAATTCCAGGCATTATCATCGTCATATTCTTTCTGGTGCAAAAGAAGTTCAATGGTTGGTACCTCTTTCCTGAACACACCTCTTTGATCGACTGGTCGTGGGATACGTTCAAGGGTAAAGTGCATTTTTGTTTCGAGATCATTTTTCATAATCAGTTCAGGTATCTATTATATAGTCTTCTGGTCATTGCTTCAGCAATAGCAGCTATTTACTACCGTAATCTGCGTTATGCATTGCCGTTATTTTTCAGTGTGTTGCTGTATGTATTCATTGGCGATTATTTTGGCTACATCTCGCGTAAAGTCTTCATTCCCGTTCTATTCGCATCTTTTATCTTTGCGTGTTACACCCTTATCCGATTAGATAAAGACGGCAAACCACAAACGCGTAAATTTATTTACCTAACTATCAGTTTCTTGTTAGCCTACATCACCTTCTCCTCCCTTAATTTTTTCACTGTCCGTTATTTGTTGTGCCCTGTTCTGCTGTTTGTGGTACTTGCTGCCTATTGTTTCGATCTGTATCTGCGGCCACTAAAAAGCGCAGGATATCTTACGCTCATCGGTTGCATATTGCTGATTGCAGGCATTTCTTTTTCCGACAGTACGGGCAAGGGCGATGTAGACCTGAATGTATACTCAGCTATGCAGGCGGAGCAAGATATTGTCACCTATCTGGAGCAGCACAACCATTACGACAGCCATATAGCCACTAATTCAGGGCTTGAGTGCACGCACCTTACACAGCCATACACAGGCTTTCTTAGCAGTGATAAGATCTTCTCTGACGTCCAAGGGGGTATCAAGCCCAATACTGAACTCATTATCGTTGACAATATTGACGCCGATACCGTCTTGCTCAATACACCTGGCTTCAAGCCCCTGTACAGGTCACAGCATGGCATAATATGGGCCGAGATACGCTCCAAAAGCCAGTGACCTGAGTGAAGTCTTAAGAAATATTAAATAGGTTATTCAGCAGTTGAAAAATATATATTTTCAATACCTTTGAAAGAGGTTGATTATTCAATAATAGCAACACACTTACGCTACTATATGCTAATTACGAACCCGTTGTGCATGACAGAATAATATATGGAGGTATCGGTACAGAAAATAATGGAGAAAAAGCTCGAGCACGCCGACGAAAAAGCGTACGAGACGTCAAAGGCACAGGAAACATTTCTGGCCAATATGAGCCATGAGATTCGTACACCTATGACCGCTATATTAGGGTTAGTGCAACTCTTATCCAAGACGGGGCTTGACGATCAGCAAAAAAAATTCGCCAAGCTCATTACCGAATCAGCCAACAACCTGCTCAACATTGTCAACGATGTACTGGATATCGAAAAGATAGCCGCAGGTAAACTGGACCTTGAATACATCCCTTTCCGTCTCGAGGAAAAGGTTTTCACTACGCTTCAATCCTTCCAGTTCAAGGCAGAGGACAGGAATATCTCTTTATTGCTCAACAGCAGCCTACCCGAGGATCTTATTGTTATAGGTGATCCCTATAGGCTCAGCCAGATACTCAACAATTTACTGAGCAATGCCCTCAAGTTCACCCGCGTGGGGGAAATATCCATCAGTATGGATTTTCTCAAGAATGAACCAGATGGCGTCATCATTGGCTTCCAGGTGCACGATACAGGTATTGGTATACCTGAGGAGAAATTGTCCCTTATATTCAGCCCATTCGTTCAGGCCAATACCGAGACCTCGCGGAAGTTTGGCGGCACCGGTTTGGGACTTACCATATGTAAGAACCTTACCGAAATGCAAGGGGGCAACATCTCGGTGCAGAGTCTTGTGGGCCATGGCACTACTTTTTCGTTCTACCTGCCTTATAAAAAAGGAGACGTGGGTATGCTGCCTAAGGAGAACAACGACAACCTTAATTTCAAAGACCTGGAGTCGGTGAAGATATTGGTGGCCGAAGATGTGGAACTCAACCAGTTCCTGGTCAAGCACATCCTGGAGTCATGGGGCTGTGAGGTGACGCTGGTAGGCAACGGGGCCGAGGCTGTAGAAAAGGTGAAGAAATATAACTACGACCTGGTGCTGATGGATATACAGATGCCGGAGATGGATGGCCTTACTGCCACCAGCATCATCAGGGGGCTCAATGTGGCCGATAAGTCTGTTATCACCAAGAAGATACGCACCATCAATGTCAAGGACAAATCAGATATACCCATCATTGCGCTCACAGCCAATGCACTCAAAGGAGATGGCCAGCGCTATATAGAGAAAGGCATGAATGGCTACATCACCAAGCCCTACACCGAGGAAAAACTCTTCCAGGTCATCAACGAGGCCATAAAAAACAATGATACCCTGAGGATGAAGCTGGCCCCTGCCAACATTGAGCATGAAGAGGTGCCTGTAAGCAGCGATGGGCCTAAGCTATACGACCTTACTACCGTGAACAATATTGGTAGAGATGATCAGTTCTTTGCCCGCAAACTCATCACCATATTCCTGGAGAATATGCACGACTCACTCGATGAACTGGTGGCGGCCGGTAAGGAGCAGAACTACCTCACCATATCGTCGATAGCCCATAAAATGAAGTCTAACATAGACCTTATGGGCATCCACTCGATTAAAGATACCATAAGAGAGCTGGAATACAACAAGACCGGCAGCGCCGAAACAGCCAACCAGATAGAGCAGATAAGAACCACGCTGGAACAAGTGTTTGTAGAGCTCAGGCAGCTTCTGGCGCAAAACTAGTTAGTGACATTCAGGTTCACCCTGTCGGCCAGCCAGCTATCGCCAATAGGCACCAGCCATTGCTCCATTATTTCCTTTTTGTTGCCGGCTATATTGTTGAACAGTAAAGTGTCTCTGGTTATAAAACCCTTGTCTATAGCGTATTGTATCTGGTTAAAGGGCAGCATTTCCGCCTTTCCGTTCTTCAGGAAGGTGATCATCATCCTGTCAAACAGGTTCACGTCATACTGGCGCTCTATGCTCTTTACCACCCTCACCGACCCGTCTGTGCTGCAGCCTGTCACCTGCACATCACTCTCATCTGCCATGATCACTATAAACTGGCGGAACAGGAGCTTTGCCCAGCCCTTTACCGGCGCACCATGTGCCTGCCATTGTGTGTAAAACTGGTAAAGCTGCTCGTCTATTTCGTTGGCCTCTTTCTCTATAAATGCCCTGCTGCTCTGGTATATCCACACCTTCGAATGATCTGAAAAATCCGATGGTATAAGTGTCTTTAACTCCTGACTGTACATACCACAAAGGTAATAAGTAGCCGATAAATTCGGGAAATAGCCCGATAGTTGGCACAAATTACCGTTAAAACGGCTTGTTGGAAGGCAAACTCACTCTTTGTACGAAAAAAAAACGTAACTTTGCACACTTTTAAACAACATAACCGTAATTATGAAGTTATCTCAATTCAAGTTTGAATTACCCCTTAACCTTATTGCCCAACACCCTGCCAAGAAGCGCGAAGAGAGCCGATTGATGATCGTTCACCGCGATACCGGCAAGATAGAACACAAAGTTTTCAAAGACGTTCTCGGCTATTTCCACGACAAAGATGTAATGGTGGTGAACAACACCAAGGTATTCCCTGCCCGCCTGTATGGCCGTAAGGAAAAGACCGGTGCCAAGATCGAGGTGTTTCTGCTTCGTGAACTGAACAAGCCCAACCACCTGTGGGACGTTATCGTAGACCCTGCCCGTAAGATACGTGTAGGCAACAAGCTCTACTTTGGCGATAACGATGAACTGGTAGCAGAGGTAATAGACAATACTACTTCACGCGGCCGCACCATCCGTTTCCTGTTTGACGGCACTGAGCAGGAGTTCCGCAACATACTGGATATACTGGGCGAAACACCACTGCCTAAATACATCAAGCGCAAGCCTGAGGAAGAAGATAAAGAACGCTACCAGACGGTATATGCCAAGTACGAAGGTGCTGTGGCTGCCCCAACTGCCGGTATGCACTTCAGCCGAGAGCTCATCAAGCGCCTGGAGATCATCGGTGTTAAGTTTGCAGAAGCTACTTTACATACAGGTCTCGGTACCTTCCGCCCTATAGAGGTAGAAGACCTGAGCAAGCACAAAATGGATGCCGAATACTTTAAGGTAGACGAATATGCAGCCAACATTGTGAACAAGGCTAAGACCGAGAAACGCCACATATGCTCTGTAGGCACTACTACTATGCGCGCACTGGAAAGCAGTGTTACCGCCCAGGGCCTGCTGAAGCCTGAGGAAGGATGGACCAACCTGTTCATTCACCCGCCTTACGAGTTCTCTATTGCAGATTCACTCATTACCAACTTCCACCTGCCTAAGACCAGCCTTATGATCATGGCTTGTGCTTTTGCCGGTTACGACCTGATGATGCACACTTACGAAACAGCTATCAAAGAAAAATACCGTTTCTTCAGTTATGGTGACGCCATGCTGATCATCTAGTATTTTTATCACTCATTTATACGAAAGCCATACATGAACATGTGTGGCTTTTTTTAATCACGGATTTCCTTTCGATTAAGCGGATTTCACGGATTATTACTGAGACAAACATCTTTTGCCTTCATTGCCCGATTGCCTGCCTATAACGGCAGGTAAACCCGATGAACGGTGAAACCGGAATCGGGCAATGAATTTTGGCAGTCTGCTGATTTTCAATGTTTTGCATTTTTCTCATTTACCGATCATGCCTGACGGATCGGGCAACCGGGAAATGATTTTTTGTCTGAACTATGATTCATGTGATCGATTGAATACTATGATCACATGAATTGAATCAACTTAAAATGACCGACCGAAACATGCAGCTATTTTGATTTTAGTGCAAAGCTGCAGATCTAAGAATTAAGCAATTGACAATCAGCAATTTATGATTGCTATTACGTGCAGCCAGCTGCAAAACGCTTCCGATTTCTGCACCAACGTGAAGCAAGTGTGCAACTACTTTTCAAAGAACTACTACCTGCGAAAGGCTTTTTTAACGCGTAAAGGTGGGATAGGTTTTAATACTGACCAAGAAGAGATATCCACACGAAACGCTTGATGGCTGCGGTTCTTACGGTGTTTCAGGAGTTTGTAGAGGTTACTTAAAGTGGATAAGTTTCTTTGTATGTTGTGTGGGTGAAAAGACTCACCGATCTGGAGATCGGTTCCCACACCGACGAAGTCAGAGATGTTCGCCGAACTGTTTTGTGCTTCATAGTAGGAAATAATAAAAGAGTCGTATTATTACTTAGTCCGTAAGTTGGTTGTCGGTCGGAAGGAAGGGTAACAACGGTGATGATGGGTTGACATTGGTGTCATTACTTAGCCCGTAAGTTGGTTGTTGGTGAAGAACACCAACAACGGCGGAGATTTTTACATACGCTTAGTTATATTAGAAAATTTCCATTTTTCCTCAACATGCAATGCAGAATCTCTGGCTTGCGATTGATCAAACTTCTGATATTTTAGATATGCCTGAAATTGCAGAAACAACACTAAATTGTTTACATTGGCACTATTTTCGCTATGTTCAAAAAAATATTGTTGTACGGTTTTTGGGCAAATTGAGTCAGATTTTGAGTCTTCAACAATTGCCCTATTTATTAAATAAAGAAAATGTAAGGACGAGTCTGCAGGACAAAATTTTAATTTTTGCAAAATAGAATCTGGTCCAATTCTTTGTTGAATATGTTCAAAACATATTTCCATACCTGTATGTTTAGTTGTGCAGCCTGCCAAACTAAATAAAATAGTAATAAAAAAAAGTTTTATGTTCATATGAAAAATTAATTCGTTTTTATTGATACTGTTTGTGTAGCACCTCTTATTTCAGGTTCGCTTGTAATCGGACTTCCAACTCCTCCTTGTCCAAAAACTTCAGCATCGGACATTTTTCCGTTGTTGACCTTCCTTCTGACCAACAACCAGCAGCAGATGGACAACACATCAGCAAATGATATAAGACAAGATAATGAAGAATCGCATTATTATCTAACCCGCAAGTTAGTTGTTGGTCGGAAGGAAGACCAACTACGACGCTCGTTTACGTATATACACTACATTTGTTACAGAATACAATACCATGCTAAAGACAGACATACTGATCATAGGTTCAGGAATAGCCGGGCTGACCACGGCAGTAAAGCTGGCCAGGCGCTTTCCCGACCATTCCATCACCATACTAACCAAAGCCAATACCGACGAGACCAATACCAAATATGCACAGGGCGGGATAGCCGTGGTAAATGACCTGGAGCATGACAGCTTTATCAAACATATAGACGATACCCTGATAGCGGGCGACGGCCTATGCAACCGGCACATAGTAGAAGCTGTGGTAAAGGAAGGGCCTGAGCGGGTGAATGAGATAATAGACTGGGGCACCCAATTTGACAAAGACACCGGGGGTGACTACATGCGGGGCAAGGAAGGCGGACACTCCGAGTTTCGCATACTGCACCATAAAGACGTAACCGGACTGGAAATAGAGCGGGCGCTGGTGGAAGAGGTAAAGAAGTATAAGAACATAGCCATACACAACCACTGGTTCGTGGTGGATATCATTACTCAGCACCACCTGGGCTATCTGGTCACTAAGTCTACGCCTGATATTACCTGCTATGGCGTATATGCGCTGAACCTGCAGAACAACAATATAGAAAAGATACTGAGCCGGGTGACCATGATGTCATCGGGCGGAACCGGACAGGTATACCGCACCACCACCAACCCGCGCATAGCCACAGGCGATGGCATAGCTATGGTATACAGGGCCAAGGGACGTATAGAGAATATGGAGTTCATCCAGTTTCACCCAACCGCCTTGTATGAAGCGGGTGTGAGCCCATCGTTCCTGATAACGGAGGCCGTGAGAGGAGATGGCGGCATACTGCGCAATAAGAACGGCGAAGCCTTTATGCCAAGTTACGACCAGCGCGCCGACCTGGCGCCACGCGATATAGTGGCCCGTGCTATAGACAGCGAGATGAAACGCACCGGTACTGAGCATGTGTACCTGGATTGCCGGGATATGGATAAGGAAAAATTTAAAAACCACTTCCCTAATATCTACGCCAAATGCATGAGCATAGGGATAGACGTGTTTGAACAAATGATACCTGTGGCACCTGCCGCCCACTATTGCTGCGGTGGCATAAAGGTGGACGAGCACGGCCGCTCATCGATACTCAACCTGTTTGCCTGCGGCGAATGCTCAAGTACCGGGCTGCATGGCGCTAACCGGCTGGCATCTAACTCGCTGCTGGAAGCGCTGGTGTTTGCACATCGCTGCGCCGAGCAAATGAGTGCTCAACTGGATGGCATACCGGTGATGGATGCCGTGCCCGACTGGAACGCCGGAGGCACTATGCACCCCAAAGAAATGATATTGATAACGCAGAGCCTTAAAGAGCTGCAATCGGTAATGAGCGACTATGTGGGCATAGTGCGTAATGATATACGCCTGCAACGTGCTATGACCCGTATAGACCTGCTGCATACCGAGACGGAAGAGCTATATAAAACATCTACCCTCTCGCCCCAGCTGTGCGAATTGCGTAACCTGATCACGGTAGGCTACCTGATCATCAAGAGTGCGGAATTCCGCAAAGAGAGCCGAGGTCTGCACTATAATACCGACTACCCGTATAAGAGCGAGCTGAAGCAGCAAATAGTGCTTTAGAATGCGACAATGTGATGGAATGTGACTCTAAGTATTAAGAACCGGAATTGGGGGACAGGTATTTTTTGCATACACATAAGAAATTTGGAATCACATTCTCGCATAGCATCAATTTTTTTCAACATTGACAATTAACTTATTTGGCATCACATTGCCGCATTTTTACACATTGTCGCATTATCAATAAATAACAAAACAAAGAATGCAATACACAAGAATAACGCTGAGTAATGTAAACGAAGACCAACAGGATATACTGGTGGCACAATTGTCGGAGCTCGGATTTGAGGGATTTGAACACCACCCTGACCAACTGATGGCCTATATCAACGAGGAAGAATTCAGCGATGCTGCCCTAAAGGAGATAACCGGTGAGATGCCGTTTGTCACGGAAACCATTGCCCAGCAAAACTGGAATGCTGTTTGGGAGAGCAATTTTGAACCCGTGATCGTAGATGGCTTTTGCGTCATCAGGGCCGACTTTCATACCGTAGATGTGCAAACGCCTTACGAGATCATCATCACCCCTAAGATGTCCTTCGGCACAGGGCACCATGCCACCACACAACTGGTGATGATGCTGATGAAAGAACTGGACTTTACCGGAAAGCAGGTATTTGACTTTGGCACCGGTACCGGAGTGCTGGCCATACTTGCCGAGAAGCTGGGTGCAGACTACATATTGGGCGCCGACAATGACGAATGGGCAGTAAATAATGCACTGGAAAACACAGACCGGAATGCATGCAGTAAAATTACGATAATTCAGAATTTGACAGAGCAATTGCCGTCTGTAAGCTCTGACATTACGCTTGCTAACATCAACAGGCATGTGCTGCTGCGCTACATGAGTGAACTATATGAAAATCTTAACGAAAACGGTCATTTAGTGCTCAGCGGCATACTGGTAGAGGATAGAGAAATTATTACCAAATCAGCCATAGAAGCGGGTTTTACCGAGATTGCAGCCCGCGACCTCAACAACTGGATGGCTATGGTATTTAAGAAAAACTAAGTGGTAGTGTATTCAGGTTGATTAGTAAGCAATGTAAGTATTACGAATGTCTATCTGCCTATTAGGAAATGTGATACTTAAACTATAAATTTGTTTGTCTCAACAATGTTTTAGATATAATGATAATAGCAATTCTTCTTGTCTTAGCATATTTGATCGGTTCTATTCCCAGTGCAGTGTGGGTGAGCAAGTGGGTATATGGGTTGGATATTCGCGAACATGGAAGCGGAAATGCAGGTGCTACCAATACTTTCAGAATACTAGGCTCAAAAGCAGGCTCAACCGTAATGTTTGTAGATATGCTGAAGGGGTTTATAGCCGTTAAGCTTGCCTTTCTTTCCGGTTTTACCATAGGTAATGAGCTTTTTGAAAACCTGTCGATATTTTTAGGTCTTTCGGCCGTTATAGGCCATATTTTCCCTATATGGGCTGAATTCCGTGGTGGTAAGGGTATCGCTACCCTGTTTGGAATGATACTGTCCATCAACCCTATGGTGGCTGTAAGCCTGGTTGGCGTATTTGTGATGATGCTATTCCTTACTAAGTATGTATCACTGAGTTCAATTACAGCCAGCATCGCTTTTCCTCTGCTCATCGTATTCATCTTTAACTCTGATGTGCATGTAGGTACAAGGTTGTTTGCCATAGCTACGGCATTCCTGGTAGTGCTTACCCACCATAAAAACATCAGCAGGCTGATCAGTGGTAATGAGAGTAAAGTAGCCCTATTCCGTAAGCGTAAAATGCGCAACGACCATTAATTTCCCTGCTTACCTTTACGGTATATTTAACTGACTCTTTTTAGTGTTTGACAGAAAGAAAATACCACTCTATAAAAGGATAATCAGCTATGTCAATCCTGTTTGGCTATCTTTTGAAGAAAGTGAGACTACCCCATTTCTGGAGGTATTGCTTTACAAAAACCGCATACAATTAGCCACCAAAGACGCCCTTTACTCTGATGGAGTAAAGTATACACCGGCACTGGCAATTGTCAATAACGATCCTGATTTTATAGCTACCGTAAAGGATATGCTGATACTGGGCACAGGGCTGGGCAGCATGGTGCAGATAGTGCGGGAGATGGGCTATTCGCCGGCCTTTACGCTTGTAGAGCTGGATAAAGTGATCCTACGGCTGGCTATAGACGTTCTGGAGGAGGATAAGGAAGCAAAGCTAATTCCCGTATGTGCAGATGCCCAGGACCATATGGCTAATAATACGGCTAAGTACGACTTTATATTCATTGACATATTTGACAGCCGCAGTGTACCCGCATTTGTCAGCACCCGCGAGTTTCTGGATAATTGCAAAAAAGCTATTAAACCCGGTGGGCGCCTGGCCTGGAACTATATCGTCAATAATGATGAAAAGTGGCGGAAAACAAAGGAAACATTTGCTGAAGTTTTCCCCAACCACCAGATCATTAATTCTGAGATCAACAGGATATTTATAGCACTGGTATAGCATGACCTTATAAGCATGCTGCAATGTGATAGTATGTGGAAGTAATGCGATTCTACGTGTTAATTGAAAACCCCGAACAAGTGTGCGGGGTTTTCAATTGAATAGTTATCGGCTGGTGAGGTATCACAAGCGTGCGCTCTGTATCCTCAGTACCTTACGGTTCTTCTTTTGTACGCGCATTTTTTCCGGTACCAGTTTCAGAATCTCATCCATTAAAGACTGGAGAATGTTGAAATGTACGAAATGATCGTTTGTAACAAGCGCTATCTCGCGTACCGGTTCCGGATCTTCGAAGTAGCGTACATTAGCGATACGATCTTCATCAAAATCAGAAGTAGATAATTCAGGGAGGATCGTAAGTCCACCATTTTTATCTACCATGCGACGCAGTGTTTCTACATTGCTGGACTCGTAACGATAAGCTTTCTTCGTTTGCAGGCGCTGCACCTGATCGCTGCACAGATCCAGTATCTGGTTGCGCATACAGTGACCTTCGTTGAGCAGCCAGATGCGCTCCAGGTCAAGGTCTTCAGGTACGAGCATACGCTTTTTGAGCAGCACATCATCGCTACGTAAGTAAGCCACCAATGGCTCATAGAACAATGGGAACTCCTTAATATCTTTTTCTTCCAACGGAGTGCTTAAGAGACCTGCATCTATCTCATTGTTGCGGAGCGCTTTGATGATGCGGTTGGTTTCCATCTCACTTACTTCCATGCGAATGTCAGGGAAGCTTTTGGAATAGTTCTCTAACAATGCGGGCAAGATATTGGGTGCCACTGTAGGTATTACCGCCAGCCTGAAAACACCTGAAAGTGTGTTTTGATGCTGCTGTATAAGCTCGTGTATGCGCTCAAACTCTTCGATAGCTTTTCTTACCTGCTCGATGATGATCTTACCCATCGCAGTGACCTCTATAGGGTGCTTACTGCGGTCAAATATTTTAACACCCAACTCTTCTTCCAGTTTTTGTATCTGCAAGCTGAGTGTAGGTTGAGTAACGAAGCTTTTCTCAGCAGCCGATACGAAACTCTTATAAGTTGCAAGGGCTACTGCATATTCAAGTTGAATAATAGTCATGGATGGTGTGGTGTGTTTAGTAATGCAAACTTACAATTATAGTTTTGATATTTTGTTTCAAATTTTTAAATAAAAATTAAACAAAAAAGCCAGCTTGTTTACTATTTATGGCTTTTTGACCACAGGTAATGATTTACGCGGTATCATTTCATCGCGCATGGCAGTATTGTAAACAAAAGAGGCTACAATAACAGAAGCCTGCTGCAAGTCGCCGGCACTTACCCGATCATAAGAATCCATATTGGTGTGGTGGGTACGTGTGCCATACTCCAGCGGATCTTGTATGAACTGGAAGCCAGGAATACCTACCTCATCGAATGAAATATGATCGGTAGATCCGGTAGTTTTGATAGTAACAGCAGTAGCGCCAAGGTCGTGGAAGGGTTCGAACCAAGATTCGAAAATATCACGTACTTCATCATTACTCTGCATGAATATACCCCTGATCTTACCTGCACCGTTATCGAGGTTGTAATATGCAGAAACCTTGCGGTGATCGGGTTTCAGCTCCATGGTAAGCCTGTCGCCAAAGTGTTTTTTGACATAAGCACGTGAGCCCAGCAGTCCCTGCTCTTCCCCACTCCACAGCACGATACGAATAGTGCGACGCGGCTTAATGTTGATAGCTTTGAGTATCCTTGCGGCCTCCAGCATTACGGCTGAGCCAGTGCCATTATCTGTCGTGCCGGTGGCGGCATGCCAGCTATCGAGGTGGGCACCAATTATCACCAATTCATCTTTTAGTTTAGGGTCTGTGCCGGGTATCTCGGCCACTACGTTGTTCTCTACAGAATCGGCCATAAGGAAGGTAGTGCGGCTGTCTATCTCTACAGAGACGTCTATACCAGCTTCCAGCAGCCTTACCAGACGCCCCAAGTGCTCACTGCCCATTTCCATTTCGGGCAATACCGGCTTAGCATCCCAGTTGCGGGGAGCACCATTAGAAGTAAATAAGGTGCCCATAGTGCCGCGGCCACCGCTGAGTACAGCTATTGCGCCCTCCTGCATGAGGAATGAGTCTACCTGCTTACGCAGGACAACTGCGGGGTTAGGTGTGCCCGGTGCCGGAGGTGCTGGTTTAGGTTTCTGGCTCAGGTTGGTGGTGTTCTCATCGGTATGGTAGTCCATGATCATCTTTACCAGCTCATCGTCGGTATAACGTTTAGCATCGGCCGTAAAGTTGAGCTTGGTATCGCCGTTCATGTTGGTAAATACGATTACTTTACCACGGAGCTTGCCTGCATAGTCTGCCATATCCTGCAGCTTCTCTATTTTCACGAGCGTGGCATTACCTTTTATCAGGCCATTTGTGCCGGGCGTCCATGCACGCGGAGTAGCTATCAGTTGCTGATAGTATGGCGCCGTCATGGCTACATAACTCTTGTTGATCTCCCAGCCCTTGCCGAACCCACCCCACGGCTCGATAGTGGCATTAGATAGCCCCCAGTCTGTGAGTTGCTTCTTCACCCATTGTTCAGCCGTCTTCATGCCGGTAGAACCGGTGAGTCGGGGGCCATTAACATCCGTAAGGCGAAACAATGTTTCCATCACCTTAGAGTTATTGAAGCCTTCCTGCTTGATAAGGCCCAGCACGTGGTAATCAACCCGGTTGGCGTGATCGCCTTTAAACGACAACACCAAGAATGCAAATGCTGCAAGGAAAACGGAAGAGAGATATTTCATAAACAGAAATTTTACTGCGAAAAATAAGTAAAAAAGGTGATACAGTTTCTTTATGTGGTTATTCTATCGTTACGCCTGCAACAGCAAGAGCGTATTTGCCCTACATTTGTAGCTAAACAATCTCATTTAGCAGCCATAAATGCACTTTATGCCGAGAATACTTTTAGTGGAAGATAACGAGATGTTCCTTACGGGTGTGATGAAAATACTGGTGCAAAAAGGGTATACGGGAGACATTTGCCAAAACGGGAAGGAAGCCATAGAATTGGTAAAAAATAATGACTATGACCTGGTGATCACCGACCTGCTTATGCCAGTAGGCACAGGGTTGGAATTAATAACCGCGATAAAGAACGACGAAACCAAGCAGCACATAAATATCATTGTTATCAGCTCCATGACTAACGCAGAAAGCATATCTGAAGCAATGCAGGCCGGAGCAGATAGCTACCTGACCAAGCCGCTGAATCCGTTTGAGTTGCTGAAGCAGATAGACAAGCTTATTGTCAATGTCTGATAGTTTCACCAATTCCTTAATAAATACGCTTACACATTAGTGCTTATAAAACCGCGATGAAAAGAATCCTAAAAAAGATCTATGCGAAAAGCGCACTATGGATCAAAAAAAATACACTATTTTGAGATCGACCTTGAAGAGCTAAAAAAAGTAGTAGACAGACTGCATAGCTAATACCGGCATTTATTATGGCGCCAGGCGGCTTTTGAGCCACGCGCCTTCGGCAGAGCGGCTGAAGAGGATGCGATCGTGCAGGCGGCTGCTGCGACCCTGCCAAAATTCGATAGACGATGGCACTACACGATAGCCACCCCAATGTGATGGACGTGGTATAGGCGAGCCGGCAAATTTGAGTTCGAATTCTTTGTATCTCGCCTCGATCACGGCTCTATCTGCAATTACTTCGCTTTGAGGAGATGCCCAGGCGCCTATGCGGCTGCCTTCGGGACGGGAATGAAAGTATGCGTCATTCTCGGCATCGGTGAGTTTTTCTACCATGCCCTGTATGCTCACCTGACGCTCCAACTCTTTCCAGAAAAAAAGGATAGAAACATGAGGCTGTGCCATCATTTCATGTCCTTTTGCACTATCGTAATTAGTAAAAAAGGTAAACCCATTGTCGTCCAGCCCTTTAAGCAGGACGGTACGTGCATGGGGGCGGCCCGCTGCATCTACCGTAGCCAAGGTCATTGCATTGATCTCGGTAACGTGGCTGGCTTTCGCCTCTTCGAACCACTTATGAAAAAATGACAACGGATCAATTCCTACTGCAGACTCGTCGAGCGCGGCAAGCGTATAATCCGTGCGGATATGGGCAATATCAGACCCTCTATGTGACAAATGATTACTTTTTATCTTCTGAGCCGAGATACTTAGCCATGACATAGATCAACTCTATGGTCATCAGTAAGGTAAAAACCCACATAAGTGTAGGACCAACATTCTTGTTTACTGAATCGTAAAAGGCACCAAGCATTAAATGGTTCATATGTTATGAATTTGCGGGTGCAAGATACTTTTTAAAATTAAAAAGTAAAAATTAAAACTAAAAATAGCCTCATCCCGACTCACTCCAAAAGAGAGGGAGCTTTTACGTCCATGCCATCGCAAGGCGTTATCACCGTAATCATCATGCGCAAATTGGAGATGGATCTTTCAGGCATCTATTATGCCTGGCTGAGTTTACCCGTACATTCTTTTCCTATATATTGGTTTGCCATTTTTTTAAATTATCTTCATTCCAAATTATGTTGTAATGCTCCTTCGGCATGTACCCTTTTTAAAATCTGTTTTTATATACTCTTTTACCGCCTTTGGCGGGCCACAAGGGCATATGGGAATGATGATGAAAACGTTTGTGCAAAAGCGAAAGGATATTACGGAAGTGGAACTGCTGGAGTACAATGCTTTTTGCCAGATGCTGCCGGGGCCGTCATCGACCCAGACAGTGATGCTGATAGCTATGAAAAGAGGTGGTATACCTCTGGCGACCATCACTTTGTTGTTATGGGTTTTCCCTGCGGCCTTTATCATGGGCTTATTCTCTTTTGTCATTTACTACTATTATCAGGGGGCAGCACCTGAGCATAAGAACATTCCACTTAACCTGTTTTCTTACATACAGCCGATGTCGGTGGGGTTTGTATGCTACGCGGCCGCAAAAATGATGCAGTCCAGCATCAAATACATAGCGACCACTGCAATAATGATAGGCAGTCTGGCAGCCACGGTATTGTTCCGGTCGCCGTGGGTATTCCCTGCCCTGCTGCTCCTATCGGGCACGGTGAGTAACTTCAGTAATAAACGTATCCCCGGCACACCACACAAACCCAAGAAAATCAACTGGGCTAACTTGTGGGCCTTTGCGCTGATATTTATAGTAGCGGGTATTATGAGTGAACTGGCCAGGCAAGAGCAATGGGAGCACGGTCGTATCTACCACGTGTTTGAGAACTTTTACCGATTCGGAGCGATAGTATTTGGAGGGGGGCAGGCATTGCTGCCGATGATGTTCTACCAGTTTGTCAATGGTGCTCATCATGCAGTAGCCCAACCGGCAGTTACTTCACAACAGTTACTTACAGGCTATGGAATGGTTCAGGCAGTGCCCGGGCCGGTATTCTCGATCTGCTCGTATGTGGGAGGTTTGGCGATGAGCCACTATGGTCCTGTGTGGCAAGTGCTGGGCTGTCTGGTGGCTACCATTGCGGTGTTCCTTCCCAGCACCCTTCTGCTCTTTTTCTTCTTTCCCATCTATGAGAATCTGAAACACCATGTTATCATCTTCAGAGCACTTGAGGGCATCAATGCGGCGATAGTGGGTATCATATGGGCATCAGGCATCGTGTTGTTCCAGTCCATACAGTTTGAGTGGAGCAACCTGGTCGTAGTAGCAATTACTTTCTGCCTGCTGTACTTCAGCAAGATCCCTGCACCGCTAATAGTTGTGGGGTGGTTGCTGATGGGCTGGACTTTACATTAAAAAGTAAAAGCAAAAGTAAAAATGCCCGTACAATTCAAATACCTAATTGCTATTCTTTTACTTCTTTCCAGTAATGGGTGGGGACAAGATTGTGAGCTGATAAAATTGTGCACTCGCGTTCGTCAGGATGATACTGTTTATGTAAGAAATGTTATTGATCACTATCAGGAATGGGATGGGCCAATACAGGATATTAACGAGTACTCACTTGGAAGATACTTATCTAAAAAGCAAATAGCCCAGTTTAAAAAGAAAGCAACATCAATCAGGAATTTATCGAACAGAATTGATACGGATTGCGGGCAAAATAAGTTTAAGCTTATAAGCCACGATCAAGCCCAAGATTTAGGAAAAAATTTCAATGAATCTCATGACAGTAATGGGTTCAACGACAGCTTGATCCGACATTACAGCATGGGCCTGACACAGCCGATAATAATAGACGATAACGCGATAATGGTAGTAAATATGGGGCTATTAGGGCGACTCGTGAGTACTACCCATCTATTCCTCTTTAAGTATGATAAGGAGACGCAAGTCTGGGTCTTGCAGCAAAGGATACAAACAGGAACTTCATAAGCCCTTGCTATGCCTCGTCGAATTCAACAATACTAAACGCGAAAGAAGATAAAAATAGGCAATAAAAAAGACCCACGAGTTAGGGCAACCTCAAGGGATTGCCCCTACTTACCTTCTATTGTTTAATTACTAGCTGTTGCTTCGTTCTCTTTGAGCAGGGTTTTGATATCCTCTATTAATCGCTCCATATCTGATGGCAAAAGACCATCGTAAAATCCACGAATACGACCGTAACCATCTACCAGAGAATAGTGTTTATCATGAATGAAATCATCGGCGATCTTGATCCCGGTGGTATCGTCTTCGGCACTGATGAGGTAGCTGTAGCGCGCCATATTGTAGAGTTGTTGCTTGTCGCCGGTAAGAAATATCCACTGATCAGGGTCTGCATCAAAGCGCAAAGCATATTCTTTAAGCGCAGCCGGAGTATCCTTCTTAGGATCGACGGTGTGTAGCAATATCAATACATTTTTATTGCCTTTGAAGGCCTTATAAACTGTATTGAGGTTCTCATTCATCTTAGGGCACATGGTCTTGCAGGTAGCAAAGAAATACCCTGCTACATATATCTTTCCCTTTACATCGGCATTGGTAATTGTTTTCCCTTCCTGATTAGTGAAAGAGAAATCACCAACATGATGATTTTGCTCGCTGCCTATAATTGGCAAGGCTGATTTTTTTGCTTCATGACTGACCTTGAAATAATAGCTGAGGAATGCAATACCCAGCAACATAAAAAAGCATAGGAGGACTATGCCCGTCTTCTTGTTATTCATGGGTGCAAAATTATGTTCAAAAAGCGAAAGAACTTTTAGAAAACAAAGTGAATTGGCGATTTTAACACCTACATAGCTGTTAATACCAGCGCAGCCTAACTTAGGCACAAAATGTTAATATCTTGTGCATTTCATATTATGGTCATGTGTGGATAATGTTGAAATAACATATTTGTGGGTAACTTTATTAAACTAAAACATTATTTCACATGATCTGGAGAAAATTTAGCGGAGAACCCCTTAAGGTTTCTATTAAGAATGCAGTGGAAGAGACCATTATCAGGGAAACCGAAGCTGGTTACAAATTAAAAGTATGTATCGGTACCGACTCGCAAGTAAAGGGCGGAGATACCGAGTTTGCCACAGTCATTGTTTTTCTCCGGGAAAAGAGAGGCGGCTTTATGTTCATCAGTAATGACAAAAGCACACAGCGTTTTACCATTAAGGAGCGTATGCTGGTAGAAGTGGCCAAGAGTATCGAGATCGCATTTGAGCTCTGCGACCTGTTCAACAAATATGATGTGGACATGGAGGTGCATGCTGACATTAACACCAACCCACAATTTAAAAGCAATGAGGCCCTGAGAGAAGCCATGGGCTACATACTGGGTATGGGCTACGCCTTTAAAGCCAAGCCTGACGCATTTGCCAGCAGCTGCTGCGCCGACAAGATGGTTAACTAATGCTCAATTGCGAAATGACTCCATCGCTCAATTGAACGAATTAATGCGGCCATGCGGGAGAATGTGATGTAATGTGCCGCCAAGTGACATTACATCAAAAATGTCTGATAGCGCTGTTTGCGACCATCAGGAAAGCCGTGCTACTTTTGTTGCACCTATATAAAATTTAATATTCTGTCTTGAGGCAAACAAGGCACAGGGGAACTATCCTCCAGACAAATGAAAGATATTCTTTCTTTGATTAATATTTCATCTTTTTATTTTAAGTGATTCCCCACTTTTCAGGCTGTTTTGGCGTCTATTTATGAAAGAAATTTCTTAAATTTACTTCAGATAATTTATACACACCTATAATGAAGCTAAATAATACATTAATCTGTTGCATACTACTATTATGTACAGTTAGTTCGTATGCCCAATCACCTGTAGAATTTATTGAAAATAAAGGTCAATGGGGTGAGTGGTTTCAGTACCGCGCGATGACCATGGGAGGCGATGTGTGCCTGGAGAAAGATGGATTCAGGTATATTCTTGCCGACCATACCAATAATAAAAGACTAGATTCTTTTCACCATGGACTAACGAAGGAAAATCCAATACTGAAGTTTCACACTTATAAGGTAAGTTTTGAAAATGCGCTTACGCCTAGGTTTACCGGCAGCAAACCCCAAAAAAACTATTACAACTACTATCTGGGAAATGACCCTACCCATTGGAAAAGTGAAATACACCCTTACTATGCAGTAGATTATAATCAATTGTATAAGGATATCGATGTACACGTTTCGTCTGAGAAAGGCAACATGGTCTATGAGATGATGGTGCAGCCTGGGGCCAATACTGACCAGATAAAGCTAAAATTCGAAGGTCAGGAATCGCTAAAACTGAAGCGAGGTGATTTAGTAATTGGCACCAGCGTCGGAGACGTAACTGAAATGAAACCTTATGCCTACCAGTATTTGAATGATGTGCGTGTACAAGTAGCATGCAATTATCACCTGGAACAAAATGAAGTAACCTTTGATTTCCCTGAAGATTATGACCATACCAAATTACTGGTCATAGATCCGACGGTCGTGTTCAGCACATTGACCGGTTCGACAGCAGACAACTGGGGTTATACCGCTACGTATGATAACAATGGTGACTTCTATGCCGGCGGACTCGTAAATGCATTATCATTGACTGTGCATTTCCCCGTAAGCCCCGGAGCATTCCAGACTACGTGGGGAGGTGGTATAGGTGATGGATCTGCGACATATGGGTATGCTTACGCCGCTGACATATCTATCATTAAATATTCACCTGATGGTACTTCCAGATTATTTGCTACTTACCTGGGTGGCGCAGGCAATGAGCATGCACATAGCATGATCGTAGATGCGGGAGGCAACCTGATATTGGCAGGCAGAACCAGATCAACTAACTACCCTGTTACGGCAGGTGCCTACCAAACCACCAATCACGGTGGATGGGATATGATTGTTTCTAAATTAAACAGCACCGGCACATCACTAGTGGCTTCGACCTATATAGGTGGCAGTAGTAATGATTGTGTAAATTTTGACTCCACTGAATATACTTATGGCGAATTGAAACATAACTACGGAGATGATTCGCGAAGTGAGGTACAGGTAGACGCTGCGGGTAATATTTATGTTGCGGGAAGCACCACTTCAACAGACTTCCCGACTACGGCTACTGCTATCTCTTCTACCCTATCGGGACTGCAGGATGGTGTGGTGTTCAAAATGAATGGTTCGCTCAGCAGTTTGATATGGAGTACCTATATAACCGGTAACGGATCAGATGCGGCCTATGTACTGGCGTTTGACACTTCACAGCAGCATTTATTTGTGGCTGGCGGCACCAACAGCTCCAACCTGCCAACAACAGCGGGCTGCTATCAAACTGCTGCACAGGGTGGCGGTGCAGACGGCTTTATATGCAGGTTCGTTAACGGCGGGACATATGCGCTACAAAAATGTACTTATGTGGGTACCTCAGGTTATGACCAGATATATGGTATACAGGTGGACCCGACGAACAATGTATATGTGATGGGGCAGTCAATAGGCGGGCTTTTCCCTGTGACCGGGGGTGTATATTCTAATCCCAGCTCAACACAGTTTGTGATGAAGACCGATAATAATCTTACTTCGGATCTCATCTCTACTGTTTATGGTTCCGGAGCCTCAACCTATACCAATATTTCGCCTGTTGCATTTCTGGTAGATACCTGTCAAAACGTATATGTATCCGGCTGGGGAGGTAATCTTGGCATCACGGGAGCGACTACAGGCACCTGTACGGGTATGCCGGTAACGCCAGATGCTGCGCAAGGGACTACCGATGGCATGGACTTTTATTTTATTGTCTTTGCACCCGGAATGACCTCTTTGCGCTATGCTACTTTCTACGGACGTTCGTGTGCGACGACATGGGAAGGAGAGCATGTAGATGGCGGAACAAGCAGATTTGATAAGCACGGTATCATTTATCAGGCTATATGTGCTAATTGTGGCGGAACGGCAAGTGGATGCCCCGGTTTCCCGACTACATCGGGAGTATGGAGTATGGTAGACTCCAGCAGCAACTGTAATGAAGCCGCACTGAAAATAGCGTTTAATATCGGTCCTGTTGAAGCCATTATTACAGCCGGACCAAGTACATCCGGATGCGCGCCGCTGGCTGTAAACTTTAGTAATACGTCAAATAATGCGCTGAGTTTTGTTTGGAATTTTGGAGATGGAAGCCCTACCGATACCTCTTATGCCCCTAGCCATACGTATACTGCCGGAGGTGTATATACGGTTACCTTATCTGCCGCCAACTCAAACGCCTGCTTTGTGACCAACGATACTGCGCACCTGACCATAGTAGTGGATACAAACAGGATAGGCCCTAACTTTACTTATGTAGTGAATGACAGTTGCGGACCCTATGATGCGACGTTCACTAATACATCGGTATACGGCAGCACCCCCGGTGCCGCTACCTTTACTGTTTTCCATTGGCTGTTCGGCGATGGCACCAGCTATACCGGAACGACACCACCGATACATAGCTTTTCCGGGACAGGCACCTACACGGTAACCCTTGTGATGATAGATAGTACTGCATGTAACTCTCCCGATACTGTTAGCAAGACTATCACCATTCAGAGCGGCAGGGTATCAGGCAGCTTTACTATACCTGACTCGATATGTGTAGGAACGTCCTTTACACCGGTAACCAATATTGTAAATGCTTTGGCTACCAACTGGACCTTCGGCAATGGAGACACCAGTATCACAACAAACCCTACTTATCTGTATAATACGCCGGGCACCTACACCGTGACGTTGATAGTAAGTAACCCCGGATCATGCAACGGAGCAGACACCTTTACTGCCAGCATAAAAGTGATAGCCACCCCTACTACTAATTTCTCTTTTATACCTGTTTCGCCGGAAGCAAATATTCCAACGACATTCACGAACCTGTCGACCAATGCTACGAGGTATGCATGGGACTTCGGTGATGCTACTACCAGTGCAGAGAAAGATCCTGTACACCAGTTTAACCGGACAGGTACCTATAACGTGTGCCTGACAGCATACAACAGCGCCAGTTGCCCCGCAAAAGCCTGTAAGCAAGTATCGGCAGATGTAGTGCCTATAGTAGGGTTGCCCACCGGCTTCAGTCCGAATGGTGACGGAGAAAACGAGATACTGTACGTGCGCGGTGCTGCAATAGCTACGCTGGACCTAAAGATATTTAACCGCTGGGGGCAGCTTGTATTTGAGACCACCAGTCAGGCTGTAGGATGGGATGGTAAATTTAACGGGCAGCCGCAACCCGTGGATGCCTACGCTTATGTACTCAACGTATCTTTCATAGATGGTACCGCTAAAACGCTGAAAGGAAACATCACATTGCTTCGGTAAGTAAAAATAATCATTACCAAATAACTGTGTGGGTAAAAGTTAAAGTGTGGACGATAAAATATTCAGGATGAGGAAAATACTATTGGCGCTTATTGGATGCTATGCAGGCTTTATGGCTAACGGGCAAAGTATGCATTTTTCGCAGTACTACAATGCACCAATGCTGGTGAACCCGGCTAATACTGCCCTTATGCCCGATGACGACTTCAGGCTGGGAGCTAATTACCGCACACAATGGGCTACCGTACCTGTGCCCTACACTACCTTCAGCGCATGGAGTGACTTTAAAATAGGAGGCAAAAAGGACAATGGGCACCCCAATTGGCTGGGGCTAGGCGGTGCACTTTTCAGCGATAAGGCAGGTGATGGCAATCTATCATTATTGCAAATGCAGGGAAGTGCAGCCTACCACCTACACCTGAATAGCAGCACTATGCTATCTTTTGGCGGGTCGGGTGCCTATGTGCAGCGTAGCGTTAATTACGACAACCTGACCTTTGATACACAGTGGGATGGGTTTACCTTTAATGGCCATATGCCTAACGGAGAGAAGGTAGGGATAGTGAGGACGAGCTATACCACAGTAGCCGCTGGTATGAACCTTGCTATGTTTCCTAATGAAAACGTATACATCAAAATAGGAGGCAGTGTATCCAACATCAATACGCCTACCGAGAGTTTTTATGGCGGTAAAAATACACTGGCTATGCGCCCATCTGCCAATGTAGATGCATTGTTCCGGCTGAGTGCTGATTTTATAGCTAATCCTTCCGCATTTTTTCAGACGCAAAGTGGTGCGATGGAACTGGTAGCCGGGTCATTGTTTCGGTATAACCTTAATCATGGCAGAGACAGCAGGGCCTCTCAACTGATACTGGGCGGCTATGACAGACTGTCTGATGCTGTAATAGGCGTGGCAGGTTACCAGTTCGGAGATGTGCAATTCATGGCCAGTTATGACTTCACCCTTTCGGCGCTATCGCCCTATAATGCCAGCTATGGAGCGCTTGAATTCTCTATAGTATATGGTGGATCATATTACAAAAATCAGGGCATCAGGCGCATGTTTACCTGTCCGCGCTTTTAATTGCCTGTTACAGTAATTAACATAGTATTGTATACAACAAAATAATTGTGGTACTATTTTTGTGTCACGTAACTCAACACATAAAACACTACACAAAACGCTATAATGGAAAAAGAAAAGAATAAAATTCTCTTAGTAGAAGACGATACAAACTTCGGACAGGTATTGAAGAACTATCTGGAACTTCATGATTTTGTAGTGGAACTGGCCCGTGATGGTATTCTGGGCCTTGCCGCTTTCCGCCGTGAGAAATTTGACATATGCCTGCTTGATGTGATGATGCCTAATATGGACGGCTTCACACTGGCGGAAGAAATACGTAATAACGACCCGGATGTACCTTTGTTTTTCCTTTCTGCCAAGAGCATGAAAGAGGACATACTGAATGGTTACAAACTTGGTGCGGATGATTATATCACCAAACCATTTGACAGTGATGTATTGCTTTCAAAGATAAAAGCTGTGCTGAAACGTAACCAGGAACTGCAGGACAAGCAACATGCACAGATAGACTTCAGCATAGGCAGCTACCTCTTTAACAGTAAGCTGCGCACTTTGAAGCACGGCGAGGAGTCGCACACTCTTTCTCCGAAAGAGAACGAACTGCTGCTGATGCTGTGTGAATACAAGAATGACCTGCTGCCACGCGAACTGGCGCTGAAGCGCATATGGGGCAGCGATACGTACTTCAACGGCCGTAGTATGGATGTATACATAGCTAAACTACGTAAGTACCTGAGAGAAGACAGCGCGGTTGAGATCGTGAACATTCACGGTAACGGCTTCAGGCTTGTGGCTCCTGAGTAATTTTGATCCTATTGATATGCATAAGTAAAGCCCCGTATGTGCGGGGCTTTACTTATGCATATATACAAGATATGGTTCCCACAGCTATTGTGACCACCATTGCGAATTGTGCGCACCCATAAAATCGGTGGCTACCCCTGGTGCGGGTATGAATGGCTGAATATTTTTTTCCTCGATCAGTTTCTGGAAACGCTGAATGGGATCGCGCCAGGAATGCAGGGCCAGATTGAATGTACCCCAGTGAATAGGCATCATTACTTTACCACCCAGTAGAGCATGTGCATTGGTAGCATTGTCAGGACCCATGTGGATATCCGGCCACTGATCGCCGTAAGCGCCAATCTCCAGCATAGTAAGGTCGAAAGGACCGTATTGCTCACCAATGTCTTTAAAGCCGGGAAAGATGCCTGAATCGGCGCCGAAGAATATATTGTGTTTGCTACCCTTGATGACAAATGATGACCATAATGTTTGATTCCGATTAGTGATGCCCCTACCTGAGAAATGGCGTGCGGGTGTAGCAGTGATCGTACAATCACCCCCTACCGCTACTGTGTCTCCCCAGTTCATTTCGGTGATGCGGCTTTTGTCAATGCCCCACCCAGCAAGTATATCGCCTACTCCTAACGAACAAAAGAAAGGCGTCTGCTTATTGACCAATTGTTTCATCACTGTGACATCAAGGTGATCGTAGTGATCATGAGACAATATGATGCCGTCGAGCGTTGGCCATTGAGAGACCGGTAAAGGATACTCAAAAAAGCGCTGAGGACCGGCCCACGAAACAAACGAAGCCCGCCCCATGACAGGATCGGTAAGGAACCGTTTACCATCTATCTCGATAAGCAAGGAAGAGTGTCCCATCCAGGTGATGCGCAAGCCGGAAACAGGTGATACATCATATACCGTAGGGTCTGCAGGAAAAGGGCCGAGGGGTGTTTTTGGCACACGTTCTTCCTTGTTGGTCATGTACTTCCAAAGCAGGGTAAAGAAACCGCCTTTTAATTGCCCCGTAGGGATAGGATTAAGAAAAACCTTACCTTCTTTTTTTGCCTTCTGTATAGCAGCCATGTGTGGATCAAATAATCAGCGGCAAAGTAACGTGATAATGCAGACACAATAATGAAAGATGCCTGACGGCTGGAATTATAACATGTCTTTGACAATACAAAGGGCTTTGCACATTATAAGTACACAAAGCATAGAGGTAAGCACAATCTTTCTACATTTGCGGCCAGCATATGATAACTCCGGACCTCACAGGCATACAATTAAAACTACGGCAATGGGAAGGGAAGAACCAGGTGTGGGACCCTGTGCGCAGGAAGTGGATCATACTGACGCCTGAGGAGCATGTAAGGCAATATATACTGCAGTATATGCTGCAAAGCCTGCACTACCCCATTGCTATGATAGCCGTAGAAAAGGCTATAATGGTGGGTACTCTGAAAAAACGATTTGATGTAGTTGTTTATAATGCCAACCATGAACCCTGGATGCTGGTAGAATGTAAGGCGCCGGAAGTAGAACTGACTGAAGCCACGCTGCACCAACTACTCAGCTACCATAGTGCGATCACCTGCAACTACTGGGTGCTGACCAACGGAAGGCATTTGTTTTGTGCCGATGCAAGGGACGTGGCTAACATTAAATGGGTAATATCATTTCCCGCTTATAATATGTAAGTATTCGGCAGAGCCCAGAATATCCAGTGCTTTGCTTACTACTTCATCTTCTTTAATGCTAATGCTGTAATAGCCATTATCTTTAAACAGGAATCGGGCTATCTGAGCTTTGATGTGATCGTCGAGGTAGCGCTTGTTATCTATGTCTCTGAGTTCGCGAGAAAGCTGCTTGTAAGCCCGGGTATCAAGACCATCCATATAACTATCGATCACCTGCTCTTGTCCATCGAAATTACGGGCAAACTCCGCAACGTTTTTGTACTTAAGGTGCCGCATATTGCGGATGAAATAATCCCAAATCACCGCGCGTAACCTGGCATCTGCGATCAGGTGTGTGAAGGCAGGTGTGAACCTTGCTGTATCATACGGGACGAACACATCCGGCTTGATACCGCCGCCACCATATACCACCCTATGGGCGGCTGTATAATACGGCACTGTATCAGACATAGGCGCTACTTCGCGGCCTATCAATTCCCCATCCTGAAAACGCTTTTCATAATCTGCCTCGTATGCATCTTTACCTTTGGCAAAAGAGCGCTGAATGCAGCGACCGGATGGAGTGTAATACTTGGCTATTGTGAGCCGCAATTCTGACCCATCTGGCAATTCATACGGTTCCTGAACAAGCCCCTTACCAAATGACCGTCTCCCTACAATAACACCTCTGTCCCAATCCTGAATGGCACCTGCAAATATCTCACTGGCTGATGCCGAGCTCTCGTCTATCAGCACTGCCAGCCTGCCTGTTTCAAATATACCTTTGACGCTCGATTTATATTCCAACCTGGGTGAGTGTGTACCTTCGGTATACAAGAGCATTTTATCGTCGGCCAGGAGTTCGTCTGCCATAGATGTGGCCTGATCGACATAACCACCGGGATTATCGCGCAGATCTATGATGAGTTGCGAGGCACCACTTTCTTTGAGTCCCTTAAGTGCTGCAGCAAACTCTTTATGTGTGGTGGCGCTGAAACGGGCGATCTTGATATAGCCGGTATGCTCATTGACCATGATACTTGCTTCTACACTATGAATGGCGATAAGATCGCGGGTAATGACCACTTGTTTCAACACAGGTGAAAACGCATGCTTGACAGTAACCGCAACATTGCTGCGCTGCTTACCTTTAAGCAGGCGCACTATTCTGTCGGACGTGATATTAACGCCTGCCACTACGCTATCACCTACTTTTATCAATTGGTCGCCCAACTCAACACCAACCTGGCTTGCAGGGCCATTTTCTATGACCGAGGTTACCTCAATAGTATCGCGCACAATGGAGAATTCAACACCTATGCCGGAAAAGCCGCCCTCGAGGTCATCGTTAACCGATTGCAACTCTTCCGCCGGGATATAAACGGTGTGCGGGTCAAGGGAATGAAGAATACCTGTGAGCGCATCCTTATAGAGATTGTCTGTATTTACTGAATCAACGTATTTTTCGTTGATAAGGTCTATTACCTGTTCCAGTCGGTCATTACGTTCCAGGGTGGTTGCTATATCGCGTTTACTGCGCAAAGAATCGCGCAAGTTGAAACCCAATACCATTCCAATGATCAAAATCAGGGAAAAAAACAGTGGTGTCCATGCCTTTATCCCTTCCCGCCCGTGTCTATCCATTATCGTAAGCCAAATGCAAAATTAACCCATTGACTTTATGTGATGAAAAGGATTAATCCACAATTCTTAATATCTTTTGTTAATAAATAAAGTATCAAGCAGACCTTCAACAGGACAAAACTAACTAACCCCGCCGCCAGTTGGCAGCAAATAAAGGCGTTATATGGTCGAAAACTACTCCACAGCTACTCGTCTGGACAGGAAATGGTGGAGTGCCACCGAGCTGAGGCAACTGCAGAGGAGTGCCCTTACAGAATTTACCTCAATGCTACTTTCTTTACTGAGAAGTATGACCTTTGTGAAAAGCATAACCGATTACAATGACAACCGCAGAGCAGGCAACGCATATTATACTGGGGCAGCAAATGCTATATGGAACAGAGTTGGTGCCATTTCACAAGGCCATGGGGCGCATATTGGCAGAACCGCTGCATAGCGACAGGGATATGCCACCATATAATAGAATTTCCATGGACGGTATTGCTATCAGCTTTGCTGCATACGAAAATGGCGTAAGAAGCTTTACTATTGCAGGAACGCAAGCTGCGGGAGACCAGCCTATGGAAATAGCCACGCCCGGGGAATGCATAGAGATCATGACCGGATGCGCCCTGCCAGCCACAACCGACACCATCATTCCTTACGAAGAACTGGATATAGCCAACGGTATTGCGCGCATCGTAGCTAAAAACGTATCCAAAGGACAAAATATACACTATAAAGGCAAGGACAGGCGACAAAATGATGAGTTAGTGCCTGCCGGCAGAATCATAGATGCTACTCTAACAGGCGTGGCTGCTACCGTAGGGAAAAACGCCCTACTCGTTAGAAAGTTACCGAGAGTAGTGATCATATCAACAGGTGATGAACTGGTGGATATCCATGAAATGCCTGCTGACTACCAGATAAGGCGATCTAATAATTATGTGATATGGGCAACTCTACAGCAATATGGCATAGCAGCAGATATGCTCCACTTCCCCGATAACATAGCTCTTATAGAGCGGGAGTTGCACAGATGCCTACAGGAGTATGACGTGCTTGCGTTGAGTGGTGGCATATCTATGGGAAAATATGACCATCTGCCTGCTGCAATGGAGCTACTTGGTGTAGAAAAGCTATTTCATAAGGTGCAACAAAGGCCCGGTAAGCCTTTTTGGTTTGGAAGACGTGATAAAAAAATTGTTTTTGCCTTTCCGGGTAATCCCGTATCCACATTTATGTGCCTGCACAGGTACATGCTGCCATGGCTGGATGCGTCGCTTGGGATAACGCGTGCAGAGACCTATGCGATACTAGCTGAAGATGTAGGCTTTACGCCAGCACTTACCTATTTTATGCAAGTGATGCTTAGAGTTAATAAAAAAGGTGAATTGCTTGCCTCGCCGATGCAAGGCAATGGCTCTGGTGACCTTGCTAATCTACTGGAAACTGATGCCTTTATGGAACTCCCTGCAGAACGCAGTAACTTTACAAAGGGTGAAGTATATAAAATCTGGAAATTTAAATAATCTACAGACAAAAGGTATAAGGCGGATTGAATAAAGACTTAAAATAATGAATGAACTTACACATATAGATGAACAGGGACGTGCCAACATGGTAGATGTGGGGCATAAAGAGATGACACGAAGAACTGCAACTGCACAAAGTATCGTGGTGCTGCCCGCAGAGGTATTGGCACAGCTGCGCCACAATGATATACAAAGTAAAAAAGGACCTGTATTTCAGACCGCTATTATTGCCGGCATTATGGCTGCCAAACAGACCGGCAATCTGATACCCCTGTGCCACCCGCTGGGGCTGGATAATTGCCATATAGATATTGTTATTAATGACCTGCAAGAGGTGGTGGTGCGGTGTACAGCAAGCATAACTGCCAAAACAGGTATAGAAATGGAAGCGCTGACGGGAGCCAGTGTAGCAGCACTGACCATATATGATATGTGCAAGGCGATGAGTCATGATATTGTTATAAAGGAAACCAAGCTTATAGAAAAAACGGGAGGGAAAAGTGACTTCAGGAGGAGCTAAAAAAGGGCTGAACGGACTGGTGCTGGCTGGGGGAAAAAGCGAGCGCATGGGCGAAGACAAAGGCATGCTGAACTGGCATGGACGGCCACAGCGCTACTACGTCGCAGATCTGCTGGTACATTTTTGTGATCAGGTATTCATTTCTTGTCGTGAGGATCAGGTGAGCGATGTTGATGCTGCCTATGCTACTATAACGGATAAATACAGCGTAGGTGGCCCTATGGCCGGCATACTAAGTGCAATGGATGCAGATGGCACCGCAGCCTGGCTGGTAGTAGCCTGCGATCTGCCGCTGATTGATGAGCATACGATCCAATACCTGGTACAACATCGCAACAGAGAAACGATAGCAACCACATTCAGAAGTCCGTTTGATCAATTACCTGAGCCGCTGATCACTATATGGGAACCAACAAGTAAGGCAGCATTGCTGCAGAAAATTGAAGCGGGATACAGATGTCCGCGAAAAGTACTGATCAATAGTAACGCAACAGTACTGCCGGCACCTGACGACAACGCCCTCATCAATGCTAATACACCAGAAGATGCCGCCGCAGCAAGAAATATGATAGCGCAGAAAACAACAGTGTAGTAATGGAAGAAGACCTCACCCGATATAGCTGCCAAATACAGTTGCCCGGATTTGGAATGCATGCACAGCTGCTGCTGCGTGAAGCACGCGTGTTGATAGCGGGCGCAGGTGGATTGGGTTGCCCTGCGGCGCAATATCTAGCAGCAGCGGGCGTAGGTACCATAGGCATAGCCGATCATGACACAGTATCTGTAAGCAACCTGCACCGGCAAATACTGTACGGACCCGGCGACACGGGAAAAAAGAAAGTAAAAGTAGCGTGCGAGCGACTGCGGCTGCAGAATCCTTATGTACAAGTGATACCTCATGATATACTACTTGATTCAAACAACATTGCCTCTATAGTAGACCAATACGACCTTGTGGTAGACTGTACCGATAATTTTGATAGCCGGTACCTGATCAATGATGCCTGCGTACTGGCCGGGAAACCTGTTATTTACGGCGCCATCTATCAGTATGAAGGACAGGTAGCCATATGGAATATGCCGGCTGCCCACGGACAACATACGCCTAACTACAGGGATATTTTTCCCGAAGTAAACGCAGCTATGATACCCAATTGCGCCGATGGAGGCGTGATGCCTGTGCTGGCAGGAATAATAGGTTGTTTGCAAGCCAATGAGGCCATAAAAGTAATAACCGGGACCGGGGAGCCGCTGGCAGGAAAGCTGCTGATGTATGATGCGGCAACATCGCTGAGTCGCATTATCAGTATTGGCGCCGTCAGCACAACAAAAATAGAATCGATCTTCACCACAACAGACATTCCTCTGTTAACAATGGAAGAGCTGATAGCGCATCGTGACCAGTATGAAGTGGTAGATGTGCGCACCGCAGAAGAAAGAGCGCAAAAGAACATAGGCGGCCGCCACGTTCCCATTGCAGCAATAGAAACGGATATTTCCTACCTGAGTTCAGGAAAGCCCATCGTTATGTATTGTGCATCGGGAAAACGGAGTATGGAGGCTGCCAAACTGATAAAACGAAAGTACCCCCAAATGATAATTTACTCTTTAAAAGGGGGCATATAATTCCCGTGGCACAATCTTATTAGTGATACAGCGAACTAAAATCAAATCACAATGAGATCACTACTGTATATCATCGCCGTCATCCTGATCATAGGCTGGTTATTGGGTTCTTTTGCATTCCATGCGGGTAACCTGATCTATATATTGCTTGTACTGGCAGTCATATCCTTCCTGCTAGGCGTTATCCGCAAAGGAGAGGTTTGATCTATTGTCAAAAAACGATTGGCTGCTCTATGAGCAGCCAATCGTCATTATTACCAACTATCGAAAATTATTTTTTGAGCAATGAACCTGTGTAGGTCTTTTCATCTGCAATGATGCGGTAGTAGTAAATACCCACTGGTAAACCTGCAGCACTTACCGTATTGACAGCATTGCTTTTTAAAGATCGTACATAAACCAGCTTGCCATCTGCACCGTATACCTGCATATTCAGGTCTCTACCGCCTGATAAGTTAGCCACAGATACATACCAGTTATCATCAGTAGGATTAGGATATACATACACGCCCGCATTTGCACCTTTCACGTCCCCTACGCCGGCCGGGTTGTAAGTGTAGAAGCCAGTGCCCCCGCCAGACAAATTGGTCATGAGCATATGTGAGAAATAGGTGGTACCCGAATTAGAGAATGACCAGTTAGTGGTTGATGCGGTAGTGCCATAAGTGTACATCTGAAAGCTGCTTCCCGTAGCACCAGTAAAACTATTAGCCGGATTCGGATCTATAGCACTGTCAGATTTGTACATCATATAGCTCGACAACGGAATAGCAGCACCTGTGACGCTGCCATCAACATCTGACGTATCCTGCACCATAAAAGGGAAAATAACCTCTACTGCAGTTACCGGATGAGTAGTCGCAGCAATTCTCCAGTACCTTCTCATAGCTATACTTCGTGAGCCGATACCAGCAGTGCCGGCAGGGAATGTAGTAGACTGACCTGTACCCGTACCCCAGGATGCTATAGTAGAAGCCTTTACAGAGAAGCCTGCGGTATTCAGATCGCCAATGGTATTACCATTCTTCTTTACCATTAGTATCAAAGTATCATCGGCATGCGAAGCTGTATTGTGGTCATTCCAGTAATACGTGATGCCAGTACTCATGTCAGTGCATTCCCTGTTCGCGGCAAGACTGCGATTGAGCATAGATATTGTAGTATCCGGTTTATACGTGTCTCCGCATGTAGACGTAAAGTGATGAGCCAAATAATATCTTACGGTATCACCCGGCTGTTGACCGAAACCATTGCTAAAATTGATACCTACTGAGGTAAGGTGGCAATAACTCATGATAGTACCCCCACCTACCGGGTCGGCAGGAGAAGGAATAGCGCACGAACCTTCAAGCGTATAGCAACCATCTATCGCCGTAGTACCTGTGCCCGGAGGATTCCAGCAGCAGCGATGCGTATGCGGCGAGCCAACGACGTGGCCCATCTCATGCGTGATCACTTCTACATCCCAGCTGAAGGTAGGGAAGTTCACAACATTGCTATTATCCATATTACAAAACGCATAAGAACCGAAAGAATCGGTAGCAACATATGTCTGGCACATAGCCTTTAACCAGGCAACGCCACCCATAGCGCCGTATCCGCCACTGAGCCTGGTAGAAGCGAGGATAGCCAGGTCACAACCGTGAAGGATGTTTTGCGTCTCGTAGCCGAATTTATCGAGAAAGAAACTGGAATTGGCAATGGTCATTGTCTGGTATACGTCGGTAACAGAATCTATCTGTACATATTTCAGCACGATAGGTATTCCTTCGTTCCTGTACAATGTGCTCTGGTTATTGAACAAGGCAGTGAGGTAGTTCATCACGTTAGTAGTGCTGCTTCCCTTAGTTTGGTATAGTGCATAATCGCCAACTTCCATTACTCTTACTTCCAGGCAGTTGTTATACACGTTGTTACTGAGCGTGGTGGTTGTTTTGGACGCGGGATTTTTATGTTCAGGCAGCTGATCAGTATAGCATTTAGGCGCCTGATCTTTTACCAGCAGGTCGTTATCGTTGTACAACACATAATGCTGATTGTAGTTGAAATACTTGCCTACCATAGTATTAGGCACCAAAGTATAGTTACCTACGCCAGGAATAGAGAATATACCATACACCTCATTATTGAAAAAAGAAAAAGTAGCAACTGACCCTTTGATACCACTCACCACACCACGGTAGTAAACACCCGGAGTATAGCTGCAAATTCCATCTGATTTGTTATAGCCTATAGCATGTACTTCAAAATCGCTAGCCAGGAAGTCGTAGCGCGCAAGGTCAACTGTAATGTTAACTCCGTTAATGCCCGGAACGACCAGACTTATGGCCATTGGCTTTTCCTTAACCAATCCGCCAACGGCATTATAATCTATGGTAAGGGGCAATGCATCGGTAACTTTTTTAAGCATTTCAGACTTATCAAAACTAAAATCCGGCTGCCAGATGCCTCCAATTGTAACAAACTCGTTAGTTTCCTTCACACGGTCAATAAATGATTCTATTTCTGTCTTTCGTTCGCCCTGGGCAAATGAAACAACTGACAAGGAAATCAAGTTGATAGTTACGCAGAAACGTAATAGTTTACAAATCATATAGGTTGTTTTAAGAATTTCAAAGATATCATTTTAACGTTTAATATCAAAGCATTTGACCACTAAACGCCAACATCTCAAAAATATTGAAATTAATTATAAATAACGTAGAATTAGTTCGTATTAAGACTCTCTGAACCTCCATATCACGTTAGGGTGAAACCAGGAAGAGATTCTCCAGCTACGCTCAACAGTTCTCATTTGAAAAAATGTAAAAGAGTTCCCGTTATTGCCGCATCTTTTCACATCCATAATAAAACAATGTTTATATAGCCTACAACAAAGGTTATTATCTTTGCCATCGCTAATTAAGCAGCTCAACAGCGCATGAATAAAACAATATTAATAACGGGAGCAACCTCCGGCTTCGGTAAAGCTATCGCCGAAAAATTTGCACAGAACGGATATACAGTTTGCATTACAGGCCGAAGGGCTGACCGACTGGCAGCGACAAAGAAAGAGCTGGAAGAGCAATACAAAACAACTGTTATTACCTCTGCTTTTGATATTCGTGACAAGCACCAGGTAGAGCAAGCAATCACAGCATTAAAAACAAAAGTAGACCGTATAGATATACTGGTGAACAATGCCGGGCTAGCCGCCGGCCTTAGCACTATAGACGAAGGCGACACCGACGACTGGGATACCATGATAGACACTAACCTGAAAGGACTGCTATATGTAACCCGCCAGATAGCGCCTATGATGACCAAACAGGCATCAGGACATATCTTCAACATAGGCTCCACTGCCGCTAAAATGGTGTATAAGAATGGTAATGTTTACTGTGCTACCAAATTTGCTGTTGACGCGCTCAATCAAGCCATGCGTATAGACCTGCTGAACTACGGCATCAAAGTGACGGCGATACACCCCGGTATGGCTGAAACCGAATTCTCGCTGGTGCGCTTTAAAGGAGACGAAGAAAGAGCCAAAAATGTATACACAGGCTTTAAGGCCATACAGCCCGAGGACATTGCTGATATCGTTTATTTCAGCGCTACCCTGCCACCCCACCTGTGCATCAACGACCTTACTGTAACCTGCCTGACACAGGCTACCAGTGTATACTCTATCAAAGAAGCTGACCGGATACAACCACAGGACTAAAGCCTGCATAAAACCCCTGATACCAGAAAACAATGTTTACCTCGACAACAGAAATAAGAGTAAGATACGGTGAGACCGATCAGATGGGCTACCTCTATTACGGCAACTATGCACTATACTACGAGGTAGGCCGTACCGATGCCATACGATCGCTAGGGCTTACCTATAAAGCATTAGAAGAAATGGGTGTGGCCCTGCCTGTAGCCGAACTGCACATCAACTACTACAGACCTGCGTTTTATGACGACCTCATAACGGTGAAAACCATGCTGAAGGAAATGCCGGAGAACTCTAAGATACAGTTCCATACAGAGCTGTATAATGAGGCGGGGGTGTTTCTCAATAAAGGTGTGACCACGCTCGTATTCTTTGACATAAAAGAAAAGAAAAAGACCAACATACCTAAAGACCTGTATGACCGGTTGAAACCCTATTTTACAACAGAACAATAGTTTTTTACCTGTCCCACACCACATGCTGTGGGACTTTTTATACATAACAACACTATGAGCAATATTGCAGCCATCATCATCACCATAGGTGATGAACTACTGATAGGACAAACCATAGACACCAACTCTGCATGGATAGCACAACGCCTTAATGAGCAGGGTATAGATGTGCTGAGGCGTGTGGCGGTTGGCGATACGAAAGAATCCATAACTGCAGCGCTTAGAGAAGAAACACCAAAAGCATCACTGTTTATTTTGACGGGTGGACTTGGTCCAACATCTGACGATATCACCAAGCCATTACTTTGTGAATATTTCGGTGGACAACTGAAAACTGATGAGCGAGTAGCGGCACACCTGCTGGACATATTTGCCCGCAGAAACAGGCCTATACTGGCAAGAAACATGAAGCAAGCTGAAGTGCCTGATAACTGTACCGTACTGTTTAACAGGATGGGCACAGCACCTGGCATGTGGTTTGAGCAAGACAACAAAGTATTTATATCGCTGCCGGGAGTGCCATTCGAGATGAAAGATATCATGGAGCAGGAAGGGCTGACCCGCATAAAAGAACGATTCAAGAGCGACCACATCATACACCGCAATATATTTACTGCCGGAGAAGGTGAGAGTGTGATAGCTGATAAGATAGCGGACATAGAAGAAGCACTACCATCCTACATAAAGCTTGCATACCTGCCGGATAGTGGCATGGTGAAGCTACGCCTCACCGGGCATGGAGCCGATGCTGAAAACCTCACCAAAGAACTGGAAAATTTCCAATTGCAACTTGCCGAGCGGTTGGGCAGGATAGTGGTGGCAATGGCAGACTACCCGCTCGAAAAAATATTAGGTGACAGCATAATAGGGACAGGCAAAACTATAGGGCTTGCAGAAAGCTGCACGGGCGGACTTATAGGACACCTCCTCACACAGGTACCCGGGGCATCCAGCTACTTTAATGGCAGCATAGTATCTTACGACAATAAAGTAAAAGAGCAGGTGCTTGGCGTGCAGCCCGAAACAATAGCCAACCATGGAGCCGTAAGTGCTGATACCGTGACCGAAATGGCCGCGGGTGCGCTGCGTGTGTTGAGCGCCGACTACTCGCTGGCGGTGAGCGGTGTGCTAGGTCCTGATGGAGGTACGGAGCGCGTGAAAGTGGGCACCGTGTGGATGGCCGTAGCCGGGAGGGGCGAAGTAAAAACTCATGAGTTCAAATTCTTTTACGACAGGGAACGCAATAAAGAAATGGCAGCCAAGATGGGCATGCTTTTCCTATGGAGGTTCATCAATAATAAATTATAGATGCTGTTCATTATAGGAATGCCCGGTGCGGGCAAGACATATTGGGGAGCACAAATAGCCACAGCGACAGGGCAAAAGTTTATAGACCTGGATGCGTGGATCGAGGAGAAAGAAGGTCTTACGATCAGGCAGTTGTTTGATACCCGGGGAGAAGATGTATTCAGGCAAAAGGAACATCAATACCTGGCCAGGCTGATAGATAGTGTCCCGGCAAACACAGTTATCGCTTGCGGAGGCGGCACCCCTTGCTTTCACCAGAATATAGGCATGATGAGGCAGGCAGGTAAGGTCATCTATCTGCATTCGGAGATCAATTGCTTAATAGAAAACATAAACAAGGAGCCTGATAAACGCCCTTTGCTCATAGGAATGGAACACCTGAGGGAATACCTGACTGCCCTGCTGTCGCAGCGCAAAACGTTTTACGAACAGGCACATTACATTTTACCAGCAGAAAACTTAACACTTAGTAACTTTACTCAAATTATACAATGATGTACAAACCGGCAATGGCAGCAGGAGCTTTGTTTGCAGCACTGGCAGTAATATTGGGAGCATTTGCCGCTCACGCATTGAAGGCAGTGATGGCCATCGATCAGCTGGCGATATTTGAAACAGGAGTGCGCTACCAGTTCTACCACAGCATCGGTTTGTTTATCGTGGGTATTGCCTACCAGTCCTTCCCAACTAAGATGATCAAGGTTGCTGCCAACTTCTTTATAACCGGCATACTGCTTTTCAGCGGCTCGCTTTACGCGATGACGCTTATGAGCATCAATCATATGACCTTAGGTCCACTGGGCATTATCACACCTGTTGGCGGCCTGTTCTTTATCCTTGGTTGGGTAATGATCATGCTGGGCGTACTTAAAAAGAACTAAAACCCTTTACGACAAAATACTTTACAGATGAAAGCAATTGCACTGATACCTGCGCGACTTGGCGCTACCCGATTTCCTTCCAAGCTTCTTGCACCTGTAAAGGGCAAGAGCGTTATCCGACGTACATATGAGTCTGCTACTGCCACAGGATTATTTGATGAGGTGATAGTAGTTACCGACAGCGACGAGATAATGGATGAAATACAAAAGCATGGCGGCAAGGCAGTGAAAAGTAAGGGTGTGTATGAAAGCGGCACTGACCGGATTGCAGAAATAGCTGAACACCTGGAAGGTGACATCTTCGTAAATGTGCAGGGTGATGAGCCATTCGTGCAAAAGCAACCACTGGAACAATTGCTTAACTTGTTTAAAGGCAGTGATGGTGCAAGTGTGCAGGTGGCATCGCTGGTACAAGTGCTCACGGATCCTGAATTGATAGCAGACCCCAACTACGTGAAAGTGGCACTGGCACTCAATAATGATGCACTGTTCTTTTCCCGCAGCGTAATACCTTACCCACGTAACAAAGAGATAGAAATACCTTACTACGAACATATAGGCGTATATGCCTTTCGTAAGGATGCCCTTATGAAGTTTACCAATTGGCCAATGACGCCGCTGGAGTCAGCGGAGAAAGTTGAGTGCCTTCGCTTCCTGGAGCATGGTATACCAATGCGCATGGGTATCACTCAGTATATGGGTGTAGAGATAGACACACCCGAAGACATTACTAGAGCTGAGGCGCTGATGGAAAAGAATGGGTGGGTGTAGACTGCCCGCATTAAAAAGCTACCCGTTTTTTAATACTTTTAATCCAGAATGTCATCACCAAACACTGAAAAACTCCGCACTGCCATCGACCGCTTTATCCAACTAAGCGATGATGAATGGGCGATGATGCTACCCTACCTTAAAGAGCGCAAACTAGCCAAACATGAACATTTTGCTACAGAGGGTAAACGAGCCACCGAGGTGGGCCTGCTTATAGAGGGCGACATGCGCCACTATTATACCCGTGACGGAGAGGAAAAGACCACTTATTTCTATTTTGAGGGGCACTTCGTGAGTTCTTATATCAGCGCTATTACCAATACCCCATCTCAGCTCACTATTGAGGCCATGACCGATTGTACGTTGCTGGTATTTCAATATGCTGACCTGAAGAAGCTTTATGAAAAGTCGCATACCTGGGAGCGATTTGGCAGGCTGATAGCAGAATACCTGGCCATAGGTCTGGAAGAGCGCATGACAGGGCTGCTAATGCTGAGCCCTGAAGAGCGCTATGTGCAACTGCTGGAAAGCAATAAGCAAAAGATAATAGAGCGTATACCGCAACATTATATATCCAGCTACCTGGGCATTACCCCCGTTAGCCTGAGCCGCATCAGGCAGCGCATGATGAAAAAATAGCCCTCTTACCGATTTCTTATCTTTTGTTAACGTAATGCGCCGGCCGCGTGTAAGACCTTTGTGTAACAAAACCGATAATTATGAAACACATCTTACAGGCAGAACAGGCAATGCAACTGGCATTATGCATCATCGCATTTAACTATCAATCTGTACACATAGCCTGGTGGCTGTGGCCATTTCTGTTTCTGTCACCTGACATCAGTATGCTGGGCTACCTCGTTAACACACAAGTAGGAGCATTCACCTACAACCTGTTTCACCACAAGGCTGTTGCCGGTGCCCTTATCATTGCAGGATTCTTTATGCATATGCCGGTAGTATTGTTCATAGGGCTGCTGTTGTATGCACATTCTGCCTTCGACAGGCTTATGGGCTATGGATTGAAGTATGGTGATTCTTTCGGACACACGCATCTGGGGATGGTGGGTAAGGAAAATAAAGGTTAGCCTTTACTGATCAAATATCCTATGATACACGCGTAAATGATGCATAGTGGAACTAACCTGAGAAGTATGTTTGTATATAATCTATGAGAAGAAAAGAATCGTCTTGAGAGAGTATAAATAGTTGTTATCACACAAGATACCGCTCCAAAAGTCAGCATGACCCTCACACCCGGCCAATGAAGTGCATAAAACAATAGGCCGCCAACAATAATGACCAGGAATAAACCAATTAATATTGCTTCTATTATCTGCAACAAAGCAGTATCAACATAAGCTGATGAACTGAATACATTTTTCAAAGGTATATTATTAAAAAAGGCAAAACCAAAGAACATATAAAACCCCATAAGTCCGGTACTGGAAAGAGCAGTCAGTATAGCACCTCCTAAAATTGAATCCATTTTTAGCACAATGCCTAAAATAAATATTCCGATTAAAATCCGTTCTGCTGTCTTCATACGGTGTAACGATTTTGGGGTATTAGCCGAAGATAATGCAGAAATGCAAAACACCCAACAAACCAAAAGTTTGTTGGGTGTTTTAATTATTATATTGACTACCGCACCAGCGTCACATCACCATGCATGTTCTGCTGGGTATTGTTACAATCGTAGGAGTAGTAGTAATAATACACACCGGCATCCTGTGGCACACCACCGAAGGTGCCATCCCAAGATTCACCGTGCTCTGAAGTAGTTTCAAAAACGGTCTGTCCCCACCGATTGGCTATGCGGAAGATGTGCACCTTATGATTACCGGGGGTAATAGGACGAAAGACATCATTATGTCCGTCACCATTTGGTGAGAATGCCATAGGGAATACTACATTGCAGCATGCCTGCGCATTGATCAGTACACTATCATATGCCACGCAACCAAATGGCGATTCCGTCTTAAGTGTTACATAACCTGCGAGCTCAATTTTGCCATAAATACTGTCCGCATTATTCTGGTTAAAGAAATGTGCGGGTGACCAAGTGTAAGCATTGATCGGATCGTAGTGCAACACTTTCAATACAGCGCTATCGCCTATGCATATGCTTGTCTTATTATCGAGCAAGGCATAACCTGCTATTCTTCCATCCGGCCGATCTGTAACCTTAATCGTGTCATAGGTAGACAGAGATGGACAGAACGGACTGGAGAGTGCATTAAGTGCCACAGTATAAGTACCTGCAGTATTCCACACTACTTTGTATGGCCCACCCGCATTAGAGGATGCCACTACAACATTGCCGCCGTCGAAATTCCAGATGTAGTCATTGATACCCGCACCCACATCGACCAGCGCCACTTTTACTGAATCGCCTACGCAAGCTGTTGGCGGAATGTAGAATGTGGCCAGCGGAGAAGTGAGGTAAACAGGCACATCAAAAGTATCTGTAGCATTGCACTGAGTGTAGCCATCCCCCACCGTAAGCGTCACGAAATTGTGGCTATATGATGTATCAAATTTTACTACCACCGGCGTAGTGGATGTGCTACCTGATGTGATGGCGGCATAAGCAGGCAGACCCCATGAATAGATGATACCGGGGAATGAAGGGCCGGCGTAAGACAGAGTAAGCGTATCGCCCTGACAATCGTATGGCTTAGCCGGACTTATGGCGAACACAGGATGCACATGCACAGTAACACTAGCAGGTGCTCTTGGTCCTTCGCAACCATCCACCGTCTGAGAAGCATAGTAAGTAAACATACCTGCATTCAGCGTTGAAGGGATGAACGTTGACGAACCAACACCACCGACAGAAGCCCCGTACCAGAGCATATTACTACCTATACCAGTAAGTGGCACCGCGGTAGCATACTGACAGTATACGACGTCGTTAGTCGACGGAGCTGGAGGTAATGGCTTTATGAATAAGTTGAGTGTTACTATAGAGTCGCAACCATTGATGTTAGCAAAGGTATCTAAGTACGTGCCTGCAGCGGCATAATTATGTCCTGCATAAGCATAAGTAGTTCCGGCACATGTGCTATCGTAAATAGTGGTGAAGGAAAAAGGATTGACTGTGAGGTTCAGCGTTACCGTAGAGTCGCAACCGCTAACAGATGTAAAGGTATGCGGATAAGAGCCGGTAGCCGTATACATGTTGCCACCGAAAGAGTAAGACGCACCTGCACAAATAGACACTGCAAATGAGGTATTGAATACCGGGTTAACCGTAATATTTACAGTAGTGCTGCAAGTGGTGGCGAGGGTATAAGTAATGGTAACAGTACCCGGAATGACACCTGATACCACACCTGTGCTGCTTACAGATGCGGTACCCGGAAAATTGCTCGACCAGGAACCTGCACCACTGCCATCAGTTAATGTAATGGAACTACCAGCACAAACGCCAGAAGGGCCCGCGATATCTGCAGGTGCAGGATTGACCGTAATATTGATAGTGGTAGAGCAGCCGGCAGCCGTGGTATAGGTGACTGTTGCCGTACCTGCACCAACAGCCGTCCAAACACCTGTGGCAGGATCTATGGTAGCCACTGACGCAGGCGCACACGTCCATGTGCCACCGCCTGTGGCATTAGACAATGTACCGTTAGCGCCAACACATAACGTAGTAGTACCTGTGCTGTTGCTCAAGGTATTGACGGTGATGGCATATGTGGTAGTGCAACCGGCAGGGGTAATAAACGTAATAGTAGTGGTACCGATAGATAAACCGGAAACAACACCACCAGCGGTAATGCTGGCTACAGATGGATTACTGCTGCTCCATGTGCCGGCTCCGGCAGCGTCGGTAAGTGTTATTGTTCCTCCAAGGCACACTGTTGCAGGCCCCGTTATCGGCGCCAGCGGATTAACCGTTATGGTTCGCGTAGCCGTACCGGTTTGTCCGCAAGCATCGGTCACTGTTGCTGTATAAGTAGTGGTTGCCGTAGGACTCACCGATACAGGGGACCCCGTAAGGCTACCCGGCATCCATGTAAAGGTGTATGGCGGCACACCGTAAGTAGCTGAAGTGCTGAGCGTGGTAGACTGGCCGGCGCATATGGTAGTAGCACCGGTAACCACTACGGGGTTGATCTCCACCGTATGTCCGAATACTGTGATGGTAAGCGGTATAGCGCCATATACGTAGGTGGACGCACATGCAGCAGAAGTGTGGTAGTTCTGATAGAAGTTCATGGTCATATTCAGATCATAAGAGGAGCATTGAGGAGCCGGAACACATGAGGAAACGTCAGAAAATACAGATACACCTGTACCCGTGCAGGTACCTGCACCCGTAAGGTTGCAATACCAGTAATACCCCGCAGTACCCGGGCTGCGACACGTACCTAATTTAAAGTCTACCGCACCGTTGTCTAACCATGCTCCACCTGTAGTTGTATAGTTGAACGTCCACTGGATATCAGTAACTGTGCAGTTTGCAGGCACAGTAGCCGCATTACTGTAGACACAACCCGTGGTCCACGCTGCACTATAAGTGGAACCGGTGACTGTTGTAGTAGTAGCAGTTGACACAAGCGGGTCTATGATCACCGGATATGACAATGATGCCCTGTTCAGGAAGCTACCGGGAACGGCTATATCCAGTATGTTATCGTTGATCCCGTATTCCAGTTCCTGCAGGGTAGCCTTTGCATTGCCTTTTTCATAGGCCGTTGCCATACTAATAGCATACAGCAAGCCTTCTGTATGGCTCATCACTTCTATATTCCCCGTATGCTTTGCCTTACCGGTTATAGACAGAGATAATCCATTATCCAGTTGAAGGTGATCCCTTACCAGCAACTTGCCGTCCGCATATTCAGGCATTGCATGGTTGATCACAAAGTTTGTCTTTATAGCACCACGAATAGTGTGCATCTCAATGTCTACTCCCGGCCATGCATTGGTCACATAAACCCCATCATCGCCTGCAGTATATGCAGACCAGTTAGCCGCGCCCAGAGAACGCTCTGTGCCATCAGATTGTTGATAGATGAGTTCCAGATCATGATTAAACTGTATTTGCTTTCCTGCTTTACCCAGCGTGGTATATCTATCAGCAGTGTTGATAGCTACGGGTATCGGTTGGTCGTAAGCTGCATATACCCCTGTGTGATCATTATCCGGCTCTATGTGTGTTTTAATGGTCTTCCAGTTACCAGCAGCGTCTAGCATATGCATGGGCATATTAGATGTCTGACGCATAATATCTCTCCTATCTGTACCTTTCTTTATAAAAGTCTTTGATATTTCCGTACGCTCTTTCAGCACTTCATAACAACCGTCGCAGGGTGTTTCTGCAAACAACCTACCTACCTCCGGATTTTGTTCATATCCCTTGTTAGCAGTCATCACTTCCGACGAAATGTCTTTATATGGAGGTGTGAACCATTGATAGTTTTCAGACTGCACAGTCATGCCATTGGCTGCATGCAGTTGGTGGTCTTGTTGTGCAGATGAGTTAAAGCTTAAAACAGCGGAGGAAAAAAGGGTAATAAAGCCAGCTTGCAGTATGCGGTTTTTCATAGGCGTAGTTATAGATAAAAAATATTTTATAGGGTTATTCTATAATAGACGATAACTAAGTAATGTGAAGTTGGGTATATACTAAATAAAGCAGCTAAATATTAAGAAATAACCATCTGCGATAAAGATAATATCTTTTATCACAATGTTTGTAGAATTACTCCACTATTTTTTACTGAAACTAAAAGATTTAACTGCAAGTTGATAAAGATGCAGGCTGAAAACAAAAAAAGAAAATGAAAAATATGTGATCGGGTTAATTTATACCCTTACCCAGTTTTTCAGCTGCTCATCGTACTTTTTGATAGGTTTGGCGGGGTTACCTGCCGCTACAGTATACGGTGGGATATCTTTGGTTACTACCGAGCCTGCTGCTATAACGCAGTGCTTACCTATCGTAATACCAGACGTTAATACTACATTAGCTGCGATCCAGCAATTATCTCCGATAGTAATGGTGGCAGTTGTTACGCTCTGCAGGTGAATAGGAGTGGTGACATCGCGGTACTCATGGTTAAGGCCGCTTGCAACAACATTCTGGGCAAAAATGACGTCATTGCCTATAGTCACGGGACCTATGATCACATTACCCATACCTATCAGGGTATTATCACCTATGATCACATCGCCCACACCGTTATTAATTGTGGAGAAATCTTCAATGATCGAATGCGCTCCCAATATAAATTGGTTGAACGGAAAAACGTCGATCCTCGTCCGATGACGAATAGCCGAGCCCTTGCCTTTCTTATGGTAAAAACGATTAAGGAAGAAGCGAACCCAGAAACGAGGCCTTGCCTCACCTTTAGGAATGAGCATGCGATGCGCCAACTTCTTGATACTTTTATTGTTCTTTACTATGGTTGCGATCGACATATTCGCTCTTCTATGGGGTTCTTAGCAGTATTAAGTTATTAAGAACAAGGTATTAAAAAGTCTGGCAAATTTAATGCTTATTTCATAGATTTGAGCCTGATTCAGCCCAAGTTGACACATATGATGAAGTTAAAAAATATACTATTTGTTGTTTTCCTTTTGTCTTTAGGCAGCACACATGCGCAGGAGTCGATGATGCCGTCTGTTAACTACGTGTATCTGGAGAAACTTGTGGCAGTAGCCAGGGAGAATTACCCCAGGATCAAAAAATATGCACACAAGCTGGAGCAGGCAAACCTGAATCTTACCAGAACAAAGGTGGGTTGGTTTAACCCCATCACGCTTAGCTATACCTACGCTCCTACCAGCACGACATCTACGACAATACCTAATACCAACGCTACTACCACAACTTTTGCCCCTGGCTTATACCTGAATCTGGGCGCTCTGTTATCGCATCCCTATGATGTGAAAATGGCAAAAGAAGATGTAGCGGTTGCCAGAGAGGACGTAGAGGAATTCAACCTTAGCTTAGAAGCACAAGTGAGGGAGCGTTATTTTACCTACATAGAAAAACAGGCTATAGTCAACCTCAGAACTTTAGCGTCTAATGATGCTGAAACCTCACAAAAGCAACTCAAGTATAAGTTTGAAAAAGGTGAAGAATCATTCGAGAACTACAGCAAAGCATTGGTAATGTTCTCTGTATCTACACAGAATAAAATAGAAGCCGAAGGCGCAGCACTGATAGCTAAAGTAAGTCTTGAAGAGATGCTGGGTGTAAAACTTGAGGATATAAAATAATGGAGACCGCACGATTTTTCAACCTTCTTAGAAAGCAGAAGTACACACTTATAGCCGTGCCGTTTCTGGTAATGGCCATAGCGTTTCTGCTTGTCAGAAAGCTACCTGATGTATATGCAGCTAAGGGCAGTATTGCCGCAGGTATACTCGACGGCTCGCAGGAAGGCATAGGCACCTCTATAGAGAAGAATCTGATGCAGGAAACGAAGGTGAACCAGGAATTCAGTAACATCATACAGATGATGCAGATGAAAAAGGTGTATGACCTGGTATCCTACAAGCTTATCCTCCACGACCTTACCAGCGATGTGCCTTTCCGCAAACCAAGCGGCTTACTAAAAACAGTTGTCGGCGATGCAAGAAATCATGCTATAGAGGTTTACACTGATAAATACAACAAACGGGAGCCCCTGTCGCTATGGGATGATGACCAGAAAGGCCTGCAAAAACTATTGGCCTCAATGGGCTATGACTTTGAGTCGCTGCAAAAGAAACTCAGGGTATATAGGTTGGAAAACAGTGACTTCATCAATGTAGAGTACGAGTCGGACTCTCCAAAACTATCTGCCTTTGTGGTAAACACTTTATGCAGTGAGTTTATTGACTATTACAGCAATGTAAGTAAGGAAAACGAAAAGAGGACCATCAACTTCCTGGCAACAATGATGGCCCAAAAGAAGGATTCGCTGGACAACCAGGTAGATAGTCTTCGTAAATTCAAAATAGATAATAAGGTACTTAACCTTAACGCACAGGCATCAGGACTATACACCCAAATGGGCGAGTTTGAAACCAAGATAGGTGTCATGCAGAAAGATATTGAGGCGACGGAGGGCGCATTGAAAAGCCTCAACGAGCGCTTTAATGCCAACAACCGAGGGTATAACAGCAACGTATCTCCGCTGACACAGGATATATTGATGACCAAGCAACAGCTGACCGCTGCCAATGACGCACTCATCAAAAGTAACTATGATCCCAAGTTTCAATCTCGAATAGATTCACTGAAGGAAGTACTCTCTAATGAGATCAACCAGCAAAGTGACCGGTACATACAAAACCCGCTAACGACCAAAGAGAATCTTGCTGCCCAGAAGATGAATCTTGAGATCAACCTCGATCTTGACAGGAGTAGTATTAAGTCGCTTCAAAACGAATACAACAAACTGAATGCCCGCTTTAACTCCCTTGTGCCGCACGAGGCTGTGATACAGGCGTATGAAGGCAATATCAACGTTGCCAGCCAGGAATACCTGGAGGTACTGAAGAAATACAATCAGACCAACATGGCCTTCACCTCTTCCTCTTCACTCAAGCAGATAGAGATGGCTATGCCCGGCGCACCTCAACCTTCTAAGAAAACCTTGCTGGTAGGCGTTAGTGGATTAGGTAGTTTTGTGTTTTGTCTGCTGATCTTGTTTGTTGTTTTCTATATCGATGACTCAATAAACACACCACAGGAACTCGCAAATAAAACCGAAATGCCGGTGATGGGTTACCTGCCACTACTGCGCAATCTGTCTATGCTGAATCTGAATCAGCTGTGGCGCCCCGATAACGACTCAGAAGATAATAAGGCATTTAAGTCTCAGCTGCGTTCCATAAGATTTGAGACAGATAATGAATTGGGTGGCTCACACTTGCTTGCCGTTACAAGCCTTGGCCAGGGAGAAGGCAAGACCTTCCTTGCTATGAGCCTTGCAAGCGCCTGCCTTATGATCAATAAACGCGTGCTGCTCATTGATGGTAATTTTGCCAATCCTGCCCTGACAGAGTTTACACAACCGGAATACTTCCTTGAGGACTATCTTACAGGTAAAAGTGCAATGCCGCGCACCGGTTATGAGAACGACATTACGGTAATGGGGAACAGGGGTACGGACACGTCTCTGTTTGAAATAGCTATTGAGCAGGATATCAGGCAAAAAATGGATGCGCTTTGTACTGTTTTTGATATCATCATCATAGAATCATCGTCGCTGGACACGCTAAACCTGTCTAAAGAATGGCTGAGTGTTGCCAACAAGGTTATTGCTGTTTACGAATCAGGAAAAACGATCTCCACAACCGATAAGAGCCAGATAGAATACCTGAGAGAGTTGAAAGATAAATATGTGGGCTGGGTGATCAACAGAGTACCGGGCGAATACATGACTTCTCAGCACAAGAAATCTAGAAAAAAAGCAATGCGGTAATGGATATAGCAAAAGCGCTGTGGGTATTATGGATCATTGTGCAATGTGTCATTGGCTATAATCTTGTCATGCCGCTGTTGATGGCCTTATTTTCACTTTTCAGTAAGAAGAGACGATATAGCACTACGGTAAATAAACCAGAAGCTGACTACGGTATCATTGTTACAGCTTACGTACAAACACACTTATTACCGGCTGTTGTAGACTCGATCCTGCAAATGGACTACAGCAATTACATTGTTTATATTGTTGCCGATAAATGCGATGTTACCAACCTTAAGTTTGATGACCCCCGAATTATCGTCTTGAGACCGGAAGAAACGCTTGGCAGCAATACCCGCTCCCACTTTTACGCTATCAACCGATTTAAGAGAAACCACGAAAGGCTTACTATCATAGATAGTGACAACCTGGTTGAGCCAACCTACCTCAACGAGATAGACAAAATGTTTGACGCCGGCTATGCAGCTGTGCAAGGCACACGTAAGGCGAAGAATCTGAACAGTACTCTGGCCTGCCTCGACGCGGCGCGCGATATGTACTATCATTATTACGATGGTGAATTGCTTTTCAGGCTTGGGTCATCCGCTACACTGGCCGGTTCCGGCATGGCATTTACAACGGCCCTTTATAAAGAATGTCTTGGCCACCTCGATGTGACCGGTGCAGGCTTTGACAAAGTGTTGCAATATGAAATCGTAAGCCGCGGTTATCGCATCGCTTTTAATGGTGCGGCAGTGGTCTATGACGAAAAGACGACCAACTCTGACCAGTTGGTAAAGCAACGTGCCCGCTGGATCAATACCTGGTTCCGCTATTTTGGGTTTGGATTCTCCATAATAGGCAAGGGTATTACCCGGTTCAACTGGAATCAATTTCTTTTTGGTGTGGTCTTGCTGCGCCCCCCACTATTCATGTTCCTTTTATTGTCCATGGTCTTTACCGCGGTCAATTTACTGATAAGCCCTTTTTTCTTCTTCATATGGCTGGCAGCGTTTGCTGCATTTGTGCTGGGCTTTGCTATTGGTATCGTTCATGCCAAACCCGATAAAGTCGTCTACCGATCGCTGCTGAGCATCCCGAAATTTATATTTTTACAAGTGCTATCGTTATCGAAGAGCCGACGGGCCAATCAATTGTCTGTTGCTACTACTCATCTGCCAGCGCAGAATGCTGAACCATCAAAAACTGACGCATGAGCATACTACCAGCCAAACATTCAGCAAAAGAGGAACAAAGAAAGCAAGAGGCTATCGATAAGATCACACGCATTGTTGCGCTCATTTTTGCTGCATGCACTACTTTCTTTTTCTTCTTTAAACTCCTGTTCCTGTAATGGATAAGGACCTCATCATACCGATCCGGGAAAAGAAAGAGGGTATGCGTGCGCAGCTGCGCAGGTGGCTGCTCATCGAGAAATTAAACAATAAGTTAGGTATTGGCATCATGCTATTTGTGTCGCTGTGCATCGCCTATGCGGTGAGCATGTATGGCTTTAAAATAGGTGTTGTTTGCCTGGCAGCTATGGTGGCCATACCTATGGTCTATTGCGTTGTAGCCTTCCCGCGCTTTGGCATCATCGTCAGCCTTACGATGGGTTACCTCATCATGTGGTTTTATAAGATGGGCGTCGACTTTCCGCTGGGGACATTGATGGATGGCATGGAGGGTCTTTTTATCCTTAGTGTATTCATCAGGCAAAAGGAGAAAAAAAACTGGGCTGTTTTTAAGACCCCGGTTACAGCATGGATGCTCATTTGGGTGGGGTATAACATTGTAGAAGTAGCGAACCCTATTGCGGCCTCCCGGCTGGCCTGGGTATACACCATACGCACTGTGGCGGTGGTCATGTTCATGTACTTCATTTACTTGTATTACATCACTACCAAGCAGTATATCAAGATCATCTTTAAGCTTTGGATAGGCCTCGCTCTGTTTGGCGCACTGTATGCTTTCAAGCAGGAACATGTTGGCTTCTTCCCCTTTGAGCAGCAATTTCTTGACTCAGATCCTTCTATCGGTTTGCTGTTGTTTATTGGCGGCGTATGGCGCAAATTCTCCATCTTCTCTGATCCTGTTTCTTTTGCCTACAACATGGTTACTGCCAGCATGCTATGCATAGGTCTGGCTACCGGCCCTGTGTCCGGTTTTAAACGATTTCTACTGATATCATTTGCACTTTTCTTCCTGTTGGTGATGCTCTACTCAGGCACGCGTGGAGCATTTGTCCTCCCTCCTGCGGGCCTGGCCTTGTTGGCGGTATTGAAATATAACAAGCGCATGATGCTGATCGTAGGGGTGGCGGGTGCACTGATAGCGGTGATGATATTCATGCCATCGCATAACCAAACGATTACCCGTTTCCAATCCGCTTTCCGGCCATCTGATGATGCATCGTTTAATCTCCGTAAGATCAATCAGAAACGAATACAGCCATTTATGCAAACCCACCCGCTAGGGGGTGGACTGGGAGCTGTGGGCGAATGGGGTAAGCGATTCTCTCCCGGCACCTTGCTGGGAGATTTCCAGCCGGATAGTGGTTACGTGCGCGTAGCAGTAGAACTGGGCTGGTTAGGACTGTTACTGTTCTGTACCTTGATGTTCCTCATTTTAAAAACGGGGATCGACAATTATTATAAGATCAAAGACCCCGAGCTCAAGTCCTATTGCCTTGCAGTAACATTAGTGGTCTTTGCGTTGAACATAGGCAACTATCCCCAAGAGGCATTGGTGCAATATCCTAACAATATTTATTTTTACCTTGTAGTAGCCCTGATGACCGTAACATTACGTATCGACCAGAAAATGCAAAAAGAAAATGCACTACAGTAAGGAATTGAAGAACAGAGATATTGTTATAGTGGGTCAGCAACCGTGGGATACGGAGATAGGCAGCAATTGTAAAAATATTGCGCTTGAGTTCTCTAAAAACAATAGGGTACTGTATGTGAACAGCGCATTGGACCGCATCACACATATGCGCCACAAGTCTGATCCCAAAATCCAAAAACGCATTGCAGTAATCAAGGGGCACGAAAAAGGACTGGTCTTATTACAGGATAATCTGTGGAACCTCTACCCTGACTGTCTTACAGAATCTATCAACTGGCTGCGCAGCAAATCATTGTTCAATGCCATTAACAAAGTAAACAATAACAAATTTGCCCGATCTATACAGCATGCTATCAAAGAGCTGGGGTTTAGCAATTTGATCCTGTTCAATGACAACGACATGTTCAGGTCCTTCTACCTGAAAGAGTACCTGCAGCCGGCTGTAAGCATATACTACTCACGCGACTACATGCTGGCAGTAGACTATTGGAAATTTCATGGCGAGTTACTGGAACCCGCACTGATAACCAAGAGCGATATTTGCGTGGCTAACTCCACTTACCTGGCGAACTATTGCAAAAAGTACAACCCGAAGTCATATTATGTAGGTCAGGGGTGTGACCTTGAGATGTTCCGTAATCCTAAGGATAGCGCTACGCCTGCCGATATGGCCACCCTGCCCCGCCCTGTTATTGGCTATGTAGGCGCCTTGCAAAGTATACGATTGGATATAGAATTGTTGGCGCATATAGCCACCCAAAGGCCCGATTGGTGTATGGTACTCGTAGGGCCGGAGGATGATGCCTTTAAAGAGAGTACGTTGCACAGCATACCCAACATACACTTTTTGGGTAGTAAAGATCCGTCTACCCTACCTGCTTATATCAATGCATTTGACGTATGCCTGAACCCGCAGATCGTGAACCAGGTAACCATAGGCAACTACCCCCGCAAGATAGACGAGTACCTGGCTATGGGCAAACCTACGGTAGCCAGTGCTACAGAAGCCATGAGCATATTTGCAGATCATACCTACCTGGCCACTACCAAAGAAGACTATGTAGCGCTAATAGATAAAGCGCTAAAAGAAAACACTACTTCATTGCAACAAGCACGCAGGGATTTTGCGGCATCTCATACATGGGAGAACAATGTGAAAGAAATATATGCTGCAATAAATGAGTTTGAAAAGAAATGACAGCTCCATGCCATCAGTAAATTATTATTATCTTAGTCCTTTATCAATTATTACTAACCATAAATTTTTTGAACTATGAAAAAGATATATTCATTTATGGCGCTCGCAGTTATAGCAGCCACCGTGTCTTGCAACAACGGATCAGACAAGTCAGCGACCTCAACCGCTGATGCTGCACCTGCGGCAAATGCTACTCCGGCTGCACCCGCAACTCCACAACCCGAAGGACTGGCGCTGATGGCCAAGGCCGATTGTAATACCTGTCATAACATGGATACAAAGGTGGTAGGCCCATCTTATAAGGCCATTGCTGCAAAATATCCTAATAATGCAGCGAATGTGTCAAAACTGTCGGCTTCTATTATGAAGGGTGAAGTAGGTGCCTGAGGCACAGTGCCCATGCCTGCGCATGGTGCTGTAACTCAAGCCGATGCCGATAAAATGTCTGGTTACATCCTGTCTTTGGGCGATAAGAAATAATAAGTAAACTCAACTAAAAAAGTAGAGGCGGGTCATGTGACCCGCCTCTTATATTTTGAGTGTGTTACCTCTTTTATGGTCTTGCATCCGGTCTGTGGGATATTTTCACAGGCGCTTTCTTGGTCATAAAGAAGATGCACGTCAGCATCCACGCGCCCCAGAATAAGTAGGCCCCTAAGTGAAAATTACTTCTCAACAAGTGGTGCGAAAAATCATCTTCAAAATCGCTGTAGGTAAGGTACAGACCACCTATAGCTGCCAGCAACAATACAAAATGTATGAACCTTGCCAGCATGATGGGGAATATCTTTTGCACTATAGCATGTAATATGAACAATACCATTAACGCTGCAAATACAGCCAGTGCACCCTGCCACCATACCTTCAGGAATTTATATTCCCTGTGCACGAGGTTGATACCTACTCTGCCTATGAAAGACATTTTAGACATCAACAATCCTGAGACTGCTGACAGCATTGCCATAAACAGGAGGAACAGTATGTTCTTCTTCATTGCGACAGACTAACTACTACTGCATTGATTTAGCATCATTCAGGAACTGCGCCAGGCCTATGTCTGTCAGAGGATGCTTCAGCAAACCTAAGATAGATGGCAGTGGACAAGTGCACACATCTGCACCTGCCTCGGCACAACGAACAATATGCAGTGGATTGCGGATAGATGCTGCCAGTACTTCCGTCATAAAGCCCTGTGCATTGTATATCTGTACGATCTGCTCGATCAACTTAACGCCATCCCAGCTACCGTCATCGATACGGCCTATGAACGGAGATACATAAGTAGCGCCGGCCTTAGCAGCCAGTATAGCCTGCCCTGCAGAGAATACCAGTGTGCAGTTGGTCTGGATGTCGTTATCTGTAAACCATTTGATGGCTTTAATACCATCCTTGATCATTGGCACCTTTACCACTATGTTCTTGTGTATCTGCACCAGTTTCTTTCCTTCTTCTACAATACCCTCAAACGTGGTACCCAGTACTTCAGCACTTACCGGTCCGTCTACCATTTCGCAGATAGTTCGGTAGTGCTTCATTACAGCGTCATGGCCCTTGATACCTTCCTTCGCCATCAGCGATGGATTAGTGGTTACACCGTCCAGTATACCCAGGTCATTAGCTTCCCTAATCTGGTCCAGATTGGCTGTATCTATAAAGAATTTCATATTGAATGTTGTTTAGGATAGCAAAGGTAAAAAACTTTGACTGCGGAGTGCGGCGGTTCTGATTGTTTTAACGAACAATTGGTGGATAACTTGTAGAAGAAGGAACCTTGTCAGGAAATGTGATTCACATTAACTAAATCCATCACGTATGGACATAAAAAAACTGGCAAGTTACTCACATCGCGCCGCTACGACCACCTACCCTTGCTACATTCCTGTCCTGGGGGATTCAGTAGGAGCTGGCCGTATAAGACTCGCCAGAGATGCGAAAGTAGGCTATTTTTAAAAAATAGCCAACAATTTTCAGATAGTAAATTAATTAAAGGGTCGTTCAGGGCAAAAGTCCACAGGTTAATCAGTGATAAATTGTTATGATCAATTGCGGGAAATGCACTGACCTAACCAATTACCTCATTACCTTTTTAACAGATTAACTCTTGCACTCACTAAACCTTTTAACCAAATCAACCTATTTTTGTCACACAAATGAATAAAGATGTTTTCCGTTTATTTCTTGTAACGCTCCTGTGTATGGGTGCCGGCTGTGCCAATATCACCACACCTACCGGAGGTAAGAAAGATAAAACCCCTCCTAAACTGAGACTTATTACCCCCGCAGACTCACTCAAGAACACAAAGGTGAAGCGCATAGAACTCAACTTTGATGAATATGTCACCGTCAGTGACGCTTTTAAGGAGGTACAGATATCTCCGCTGCTACCGGTACAGCCTAATGTAACAGGCGTCAACCGAAAGGTAGTGGTAAAAATTGCCGACACTATGCTGGAGGATAACACCACTTATCGGATCTCGTTCGGTTCTGCCATCCGCGATCTCCATGAGAGCAATGTATTTGCCAACTATACTTACACCTTCAGTACCGGGTCTTATTTTGATTCGCTGCAACTGGCTGGCAGGGTATTTCTCGCTGCCACGGGCCTGCCTGACACTGCCAGCATCATTATGCTTTACAATGCCACTGATAATGATAGCGCCATTGTTCGGAAAAAGCCTAAATACATTGGCCGAACCGATGCTAAAGGCATGTTCACCATCAAGGGGTTGCCACAGCGAAAATTCCGCATATATGCTGTACATGATGCCAACAATAACCTCATGTACGATGGTAGCGATGAGATGGTAGCCTTCAACGACAACAGCGTATTACCCGGTGACAGCGCGGGTCAGCAGATAAACCTCAGGGTATTTGCCGAAATACCCAAAGACAGTACAAAAAAGAAAACAGTCGATTCGTCGGCGTCGTTTGGCAAACGAGGTATCCAGGCAGGCAACACATCCACAAGAAAATCTACCGACAATAAAGATGCCTTTGGCTATACTACAAACATAGATAGCTCTAACGCGGCTAAGAGGAGCTTCGATATTAATGATTCGATTTCTATCAATTTCAGCAAGCTGCCGGCTATCAATAAAAGCCGCATCACCCTTAGTTATGACAGCAACGATGTAACCTATACACCTCCTTACAGCATCAACATGGATACCCTACACCGCAATACAGTTCGTGTTGTTACACCATGGCGGGAGAATACAAAGTATACCTTGAAGCTGACCAAGGGATTTGCGAAGGATACAGGTGGTGTAGAAGCCAATCCTGCTAAATTCATCTTCCTAACCAAGCAGGAAGAGGACTATGGCAAGATAAGGATACACCTGCCGGCTAAATATGCTGACGGTGGCCATATACTGGAGGTTTTTTCGGAAAAAGACTCCGTATACCATATGATGGTAACAGATACTATTGTAAATTTAAATCGCCTTAAACCTGCTAAATATACATTTCGTATTATTGTAGATAAGAATAAGAACGGCAAGTGGGATACGGGAGATCTGTTAGGTAAAAAACAACCGGAAGAGGTTATTCCCTATGCGGATGTCCTCGGCTTGAAAGCAGGTTGGGAAAACGACATCGATTTCGAACAAAAGCCTGTTGATAAAAAAGGCAGGATAAATGCATCTGAAGACAAACATTAACTTTCAAAACATTCTATGAAGCGTAAACTACTTCCTCTTCTTTTATTGGCATCTTTGTCTCTGTCGGCGCAGCAGCGCATGTCTCCTGAGTTATTATGGAGCCTGCACCGCGTGTCTGCCGATGGCATCAGTTTCGATGGCCAGTATGTATTCTACTCTTCTAAAACTACCGACTGGAAGACGGAGAAAAGCTCGGTACGCCACTACCGCGTAGCCGTAGCCGATGGCAGCCAGAAGGAGTGGACAACAGAGGCAGGCAAAACCATAACACAGCGCTACGATAAAGCATGGTACTCTTACTATGATAATATTCTTTACCAGAGCATAGACAATGGCAGTACCTGGACGGAAATATACAACGGTCTTGCCGGCGCTGACAATGTATGGGTATCGCCCGATGGCAAGTATGTGGCCTTTTCTAAAGATGTGCTCATCAAACCAATGTTGGGTACCGACATCTACTCAGATCTCCCCAATACTACAGCAAAAGTCTATACGGACCTCAACGATCGCCACTGGGATACATGGGAAGATGGCCGCTTCTCACACATATTTGTAGCCAATATCAAAGATGGCACGGTTAAAGATATTATGGAAGAAGAACCATACGACTGTCCGCAAAAACCGTTTGGTGGTGCAGAAGACCTCGTTTGGTCGCCTGATGCTAAAGGGCTGGTGTATGTATGCAAGAAGAAGTTTGGTAAAGAATATGCGCAAAGCACCAACACTGACCTGTATTACTACGACGTAGCTACCAGCAAGACGACCGACCTGACCGAAGGAATGAACGGTTATGATCAGGCACCGGCATTCAGCCTCGATGGCAGCAAACTTGCATGGCTGAGCATGGCACATGATGGCTATGAGGCTGACAAGAATGACATCGTAGTGATGGACATGGAAAAAAAGAGGAAAAAGAATATCACGGCCAAATGGGACGGCACCGTGAATGGATTTACATGGTCGAATGGTAATGAAAAAATATACTTCAACGCACCTACAGAAGGAACCGAACAACTGTTTGAAGTGAACATGCCCGAGAGCAGTAAGGAAAAACTCTCTGTAAACATGATCACCAAAGGTAAATATGATGTTACCGGCATCGTAGGCATATCAGGCTCCCAGGTTGTGGTAACCCGCTGCGACATGAATCATGCTACCGAGATATACGCGGTAAAACCGCAATATGGCGACATGATACAGCTCACTCACGAGAACGAGAAGATCTATAAAGACGTGTCTATGAGCAAAACAGAGCTCAGGCACGTGACTACAGTAGATGGTGCATCAATGGGCGTATGGGTGATCTATCCGCCTGACTTCGACCCGGCAAAGAAATACCCTACCCTGCTCTATTGTCAGGGTGGGCCACAATCAGCTCTGTCACAATTCTATAGCTTCCGCTGGAATTTCCAGCTTATGGCTGCACAAGGCTATATAATAGTAGCGCCAAATCGCCGTGGTATGCCGGGCTGGGGTGTGAAGTGGAACGAAGAGATAAGCAAAGACTGGGGTGGACTACCCATGCAGGATTACCTCTCAGCAATAGACGACGTATCTAAAGAAAGCTATGTAGACAAAAGCAGATTGGGTTGCGTAGGGGCAAGCTATGGTGGCTATAGCGTCTACATGCTGGCAGGTATGCACAACAACAGGTTCAAGACGTTCATTGCACACGATGGTCTTTATGATCTGAAGAGTTGGTATGGCACTACTGAAGAGTTGTGGTTTGCCAATTGGGACCTCGGTGGTGCACCATGGAAGACCCCACGACCTGATGCCTATGAAAAATTCGATCCAAGCAATTTCGTTGATAAATGGAACACACCCATTATGATCGTCCAGGGAGGCACTGATTATAGAGTGCCTTTCGAGCAAGGCCACGAGGCATTTCAGGCGGCCAAGCTGCATGGATTAAAAGCGAAGTTCCTCTATTTGCCAAACGAAAACCACTGGGTAATGCATCCGCAAAACAGTATTGCATGGCAGCGTGAGTTTTTCAAATGGCTCGATGAGACGCTGAAGTAAATTCAGAAGTACAGGTAGGCCGCACTGGTAAAAGATAATGTATAGTCGAACAAACCAAACACTACTACACCTTGGAACAAATACTTTCTATACAACAGATATCCAAATCCTACGGCCCCGTTCAGGCGCTCAAAGGCGTTTCGTTCGATGTCCCCGAAGGTAGTGTATACGGTATACTAGGCCCTAACGGCAGTGGTAAGACCACTTTACTGGCTACTATACTAGACGTGCTGCTCGCCGACTCCGGAACCTATAGCTGGTTTGGGGGCATGCCACACGACGCAGCCCGCAGAAAAATAGGTGCTTTGCTCGAGACACCCAATTTCTATCATTACTTGTCTGCCATCGACAATCTGGAGATTACGGCAGCCATCAGGCAAAACGGAAGTACCGATCGCCTGAAAGTACTGGAACAGGTCGGCCTGTTGGAGCGCAAGGACAGTAAGTTCCAAACCTATTCATTGGGTATGAAACAACGCCTGGCAATTGGCGCTGCACTGCTAGGTAATCCAAAAGTGTTAGTGCTCGACGAGCCTACAAATGGACTTGACCCTAACGGTATTGCAGAGATACGCCAGCTCATTCGCGACCTCAGTAAGCAAGGTATCACCATTATTATAGCCAGCCACCTCCTCGATGAAATAGAAAAAGTGTGCACACATGTTGCCATTCTTAAAAGAGGTAATCTATTGTTGCAAGGACCTGTGAATGAGGTATTGGTTAGCGAAGATCAGATAGAGGTAATATCAAAAGACATAGAGACACTGCGCGCTGCATTGCAAGCTATGCCGGGTATTAAACGGATCACCAATGGCGACAGAACATTGTTGCTTGCCTGCGAACCATCGGTAGATACCTACGCGATCAATGAATACTGTATTAGTAAGGGCATCGTATTATCTCATTTATTGCTGAGGAAGAAGAGCCTTGAAACTAAATTCATGGAACTGACCAACGATCCTGCAAAAAACTAATTATCTCTTTCGCAACATTGCACGCATCATTTAAACACACACCTATACTATGCTCTCCTTACTTTCTATAGAGTGGTTGAAAATTAAGCGCTACCGTACCTTCTGGATATTGAGCGCTATGTTCATCGTATTGCTATTCCTGTGCAATTGGTTGTACAGTACCGGTATTATGAAGTTGGGCGGGCCTGCCAATCAGATATTGAACAGCAACTATACCTTCCCTAATGTATGGGATAACGTGACCTATTTCACAAAGCTTTTTTCGGGACTGCTGGCCATCATCATTACCATTATCACTACCAATGAATATCAATTCAGAACCAACCGTCAAAATGTGATAGATGGCTGGAAGCGGGAACAATTTTTTCAAGCCAAATGGCTGATGGTGTTATGCATGAGCATTACAGTAACACTATATTCTTTTTTGCTCGGTATGTTTTTCGGCTTGTATAATGGCTCGCCAGTATCAGGTGCTACAGAGCATATGGTGAAGTTGGGGTATGTATTCATACTCACTATGAACTACTTCGGTTTTGCCCTTACACTATCATTCCTTATCAAGCGCAGCGGAATGACCATCATCAGTTTCCTGCTCTATGCCTATGTAATCGAAGGTATCGCATACCAGGTGCTGAAATGGAAAGTAAACCAGCACGCCGGTGATTTTCTGCCCATGGAGTCTGCGGCAAACCTTATTACATTTCCGGTAATGGATATGGCGAGGAAAATGATGAACAATGAGCCGTTAGCTTCGTCTACCTTGGTTGGTATGTCAGTTGGCTGGACTATTGTTTATTACATCTTCGGGCGTATAAGGCTGCTGAAGAGTGACTGGTGATCAGGCTGAACGCTGTTTTTTGAGTTCCTCCAACATGATAATAATATGGTCCAGCTTTTCGGTTTCTATTGAGTTCAGGCGTATCTGCAAGTCTTCAATTTCTTTTTTAGCCTCGAGGTTTGTCTTGTAATCGGCATTGGCCTGTATACGATCTCTTTCACTCTGCCTGTTTTGAGCCATCATGATGATGGGTGCTGCATATGCTGCCTGAGTCGAGAATACAAGATTGAGCAAGATAAATGGATACACATCCCAGTGATAACAGAAGCCGGCTACATTCAATCCCATCCATGCGAGCACTATCAGTGTCTGAATGATGATAAATCTCCACGAACCCATCCCATTAGCTACTGAGTCTGCGAGTCGCTGTCCAAACCCTAATGAATCACTATGCTCATCGTGCCAGTTTTTACCTTTTCCCATTTTCTATACTGTGTTTACCTAGATTATATCGGGCAAATGTAGTGTTTGGGAGTCTATGTTTTCCATCTTACCTGCTTTTTGACAATATCATTTTACTTTCCGCGTTTTGAAGTAAAAAAACATAACGATATATTTTATTAAATAAAACATATTGCATAACTTTATCACTGAACAATAAACCTTCTATATGTCCGCTAAAACACTATCTCTTTATTCGCTCTTTTTGTTCGCTGTGCTGCTGACGGGTGCTTCCTGTAAAAAGACGTCCAGTCAGGGACCGGTAACTAAATATAGGGTAACTCATATCGTTGATTCGGCATATTACTACAATGATTTTTCCTACGGCAATTACCCACTTATTATAGACTATCGCATCTCCTACGCCAATAATAGGATAGCAGGGATGGTTAGGACTGTGACAAATCCCGACAATATACCTTCTGCGCCGTCTTCCGATAGTGCCACTTTTACATTTCATCCATTTGCCTATTCTATTCACCACCTTATTAATCCACTTTTCCCCGACTCGGTAATTTTCAATAACCTTGATGAGATCATTACCAGCGAAGGGGGCTATAACTCTGCCAGTTTTAGTTACAACAATAATCTTCAGGTAAGCTCTTTCCAACTCAACGGCTCTTTCACAAGTTCATTTGGTACATATGTATGGGATGTCAACAACAATATCTCAAAAATTATATCAACAGATACTGCTACAGTAGATTACTATACCGACAAACCGAACACTATGGGAGACTACAATGAACTCATTTTTTTCCTCACTTTCGGCAATAACATCGTTCATACTGCCAACCTTACCAAATCCATTATATCTTCTAACAGTGCGACGAGTATTAATTATACCTTCGACAACCACGGCAACATCATCAATACCCGCAGCAATACTCAAAACTATTACATATCCAGCCCAACACAAACCACTACCCACTCGTACACGTTTGAATATGAAGCCTACGTGCTATAACTTATCTACAAAACCTTCTGAAATGTACCCGAAGCGATTATTCTTTTTGATATTGACGATAAGTATACTTGGGGTGGTCGCCTCGTGCCATAAAACAACCACTCAAGTACCGACCACTAAATATAGAGTGACACATATTGTCGATTCTGCCAATTATTATGCAAACTCCATCTACGAAGGCCTTGTTGTCAGTGATTATCAGATCACCTATGCCGATAACAGAATAGCAAGTATTATCAGTACCGTCAGCAACCCCAGTAGCGTCACTAACATCCCACCGTCCGACAGTGCCACTTTTTTCTTCTATTTTTCTACCTATGCTATTCATCACAGTAGCTTCCCATTTAATACAGACTCTGTTTTCTTTAATTCTTTTCATGAGATAACGTCAAGCAATGGTGGTATCAATATTGCTACCTTTAATTACAATACCAACTTTCAGCTTACTTTTTACCAGATCGACGGCTTTACCACCAGCACAAGCAGCTCGAACATCTGGGATGCGAACGGTAACATATCGAACATTATTGCAGCAGACACGGCAGTCGTAAGCTACTACACGGATAGGTCAGGTGCAGTTGGTGACTACAATGAAATTGCTAATTTTCTGACGTTCGGCAATACAATATTTCACACAAAAAACCTCACAAAGTCAATTATCTCTTCCAGCAGAAATATAGCTGTTACCTACGCCTTTGATAACAATGGTAATATCACCAACACCCGCTCTAATGCCTACACAAATAACATATATACGGGTGCTCCGGAACAAACTATTCATTCATACACGTTTGAATATGGCACTTACTGATCATTGTGATGATCTACCGAATACCCAAAATGCCTATATACAAAACCCAGTCGTTTGTCAATTGTTGTCTTTTTGTTTATTCTTTACAGCGCCTCATGCCATACTGCAGCCTCTACTTCTGCCTCATCGACGCATTAATACCCTATCCCCCCTATTACAGACATTTTAATAGACCAGTCTCACGATAATACTAATACTTAAGTATACGCTGTTAATTATGCTATCAATTGTGTATAGAACAGGATAGCTACAATGGGTGCAAATGAAACTGTCATGTAGGTAGGATGACAACAATACAGTCGATCTTGTGATCACGAACTCTCCGTATTTTACTCAAAAAAGCTATTAAGTATATTGGCGTAATAAAAAGAGAACAGCCCGCACTTCTGGCGCAGGCTGTTCTACTTTTATTGATCAAAATCCTATTGATTGATGTGCTGTTGCTTCCTCTTTTCTTCAATTTCCTCTTCACGCTCCTGCTCTTTATCGTAAGCCCTGATGATCAGCTTCACCAACTTGTGACGAACCACATCTGCTTCATCCAGCTGTATAAATCCTATACCATCTACATTCCTTAATATCTTAGATGCCTTGATCAATCCCGACCTTTGATTCTTCGGCAGATCCACCTGTGTCATATCACCGGTGATCACCGCCTTGGCAGAGGAACCGATACGTGTAAGGAACATCTTCAATTGAAGGTCAGTAGCATTCTGCGCCTCATCGAGTATGATAAAGGCATTGTCCAGTGTACGACCACGCATATAAGCGAGTGGTGCTATCTCTATAATGCGGTTGGTCATGTAATACGTAAGCTTATCACTTGGTATCATATCATCCAGCGCATCATACAGCGGGCGCAGATACGGGTCTATCTTTTCTTTCAGGTCACCCGGCAGAAAGCCGAGGCTCTCACCTGCTTCTACCGCCGGGCGGGTAAGAATGATCTTGCGTACAGCTTTGTTCTTAAGCGCACGCACCGCCAGTGCCACCGCGGTATAGGTCTTACCGGTACCGGCAGGGCCTATCGCAAACAGAATATCATTTTTCTCAGAGGTAACCGCCATCAGCTTCTGATTAGCTGTCTTGGCGCGCACCACCTTTCCATTCGGGCCAAAGACCAGTATATCATTGGTTGCAGGGTCTTCGGCCGGAGATTCACTACCATCTTCCTCTCCCATTATTTTGGAGAAGTAATTATCCGATAAGTGCCCGTTTCGTTCCAGGTATTGAATCACCTGGTTGATCTTCACTTGTGCCCCAGCCACCTCATCAGGCTGCCCCGATATTTTAATCTGAGTGCCGCGCGACAGCAATTTTAACAGGGGGAATCGCTTCTTTAGAATTTCGAACTTACTGTTGTTCACTCCGAAAAATTCGATCGGATTTACCGTTTCGAGATTAATGATGGCTTCTGTCAAAATAAAAATGGTTTAGTTAAGTGAATTTACGAAATACGTTCCTTACCGGTTCATTACTAAAGTGTTAATCTTCTATCAGATCCTATACTCATTGGCTTTAAATTCTTCAAGACGTTTTGCTACTGTAGCATCCGTGAGCGCAAATATGCGTGCACACAATACCGCAGCGTTTCTTGCACCTGCCTTGCCTACAGCCAGCGTGCCTACCGGCAAGCCAGCAGGCATTTGCACGATGCTGTATAAGGCATCGATACCGCCTGGCAAACCACCATCCAGCGGCACGCCAAGCACTGGCAGCGATGTGTACGCAGAGCATACCCCGGGCAACGCAGCAGCCATACCGGCGGCAGCCACAATAGCACCATAGCCGTTGGCTTGTGCAGTTACCATTAGTTCCCTTACTTTGTCAGGATTACGGTGTGCCGAGGCTACCACCATGTTGTTCTCAATGCGGAACCAGTCGAGCCATTTGCTGCATTCCTGCATTACATTTTCGTCGGTCTGCGACCCCATTATGATCATTACTTTCATAGAAATACTATCAGTGTTTAATGTATGCTAGTGAAATTATAGATAATCAATAAAATATCGTGCCAGACTTTATCCACGTACCTGCATAACTATTTGTTTATTATCTATTAACCACTATTAGCCAGTATAATTGCAGCAGGCTACTGATTGTCGCGGAACGTATAAATACTTAAAAAGCGCCACCCTTTTCAGGAGTGGCGCTTTCATAAATATTGATTATTGGCTATTGCTTCCTGGCCCAGGCCTGCATCTTTTCGTGCAGTATGTTTAGTGGCACACAACCATCTTTCAGCACCTCGTCATGAAAGGAGGCCATATTGAATTTAGCCCCCAGCTGCTGCTCATAGGTTCTACGTTCGCTCAATATAGCCATCTGCCCTATTTTGTAAGAGAGTGCCTGCCCCGGTATAGCCATATAGCGTTCTATCTCTGCAGTAGCATCTCGCTCTGATATCAGCTCATGCGCCATCATGTATTTAATAGCATCTTCGCGGCTCATTCCTTTGCAGTGGATCCCGATGTCTACTACAAGCCTTATAGCCCTGTGCTGTGCATCACCCAGATGGCCAAGGTATTGATAAGGGTCATCATACAGGCCCAGTATCTTACCCAGTGTCTCGCAATAGTGTGCCCAGCCCTCACCATGTGCACCATACCACAGGAAACGACGGAAAGCAGGCAGTCCCTTATTCTCCTGCTGCAGCGATATCTGGTAGTGATGGCCAGGTATTGCCTCATGCAGGAATAGTGTTACCATACCTGTAGCGTTATATTTTGTAGCATCGAGTATCGGCACATAGAAAATGCCCGGACGTGATCCGTCTTCAGATCCCTGGTTGTATTCGGCACTGGCCGAAGCAGCACGGAAAGCTTCTGTCTGGCGTATCGTGAACTGTGCCTTAGGCGTATTATTGAACAGCCTCCTCAATTGCGGGTCTTCTATGCTCTTGATGGCCCAAAAACTGTCTATCACTTGCTTTGCAGTAGTAAACGGGCAGAACTTGGGGTCTTTCTCTACATATTTGAACAGTGCTTGCAAGTCACCCTTGAAGCCTATGGCCTCTTTCGTTTTGTTCATCTCTGTTTCTATGCGCGCCACTTCTACAAGGCCTATATTATAAATGCTGTCAGGACCAAGGTCTGTAGTGGTCCAGTATTTTATGCAATACTTATAGTAGTCCTTACCGCCCGGCATATCTCCTATACCACTCGTTGCGCGCGATTTCGGCAGATATTCCTTTTCAAAAAAATCGGCGAGTTTAGCATAGCAGGGGTTGACAATGCTATCTATAGCCTTACTATAGGCTGCTGTAAGCCTCTCCTTATCTGCTGCACCAAAGCTATCAGGCATTGTTTTAATAGGCCCGTAGAAAATACTTGCGGTATCACTCTTCACAACTACTGTTCTGAGCTGTGGCAATATCTTTACAACCAGCGAGCGAGGCAATACCCAGCCGGCAGCTATACCCTTTCGCATATTATAGATGGCGGTGTCAGTCCACGCAGGGAATACCGATAGGCGCTTAAGCCAATTGTCATAGTCCTTCACTGTTTTGAACGGTTGGTTACCTGTACCCGACCCCAGTTGTGGCAGCTCAAGGGTAAAAGCCCAGAACTGCGTGATAGGTAAATAATGCGAGGGATACTTCAATCCTGCTATATCCATTTGCATCTCATATTTAAACAGGCGGTAGCTCATTACATCATTACCGATAAGCTTCGCGCTGTCTACCCCACTTACCGAGTCCAGGTATTTCTTATAAAACCGGCCCAGGCTATCCCGGAAGCTTTCAGCTATCGTAATGGTTAGTTTGTCATTATAGCGGTTATCTCCGTTAGATGTCGCCTCTGTAGGAAATAACTGCATGCGCTCCTGCCAATAACTCTCCATGATGGTAGCAAGCTGTTTACCTGCATTACCATCAACCTTTGGTGCACCATTGTTACAGGATGCAATACCTGCAGCTATAGCCAATAAAAGTAGTATCCTCTTCATTCAAATATATTTGCAGTAAATAACGGCATTTTTATGCAATAATTTCTACCGCCATTTGGGTGTATATACTTTACACAAGCATGTTGTAGTTATTCTTTCTATTTTTGATCAAATATCTCGCTTGCAATGCATTTATTAAGAAAACCCGCCATATCAACTGCTGTTTTTCTATTCTTGATCGGAATGGAACAAATGCTGTTACTATACTTTCCTTCAGCCGAAACCAAATATCAGACCCTTAATGCAACGATGCTTTCTCTTACATCTCTGTTTATAGGTGTTTTTCTATTATTTAAATTTTTCAACAGACCTAACTTAATAGTAGCAGCACCCCGGGAATTGAATATCCGGCGGTTTATCCCCTTACTGGTGTTCTGCATAGGGTTGATATTCCTGAATATTAAATCAATGGAAATATACAGGATGTATATCCCCAAAAACTCCTCGGACATTATTCCTAGTATAGAGATCCTTTGCCAGAGATGGCTGTCAGGAAAAAATCCATATAGTTATGGTGCCTTATCCAGTCTGTATTATGACACACCAGCGGGCTATTTGCCTGCACATTGGTTCCCCTACACAGTAGCAGAGCACTTTCATTTCGATTATCGCATCGTCACTTTCTGTATCTGGGCCATTGCCTCACTGGTACTCTTGCTACGGTCCATGAAAATACGTAATCTTAATATGCAGTTACTGGCTCCGGCACTCATCATCGGCACCTACTATTTTTTTGTACTTAAAAATAGTGGCGTGATAGGTATTACGGTTGAGGTAATGGTTGCAGCATATTATATGTTGCTCGTGGTGGGGATCAATCAGAAAAATTCATTGATCACAGGGTTGCTTATGTCCCTTTGCCTTTTATCACACTATTACATTGCTTTGTGGCTTCCTTTATGGGCGTTCGTCATTCTGGCGTCGGGCAATCGCAAAGCATTCATCACTACGTCGTTGTGGCTCACATTCTTTGTCAGCATAGGCTACATCATACCATTCCTCAGTAAAGACTGGGGTGCATTTTATGCTTCCTACGTCAATAACTATGAAATAGTTCCTTTCTATGAATGGCAGCGGCTAAACCCCAATACCGGTCTTCCATGGCATATGACCAACGGCACAGGCTTTGCGCATTTATTCTTCCTCCACTACCGCAATACAAACCTGAAAGAGGGCTACCTGCTGCTTAAGAAGATAATGTTGCTTGGTAGCCTGGGTACGCTGCTGGTATTAGCCGTTTTCTACTGGGTCAACAGGTTCAAAGTAAACTACAGGATATTCCTTATGGCCTCATTTAAGATATATATGACAGTATTCCTCGCTTTCGTGGTTATACCCTACAGCTACCTCATGATAACTACCATTTTCTTATCAGTGGCCGTCTTCATCGAGCAGGCCCGGTACGATACCACCTGACCACATACATTTACATGAAAAACATATAACACAGGATTATCATGCCATAGATAATTCCTATCAGGTGTTTCTTATTCAATGCATTACTTAGCTTACCTTTGTGTCTCATAAATTTATATACAATGTATCCTGAACAAATAGTGGTGCCGATGAAGGCCGAATTGACAAACCATGGTTTTGCCGAATTGCTTTCTGCTGAAGATGTTGATAATGCACTGAAACAACAGGGAACTACCCTGCTGATGATCAATAGCGTTTGTGGCTGCTCTGCAGGTACTGCACGCCCCGGTGTTATCATGGCTGTGAATAACGCAGAAAAACGCCCGGACCACCTGACTACAAGTTTTGCAGGCTTCGATATAGATGCTGTTAAACAAGCTCGTACTTACCTGATGCCTTATCCGCCATCTTCCCCGGCCATCGCGCTGCTTAAAGACGGTAAAGTAGTGCACATGATAGAAAGACACATGATCGAGGGACGTCCGGCTCAAATGATAGCTGCCAACCTTATGCAGGCTTTCGAAACTTACTGCTAATATCAACTAAAATATTTTTAAAGAAAAAAGGTGGCTCCCGCCACCTTTTTTCTTTAAACAGGATATTTAATCAATCATGCTTCACTTTATGCGGCACCGGTGGTATCGACTGCAGGTAAGCATAAATGTTACCGATCTGTTTTTCAGTCAGGTGCACAAACTTCGGCATGGGTTCATGCAGCTTACGGCCATCGTGTCCCTTTCCGTATACTATGGCATCTTTAAAGTTATTCAGTGTATAACTGCCTGTGCCTGTTTCTTTATCAGGCGTCAGGTTACATGGCCTTACTACCTTCTTATTTTCATCTTTTAGTTTCATTCCACCTTGCAGGTAACCCTTGGTTTCCTCTGCATCAAGGTAGTTCACCTTCAGTATGCTCTTAGAGTGGCAATGGTAGCCCCCCACCTGATCTACCAGGTAGCGACCATTCGCTATTGCATCATTCTTCTAGGGACTCTTCACGCTCTCTACATAGGGTTGTGGTTTGCCTGGTGCATGCCCGGCTATTCTGCCTATGAAGTTAATGCGTGTTTGCCCTACGCCTGTATCTCCGAGCATCACGGATGCATCTTTCGATCTGAAATAAACGATCAGGTCATTGATATCATCATCTGCCATCTTTGGCCGCAGCATAAAGGGTATGAACCTGCCATCTCTATTGATGCCCGTTTTAAGCAAGTAGGCAAATTCAGCATTGCTGTATTTGCTCATCACGCCAAATATTTTTGAGCTCGTGACATTAGCTGAGTATACCTTTCCCCCGATAGCGGGAAACCCCATAAACCTCTTCCCAATGAATTTATCCGCAGCATCATTATAGTGGCAGTCGGAACAAATGTTATACGCAAGGTTCTTGCCTCGTTCCATCGAAGTCGGTGTTTCAATTATCGTAAAGGCTTTGCTTGCCACTTTATAATGCGTCTTGCAGCTTGCTACTATCAACACCACCAAAAAAACGAGACAGCAATGTATTGCTTGCGCATAGAATAAGTGAATGTTTACACTTACGCACATAAAAATTATTTCATTAGCAGCTATCTCCTCAGGATGATGCGGAACGTAGTACCCTTGCCTATTTCAGAGTGCTTGACGAAAATAGAGCCATGGTGATATTTTTCTATAATACGGCGAGATAACGATAAGCCCAGCCCCCAGCCTCTTTTCTTCGTAGTAAATCCGGGGTTGAATATCTTCTTTAACTCGTGACCGGGTATGCCCTTGCCTGTATCCTGCACGTCTATCCACACCTGCTGCGGCGTGTTAGTGGCCGTTATATCTATCTTGCCTTCTCCGCCCATAGCATCTAGTGCATTGCGCATCAGGTTTTCCATCACCCAGTCAAACAGCGGACCACTTATATTCACAGGTATATCAGCCTCAGCGCTGTGCAGTGTTATGACCACCTTTTTAGGCGCGCGCTTCTGCATATACGACACTATGTTATCCAGCCTTGTCACCAGGTTCTCTTCCACAAGGCTGGGTTCGCTACCCACCTTGCTGAACCGGTCTGCTACTAGTTTCAGTCTGTCCAGGTCCTTTTGCATTTCCACAACGGCCTCGTGGCCCGACTCGGTATCTCTCAGCAATTCCAACCACCCCTCTATGCTGCTCAGCGGGGTCCCTAGCTGGTGCGCCGTCTCTTTGGATAGTCCTACCCAAACCTGGTTCTGCAACGAGCGCTGGGCAGCTGAAAGTGCTATGATCACCACTACAAGGAACAAAACAATGATCGTAAGCTGCACGTAAGGGAAGTACCTGAGCTGAGTAAGCAAATACGATTCGCCGTAATAAACATATGTTTTACCGGTGCCCCACTCAACCACTATAGGTTGATGCTGGTTTTTAAATTCAGATAGTTTATCCGTGATCAGCGTTTTCCTGTTCAGCGTTTGCACAGCAGTATCTATATTTCTAAAACTTTCTATATTTCCCTTTTCGTCAGTTATAATAAGCGGCACAGACGTATTCTCGGTAATTATATATGCGGCAAACTCGGTCTCTTTGATGCTGGCTGAGGTAGCCGCTGTTTTAATCGCATTAGCAACACTTACCACCTTCTTTTTCTCTTCTCCGGCCAGTTTATTAGCCAGTGTGCTGGTGTAAAATAGCGAGGCTCCCACAATGAATAGAGCGGCAAAAGCCAAAAATGTTTTAACGTTTAAATAGTTGCGCATAGATCAAGTGCCCGTAAAACGGTATCCTCCATAAAATTATTATGATTTTGAAGTAATTCTATTATTTTTGCGAAGGAAATAAAATTATTCATGAATACTGACCACAACATACACAATACAGAACTGGATAATCAGGCCGACATTGAACTCAATAAGCCCTCTAAGTCCCGTTTTTTATTCCTTTTAGGCTTCTTTGGTATCTTCATTTTCGCTTGGGCAGGATGTTACAATCTTTATGAGCACAAGTATCAGAAAAATGACAATATCACCGTACCGGAAAATACCCTGTACGATCCTAAGTATAAATAAACCGGTAGATTTTTTAACCCTGCTATGATAGTATGCCAAAAGGATACTGCCGTTGTGATTTTGAGCTACAATGGCACTAAGTGGCATGAACTTTTTTTGCCCAAGATCGTTGAGCAGGCGCATACGGGTTACGAGGTTATTGTGGCAGACAATGCATCTACCGATGAAACCCTGCAATACGTAACAAATAATTTCCCTTCTGTACAAACTTTGAGCATCGATATCAACCGTGGCTTTGCCAATGGTTATTACGAGGCGCTCAAAAGAATCAAGGCTAAATACTACATTCTGCTCAGCGCAGATTTTGAGGTTACCGATGGGTGGTTTCCTCCTCTCCACACTGCCATGGAGCGCGACGAACGGTTGGCAGCGTGCCAGCCTAAAATACGCTACTGGCGCGAAAGAGAAAATTTCGAATATGCCGGCGCCGGCGGGGCCTTTATGGATAATTTCGGCTACCTATTTTGCCGCGGTCGCATCTTCTTCGATCTCGAGAAAGACAATGGTCAGTACAACGACGATATAGAAGTATTTTGGGCATCAGGCGGGTGCCTGGTGGTGCGTGCCGATCTCTATCACAAGGTGGGTGGGCTCGATAACGATTTCTATGCGCATATGGAAGAGGTAGACCTTTGCTGGAGACTGAAGAACATCGGCTACAAGATTGGCTACATAGGCAGTTCTACGGTATACCATGTAGGCGGCAGCGTCATCAGCTACGGCAGCCCGCAAAAACTATATTACAATTTCCGCAACAACCTTATACTGCTTTTTAAGAACGAGAAGGGTCTGAAGCTGTTATGGCTGTTCCCGTTACGCCTGTTGCTCGATGGTGCTGCAGGTATCAGGCTGCTGTGCATGGGCGAGGTAAGACAGACGCTCACCATCATGAAGGCGCATTTCCATTTCTACGCCAACATGGGTAAGTGGCTCAAACGCCGCTACGAGATCAAAAAACTCATCACCGTCCGCAACGAAGAAGGCATTTACCGCCGCAGCATCGTATGGGATTACTTCATGCTCCGCCGCAAAAAATTCACCGACCTTCCCTGGAAACCAAAGAAACTTAATTGATTTTAAATGGGCCTATTCTCCTCTCTTTTTTCAAAAGACAAGCCAATCAGATCATACGAAGATTTTTGGCATTGGTTCGCCAAACATGAGAAGGAGTTCCATAAAGCAGTCCGCACGCAAAGCAACATTGAAAGGGACTTTTTCAAGATTATCTCTCCCAAACTTGCAGAGGTCAAAGATGGTTTTTACTACTTGACCGGAATGTCTGATGATAAAACTGTAGAGCTGGTCCTGACGGCAGACGGTGCAATTAAAAATATTCCTTTCGTAGAAGAACTCGTCAATTCAGCACCTCAGATAGATGGTTGGCTGTTTACCGCACTAAAACCTGCCCTTAACATTCGCGATGTCAGCATTAATCTGAATGGCTATACTTTTAATGAAAGCAACCTTAGTTTTTACGCTAATGAACATGCCAATTTCCCCGACGAAATTGACATAACTATAGTGCATGCTGAATTCGACGAAGAGAACAAAAAGACCCTTACTAACGGTACCTATATCTTCCTCGATAATTTTCTCGGCGAATTAAATTTCGCAACAACGATAGACAACTTGGTAGTTACTGGTAAAGACAAAGCTGAAAAAGAACTGATCCCTATAGAGAAATTAAGAGACTACCTGGTATGGAGGCAAAAAGAATTCGTTGAAAAATATGAAGGTGTCAGACATAATACGGAGAATGATAATTACTCATTACTCAAAGCCGGGATGAAAAATGGCAATGAATTAATTGCCACGATCAATACAGACCTTCTGGAATGGGATAGCAAAGCTTCGCATCCATACATACTACACGTTGAAATACCCTATAACAGCAAAGGTAATAAAGGAATGCCCGATGAGGAGACCTATAAGCTACTAGGCAACATAGAGGAAGAAATAGAGGGCAGACTACCCGATTCCAAAGGATATTTAAACATTGGTAGACAAACTGCCGAATCTCTCAGAGAAAATTATTTTGCATGCAAAGACTTTAGAAATGCATCCAAAGAAATGCATGAAATATCTGTTGCGTACGCACCGAAAGTTGAAATAAAATACGACATTTATAAAGATAAATACTGGCGGTCATTTGATCGTTTTAGAACGGCTTAATACCGGATTAGGCAATATTTGGCATCACATTCTTCACATTGCCGCATTCCCTTTTTTAGTTCAGTTGTCTGCGTATCTTATCCACCATACCGCCAAAGGTCTCGTCGGTCTCCAGTTCTTTAAAGGGAACCCACTTTAGTCCTGTTGATTCATCTTCATTATAGTTTGCTGCACCATCGCCTGTGTACACAAACAGGTACCTGAAATCATGATGATAATGCCCCTCTTCGTTCTTTTTCGGATTAGATGGTATATAGTGGCTATCTATATCAAACGGGATCCTCTCATTTTCTGCTATCACGGGTATATGACAAAGCTGTGCCCTACTGATTCCTGTTTCTTCCTCTGCTTCACGCTGCGCTGATTGCAACAGGCTATCATCACCTTCTACATGTCCACCCGGTTGCAGCCACCGTTTCAGAGACTTATGCCTCAGCAGCAGCATTTCTTCCTTTGCCGTGTTCACAATAAATGCGCTTGTGGTAATATGCCCTTTGAAATTCTTTCGGTCGAACAACCCTTCCGGTGTCGCACCAAACAGGTACACCGTGAACAGAGCCATCCTGTCAGCCTCAGACGGGTAATGCAGCAGATAGGCATCTGTAATTTTGTTAATCGCTCTTATGGTCATCAGGTATTTAGGATATCTTAAGGTATTGCAAAGGTACTTTTTTCTTCCCCATGATTACGAATTTATATCAATATAAATTTCAAGTACATACGATGGAAATTGTCACTTTTTTACTGAAAAAATCTTATCCACTTTAGATAACCTCAGTAACACATTGAACCACTGCTAGAGCCGCAACACGAAAGCATTTTTAGTGGATATCTCGCATTTTGTGAGTATCAAAACCAACCACAACTTTGTGTCCACGTAATAGCGTTCTTGCCCGCCCGGCCATACTATTCCGACGGGCCCGCCGTAGCCTTTCTTCGCTACAAGCATGCTAGCGAAGGAGGGTAATGGACTCTCTAAATTCTTTGATAGAAGGTACAAATATCAATGTCCACAAGTGTAGAGACGCATTGCCTGCCCGGCTAGCTAGACGGGTTTGCGTCTCCTCTCCTGGCTGTCAACTTTTTCAGGACGAGTCACATAATTACCCCTTGGGTTTACCTGCCCGGCTAGGCAGGCAATCGGGAATGGTCAAATTGAGTACCTACCGACGCAATACCACCATTTACCGATTAAAACTTTCCGTCAAAAAAGATTAAGTTATTTTTGCATCCATTCTATAAATAAACTACATATACATACATGGCAAGAGGCAGGGGAAGATATTCCAGTGAAGATGAATCACCCAAGGTAAAATTCAGCAAAGAAGCATTTAAAGAGTCTTTGATCATATTTAAGTACCTACGTCCCTATCGGGGCACTTTTATTGCAGGCCTTTTCTTTATTGCCCTTAGTAGCGGCACTACTATGGCATTCCCCTACTTGCTGAAGCGCCTTGTAGATAGTGCCAATGGTCCGCTTACAGGTCCCATGGCTTTTACCCCGGGTGGCATCGCACTCCTCATGATCTCTGTACTGAGCCTGCAAATGATCTTCTCCTTTTTCAGAATATACTTATTCACATCAGTGGGCGAAAAAGCAGTGGCAGATATGCGGAAAGAGATATACCAGCGACTTATAACCATGCCCATGGACTTCTTTGCCCAACGTCGGGTAGGTGAACTCAGCAGCCGCATCACAGCCGATATTTCTCAGATACAGGACGCTGTCACCGGTGTCCTTGCTGAAATACTTAGAGGTGTGTTGACACTTATCATTGGCATAGGCCTTATTCTGTACATCAGCCCTAAGATGACCTTACTCATGCTGTCTGTAATACCCGTTATCATTGTCATTGCCCTGGTCTTCAGCAAGCGCATCAGGGGTTTGTCACGCAAGGCACAAGACCAATTAGCAGATTCCGGCACGGTGGTGCAGGAGACCCTCCAAGGCATCAGTAATGTAAAGGCATTCTCTAACGAATGGTATGAAGTAAAGCGCTACGATACCAGTATCAACAACCTGGTAAAACTAGCAATCAAGAATGGTATGCTGCGCGGCTTCTTTGTATCGTTCATGTTGTTCAGTGTGTTTGGCGCTATTGTGCTCGTAGTGTGGTATGGCGTCGGCCTTATGCAACACCACCAGTTGTCATTTGGAGATCTAACTGAATTTGTTGTGTATACTACATTTGTAGGTTTTACATTGGCTGGTTTTGCCGATCTGTACACTCAATTGCAGAAAACACTTGGCGCCACACAGCGTGTCCGCGAACTACTCAGGGATGAAATTGAGGATGTACCAGTATTACCGGTTGCGGTGCAACCACAGTATCGACTCCATGGAAATGTATCAATACAGCATATACAGTTCAGCTACCCTACCCGCAAAGAGCTCACTATTATTAAAGACATAAGTATAGAGGCCAGAAGCGGCCAGCAGATAGCCATCGTTGGTCCCAGCGGCGCAGGCAAGAGCACATTGGTTGCCTTGTTATTGCGCTTCTACAACCCCGAAAGCGGCCAGATACTTTTCGATTCTATTGACTCCAAAGACATTCCGCTATCTCAACTAAGGTCACAGATGGCATTGGTGCCTCAGGACATATTGCTCTTTGGCGGCACCATATACGAAAACATAGCTTACGGGAAACCGGATGCAACAAGGGAAGCGATAGAAGTAGCAGCCAGGCAAGCAAATGCACACGACTTTATAAGTAGCTTCCCCGAAGGGTATGAAACAGTTGTTGGTGAGCGGGGTATCAAGCTTTCCGGCGGCCAAAGGCAACGCATAGCTATCGCTCGCGCCATACTCAAAGACCCGGTTATACTGTTGCTTGATGAGGCCACTAGCTCGCTCGACTCAGAGTCGGAAGCGCTGGTTCAGGAAGCACTAAGCAACCTGATGCGCAACCGCACCTCATTTGTCATAGCACATCGCCTGTCTACCATCCGCAATGCGGATAAGATAATAGTAATGGAAGATGGCCGGGTAAAGGAAAGCGGCACCCACCAGGAACTCGTGGATATAGAAGATGGCCTCTACAAGAACCTCAACAGGTTGCAGTTGTTTGAATCATAAGTACAAAAAGTCCCGCACTTTTGCACGGGACTTTATACCTATTTTGATTGCGCAGATATTTATCAGGCTTGCTCTATGAGCTCTATTAGATGCATTTCATTATTGTATAAAAATGAACACAGTCTGCCGTTAAAAGCTTCCGACTTAAACACATTTATCTTGCGATAGCCGCTTGCTTCCAAACGTTCTATTTCCGTTTGTATATCTGACACATACAAGCCTATATGATAAAAACCAGGCTTCTTACGCAGCATATTCAGCAAGGGTTCGTTTCCTGCACGAGGCTCTACAAACTCTACATGCACGGTGCCTATTGTAAAGAAACAAACCTTTACTTTCTGGTCTTCAATATCATATATCTCAGACACTTCTCCCGCAGGATGCAGTATGCGATAGTCTTCTATTGCTTCGTCTATGCTCTCTACTAGACAACCTACATGATGCAGTGAAGTGACCATGATTATCCGTTCAGTTTTTTCTCAATAGCAGAACACATTTCGCCTACTGTTTTCCAACTGCTGATCTCGGCAGTAGTAAAACGCAGTTTGAACTTTTTCTCGATGGCTACTATCAGCTGTATGTGGTTCAAAGAGTCCCATTCTTCCACATCTTTCGCGGTCGATTCAGGCGTTAACTTAATATCGTCATTGTCCAATACATCAATAAAAATGTCGTTGATCTGCTTCAGAATCGTGTTGAAATCCATGTTCAATTATTAATAGTTATAAAAGCGTTTCTGTTTTCGTATTTGGCTACGTCAAGCACCCACCTATCCCCTTGCAACTCAAAGCCCAGGTCCTGATAATGATCCCTAACTATGCCGTTCTTTTTGGTAGGTATATACTCCCCCACCACTGTATCTATTCCATTTGCCTTCGCCAGGTCTACAATGGTATTCAGCGTAAAGTTCTCCATGCCTCGCTTCAGCACCCTGCAACTCATGATCCATGAATCAATAAAGAAGGTAGTTTCTTGCTTCTCGAGTATGATCACGGCAATAAGGCCATGGTCGCCAAACCTATCTTTTAAAGACATTGACATAGTAAACCATGATGGGTCCGCTGCAAGTCTCTTTACATCTTCTTCGGTATACCTTATTGTACGTAAGTTGAACTGGTTAGAGCGCTGAGTAAGCTGTGCAACACGGGGTATACTGAAGCTATTGAACGGTTTTACCTCCGACTCCATTTGCAGATTGGCCAGAAAGTCCGATTCATTTTCAAAGGTCTGCAGGAGTATGTTGCGTTGCGCTTCCTCCTGGTATTGTTTGGTCCTCTGTTCATCCTCCTCCGTAAATGAGGCAGTCTCAAATAGATTAAGGCTCCGCAGATAAATAAGGTATTCCGCCGGGTCCTCTGGTAATTCGGGCACCGTTATATCCGGAATACCTGTTCTTACCATCTCCCTTTCAAATGGGTTATCGTCCACAAATACCATGGAATCAAAACCTATATTCAATATAGATTGTATGTGCCTTATGTTATCTACTTTCGTCTCCCAATTAGCTACAAATACAGCTATATCTTCTATCCGCAACACCATATCCGGATGGGTCTGAAAAGGTTCCCTGGCTATGCTTTCTGTATTCTTGCTACAGATTGCTAGTACAATGCCGCGCTGCTTCAATTGCTTAGCCCATAACTGCAACTCTGTAAATGCTTTGCCTATGCCCAGGTAGCCTACCTGTATACCCTCTACTCCATCATCACCTATGATACCACCCCAAGTTGTATTGTCAAGGTCCAGTATCAGACACTTTTTAAAGGTGCCCGTAATACTCAGTATTATGTCGGTTATATGTTTGGCTATGTATGGCAGAAAATCTATGGAATAGACCATATCCGCATTGATATATACCTTGGGATCAAAGACAAAACTATAACCCAGCTCCGACTGCAGACCGGCAAGATCACAGATAAACATATCTTTTGACTGTTGGCAAAGGTCCATCAACAGGACATTCGTCTTCCGCACCTGATACACAAAGGATGATTGGATCTTGGTTGCAAAATTCCCAAATACACTATCGTTTATCTCAGGGAAGGTATTGATGATAACCTTCGATCTCAGGCGTGAAGTTATGGTACTATAATAGTTGCGGGTATTATCTGTCACATATTCAGCGAAACTGCTTTGCGTTGCTTTGTCCTTTTTATAAAACTCCTTCAGCAGCTTTTCGCTACAGCGATTAATAAAAATATAGTCGGGGTTAAACTGGTAGAGCTCAGACGATGGGTCGAATATCTGAAGGTCTATTTGGTTGTAGTCAGCCTCAAATATCTCGTAATCCAGTTGCCCTATAAATCCATATCCTTTTATTGCATTTGTAAGCAGCTGCGAAGCACTATCTGCAAGAATGGCTATCTTAATTCTTTTGTATTTAGAATAATCCTTTTTGAGATTTTTCTTCAGTTCATTATATAATACCATTGCTATTCTTTGCTATTGCCGTCAAAAATAAGTAATAAAACACTTTCGCACCTATAGCATAGACAATTAACCAAACCTTCACTTCATTACTTTGTCGTGTTGGTGATATTATTCATACTTTAAAATCACACCTTATGAAAAACAAATGTCTCAATGTACTTTTGTCGGGATAATTACCCCGTGCAACTACATACTATTTAACTCATATGATTTTCTGGTTTTTTTCCGCTTGGTTACTATTTCCTATTTTATATTACCTCATAAATTCAGGCGGTTTATCCTGTTGCTAGCTAGCGGCTACTTCTACCATAGAAGTCTACAGGGGTAATCAAAAACCAGAAAAACACCCGGGGATCTATGCGCTATACGCCATGTTCTACCCCCAATTGGTCGCCGGACCAATTGAGCGCCCGCAAAACATCCTTCGTCAATTTCATGAAAAACATACGTTCAACTTATCAGATATACTGTGATTTCTCTGGTTACTCTGACATTGCTCTAGGATCAGCACAAGTAATGGGCTATAAGCTTATGGTTGGAGCAGTCGTAAAAGACGTTAACAGTAGGGACAAGAAAAAAACCGTAAAAATCTCTCTTTACGGTTCAAATAATTATTATTTTATATTTGCGCGTTACTGGGTATTGTTACCGGAATTGCCCGGTATCAAAAACGCTACAGATGTAATGAAAATACGTTATGAATTCGCAAAAAAATACAATATTCCTTTATTATCACGATGATACACTATGCTACAACCGAAATTATTTTCACAACTCGCAGCACTTCAATAGTACCGGAGCTGATATCTTCAGCGGGCATTTGGCTAATGACCTTAAAACAATAATCAAAAACTGATCATGCGGCAAGGGAAAAACAAAGTACATTCTATTAAATGAGAGTCTATTATTTTGCTATCAATCCCTTAATTTTGCAGCCTGAACCAAGGTGCTTTTGTGTTCTATATTTAACCCACAAATCGAAGATAAACAGCTTAACAATTAAATGAAAGATTTTTCTTACGTTACAGGTCCTACTCCGGAATACATCGAATCACTTTACACAGAATTTGCAAAAGACTCATCTACTGTTGATCCGGAATGGAAAAAGTTTTTTGAAGGGTTTGATTTTGCCATCAGCAATAACGCTCCTTCCCAAGCCGCAGCCACAGGTGCAGGTAGCACATTGAATAGTGACGATCTGGTGAAAGAAATAGGTGTGTTTGAACTGATACGCGCTTACCGTAAGCGAGCTCATCTGGCTGCTACTACCAACCCTATACGTGCACGCAAAGACCGCCACGCACAGCTGGAGCTGGAGCGGTTTAACCTGAGTGATGCAGATCTGAATAAAACATTTTTTGCGGGTCGTTTTGTAGGTATGAAGGACGCCCCGCTTAAAGACATAGTAGACAAGCTGAAAAAACTCTATGCGGGCAACATAGGCATAGAATACACGTATATCAATGATACCGAAAAGGTGCGTTGGGTGCAGAAGAGTTTCGAAGAGCTGATGAAGCAGCCGCTCTCCATCGAGCAGAGGAAGAGGATATTAGAGAAGCTGAATGAAGGCGTGATCTTTGAAAAGTTCCTGAACACCAAGTTCATTGGCCAGAAACGTTTCGGGCTGGAGGGTGGTGAGTCTACCATTGCCGCCTTAGATACCATTATCAATGATGCTGCCGAAGCAGGAGTGGCCGAAGTGGTAATAGGCATGGCCCACCGCGGAAGGCTTAATGTACTGACTAATATATTAAGGAAAACCTACGAGCAGATATTCTCTGAATTTGAGGGGAATATGCCTGTTGACATGACTATGGGTAGCGGAGATGTGAAATACCATCTTGGTTTCCAGTCGAACATCAATACGCCTAAAGGCAAAACGATCAACGTACAGCTTACGCCTAACCCATCGCACTTGGAAGCTGTAAATCCGGTAGTTGCTGGTTTTGCCCGTGCAAAGGCAGACACACTGTACAACCGGGAATACGACAAGGTATTGCCGATATTGATACATGGCGATGCTGCAGTAGCAGGACAGGGCGTAGGTTATGAGTTATTGCAGATGTCTATGCTGGATGGGTATTCTACAGGTGGAACCATCCACTTTGTCATCAACAACCAAATAGGTTTTACAACCGACTTTGACGATGCGCGCTCTGCGGACTATTGCACCAGTGTGGCATCTATGGTTCATGCGCCGGTGCTCCACGTGAACGGAGACGATGCAGAAGCAGTAGTAAAATGCGCCATGCTGGCAGTAGCCTACCGTCAGCAGTTCAATGAAGATATCTTTATTGACATGGTGTGCTATCGTAAATATGGACACAACGAAGGTGATGAACCAAAGTTCACCCAACCTCAATTGTATGCGCTGATAGACAAGCACCCCAATCCACGCGAGGTGTATACACAGTATTTGCTGCAACATGGCGAATCAGATGCACAGCAACTGGCAAAGGATATGGAAGTCCAGTTCTGGGCTGAACTGCAGGAGCGTCTGGATGAAGTGAAACAAAAGCCGCTGCCTTATGAATACCAGAAACCGGAATTGTGGTGGAAGGAGCTCAGAAAAGCAACAGCCGAAGATTTTGTTTCTTCTCCGGACACTTCAATTACAGAAGATAAATTTAAACAGCTATTCAATGCACTGATGCAGTGGCCAGAAGGTTTCAGCCCGTTGCGCAAGGTGGAAAAACTGCTGCAGGATAAAATGAAACTTTTTGAAACAGAGGTTAAAGCAGACTGGGCAACCGGAGAATTACTGGCTTATGCAAGTTTGCTGACCGAAGGCAAAGAAGTGAGACTGAGCGGTGAAGACGTAAAGAGAGGCACATTCTCTCATCGCCACGCAGTGATCTATGATCAGAATACCAATGCTGAATATAACAGGCTGAGCCGTCTGGGCGAAGGACAGGGAGTTGCTTACATCTATAACTCACTGCTTAGTGAGTTTGGTGTGCTGGGATATGAGTTTGGCTATGCGATGGCCAACCCTAATAACCTGGTACTGTGGGAAGCACAGTATGGCGACTTTGCCAATGGGGCACAGACTATTATAGACCAATATGTCGTAAGTGCGGAGCAAAAATGGGCCTGCATGAATGGTCTGGTAATGCTACTGCCACACGGGTATGAAGGTGGCGGACCAGAGCACTCAAGTGCCCGCATGGAACGCTTCCTGCAGATGTGCGCCGAATACAACGTTATCATCACTAATATTACTACGGCAGCTAACTTCTTCCACGCACTGCGCAGGCAGCTGGCATGGCAGTTCCGTAAACCCATGATCAACTTTGCGCCTAAGGCCAACCTGCGTCATGCAAGGTCTTACTCAGCAATGGGAGAATTTACTACAGGTGGATTTAAAGAAGTGCTCGATGACCCGAACATTACTAATGCCAAGAAGGTGAAACGAGTGATACTCTGCAGTGGTAAGCTATACTTCGACATCAGCGAGAAACAACTTGCCGATAAACGCGAAGATATTGCCATTGTGCGCCTGGAGCAGATATACCCTACTCCACAGACACAACTGGAAACGCTGCGCAAGAAGTATGGCAAAGCAGAATGGATATGGATGCAGGAGGAACCGCGCAATATGGGAGCACTATCATTCCTGCAAATGAACCTGAAGAACTTCGACATGAAATATGTGAGCAGGCCTGCCAGTGCATCAACCGCTACAGGATTTGCCAAGAAGCACGCCATAGAACAGGCAGAGCTGGTCAATAAGGCGTTTGAGCTCTAAAGCGTAGCTTTACCAATATAGCCCCCAATATACCAGATATATTGGGGGCATTTTTTATGCAACGCTCATCGCGCCTTTAAATAATCACAATAAAATCCTAATGTAATGCTTAATACCATTAATTAGGCCTACCTTTGCACCCCTTAAAACAATTACAAATTTAATATTATGCCGGGATTTACCGTAGCAATAGTGGGAAGACCCAATGTGGGTAAATCAACCTTGTTCAATCGCTTGCTGGAACAGCGAAAGGCCATAGTTGATGACGTGAGCGGTGTGACCCGCGACAGGCAGTATGGCATCGCCGATTGGGGTGGAAAGACCTTTAACCTGATTGATACAGGGGGATTTGTGGCCCGTTCTGAAGACGTTTTTGAGAAAGAGATAAGAAAGCAGGTACATATTGCTGTTGATGAAGCAGATCTGATACTTTTCGTCTGTGATGCTGTTACAGGCATTACTACACAAGACGAGGAAATGACAGACGTGCTGAGGCGCTCCGCAAAACCTGTATTGCTGCTGGTCAATAAAGTAGATAATAACGAGCGCGCCCTTTTCGCGACTGAGTTTTACGGCTTAGGTTTTGAGAAAACGTTCATGCTCTCATCTATATCGGGCAGCGGCACTGGAGAGGTGCTTGACGAGGTTATATCTCACATAGTAGAAAGTGCCACCCCTATGGAACTGGACAGCAATGGTAATCCATTGCCTAAGTTCGCCATCATCGGACAGCCTAATGCTGGTAAATCTACTTTACTTAATGCGCTGACCAATCAGGAGCGTACCATTGTTTCTGACATTGCCGGTACCACACGAGATACTATACATACTTACTACAAGCTTTTCGGTAAAGAATTCATGCTGATAGATACCGCCGGTATCCGCAAGAAGAAAAATGTGCATGAAGATCTGGAGTTTTACTCCGTGATACGTGCCATACGCGCTATGGATGAAGCTGACGTGTGTATGATGCTGGTAGATGCAACTGTGGGCATGACGGCTCAGGACGTAGCCATCTTCAGCCTTGCCACCCGCAAAGGCAAGGGCGTGGTGGTGCTGGTAAACAAGTGGGATATGGTAGCTAACAAAGAAACCAATACTGCCCGCGACTATGAAAAAATGATAAAGGAGAAGATACAGCCTATGACGGATGTACCTGTTATCTTTATATCTGCGCAGGAGAAAACAAGGATATTTCAGGGCATGGAAAAGGCGCTGGAAGTATTTGACAATCGAAGCAGACGTATTACCACATCTGTGTTCAATGACATCATGTTGAAGGAGATAGAGCGCTATCCGCCACCTATGACCAGGGGTTATTCTATTAAGATAAAATTCTGTCAGCAGGTGCCTACTGCAGTGCCATCTTGTGCCTTCTTCTGCAATCACCCCGATGGTATCAAAGAACCGTACAAGAACTTCCTGGAAAATAAGATACGTAGCCATTTCAATTTCAGTGGTGTACCTGTTCGTATATTTATCAGGCAGAAATAGATAGTATAATCGTAAAATGAATAGTGAGTGAAGACGAGAAAACTAAAGAACGACAAGGTAAACATCATCACACTAGGCTGCTCCAAGAACATGGTAGACAGTGAGGTGCTGAGCGGTCAGCTGAATGCCAATGGTATCAATGTAATACACGAGAACGGCAAGCTGGACCATAACATCGTTGTAGTAAATACGTGTGGCTTTATAGATAAAGCGAAAGAAGAAAGTGTGAATACCATTCTGGAACAGGTAGACCTGAAAAGAATGGGCAAACTGGATAAAGTATATGTGACCGGCTGCCTCAGCGAGCGCTACCGCAACGACCTGATGACAGAGATACCGGAAGTAGATGCCTGGTTCGGCACCATGGAACTGCCATTGATGATGAAACAGTTCAATGCAGATTACAAAGCTGAACTTCTTGGCGAACGTATGCTGAGCACACCTAAACATTATGCCTACCTGAAAATATCAGAGGGCTGCAACCGTACCTGCTCTTTCTGCGCCATACCACTCATGCGTGGACAACACGTCTCTAAAACCATAGAAGAAGTAATAGCCGAGGCCAAGAAGCTGGTGAAGATGGGTGTGAAAGAGATCATGCTTATTGCACAAGAGCTTACCTACTACGGACTGGATATCTATAAGAAGCGTGCATTGTCTGACCTATTGAAGCATCTTAGCGATGTAGAAGGCCTGCAATGGATACGCCTGCACTATGCTTACCCGCATAAGTTTCCGCTGGATGTATTGGATGTAATGCGTGAGCGTGATAATATCTGCAACTATCTGGATATGCCACTACAGCATATATCTGACAATATGCTCACAGCCATGAAGCGCCAGATAACCCGCAAGGATATTGTGGAACTGCTGGCTAATGTAAGGGACAGAGTGCCGGGCATTTGTATCCGCACTACACTGATCACCGGCTTCCCCGGCGAAACCCGTGACGATGTAGAGGACATGAAGCGCTTCCTCGAAGAAGCAAGACTAGATCGAGTAGGTATATTCACTTACTCGCACGAAGAGAATACGTCTGCTTATGATCTGAAAGATAATATACCTGCTGAAGAGAAAGAAGCACGTGCACAGGAGATAATGGAAGTGCAGCAGGAAATATCGCTTGAAAAGAACCAGGAGAAAGTAGGTAACACCTACAAGGTGATCATAGACAAGAAAGAAGCCGGACGCTACCTGGGCCGCACCGAGTTTGATAGTGTGGAGGTAGATAACGAAGTAGTAATAGAAAGCAAGAAAGCACTGCCAATTGGTGATTTCGTCAATGTAAAGATCACTAAAGCATTTGACTACGACCTGGAAGGTGTTGTAGTATAGTGCACCAATAAGTAATTCAACCCAAATCCCTTGTTATACAACAAGGGATTTTTTTATACTAAAACTTGAAGTTATAAGTGACACTAGGCAGGAAGGGAAGGATGTATACTTCGTAAACCTTTACGCTGATCTTTGACTGTGCATTGCCCTCTACGTCTACATAAAGGAAGTATGGGTTCTCGTGATTATACACATTGTAAATAGAGAAGTTCCAGCTGCTTTCCCACTTATGCGGCTTGGCATGTTGTGGTGTATAAGTTGCTGAAATATCCAGACGATGATAGGCAGGCAGCCGATAAGCGTTGATCTTACTGAACTCCTCAACCAGCGAATTATTGATGAAGTAGAATGCAGTAGGCAGTGTGATAGCATTGCCGGAGCCATAAATAAATACGCCGGAAAATGACCACTTCTTGCTCAGTTCATAGGTCCCTATTACTGACACGTCGTGGCGACGATCGTACTTGGCGGGAAATACATCTCCGTTGTTCAGCAGCGGGAATTGCTGATTGGTCCAGGACAAGGTATAACCCACCCAACCTGTAAACCTGCCTTGTGTTTTATTGACAAAGAATTCGGCACCGTAGGCCGTGCCATGACCAAATACGTAAGACAGCTGAGGGTCAGCAACGCTATTGGGCGTATAGCCATCCTTATACTGTATCTGGTTTTTCATGTCCTTGTAGTACACCTCAAAGGAAGTTTCCAGCTTATTATCGAGGAAGTTCCTGAAGTAGCCTGCAGAGTACTGCCATGCTACCTGCGGCTTTACCATAGCCGTACTAGGCACCCACACATCTGTAGGCAATGTAGTACCATTGTTAGATATCAGATGCAGATATTGGTATGTCCTGGCGGCACTGCCTTTCAGCGATGAATTATCGTCTATAGTATAACGGATATTAAATCGCGGCTCCAGTCCATCATATGCCTTTACTAATTTGCCGCCTGAGTAATATACACTGTCGGTCTTAGCACCATTGGCATCATAGGTAAATGAGTTATACGGTCCTACCTGTCCAAACCAAGTATACCGCAAGCCGAGGTTCAGCTTTATTTTAGGTGTTATGTCAAACTCGTCCAGTATATAGGCGCTGGCTTCATGCACATATTTGATAAGAGCATTGTCAGGATTCAGGCTGATAGAGTCTGCATGGCCTGATACCTGATTAGGTATGAATTTGTGATGAGTGTATGCGATGCCCCCTTTAAAATGATGATTAAAGCTACTGTAGTAGTCGAGATCACTTTTAGCGCTATAGTCTGATATACCAGATGATAGCTTGATACCGAACGATGAACTGGAATTACCTGTTACACCTTGTGTGAGGCTGGATGCAAAGTCATACTGACTATACACCAAGGTAGTATTCAGGAACAGCTTGTCGCTGAACTGGTGATTTTCGCGAAGTGTGGCTGTTTTATTACCCCATGGTATCTTTGCTTTGAAGGTACCTGTTGGGTTTTCGTAGGTAAATTTATCAAGACCTATATAGCCACTCAAGTACACACGGTCTTTATCTCCAAGCTTGTAGTTGGCTTTAAGGTTAGCATCATAAAAGTAATAGCCACTATTCTTAAGTGCGGGTGCAAACGGGCGTGCCAATACATCAATATAAGTGCGGCGGCCTGCCAACATGAACGAGCCTTTGCTTTTCTTTAGCGGTCCTTCTAACATAAAGCGCGAAGCAATAAGGCCTATACCACCCTGCCCGTGAAAATCATTATTATTGCCTTCCTTCATAGACACATCTACTACCGACGACAGACGCCCCCCGTAGTTAGCAGGTGCAGCACCTTTTATAAGGGTTACGTCTTTGATCGCATCGGAATTGAAAATGGAGAAAAAGCCGAAGAGGTGACCGGTGTTATAAATGGTAGCGTCGTCCAGCAATACAAGATTCTGATCGGGGCCTCCGCCACGCACATAGAAACCCGAATTACCATCGCCTGCAGATTGCACACCCGGCAACAACTGCAACGTCTTCAAAATATCTACCTCACCAAAGACTACAGGCAGTCTCTTAATCCTGTTGATAGATAGTGAAATAGTACCCATCTCGGAGTTCTTCACGTTTGCATCCTTCCTCGCTGCAGTCACCTCTACCTCTTTCATATTGTTGGAATAGGCAAGGTTAATATTTATAGTCTGGTTGGCGGTGAGCGCTACGCTACGGGTGATGGCTTTATAGCCCACATAAGAATAAGTGACCGTATAATTTCCTTCAGGCAGCGAAATAGAATAAAAGCCATAGGTGTTGGTCTGCACACCCATGGCAGCTTCTTTGACATATATGGCCGCCGCTATGAGCGACTCCCCGGTGGCAGAATCATGTATGTATCCACTTAACGATGCCTTTTGCGCAAAAGCCGGCACAGATATCAGCAGGATAAAAAAGGAGATAATGATCTGTTTGTACATAGGAATTACGGAAATGAATGATGGTATATACGCTTACAGAGAATCCTTAACCTCGCCACACTCCAGCATCTTCTTACCGAAATACGGGTTCTTGATCTCACGCTCTTCGCTCAACCAGAATGCTCCTTTATCATTGAAAGCCATCGGGCAATACTGATGATATATGCCTGCATTCTTAAGGTCTGCTTTTTTGAGCATAGCGTATACCGACGAAGACAGCACACTGAATGCCTGGCGCTGGCGCTCGCATGTAGGATCCTGAATATCTTTTACCAGCTTCGCCTGAGTTACGATAGTGTCCAGATAGGGTTGTAATACTATTTTATTGATGCTATCACCGGCCAGGGCTGTTGTAAAACTATCTGTCACAGCTATCAGCAAAGTTGCAGTCTTGCCAGCATTAGCCTGATTGGTAGCTGCCAATGCATTTTTTAGCTGGTAATAGTCTGCTACGACTGACATAAGGCTATGTGTGGCTACATCACTGAGTTTACTAGTCACAGGGAGATGCTGCACTTTGGGGGGCGCGGCATTTTTACAACTAAATACCGAGATAAGGGAAATGAAAAAAATAAGGCTGTATGCACGCATGCTTGGGAAGTTTCGGCACAAAATTAAAGCATACGGCATATATCAGCAGTTATTTATTGGCCAGAGCTACAAATTGAATAAAAAGTAACATTAAGAAAGAATGTCAAAATAACTTTATAAGGAATATTTTTAAGTTTTACTTATTATTTACACAGGGTTTACTTTACATTTGTTGGCAAATAACTACAATGAAAGCGATAAAATTCTCTATTATGGCATTGGCCATAGCTTGTACCGGAGTAACAGTGCAGGCACAAACACTTACAGCAGATCAGGTATTACAGAAACACATAGATGCAGTAGGCGGCATTGACAACTGGAATAAAATAAAGACAGTGAAGCTGGTGGGCAGCATGAGCCAGCAGGGTATGGAAATAGGCATGACCGAAACAATAGTGAATGGTAAAGCAATGCGAGTTGACATCAGCGCTATGGGCCAGAATGGCTACATGATCTATACTACGACCGAAGGCTGGATGTACATGCCGTTTATGGGGCAGAAAGAACCAACGGCCTTACCTGCCGACCAGCTAAAGGGTGCTCAGGAACAACTGAACTTCAAGAATAATCAACTGGTGGACAAAGCATTGATCACCAAAGTGGCCCTTGACGGCACTGATACTATCAGCAACATGCCTTGCTATAAGCTAAAAGTAACCAATAAGGACGGTTCTGAGCAAATGTGCTATATTGACACCAAGACATTCTACCTTATCCGCGCTGAAAAGAAAGCACAGGTGCAGGGGGAAGACCAGGAAGTGGCAGTAACGTTCAGCAACTTTGTAAAACAACCGGAGGGCATTGTTATACCTATGATGATGAACGCTGCAGGCCAGGGTGATATCACTTTCAAATCTGTTGAATTCAACAAGACTATTGACGATAAGACTTTCCGCCCTGACGGCAAATAATTAGAAATAATATCCTATAAGATAAAGGCCCCTATGTGGGCCTTTATTATTTGTGCTTTTCTGCATTTCCCGATTGCCTGGTAACATCGGAATCGGGCAATGATTTTTTGTAGATAATTGATTTTGAGGGCATTGTATTTTTCCGATTGCCTGATTATGCCTAACGAATTGCCCGATCGGGAAATTGCTTTTTGTCTGAATCGCAGATAAAAGTGATTTAAAGATTCCGCAGAACGCAGTAAGCGTACCACCTACATTTACCCTTTCCCGACTGCCATGTAAAGCCAAAATCGGTGGGTGTGGTTTCACCCGTCTATACAGCCGGGCAGGTGCAAGGGCCGCAAAGAGCAGTGTTTAACCACTAAGATCACAAAGAGCACTAAAGGGCATTTCCCGATCATGCCCGACGGTGGGAAATGACTCGGAAAATTACGAAACAAACAAAGGTACTGTCATGCAGCTAGGAGACGCAAGCATTGCGTCTCTACGAAAGGATGTGTACACAATATTTCAAAGACCTTTTACCGCCTACGGTGGGCAAGCAGGTTTATTCTACTGTAAAATTGTGGTGAGTTTTGCTGCTGACCAAAAAGAGATATCCACAAGGACAGGCTGTTATTGCGGATATTATTGGATGTTAATAGGTTAGCGGTGGATATCTCTTTTATGCCGATCAGGAGATCGAAATCCACCTCGACGAAGTCGGAGACATTCGCCGAACTGCTTTGTATTTTTCAGAACACTGCGCTCAGCCGGGGAAACATCATTCAAGTTCAATATTCGGAATACAAGGAGAAAGCAATGTATCGTCATGTGATGTAAGTACTCCCTTGGCCAATCGAAACACTTTAAATTGATTGTGAGACTCCGGACTTTCAGGCTCTCGGATATAGAGAAGTCCGTAGCTACCTGGTGCTATAACTCCAATCTGCCTATATATTGATAGTATTCCATCTTTATAACCTATGTCGTGGTTATGTGCAGAACTGATGAACAATGTATCAAGGTAATTTTGCTGCCTCCTCTCACATAATTGAAAATTTTTTCTTACAGGCATAAGCAAAGTGTCTACGTCTGCCAGTAGTTGTTCACGTTGCTCTTCTGTAAAATCATCATTTCCGAGGCCCAATGAGAGCACGACCCACCCAAAATAATATATCATAAATATGCGCCTATTTGTGAAACTTATACGATTTTAATTCTGTGTTGGTTGTTTAGAAGGAGCATCAACAATTGCCGATAGATATCGTCGCGGGAATCATGGCAGGCGCAAGGCCAGCCCTACCACATTTCTATTATACCGACAACACCCTTATCATATCCAGCATATCTTTTGATATGGGCGTCTCTCCCTTTATCACTTTTTCAAAAGGTGTAAATACTACCTGATCGTTGATCACTCCGGCCATAACCTGTGTATTGCCATCGCGCAGGGCGGTAACCGCTGCATACCCCAGCCTGCTGGCCAGTACCCTATCGGCATAAGATGGTGAGCCACCACGCTGTATATGCCCCAGCACACAGGTACGCACATCGAGTTTTGGAAAGCGTATCATGATGCGGTCGGCGATGTCATGGGCTCCATGCCCCTCACCCTCCGCAACTACCAGGATGTGCACGGTCTTTTTTCGGCGTTCATCATGGTCTATCCGACACAGCACCTCCTCAATATCGGTTGCCTTCTCCGGTATCAGTATATCTTCTGCGCCGCAGGCTATACCGCTGTTCAATGCTATATAGCCGGCATCCCGTCCCATCACCTCTATCACAAACAGCCGGTCATGAGCTTCGGCAGTGTCCCTTATCTTGTCGATGGCCTCTACGGCTGTGTTTACCGCGGTATCAAAGCCTATGGTAAAATCAGATCCTGTAAGGTCTTTGTCAATCGTACCCGGCAGTCCTACAGCAGGTATGGTGTACCGCTCGAAAAAATGCGCGGCTCCCCGGAAAGTGCCATCACCACCTATCATCACCAACCCTTCTATATCGTGTGCCTTTATCTGGTTGTATGCCTTCTCCATACCCTCATCGGTCATAAACTCCTTGCTGCGGGCAGTTTTAAGGATAGTGCCGCCACGCTGAATGATGTTAGACACATCTGTGGTACTCATTTTATAAATATCACCCTCTATCATGCCCTGATAGCCCCTGCGTATGCCATATACCTCCATACCAAAATATACCGCCGTACGCACAGCTGCCCTTATGGCTGCGTTCATGCCGGGGCTATCTCCACCTGATGTTAATATACCTATGTTCTTAATTGCCATTGTCTGTATCGCTTATCTAAAGTGATCTTTAAAAGTTTTATGCCCGTATGTCGGTAGCACCTTGTAAATTTATCCATTGTTTATGTGGATAAAAAAGTTTTTCGCAGTCGTAATCATAATTTCATGTGCTTTTGCAGCAAAAGCGCAGGATAACCAATTGTCGCCAGAACTGGAACAGATGCTGCAGCATGCCCGCGAGTACGTGGTCGTGGGCAATCTGAAAGATGCCGTGACCACCTATAAACAATTACACACCCTCTTACCAACCAACACTGAAGTATCAACAGAACTGGGCGATGCCTATTATAGACAGGGCAGCTATGCCGATGCTGTGAAAACACTGAATGCTCTTACCGCCAGAAAAGATGTTACTGCGCAAGTGTATCAATTGCTCGGTGCCAGCCAGGCGGCCTTGAAACAAAATAAGGAGGCCAGAAGCACTATTGAACAAGGGCTGAGCCGATTCCCCCACGCAGGGGAATTAAGTTTCCAGCAGGGTAAGATATGGATGGAAGAAAACAATGAGCAGGATGCGGTGAGGGCATGGTGTAACGGTATAGCGCACGACCCTGATTATGCACCTAATTACAGAGAGGCTGCCACCAGCTTCTTCAACAGCGACTATGTGCTGTGGGGACTGCTGTATGGTGAGGAATACCTGGCTATGGGGCATGATACTACAGGCGACGAGGCATTTAAGAAATCCCTGTTCGGCGCATGGAAAACTTTCTTCGACAAGATCACTGATGTGCCCAAGGGCATAACCTACACCCCACCCGAAAAGGCCATTATCAGCATATACAAGCAGCTTACACCTGTGGTTAGCGATGGCGTCACTACCGAAAATCTGACTATGGTCCACACCCGCTTCCTGATGAAATGGCTTGAACGTCCTGCACAAAGCGATCATATGATCACGGAGGCTGAAGGAAACAACTACCCGATAGCACTATTCAGATACCAGGACCAAATGATACGGGCAGGTTGGTTCGACATCTATCAGGAATGGCTCTTTGGCGAGGCTGAAAGCCTAACAGAATATAACGCATGGAATAAATTTCACGAGGGTATGATGCCTTCTTTTATTCATTGGCACCTTGATCATCAGCTATCGCCCGTCATCATCACCCAGCCGGTGCAGACGTCGGATGAAAATCTAAAGACTTTGTTCTCCAAAAAGAAAAAACGTTAAAAATACCGGCAGTGTAGTATTAAGGCTGCAAATAAGTTATTTTTGCCTGTTGCTGTTTTTATGCACTTTTTATACATATGAATTTCACTATCTTGAATATCAGGCCCGTATCGCGTAAATGGACACTATTAGTTGTTTTACTATGCATTTTCAGCGGCGTACAGGCACAACAAAGTGCAGACAAGATCATTTCTATTATTGGTCGCAACAGGATCATACTGCAATCTGACCTGCAGCAAATGGTAGGTCAGGCCAAACAATCAGACCCTAATTTTAAAGATTCAATGGCTTGCGGATTGCTGCAGCAGATGATCACTCAAAAGATGCTGCTGGAGCAGGCTGAACGCGACAGTATAGTTGTAGGAGATGAAGATGTAGACGGCCAGCTAGATAACCGTATCCGCTATTTTACCCAGCTCTATGGCTCTAAAGAAAAGATGGAGCAGATGTCTGGTAAAACTGTTTACCAGATAAAGGAAGAGTTTCGCGAATCGATCAAGGAGCAGATGATGGCTGAAAAGATGCAGAACAACATCTTGGAGAATGTGAAGATCACACCGGCTGAAGTAGATGCTTTTTATAGAAAGATACCGGTGGATAGTCTGCCATTCTTCCCTGCAACTGTGGAAGTAGGTCAGATAGTAGTAGACCCGCCGGTGAGCCCGGAAATGGAAGAATATGCGCACAGCAAGCTGGAAGGCATCAGGAAAAAGATCATTGATAGTCAGATGACCTTTGAAACAGCAGCAGGGATATATACAGATGACCCCGGAAGCAGGGACAACGGTGGCCGCTATGACGGGGTTACCCGCAATGGCCCATGGGCACAGGAGTTTGTTGCCGCAGCCTTCAAACTGCAGAACGGAGAGATATCACCAATATTCAAAACTAAATTCGGGTACCACATCATACAGATGATCAACCGCAAAGGCGATGAAGCTGACCTGAGACACATCCTCATCAAACAGGAGATAACATCGGGCGACTATAAAAATGCTATTGCCAAACTGGACAGCATACGTAACCTGCTTACCAGCGGTAAAATGAGTTTCCCTGAAGCTGTGGGCAAATTCTCGACAGATGAGGCTGCAAAGCGCACTGGTGGCATGATAGCCGACCCATCGACAGGTGTTACAGAACTGGATATGACCAAGCTGGATGCCGGAATGATATTGATGCTGGATAGCCTGCAACCGGGACAATATTCGCGTCCGCACATCTTCTACAACGATATGCACGAGCAGTCCTGCCGTATAGTGTACCTGCGTAGCAGAACACAGCCGCACAAGGCCAATATGAAAGATGACTACAGCCGCATACAAGAAGTAGCACTGGCACAAAAGAAACAACAAAAGATACAAAACTGGCTGAAGAGCAAGCTCCCTACCTTCTACCTGAAGATAGACCCTGAATATCAGGGCTGCCCGGGACTGAAAGAACTGATGAAAAGCATCAATACCGAACAGGCTTCTCAATTTTACGAATCAGCAGAATGACGATATCCCTTGAACAGGTAAGCAAACGTTTTCAGCGTTATTGGATCTTCAAGGGCATTGATCATTCTTTTACCGCTCCGGAAGCATATGCCCTGCTGGGCGCAAATGGTAGTGGCAAGTCTACCCTGCTGAGGGTTATTGCAGGCATGCAAAATCCATCTAAAGGAAAGGTTACTTATACAAACAATAGAGGAGAGCAACAGGAAGCGAATTCCCTCTATCACTACATCAGTTTTTGTGCTCCCGGCCAGGAGATAGTAGAAGAGCTGACGCTAAGGGAATTTTTTGATTTTCATTTCTCTTTTAAGAAACCAATAGCCGGACTAACAATACAAGATATCATCAACCTTACCGGGCTGAATGCCGCCGCCGATAAACCCATAGGCGACTACTCATCGGGCATGAGGCAAAGGGTGAAACTGGCGCAAGCTATATTCTCTGACACACCAGTATTACTGATGGATGAGCCCTGCACCAACCTGGATGAACAAGGCGTACAGCAATACCGCGACTGGATGGAGCAATATGGTAAAGACAGGCTCATCATTGTAGCATCTAACGATGTAAGGGAATATTTCTTTTGCCGGCATAAAATAGCGCTGGAAGACTATAAATAATTTACTTTTGCGGCTGTCGCAAAACATACCCGCACCCAAGAGTTCTTTTCATATTGGCCTCGTAGTACAATGCCCGCCCGGCTGAAGCGCCATTCGGGTAGAGATAGTATAAGAGTTGCCGAAATAGTTAATAGTTAGTAAGTTCATTTTTTATGGCCTCGTAGTACAATGGATAGTATAAGAGTTTCCGAAGCTCCAGATTCAGGTTCGATTCCTGACGAGGCCACTGATAACAAATTGAGATGCCCTGTAGTGTTGAATTACAGGGCATTTTATTTTAGGGGTTTAAACATGGTTTAAACAAATTGAAGATATAGCTAACAACTGGCGCATGGCCGAAAGTTTAACTTGTCAAGAAGCTTTCCACTGAACAGCATTTCTGGATTAAAAAGAACTCTATAATACTCAACAAGCAATTCTTTTATCGGCAACTTAAATGCACCATGATAATAACGTAATAATTCCAATAGTTGATCGTCCGTTAAGGTTGTTTCATTAACTCCAAAGCGTTCAAATAAATGAGGTATAAAGGTAAAGTATCTGTATTTTTTAATGATTTCCTGAAGCTCAGGATTGCCATTGTAGCAATTCTCTGCCTCATCCAACAATCCATCTATTCTTGTCTCCAAAGCATTTAGATCTAAATTAGAATAATCTTCTGCCCCAGAATTCGCATAATCTATGGAGCGAGGATTTATTTCGCCCACATAAGGGAAGGTTAACTGCAATTTGTATATGAATTGAGTAGCTGTGTCGGTCGGAGAATGATTGGCTTTATACCATTCTCTAAATTTCTGAACTTCGTCTTTGCCTTTTTCTTGAATAGGGATCGGAGGCATTATTACTTAACTTTGATAAGATATCAGGAAAGTAATATGCTTTTTGCCATTGTTTTAACTCATCGCATATTTCTGTATTAAGGTCAATTATTTTAACTAAATCTTCAGGCCTAATTGGACCATATTCTATATCTGATTTCTTGTACCAATAACGCATGGTTATTGTAATTTATACTTATTAAATTCAGCCTTACCAATAGTTGGCTCCATAAGGTACAAAGAAGTCATACCGTCAACTTTCAAATAATATGTTTCTCCGAATTTGAAATTTATTAATTGTGGGTTTGATTTAATATCACTACCCCCAAATTGCGGAGTTACTATCGTGATTCGTATAGGACCTTCTTTGTCAATATGTATTGTTTTTGCCTTATTGCTGCCGATTCTACATAGCTCATAGTCCTCAGTATAAAGCCTGAGTTCACCGCCCCCTCCAATAAATTTGAAAGGCCTGTATATACACAGGGTTGCCTGTCCTGTACTTAAAGAAGATCTTTGTTGAGGAGGCGGTGGTGGTGTAAACTTTTTTGAATCAATTAATTTACTTGCAATTTCTTGAACATCTCTAGCTGAAATCCAGTCTTTAATTGAGCCATTCTCATTCCAAACAAATGTGTTAGCATCAATTACTTTAACTAAATCTTCAACTGGTAACGGACCTAATGTCTCTCCATTTAATGCATAATAATAGCCCATGTTTCATTATTATTTTATTGATTAAGCAAAGCTCCATTGTCATCTTCTTTATATTCTCTATGATTATCACCATTCACAAAAATCAAAGTAACCTTGTCATTGTAAAGCCTTATTTCACCTGAGGCATTACTTCCTTTGTTAAATCCTTTTTTAGGTGATAATATTATCCTATCGCCGCTGACGCTGTAACTTCCTATACTATAATGTGATACTATTTCATCGTCATTTTGTATAACTAATGGGTCATTCAATTCAGATATCCTACCAATCCTTTCCAAATAGGTGCCATCGCTATTTAGTTTTAAAACTCCACATACCGCATTTGTTCCTATGCTATAATTAGTATAGCTATGGATAATGTTAATTTGCTTTGGTTGAGGTTGTACTGCTGCGCTTGTATTGCTAACAGTTGGAGTTTGTGAAGTTGAAGAGTTGTTACAAGCGGTTAAAGTCAAACAAAACAGGAAAGTAAATAAAAATAAATATTTCATTTTCAACGTATTGTAGTTAAAATTTAAGATTACAAACAGAAGTAATTAAATTGTTTAATAAAAATACTGTCAAGTTAAATAAAAGCCGTGTTTCTTAAGACACTGTATTGATTTAACTGTAATTATTAAGAAGGTTTACTTCCACATTTCTTTCTCTTAGTTTTTTTTCACCTCATAGTCAGTTATCACCTTTTTAGCCTTTCCAACCTCTGCAACGGCTATTTTGCCATTATAACTTTCAGCGTCCTTTACAAACCTGAATTAAGATATACCACCCTAATGCAGTATTACCTTAACGAAGTATCGCCAATAGCGATAAGTGGTTGACAATATATTCACCATTTCAGGCTTCTCTACTTTTGGCTTTGCTTCATTAACCACAGCCTTTGTTTCTGTTTAGTTTTTTGCTCCTTAATAGCAGCATCAGTTGTAACCGTCTTTTGTCCCTTTATTGGGCCTTTACTTCAACCGTCTTTTTCTTTTCGTAGTAGCCATAATTTATTCGTTTTTACATGTGTAATGTAATGCGGTAAACCATTATAACCAATATGACGAAAGCGAACTTGAAAAACCGACACCTATTCCGCTACCTCAAAGATATAAATGCAAAAGACCCGCTCCCAGAGCGGGTCTTTTGCGGACTGGACGGGAAGTGAATTATAGCAAGCGTTTCGGCGTTTTTTTATGGCTTCGCACGCCCATCAAGTGTTTCATTATAGTCGCATGTTCATTGGCATATACTAGCGTTCGTTGGCGGGCATAGCAAACCGCCACCTTTACGTCGCCTCATTCAATTTGTATTGCAAACTTCTTTTCGTCTTTTTTAAGTTTGGTAAGTGTCGCTTTGTATCCGTTATCTGCAAGCAATTGACTCATTCTTTGGGCGTTATCTGGGTTGCAGTTCACTCCGAGTAATACTTCCTTCAAAGATGATTTTTTAAACTTATGCTTCCCATAATTGATTTTATGTACTCTGTATTCATCCTCATATTCCCAGTCTATAAACTTAGTTAGAATGAGTTTTTTCGCAAGTTCAGTTGAATCTCTAATATGATTATATACGGGATATTCGCTATTATATTCAACCCTGAATGGAAGTAAAAAAAAGTCTAAATCTTCCAAGCCTTGCACAGTTTACTGCGCTAAAGAATATATAATTGTTATTCATTTAGTACCCTATTAAACTACTTCTGTTTTATATTGTCTTTATAACAAAGTGCATATCTATATTCTCTACATTATCCGTCTATCATAATTTAAGACCAGCACATCAGCATATGATAAATATTGCAATTAAAGATAAACGACAACCATTTGTCACATGAAATATAAATATGTTGTAATAGTTCAAAAATGATAATATCGCGACACGCATGATTTATTGTCACAATATGACGCCATTGTCTTTAATGAAGTTAAAGCGATTATATCTCCTTATTACCATTTTACTGATCTCGGTAAGTGCGCGTGCACAGTTTGGCATTATCAATACTATTGCAGGCAATGGAACTGCAGCCTATACAGGCGATGGTGGCCCGGCTACCAGCGCTTCTCTCAATACACCTTTGGGCATATGGGTTGATGGTACAGGCAACTTATATATTGCCGACAAAGGGAACAGCGTTATCAGAAAAGTGACCACAGCAGGTATCATCAGTACTATAGCAGGCACAGGTGTTGCAGGATATTCAGGGGATCTCGGTGCTGCCACATTGGCTCAACTCAGCAGCCCTACAGGTGTTTCTGTAGATGCATCGGGTAACGTTTACATAGCCGACTTTGGGAACAACAGAATAAGAATGATCAATGCTCTCGGGGTCATATCAACCGTTGCCGGCAACGGAACCGCAGGTTTTACGGGAGATGGCAGTGCTGCCACATCTGCTGAACTTCACAGTCCGTATGGCGTCTGGGTGGAGGCAGGAAGTAGCTTTGTTTTTACCGATCAGGCTAACCACAGGGTCAGGAAGGTAAATGGCACCACCGGCATAATAACGACCATAGCCGGGAACGGTGGCACGAGCTTCTGTTGCGATGGCGGACCTGCGACAGCAGCGTCATTCACTAACCCTGCAGGTATATGTGAGGATGCGACCGGGGTCATATATTTTGCAACACAGGCTGGCGATGCCAGGGTAAGAAAAATAGATCTGGCAGGCAATATTTATACTGAAATGGGTAATGGTGTGCACGGATTTACCGGCGATTGCGGGCCTGCAACTAATGCAGAGATACTGTTGCCTCAGGGTGTAGCTACAGATGCCGCTAACAATGTGTACCTGGCTACTAGTGGAGACTACAGGATAAGGGTGGTAGATGCCGCTACGGGCGTTATTCATACTGTTGCAGGCGATGGCAGTGTTACCTACTCAGGTGACGGAGGATCTCCCCTCAGTGCCGGGATGAATCCTTTTGGTGTATTCTTAGACGCAACAGGAGATGTATACATATCCGGCGATAACCGAGTGCGTAAAATCACCATCGCATCAACCAATGATACAGTACGATTTTGCCCGGGCGACTCTGTGGTTTTAGGAAGCGCCACTTCATTCGTCGATTCATTTAAGTGGAGCTCGGGCGACACTACGTCATCTATTACAGTACACACAGGCGGTACTTATTGGGTGAACATGTACATCTGTGCTTTTATTTCTACCGATACTTTTATTGTAAAAACAGATACACCACTTATCGTTGCGGGAAGTAATTCGCCCGTATGCTCAGGCAATACTATCTCATTGACTGCTACTCCTGATACTGCAGGTGAAACATTTAGCTGGATCGGGCCCGGAGGATTTTCATCTACGCTGCAGAACCCTGCTATATCGGGTGTGCCGATAACCGATTCAGGCATATACAAAGTAATTATTGTGGTAAACGGTTGCATAGATAGCGCATTTGTTCATGTACATATAGATCAATCTCCTGCGACTCCGGTAGCAGGCAGCAATTCACCTCTCTGTACCAACGATACCGTGAAACTGACGGGTGCTGATGTAACGAGCAGTATCAGCTACCATTGGTCAGGGCCATCTTCATTCAACTCCTCCAATCAAAACCCAATAATAAATAATGCATCCGCAACCCAATCAGGGATGTATACGTTAACAGTCACGTCAGGCTTGTGCAGTTCGACAGACAGCACTCTTGTCATTGTGAATCCAAAGCCACCTATTCCTGAATTATCGCCCATCCTGCCTCATTGTTCCGGTACAACTCTGGCATTTACTGTTATTGCAGATACAGTAGGGGCCACCTATCTATGGTCGGGACCCAACGGCTATTCCTCCATTTTAGAGAACCCTACTATCCCCAACATTGTTACCGCCGATGGCGGTGTGTATTCCGTTACTGCAACTTTACTAGGCTGTAGCAGCACTTATACAGTTAATGTGACAGTGGACTCCACACCGGTAGCGCCTACTGCGTCCAGCAATAGTCCTGTTTGTTCAGGTAATACATTGTTTCTGACATCTTTCAGCCCTACAGCCGGTGCTACCTATAGCTGGGCAGGACCCGGCACATATACCGCTACGAGCCAGGATACATCAATTATCAATACAATAACCCCGGAAAGTGGCAATTATACAGTAACTGCTACATCACACTATACATCCCTTAATTGTAGTAATTCGGGTGTAACCCCCGTAGTGATCAATCAAACACCTGGCCTCCCTACCGCTACGAGCAATTCACCTGTATGCACCGGGGGCTTGCTCGCGTTCACTTCAGTGGCCACACCAGGATCAGGTACATATTACTGGTCGGGACCTAACATATTTACCTCAACTATCGAAAACCCTCAAATAAATAATGTTACGATTGATGCTGCGGGAGTGTATGCAGTATACGAAACATTGAATGGGTGCACCTCGCCTACTGCCTATGATACGGTAACCGTTGTACAAAGTCCGGCTACTCCTGTAGTCTCCAGCAACTCCCCGGTCTGTGAGGGCAACACACTTATGCTTTATGCCATAGATACTTCCACCGGCATAACCTACAATTGGAGTGGCCCGTCATCTTTTGCTGCTACTGACGCAAACCCTTTAATTGATAATGCAGCAGTATCCGCGGGCGGATTATATCTACTTACAGTATCACAAGGTATATGTACGGCAACGGCAACTACAAATGTAGTTGTCACACCCAGGCCAGCATTTACATGCGGCAATAATGGCCCTATATGCCAGGGCGACACACTCAAAATATTTGCAATCGGCGACCCTGCTTACGTATACAGTTGGACAGGCCCCTATGGATATTCAAGCATCGGCACGAATCAGACCATCTACCCTACCATTGTAGAATACGCCGGCATTTACACTGTTACCGCTACCACATCAGCAGCCACTGGCAGTTGCAGCAATGCTATTTTTGACACTGCAGTCATAAACCCTACCCCACAACCTACATGGATCTCGTGGTTAACTTATTGCCAGTATTATAACGCACCGCCTTTGCAAGCCATCGATGCAACCAATGTGCTATGGTACCCATCTGCGGCTGCTGGCAGCATTGGCACGAGCATACCACCTATCCCACCTACCGATATTCCCGGCACTTTCTATTATTATCTTAATCAAACCGTTAACGGATGCCCCAGTGCTATAGATAGTATACAAGTGACTGTAAACCCTAAACCGACCGTGTCTGTATCACCTACTGAGTCATCTATATGTCCGCACGATAGTGTTGTGCTAACGGCTGCAGACCCGGATCCTCTAGATGTTTATCATTGGTATCCAAATACGTGGCTCAACTATGATACTCTGAATTCAGTCACAACCGCACACCCGATAACTGACGAAAACTATTTGGTAGTGGTTACCAACCACTTTAACTGCACCGATACAGCATTTTCTACTATACACGTTTATCCTTCGGGAGTAATATTCTTAGGCCCTACAGATTCGATAACCTTGCATGCAGGTGATTCTTACAATATCGAACCTACCACCAATTGCATCTCTTTCAACTGGTTTCCGCCATTGGGTTTAAGCAGCAACAATATTTCTAACCCGGTTGCCTCACCGGTCACAAACACCATGTATGTTGTGCAGGGCGCCACAGAGAACGGATGTTTTGTTGCAGACTCTATATATTTTACCATAACTGACGAAACCGTCATTGCTGTTCCTAATGCATTCACACCGGGTACCGGCATTAACAACACCTTCAAGCTTCTTAAGGATGGACTTGCCACGCTCAACTATTTCAGAATATTTGACAGATGGGGGGTACTTGTGTTTGAAACGAACAACATAGACAATGGATGGGATGGCAACTACAAAGGTCAGCCACAGCCAATGGGCGTATACGTTTACGAATTCCAGGCGGTAGCAACAGCTACGGGCAAGCTGGTCACACAACATGGCAATATCACTCTATTAAGATAAGATAGCACGCACAAAAAAGCAGGCTATCGTAGATAGCCTGCCAGAGAAAATACCTATAACTTAGATGTGTAGCTTAAAATAATCGTAAGTAAGCTTAAGGCCTTCTTCACGGCCTACCTTCGGTTCCCATCCCAGCAATTGCTGAGCCTTGGTAATGTTCGGCTTACGTTGCTTAGGATCATCCTGCGGCAGTGGCATGTATACGATCTTCGATTTTGAACCCGTCAGTTTCAGCACCTCTTCCGCAAACTGCAGCAGGGTGATCTCTGATGGATTACCAATGTTTACGGGCATAGTATAGTCTGACATCAGGAGCCTGTAGATACCATCAACCAGATCACTTACGTAACAGAAAGAGCGGGTTTGTGAACCGTCACCATATACGGTAATGTCTTCACCCCTCAGCGCCTGGCTCAGGAATGTAGGCAGCGCGCGGCCGTCATCGAGTCGCATCCTCGGACCATATGTGTTGAATATTCTGATGATCCTTGTCTCCACACCATGGAACGTGTAGTATGCTCTCGTGATGCTCTCCATAAACCTCTTGGCCTCATCATATACACCGCGAGGACCAACAGGGTTTACATTACCCCAATATTCTTCTACCTGCGGGTGAATCAGAGGATCACCATATACTTCAGATGTAGATGCAACCAGTATACGTGAGCCTTTTGACTTAGCAAGACCCAACAGATTATGTGTACCCAATGCACCTACCTTCAAAGTCTGGATAGGCATCTTCAGGTAATCAATAGGGCTTGCCGGTGATGCAAAATGCAATATATAATCAATATTACCTGGCACGTGTACAAATTTGGTAACGTCGTGGTGGTAAAATTCAAACTCCTTAACGGGAAAAAGATGCTCAATATTTTTGATGTTACCCGTCAGCAGGTTGTCCATACCTATAACATGGAATCCCTCTTTCAGAAAGCGATCGCATAGGTGTGAACCCAGAAATCCGGCGGCACCGGTAATTAAAATTCGTTTACTCATATCAGCCAGTATAAATTATCAATTTGAACAAAGGAAAACACAAAGAAGAAACATAACTATTAATCCAGACCTCCTCTGTCTCTGACTACCTGCGTGTGGTGTATTTTCAGGGTATCATGTACGTGCTTGTTTATAGTGCCGCGACCGATGCTTTCGTAATAGAAGCCCAGTTCATGCATTTTCTCCAGTGAATACACGTTACGCCCATCAAATATTGCAGGGTGAACCATGCTCTTGTATATCCTGTCAAAATCAGGATTGCGGAACTCGCTCCACTCTGTAACTACAAGTAGTGCGCTTGTTCCCTCAGCAGCATCATAGATGGTTTCAGCATAGTGCAACTTATCGCCCATGATCGCTTTCACGTTCTCCATGCCTTCCGGATCGAATACACGAACCTTTGCGCCGGCGCTCAACAATTCATCTATGAGCTCTAATGAAGGAGCATCCCTGATATCATCGGTCTCAGGTTTGAAAGAAAGGCCTAGCATACCGAATGTCATTCCCGTAAGATCGCTACCAAAATAGTTCTTCACCTTTTCACCCAATATCCTTTTCTGACGATCATTCACCTTCATAACTGTTTCTATGATGGCGAACTTATAGTCCATTTCCATGGCAGTATGTGCCAGCGCTTTTACATCTTTGGGGAAGCAACTGCCGCCATAACCGATACCTGAAAAAAGGAAGCGCTTGCCGATACGGCTATCGCTGCCCATACCCATACGCACCCAGTCTACATTGGCACCGGTCCTTTCGCAAAGGTTAGCCATTTCGTTCATGAATGATATGCGCATAGCCAGGTAGGAGTTGGCTGCATATTTGGTCATTTCTGATGAACGCTCATCCATAAAATATATTGGGTTACCCTGCCTTACAAAGGCCTGGTACAATTCGTCCATTACTTTTCTCGCTTTCTCAGAAGAAGTACCTATTACTACCCTATCAGGCTTAAGGAAATCTTCAACAGCAACCCCTTCACGCAAAAACTCAGGATTGGAAACCACGTCAAAAAGTGATGGGTCCAGTTTCTTAAGCAGCACGTCGCGAACTTTCTCCGCTGTGCCTACAGGAACAGTACTCTTATTGACAATAACAGTATACGAAGTAATGATAGAACTCAAAGCCTCGGCAACATTCAATACATACTGCAGATCAGCCGAACCATCTTTACCCGGAGGTGTAGGCAAGGCAAGGAATATTACTTTAGCGCCCTTGATACCTTCACTCAAAGAAGTAGTAAAATGAAGCCGGTCTTCTTTGATGTTACGCTCCAAGAGTGTCTCCAGACCCGGCTCGTATATAGGAGTTTTTCCCTCCTTAAGCTTTTTTACCTTATTTTCATCAATATCGATGCAGACTACCTGATTACCGGTTTCCGCAAAACAAGTACCTGTTACCAAACCAACATAACCCGTTCCAATGATCGCTAATTGCATTTCACCTTTTTTTGTGAGGAGCAAAAATAACTATATTTCGCATAAATTTACCTACCGGAAATGAAGAACTTATTATTATTACATGGAGCTATCGGCTCTACTGATCAGCTGAATCCATTGATTGATATATTAATTAAAAACACCTTCGTTCGAGCGTTTGATTTTAGCGGTCACGGGGCTAGCTTTACTGTGCCTGAGCAGTACTCTATCCCATTGTTTGCTGAGCAGGTGATCACTTGTCTTGACGAGCAAAAAATAGAACAAATACCCATATTCGGTTATAGCATGGGTGGCTATGTAGCCCTGTACCTTGCCCGACATTATCCGCATAGAGTGAGTAAAGTCATTACGCTGGCTACCAAGTTCCACTGGGATGAGGCAACAGCCGAACAGGAAACCAAAATGCTGGACCCTGAAAAGATAGAGCAAAAGGTACCTGCATTTGCAGCTACCCTTAAAGAGCGCCATACCGCAGATGACTGGAAGGCCGTGCTGCATAAAACGGCGGCTATGATGCGGGAGCTGGGAGCAAATAACCCGCTCCGGGATAATGACTTCAGACAAATAACTGCTCCCGTAATGTTGCTGCTGGGCGACAATGATAAAATGGTGAGCAGGGAAGAAACCGAGCATGTACTTAAATTGCTGCCTCACCCGGCAATGCAAATACTTCCCGACACCCCCCATGCTATTGAGCAGGTAAACGCTGCTGAACTTGCTGGTATTATCCGCGATTTCACGATGAGTTAATACGAGTCACTGCGTGTATAATGGCACCCCAATGGGTCATTTTCGAATATTGGCCCTGCCGGTCGATGTATTATGCCGTGGCTATTCTTTTGTGCTGCCTATATGAGGTAGACAACTTACTAACTGATATGGTCTGCGCGATATAAGTAAGATTAAAACTATCGTATATTCGTATAAACAATAAAGGAAAACAAACCGAAGCAAAAAAAGCTATCACATATGGTCATATGAAGAAAAAAATATCAATTCCTTTTATCGTCATATTGCTGCTATCTGCCTGTACCCATAAAGCAGAAATACCTGCAGCACCATCATGGGCTATCAACTCGAACGTTTTGGGGCATACGCTGACTATTTCCTCCTCGTCTCGATTCGCAGGTGCAATCAATTCAGTAAAATGGAATGGGAAAGAATTTATCAACCAGGATGACCATGGCCGTGAGTTGCAATCCGCTGTAAGTTTTGATGGTTTGGGCGAATGTCTGAACCCGACGGAGGCCGGGTGTGAAGCTGATGGAACCCTTGATACATCTACCAGCAGGCTCTTGTACTTTATCGCCAGTGGAAACCAATTGAAATCATCAACGCAAATGGCATTCTGGACCCGTATCAATCAGCCGTACCCCGCGGGTTGCGGCATTGACACCAGTATTAAAGTGTCGCAAAATACTACCGACCTTTCCAATCACATCTTAACCAAACAGGTTACGATCGGCTATTCCGGTATAGAGAATGCCATTGAATACCTGATCACCTTTCACGTGCCGGAGCATCACACGTCTGCCACTTTTGAAAGCCTCACCGGCTACCTTACTAAGGATTTTTCTTCCTTCTGGACTTTTGATCCTGCCACACAAGCACTGACATCCCTTTCGGCAGGTCCCGGAGAACAGAACATCCCTATTATTTTGTCTACCGCCGATTCGCAATACGCCATGGGTATTTATAGCCCTGACCTGCCTCAGGCTGCATGGTCAAAACTAGGGTATGGCCGGTGGAATCTTGCTTCCCAAAATACGATGAAGTGGAACGCAGTTTTTCGAAAATATGATACCCCTGCCGGCGATTACAACTTTCGGGTATATGTACTTATAGGGTCGCTTCCAGATGTTTCAACAGGCATAACGGCCGTGTATAAAACGTTTTACCCTTAAAGCCAGTAATAGTCAAATGAATACTTCCTACACTAAGCAAGTCTCCTAACCAGCAATCGAATTCTTCCACAAAATTTGCCCGATTTTCGTAAAAATGCCCGGTATGACACATCGCACACAACACATTCTTACCGGACGAATATTGTTGTCCGTTGTCATCTCACTGATCATAGTAGCTGTGATACATGGTCTACTTGACGCTAAGAATATCGATCTCCCAAGTGGTTTATTGCTGGCTTTACTCGCCTCCCTTTCCACAGTGCTATCGGCGATTTTTTTCTATTTCACCAGAAATGTAAAAAGTGCCTCACTGCTACCCACTAAAGTAGAAATAACCTACTATGCCAATAAAAAGAAAGCAAGCGACGTGATAGACCTCAGGGACATTAGCTACATAACGTATGATGTGATCGGAAAATCAGGCATTGATGTTTATTATATCATCCACCTAAAGAGCGGCAAAGAAATAATGCTACAACCACGGGTTATCCCTTTAGATGATCTTATACAATACGCCTATGCACACGCTATTTTGATTAAAAAGAAAGAACTCGTTCCGGTGGAGTAAGACAAGCCTGCTGCTATTCGCCTTTATCTTCCTCTTGCGACTCATGGCGGTCGCCGCCAAGGCTGTAATAATTGTTTTCTTCGTCTTCTTCACCAATCAACTCATCGGCATCATCAGCGCTGCTGCCGGGTACGTCGAGATCTTCGCCGGTCATATCGTCTGCGCTGCTGTCTTCATTTAACGGATCACCTTCTGCATCTACCCTATCCAGCGATGCATTGAGCAAGTTGCTACTATCCCGCGTGTTCATATTTTGCCCTGATTCTTCCAATAATCGCACTTCCTCAGAAGTAACATCGGCATTAGTGCCTGACAATATGATTACTTCCTCATCGGTATCATCGGTAGTATCATTAAAGGGCGCTTCCTTATCTCCCTTGTCCAAAGATACTTTACCATTACTATTTCCAATGTTTGTAATATCATCACTTGAAGGATAGTGAGGATAGAACTTATCGAGTTTGTTGCTATTGTTTTCCATGTGCGTTTATTAATTAAAGGCACAAAACGCGTGCCGTGAGCAACAAGACTGATGAAGATCATGAGGCTATCCCGGAATTAGCGACCAATTTACCCGTTCATCGGAAAAAAATTTGCGTAGTCAAATAACTACATTTATATTTGTAGTCAAATAGCTACGCAATGAATGTAAGACGCGATGTATTTCAGGCCCTGGCCGACCCTACGAGACGGGCCATACTGCTGCTGATAGCCACCCAATCAATGACAGCAGGCGCAATAGCAGCCAATTTTGAGACAGCCAGACCTACAGTATCTAAGCACCTGCAGATACTCGCTGAGTGCGAGCTGATCAGGCAAGAGCAAAGCGGTCGCGAAATTCACTACCACATCAATGCTCAAAAAATGAAAGAAGTAGCCGACTTTATCGAACCATTCCGCCAGATGTGGGATGACCGGTTCAACAAACTGGAAACCGTAATGAAAAACTATAAAAAAACAAAACAACATGGAAACAAAAACAAAGGTTAACGCACTGGAAGGCAAACAGGACCTGGTGATAACAAGAACATTTGACCTGCCGGTAGACCTGCTGTTTAAAGCCTACACAGAAGCCGAACTGGTAGAACAATGGATGGGCACAAAAATGTTGAAGCTGGAAAGCAGAAAGCATGGCAGCTACCAGCAGGAAACTACCAACCCGCAAGGCACAGTAATATTCAGGGCTAATGGCGTGATACACGAGCTGATACCCGATAAAAAGATCACCCGCACTTTCGAGATGGAGAACACACCGTTCGGTGTGCAGCTGGAGGTATATGAGTTTCACGCGCTTGACGAAAACACCAGCAAACTGGACATGCACGTGATCTATGAATCGACGGAACTGAGAGACCAGGTGTTGAAGCTACCATTTGCACAGGGCATTAATATGGCACACAACAGAATAGAAGAAATACTAAGCAAACTAAAATAGTACAAACGATGACAAAGCGAAATAAGATCATCTATTGGATAGCCACAGTGTGGTTGTCACTGGGTATGACTGCGACAGCAGCGGTACAATTATTCAAAGGAAAAGAAGGCGCAGGCGGAGTAGACAGTATAACGCATCTGGGTTACCCGATGTATGTTCTTACCCTACTTGGCATATGGAAGGTATTGGGAGTTGTTATTGTGCTGGTGCCAAGGTGGCCACTACTGAAGGAATGGGCCTATGCCGGTTTTTTCTTCCTTACCACAGGCGCTATCTACTCGCACATAGCTGCCGGTGAGGGAGCTAAAGAAATTTTTGGCGCCGCATTACTACTTGTGTTAACTGTCGTATCTTGGTATTGCAGACCGGCAAATAGAAAAATTGCCGCAGTAACCCAATAAATGAATAGCATGAATCCAAAAGTCGATTGGTTCTTTGCCAAAGAATCTAAATGGCAAGAAGAATATGAACAGTTGAGAATGATCATTCTTGATTGCGGCCTTCAAGAAGAGCTGAAATGGGGACAACCATGCTACACACTTGAGGGCAAGAACGTAGTACTCATACACGGGTTTAAAGAGTATTGCGCCATCTTGTTGATGAAGGGTGCATTGATGAGTGACCCCAAAGGCATTCTCATTCAGCAAACAGAGAATGTACAGGCCGCAAGACAGGTAAGGTTCACCAGCGTGCAGGAAATAAAGAAACTGAAAGCTACCCTCAAAGCTTATGTACAAAATGCAATAGACATAGAACGCTCAGGACTTAAAGTAGAGCTGAAGAAAGCCACTGAATATAAAGTGCCGGAAGAATTCCAGATAAAGCTGGATAAGGTGAAAGGTCTGAAAAAAGCATTTGAAGCACTGACTCCCGGACGGCAGAAAGCATACCTTTTTCACTTTAACCAGCCCAAACTTGCAAAGACAAGGGAGGCGCGTGTAGAAAAATACATACCGCAGATATTGGAAGGAAAAGGGATAGAAGATTAAAACAGCTGCGTGCTGCAACATGAAAAGACACAAAAAAACTCCCCTTTCATGGGGAGTTCTCTTAAATATCTGAATCAAGAAAATTTACTTCCTTGTTATTTTCACGGTGGCCTTCTTTACTCCGGCTGCATCCCAAACCTGCAACAGGTAATTACCTGGCGTCAGGTTATCCAGCATAATAACGCGTGACCCGGCCTTGGCAGCAGTAGTTACTTCAGTTACCGCTTTACCGGTTATGTCTATTACGCAGATTTTATCTGACGTTGCAAGACCCGTAACGGTGATAGTGTTATCAAATGGATTAGGGTAAGCACTCACACCAACTTCGGATATTACTTCCTTAACGCTGAGCAGCGAAGCAGGTAGTACCTTACGTATTCTTTCGTTGTTAGCATCAGCAATATAGATACTACCAAAAGTATCTACAGCCACGTCGTAGGGGTGGAAGAGATTGGCACCCGTAGGAAAACCAAGATCGCCACCAAAGCCCGCATATCCGTTACCCACTACAGTAGTTATCTTAGTAGTAAGTACCTCTACCATACGAATAACATTGTTGTAAGAATCAGAGATAAATAAGTTACCTGCAGTGTCCACAGCTACGCCGGTAGGATAATGAAGTGTTGCAGCAGCAGCTATGCCGCCGTCGCCTGTATAACCTATCGAATTGTAGATACCTGCATAAGTAGAGATAAGCCCTGTAGGGTCTACCATGCGCACCACATCATTATTGTGATCGGCAATAAACAGGTTGCCCATAGCATCCAGAGCCACCGCATACGGAGAGTCTAACTGAGCTGCAGTGGCAGCACCACCATCGCCCGAATAACCGGGAACACCTGTGCCCGCGATGGTAGTAATGGTACCTAAAGTATCTATTTTGCGGATAACGCTATTGCCCGCGTCCGCAAAATAAAGGTTACCACGCTTGTCGCAAGTCATACCATATGGCTTGTTCAACTTTGCTGATGTAGCAGCACCATTGTCGCCGGAATACCCCAAGAGTCCGGTACCGGCATAATTTGATATGATACCTGTTGTGTTTACCTTGCGGATAACAGCATAATTAGGGTCAGATAGATAGACATTGCCTCTGAAGTCGGCAGCAACACCATGCGCATCTACTTCCGCCGCTGTTGCTGCGGAGCCGTTACCTGTGCAGCCCGCAATACCATTGCCGGCGAAAGTAACAATGCTGCTATCGCTGACCTTGACCTTACGTACGCGATTATTATAAAAATCAGATACATACAGGTTATTGTATTTATCTAAGGCAATGCACAGCGGGCCATTAAGGTTGGCACCTGTCGCATAGTGACCGTCGCCACTATAACCTGCTATACCGGTACCTGCCCAGGTAATTATCTGCTGAAGTTGAGCCTCGGCAGAGAAAGAGAGTAATGTGGAAGTAAGAAGTAATAAAGAAAACGTACGCTTCATAAGAAATCTTTGGTCAAATATAATGCAATTAAAGACGGATTTCAAAGGAACAGGCGCATATTGTAAGCGCGTGGAAGGGCATATGGTAGTTTACCCCTGTTGTTTTCCGGCAATTTCGCTAATTTGATCTGATATTATGATGGCGATAGGCAATACAATACTTTCCATTTCGGATTTTAAATTGGTGCGTAATGGCCCCCATATTTCACCAGAATGGCAATGAAACAACCCAGCAATTTCATATGTTTTATTTAACAATTTTATATAAATTTTAAAATAATTATTTATAAAATATATTTTAATTTTATTGCTTAGTCGTTTAGTAAACTGCTTTTTATTAAATTGGCAAAAAAATTGATGGTGAAGCGTTTTACCTCATGGAAACAGCTCTCGCCAAACTACAGGATGTGGCGGAAAAATAGAAAAAAGCAATATAACAGCATTTTCGGTTTACTCGTAATTGTTTGTGGCCTTGTGGTTTTGGCAGGCTGGCAGTTTGAGGCGTCTATTTTAAAGGAGGCTATTGCTGATATCAGGCCAATGAATCCCATGTCAGCAATAACGTTCATACTGTCTGGGATATGGATGGTCATGTACTTTTCTACCCGAAAACGCAACTCACCCATACAGACCACCATAGCGATCTTTATTATAGTTTTTGGCATCATACATACAATTACATTTATGTATCCATCCATAAGCATAAGGATGGATTATATCTTGTACCGAAGCAAGCTATATCCGGAATCAGACATAGCACTGATACCACCTAATACAGGCATAGGGTTTATTTTGGCAGGGTTCGTTATGCTATTTGCATCTTCGCGGCAAAATACGGTACATCTTATTCGGCAATTCTTTATTATCTGCATACTCTTTGTCAGCTATATCTCCTCGCTCGGATACTTGTTCCAGATAGCTCCACGATATACACTTGGCGGCTTAACACCTATGTCCCTGTCTACGGCTGTTACTTTCTTTTTGCTGGGTTGCGGCCTGCTGCTTACCGGCAAGCGATATGCCATATCGCGCATGCTTACTTCCAGCTACTATAGCGGCACATTGATAAGAGCTTCCATCCCCTTTATCCTTATTTTTCCACCAATAGTTGGCTACCTCAGGTTAAAAGGTGAAAGGGCAGGATTGTATCCTTCCGAGTATGGGGTGGAGCTGAACACCATGGCGTTCATTGTTTCAGTGATTATATTCCTGGCATTGTATTCTACGCTGGAAAACAGAAAGCAGCTGATGAAACTACGCGCTGATATGAGGCTGGCGATGGGCGAAGCAAAGTACAAAATGCTCTTCAATTCTATAAAGGAGGGTGTAGTAAGTGTAAACTACAACGGCAAGATCCTGTTGTGCAACCCTAGTTTCTGCGCCATAACAGGCTATGATGAAAATGAACTATTGGCAAAAGACGGACTTAACAACCTGATACCCGCCAATTATAAAAGTGATTTCAATGAAAAATTTGGCGATAGAGAAAAGAAACTCCCTGAAAACTATCAGGCTGAGATAATAAGAAAGACAGGAGAGAAAATATGGGTAAGCGTGAAGACAAAACCACTTACTGATCATAACGGAGTACAATATGGATACATAGCCACCATAGATGACATTACGGAGGACATTATGAAAATAGAGGACCTCAGCGCGTTTACTGTATCGGCGGCACACGACCTCAACTCACCTTTATCCAGAATAATAACAGTAATAGACATTTTGAATGCGTCTGACTCAGCTGCAGTAGATGAAGAACAAAAGATGTTCCTCGACATCATCAACCAGACTGCCTACTCTATGCGCGACCTGTTGCAAGATCTCTTACTATTCTCCAAATTAGGGAGCGAGCAAATGACGAAGGGAGAGATAGACCTCGATAACATTGTTAAGGCAATAACCCGAGAGTTGACGCCACCCGATTTTAAGGGCATTATTATAAACAACCCTCTACCTAAGGTCCCGGGAAATGAAGGAGCAATAAAACGCTTATATGCTAACCTGATCTCTAACGCTTTCAAATATTCTGCGGAAAGACAGCAACCATGTATAGAAACGGGCTCTTACGCTGACGATGGACAAACCGTTTACTATGTAAAAGATAATGGCTCGAGAATTGATGAAAAGTATATTGGTGAATTATTCACGCCGTTCAAGCGCTTCCATAGCGGTATTGATGGTAATGGAATGGGGCTGGCCATTGTGAAAAGAATAATAGAGAAACATGGCGGCTCTATATGGGCAAAATGTAATCCGGAAGGTGGATTGATGGTCTGCTTTACGTTCTACACTCAAGCTAAAAGAGGATAACCACAGCCTATTTTTTCATCTCGGCACCAACCGCATCTGCCACACGTTCAGCCCATATAGCGTACTCCTTGCCTGATGGATGCAGCCCGTCACCAGCGAGATAAGCAGGATTGATACCATTGACACGGGTACTTTCTGTGATCTCTATATAATGACATTGATGTGCTGTAGCTATAGTCTTTTGTGCTGCATTATAAGCATCTATCTCGGCAGCTATCTTTTGCCTGTCGCGGCCTTCGGCAAAAGGAGTTACCCCCCAGTCGGGTATAGATACGACAAATACATGGGTGGCCTTACCACCCGCATAAGAGATAGCCGTATGCAGTAACTGCATAAACTCGTCTTTATAATTATCTACACTTCGGCCGCGGTATTGATTATTGACACCAATGAGCAGCGTAACGAATGAGAATGTATCCTTGATATTGTGTTCTCTGATAGACGCAGCCAGCTCATCAGTCGTCCAGCCCGTAGTGGCAATGATGACAGGCTTCGCTACATCAAAGTGTCTTTCTGTGAGTAATTTCACCGCCTGATTCGGGAAATTTTCTTCCATGGGCACTTGCTCACCAATGGTATAAGAGTCGCCTAACGCCAGATAAGAGTACATATGCTTTGATGTTTTGTCTGCCTTTGCGGGGCAAGTCAATCTATTTGAGAATGACTGTAAAGTAAATGTAATAATGCCAAAGATCGCAATCATTAAACCGTAAAATCGCAACTTACTCATAGGTCTGCAGGTGTTTTATACACCTAAGATACATACGACTATTTGATGTAGATCGTTTTGATGTTGACAAATTCTTTGATGCCGAAAGAGCCTATCTCCCGTCCATAGCCGCTCTGCTTCACGCCACCAAAGGGCAACCTTGGATCAGAATGCACAAAGTCATTCACGAAACAATTGCCTGCTTCCAGCTCTTCTACGGCAAGTCGTTCTGCACGTTTCCTGTCCTTAGATATGATTGCACCGCCAAGGCCATAAATACTGTCATTGGCTATTCGCATTGCATCCTTTTCGTCCTTAGCTTCTATGATAGCTGCCACCGGGCCAAACAGTTCTTCCTCGTAGGCAGGCATACCCTTCCTGACATTCGTAAGTACGGTTGGCGGATAGTAGGCACCGGGAAGATCAGGAATAAAGCCACCGCAAAGTAGCTTAGCACCCATTTCTATGCTTTTAAGCACCTGTTGGTGCAACTGATCGCGCAGATCTACACGAGCCATGGGGCCTATCTTGTTTCCGGTATCAAACGGATCGCCGTAAGTGGTCTTCTCCATTCTCATAGCCATAGACTCCTCAAAAGCCTTACGGATAGGCTTTACCACTACAAATCGCTTGGCCGCTACACAGCTCTGACCACTGTTCTTCAGTCGTCCGTTCACGCATATCTCAGCTGCAGCGCTTACGTCGGCATCTTCCAGTATCACATAAGCATCGCTACCACCCAGTTCCAGTACCTGCTTTTTCAAATTTCGCCCAGCCGCCTCAGCCACTTTACGCCCGGCATCTGTACTACCTGTCAGCGTCACCGCAACAATAGCAGGGTCATCTATTAACTTACCTATCTCCGACGATGGCAGTAACAATGTTTGCAGCAATCCCTTTGGTGCTCCTGCTTTGGTGATCACTTTTTCTATTGCCAGTGCACAGCCGCTAACGTTAGACGCATGCTTCATCAACATTACATTACCCGCCATAATAGTGGGGCCAAACGCGCGAAAAACCTGCCAGTAAGGAAAGTTCCAGGGCATGATAGCAAGTACCACACCCATGGGCTGAAAAGTCACGTAACTCTTACGTGCATCAGTTTCTACCGTTTCATTAGCCAGAAATTTAGCACCGTTTTTAGCATAATATTCCAGGGTCTGGGCACATTTTTCTACTTCCTCCCTACCCTGCTGTATGGGCTTGCCCATTTCAAGGGTGGCAAGTTTTGCAAGGTACTCGTTTTGCTTCCTAAGTTCTGCTGCAATACTCTTCAGCACAACGGCTCTTTTGGCGTATGGAACCTTTCTCCACTCCCCAAAACTCTTCTGTGCTGTCTTTATGGCCTTGGTTACTTTCTGGTCCTCGGTTATCGCATATGTTGCTATTTCCTGACCTGTTGCAGGGTTGACCGAGATTAGTGTGTTGGACATAGTATAGTAATTCGATGTTAAAATTACACATCCCTGTGTGAAGGAAACGTTTAAAATATGCGGCAAGGCAATTGATAAAAACAATATAACATTCAAAAATATTACCTGAAAATACCACATGCCAATGGTTACATTCTGTTAACTTTGCGGTCTCAAAACATACATATGCGCATAGCCGTTATATCAGTGATAGTTGCATTGCTTTTCTCCTCTTGCACACAAACCCGTATCAAAGAACACGATAGTTGGAAAAAGATCTATGATGGCTATGGTATTAAAGATGCGTGCTTTATCCTTCGCGACAATAATCATGAATCTATCTTTTACTATAACAAAGAGCGCTGCACAAAACGGTTTACTCCTGCATCTACATTCAAGATATTCAATTCGTTAGTGGCACTTGAGACAGCCGTTGCTCCGGATGAGAACCTGATGATAAAATGGGACGGTGTAGCCCGCAAGCCTGAGTGGGATAAAGATATGACCATGAAGGAAGCCATGAAAGTGAGTTGTGTACCCTATTATCAGGAAATAGCTCGCAGAATAGGCCCCGGTAGAATGCAGCACTACCTGGACACTGTAAAGTACGGCAACATGAAAATGGAGGGCAGTATCGATAATTTCTGGCTCAACAATTCGCTGCAGATATCACCTGATGAAGAGGCCGGACTGGTCAAGAGATTATACTTTAACGAACTGCCTTTCTCTGAGCGTACACAGCGCATCGTAAAAAGCATGATGCTGCAGGAGCAGACACCAGCCTACAATCTGTATTACAAAACAGGCACCAATACGGTAGGAGATAAAACCATTTACTGGGTGGTAGGCTTTGCTGAGCGCATTATGCACGTAAAAGAACCGGAAGGATCTATGAACAAGGCTGACTTCAGGAACTACCCTTACTTCTTCGCACAGAATTTTGAAATGCCTGCCAACGATACTTCTAAAGATTGGCTGAAGGTAAGGTTGGCAGCGATGCACGAGGCCCTTATGGAATATGGCGCTATTCCAAAACAGTAGCCAGTCGTCAGCTATCAGTTATTGGTGTTCAGCTATCAGTTCATGCGGTAATACTTACCGGGCAGCGTCTTGATGATGCCCTGCATTTCCAATTGCAGCAGCGTAGCCGCAAGCATAGAATTAGGCAGGCCTGTCTGGTGATACAGCTCATCGGCATGCACCTGATCTTTAGTCTGCAATACATTCACTATCTTTTCCTCATCTGCCGAGAAGTTGATGAATAGCTGCTTTTGTATCGGTTTCTTCTTTGTCTTATCAATCCAGTTCATCAGTTCAGGCAGTTCCTCAGGCTTAGTGATCATACCCGCTATGTTAGTGCGTATCAGGTCATTGCAGCCGGCGCTGCGCGTATCATTGATACGCCCGGGGTAAGCCAGCACATCCCTGTTGTAGCTGCTGGCCATATGGGCCGTGATGAGCGCACCACCCTTCTTGCTACTTTCCACCACCACGGTTACATCACTCATGCCGGCCACTATGCGATTACGCATCGGGAAGTTACTCGGGTCAGGATTAGAGCCATGAGAGAACTCAGTGAGCACACCACCATTTGCCACCATCTGCCGTGCCAGGTCTTTATGGTTAGCCGGATATATCCTATCCAGCCCATGCCCCATAACACCTACTGTGGCTATACCTTGCAGTACACACCTTTTGTGCGCTATAGCATCTATTCCTAAGGCCAGGCCACTTACTATAAGTATGTTCTCTATGCTGCGCAAGCCATCTACCAGTTCCTCGGTTATACGCATGCCGTAGTCCGTATTTTTACGCGTACCTACTATGGCCACTACACGGGTTGCATCCAGGTTCGCATTGCCTTTATAAAACAGCAGCAGCGGAGAATCCGAGCAAGTCGCGAGACGCTTAGGGTATTGAGGGTCAGTGATAAAGAAGGTCTGAATACCATTCTTGCGTACAAACGCCAGCTCTTTTTCTGCTGCCGTCATCACTTCAGGGTCACGAAATGCCTTGGCTCGCACCTCGCCTATGCCTTCTATCAGCTTCAAGTCTTTAAGCGGGGCTTTGAATGCATCTCTGGCATTACCAAAGCGCTCCAGCAGCACGCGGCCTGTCTTTGCACCTATTCCGCTGATGTAAGTAAGGGCTAATTGGTATAATATATCGTCGTTTGGGTTTTCCGGCAACATCCCTGCAATATAGTAATTACGATGCTTTTGAGCATATCCCCGCAGGAAAAAATGGAATATCCTTTTGTCACTTGTTAAATATCCTGTTAGCCACTTGGTTATGGCATTTAAAAATTGCATTTTTGTACAACTCAATACAATAATCATGAAGAAGATCCTCTTAGTAGCCCTTGCCATACTGCTCGTAGCTCCTGCATTTGCCAAGCATAAAAAGACCAAAAAAACCAGAAACCCCAAGTCCGGTATCGTATCGGTGACCATGCGCCGCACGGCTTGTTTTGGTCGCTGTCCGGACTATACCATTGAGATCAATAAGAATGGTATGGTGACCTATACGGGTCTTCGCTTCACACCGGATACCGGTATCTTTCAGAAGAAGGTAACTGCCGATCAGGCTATGTCCGTGATCAACCAGCTAACGCTGAACAAAGTGGATACCTGCCGCAACCTCTATGAGAACAGGATACCTGACCTGCCGGGCATCATATATATGGTGAAGTACCAGGATAGTACTAAGCGTATTTCTAACGCTAACTGGGGCCCTGTATTCCTTAAGACCATAGCTGATGATATGGACAAGATCGGCAAGAAGACCGCTGAAAATGATGCTGAGTGGAAGAAGGTAACCGAGCACGCACCAAAGAAGAAATAACCGACAATAAAACGCAAACTATATACAAAGCCCCACCAGCGTGGGGCTTTTGTTTTGCCGTTATGCTACGATAGCAGTTTCTCCAGTTTCAGAAATGCATCTGAAGGGTTATGATTCTCCCAAAGTATCTTGTAGATAAAAGTGGCTATCGGGATAGGTATGTCAAATTGCTTGGACATAGCCTGCATGCCACGCGCGGCATAGTAGCCCTCAGCTACCATGTTCATCTCCAGCGTAGCAGCCTTTACCGAGTAACCCTTACCTATCATAGCACCAAACGTGCGGTTGCGGCTATGCAGTGAGTAACAGGTTACCAGCAAGTCGCCGAGGTAAGCGCTGGTATGGAAATCAGGCACTTCGTTAGATGGGTGTACCTTCTCGAAATGAGCATCCAGAAACCCATACATTTCCTTGTAGCAACTGGTGATATATACACTCAGGAAATTATCGCCATAGTCCAGTGCACGGGCTATACCTGCGCCTATAGCATAGATGTTCTTCAGCACCGCTGCAAACTGTGCGCCCCATATGTCATGGTTGCAGGTAGTGCTGAGGTAAGTATTGTTGAATGCACTGGCTACATTGTGCGTAAATGAGTCATCAAGCCCGGAAAAGGTAAGGTAAGACAGGCGCTCATCAGCCACTTCTTCTGCATGGCATGGGCCTGTAATGGCGGCATAATTATGCAGATCAAAACCTACATGTTGGGTGAGGTAGTCGTTCAGCAGGAGGTTAGAATCAGGCAGTATACCCTTGATGGCAGATACTATTCTTTTGCCTTCCCAGGCTGATTTATCAACGCTTTCTATAACACCCTGTGCATATGCCGACGGCACTGCCACGATCAGTGTGTCGCACTGTTTGAGCATAGCCGCAAGATCATCGGTAGGCAAAATGGTGTCCGGCATAAACCGCACAGAGGTAAGGTAATGAGGGTTGTGCTGCCTGTTCTTCAGGTACTGTATTGCCTCTTTATTGCGCACCCACCAGTAAATGACATGGCCATTGTCCGTAAGTATTTTAGCCAGTGCAGTGCCCCAGCTGCCATTTCCTATTATCCCTATTTGTCCTAATGATCTACTCAAAATATGTATCGAATATCAACAGCTAAACAATATAAATCCTAACGCAGTTACTCCTTGCTCTTCGCCTCAAACAACTGGTCCTTCGGCACCGTCTTCACGGTTGTCTTATCGCTCAGGGTGCGTGCTATAGCCCCGTATGGCGCTACCACTACTTCATCACCTTCATTAAGCCCTTCTGTTATCTGCAAGTAAGTGTTGTCTTGTAGTCCGGTCTTCACGTCCTTAGTGGTTACCTTCTGTGTTTTGGCGTTATACACAAACACCAATTGGCGAATGCTTTCAGACTTACCTGCTGCTGCATCTTTTTTCTTCACGCTATCAGGCCATTCGCGTGTGGTCACCGCATTTACAGGTACCGAGAGTATATCCGTCTGCCTGTTCGTCTGTATCTCTACTGATGAGGACATACCCGGCTTAAACGGAAACTTACCCTTCGGTAAACTTGCTGCAAGGTCGGCATAGCTTTCGGGAAGTATGAGTATGTGCACGGTGTAATTGGTTACCTGATCGGTGCTGGTAGCAGATACGCTGGTCTTAGCGCTCACCGCTATTTTTGATACTACACCGGTAAACTTACGGTTGCGGTAAGCATCTGTTTCTATCAGCGATGTGTCGCCTATCTTTACCTTGGTGATGTCCGTTTCACTCACATCCACGCGCACTTCCATACGGCTCATATCGGCTATGGTCAGCATCTCGGTACCTGCATATTGTGCAGTTCCTACCACGCGCTCACCACGCTTCACATTAAGCTGCGAAATGATGCCCGATGTAGGTGCAGTCACTGTAGTCTTCAACAGATTTTCCTGTGCCTGCGACAGGCCGGCCTGTGCGCCCTTTACGCCAAACACGCCGCCCGATGTGCTGGCCTTAGCCGCATCATAGGTTGCCTGTGCCGACTGATAAGACGCCTCACTCTGCTCGAACTCAAGCGCAGATATTACCTTGTCGGCATATAGCTTCTTATTTCTTTCGTAAGTAGATTTAGCCAGTTTGAACTGTGATTCAGCCTGCGCCATCATCTCCCGCGAATTAGATGCTGTGGCCCTTGTCTGCTCCACAGAAGCCTCTGCCTGATCTACCATCGACGAGTATATAGCAGGGTTGATCTTCACCAGCAAGTCGCCCTTGTGCACACTATCGCCTTCCTGCAGGTTCAGCACGGTTATCTCACCGCTCACCTCGGGGCTTATCTTCACTTCCGTCTCAGGGTATATCTTACCGGTAGCGGTCACCACCTCGGTAATGGTATGCTTTCCGGCCTTTTCTGTAGCTACTTTGGTCACATCACCATCGCCCGCAGACTTGGCTATGCCAATGATAACCAGCAATAATACTATTGCTCCGATAACGATCCACCAAATGGTTCTGGATTTCATACCTGAATTTTATTACAATGTAAATATATCATTTTACTTCGCTACCTGTATCGGCTGTTTCCAGCGGCGATACAAATATGAGTCTGCCATCAGCATTTTGCGCCATCAGTATCATGCCCTGGCTCTCTATGCCCCGCATCTTGCGCGGTGCCAGGTTAGCCACTACAGTCACCTGTTTGCCCACAATATCCTCCGGCTTAAAGTGCATCGCAATACCCGATACTACGGTCCTTTCCTCTGTGCCCATATCCAGTCGCAGCTTCAGCAGCTTGTCTGCCTTCTCCACTTTTTCAGCACTGATGATGGTGCCCACTCGCAGGTCCATCTTCGCAAAGTCATCGTAGGTGATCTCGGCCTTGGCAGCAGCTACTTCAGCAACTACGGGTGCTTCAGGTTTTGCGGGTTCTGCAGCATTGGTTGGCATATTGGCTGCGGCTTGTTTCAGGTTATTGTTCAGTTTTTCTACTTGTGCGGCCACCTCACTGTCCTCTATCTTGCGGAAGAGTAGCTCCGGCTCGCGCAGCGGGTAGTTGGTCTTCAACAGGTCCATACGGCCCGCATTCTCCCACTCCAGCATACGGTCCACTACCTTCATCTTCCTGCACATCTTCTGCGCGGTAAATGGCAGGAACGGATTGAGCAGGATAGCCAGGTTAGCGGTAAGCTGCAGGCATATGTGCAGCACTGCATCTATGCGCTGCTGGTTCTGCGCCTGCAGCTCAGGCGTCTTGGCCAGGCTCCATGGTGCATTATCCTGCAGGTATTTGTTGCCTTTACGCGCCAGGTCCATCACTTCACTCAGTCCCTCGCGAAACTTGTAAGACTCCAGTGCATTTTCTACACGGGTCTTGGCGCGGCCTATCTCCAGCATCAGTTCTTTATCCTCATCGGTAACTATCTCCGGCACCACCACAGGCACACGCCCCTTGCAGTACTTGTGCATGAGCACAAATACGCGGTTCTCAAAATTGCCCAGTACTGCAGACAGTTCACCATTCACACGGTCCTGAAAATCCTTCCACGTAAAGTCGTTATCCTTAGTTTCCGGGGCATTGGCACACAGCACATAGCGCAGTGCATCCTGCTGATCCGGGAAGTCTTTTACATATTCATCTACCCACACGGCCCAGTTGCGCGAGGTAGATACTTTTTGTCCTTCTATATTCAGAAATTCGTTGGCCGGCACATTATCAGGCAATACAAAGCCGCCGTGGGCCTTCAGCATAGCCGGAAATATGATGCAGTGAAACACGATATTGTCCTTACCTATAAAATGCACCAGCTTGGTATCTTCCTTACACCAATAGTCGCTCCATTGGTTGGTGAGTTCCTTGGTAGCGCTGATGTAGCCTATAGGCGCATCAAACCATACATAGAGCACCTTACCATTAGCATCAGGCAGTGGCACCGGCACACCCCAATTGCTGTCGCGCGTCATGGCGCGGGGCTGCAGGCCGCTGTCCAGCCAGCTTTTGCACTGGCCATATACGTTTGGCTTCCACTCGTCTTTCTTGCCTTCTACTATCCACTCCTTCAGAAAATCTTCATACTTATTCAGCGGGAAGTACCAGTGCTTGGTCATCTTCTTCACCAGTGTGGCATTGCTCAGCGCACTGCGTGGCTCTATGAGCTGATCGGGCGAAAGCGTAGATCCGCATTTTTCGCACTGGTCGCCATAGGCATTAGGATTGGCGCATATGGGGCAGGTACCTATAATGTACCTGTCGGCCAGGAAAACATTATGCTCGGCATCGTAGTACTGCTCACTCTCCTTCTCCTCAAATGCGCCATCGTTATACAACTTCAGGAAGAATGCCTGAGAGGTGTCGTGGTGTATCTTATTGGACGTGCGGCTGTATATATCAAATGATATACCCATATCAGCAAAGCTATCTTTGATGATGGTATTGTACTTATCCACCACATCCTGTGGGGTAATGCCCTCTTTCATCGCCCTGATGGTGATAGGCACGCCATGCTCATCGCTACCGCATACAAACTTCACATCTCTCTTCTGAGCTCTCTGGTAACGGGTATAAATATCAGCAGGCAAATAGCACCCTGCCAGGTGGCCTATATGAACAGGTCCATTGGCATAAGGGAGTGCCGCTGTGATCAAAAAACGCTTAAAATCCATATTAGTGTGCAAGATAATTAAGATAAGGGAGTTTGCAGAGTAAAAAGTTATTGTGATATATGGTATTTCCCCATGGCAAACCCCTAAAACTGTGGGAAAGCACGAACTAAGCAACACCATGAGCAACTCCCCCGGCACACAAGGTATGTTACCTCATGGTCAACTCCCCTCTTTCCTTCAAAGAGGGGCGCTCTCGATAAAGCGAAGGCTTTATCGAGACGGGGTGATCAAACATTACCCTATCCATCAGGCATGATCAGCCTGTGGTCTTTGAAATATCGTAAAACCCAGCTGCTGTAGAGTCGCAAGATGTTGCGGCTCCACCAAACATGGGCAAAAATACGGCTGCAATTTCACTGCAAAACTGTGCAGAAACCGGAAGAAGATTGCAGCATAGTGCAGCCACAAATAACTGATTGTCAATGAAAAACGCACAAAACTGCAGCGCTGCACAATACCGATAAACACTGCAGTCACTTACCTCATGTCGACAACATAAAAAAGTAACCGCATGAGCAACTCTCCCTTCGTTGCGAGGTACGAAGCAATCCTTCAAACTTACCTGCCAACAGGCAGGAGCGCTCTTCATAGAGCGGAAGCTTTATGAAGACGGGATGACCGGACACGAAGTATAGAGAAGCGGATGGGCAATCAAATACCAGCAGCAACTAACCTAATTACCCCTCACTTCACTACCCTATACTTTACCGGTATCACCAGTTTCAGCCCCGACCATACATCATCTAAGGCGCACACTTTTATGTCTACGAGGCCTATAGATAATGCGGTATCCCTGATCAGTTGCTCGCCGACATCGGTAACTACCTTCGACCCTTTTTTAGGCCATGATACCCATATCATACCATCGGGTACTATCTCGTTTTTCAGCACGGTCAATGTCTTGCGTAGCCCCGCAGCTTCTTTTACAAAGTAGTGAATGAAGTTTTTATCGCCCTTAGGGCCCTTAGCTATTTTAATGTCGGCAGGCATGTCGGTAAACAGGTCAAAATAGTACGCTGGCTCATTGATGAGCCTTATGCTGAAGCCGTCCTTAATACCTAACTTCTTAGCTAGTGGCGTACCCGAATATCCCGCAGACATAAATTGTCGTTTAACTGAACAGGTTACTAAGTTACATAAAAAGAAACGGCCTGCAATAGCTGCAGGCCGTTCAGTTATTTTCAAGTATCTGTTGTTAGTTTTTACCTTTTCCACCACCAAAGCGATAACCAACGGAGAGTTGTAGTGATGGGCTGCGATAGAGCTGGCTGGATACGGTCTTGCCACCATCAGAATGCATATTGTCCCAAAGGTTCTGCGTGGTGCGGAAATCCAGTGTTACATTAGGTGATATCTCCATGGTCATACCCAATAAATAGCCGAATGCCATGCGCGATGCAAAATCATCGATAGTCAGGCCCGGGGCGCTCTTCTGGCCAGGCGCCGGAGTGTTTACCAGGTTGGTATACACCGGATCTGAACCAGTGTTGATACCAAGGGCGTACACAAAGTTACCACCGCCATATAAGTTAAAGCGACCAAAACAATACCTGATCGACAAAGGCACTTCAAAACTATGTAAGGTAGAGAAGCTATAAGTATTCACCACAGAATCTTTCTTGACATAATCTACATAATTGTCGCTGATCGAAAAGTTGTTGTTCATCCTGTTGAAGTACTTCACCTCAGCCATAACGCTCCAGTCCTCATCGATGATGAAAGTACCTGTGAGACCAAACTGGAAGCCACGGAAATTGTTAGGCCCAAAGAACGTACCATTGATACCGGCAGTAAGACCGGGAGCAAACTGAATACCTTGTACCTTGTACTTCACATCGTTGAACATTGAACTCAGCTTTTGCGCCGCGTTCATTCCTCCTTTTTTATTGGCAGTGTTATTCTTCAGGCCTTCAATAGTACCGTTAGATGCTGGTGTCAGCGATGCTACTGTATTCACGTTAGATTTTGCAGCAACTGCCGGCTCAGCCTTAGGTGCCGCAGCAGGCAATATGTTCCTCATTACACTTGGCTTGCCTGTAGCTTTCTCAGCAGATGCTACAACATCTTCCATTTCGTTGTCTATAGAAATAGTATCGAGCTGCATCTGGCGGATATCGTCGAGAGATGATCCCCTGAGGTGCTGAACAATTACTATCTTTTGTACCGACCTCTTCTGCACCTGTGGCGCAGCCACAGTAGCTACTCCATCAGTTGAGTTATCGCCGGGGTTAGCAGTTGAGGTACCTTTTCCGCTTTGCTTTCCGGTCTTGCCGCTACCTGTTTTTGCAGCCACTATACCACCTTTCTTTACCGTTGCAGTGGCTACAGCTTTCTCGTCAGTTGCGCGTTTAATCTTAGCTGGGTTGCCACCCTTCTTCACTGTTGCAGCTGATGCTATCTTTTTGTCGTTTGCCTGTTGAGCTGCAGCATCCTTCACCTCCTTTACAGCCTTGATGTGAGAGCCGTTAGTATTACTACCTGCCGATGCCAGTGCTTTACCGGATGCATTGCCTGTATTGGCTACAGTTTTTTCAATGTGGGTATGTTTGATCGGCTTTATCGTTTTTGTTGCAGATACAACAGGGGCCTGCAGATCGGATGTCGCAGCAGCGTTATTTCCGGCGTTTACTGTTGCAGTATTCCTCGCCAGTTTGCCACCAGATACTTTATCCATCCTGCGGTTATCTCTTGCAGCAGCGTCTGATGTTGTTCCTGCAAATGCGGTCATATCACTCATGCCCTTACCTGTAGTGGCTGCCTGGTCAGTAACTTTACCGGCAGTGTGTTTTCTATCGTGCTTTACGGCAGTTGCGTTTTGGGTATCAGCGGTGGCCTTTACGGCTGCTTGTTTTGCAGTTGTTTTAGTATTTGCAGTAGCGGCCACATCAGCATTGGTGCCTTTTGTGTTTATTGCTTTACGTGCATGGTTACCTTTTGATGCAGTTGCCTGTTCCTGCGATGGAGTATTAGAAGTAGTTATTTGCTCATTGCTACTATTAGAAGTGTTTGTAATTGACGTTTCGTTATTGCCTGAAGATAATGTGCCGGTAGTTACTGCTGATCTCTTAATACCCTCATGAGCACCGGCATCTATACGGGCTTTCTTTCCGTTGGCATCAGTCGCTGAGGCGCCATCAGCAGCAGAGTTGTTGTTCCTGCTGCCTTCTGTTCCTGTAGAGGCCAGAGTGCCGTCAGTACCATTATTGCCCCCATTGGCAGCGCCAAGGTTCCTGTAAGAGTTGAGCTCATAGCCGCCAAATGACAGCGTAGCCAGCAGCAGCAACACACCCAGGTAAGTGAATGCGCGCCTCCAGTAAAAGCCTACCGGCCTGCGACGCTCTTCTGTATCCAGAAGCTCCCTCATGCGCATCCACGCTCCCTCTCGCTCCTGCTCTTCCCCGCCACCTAATCGCTGGCGGAACAGATCATCAATGTTTACAAAATTGTTATCCATGTGGATAATAGTTTTTAATATTTTAAATGCAAATCAAGTTTTTCAATCTTTTCTTTTAACTGGCGCCTGCCTTCCGATAAGTGCCACTTGGAGGTACCCTCACTGATACCCAATAAATTTCCTATTTCTTTATGCGTAAAGCCTTCCATCACGTACATATTGAACACCGTTCTCGTAGCGTCAGGCAAACTCTGTACCAGTTTTATCAACTGATCGTAGTAAAGTTTATCTGCATGATCTTTATGCACTACTTCATCTTTCTCTATCATCACCACTTTCTCGGTATACCTGCAGTTCTGCTTCACATAATCCGATACCGCATGAAAGATGATCTTGCGCAACCAACCTTCGAAAGAGCCTTGAAAATTATATTGTCCCAACTTTTGAAATGCTCTCAGGTAACCGTTGTTCATTACCTCTTCGGCCTGCTCTTCATGGTCTATATATCGCTTCACCATCGACATCATTCTCGGGTAAAAGAGCTTGTACAACTTCTCCTGAGCGCTGCGCTCGTTGCGCAGACATCCCTGAATAAGTTGCTCCAGTTCACTTACCTGACTTGATGCGGTATATGCCAAAGCTATAGACAAGTATGTTGGTTATTAAATAATTACAAAATAGAAGACCATACTACGTTAGAAATGGTTGGGTAATAGGTCATGAATTAGTACTAAGTTAACTGAAAATGGGGAGAAAACAGGGTTTTTGAGGGCAAAATGCGGCAATAAACGTAGTAAAGTAACAGAATGCGACAATATGATTTCACATACCTGTCTGTGTCATAACAGCTTCAAGTCTTTTTTTGTGAACGTAATTCAGACTGCCATAGGGCTGTCAGTGGGCATGCTTTCCTTTGTGTGATAAAAACAAAAAAGAACATGACCAATCAGGAAATTGCCAATCGCTACGCCGAATGGTACAGACAAGACAAGATCGCCGAGATCCGCAACGAATTTTTCAGTGCTGACATTGTGTGCAGGGAGCCTGAGCATATGTCAGGCAAGGGATTAGATATTGTAACCAAAGGCATAGAAGCCGTGGAAGCCAAGAGTAAAGCACGCAGAGACAGCATAGCAGAAGTGCACAGCATTCATTGCAGCGAGCCGGTAGTTGCCGGTGATCATTTTAGCGTGGCGCTGGGTCGCGACCTGACCTTTAAGAATGGACAGAGGGTGCAAATGATGGAGATAGGCGTGTTTGGCCTTAAAGACGGGAAGATAGTTACGGAGACTTTTTTCTACTGATCTATTTGCCCGATGGACCCAACAAAAAAGCGAACTGCCCGATTGGAGCAGTTCGCTTTTAAAGTTTTTATCAAAAAATTAGTTCTGCTTAGAACCCAGCATCTTCTTGGCTTCTATGCTAAGAGTAGCATGAGGTACAGCGCGCAGGCGAGCCTTTTCTATTAGCTTGCCGGTTACACGACAAATACCATAAGTTTTGTTCTCTATACGGATCAGTGCTTTTTCCAGGTGGTTCATGAACTGGATCTGGCGGCTGGCCAATTGTGCCAGTTGCTCACGCTCCATTGCGCCGCTACCATCTTCCATATTCATATACCTGTTCTCGGTATCTTCAGTTCCTGCTTCATCCTTGCGGGTGATAAGCCCCTGCAGATATACCAGTTCTTTACGGGCAGCATCCAGTCGGCTGGTGATCAGTTCTTTGAACTCTACCAGTTCCTCGTCGCTATACCTGTAGACAGGTGTAACAGGAATCGGAGCCTCATCCAGCAATGACCTGTATACTTCCGGTTGGTAAGGAGCCATTACTTCAGTTTCCTGAGTTGTCCTTGATTTATTTTCCAAGCGGCGGTGTGCAACTATTATCTGTGGTTTCTTTTCCAGTGGTTTAGCTGCAGGTGTAGCCATTGGCTTCGCTCCTGCATTAGCAGCTGCTTTTGCTGCCAGTACTTTCTTTACCAGCTCTGCCTGATGTGCCTGAGCTTGTTTTTTAGACAACTGAGGAACCTTTACAGGCTTAGGGGCAGGAGCAACAGGTGCTGCTACAGGTGCTGCTTTTACCGGAGCCGCTTTTGCAGCTGGCTTAGCCGGAGCTGCCTTAGGTGCCGGTTTTGCAGGTGCAGCCTTCTTTGCTGGAGCAGGTGCTGCTTTTTTAGCAGGGGCAGGTGCCGCCTTCTTTGCAGGGGCAGGTGCTGCCTTTTTAGCAGGGGCAGGTGCTGCCTTCTTTGCTGGAGCAGGTGCTGCTTTTTTAGCAGGGGCAGGTGCCGCCTTCTTTGCAGGGGCAGGTGCTGCCTTTTTAGCAGGGGCAGGTGCTGCCTTCTTTGCAGGGGCAGGT
>Ga0164297_10000022_pt1 | contig 194076 bp, 181 predicted proteins | sample GEODES058metaG_FD_113539 | JGI IMG/M metagenome (GOLD analysis project Ga0164297, IMG submission 113539) | Dystrophic lake water microbial communities from Trout Bog Lake, Wisconsin, USA - GEODES058 metaG | ecosystem: Environmental > Aquatic > Freshwater > Lake | place: USA: Trout Bog Lake...
CCTATCCGCTCCGCCTGTTGCCGGGTCATGACCCGGCAACAGGCAGCGCAATCACATCACATTCCGCGATTAACGCCTATGCCAATATGCAAGGACGAACCGGATTTGGGTTATTTGGGTGTTCCAGAACCGGTTGTGTGAATGCTGCCCCTACCGCGGCGCCCGCCCAGATCAGTGAATCCGCGCGCCCTGCCGGCGCAGTTCGGTCTGCACTGCGGCAATATCCACTTCGTGAAAATCGCGATCGTCGCGCAGCGACACCGCGGCGGCCGCCCCGGCGCCCTGCCCCGCCACGGCGCAGGCCATCATGTTGCGCACTGCGGCATGGCTGACTTTGTCGCCGCCGATCGAGCGGCCGGCTACGATCAGGTTGCGCGGGCCTGATCGCGGCAGCAGCGCGCGATAGGGGATGTGGAAATAGCGCCCGGTGGTGGGGATGATCAGCAGGCCATAGCCATCGATGAATTCGGGAAAGATCCCGATCGAATCGGCAAATCGGGCTTCCCCGCGCACATCGCCATCGACCAGATTGTACAGCGCGTCGATCTTGCGCGTGTCGCGGATGCCCAGCGTCATGCCGAAATTGCGCAGCTTGGCGATCTCGCACCCCGGCATGAACGCGCGCAAGGCCTCGATCGCGTGCATCGCCTGCGCGCGGCCGTCGATCTCGCCACGGGTCAGGTCATCGGGGCAAGTGCCGTCGAGCGTCATGTGGACCATGTTCAGATAGGTCAGGTCGCCCTGATCGGACACCGTGCCCCAGGTCCCGGCGATCGTTTTCAGGCTTTCGGGCAGCAGCCCGGCGCGGTGCGCGGCCTGAAACGGTTTGCGCAGGAACGGCGAAAACAGCGCGTCTTCCTTGCCGCTGGTGGTTACCGACCATTCGCCGTCCTTGGCCCAGTCGGCATACGTCTGCGGGTCGGCCTTGACCGCGTCGATGAACCGCGCCTTGTTCACCCCGCACATCGAAAACATCACCGAAACGCTCATCATTTCGGCCTTGGGCGTCTTGAACACCGGGGCGCCGACGCGCGCGGCGATATCGGCATCGCCGGTGGCATCGACGATCCGCCGCGCCAGAATCGCCTCGCGCCCCGCCTTGCTTTCGGTCACGATCCCGCGCAGCTCGCCATCCTGCATGATCGGCGCGACAAACATGCGGTGCAGCATCGGGTGCACCCCCGCCTCGGTCACCAGACAATCGGCGACATGCTTGAAGCTTTCGGCATCGAGCGCGTGGCTGATCGATTGCGGTTCGGGCAGCGCCGCGCCCATCGCCCGGGCGCGGTCTTCGAATTCGCGGCCGATCCCTTCGCTGTCGATCGTCGCGGGATGGCGATACCAGGCAAAGCCTTCGACCCCGACCTGGGTAATATTGCCGCCAAAGCAGCCATAGCGTTCGACCAGCGTGGTCGCCGCCCCGGCGCGCGCCGAGGCCAGCGCCGCCGCCAGCCCGGCCGGCCCCGAACCCACCACCAGCACATCGGTTTCGTGAATGACGTCAATCTGGCGGGCAGGTTCGAGGATCGTGCGGGTCACTTGTGCAGATTGTCCGTGCTGGTGATGAACGCCGCAACCGCATCGTGAAGCTGATGCAGCGCGTCGGGATTGGCATAGACCATGTGCCCCGATTTGAAATAGCGGAAGCTGATATTGCCTTGCAGGCTGGCCGGGATCGGCAGGTGGTGCATTTCGTACCAGCCTTCGAAATAGGGCGTCGCCAGGTCGTAATAGCCGCCGGTCACCAGCACTTTCAGCCCGGGATTGAACTTCATCGCGGTGGCGAGATCGGGCATCACGTTGGCCACCCCGCGCGCCGGTTCCGACCGGCCGGGGGGCACGTGGTCCATGCTCCACTGGGTGATGTCGCCAAACGGCTTGAACACTTCGTCCTGGCCGTAATGCAGCACATCGCGGGCATACGAATTGAACGCCGAGACATAGGCCGATCCGATCGCCGCCGATTGCGGATCATAGTCGGCCTCTTTGGCCAGAGGGTCGATCGCCGGTCCGGAAAACCGCGAATCGAGCCGGCCGGTGGTCAGTTCGTTGCCGATCTGCAATTGCTGGGTGAACTGCCCCCCTTCGATCCGCAGATCCGAGCGCAGGATATAATCGACCGGCAGGCCGATATAGCCGGCCATGCGTTCGGCAATCGCCTTGCGCCGCGCCGGATCGAGCAGCGATCCCTGTTGCAGCGCGCTGGCATAGTCACCCACGGCAAAGTCTTCGACTTCCTTGAGGAACTTTTCCAGATCGGCCGGGCGCGTACCGGGCAGGCGATTGTGATACCACGCGGTCGCGGCATAGGTCGGCAGCGTGGTGATATAGGGCTGATCGGTGCCGGGATTGATCGCGGCATCATCGGCCGAAAGGTTGAAATTGAGGATCTGCGACAGCAGGATCACCCCGTTGAGATCCACCATGTGGCGGGTGGTCAATTGCGCGGCCATCATCGCCGCGCGCGGGGTGCCATAGCTTTCGCCGAACAGGTACTTGGGCGAATTCCACCGCCCGTGCCGGGTCAGGAATGCCTGGACGAAATTGGCAAAAGCGTGGGCATCGGCATCCATGCCGAAAAACGCGCTGTCCTTGTCCTTGCCGGCGATGCGCGAAAACCCGGTGCCGGGGGCATCGATGAACACCAGATCGCTGGCATCGAGCAGGCTGGCATCGTTGGCCACCACGGCATAAGGCGCCGCCGGGGTATGGCTGTCATCGCGGGTAACCACCCGGCGCGGGCCAAACGCGCCCATGTGCAGCCATACCGTCGCCGAGCCCGGCCCGCCGTTGAACAGAAAAGTGATCGGCCGTTCGGCGGGATTGGCGCCCTTTTTGAAATAGGCGGTATAGAACATCGAGGCTTCGGGCGGGGTCTGCGCCAGTGCATCGCCGCTGCGCGCGGCAGTCACCCGCCACGCCGCATCATCCCAGTGATCGGGGTGCACCACGATCGTGCCGGCAATCGCCTGGTATTCGATCGTCTGCCCCTTGATCGTCACCGTGCCCGACGAGGGCACCTGCACTTCCTTGAAGATCGAATTGGGCCCGCTGACGGTGGCGGCATCGGTCTTGTCGGCGGCCTGCGCTGCCAGCGGTACGGCGGCCAGCGCGGCGGCAAGGGCAAACGAAACGGGATATGATTTCGGCATCGGGGTCCTCCTGCAGCGTGGCTGGCCGATTGCGGCTGCGGATGCAACGACAATTCGCCCGATCGGCGGCAAAACGGACAGATTGCCCGCGCGGGGCAATCGGGGCTAGCCTGCCGCCCATTCCATCACGGCAGGAGCGTGGCATGCAGGCAAAGGTATGGGCGGCGGCATGCGCCGCGATGGCGCTGGGCAGCGCGACGGCGCGTGCCGAAACATTCGAACTGCAGGCAACCCCGCAAACCGTCGCCTGGGGGCATTACGACGCCACCGACAAACCGGTGCTGACGGTGCGCTCGGGCGACACGGTGGTGATCCACACGCTGCTGACCAACAGCCCGGCCGGGCTGGAAAAGGCCGGTGTGGCGCCGGGCGATGTCGAACCGGCGCTGCGCGCGGTCTATGCCGGGGTGCCCGCCGCCGCGCGCGGCCCGGGCGGGCATATCCTGACCGGGCCGATCGCGATCGAGGGCGCGCAACCGGGCGACACGCTCGAAGTGCGCATCCGCCGCATCGATCTGGCGATCCCTTATGCCTACAACGCGTTCCGCTATGGCGCCGGGTTCCTCACCGACGATTTTCCCTATGCCCGGATGCGGATCATCCCGCTCGATGCCAAACGGACGGTGGCGCAGTTCGCGCCGGGGATCACTGTGCCGCTGGCGCCGTTTTTCGGCAGCATGGGGGTGGCGCCGCCGCCGGCCTTCGGTCGCTATGATTCCGCCCCGCCCACGATCATCGGCGGCAACATGGATGACAAGGCGCTGGTCGCCGGCACCACGCTGTTTCTGCCGGTGCACGCGCCGGGCGCGCTGTTCCAGGTCGGCGATGGCCACGCCGCACAAGGCAATGGCGAGGTGGATATTACCGCGTTGGAAACATCGCTGGTCGGCACGTTCGAATTCATCCTGCACAAAGCCCAGCCGCTGCCTTATCCGCGTGCCGAAACCCCGACCGGCTATATCGCGATGGGGTTTGACGATGACTTGAGCAATGCCACGCGCAAGGCGGTGCGCAACATGATCGATTTCCTGGTCACCGCGCGCGGCATGACCCGCGACGATGCCTATATGCTGATCAGCGTTGCCGGCGATGTCGAAGTGACCGAACTGGTTGACCGCAACAAGGGCGTGCACGTGGTGGTGCCCAAGGCGCTGTTCAAATAGGCCGCGCCGATCAGGAGCCCGGTTTGGCCCACGGCGAGGATGGCGAAGGGCTGGCGCTGGCGGTGGGGTGCGCGGCGTCTTCGGCCTCGGTCTCTTCGCGCGAGGGGATGCTGCAATAGGCGGTCAGGCACACCCCCGCCGCCCACAGCAGCGCATTCCAGCGGCTGCGGAACAGCGTGTTGAGTTTGGGCCCCGGCATGAACATGCCGCGCATGCTATGCGCGCGGGGTTAGCCGCCGGTTAATTCGGCGCGGAACGGTTCGGCCAGCGCGTGATAGAGTTTGGGCCGGCAGACCCGCGCGCTGACCGCGTCGGCGATCAGCGCGGTGGCAAACAGCGGCAGGATCATCGTGCGGTCGGCGGTCATTTCCATCATGATGATCACCGCGGTCATCGGCGCGCGCACCACCCCGGTAAAATAGCCGACCATGCCCAGCAGCACGATCGCCCCCGCCGCGCTGCCGGGAAACAGCGCCGCGATCAATTGCCCCAGCCCGGCGCCGACCGACAGCGACGGGGCAAAGATCCCGCCCGGCGCACCGCTGAGCGCGGTGGCCAGCGTGACCACGAATTTGGCCGGGCCAAACGCCAGCGCGGCATGATCGCCCGCCAGCAGATGGCGCGTGGTGTCATAGCCGGTGCCCCAGCTCAGCCCGTCGGTCGCCCACCCGGCCGCGGCCACCACCACCCCGCACCCGGCGGCAAACAGGATCGGCCGCGCCCGCACCCGCGCCAGCCAGCCTTGCGCCGGCCGCGCCAGCGCGATCAGTGCGCGCGAAAACAGCGCCCCGGTCACCCCGCCGGCCACCCCCGCCAGCGGCGCGACAATCAGCATGGTGCGGATCGGCAGCGTCTGCGCCATCATCCCGAAATAGACATAGTCGCCGGCCACGCCCAGGCTGACCAGCCCGGCGATCATCACCGCCGCCATCACCATCACCGCGACTTTCTGTTCGAACGCCGCCGCCAGTTCCTCGATGGCAAACGCGACCCCGGCGAGCGGGGTGTTGAACGCCGCCGCCACCCCCGCCGCGCCGCCGGCGATGATCACCCCGGCGGTAACCGGCACGCGCAGCCAGCGGTGCACCGCGACCATCAGTGCCGCGCTGATCTGCACGGTCGGCCCTTCGCGCCCGACCGAGGCCCCGCTCAGCAACATGGCGATCGTCGCGGCAAATTTGGCGGCGGCAATGCGCAACGAAACCAGCGGCCCGCCCGCCCCGGCGCGCGGATTGTGCGCGGCGGCCATCACTTGCGGAATGCCCGATCCGCGCGCCGCCGGAAATGTGGTGCGCGTCAGGTGGACAATCGCGGCAAACGTCAGCGGGGTGAGCACAAACGGCGCCCACGGCGCCATCGCCACCAGCCGCGCAAACAGCGCCTGGGCAAATTCGCCGGCGCGCGCGAACACGATCGCCACCAGCCCGAGCAGGACCGCCCCGGCCACCGCAGCCAGCCGCGCGCGGGCATTGCGCAGTTGGCGTCGATCAAGCAGATTGGACAACAAAATCACCGGCATGCGCGCGGCTCTAGCGCCCGATGCCCCACCGGCGCCAGCACAATTGGCATAGGCGGGATATTGCGCAGTCAGAACTTGCCCGGCCCCATATAGCCGAACAAGTGCCCGGCCACTTTGCGCATCTGGATTTCCTCTGCCCCTTCGGTGATACGATAGCGGCGGTGGTGGCGATAGATGTGTTCAAACGGCTTGTGCCGCGAATAGCCGATGCCGCCGTGCACCTGCATCGCGCGGTCGGCGGCTTCGCAGCACAGCCGGTTCGCCCAGTAATTGCACATCGACACTTTGTCCGACAGTTCGCGCTCGATCGCCTTGTGCTCCAGCCGGTCCATCTCCCACGCGGTCTTGCGGATCAGCAGGCGCAGCATTTCGGCCTGGGTGGCCAGTTCGACCAGCGGGAACTGGATCGCCTGATTGCGCGCAAGATCCTGGCCAAACGGTTTGCGTTCGCGCGCATAGCGCACCGATTCGGCGATGCAGTAGCTTGCCGCGCCCAGCGATGAGGCCGCTTGGCGGATGCGGTTCTGATGGACAAAGCTTTGCGCGATCGCCAGCCCGCCGCCGATCGGCCCGAGCACCGCGCTGTCAGGCACCCAGACATTGGTGAACGACACGCGCGGGTGATCGGTGGGCATGTTGAAGGTCCACAAGTATTCCTCGATCACCAGGCCCGGGGTCGGGTTGGGCACCAGAAAGCAGGTGATCCCGCGCGCATCGCCATCCTGCCCGCCGGTGCGGGCAAACGTCGCGCAATGCGTCGCCACGTGCATCCCGGTGGTCCACATCTTTTCGCCATCGATCCGCCAGCCGGCGACGCCATCGCGCGTTTCGGGCACCGCGCGGGTCGCCATATGCGTGGCATCGGAGCCATGTTCGGGCTCGGTCAGGCCGAAGGCGGCGCGGCGGGTGCGTTCAAACCCGCCCAGGATGAATTCGCGCTGCTGTTCGGGGGTGCCGAAATGTTCGAACATCGCCACGAACGGGAAATTGCCGACGATCGAATGTTCGTTCTGCAAATCGTTGTGCAGCCCCAGCCCCTTGGCGGCAAAATGCTCGCGAATCACCGCCATCCACAAGTTCGAGCCGTCGCGCCCGCCGTATTGGCGCGGCGCGGAAAACCGCCAGTGCCCGGCGGCATCGGCGCGGCGGGTGGCTTCGGCCAGCAGCGCTTCCCATTCATGGCGGGGCAGGCCGCCGTTTTCAAAATCGGTGCGCGCCCATTCGCGGCGATGGTCGAAAAAGCGGATATTGTCGTCCGCCGCCTCCAGCGGCCTGATCTCCGCCTCGATAAAGGCATCAAGCTCGGCCAGATAGGCGATCAGCTCGGCGGGCAGGTCAAAATCCATCAGCACTGCTCCCAGTTGGCGCGGGCACGGGCCAGCGCCGGATATTTCGGCATGTCGGCGGCCAGCGTGGCCAGCGCACGGCGGCGCAGATCAGCCAGCAGCCCGGGGGTGGCGAGATCCACCTCGCCGCGGCGAATCGCCTGCGCCAGATCACGATCGACCGGCGCGGCGCGCCCGGCGAGTTCGCGCCTGACGATCCCCAGCGCGTTTTGCGCGACCGCCAGTTCCCAGCGGTCGCGCCCGTCGAGCCTGGGTTTGATCGCGCTCGCCAGCCATTCCGACACCGCAGTCAGGATTTCGCCCGCGCCCGGCTCGCCGGCGGGTTCGTCCGCGCCGGCCATGGCCAGGGGCAGCGCGCGGGTGCGCTCTAGCTCGGGCGCATCGGATTCGAGCAGCAGCAGCAGATCGAGTTCCTGTTCTGCGGTGCGCCGCGCCACCACCACGCGTTCGAGCGAGCGGTCCGCGCCCGAGCGCCAGGCCTTGCCCATGTCGAGGCACCCCAGCGCCCACCACACCGTGCGATAGATCAGCCAGAAGCGGAACCGCGCCGGATCAAACGCCTCGCCCCCGGCCGCCTGATAGGCGCGCGCCCAGTCATCGAGATCGGTCAGCCCCAGCCCCTGCCGATCAAGCCGGCCGAACCGCCACACCGTCATGCAGCCATAAGCCAGGTCTTCGTGGCCATCGCCGAGATGCGCCAGTTCCCAGTCGAGCACCCCGGTCAGCCGACCAGAATCGACCATCACGTTGCCGATGCGCAAATCGCCGTGGACCACAACCGGGGGCACCGGCGGCGGCAGATGCGCGGCGAGCCAGGCCAACCCCAGCGCGATGATCGGCCGATCGCCCCCGGCAGCGAGAAACTGCGCATCGAGCCGCGCCAGCCCGGCCGGGGCATCGAGCAGCGGCAAGGGCCCGGCCAGCGCCGGATCGAGTGCATGGATACGCGCCATCGCGGCGGCAATGTCGTGCGCCAGCGCCGGGCCGGATGACAGCGCCGCCTCGGGATCGGCGGTGCCGTCAAGGCAGACCATCACGAAGCCGATCCCCAGCGCATCGTCGGGTTCCAATTCCAGCACCACTTCGGGCACCGGCACCCCGCCGGCGCGCGCCAGCCGGATCAGCCGGGCTTCGTCGGCCATCGTCAGCGCGCGCCCAGCAAGCCATTGCGCCGAAGGGGCGCGGCGCAGCACATAGCGCGCCTCGCCGCAGACAAAAGCCCACGATTCCATATTGGCCCCGCCCGACAGGCGTTCGAGCGCATGCACCGGCCCGGCGTGGCCGGCGCGCGCCATCGCCCTGCCCAATGCCGCAGCCATGGCGGTGCTGTCGCGATCCATGCATCCTCCACCGACCGGTCGCGCCGGCCTCTCGCGCCGACTATCCTTAAGCGATCGATTAAAGTCCAGCGCGGATTTTGGCGGGTGACCCGCCCCAGCGGCGCGCCGGGGCGATTACGGGGGCCTTTCGCGGCGAATCGCAATCGGGTAAACTGTCTGCCCGGCAGGACAGGATTATCAATAGTGCCCCTTGCGACGCGTATTCGTCCGTTTTTCAAACCATTGGCGATGATGGCGCTGATCCCGGCGCTGGTGCTGAGCACGCCCGGGGTGCACAGCCGGCCCGCGCAGACCGCGCAGGACCAGCGCGATCTGGCGGTGCAGCAGACGATCGAAGGGCTGATCGCGCATGTGCACGGCCGCGTCGGGGTGGCGGCGGCCGATCTCGATGGCGGCGGCCAGGTGCTGATTCACGGCGACATGCCGTTTCCGATGGCCAGCACGGTCAAGATCGCGGTGGCCGGCACCTTTCTGACCGGGGTCGAACAGGGCCGCTTCCGGCTCGACCAGGCCTTGCCGATGATGGTGCCCGCGTCCGAACGCCATCACGGCGCGATCACCCAGTTGCGCGCCGGGCCGGTGCTGCCGGCGCAGCAATTGATGGAACTGATGATCACCCGCAGCGACAACCACGCGACCGACGGGCTGATCAGCGCGGTCGGCGGGGTTGGCGCGGTCAACGAATGGCTGGCGCGCACCGGCATCGTCGGCCAGCATCTCGACACCACGATCGCGACGATGGTCCACGATGACGGGCGGGTCAATCCGGCGACCACCATCGAAACCCGCAATGCCAGCACCCCGCGCGCGATGCTGGCGCTGCTGACCGCGATCGATCGCGGCAATGCGCTGAGCGCGCAATCGCGCGCGGTGCTGCTCGACACGATGACCCGCACCAGCACCGGCAAGAATCGCATGCGCGCCGGCCTGCCCGAAGGCACCGTGTTTGCGCACAAGACCGGCACGCTGTCGGGGGTGACCGACGATGTCGGGATCATCCGCCTGCCCGATGGCCGCCATCTCGCGCTGGCGATCTTTGTCGCCGGGCCGGAAAGCCATACCGCGCATGCGCAACTTATCGCGCAGATCACCCGCGCGCTCTACGATGGCTATACCCCCTATGCCCCCCACGGCGAGCCGCAGACCGCCCGGCGCTGAAGCCAGCCGCAACCCGGTCACAACCCAGCCACGACCGCGCATGAGAAAAGGGGGCCGGACGCGATGTCCAACCCCCTTTTCCTATATGTCGTCGAGCCATAGCCCGATATAATCTACCCGTTGCCGGGCAAGGATTACATCTTGGCAGCGGTGCTCGAATCGGCAGCAGCCGAGCTGGCGTCAGCCGGAGCCGAAGCGTCAGCGGTGCCGGTGTCGGTGGCAACAGCCGTTTCCGACGGAGCAGCGGCTCCGCCGCCGCAGCCGGCGAGAGCGAACGAAGTGCCGACGACCGCGGCGAGGATGAGCTTGCGCATGCGTTACAATCCCTGGATTGAAGTGAACCGCGCCGGGCACGCGACCCGTCGCAAAGCCTATTCTGGCGATAGACTTCGCGCCCCAATTAATCGGCAATTCATCGCGTTGCAAGCGTTCATCCCGCCTCTGGCCCCACCCTTGTCATAGAACGTGGGAAGCCAAAGGTTTTTTTGCGCACAATAACGCGCAATCCCGTCGGTTTTGGCGCAATCCACCGCCGAAAAAAGGCGGCAAAAATCGGTGCTGGCCAATTTCACGCCACACGATAACAAGGGCTGCGATGCAACCTGCCCAACCCGCCCGCCGCCATCTCTACCTCGTCGATGGATCGGCCTACATCTTTCGCGCCTATCACCGCCTGCCGCCGCTGACCAACCCGCAAGGGACCCCGGTCGGTGCGGTCTATGGCTATACCACCATGCTGTGGAAACTGGCCGAAGACCTTCATGCCGCCGACGGGCCGACTCATCTGGCAGTCGTGCTCGACAAGGGATCGGTGACTTTCCGCAACGCCATGTACCCGTTGTACAAGGCCAACCGGCCGCCCCCGCCCGAAGATCTGGTGCCGCAATTCCCGCTGATCCGCGATGCCACCCGCGCGTTCAGCCTCGCCTGCATCGAGGAAGCCGGGCTCGAAGCCGATGATCTGATCGCATCGTATGCCCGCGCCGCCGCCGCGCGCGGGTGGAACGTGACGATCGTCTCTTCAGACAAGGACCTGATGCAACTGGTCGGCGAAACCGCCGAGGGCGCGCGGATCGACATGCTCGACACGATGAAGAATGTGCGCGTGTACATTCCCGAAGTGGTCGAAAAATTCGGTGTCGAGCCCGAACGTGTTGGCGACGTGCTCGCGCTGATGGGCGATGCGGTCGACAATGTGCCGGGGATTCGCGGCATCGGCCCCAAGACCGCGACCAAGCTGATCCAGGAAAACGGCGATCTCGAATCGGCGCTGGCCAATGCACCGGCGATGAAACCGGGCAAATTGCGCGACAGCCTGATCGCCGAGGCCGAGATGGCGCGGCTGTCGCGCCGGCTGGTCGCGCTCAAGGACGATTGCGCGCTGCCGGTGCCGCTCGATGACTTTGCGCTGGGCACGATCCCGCCCGATCCGCTCGCGGCGTTCCTCGAAACCCACGGATTTACCAGCCTGCTGCGCAAACTCGGCACGCGCGCCAGCGCCGCTGCCGCGCCCGGCGATGGCAATGCCGACAGCGCGGCACCCGTGGCCGGCGGATCGCGCCAGCCGCCGCCCGAATGGCCGGCCATCGATACCGCCGGCTATGCCTGCGTGCAGGATGAAGCGGCGCTGGCGGCGTGGATCGCGCGCGCCAGTGCGCGCGGGCTGGTGGCGATCGATACCGAAACCAGCGCGCTGGATGCGGTCGGCGCCGATCTGGTCGGGATCAGCCTGTGCACCGGGCCGGGCGAGGCGTGCTATATCCCGCTCGGTCATCGCGGCACCGACATGTTTGCCGAAGCGCCGCGCCAGATCGACCGTGCCACCGCCTGCGCGATGCTCAAACCGCTGCTGGAAAGCGATGCGGTGCTCAAAGTCGGGCAGAACATCAAATACGACATGATCGTACTGGCGCGCCACGGCATCGCGGTGGCGCCGATCGACGATACCATGGTGATGAGCTTTGACCTCGATGCCGGGCAGGGCGACATGGCGCCATGGGGCCACGGCATGGACGAACTGGCGCGCCGCCTGCTCGACCACACCACCATCGCCTTCAAGGATATTGCCGGCACCGGCAAGAAAGCGATCGGGTTTGGCGAAGTGCCGCTGGCCGATGCCACCCGCTATGCCGCCGAAGATGCCGAAGTGACCTGGCGGCTGCACGCGCTGCTGGCCCCGCGTCTGGCCGACGAAGCCGCCAGCCGGATCTATCAGCGGGTCGATCGCCCGCTGGTGCCGGTGATCGCGATGATGGAAGCCAACGGGATCAAGGTCGATCGCGAACAGCTGGCGCGGCTGTCGGGCGAATTTGCCGCGCGCATCGCCGATCTGGAAACGGTGATCCACGACAAGGCGGGCGGCCCGTTCACCATCGGCAGCCCCAAACAACTGGGCGAAGTGCTGTTCGACCGGCTCGGCTACAAAGGCGGGCGCAAGGGCAAGAGCGGGCAATATTCCACCGATCAGGCGGTGCTCGAGGCGCTGGCTGCCGAAGGCGCCGAAGTCGCCACGCTGGTGCTCGAATGGCGGCAATTGTCGAAGCTGAAATCGACTTATACCGATGCCTTGCAGGCGGCGATCAAGCCGTCGACCGGGCGCGTTCACACCAGCTATTCGCTGGTCGGCGCGCAGACCGGGCGGTTGAGCTCGAACGATCCCAACCTGCAGAACATTCCGGTGCGCACCGAAATCGGCCGGCAGATTCGCGAAGCTTTCGTTGCCGAACCGGGCCACGTGCTGCTGTCGGCCGATTACAGCCAGATCGAGCTGCGGCTGGCCGCGCACATGGCCGATGTGCCCGCGCTGCGCGAAGCCTTTGCCGCCGGGCAGGACATCCATGCGCGCACCGCGCTGGAACTGTTTGGCGAAGTCAACCGCGACACCCGTGGCCGCGCCAAGACGATCAATTTCGCGATTCTCTACGGCATCAGCCGGTGGGGTCTGGCCGGCCGGCTGGGCACCAGCGCCGAAGAAGCGCAGGCGATGATCGACCGCTATTTCGAACGGTTTCCCGGCATTCAGCGCTATATCCACGAAACGCTGGAAACGGTGCGCGCCAGCGGCCATTCGACCACGCTGTTCGGGCGCAAGACCTGGTTTCCCCGCATCAATTCGAAAAACCAGAACGAACGCGCCGGATCCGAACGCGCCGCGATCAATGCCCCGATCCAGGGCACTTGCGCCGATATCATCAAGCGCGCGATGGCGCGGATGATGCCGGCGCTGGCCGAAGCCGGACTGGGCCATGTCCGCATGCTGCTGCAAGTCCACGACGAACTGGTGTTTGAACTGCCCGAAGCCGATGTCGCCGCCGCCAGCGCGGTGATCGAGCGGGTGATGGCCGGTGCCGCCGAACCGGCGGTGCAGCTGACCGTGCCGCTGGGCGTCGAAATCGGCCACGGCCCGTCATGGGGCGCCGCGCACTGACGCACGCTGCCGGGTAGTTTTCGCTTAGCGGATCGGGGGGAGCTCCGCGCGCCCGCGGCGACGGGCATTTGGGGTACGCGGCTGAACGCGCGGAGCGGGATTAACCATGCCAGCGCCGGGCGGTCTCGGCAACTCGGGGGAAATGCTTATACCGGGGCGGGAGAAACCCCAGCGGCGCACGCACACCTGCTACCCTACAAAATATTTTACCGTCCCGGTTCGTCCTGAGCATGTCGAAGGACGCGCGCGAACGGCAGGACTTGGCGCTGATTCCAAGCGCGTGGGGCGGGCGAAAGCGCGCGTCCTTCGACAAGCTCAGGACGAACCGATCTCATAAAATCAATATCTTGTCTGTTTCTCCGGTGCGGAACGGCGCCCCACGCCCGCCACCCTATCGCGTCGGCTGCGGCGTCTCGCCCGAATAGTCATAAAACCCGCGCCCGGTCTTGCGGCCCAGCCAGCCGGCTTCGACATATTTGACCAGCAGCGGCGCCGGGCGATATTTGCTGTCGCCGGTGCTGCCCGCCAGCACGCGGACGATTTCGAGGCAGGTATCAAGCCCGATGAAATCGGCCAGTTCGAACGGGCCCATCGGGTGATTGAGCCCCAGTTTCACGCCCTGGTCGATATCGGCAATGCTGGCGGTGCCATTGCCCAGCACAAAGCACGCCTCGTTCAGCATCGGCACCAGAATGCGGTTGACGATGAACCCGGGATCATCCTGCGACAGCACGATCGTCTTGCCCAGCCGATCCCCGGCGAACCGGCGCACCGCCGCCACCGTGGCGGGCGCGGTGGCAAGCCCGGGGATCACTTCGACCAATTGCATCACCGGCACCGGGTTGAAGAAATGGACCCCGACAAACCGCGCCGGATCGGCGGTGCCGGCGGCCATGCGGGTGATCGGGATCGAGCTGGTGTTTGATGCGAGGATCGCGCTGCTGCCCAAGACCGGGGCCAGCGCGGCAAAGATGCGCGCCTTGATATCTTCGCGCTCGGTCGCCGCCTCGATCACCAGATCGGCCTCGGCCATCGGCGCATAGTCGGCCACCGGCTCGATCCGCGCCAGCGTGGCGGCGGCGGCCTCGGCAGTGATCTTGTCCTTGTCGACCAGCCGCGCCAGCGTCTTGGCGATGCGCTCGCACGCTTTTTCGGCGAGCGCCAGATCGATATCGCACAGCAGCACGCGCATGCCTGCCTGCGCGGTGACCTGGGCAATGCCCGAACCCATCTGCCCCGCCCCGATGACGCCAACCGTGTCCATGCCTATATCCCTGTTGTCGCTGATACCGGGCCCTTGCCGCAGGACCCGGCGTCAATCAAGCGGATCGGCGCGCATCGCCGCGGCGGCCAGGCTTTCCGCTTCGATCAGCAGGTCTTCGTCGGCGGCGCCGAGCGGCAGGCTTTCGCGGCCGATCATCACCAGCACCGGCACCGCCAGCGGGCTGACCCGATCGAGCCGGACATGGACCAGATCGGCAGCGGCGCGGTCGAGCAGTTCGGTCAGCCGGCCCAGATCGGTCAGCCGTGCCCGCGCATCGGCCCAGGCCGCGCTGATCAGCACGTGGTCGGGTTCGTATTTGCGCAGCACGTCATAGATCAGGTCGGTCGAAAAGGTCACTTGTCGCCCGGTCTTGCGCTTGCCCGGGATCTGCCGCTCGATCAGCCCGGAAATCACCGCGACTTCGCGAAAGGCGCGGCGCAGCAGATAGGAATTGCGCACCCAGTCATCGAATTCATCGGCCAGGATGGTTGGCGACAGCAGCGCGGCGGGGTCGGCAATCGGGTGCAGCGCCCATACCGCCAGCGCATAGTCATTGGCGACAAACCCCATCGGCGCCAGCCCGGCGCTTTCCATCCGCCGCGTGATCAGCATGCCCAGCGACTGATTCGCGGTCCATCCGGCAAAGGTATAGAACACGCCATAGGCGCGGCCGCCGTGGGGAAAGCTTTCCACCAGCAGGGTGCCCGGCCCCGGCATCCGGCTGCGCCAATCCTGCATTTCCAGCCATTCGCGCACATCATCGGGCAGCCGCGCCCAGCCGGCACGATCGGTCATCAGCGCCTGCACCCGCGCCGCCAGATGCGTGGTCAGCGGCATGCGCGCGCCCATATAGCTGGGGATCTGCCCGGCCTGGCGCGCCGCGCGCACGATCACCGCGCTGTCGCGTTGGCTTTCCACCTCGAGATCGAGCCCGGCAAAGCGGAACGTATCGCCCGGCGCCAATTGCGCGCCAAAATCCTCTTCGACTTTGCCCAGCGAACGGCCGTTGCGAAAGCGCACTTCGAGCATTTCGGAATCAACGATGATCCCGGCATTGAGCCGGTGCCGCGCCGCCAGATCGGGATGCGTCAGCCGCCATTGTCCGCGCGCCTCGCGCACGATGCGGCGAAACCGGTCATAGGCGCGCAAGGCATAGCCGCCGGTCGCCACGAAGGCGAGCACGCGCTGCCACAGCGCGGCATCGACATGGGCATAGGCGCGGGTCGAGCGCACTTCATTGAGCAGCGCGGCTTCGTCAAACGGCCCGGCGCAGGCGCAGGTCATCACGTGCTGCGCCAGCACGTCGAGCCCGCCGGGGCGAAATTCGTCGGCATCGCGCTGGCCGGCGTCGACCGCATCACGCGCGGCCATCGCTTCGAGAAATTCAAAGCGGTTGCCCGGCACCAGCACCGCACGGCTGGGGCAATCGAGCCGGTGATTGGCGCGGCCGATCCGCTGCAGCAGCCGCGATGATCCCTTGGGCGCGCCCATCTGCACGACCAGATCAATATCGCCCCAATCGACCCCGAGATCGAGGCTGGCGGTACACACCAGCGCGCGCAGACGCCCTTCGGCCATCGCGGATTCCACCCGCGCGCGCGCTTCGCGGCTGAGCGAGCCGTGGTGAATGCCGATCGGCAGCGTATCGTCATTGGCATCCCACAGCCGCTGAAACACATATTCAGCAAGGAAGCGCGTATTGGTGAACACCAGCGTGGTGCGGTGGCGGCGGATCAGATCATAGACCTGCCCGATCGCCCAGGTGCCGGCATGGCCGCCCCACGGCACCCGCGCCTCGATCGATTGCAGGATTTCGACCTCGGGCGCGGCGCCGCGGTCGCCCTCGATCAGCGCCACGCTGTCAAGATCGCCCCACGGCGCCAGCCAGGCGCGATAGTCATCGGGATCGCCCAGCGTCGCCGACAGCGCGACGCGGCGCAGCGCCGGGCTGATCGCCTGCAACCGGCCCAGCGCCAGCGCCAGCAGATCACCGCGCTTGGTGGTGGCAAAGGCATGCACTTCGTCGATGATCACGCGTTGCAGCCCGGCAAACAGAGCAGCGCTGTCGGGATAGCTGAGCAGCAGCGCGAGCGATTCGGGCGTGGTCAGCAAGACATGCGGCGGCCGCACCCGCTGGCGCGCCTTGCGCTCTGACGGGGTATCGCCGCTGCGCGTTTCGATACGCAGGCCCAGCCGCAAGTCTTCGACCGGGGTCAGCAGATTGCGCTTCACATCATGCGCCAGCGCCTTGAGCGGCGAGACATACAGCGTGTGCAGCCCTTCGGGCACCGCCGCGCCATTCAGCCGCGAGGGCGCAAAGGCCGCCAAAGTCGGCAGGAACCCCGCCAAGGTCTTGCCCGCGCCGGTATCGGCCACCAGCAGGGCGTGGCGCGCCTGCGCCTCGGCCGCCAGCATCGCCGCCTGATGCCGCCGCACCGTCCAGCCGCGCCCGGCAAACCAGCCGGCCAGTTCGGGGGGGAGTGCGTCGGTCATCGCCGCAACCGATAGCCCAGCGCGCCGGCCATGGCACGCAGCTTGATGGGCGAAAGTCAGCCCCTGCTGATCCCTGCCATCGCCAGCCGCCGGTCCACTTCGCCCAACAGCCGGGTCAGGCCTTCGGCACTGGCGCTTTCGGCGCGCGCGGTCAGCATCGCCTCGGTGTTCGAGGCGCGCAGCAGATACCAGCCATCGGCGGTGGCCACCCGCGCGCCGTCGGTGGCGTCAAACGCCACCCCTTCGGCGGCCAGCGCGGCGGTGATCGTGGCCAGCGCGCCCGGCGGATCGGGCGCGGCGAGGCGCAGATCGGGGGTAACATGCATCGTCGGCAGCGCATCGCACAACGCGGTGATCGAGCGGCCCAGCCGCGCCGATGCGGCGAGCAGGCGCAGCGCGGCATGGATCGCATCGTCATAGCCGTAATAATCGTCGGCACAGAACACGTGCCCGGTCATTTCCCCGGCAAGCAGCGCGCCCGCCGGCTTCATCGCCGCCTTGATCAGCGAATGGCCGGTCGGCGCGATCAGCGGCACCCCGCCGGCGCGGGCGATCGTGTCAAACAGCGTCTGGCTGCATTTGACATCGCCCATGATCCGCGCGCCGGGATGGCGCCGCAACAGATCGAGCGCGAGGATCGTGGTGATCTGATCACCCCACAGCACCCTGCCCCGCCCATCGACCACCCCCAGCCGATCACCATCACCATCAAAGGCAAACCCCAGATCGATTTGCCCCGCCGCCACCGCCGCGAGCAGATCGCGCAGATTTTTGATCTCGGTCGGATCAGGGTGGTGATTGGGAAAATGGCCATCGACACCGGTGTGAAACAGCACGTGGCGCCCCGGCAGATGGCGCACCAATGCCTCGACCACCGGGCCGGCAGCGCCGTTACCGGTGTCCCAGCCGATCGTCAGGTCCGCGATCGCCGTCAGGTCCACCCCGTCGAGCGCCTGGAGGATGCGCGCAACATAGGCATCGAGCAGATCGACCGGCTCGATCCGGCCGGGGGCTGCGGGCTGATCCCACGCCGCGGCCGCCGCCATCGGCCCCAGCGCCGCAAGGTCCTGGCCAAAAAACGGGTGGCCGGCGAGATCGAGCTTGAAACCGTTGTGATCGGCCGGGTTGTGGCTGCCGGTCACCTCGATCCCGCCATGCACATCGGCATCGGCGGCAACCGCGTAATAGAGCAGCGGGGTCGGCACCAGCCCCAGCCGCCGCACGGTCATCCCGCCTTCGACCAGTCCGTCAACCAGCGCCGCCTCGAGCGCGGGCGAGCTCAGCCGGCCATCGCGGCCGACCGCCACGCGCATGCCGCCGGCGCGGCGCACGATCGTCGCAAAACAGCGCCCCAGCGCCCAGGCGTCGCGCAGGCACAGCGTCTGGCCCCAGACCCCGCGCACGTCGTATTGGCGCAGCAGGCTGGGCGCGAAAATGTGCCCGGCGTCTGCGCTAGCCACGATTGGCCGGGCCGAGCGCTTCCAGCAGCCAGTCGCGCGCGGCATTGGCTTCGTGCACCGCCTCGGTGGTGCCGCCGCGATCGGGGTGAATGCGCACCAGCAGCCGGCGGTGCGCATCGATGATCTCTTCGCGCCCGGCATCGGCGTCCAGCCCGAGCAGCGTGCGCGCGCGGCGGGTGCGATCATCGCGATCGCGCGCCTGCCACAGCACCCACGGCCATTGTCCGGTCAGCCAGCGCACCACCACGCTGGCCAGAACGGCATAGATCGCCAGCCGTTCGATCATGCCACGCTTTCGAGCGGGTCCAGTTCAAGCTGGCCGCGCCGCGCCGGCACCGGCAGGTTGAGCCCGGCGATCAGCGTGCGCAGCTCCTGCCGCGCGACCAGATGGCTGGTGCCGAGTTCGCCCAGGTGCCCTTTGTCGAGCAGGGTCAGCCCGCTGGGAAACAGTTCGCGATAGATCACGCGTTCGGACAAGCCGCTGGCAACGCGGAAACCCACCCGGCGCGACAGCTCGGTCAGCGCCTGGTCGATGCGCCGCTGGTTGCGCGCTTCGGTATAGCCGGTGCGGTTGCGCACCACTACCCAGTCCATTTCGCGCCGGGCATCGCGAATCGTCGCCATCGCCCGCTTCTTGCGCGCTTCCCAGATCAGTTCGGCATAGAACGACAGCCGCCGCACCTTGAAGGTTTCGGCATCGACCTGCCCGATCAGGTCAAAATCGACAAAGCTGTCATTGAGCGGGGTAACCAGCGTATCGGCGCGGGTGGCAACATGGCGCGCCAGCGGATCATCGCGGCCAGGGGTATCGAACACCACGAAATCGGCATGGGCGCCGAATTGTTCGGTCAGCGCATCAAGCTCTTCGACCGAGTCGCCGCCATAGACCGCGAACTGCGCCGAAGGCAGCTCGATCTGGCGGCGGCGCTGCGTTTCGGCGCGGTTTTCGAGATAGCGGTGCAGCGTGCGCTGGCGGCTGTCGAGGTCGATCGCCACCACCCGCGCGCCCTGATAGGCCAGCGCGATCGCCACATGCACCGCGGTGGTGGATTTGCCGGTGCCGCCCTTTTCATTGGCAAACACGATGCGATGGGGGCCGTTCGACACGCTGATATTCCTTTGTTCTGCCGTTGCCGGCGCAGGGGACCAGTGCACTTGCGCTTGAACCCGGCCCGGTGCGGGGGTACTTGCGCAAGACCGCTATCGCGCGATCGGGCGGGTCGCAACCGGCCGGGCATCAGGTTGATCGGGTTGTCCCCGGCCAAGATGAAGCACCGTCCGGCCACGCGCCGGCAAATGGTAAAGGAGACTGTGGCCCCATGCAAACCGTTGCGACCCGCGCCGCGCTGGGCCAGGCCTTGGCCGCGCTCAAAAGCGGGGGAAAAACGGTCGCGCTGGTGCCGACGATGGGCGCGCTGCACGAAGGCCACCTGACCCTGGTGCGCCGCGCCGCCGCGCTGGCCGACCGGGTGGTGGTGTCGATCTTTGTCAATCCGCTGCAATTCGGCGCCAACGAGGATCTCGCCAGCTATCCCCGCCAATTGGCGCGCGACAGCGCGCTGCTGCGCGATGCCGGGGTTGACGTGCTGTGGGCGCCCGATGTCGCGGAAATCTATCCCGACGGGTTTGCCACCACGGTCTCGGTCGGCGGGCTCGATCGCGTGCTGTGCGGCACCCACCGCCCCGGCCATTTCGACGGGGTTGCCACGGTGGTGCTCAAACTGTTCAACCAGGTCCAGCCCGACATCGCGCTGTTTGGCGAAAAGGACTGGCAGCAGCTGACCATCATCCGCCGCATGGCGCGCGATCTCGATCTCGCCCACCCGCACGCCGATGCGATCATCGGCGTGGCCACCGTGCGCGAAGACGACGGATTGGCGATGAGCAGCCGCAACCGCTATCTGACCGCCGCCGAGCGCGCGCAGGCGGCCGAGCTCAACCGCGCGATGCGCCGCTGCATCGGCCAGGTGCTCACCGGCGAAGCGGCCGGCCCCGCGCTCGACCGCTTGCGCCGCACGCTGCTGGCCGCGGGGTTTGACCGGATCGATTATGCCGATTTGCGCAGCGCCGATACGCTGGACGACCTGCCCGACTGGGATGGCCGGCCCGCACGGCTGCTGGTCGCGGCGCATATCGGCCGGGCGCGGCTGATCGACAACATGGCGGTCGAGCCGGCAATGGCCGCACCAGCCGAAAACGCCCACGCATAACCAGGCAGGAGAGCGACCGATGGCCACGCAGATCAGACCGAATATCGCATGCAGCGATGCCGAATGGCACGCGCGGCTGGAACTGGCGGCGTGTTACCGCATCTTTGATCTGCTCGGCTGGTCCGAATCGGTCTACAACCACATTTCGGTCAAAGTGCCCGACGAAGAGGGCGCGTTCCTGATCAATCCCTATGGCCTGCTCTACAGCGAAGTGACCGCCAGCAATCTGGTCAAGATCGATATCGACGGCAATACGCTGGGCGATGCGACCTATCCGGTCAACAAGGCCGGGTTTACCCAGCACAGCCTGTTTCACCGCCAGTTGCACTGGGCCAATGCGATCTGCCATGTTCACACCACCGCCTCGATGGCGGTGTGCAGCCTTGAACAGGGGCTGATGCCGATCAATTTCTATGCCTGCAATTTCATCGGCCGGCTCGCCTATCACGATTTCGAAGGGGTGACCGTGCGCGCCGAAGAAGGCGAACGGCTGCTCGCCAATCTGGGTGGCAAGAATATCCTGATGCTGCGCAACCACGGCCCGGTGGTGCTGGCGCCGACGCTGCCCTCGATGTTCGTGCAGATGTGGGCGCTGCAACGCGCCTGCGAAATCCAGATGGCAACGCTGTCGATGGGCCAGCCGGTAATCCGCATCAGCGACGATGTGGTGGCGGTGCACCAGCGCGACCTGAGCCAGGTCGCGGTGCCGGGCACCAGCCCGGGCGGCACCGATTTTGCCGCCTGGGTGCGGCGGATCGACCAGATCGATCGCGGCTGGCGCGATTGAGCCGCGAGCGCGGTCTGCCATGGCGCGCCTGACGGTCAACCGCCAGCCGGTCGAATTCCGGCTCGATGCCGATACGCCGCTGCTGTGGGCGCTGCGCGATGCCGCCAATCTGACCGGCACCAAATATGGCTGCGGCACCGGCGAATGCGGCGCCTGCACGGTGATCGTCGATGGCCAGGCGATGCCCAGTTGCACGCTGACGCTGGGCGAGGCCGAAGGCCGCGCGGTGACCACCATCGAAGGCCTGTCGCCCGATCGCAATCATCCGGTGCAGCAGGCGTTCGTTGCCGATCAGGCGATCCAGTGCGGCTATTGCACCCCCGGGCTGGTGATGGCGGCGGCGGCGCTGCTGGCGCGCAATGTCAACCCGACCGAAGCCGATATCGCGGCGGCGATCCCCAATATCTGCCGCTGCGGGGTGCAGCCGCGCTTGCAGGCGGCGGTGGCGCGCGCGGGGCGGATCATGCGCGGCGAAGAACCCGGCGTGCCGGTGCCCGCCCCGGCCACCGCGACCACTCCGGGATTGTAAACAGGACCACCAGGATGATGAAAGCGACGATCTGGCACAACCCGGCTTGCGGCACCTCGCGCAACACGCTCGATCTGTTGACGCAGGCCGGCGCCGAGGTGACGGTGGTCGAATATCTGAAAACCCCGCCCACGGCCGAAACGCTCGCCCGGCTCTATCGCGCGGCGGGGATCAGCGCGGCGCAGGGGCTGCGGCTGCGCGGCACCGATGCGGCCGAACGCGGCCTGCCCGAAGCCGACGATGCCACCGTGCTGGCGGCGATGGTTGCCGATCCGCGACTGATCGAACGGCCGCTGGTCGAAACCGCCAAGGGGGTGCGGCTGTGCCGGCCCAAAGAGCGCGTGTTCGACATTCTGTGAAATCCGGGCGCCGCAGAGGAATTGCATAGGCATTTTTGCACCGCGCCCGATTATGTCGAATCCATACAATCCGCCACGCGGTTTCCCGCCTAAACAGACCTTGCGACCCGAAGAGCCGGGCCCCCTGGGGCCGGGCTCGACACTTCAGGGCGGTCATGGCCAAGGCCGTGGCCGCCTTTTTTTTGGTGCCCCCGCAGCACCTTGCCAGATCGATCGGGCGCGATTAGGGAAATTGGACCGAATCAATCCGATTTCACGCCCCATGGGGCAAGCGGGATCTACGCACTGTGCGCCTGTCGAGCATGGCCGATTATGCCGTGGTCACGATGACCGCCGCCGCCCGTCATTGCGGGCAGGCGCGGATCAGCGCGCAAGTGCTCGCCGATGAAACCGGCCTGCCCGCGCCGACCGTACAGAAACTGGTCAGCAAGCTGACCGCCGCGCGGCTGTTGCGCAGCGTGCGCGGCGCGCATGGCGGGCTGATGCTGGCGCGCCCGGCTGCGGCGATTTCGCTGGCCGATATCATCGAAGCGGTCGAAGGGCCGATCGCCATGGCCGCGTGCAGCGAACGGCTGCGCGTGGCATCGCCATCGCCCCGCGCCGATTGCTCGCTGGAAGGCGCCTGCGCGGTGCGACCGCATTGGCCGGTGGTCGATGCTGCGCTGCGCGGCGCGCTGGCGGGCGTGTCGTTAAGCCAGTTGGCCGCCCCCGGCCGCCAGACCATGAATGGATTGCCTGCATGACCGACCCTGCAACCCCGGTAAAGGACCTGGCCGCGCGCGAGGCGGCGGCGCGGGTGGCCGATTACGAACATGGCTGGGTCGCCGATATCGAGCAGGAATTCGGCCCCAAGGGCCTGTCCGAAGAGACCGTGCGCTATATTTCGGCCAAGAAGAACGAGCCCGAATGGATGCTCGAATGGCGGCTGCGCGCCTATCGCCACTGGCTGACGATGCCGATGCCCGACTGGGCGAAGCTGAACGTGCCGCCGATCGATTATCAGGCCGCCTATTACTGGGCCGCGCCAAAGGCCAAGGACGGGCCGAAAAGCCTGGACGAAGTCGATCCCGAAATCCTGCGCATTTACGAAAAGCTGGGCATTCCGCTGGCCGAACAGGCGGTGCTGGCGGGGGTCGAAGGCGCGCGCAAGGTGGCGGTCGATGCGGTGTTCGACAGCGTCTCGGTCGCCACCACGTTCCGCAAGGAACTGGAAAGCGCCGGGGTGATTTTCCGCTCGATCAGCGAGGCGATCCGCGAATATCCCGATCTGGTGCGGCGCTGGCTGGGCAAAGTCGTGCCGATGCACGACAATTTCTTTGCCGCGCTCAATTGCGCGGTGTTTTCCGACGGCACCTTTGTCTACATTCCCGAAGGCGTGCGCTGCCCGATGGAATTGTCGACCTATTTCCGCATCAATGCCGAAAACACCGGCCAGTTCGAACGCACGCTGATTGTCGCCGACAAGGGCGCCTATGTCTCGTATCTCGAAGGCTGCACCGCGCCGCAGCGCGATGAAAACCAGTTGCACGCCGCGGTGGTCGAACTGGTCGCGCTCGACGATGCCGAAATCAAGTATTCGACCGTGCAGAACTGGTACCCCGGCGATGCGCAAGGGCGCGGCGGCATCTACAATTTCGTCACCAAGCGCGCGCTGTGCCAGGGCGCGCGCAGCAAAGTATCGTGGACCCAGGTCGAAACCGGATCGGCGATCACCTGGAAATACCCCAGCTGCGTGCTCAACGGCGATGACAGCGTCGGCGAATTCTATTCGGTCGCGGTGACCAACAATCACCAGCAGGCCGATACCGGCACCAAGATGATCCACAACGGCAAGCGCACCCGATCGACCATCGTGTCAAAGGGGATCAGCGCGGGCCAGTCGAACAACACCTATCGCGGGCTGGTGCGCGTGGCGGCACAGGCCGAAGGCGTGCGCAACCACACCCAGTGCGACAGCCTGCTGCTGGGCGCCACCTGCGGCGCGCACACCGTGCCCTATATCGAGGTCAAGAACCCTTCGGCGATTATCGAGCACGAAGCGACCACCAGCAAGATCAGCGACGACCAGCTGTTCTATGCGATGCAGCGCGGGCTGGCGCAGGAAGACGCGGTGGCGCTGATCGTCAACGGCTTTGCCCGCGAAGTGCTGCAGCAACTGCCGATGGAGTTCGCGGTCGAGGCGCAGAAATTGCTGGGGATCAGTTTGGAAGGGTCGGTGGGATGATTGGCCTCGCTCTCGCTGGCATATTCCTGCTGTACGTGGCCGCAACCACCTTTGTAGGGTGGGAGTTGCTGAATGCTCACAGAAACAACTGGTTTTACGATCGCGGATGGACAAAAATATACAAATCAAAACAGCCTATAATGTATAGAATTTCGTTCGCCTTCAGAATTCTTATCGCCGCGTTTTTGGTATTTTTGGGATACATAGCCCTCAACGTCGCCATATCAATTTGGAAGACCGGGTGAATGTTCATGCCGAACATCAGCAAGCCCTTCGTCATTCTCCGGCCGGGGTCGGCGCGTTGGGCGCGCCCCCACCCCAACCCCTCCCCTGAAGGGGAGGGGCATGTATCGGTTTCACAGCGGAATTTGGATAATCATGCTCGAAATTGACAACCTTTATGCCAGCGTGGCCGACAAGCCGATCCTCAAGGGGCTGTCGCTGACGATCCGGCCGGGCGAAATCCATGCGATCATGGGGCCCAATGGCGCGGGCAAGTCGACGCTCGGCTATACGCTGGGCGGGCGGCCCGGCTATGGGGTGACCGGCGGCAGCGTCGTGTTTGACGGGCAGGACCTGCTGGCGATGGAACCGCACGAGCGCGCGGCGGCGGGGCTGTTCCTCGGGTTTCAGTACCCGGTGGAAATTCCCGGCGTGTCGATGGTGCAGTTCCTGCGCGAATCGCTCAATGCCCAGCGCAAGGCGCGCGGGCAGGAGCCGCTGTCGGGCGGCGCTTTCCTGAAGCTGGCGCGCGAGAAGGCCGCTCTGCTCAAGCTCGATCCCGAAATGTTGAAGCGCCCGGTCAATGTCGGGTTTTCCGGCGGCGAGAAAAAGCGCGCCGAGATGGTGCAGATGGGGATTCTCGACCCCAAGCTGGCGATTCTCGACGAAACCGATTCGGGGCTGGATATCGATGCGCTGCGCATTTGCGGCGAAGGGATCAACGCGATCATGCGCCGGCCCGACAAGGCGGTGCTGCTGATCACGCATTACCAGCGGCTGCTCGATTATGTGAAACCCGATGTCGTCCACGTGCTGGCGGGCGGGCGGATCGTGCGTTCGGGCGGCCCCGAACTGGCGCACAAGCTTGAAGCGCATGGGTATGAGGGCGTCGCCGCATGACCGCGCTGCCCACCCGTGCCGACGAGGCCTGGCGCTATGCCGACCTTGCCGCGCTGGCACCGGTCTGGCCGGTCGCCACCGAAACGATCAGCATCGACGCGGGCGAAACCGCCGCGCGCACGCTGGTGATCGACGGCGCGGCGGTGCACGATATTGTGGTCAGCGTCGGCGATGGCGCGGCGTTTGCGATGCATGTGCTCAATGCCGCGCGCGGCTATGGCCGGGTCGCGCTGCGCGTGACGCTGGGGCGCGGCAGCCGGTTTCATCTCGGCGCGGCGCAGATCGCCGGGGGTGAACAGACGGTCGAGATCGTGACCGAAGTGGTCCACACCGCCCCCGATGCGACCTCGCGCCAGATCGTCCGGCAAGTGCTGGGCGGGCGCGCCACCGGCAATTACCTTGGCCGGGTCATGGTCGATCGCGGCGCGGTCGGCACCGATGGCGAACAGTCGATCCGGGCGATCCTGCTCGATCGCGGCGCCACCGCCAATGCCCGGCCGGAGCTCGAAATTTTTGCCGACGATGTCAAATGCGCGCACGGCTGCGCGATCGGCGAACTGGACCAGGACGGGCTGTTCTATCTCGCCAGCCGGGGGCTGCCGCCGGCAGCGGCGAAGGCGATGATGGTCCAGGCCTTCCTCGCCGAAGCCTTTGTCGGCGCCGCCGACGGCGAACGCCTGACCGCCGCCGCGCTGGCCGCGCTGGAGCACTTGCTGTGAGCGTGATCGCCCCGCCCCGCGCTGATCTGTTTCCGGGGATGACCACCCGCGACGGCACGCGCTGGCATTACCTTGACAGCGCGGCCACTGCGCAGAAACCCGCCGAAGTGATCGAGGCGATCGCCCGCGCGCTCGGCCCCGATTATGCCACGGTGCATCGCGGGCTCTATGCGCGGTCGGCCGACATGACCATGGCGTATGAGGCGGCGCGGCGCGAGGTGGCGGCGCTGATCGGTGGTGCCGAACACGAACTGGTGTTTACCCGCGGCGCGACCGAGGCGATCAATCTGGTCGCGCAATCGTGGGGTGTGGCCAATCTGCGCCCGGGTGACCGCATTCTGCTGTCGCTGCTCGAACACCATTCGAACATCGTGCCGTGGCAATTGATCCAGGCGCGCACCGGGGTGGCGATCGATGTCTGCCCGCTGACCGCCGACGGGCAGATCGATCTCGATGCTGCCGCCGCGATGCTGACCCCGGCGCACAAGCTGGTTGCGCTGGCGCATGTGTCAAACGTGCTGGGCGGGGTGCTCGATGTGCGCCGCGCGGTGGCGCTGGCGCATGGGGTGGGCGCGCGGGTGCTGATCGACGGGTGCCAGGCGGTGGCGCGGCTGCCGGTCGATGTGGCTGAACTGGGCTGCGATTTCTATGCGTTCAGCGCGCACAAGCTCTATGGCCCGACCGGGATCGGCGCGCTGTGGGCGCGCGCCGAACTGCTCGAAGCGATGCCGCCGTGGCAGGGCGGCGGCTCGATGATCGACAAAGTGACCTTTGCGCAAACCACCTGGGCGCCGCCGCCGCAGCGGTTTGAAGCGGGCACCCCGGCGATTGCCGAAGCGATCGGGTTTGCCGCAGCGGCGCGGTTTGTCCGCCGCCACGGCCTTGCCGCGATCCACGCGCACGAAACCGCGCTGGTGGCGCGCGCGCGCAGCGAATTGGGGCGGATCAATGCGGTGCGGCTGATCGGGCCCGAAGCGAGCGCGGGGATTGTCAGCTTTGTGCTCGACGGGGTGCATCCGCACGATCTGGGCACGATCCTCGACGAGGAAAACGTCGCCATCCGCGCCGGGCACCATTGCGCGCAGCCGTTGATGGCCGCGCTCGGCGTGCCGGCCACCGCGCGCGCCAGTTTTGGCCTGTACAATGATGAAACCGACATCGCCGCGCTGGTACGCGGGATCGAACGCACCTTGAGGATATTCGCATGACCGACGAACCACGGTTTACCATCGAGGAAGTCGACGCCGTGTCTTCGCCCCCGCGCGCACGCGTCGCGGACGAGACCCCGGCGGACAAGCTGGCGCGCAAGCGCGACTATCTGGACGGGTTTCTCGCCGAAACCCCGGCAGGTGTGGGCGCCAACGAACCCGGCGGCGAATGCTATGAAGGCGTGGTGGCGGCGCTGCGCGAAATCTATGACCCGGAAATTCCGGTCAATGTCTATGACCTGGGGCTGATCTATGGCGTCGAGATCGATGGCGAAGGCCATGCCGTCGTGACGATGACGCTGACCACGCCGCATTGCCCGGTGGCCGAAACGATGCCCGCCGAGGTTGAACTGCGGGTCAGCGCGGTGCCCGGCGTGCGCGATGCGGAAGTCAATCTGGTGTGGGATCCGCCGTGGGACCCCGGCAAGATGAGCGACGATGCCAAACTTGAACTGGGGATGCTGTGATGACCACCGTGACCCGCAACCGCCCTCCCCGCGAACGCCCCGCTGCCGTGATCCTGACCGAGGCGGCACAGGCGCGGATCGCCACGCTGATGGCCGGCGCCCCGGCTGAGGCGATCGGCGTCAAGCTGTCGACCCCGCGCCGCGGCTGTTCGGGGCTGGCCTATTCGGTCGATTATGTGACCGGCGCCAATCCGCTTGACGAACGCATCGACACCCCGGGCGGCACGCTGTTCATCGATGGCGGATCGGTGCTCTATCTGATCGGCAGCACGATGGATTGGGTAGAGGACGATTTCCAGGCGGGGTTCGTGTTCGCCAATCCCAATGCCAAGGGCACCTGCGGCTGCGGCGAAAGCTTTACGGTCTGAAAATCGGTGCCTTTTCGGTGGCAATTGCCGCTGATTTCCGGCGAATCAGGCTTGGCAGCACAGGATTGAACGCCCACAGTAATGGCGGGGCGGGTTTTCCCACCGCCGCACTGTGTTCAAATCCAAAGCGTGTGTCTGTGTGCCGATGGTTTATCGCCAATTGCGTCCGTTGCTGTTCAGGATACCGGCCGAACCTGCCCACCGCCTGACGATTGCCGCGCTGGAACATGCCCCGTTGTCGCATGAACTGGCGATTACTCCCAATCTGACCCAGCGCGTGGCGGGTCTTGCCTTTCCCAATCCGATCGGACTGGCCGCCGGGTTCGACAAGAATGCGCAAGTGCCCGATGCCATGCTCGGGCTGGGGTTCGGCTCGGTCGAAGTCGGCACGGTCACCCCGCGTCCGCAGGAAGGCAATCCGCGCCCGCGCCTGTTCCGGCTGGTCGAAGACCGCGCGGTGATCAACCGCATGGGCTTCAACAACCAGGGTGCCGCAGCGATGGTGCACCGGCTTGAGGCGCGGCCGCGCAAACGCGGGATCATCGGGATCAATATCGGCGCCAACAAGGATTCGCCCGACCGCATTGCCGATTATGCGCAAATGGCGCGGGTGATGGCGCCGCACGCCACGTATCTGACCGTCAATATCTCGTCGCCCAATACGCCGGGGCTGCGCGCGTTGCAGGATCAGGATGCGCTGGCCACGCTGCTCGATGCGGTGATCGCCGCGCGCGGGCCGAAATATGTGCCGATTTTCCTGAAAGTCGCGCCCGATCTGTCGAATGTCGAAATCGATGCGATCTGCCGGGTGGCGATCGATCGCCATATCGATGCGCTGGTGGTCGCCAATACCACGGTCAGCCGCCCGGTGCTGCGATCGCCGCATGCCGGCGAGGGCGGCGGCCTGTCGGGCGAACCGCTGCGCGACATGGCGCTGCACACCTTGCGCACGTTCCGCCGCGCCAGTGGCGGGTTGATCCCGCTGGTCGGGGTGGGCGGAATTGCCACCGTCGATGATGCGTGGAACCGCATCGTCGCCGGCGCCAGCCTGGTGCAACTGTACAGCGCGCTGGTCTATGAAGGACCGGGGCTCGCCCGCCGGCTGGTTGACGGCCTGATCAAAAAGGTGCGCAGCCACGGGCTGACCAGCATTGCCGAAGCGGTGGGCACCGAATAGACCCGCAGCGATGATCCGTCCGACCCAGGCGCTGTGCGCCCTCGCCCTGCTGCTGGCCAGCGCGCCGGCCCCCGCCTTTGCCGGACCGGCGGCGCCGCCCGCGCAAGGGGTGGTATCGGCGGCCGATCCGCGCGCCGCTGCCGCCGGGGCGGAAATGCTGCGCGCCGGGGGCAGCGCCACCGATGCGGCGATCGCAACGATGCTGGCGCTGGGCGTGGTCGAACCGCAAAGTTCGGGCATCGGCGGCGGCGGATTTCTGCTCACCGCGCAGGCCGGTGGCGGCATCGACAGCTATGACGGGCGCGAAGCGGCACCGGCAGCGGCCAATCCGCAGTGGTTTTTCCGCGATGGCCACCCGCTCGATCATGGCGCGGCGGTGCCCGGCGGGCGCAGCATCGGCGTGCCGGGGAATCTGTCGCTGGCCGCATTGGCGCATCGCCAGCATGGCCGCCTGCCCTGGGCGCGGCTGTTTGACCCGGCGATCCGGCTGGCGCGCGACGGCTTTGCCGTGACCCCCCGGTTGAACGCCACGCTGGCAATGGCCAAGGGCATCGCCGGGCTCGATCCGGCGGGCCGCGCGCTGTGGTTCGATGCCGCCGGGGCGCCGCTGGCAGTGGGCAGCGTGGTGCGCAATCCGGCACTGGCGATGATGCTCGAACGCATCGCGCGCGAGGGGCCGGCCGCATTTTATGCAGGCAGCAATGCCACCGCGATTGCCGATGCCGTGGCGCACAGCCCGGTCAACCCCGCACCGATAACCCCGGCCGACATATCCGCCTATCACGCGCGCAAGGCGCCGCCGGTCTGCGCCCCCTATCGCACGTGGAAAGTGTGCAGCATGGGGCCGCCTTCGGCCGGCGGGATCACCGTGCTGCAAGTGCTGGGGATGGTGCAGCGGTTTGATCTGTCTGCGCTCGGGGCCAATTCGCCGGTTGCCTGGCACCTGATTGCCGAGGCCGAGCGACTGGCCTTTGCCGACCGCGACCGCTTTGTCGCCGATCCCTCGTTTGTCCGCGTGCCGGTCAAGGGCCTGCTCGACCCTGCCTATATCGCCGGGCGTTCGGCGCTGATCCGCCCCGATGCGACACTGCCGCTGGCCTTGCCCGGCACCCCGGCGGGGGCCGACATGGCGCTGGCGCCGGGGGCACCGGTCGATGAACACGGCACCACCCATTTCGTCGCGGTCGATGCCGAAGGCAATGTCGCCAGCTATACCTCGACCGTCGAAAGCGCGTTCGGATCGGGGCTGGTGGTCAATGGCTATCTGCTCAACAACGAATTGACCGATTTCAATCTCGATCCCGATCGCGACGGGCACGCCACCGCCAACCGGGTCGAAGCGGGCAAGCGGCCGCGCAGTTCGATGAGCCCGGTGGTGGTCTATGACGCCACGGGCAGGATCCGGCTGGCCGCCGGCGCGGCGGGCGGGGTGACGATCCCGGTGCAGGTGATCCGCCTGCTGATCGGCACGCTCGATTGGGGCATGGATGCGCGCAGCGCGATCGCACAAGGGGTGGTGATGCCGCTGCCCGAAGGCAATGGCCCGCCCGCGCTGGCGGTCGAGGCCGGCACCGCGCTCGAGGCGATGATCCCGCAATTGACCGCGCTGGGCCACGCCCGGGTTTTTGCCGCACCCTTGCGGCTGAAGGCCAATGCGGTCGAGCGCACTGCCGGCGGCTGGCGCGGCGCCGCCGATCCGCGCAGCGAGGGTGCCACTGCATCGCCCTGACGCCCGGCTTGCCGTAGCGGCAGCGCAAGCCTAGAGCATTTTCAAGGCGGGTGGTACACACGCCGACTAGGAAAATGCGGCAATGCTACAGGTTGCCGCCAAACAACGGCAGAGGATCGCCCAGCCCGTGCAACTTTCCGATTTCGATCGCTACCCCAATCTGGTGGCGATGTTCCTTGACCGCGCGCGCGAACGCGGCGCCCGGCCGATGCTGGTCGCCAAGCACGACGGGGTGTGGCAGCCGCTCGATTGGACCACCGTGGCCGACCGGGTGTGCCTGCTGGCGCAATCGCTGCGCGCGATCGGGCTGGCGCCGGGCGACCGTGTCGCGCTGGTGTCGGAAAACCGGCCCGAATGGTGCATCGCCGATCTGGCGATCATGGCCGCCGGGCTGGTGACGGTGCCGACCTACATCACCAATACCGAACGCGACCACCTGCACATTCTGGAAAATTCGGGCGCGCGGGCGATCATCGTCTCCACCCCGCGTCTGGCGCAGCCCTTGCTGGCCGCCGCCTTGCGCGCGCCCAATGTCGAACATGTGATCGGCATGGCCCCGCTCAAGCGGATGCAGGCCGGCGCGCTGACCTTTCACGACTGGGATTCGCTGATCAGCGGCGATGCCGCCGCCGCCCGCGCCGCGACCGAGGCGCGCGTGGCAGCGATCGGGCGCGGCGATCTGGCGTGCCTGATCTATACCAGCGGCACCGGCGGCGCGCCGCGCGGGGTGCGCCAGCATCACGGCGCGATTCTGTGCAATGTCGCCGGCGCGGCGGAAATCCTGGCCGAAGATTTCGAATGGGGCGACGAGGTGTTCCTGTCGTTCCTGCCGCTCAGCCACGCCTATGAACACAGCGCCGGGCAGTTCCTGCCGATCGGCATGGGCGGCTGCATCCATTATGCCGAAGGGCTGGACAAACTGGCCAGCAATATCGAGGAAGTGCGCCCGACGCTGATGGTGGTGGTGCCGCGCCTGTTCGAAGTGCTGCGCACGCGGATCATGAAGCAGGTGGAAAAACAGGGCCGCCTGCCGGCGATGCTGATGCACCAGGCGCTGGCGCTGGCGGCGCGGCGCGCGGCGGGGCAATCGGGGCTGGTCGATCGCCTGCTCGACATTCTGCTCGAAGCCAGCTTGCGGCCCAAGATCCGCGCGCGGTTTGGCGGGCGGATGAAGGCGCTGGTATCGGGCGGGGCGCCGCTCAACCCCGATGTCGGGCTGTTTTTCGAGGCAATGGGGCTGACCATGCTGCAAGGCTATGGCCAGACCGAGGCCGGGCCGGTGATTTCGGTCAACCGCCCGCGTGTCGGCATCCGCATGGACACCGTCGGCCCGCCGCTGAAGGGGGTGGAAGTGCGCATCGCCGAAGACGGCGAGATCCTCGTGCGCGGCGAACTGGTGATGCACGGCTATTGGCAGGCCGAGGCCGAAACCGCGCGCACCGTGCGCGATGGCTGGCTGCACACCGGCGACATCGGCCATTTCGACGAAGCCGGGCGGATCATGATCACCGACCGCAAGAAGGACATGATCGTCAACGACAAGGGCGACAATATCAGCCCGCAAAAAGTTGAAGGCATGCTGACGCTGCAACCCGAAATCGCCCAGGCGATGGTCAGCGGTGATCGCCGGCCCTATGTCGTCGGGCTGATCGTGCCCGATGCCGAATGGGCGCTCGATTGGGCGCGCGCGGCAGGCGAAAGCTATGACCTTGCGGCCTTGCAGGACCTGCCGGCGTTTCGCGCGGCGGTGCGCGCGGCGGTCGACCGGGTCAATGCCGATTTGTCGGTGATCGAAAAAGTGCGCCAGTTCGCCTTTGCCGACGAACCGTTCGCCATCGAAAACGAGGAATTGACCCCGTCGATGAAAATCCGCCGCCACAAGATCCGCGAACGTTATGCCGCGCGGATCGACGCCCTGTACAAATCCTGATCAAGGGACCCTTGCGCGATGACCAAGTACCTGCACACGATGATCCGCATTACCGACCCCGAGGCGACGGTGGCGTTCTTTCGCCTGATCGGGCTCGACGAAGTGCGCCGGTTCGACAGCCAGGCCGGCCGCTTCACGCTGATTTTCCTCGCCGCGCCAGGGCAGGAAGGCGTCGCCGAAGTCGAACTGACCTATAACTGGCCGGCCGAAGACGGCAGCGCCGAGACCTATGCGGGCGGGCGCAATTTCGGCCACCTGGCGTTCCGCGTCGACAATATCTACGAAACATGTGCGCGGATCGCCGCTGCCGGGCATGTAATCCACCGCCCCCCGCGCGACGGCCACATGGCCTTTGTCAAAACCCCCGACGGGATCAGCATCGAACTGCTGCAGGACGGCCATCTCGAACCTGCCGAACCCTGGGCGAGCATGCCCAATACCGGAACCTGGTAGACAGGGCCGCGCAACAAATATAGTCATCGCTATCAAATCGAAAGGATAGCGATGACCGACCTGCTGGTGCCCGATTTTGCCCGTGCCGCGCCGCCGGTGCAGGATCGTGCGCACCGCACGCGCGAACGGCTGCTCGACGTCGCCGGCGCGATGCTGGGTGAGGTCGGAATCGAGCGGATTTCGACCAACCTGGTGGCGCAGGCGGCTGGGGTAACCCCGCCCGCGCTCTATCGCCATTTTCGCAGCAAGTATGACCTGCTCGCCGCGCTCGCCGAACGGCTGATGCTGCGCCAGAACGAAGTGCTGATCGCCTGGCTCGATCGCTGGCGCGATGCCGGGCAGCACGGGCTGACCGCGCATCTGGCTGATCTGTTTCGTGATACCGCGCGGGTGACCGATGCCGAACCGGGCGGGGTGTGGATCGAGCGCGCGCTGCGCGCGGTGCCGCAACTGGCGCCGATCCGCATCGCATCGCACCGCCATGTGACCGACCGCATTGCCGAAGTGCTGGCCGCCTGGGCGCCGGCGGCCGACCGCGCGGCGATCTGGCGGCGGGTGCGGCTCGCGGTCGAGCTGGGCTATGCCGTTGATGAAATGCTCCACGAAGAAGACCGCGTCGCGCGCGAGGATCTGTTCGCCGATGCCGCGCGCGCGATTCAGGCGATCTTTGCCGAACCGGAAGACGAGCGATGAAAGCGGATTGGACCGTGCCGATGATCGCGCTGATCACGCTGGCGGGCTGCCATGCCGCCCCCGCAGCGCACCCGCTGACCCCGGCGCAGGCAGCAGCGCGCCACCCCGCCGATGCCCGGCTCGCCGCGCTGTACGATACATCGTGCCGCGCCTGCCACACCAGCGCCGACAGCGGCGCGCCATTGTCGGGCGATCACACGCAATGGGATGCGCGCTGGGCGAAGGGGCCGGCGGTGCTGCTGCAAAGCGCGGTCGCCGGCTACAACCGCATGCCCGCCGGCGGCCAGTGCGCCACCTGCACCGCCGCCGATTATACCGCGCTGATCGCGTTCATGGCCGATCATGACCAGGGGAGCAGCCAATGACCACACCGACCCGCCGCGCGCTCTTGCTGGGGGGCGGCGCGCTTGTCGCCGGTGCGGCCGGATTGACCGGGCGGCGGCTGTGGCTCGATCGCGAACCGCCCAGCCCGCCGGCCGTGGACAAGGCCGGGCATCTGCTGTGGCAGAACTGGGCGGGCACCGAACAGTGCTGGCCGGCAACCCGGCTCGCCCCGACCGCCGCCGACGAGGCCGCGCATATCCTGAAAACCGCCAATGGCCCGGTGCGCACGGTCGGCGCCGGGCACAGCTTTACCGGGCTGGTGCCGACCGATGCTACGCTGATCAGCCTTGACCGGATGAGCGGCGTGCTGGCGCATGATCCGGCGCGGATGCAGGCCACGGTGGGCGCGGGCACGCGGCTCTATGACCTTGGCCCGGCGCTCGCCGCGATCGGGCAGGACATGCCCAACCTGCCCGATATCAACAAGCAATCGCTGGCCGGCGGCACCCAGACCGGCACGCATGGCACCGGGCCGGGGTTTACCGCGCTGCACGGCGGGATCGTCGCGTTCGATCTGGCCACCCCGCGCGGCGAAGTGCTCGAATGCAGCGCGACCAGCAATCCGGACATCTTCAACGCCGCGCGCGTCGGGCTGGGCGCGTTCGGCATCGTCACCCGCATGGTGCTGCAAAACCACCCGCTGACCCGCGTCAAAAAGACCACCTCGTTTCGCCGCCGCGACGAACTGATCGAAAACTGGGACGCGCTGTCCACCACGCATCGCAATGCCGAATTCTACATCATCCCGTTCAGCCACTGGGGCCAGCTGATCACCCACGACGCCACCACCGAACCGGTGCGCCCGCGCGGCCCCGATACCGATGCCGATGGCGTGCTGCAGTTGAAACAGGCGCGGGACCTGTTCGAATTCGCCAGCCCTTTGCGGTTCTGGACCAGCGATCACCTGATTGGCGGCATGCCCGACCAGGTGGCGATCGACGAGGGGTGGAAACTGCTGTCGAACGAACGCCCGGTGCGGTTTCGCGAGATCGAATACCACCTGCCGCGCGAAACCCAGATTGCCGCGCTGCGCGAAGTGATCGCCGCGATCGAAACCCACCGCAGCGACGTGTTCTTTCCGATCGAAGTGCGCTCGATCGCCGCCGACGATGCCTGGCTGTCGTCGTTTTACGGCCGCGCCAGCGGCTCGATCGCGGTGCACGCCTATTACAAGGATGACTATCGGTTCTTTTACACGCTGATCGAACCGATCCTGCGCCGCCACGGCGGGCGCCCGCACTGGGGCAAGCTCAACAGCCTGTCTCATGACGATTTTGCCGCGCTGTACCCGCGCTGGAACGAGGCGATGGCCGTGCGAGACCACTGTGACCCCGAGGGCAAGCTGATCAACCGCTACCTTTCCCGCGTCGTGCGCCGTGGTTAGCGCGCGCTTCACCCGCCGCTCCGCGCTGATCGGCGCCGGGCTGCTCGCCGGCACGTTCGGCGCGCTGCGCAGCAATGATCATGGCGGCGATCATGATCCCTATTTTCGCGGCCTGCAGGGCGCGCTGGCGCGCGCCGGGCTGGCGCAGCCGACGATGGTAATCGATGCCGCGCGGCTCGATGCCAATATCGCCACTTTGCGCGCGGCGGTCGGCGCGGCGCATCTGCCGCTGCGGGTGGTGGTCAAATCGCTGCCCTGCCCCGCGCTGCTCGACCGGGTGGCGCGCGGCCTGGGCACCCGGCGGTTCATGGTGTTCAACGCGCCGATGCTCAACGCGATGCTGGCGCTGCACCCCGATGGCGATTTCCTGCTCGGCAAGCCGCTGCCGGCGCCGCTGGTCGGCGAAATCTTTGCCGCGCAAGGGCCGGCGGCGCTGGCCGGGGTGCAATGGCTGGTCGATACCCCCGAACGCATCGCCGCCTATGCCGCGATTGCCCGCGCCCATGCCGCGCGGATGAAGCTGAGCTTTGAAATCGATGTCGGGCTGCATCGCGGCGGGTTTGCCGATGCGGCGGCGCTGGCGGCCGGGTTGCAGGCCGCGCAGGCGGCGGGCTGCTTCGAGATTGCCGGGCTGATGGGGTATGACGCGCATGTTGCCAAAGTGGGCAATGCCGATGCCGCCTGGGCCGATGCGCAGGCGCGCTATGCCGAGGCGATCCGCACTCTGGCCGCGCACGTGCCGGGCGATCCGCACCGGCTGACGCTCAATTCGGCGGGCAGCTATACCGTCATGCGCCATACCCGGGGCACCGTCGCCAACGAAGTGTCGGTGGGATCGGCCTTTGTCAAACCGGCCGATTTCGACGAGCCCGACAATGACCGGCTGCACCCGGCAGCGTTCATCGCCACCCCGGTGATCAAGGCCGGGCACAAGCTGGAACTGCCCGCGCACGAATATCTCGATGGCCCGCTGGCGCTGTTTGACCCCAATAGCGCGCAGGCGGTCTATATCTTTGGCGGGCACTGGCTGGCCGATCCGGTGTCGCCGCCGGGGCTGCAATACAGCGATCTGGTCGGGCGATCGAGCAACCAGGAATTGCTGACCGGATCATGGCGGGTGCACCTGCACCCCGATGACAGCGTGTTCCTGCGCCCGCACCAGAGCGAGGCGGTGCTGCTGCAATTCGGCGATCTGGCGATCTATGATCACGGCGCGATCAGCGAACGCTGGCCGACATTCCCCGCCTCGGCTTGACCTGATCGCGCGCGCGGCGCAGCATGGATCACAGTGGCACAGGGCAAACGACAGGGCACGGACCAATGGACCCGGCGCGGGGCAGGCGTGGCGATCGGCGCCGCGCTGCTCGCCGGCTGTACGCATGGCGCGCGCGATCCGCATAGTTTGGTGGTCGGCGCCTCGCCCACCGGGGTGCCGTTCAGCTATGTCGATCCGGCGACCAACCGGCTGACCGGGGCGATGGTCGATATCGCCGCGATGCTGGCCGGCGCATTGGGCATGGTCGCCGATATGCGGGTGGTGCCGTTTGCCGCGCTGGTGCCGTCGCTGACCACCGGGCGGATCGATCTGATCGCCGCCGCCATGCTGCGCACCCCGGCGCGCGAGGCGCTGGTGGGGTTTTCGCAAGCGGTGTTTGCCTATGCCGGGGCGCTGGCGCTGCGCGGCGATGATGGCGCGCCCTGCCCCGATCTGGCCAGCCTGCGCAACCGCCGCGTCGGCGCGCAGATCGGCACGCGGTTTGTCGATCAATTGCGCGAGGCCGGGGTGAGCCGGATCGCCACCTATCAGGGGCTGGGCGACATGTTGCGCGATCTGGCGCACGGGCGGATTGATGCCGCCTATGGCGATGCGCCGATCCTGCGCCATATCCTCGCGGTCGGGCCGCGCTGGCATCTGCGCATGCCGGGCGAATTCCGCAGCCCGGGCCAGGAACCGCTGTGCCTGATCGCGCGGCGCGGATCGCCATTGCTGGCGCGGATCGATGCGCAACTGGCCGGCCCGGCGCGCGCGGCGATCGGCCCGATCCTCCACCGCTGGGGGTTGGCGGCATGATCGAATTTTTCGCCGATGCGCGCGCCTTTCTGCCGATCCTGTTGCAGGGACTGCTGGTCACCATCGAATTGACGCTGTGCGCGCTGTCGCTCAGCCTGGTGCTGGGGGTGGTGTGGGTGGTGCTCGGCCGCGCCGCGTTTGCGCCGTGGCGCTGGCTGGCGCGCGGGGTGATCACCGTGGTGCGCGGCATCCCGATCATCGTCCAGCTGTTCTTCATCTATTTCGTGCTGCCCGACTGGGGGCTCGATCTGCCGCCGTTTCTGGCCGGCGTGATCGGGCTGGGCATGGCCTATTCGGTCTATCAGGCGGAAAACCTGCGCGGCGGGATCGGCGCGGTGGACAAAGGGCTGATCGAGGCGGGCGAGGCGCTGGGGATGACCCGGCTGACGCTGTGGCGGCGGCTGATCCTGCCGCTGGGGCTGCGCCACGCGCTGCCGTCGATCGGCAACACGATGGTCATGCTGTTGAAGGATACCTCGATCGCATCGACCATCACCATCGCCGAATTGACCCGCGAAGGGCAGTTGCTGGCGATTTCCACTTTCAAGAACGGATCGGTCTATGCGCTGATCGCGCTGCTCTATCTGCTTGCCAGCCTGCCGCTGGGGGCGCTGGTGCGCGGGCTCGAACGGCGGGGGCGGCTGGCATGATCACGCTCGACGCGGTGACCAAATCGTTCGGATCGCGCAGCGTGCTGCGCGGGGTCGATCTGCATGTCGAACGCGGCGAGGTGTTGTGCCTGATCGGCGGATCGGGATCGGGCAAATCGACCATCCTGCGCTGCATCAACGGGCTGGAACGCCACGATGGCGGCACCATCACCGTCGATGGCACCGCCGTGACCAAGGCCAGCCTGCCGGCGATCCGCCGCCGCGTGGCGATGGTGTTTCAACGCTTCAACCTGTTTCCCCACCGCAGCGTGCTCGACAATGTGACCGAGGCGCCGGTCCACGTGCACGGCGAACCGGTCGCTGCCGCGCGCCAGCGGGCGATGGACCTGCTGGCGCGGGTCGACATGGCCGATCATGCCCACAGTCTGCCCGGCGCGCTGTCGGGCGGGCAGCAGCAACGCGTCGGCATCGCCCGCGCGCTGGCGCTGCGGCCAGAGGCGATCCTGTTTGACGAACCGACCTCGGCGCTCGATCCCGAACGCGTGGGCGAAGTGCTGCGGGTGATGCGCGAACTGGCCGATGAAGGGATGACCATGCTGATCGTCACCCACGAGATCGATTTCGCCCGCGAAGTGGCCGACCGGGTCGCCTTTGTCGATCAGGGCGTGGTCGCCGAACAGGGCCCCGCCGCGCACGTGCTGACCACCCCGCAAATACCCCGCACCGCGCAGTTTCTGGCGCGCGTGCTGCACAGGAATGCCTGACGATGACCGGTTATGGTGCGATTTACTGGCGCGATGATTGCGGCGATGACCTGACGCCGCGCCCCGCGCTCGATGGCGATGCCACGGTCGATGTGGCGATCCTCGGCGGGGGTTTTTCCGGGCTGTGGACCGCGTGGTTCCTGCTCCAGGCCGATCCCTCGCTGCAGGTCATGGTGGTTGAACGCACGATCTGCGGCCATGGCGCATCGGGGCGCAATGGCGGGTGGTGCTCGCCGCGCTATCCGGTGCTGCTCGACGAATTGGAACGCCATTTCGGCATCGAAGCCGCGCGCGCCACGATCCGCGCGCAGCAGGCGATCATCGATGATATCGGCGCAGTGATCGCCGAACAGGGGATCGATGCGCATTTCACCCGTGGCGGCATGCTGTCGGTCGCGCGCAGCGAACGGCAATGGGCGGCACTGCAGGCGACGTATGCCGGCTATGCCCGGCTCGGCCTCGCCGATGATACCCGCCTTTTGACCGCCGGCGAAGCGCGCGCAATGATCGACGTGACCGGCGTGGTGGGAGGCATGAAGACGCAATCGGGCGCGTCGATCCACCCCTTGCGGCTGGTGCGCGGGCTGGCGCGCGCGATCGAACGGCGCGGCGGGCGGATTGTCGAGGGCACCGCCGTAACCGCCGTGCGCCCCGGCCGCCCGGCGCGGCTGGAAACCGGCCAGGGCGTGATCACCGCGCGGCGCGGCGTGGTCCTGGCGGGCGAGGCCTATCTCGCCGATCTGCCGCAATACCACCGCCAGATGCTGCCGATGTCATCCATGATTGTCGCCACCGCGCCGCTCGATGCCGCGATGTGGGATGCGATCGGCTGGCAGGGCCATGAAAGCCTCAGCTCTGGCGCTTATACCAAGGATTACCTGACCCGCACCCGCGACGGGCGCATCCTGTTCGGCAGCCGGGGCGCGCCCTACCTGTTCGGATCGCAGATGCCCGAATCCGCGCTGGCCGATGCGGCGCTCTATGACCCGATCATCGCCAATCTGCGCAACTGGTTCCCCGTGCTGGCCGATGTGCCGATCACCCATGCCTGGGGCGGCTATCTGGGCGTGCCGCGTGACGGCATGCCCTCGGTCCATTTCGACCCCGCGACCGGCATCGGCAATGCATTTGGCTATACCGGGCGCGGCGTGGCGACCACCGCGCTGGCCGGGCGCGCGCTGGCCGGGCTGATCGCCGGGGCGCCCGCGATGGTGCCCGATCTGCCGATGGTGCGCGCGCCGGGGCCGCGCTGGGAAATCGAACCGCTGCGCTGGATCGGCGTGCGCTATATCCAGAATGCCTTTGCCCGCATCGATGCCGCCGATTTCCGCGATGGCAGCGTGCCGCTCGACGCCAAACTGGCCAAGACGCTGGCGCCGATCTAACCGAGCCCCAGCCGATCGGCATAGAGCAGCCGCCCGGCGGCAAGGTGCCACAGCGCCTGGCCAAAATCGCCCGGCGCCATCGCGAAACAGCCGTCGCTGCGCCCCAGCTTGCCCCATTTGGCCAGCATCGCCGGATCGGCATACCACGCCGGGTGCATCACGATCGCGCGCGTCGCCGCGTTGCAATTGTCGTCTTCCAGCCCGCCCAGCCGGATCGACGCGCCATATTTGCCGTCATACCATTCATAGGTGATATAGGCCCCGCGCGAGGTCGCCTCGCTGTTGATCACGTTGGAAAAGCGTTTGCAGAATCCATCGTGTTCGGGGTCGGACCCTTTGCCGTGGGTGACCAGGAATGACCGCACCTGGCCCGCAGCCATATCGGCAAAATGCAGCCGCGGCAGCGCCGAAGGCAGCGCGAAATCGGCGATCGCCACCACATCGTCGCGCCACACCTGGCTGCGCATACGGTCGAGCTGTTCACGCGCCACGGTCAGGATGCGGCGGTGCTGTTCGCTGATCTGCCAAGCCTGCGCGCAGACCCGCGCCGGCGCCAGCGCCAGCAATCCGCCGAGCACCGCGCGCCGGTCCACCGTCATTGCCCGATCGTCAGGCGATCGCCCGACAGCGTAACCGGCCCGATCCGCCGCAGCACCGATTGGCCAAGCAGGCTGGTCCCCAGCCCGCGCACCACCACCGCATCGCTGCCGCCGAGATCGCGCCCGCCGAGTTCGAGATGATCGACATGCACCCGCGCCGCCGCGCTTTGCCCCGATGCGGTGTTCACCGTCTGGGTAAACGCGGCCGGATCGGGCGCTACGCCGATCGCCTGGGCATCGGCCTCTGACAAACCGACCGCGTCGGCGCCGGTATCGATCACCATGCTCACCGGATGCCCGTTCATCACCACCTGCACACGAAACAGCCCGCTGCCGTCGCGATCGATCACCAGCGATCCCCCCGCCGCCACCGGCGTTGTCGGCGCCGCTGGCGGCGCGGCACTGTCGCTGGCGACCACCCCGGCCGGCGCGATCCGGTCCAGCACCGGGGCCAGCACCACCACCATGACCACCAGACAGGCGGCAAAGATCGCGTAGCGCCAGGTCACCCGCGCGATCAGCCGACCGGTTCGCTTTCGCGCGCCTCGATTTCGGCCGCCTTGGCCTCGACCAGTTCAACGATATGGTCGAGCATCGCTTCGGATTGCACGGTATGGTCGGTCACCCCCGACAGATAGACCATGTGTTTGCCATTGCCGCCGCCGGTCAGCCCGATATCGGTTTCGCGCGCTTCGCCCGGGCCATTGACCACGCAGCCGAGTACCGACAGCGAAATCGGCGTCTTGATATGCGACAATCGCTTTTCCAGCGCCTCGACCGTGCGGATCACATCAAACCCCTGCCGCGCGCACGACGGGCACGACACCACGCGCACCCCGCGCGTGCGCAGCCCGAGCGATTTGAGGATTTCAAAGCCGACGCGCACTTCTTCTTCGGGTTCGGCCGACAGCGACACGCGCAAGGTATCGCCGATCCCCGCCCACAGCAGATTGCCCAGCCCGATCGACGATTTGACCGTGCCGCCGATCAGCCCGCCCGCCTCGGTAATGCCCAGGTGCAGCGGGCAATCGACCGCTTCGGCAAGGCCCATATAGGCCGCCACCGCCAGGAACACGTCGCTGGCCTTCACCGCCACTTTGTATTCGTGAAAATCGTGATCCTGCAACAGCTTGATATGATCGAGCGCGGATTCGACGAGCGCTTCGGGGCAGGGTTCGCCGTATTTTTCGAGCAGGTCCTTTTCCAGACTGCCGGCATTCACGCCGATGCGGATCGCACAGCCATTGGCCTTGGCCGCGCGCACCACTTCGGCCACCCGCGCCGCGCTGCCGATATTGCCGGGATTGATGCGCAGGCAGGCCGCGCCGGCATCGGCGGCTTCGAGCGCGCGTTTGTAATGGAAATGGATATCGGCGATCAGCGGCACCCGCGCCGCGCGCGCAATCTTGCCAAACGCGGCGGTGCTCTCTTCATCGGGGCACGAAACGCGGATCAGATCGGCCCCGGCCTCCTCGCAGCGGCGGATCTGGTCGATCGTCGCCACGGCATCGGCGGTGGGGGTATTGGTCATCGTCTGCACGGTAATCGGGGCATCACCACCCACGGGCACCGCGCCCACCATGATCTGCCGGCTTTTGCGTCGCGCGATATCGCGCCAGGGTCTGATCGATGTCATGGCCGGGCTTATACCGGAGCGGGCGCGCGGGCGAAAGGGTGATGCAGCGCGCAAAAAAGGGGCGGTCCCGACGGACCGCCCCTTCGTTGCTGCCAGCAAGGCCTGGCGTTGGCCAGGTCAGTACTTCACGTTCAGCGTCGCCCGGAAATAGCGCCCGATGATGCCGTCCATGTGCATCGCCGGGTTCACCGGAGTGAACGAACCGCCATAGGTTTCCGCATCGATCGGGGCGGCCTTGTCGAACAGATTGTCGATGGCAAAGGCAAATTTGATCTTGGGAGTGATCTGATAGCCGGTCACGAGGTTTACCGAGGTAAACGAAGCGACTTTGCAGAACTGCGAGTTCTGCGCGGACGGCGTGGTTGCTGCAAAAGCCAAGGCGGCATTCCATGCACCCGCACAAGTGGCCTGCGCGCCGCCCGATGCGCTGGGGTCGGTTACGCTGAACGAACTGATCCAGTACCCGCTCAGGGTAAAATCAAACTTGCCCTGTTCGACCGAGAGCGAGGCATTGATGCGGTCGCGCGGGTTGCCGGTGTCGCCCGAAACGCCCGAAGGACCGTGGGTTCCGGCAAGGTAGTAGGTCGTGCCGTTCGGACCGGTCAGATTGTAATTGAACACGTGAGTCCAATCGACCCGAGTGCGGATCGTGGCAGGGCCCCACTTGAATTTGTATTCGTTGTTGATGTCCAGACCGCTGGTCAGGGTCGATTGCGCGTTGACATAACCGGCGAAGCAAGCCGCCAGCGGGCCGGCAATCGGCACTGCGGCGCCCGGAATGATGCCGCCATTGCCATCGGCCACACCCGCGATCGCGATCGCCGGCGATCGCAGGCAATTGGTCGAATCATAAGCATAAGTCGGCAATTCCGATGCCGAGATGATCTGATCCTTGATCAGGATATGGTAATAATCGACCGTCGTGGTCCAGTTCTTGAACGGTTCCAGCACCGCACCGGCCGTGAACGAGGTCGATTTTTCCGGCTTCAGATTGCTGCTGGTCGTCTGGGCGAAACCGACTTGTTCCGAACACGAAGCAGGCACGGTCCCGGCCGGGAACGGGCCGGACGCGCCATTGGGGCACAGCACCGGGTCCTGGAACCCGCCAAGCCCGAACAGCGTTTGCGAATGGCCGTATTCGGCCGGTGCCGGCGCGCGGAAGCCCTTGGAGAAAGTGCCGCGCAGCAGCAGCGACGACACCGGCTTCCACGTCAGACCGGCCTTTGGCGTTAACGAATTGCCATAGCTGGTGTAATAGTCATCGCGGACCGCCCCGTTGAATTCGACATTTTTCAACAGGCCTGCATTCACTTCAAAGAATTCGGCAATGTCGGTTTCCTTGCCGTCGGCATAAGTGCTGAACGTGCCCCCGACCGCGCCGGACAGCACCGGCGCCGGGCCCGGATTGTCGAGTTCCTTGTGCACCACGCTGGCACCCAGCGCGACAGACAGATCACCGCCGGGCAGCGTGGCGATTTTCTTGCTGGCATGCAGATCGGCATAGAGCAATTTGTCGGTCGCCAGATCGCGGAATTCCGGCGCGATACCACTGATCACCGCCGCCGAATTGCCACCGAGCGGGCTGTATGTCCCGTTGGTGAGCGCGCTGTAAAGGCTGTCATAATTGACATAGTTGCTGAAGTTCAACGTGGTGACGACATAGCTGCCGCCGACCGAGGTCGCGAAATCCCACCCCGCGATGGTGCCGGTCACATCGAGCGCAGCGCGCCAGGTCTTTGAATCAATGTCGATTGTCGGCAATCCGACATCGGCCACAACGCCCTGAAGGTACGAACCGGCCGCATTGCCCAGCCCGAGGTAATTGGCCGGCACAGTATAGTTCGCGATCAGACCAATTGCCGGGACAGGCAGGCCATTGGTCGGATTGGACACGTTGCCCGCATAAGACCCGCCAGGATAGGTGTTGTAGGCATTGTTGGCCTGCTGGCCTTCGCTGTCGAACATCGAGGCGCGGAATTTGACCTGCCAGCCCGAATCGAAATCCTTGGTGAAACCGATCAGCAGGTTGACGTTGCGCGTGGGCGACAGCAGCTTTTGCGGCGACTGATAGGTGCACTGACCAGCCGCCATCGCGGCGGTATTGCACGAGGAATTGAGGAAAGTGTACGTGCCGTTGGCATTGACCAGATAGGGATCAAGCGTCGCGGGTTGCTGCGCATTGAACAGGTTGGGCGCACCCGGACGCACGTCGTTGCCGCCAAAACGACTGAAGTCGAGATTGCCCCACGGCGCATAATTGGCGCGCTGCGCCAGCAGGATCTGGTCCTGATTGTGATATTCAGCGGTGACAAACCAGTTGTAGCCGTCGCGCGAAAGATCGCCTTTGCCAAACGCAAATGCCGCGTGTTGCGATGCACCGCCGCCATGTTCGGAATTGCCGACTTCAAACAGCGCCTCGGCGCCGGTGATCTGCTTTTTCAGGATCACGTTGACGACCCCGGCGATGGCATCAGAGCCGTACACGGCCGAAGCCCCGTCCTTGAGCACTTCCACGCGTTCGACCGCAAACATCGGGATTGACTGAACATCGGTGAACTGGCGTTCGCCATCATCCGACAGCGGATAGGGAGCCAGCCGGTGGCCGTCGACCAGCACGAGCGTGGCGCCGACCGAAAGGCCGCGCAGCGCGATACCCGACGCACCGCCGGCAAAAGCTTCGGAGTTGCTGTTCGACAGCGTACCGGCGCCGTTCGACGTCAAATTCGACAGAACAGTGGCCAGGTTGTCATACCCGCTCGCGATCAACTGCTTGTTGTCGATCACCGTCAGCGGGCTGGCCGTTTCGCGGTTGATCCGCTTGATCGACGAGCCGGTCACAACGATCACGTCCTTGGCATCGGTGCTGGGCGTATCGGCGGCGGGGCTCTGCTGCGCCAGCGCCGGCGAGGCGATCAGCCCAAGCCCGAGCGCAGCGATCGCCACCCCGGTGGAAAGAGTTTTTGCATGTTTCATGTCTGGTCCAGCCCTTGTTTAGCCGTGTCGTCGACGGCGTGTGTGCCAATGTGCTGCGCCGGAATCGGGTCACGCGCCAGCGCGGCCCGCCACAAGGCAAGCGCACCGACAATCAGACCCAACCGCGACCCGCCAAGACCCTGCAAAAAAACAGTTTATCGGTAAATTGCCCGTGCGTGTGGCGCGCGCGATTCCGTTGCGCGTGTAACCAATACGCAACAATACCTAGACCTGAACCCGGCGGCGAGGCTGGCCGCCGGGGTGGTGCACTCAGTTGCCGGTAATGCCCTTGCCCTGCATCGCTTCATAGGTGGAGCGGGCATTTTCGTTGCCGAGTTCGTCGTAGCGGCGCCAATCGCGGTTGGTCTTGCACACGCGGGTCTTTTTGACGAGCGAGCCGGTTTCATCAAACGTCTGGCAGCGGATGTAATAGGGATGATCGTGCGGCAACTGCGCATTGAACAGCTTGATATCGTGCGGGGTCATGTGCGCCACATCGGGTTCGGCCACCGCCACGGCAACGGGTTGGGCGGGCACGGCGGCCGCAGCCTGCATCGCGTAAAACAGGATGGTCGCACCAAACATGGGATCAATCTCCACTTCGCAACGGGGTCAAAAGCATCGATCAGCGGTCAGCACGGGTCGGTCTTGCCGGCATCGACCGCTTGATAATAAGCGACAATTGCATCGCGTTCGGATTGCGACAAGTGGGGGTTCCACGTGTCGATGATCAGAACCGCGCGCGGCATGTCGCTGGTATTCCATGCTTCATGTTCGATCGTGTCGTCAAATGCAAACGCGTGGCCTTCGCGCCATTCGCGCGTTTCGCCGCCGACACGAAAGCCGCAGCCCGGCGGCACCTGCAAGGCCAGATGGATGATCGCGCGGGTATTGGTCACCCCGGTATGCGGCGGGATGTGGCTGTGCGCGCGCAGCACCGAAAAAAAAGCATTGGGCGCCCGGCCGGGGATCCGCGCCAGCGGCAATCCGGCCAGCACCCGCGCGGTTTGCGGGCAGCGATCGAGCGCCGCCTGGTGCGGCCGGCCATATTCCCACAGGAAACAGGCGGTCCAGTTGTACGACTGGTCGAGCGCGCTCCATTTGTTGGGCGGGGTTCCCGGCTCCATCTGCACATAGGGTTTGGCCAGATCGCCGGGCGCGGCAAACAGCGCGGCAAATTCGGCCTGGATCGCGGGGGTTGCCGCCTCAAGCTCGCTCAGCCAGTCAAACTGGCTGCGGTCGAAATATTCGTCCGCCGGCAGAAACGGGTAATGCAGCCCGGCGCATTCGTTGTGAAAAATCGCCCGACGGCCCAGCGCATGATCGACAAACGCGCTGATCCGGCGCTGTTCGGTCTGGCTGCCGGGCGCGGCCAGCGTGGCCATGGCAGCATCGACCCGGCGGCCCAGCCGATCCTGCAAATCGGCGCACCACGCCGCGCCGGCGGCCAGTTCGGCGCGCACTTGCGGGTTTATCTCGGGCACCCCGACGGCCAATTGCTGCACCCCCGACCACAGTTGCAGCGCCATTTCGTCTTCGCCCGCGGCTTGCGCCCATTGCGCCATGCGCAAGCTGGCGGTGAAATCGGCGCGATCGATCGCCAGCGCGCGCTCCAGCGCCGCGCGTTCGGCGGTGCGGTCGCCCAGCAGGCGGTTGGCATGGGCCAGATTGATCCACAGCGGCAGCGCATCGGGATCGGCCGCAGTGGCCTGCTCAAATGCGCGCTGCGCCGCGGCGTGATCGCCTGCGCGCAGCGCCATCACGCCCTCGCGATTGGCGCGCGTTGCCTCGGCAATCCGGTCCTGATTGGCAGTCATCGGCTTGGGCTAAAGCCAATTGCGGCCAAGAGCAAGGACACCCTTGCCGATCGCGCGGCAACCACTTACCCCCGGTGGCGATGGCCGCTGCCCCGCCCCCTGCCCTGTCTGCCCGGCTTCAGGATGCGCAACTGTTTGCGCATCGCTATGTCGAAGAGCGCGATGCGATCCGCTTTATCGACCTGCCGCGCGCGCGCCATGGCGAGGTGCCGTTTCTGACCGATGGCTATTTGGGCAACCCTGCGCCGTTGGACGACATCGCCGCCGATGCCTGCCTGGCGGCGCTGCCCGATCGGCCGGTGCATTTCATTTTCCATTCGGCGTTTTGCGGATCGACCATGCTGGCGCGCGCATTCGATGCGCCTGGCCTCGCGATGGGATTGAGCGAACCGGTGCTGTTGAACGATCTGGTCGGGTTTCGCCGCCGTGGTGCGCCGCCGCCGCAAGTGGTGCGACTGGCCGATCTGGCCACCCGGCTGCTGGCGCGGCCGTTCGGCGCGGGCGAACAGGTGGTGATCAAACCGTCGAACGTGATCACATCGCTGGCGCCGCTGCTGATGGCGGTGCGTCCGGCGGCGCGGGCGGTGTTCCTGTCGGCGCCGCTGGAGGTATTTCTGGTTTCGGTCGCGCACAAAGGGCTGTCGTGCCGGCTGTGGGCGCGCGAACTGTTGCAGGGATTCCGGCATGAAGGGCTGGTTGACCTGGGCTTTTCCGACAGCGACTTGTTCCGCCAGTCCGATTTGCAGATCGCCGCCACCGGCTGGCTGGTGCAGCACCGCCTGTTCAAGCAGGCGATGGCGCGGCCCGATGGCGGACGCATCGCCACGTTGGACAGCGAAGCGATGCTGGCCCGGCCGGAAGCGGCAATCGCCGCCGTCGCCGCGCATTTCGGACTGCGCGCCGATGCCGCGCAAGTGCGCGCGATGGCGCAAGGATCAGCCTTTGCCCGCCATTCCAAATCGGGCCAGCCCTATTCGCGCGAGGCGCGCGAACGCGATTATGCCAAAGTGCGCGAAGCCCATGCCGACGAAATCGGCAAAGTGGCGATCTGGGCGCGCGAGGTCGCGCGGGTCAACGGGTTCGATCTGACGCCGGTCCGGCCTTTGTTGTAGGGGGGAGTGCAGGGCGGGCGATAGAGCCCTCCCCAACCCCCGCCCTGAGCGCTGCGGCATTCACACAACCGGTTCAGGGACACCCAAAAATAGCCCAAATCCGCTCATCCTGAGCCTGTCGAAGGATGCGCGCAAACGGCCCAGTATGCGCGCATCTTTCCGCGCGTGGGGCAGGCGTCAGCGCGCATCCTTCGACAAGCTCAGGATGAGCGGATCTATTTTAAAACAAATACTTGGGCGATTGCGTGAATGCCGCAGCCCCCGAGGGGAGGGGCGAGAGCCTGATGACACCGTGCCCGATCACCCGGATCAGCGCCCCCCCTATTTCTGCCCGAACGCATCAATCCAGCGTTGCAGGATCGGTTGTACCGGAGCGAGGTAGTCGGCGAATTGCGACCATTGCCGCGAACCGTCGTACAGCCCCTGGCGCACCTGGCTGACGCTGGCGGTGGATACGCCGCGCGTGCGGGCGGTGCGGTCGAACCGGCGCAGCGCGTCGGTCCAGGGTACGCCGATAAAGTCGCACACTTTGGCCGTGGTGGCGTCGAAATCGTTGACCAGATCGTGATAATCGACCGGCAGCACCTGCAACGGCAGGCGATCGATCGCCACCTCGATCAGTTCCATCACTGCGCTGAAATGGCGCGCAGTGCGCTCGATCGACACGAATTCGAGCGAGACATTCGAGGGCGCGAAAAAGGTGTGAAAGCAGCTCCACACCACATCGCGCGGATCGCGCCGCATCCAGATCACTTTGGCAGCGGGAAACAGCCGGGCAATTGCCGGCAGGCGCAGGCTTTTGAGCGGGTCCATATCGACAAAGCCCTGGCCCGTCAGGGTGATCCCGCAGGCGGCGACTTTGTCCCAATAGGCTCTGCGATAATGCGCGCAGTGCGCCGCATCCATCGTTGCCAGCTGCGCCATGCCTTCGGGAGTGACAAACAGCGTGCTGTCGAGCGCGCCGAGCGTCGGGCGTTCTTCCAGTGCGGCCATGCCGGGCAGCGAGGCGAGGATGTTTTCCATCAGCGTATTGCCCGAGCGGGGATAGCCCAGCACAAACACGTGGGGCTGTGCCGGCGCAGGCGCGCTGGCGACCGGAACCGCCCAATCGGCGCGATCGGTCTGTGCCAGGGCGGCGGTGGCGGCAATCACCAGATCGCGGTGCGTTGGTGCGGCACCGGCCGGATCGGCATGGCGCTGGGCAAACAGCGCCTTTGACCGGACATAGCAATCATGCGCCGCGACCGGTGCGCGCAAGCGGGCATGGGCATCGCCCAGCAGATTGGCGATGAGGGCGGCGTTGCCATCGAACGGCGACAACCGCTCTGCCGCCGGTGCGAGCAAGGCCAGCACCGCCGCTGCATCGCCGGCTTCCAGATCGGTGCGTGCCAGCGCGATCAGCGCCACCGCGTTGTCGGGGTCCAGCGCCAGCGCCCGGGTGGCATGCAGCCGGGTGCGATCGGTATCGCCATCGCGGGCATAGGCGGCGGCCAGCCCGGCATGCGCGACCGGGTGATCGGGCGCCAGCGTCAAGGCATGGGCAAAGCATTCGATCGCCGACTTGGTCGAGGCGCCGCTGGTAAAGATTTGCCCGCGTTCAACCCAGGCATCGACATGCGCGGGATCATTTTCGAGCGCAGCATCGCAATGCAGGATGGCATCGCGCAAATGTCCGGCGCGGTGCAGCAGCATGCCCAGGCTGGTCAGCGTGACCGGATCGCGCGGCGCGATACGCAAGGCGGCGTGCAACAGGCCGAACCCCGCCTCGGTATCGCCCTGTTGCACCCTGGCCCAGGCGACGCGGTTATAGTCTTCGGGATCGCGGCTGCCCGCCGCGATCGCGGCCTCTGCCGCGTGCAGCAGGTCGATGGGCGTTGCAGTCATCGCGCTGTCCAAGCCGGGCCGGCGGGGCAAGTCAAGCCCGGCACCGCAATCGGGCTGAGGGATAAAAAAAGGGGGGCGAAGCTTGCGCCCCGCCCCCCTGATTTTGCCAGTCGTTGCCGGATCAGAAAGTGACCTTGGCATTGACCGCGAAGCGACGGCCCAGCGCGTCATACGTCGACGGATAGGTGTTGCCGCTGTTGTACGCGGTCGAACCGATCGTCCCGCCAACCAGCGGCGGCGCCTTGTTGAACACGTTGAGCACCGCGATGGTGAACACCAGGTTCTTTTGCACGGTGAAGCGGGTGGTCGCGTCAAAGTAGTTGTAGGCCGGGATATGGCCGAAATTGACCGACTGGCCGCTGAGCGCACCGATCCCGCTGGGCAGGGTGCCGACAAACGCCGGAGCGTTGGCAATGGCATCCGACGGTTCCTGATTTTCCGACGCGATATAGCGCCACAGGATCGACAGATCGACCGGCCCGACGGTGAAGGTGTTGCGCAGCGAGGTCTGGAAGTGCGGCTGGATCGAACCGCAGTTGGCGCTGTAGTAGCCTGCGCACTGTTCGCCGTTGAAGACGTTTTCATGCGTCCAGTTGCCGACGAAGCTGGCCGACCACTTCACCGCGTTGAAGCGGTGCGAGTAGTTGACGATCAGGTCGATACCGTCGGTCTTGGCACCTTCGGGCAGGTTCTGGGTCAGGCCGAACAGACCCGGACCAGTGACCTGGTTGCCGTCGAGACCACCGGTGGTGGGGTCGCGGCGGATCACGGTGCAGGCCGTGCTGGTCGCGCTCGATGCGGTCAGGTTGTCAAAGCAGGCGCTGATCAGCTGACCCGGGGTCGGGACAGCGATGATGTTGCTCACCTTGATGTTGTAATAGTCGATCGACATCGAGAAGCCGGGCAGCGCACGCGGCTGCAGCACCACACCGCCGGTAATCGTGTTGGCGGTTTCGGGCTTCAGGTTGAGGTTGCCGCCGGTCAGGATGTTGGCCTGCGCCGCGCTCGGGTTCGAAATGTTGCCGATCGCATTGGCCGGGGCGCCCTGCGCAAGGCAGACCGCGCGCAAGTTGGCGTTGGTCACCGGAGCCGCACCGGCGCAGGGATCAACCGCGAGGTTGGTCAGGCCGTCCGACTGCGGCGAGAACAGTTCGCCGATGTTGGGCGCGCGCACCGCGTGGGCATAGTTGGCGCGGAATTTGACCTGCGGATCGACCGCCCAGGTCAGACCGCCCTTGTAGGTCCAGGTCGTGCTGCCCGCGCCACCCGGAACGGTGTACTTCGAATAGCGCGCACCGGCTTCGGCCGTGACGTTGTAGAACCCGGGCTTGTTGTCGACCAGCGGCAGGACCAGTTCCGAGAAGCCTTCCCAGACGTGATAGCTGCCGTTGATGGTCGGCGCAGCGCCACCGGCACCGCCCAGTTCACCCGGGGTCTGCGCCAGCGAGTCAGCCAGCTGCGACGCGGTGTAGTTGCGGTATTCGGTGCCCAGCGCGAAGCTGACCGGTTCCGACGCGCTCGGCAGTTTCCAGCCGAAATCACCCGACACCTGACCATGGACCTGACCCAGCGAGGTGGTCACGGTGGTGCTGGTCGGCTGGGTCAGATAGGCCGCTGCCGCCGGCGAGATCGAACCGATGCCGCCAAACAGGTTGACCGGAACGCAACCCGACTGCCCGCCGTCGCACGCCGTGGTGCTGCTGGCCAGCGCCGCGTTCTGCAGGCGGTCGGTCAGCAGATAGCCGGTGGTGGTCGCAACGTTCTGGCTGTGGCCATAGGCGGCGTGGACGTCCCACTTGATCGACGAAGTCAGCGACCCGTCGATGCCGGCCATCAGGTCATACATCGTGGTCTGATAGGTGTAATCGCGGTTGCCCAGTTCGGGCATGCGGCGCTGCACCAGCAGGCTGAACGTCTTGTAGTTCGGGTCGTTCGGGCCAGTGGCCGCAGCGGCGGCGTTGCACTGCGCCAGCGTCAGCGGCGAGCTGGCCGAGAACGTGCCCGACAGGCTGCCCGAACATTCCTGCAGCCGCATCGCGGAGGGCAGGTACGGGTTGTTGTAGTTCATCTTGATGGTGGTGCCGAACGCGCCCGACGGAGCCAGAATGGCCTCGACCGTGTTCTGCGAGAACATCGCCCGGGTATAGACTTCGACCGAATCCGAAATCTCGTAGTTCGCCTTGGCGAACAGGTTGTAGCGCTTGAACGGCGTCTGATAGAGGTTGAACGGGTTGAAGTTGTACGGCGTATAACCCGATTGCAACGCGCCCGTGGTCGGGTTGATCGAATACTTCTTGCCCGGCGCCGAGCTGCCCGAAATGTTGAAACGGCCCGGAACGGTGGTGCCCGAACCGGCGGCCGAACCGTAATAGCTGCTCAGGTCATATTTGCCGTAGTCGCGATCGCCCTGATAGACCGGGTCCGACTTCTGATAACCGATGCTGAGCACCGCGTTGCCCTTGTCTTCGGCAAAGTTCGAACCGATCGTCAGGTCGGTGCGCAGGTAGTTGCCGTCGCCGGCATTGGTGATCGTGTCACCCACCGACAGGTCAACCCCGGTGAAATTCTTCTTGGTGACAAAGTTGACCACGCCGGTGATCGCGTCGGCACCATACGTGGTCACCGCCGCACCGGTCAGCACATCGACGCGGCTGATCAGCGCCAGCGGAATGTCGTTGAGGTCGACCACGCCGTTCAGCGAGCCGGGAACGATGCGCTGCCCATCGAGCAGGACGACGTTGCGGTTCGAGCCGAGGCCGCGCAGGTTGACGTTCGATTGACCACCGTTGCCGTTGTTCACCGACGAACCGATGTCGGCGACCAGGCCGGGCACTTCGCGCAGCGCTTCTTCGGCGGTGTTCGACTGCTTGTACGTCAGTTCTTCAGCGCTGACCACGTTGACCGGGTTCGCCTGAACCAGGTTGGGGTTCTTGATCAAGCTGCCGGTCACGACGATCGTGGTCGGTTCCTTGGCGGAATCAGCATCGGCCGGAGCCGCCTGCTGTGCAAAAGCCGGCGCGCTGACAAGGGCCAGGCCCAGAGCAGCCGAGGCAACGCCGGTTTTCAGATTCGAAGTGGTTTTCATGGTTAATCGAGCCCCTCAAGAGGATTGCGCACGGTCACCCGCCCGCTGCTTCAAAAAGACCAAGAGGCTTGGTTTGCAGACCCTTCACCCGGACAGCGACAGTGCACCTGATCGATGATCGACCCGCCCTGGCACGTGCTGTCCCGTGATGGCCCCGTTCGGACAAGTTGCCCGAACAACGCTATACAGACCCCCGGATAGGTTCAGATGGCCGCTTTTTAACCGTCGCGTAAAGTCTGCATGACGTTCCCGCGACGGGATTCATCGGGGCTGTATCCATTTTGCAACAGGCACTCTGTATTGCTGCCTAGGTGCATCTGCCCCTTGCGCGGCATTCACCGGCCAACCATTTGAATTGGCAAAATCACCCCACCGCCGACGCGAGCCCGCGGCAGTGAAATTATGTTGCACATGCAACGGGTTTGATGGCGAAATGTGTCCGATCCGCCAGGGCTGGCGAAACGCCATTGCGCAACTAGGTGCCTGCCGCGCCCGGTCAATCCTGGCCGAGCAAGCGCCGCGTGGCGATATCGGCGCTGGCATAGGCTTCCTGCCGCTCCGCGCTCCAATAGCGCAGCATGTCGAGCGGGATGCGCGCGCCGGTGACCGCGCAGATCACATGATCACCCGCCGACAACTGGCGAAAGGTTCCGGGCAGGTAATGCAGCCGCGCGAGGCGGCCCGTGGGTGGGGTCAGCATCGCGCGCTTTTAGGCGAGCACGCGCGTCATAGCAACTTTGGCTGTTGCGACGGGGCGGCGGGCGCGGGTTTGGCGCGGGTGCTGCGCGGCGATACCGTCAGCGCGCCATCGGCAAATTTGAGCAGCAGCTCCGCCTCGGTCATCGCCGCCGCGCGGGTCTTGACCACTTGCCCCGCCGCATCGGTGACCAGCACATAGCCGCGCAGCAACGGCGCCTCAGGATCGAGCGAGCGGCGCAGCCGGTCGAGCGCATCGATGCGGCCGCGCGCGGTACTGATGCGTTGCAGCAGCGTTTCGGGCCGCAGCCGTTGCGCCGCCAGCCGTTCGCCGGCCTGGCGCAGCCGCGCCTGCAACAGCGCCGGGCGCAGCGCGCCGGCATGGCGTGCCAGTTGCGCCGCAGCCAGTTCGGTACGGTGGCCGAGCGAACGGCGCAGCCGATCGGCGAGATCATCGAGCCGCTGCGCCTGCGCCGCCAGCAGGGCCTGCGGCTGCGGCAGGCGCCGCGCGCGCAGATCGAGCCGTTCGCGCGCATGGGCAAGCTGGCGCGCCGCCGCGCGCCGCCGCCGCGCATCGAGTTCGGCCAGCATCGCGGCGAGATCGGCGCGCACCGGCACCGCCATTTCCGCCGCCGCAGTGGGGGTCGGCGCGCGCCGGTCGGCGGCATGGTCGGCCAGCGTGGTATCGGTTTCGTGGCCGACCGCGCTGATCACCGGGATCGTCGAGGCGGCGATCGCGCGCACCACCGGTTCTTCGTTGAACGCCCACAGATCCTCGATCGACCCGCCGCCGCGCGCGACGATCACCAGATCGGGGCGCGGCACCGGGCCATCGGCGGGCAGTTCGGAAAATCCGCGTACCGCAGCGGCGACTTGCGCGGCGGCGCCCTGCCCCTGCACCAGCACCGGCCAGACCACGACATGCGTGGGGAAGCGGTCGCGCAGGCGATGCAGGATATCGCGGATCACCGCGCCGGTGGGCGAGGTGACCACCCCGATCACGCGCGGCAGATAGGGAATCGGGCGTTTGCGCCGGGCATCGAACAGCCCTTCTGCGGCCAGCCGCGCGCGGGTCTTTTCGAGCAGCGCCAGCAGCGCGCCTTCGCCGGCGATTTCCATCCGTTCGATGACGATCTGGTAATTCGAGCGGCCGGGATAGGTCGTCAATTTGCCGGTGGCGATCACCTCGATCCCGTCGGCCGGGGCGAAATTCAACCGCTGCACCGACCCGCGCCACATCACCCCGTCGAGCCGGGCGTCGGCATCTTTCAGACTGAGATAGAGATGGCCCGAGGCGGCGCGTTTGACCCCCGACAGCTCGCCGCGCACGCGGACATGGCCAAAGCGATCTTCCACCGTGCGCTTGAGCAGGCCCGACAGTTCGGAAATTGTCAGCGCCGGGGCGTTGTCGCCCGCCGCTTCCCTCGCTAACAGGCCCGGCGCGGCGGTGTCGTCGTCGGAAAAAGGATCGGCCATGAATATCCTGTTGCTCGGCAGCGGAGGACGCGAACACGCCCTGGCGTGGAAACTGGCGCAAAGCAACCGGCTGGGCAAGCTCCATGCCATCCCCGGCAATCCGGGCATTGCCGAACACGCGCAATGCCACAGCGTAGACGTGACCGACCATGCCGCGGTGGTGGCATTTTGCGATGCCCATGCGATCGATCTGGTGGTAGTCGGGCCGGAGGCGCCCTTGGTCGATGGCCTGGGTGACAGCCTGCGCGCCGCCGGGATCGGGGTGTTCGGCCCCAACCGCGCCGCCGCGCAGCTTGAAGGATCAAAAGGGTTTACCAAGGATCTGTGCGCGCGCGCCGGCATTCCCACCGCCGGCTATGTGCGCTGCGCCAGTGCCGCCGAAGCGCAGGCCGCGCTGGGCCGGTTTGGCCTGCCGGTGGTGATCAAGGCCGACGGGCTGGCCGCGGGCAAGGGCGTGGTGATTGCCGAAACCGCCGAAGCAGCCAGCGCCGCGATCACCGACATGTTTGCCGGCAGCTTTGGCAGCGCCGGCGCCGAAGTGGTGATCGAGGAATTCATGACCGGCGAAGAGGCCAGCTTTTTCGCGCTGACCGATGGCGCGACGATTGTCGGGTTCGGCTCTGCGCAGGATCACAAGCGCGTTGGCGAAGGCGACAGCGGCCCCAATACCGGCGGCATGGGCGCCTATAGCCCGGCGCGGGTGCTGACCCCCGCGCTGGAACGCGAAGTGATGACGCGGATCATTGCCCCCACCGTCAAGACGCTGGCCGATGAAGGCATGGCCTATGCCGGGGTGCTGTTTGCCGGGCTGATGCTGACGCCGCAGGGGCCAAAGCTGATCGAATACAATTGCCGGTTTGGCGATCCCGAATGCCAGGTGCTGATGCTGCGGCTGACCAGCGATCTGGTCAAGTTGCTGTCCGCCGTCGCCGAATACCGGCTGGCGGCGTGCCCGGCGCCGACTTTTTCGCGCGATCCGGCGCTGACCGTGGTGATGGCGGCCAAGGGCTATCCCGGCACGCCGCAGCGCGGCGGGCTGATCGACGCGATTGCCGGGGCCGAACGCGACGGCGCCAAGGTGTTTCACGCCGGCACCGTGCGCGATGATCAGGACGCCTTGCGCGCGAATGGCGGCCGCGTGCTCAATGTCTGCGCCAGCGGCGCCAGCGTCGGCGCGGCGCGCGATGCCGCCTATGTTGCGGTTGATCGGATCGATTTTGCCGACGGGTTCTGCCGCCGCGATATTGGCTGGCGCGAGATCGCGCGCGAGCGCGGATAAATTGACAAACCCGGCCGATCACCGTTGAAAGGGCGGCGATGAAGCGCACTCACCTGCCCCTCAATGGCCTGCGCGTGCTCGATGCGGCGGCACGGCACTTGTCGTTTACCCGCGCGGCGGACGAGCTGGCGGTAACCCCGGCGGCGGTCGGGCAGCAGATTCGCGCGCTCGAAGACCTGCTCGGAGTGATCCTGTTCCGCCGCACCTCAAAGGGGCTGGAACTGACCGACGAAGCCGCCGCCGGGCTTGAGGCGATCCGCGAAGGATTCCTGCGCTTTGAAGAAGGCGTGCAGGCGATGCAGGCGGGGCAATCCAGCCATGTCTATACGATTGCCGCGCCGCGCGATTTCTTTGGCGCCTGGCTGTCGGTGCGGCTGGCGGCGTTTCGCCACGACAATCCGCACGTGCGCTTTTCGCTGATCGGCGATGGCGAAGTCGATTTTGCCGAAGCCAATCTCGATCTGGCGGTGCGCTGGAGCGATGGGCCGGGTGATCTGGAGGGGATCGTGCTCGGCCCGCGCGGGACGCGGGTGATCGCCGGGCTGGATAGCGCCGATGATGCGCCGTGGATCGCCTGGCCGGGCGAACCGGGCGGCGAGGACGCGCAGGAATCGCACATGACGGTGGGCGATGCCGGCACCGCGATCAGCGCCGCCGCCGCCGGGCTGGGCCGGGCGCGGGTGCCGCGCATCCTCGCCGATGCCGCGCTGGCCACCGGTCGGGTGCGCGCGCTGGGCGAGGCCGAGGAAGGCCGGCGCGCCTATTGGCTGGTCGCGCCGCTGCCGCAGTGGCGGCAGAAAAAGGTGCGCGCGCTGGTTGCCGCGCTGCAGGCGGGGCAGGACTGACCGCCGGCTTCGGAAATGCTTATTGACACAGGTGTAGGTTAGCGGGATAGTGCCGGCCAAACGGGGCGCAAAGCCCTGTGACGGAGGATTCCCGATGGCTACCCAACTCGCCCCCGAAACCCGCCCGGTCTATCGCACCTCGCCCACCGCCAGCGCCGCGTTTGAGGAATGGCTGCGCGCCAATCCGCAGGCGATCCCGCAGCACAGCCACCCGTGGGACGTCAGCCGGTCAGACATCTATGTCAACGACACCTGGGGCCCGATCTTTGCCGAAATGCGCGCCAAGGCGCCGATCAACCATGTCACCGGCACGCCTTATGGCGATTACTGGAACGTCGCCTCGCACAAGGCGATCCTCCATGTCGAATCGCTGCCCGATGTGTTTTCCTCGTCGTGGGAACACGGCGGCATCACCATCGGCGATCCTTCCGAAAACATCGATCCGGCGCTGCTGGCCGAACGCAAGCTGCCGATGTTCATCGCGATGGACCGGCCGCAGCACACCGGCCAGCGCCGCACCGTCGCGCCGGCGTTTACCCCGGCGGAAATGGTGCGGATGGAGCGCGAAATTCGCGCCCGCACCGCGCAAGTGCTCGATTCGCTGCCGATCGGGCAGGCGTTCGACTGGGTCGACAAAGTTTCGATCGAACTGACCACCGGGATGCTGGCGATCCTGTTCGGGTTTCCCTGGGAAGACCGCCGCCTGCTCACGTTCTGGTCGGATTGGGCGGGCGATGTCGAATTGACGCTGGCGCACGATCTCGCCGACACGCGCTTTGCCATTCTCGGCGAAATGGCGCAGTATTTCGGGCGGCTGTGGATGGAACGGATGGGCCAGGCGCCCAGCCCCGACCTGATTTCGATGATGATCCATTCCCCGGCGATGAGCCAGATGAGCCCGCAGGAATTCATGGGCAATCTGGTGCTGCTGATCGTCGGCGGCAACGATACCACGCGCAACACGATGTCGGGCATCGTCCATGCGCTGCACACCTTCCCCGATCAGCGCGAAATTCTCGAAAACGAACCCTCGCTGATCCCCAATGCGGTGCAGGAATGCATCCGTTTCGTCACCCCGCTGGCGCATATGCGGCGCACCGCGAAATCCGATTACGATCTGTTTGGCCAGACCATCCGCGCCGGCGACAAAGTGATCCTGTGGTATCTGTCGGCCAACCGCGACGAAACCGTGTTCACCAACCCCGACAAGCTGATCGTGACCCGCGAAAACGCCCGCCGCCACCTGGCATTCGGCCACGGCATCCACCGCTGCGTCGGTGCGCGGCTGGCCGAACTGCAATTGCGCGTGCTGCTCGAAGAAATGCGCGAACGGCGCATGCGCGTCCATGTTACCGGCGCGGTCGAGCGCGTGCGCGCCAACTTTGTCCATGGCTTCCGTCGGCTGGAAACAACGGTTGAACGGTATTGACCGGCTGAACCCCGCGCCGGTCATCTGAGGTTCATCGACCGGCCGCCATCGGGGACCTGTCCCGCGGCCGGATTGACTGCCCCCCCGACCCTGGTCCGTCGCGGGACACCCCCATCGATGCACGCCACTTTCCAGTTGACGCTCGCCACCTTTCGCCGATACCCGATGTAACCGGTTACAAAGGGGATCGTCATGACCCGGCTCTTCGCGTTCTGCCTGCTGTTGCTCGCCCCCGGCCTGGCCCTGGCGCAGACCGCCGACACAGTGGTGGTGCACAGCGCCGCACCCGGCCGGCCGTTTGCCCATGCGTGGGAAATCATGTTCGGATCGGGCCGCGCGGCGCTGGCGCTGCGCGCGCAATACCAGGATGATCTGCACACGATGAAGCAGGCGACCGGCATCCGCTATGTGCGGTTTCACGCCATCCTGCATGATGAAAACGGCGTCTATGATCAGGATCAGGCCGGGCGCCCGGTCTACAATTTCAGCCAGATCGACCAGATCTATGATGGCCTGCTGGCACAAGGCGTGCGGCCGGTGGTCGAAATCGGCTTCATGCCCAAAAAGCTGGCGGCCTGGCCGGCGGGGCATCCGTTCTGGTATCATCCGGTGGTGGCACCGCCGGCCGATTATGCGCGGTGGGACGCGCTGATCGGTGCCTTTGCCCGCCACCTGGTCGATCGTTATGGCATCGACGAAGTGGCGCAGTGGTATTTTGAAGTGTGGAACGAGCCCAATATCGATTTCTGGGCGGGCGAGCCCAAGCAGGACAGCTATTTCACGCTCTATGCCCACACCGCGCGCGCGGTAAAGGCGGTGGACCAGCGCCTGCGCATCGGCGGGCCGGCCACATCAAGCGCGCATTGGGTGCCCGAATTCCTCGCGCGGATGCATGCCGATGCGGTGCCGGTCGATTTCGTATCGACCCATGGCTATGCCGACGACACGGTCGAGGATCTGTTCGGCACGCACGAGCCGATCGCGATGGAACAGCGCCTGTGCCGCGCGGTGCGCAAAGTGCACGACCAGATTGCCGCATCGCCGCAGCCGCACCTGCCGCTGTTGTGGACCGAATGGAATGTGCCCTCGTATGGCGAACTGAACGCGCGCGATACGCCCTATCTGGGCGCGGCGCTGGCCGATGACATTGCCCAATGCGATGGCCTCGCCGATGCGCTCAGCCTGTGGACGTTCAGCGCGGTGTTTGAAGAGAACGGCCCCGATAGCGCACCGTTCCACGGCCAGTTCGGGCTGATCGGCCCGGGCGGGATTCGCAAGGCGGGGTTCAACGCCTTTGCCCTGCTGCACCGGCTGGGCGATGTGCGGCTGCCCGCCGAGGGGCGCGCGGTGATCGCCACGCGCCACGGCGACGGCCATCTGGCGGTGGCGCTGTGGAACCTCGCCCCGCCCGATCGCCCTGCCGGCCCGCGCACCTTGCGGCTCATGCTGCCCGAAGTGGCGGCAGGCGCGGCGATCACGATCACCACGCTTGATGACCGGCACGGCAATGCGCTGGCGGTCTGGCGCGCGCTGGGCAGCCCGGCCTATCCCACCCGCGCCCAGATCGAGGCGATCAATCGCGACGCGGCGCTGCCCGCACCGATGCCGGCAGCCCGGGGCAGCGACGGCGCGATCACGCTGACGCTGGCCCCCAATGCGCTGGCGCTGGTGGAAATCGCCCGCTGACCGGCTTGGCGCAGGTTGCGCCCTTGACGAGCCCCCGCCGCCGGTTCTAGGGCGCCGCCTGCACATTGCCGGCGCGCATGGCCGCCGGCGCGATCCATCCGCGGCGCCGAGTCCTGTCGAAGGGCGCCTTGCGGATCACCCGGCAGGGAAAGATCTGTATCCATGGCAAATGTCACCGTGATCGGTGCCCAGTGGGGCGATGAAGGCAAAGGCAAGATTGTCGACTGGCTGGCCAGCCGCGCCGACGCGGTGGTGCGCTTTCAGGGCGGCCACAACGCCGGGCACACGCTGGTGGTGGGCGAACAGGTCTACAAGCTGAGCCTGCTGCCTTCGGGCATCGTCACCGGCACGCTGTCGATCATCGGCAATGGCGTGGTGCTCGACCCCTGGGCACTGCGCGCCGAGGTCGAAAAGCTGACCGCGCAAGGGGTGACGATCACCCCCGACAATTTCGCGATTGCCGACAATTGCCCGCTGATCCTGCCGCTGCACCGCGATCTCGATGCCTTGCGCGAAGCCGCCGCCGGCAGCGGCAAGATCGGCACCACCGGGCGCGGCATCGGCCCCGCCTATGAAGACAAAGTGGGCCGGCGCGCGATTCGCCTGTGCGATCTGGCGCATCTCGATGCGCTTGATTCGCAGCTGGACCGGCTCTGCGCGCACCACGATGCCTTGCGCGCCGGGTTTGGCCAGCCGCCGGTCGATCGCGCGCAACTGATCGCCGACTTGCGCGAAATCGCCCCGTTTGTGCTGCAATATGCCGGGGTGGTGTGGAAACGGCTGCAAACCGTGCGCAAGGCCGGCGCGCGCGTGCTGTTCGAAGGCGCGCAGGGCGTGCTGCTCGATGTCGACCACGGCACCTATCCGTTTGTCACGTCGTCGAACACCGTGTCGGGCACCGCTTCGGCCGGTTCGGGGCTGGGCCCGGCGGCGACCGGCTTTGTGCTGGGCATCGTCAAGGCCTATACCACCCGGGTCGGATCGGGTCCGTTCCCGACCGAACTGGATGACGCCAATGGCCAGCGGCTGGGCGAACGCGGCCACGAATTCGGCACCGTGACCGGCCGCAAACGCCGCTGCGGCTGGTTTGACGCGGTGCTGGTGCGCCAGTCCTGCGCGATTTCGGGGGTCACCGGGATCGCGCTGACCAAGCTCGACGTGCTCGACGGCTTCGACAAAGTGCGGATCTGCACCGGATACCGGCTGCGCGGCAAAGTGCTCGACTATTTCCCCAGCCATGCCGGCGACCAGGCGGCGGTCGAACCGATCTATGAAGAAATGGACGGCTGGCACGGCACCACCGCCGGGGCGCGGTCGTGGGCCGATCTGCCGGCGCAGGCGATCAAATATATCCAGCGCGTGCAGGAATTGATCGAAACCCCGGTCGCGCTGGTATCGACCTCGCCCGAACGCGAAGACACGATTCTGGTGCGCGACCCCTTCGTCGATTGACCCGCCAACGGACCCTCCATCCATATTCGAGGTATCCGTAGTTGACCTTATAGCCGTTTGTTCCACTCTTGTTCGCACAGCAACGCGCACAAGGGATTGGCACGCACGATGGCACAGGCGGCACAGCAGTTTGATCACGGCGGCGATGGCGCCGTGCCGGGCGGCGTGCCCGGCGCCGGCCACGGCTTCGGCTTTGGCGGACGCAGCGGGATTGCCGTATCGATCTATGCCGATCGCGGCTATCTGCGCGCCGAAATGGCCGAGGATGCCGCCGCCGCCGGCCTGCGCATCGCGCAAACCACCGATCTGGCCCGCCTTCTCGAACCCGGCGATTCGCCCAGCCTGCCCGAACTGGTGCTGGTGGATTGCCCGGTGATCGACGATGCCGAACTCGCCGCGCTGTCACGGCTTGATCAGCGCGCCTCGCAACAGGGCGCGCATCTGGTGGTCTCTACCTCGATGGGTTCGCTCGACGAAGTGTTCGGCTGTCTCGACCGCGCCGATGCGCAGATCCTGGTTTCGCCCAGCCGCGCCGACCGGGTGATTGCGCTGGGCCGCGTGCTGTCGCGCAGCGGCAACCGCGTGCGCGAACTGTCAGAGGAAGACCGGCTGAGCCTGCTGCGCCTGACCGATCAGGTCAGCCAGATCGCGCAACGGCTCGAACAGCTCTCGGCGCATGGCCCGGGCGAGGGCGGCGCGTTCCGGTTTGACCATGGCCATGGCACGGGCGGGCGCGACGTGCGGCAGGACAGCCAGTTCGAAGCCGGCAGCGACCGGCTGGTGCGCGCCTCGCGCCCGCCGCTGCCCGACCCCCGGCTGGTGCGCAAGATCATTCGCCAGCGCCAGTTGCGCGCGCGCTTTTTCGAAGGCGACCTGTTTGCCGATCCGGCATGGGACATGCTGCTCGACCTTACCGCCGCGCGGGTCGAACATGTGCGCGTATCGGTCACCTCGCTGTGCATCGCCTCGGGCGTGCCGCCGACCACCGCGCTGCGCTGGATCGGCCAGATGACCGATGCCGGGCTGTTGCAGCGCGTGGATGACGAAACTGACCGGCGCCGCGCCTTCATCACCCTGACCGACAAGGCCGCCGATGCCATGGCCCGCTATTTCGCCGAACTGGGCACCAGCGCCACCAGCCTGGTGTAAGGCACCGGCACCGGGCAGGCGCCGAGGACGAGCAGGAGCGGAACCCGGGGCGGCGGCGGGTGCGGACAAGCAGCGGGCGGCATGGCCCACGCGGGCCACATGATACCAGTCGCCCTTCAAATCGACTGGTCCTTCCGGACCTGATCCGGAACCCGGCACACAACGAATGCGGCAGCATTCCTGCTGCAAAGCAGTTTGGCTTCGCCAAAGACGCTACCGCGTCTGATACTTGCCGGATTCGCAGATCAAGCCCGGAATGACGAAGCTCCTCGGATGGCCCCCTGACAAGACGTGTCAACGCGTCGGACGACCGGTATGAGACTGCACCTCGCGCGAATGTTTCCCATCGCGCGATCACTGCGCCGGCGCTCGATCTTCCGGCAGCGGGCAATCGATACCGGGGGGAACCAGCCGCGCCCGACAGTCTTTTGCGCAGGGCAGGGCGCTGTCGGCTTGCTTTGGCGACTCGGGTTTGGCACGCAGGCGATCCATCCAGACCTTGGGTCGATCAGCGATGCCCGCCACGCCTGACCAGATTTTCGAAAGCGCGCAGGCGCATCATCGCACCGGTGATCTGGCGGCGGCGGCGCGCAGTTATCACGCGGTGTTGCAGCGCGCGCCCGACCATGTCGGCGCATGGCACCTGCTCGGGCTGGTCCACGCCCAGACCGGCGACTTGGCCAATGCCGACGTGCTGTTGAACCGCGCGCTGGCGATCGATCCCCGCCACGCCGCTGCGCATGGCGATCTCGGCAATGTCCATCGCCAACGCGGCGATCTGGAGCAGGCGATTGCCTGCTATCGCTGCGCGGTGGCCGCCGATCCCGCGCTGGTTTCGGCGTGGTGCAGCCTGGCCGCGGCGCTGGACAGCCTTGGCACGGATGACGAGGCAGTGGCGGCCTGCCACTCCGCGCTGGCGCTGGACCCCGGCCGCATCGATGCCTGGCTGATCCTGGGCAGCGCCCTGCAGCGCGCCGGGCGCGGCAGCGAAGCGATCGCCGCCTATCGCGAAGTGCTGCGACGGCAACCCCGCCATGGCGAGGCAAAGGCGGCGTTGACGCAATGCGAAGGCGCGCGGGCCGATTGAGCATCCGCAGGGCGGCGCGCGTTCGGACGAATTTCGCAGGCACACGGGGCTGGCACAAACCCCTGCCCCTGCATCGCCACATTGCGCGGTAGGAAAACCGGCCTCATCGTGGCATGGATCGCCACCACCCCGCTCAACCGGCCACTGGACACACCGCCACCGTGCTGACCCTGCCCGATCTCACCCCGATCCCGGTTGAAACCGCTGTCGGCGCCTTTCTGCTGGCGTTTCCGGCGCTGTTTTCGATCGTCAATCCGCTCGGCGGGGCGCTGATCTTTGACACGGTTACCGCCGGCCGTTCGCGCGCCGACAAGCAGAAGGCGGCGCTGCGGATCGGGTTCTATGCGCTGATCGTGCTGCTGGTGTCGTTGTGGCTGGGCGCCTATGTGCTCAATTTCTTTGGCGTCAGCCTCAATGCGCTGCGCATCGCCGGGGGGCTGGTGGTCGCGGTGCAGGCGTGGAGCCTGCTGATGCAGCCGGAAGCCAACGAGGCGCGCAAGGCGCACCAGGCCGAACCGGCCAGCGCGATCGAAGACAGCATGTTCTTTCCGCTGACCATGCCGCTGACCACCGGCCCCGGCACGATTGCGGTGGCCATCGCGCTCAGCTCGCAACGCCCGACCAGCGGGCTGGCCCCGCTCGGCTTTTTCGGCGGGCTCAGCCTCGCCGCCGCGGCGATCGCGCTGCTGATCTGGATCTGTTACCGCGCGTCGGAAAGCATTTCGGCGATGCTCGGCCAATCGGGCGCGCGGGTGATGTCGCGGCTGGTGGCGTTTCTGCTGCTGTGCGTGGGGGTGCAGATTATCGTGACCGGGGTGACCGGCGTGGCGCACAGCGTGCTGGGTTTGGCGCATTGAGCGCTGACCGGGTAACCAACAAACCTAAGCCAGTCCGGTTCGTCCTGAGCTTGTCGAAGGACGAACTAATGTGTTATAGATCAGATACTTGGGTGATTGGTTGAATCCCCAAGGGCTTCCAGCCAAGCTACTCCGCCGCCTGCAACAGCGGCTGATCGGCCGACTGCGGCGCGGGGTCCAGCCGCAGCACGCCGTCGTCGATCGGGTCGCTTTTCATCCAGGCGCGGTCGCGGACATAGTCCTGATTGAGCCGCCAGCGCATGTCGGAGGCGTTTTTGGGCAAGAGGTGACGGGCCCGCGCGATATAGCCCGATGAAAAATCGAACGGGTCGTCTTCGACCAGCGCGTGGTCGGCGGGCAGCACCGGGGTGGCCACGGCGGCGCCGCGATCGGCCATCAGATTGATCAGCCGGCAGACATAATCGGCGATGATATCCGCGCGCAGCGTCCACGACGCATTGAGATAGCCGAACACCGCCGCCAGATTGGGCACGTTGGAGAACATGCAGGCCTTGTAATACCAGTGCTGCGACCAATCGATCGGCACCCCGTCGAGGCTGAAGGCGATCTTGCCGCCCATGGTCATTTTGAGCCCCGTCGCGGTGACGATCACCTCGGCATCGAGATGGCGGCCCGATTTCAGCGCGATGCCGGTGGCGTCGATGCGGTCGATCTGGTCGGTCATCACGCTCGCCTTGCCGGCGCGGATCGCCGCGAACAGGTCGCCATCGGGCACCAGGCACAGCCGCTGATCCCACGGATCATAGGGCGGGGTAAAATCGGCCGCATTGTAATGCGATCCCAGCAGCGCCTGGGTCTGCTTGGTCAGGAAGGCCTTGACCTTGTCGGGCCGGGTGCGCGCGCGGCGGAACACGATCGATTGCATCGTGATGTTTTTCCACCGGGTCAGCCGATAGGCGAGCTTTTCGGGCAGCACCTTGCGCAGGAAATTGGCGATCGCATCGCGCGCCGGGCGCGACGCCATCCAGGTCGGCGTGCGCTGCAACATTGTTACATGCGCCGCCTTGTCGGCCATCGCCGGAACCACCGTTACTGCGGTCGCGCCCGAGCCGATCACCACCACCCGCTTGCCGGCATAGTCGAGATCAGTCGGCCAGAACTGCGGGTGGACGATCTGCCCGGCAAAATCGGCCTTGCCGGCAATCGGCGCGTCATAGGGATCGTCGTAATCGTAATAGCCCGAGCCCAGATAGAGGAAGCGCGCCGCCAAAGTGCCCGGCCCGGCGGCGGTTTCGATGTTCAGCCGCCACAGCCCGGCCGCGCTGTCCCAATCGGCGGACAGCACTTTGGTGCCAAACCGGATATGCGGGCGGATGCCGCGTTCATCGGCAATGCGGTCGAGATAATCGAGGATCGACGGGCCATCGGCGATCGATTTTTCGTGCTTCCACGGTTCGAACACAAAGCCCAGCGTGTGCATGTCGCTGTCCGAGCGCACCCCGGGATAGCGGAACAGGTCCCAGGTGCCGCCGATGCGATCGCGCCGTTCGAGCACGGCATAGCGCCGGTCGGGGCACAGCGCCTGCATATGCGCGGCCATGCCGATGCCCGAAATCCCGGCACCGATGATCGCCACATCCAGCGGGGCATCCGTTTCACCAGCCATCACCATCTCCACCCGGTCGTTTAATCGATTCCTTAAATTCTAGGTGGAAACGGTTCGCTTGGCCAGTGCCCTAATCCTGATTCACCAGCACCTGCTCCCACCGGCCATGTGGGCCGGGTTCGGCATAAGTCACCACGGTCAGGCTCTTGCCGTGGCAGGTGACCGCAAAGTTGCGATTGACGAAGCCACCGCGCAGCCGGGGCGGGCGGATCGGGGCAAACCCGGTGCATGCCCCCAGCCGCGACAGCGACACGCGAAAATCCTGCCGCGCCTGCGCGCTGAAATAGGCGCGGGCATTGGCGGTAAAGTGCGCGGGCACAAACCGGCCGCTCGCCAGCGCCTGCCATTCGGCGCGGATATCGGCGGTGCGCGCCGGTTCGTTGACATCGGCGCTGACCGCCATCGGCAGCACGATCGTGCCGATCGCATCGGTCAGGCGGCTGGTCGCATCGGAAAATCCGGCATTGGTGAGCACCACCACCGCAGTGCGATCATCGGGCCAGACGGTGTTTTGCGACAGGAACCCGACCGATTCGCCGCCGTGGTCGATGACCCGGCGGTGGTCGCGTTCGACCACGTGGACGCCCAGCCCGTAATCGGTGCTGGTGCCGTCGGTCAGCCGCACCGGGGTTTCCTGTTCGGCCCAGTCGCGCGCGGGCAGCACTTCGCGGTTGATCCGCGCAATGTCCCAGCGCGCCAGGTCTGCCGCGGTCATCGACAATTCGCCCGCGGCATAGAGCCAGCCATGCGCCGGCGGGGCGACCGGCCGCACCGGGCCGAGCGCATGGCGATCATAGCCGTGCGGAAATTCGGGGCCATTGGTATCATCGATAAAGCGCGGGTGGATCGCCAGCGGGCCGAACAGATAGCGCTGGAACAGTTCGCCCAGCGGCGCCCCGCCGGCCAGTTCGGCAATCCGCCCGGCGACGACATAGCCGGTGTTGGAATATTGCCAGCGCGTGCCGGGGGCATAATCGAGCGGCTTCATCGCCCAGCGGCGGATGATCGCCTCGGGCGTGGTGGGGGTGGCCATCGCCGGAAAGGCATAATCCTGCGGCCAGTAATCCTGTACGCCCGAGGTATGCGACAGCAACTGGCGCACGGCGATGCGGTCGGCGCCGCTGACATCGGGCAGCCACCGGGCGACTTTGTCATCGAGCGACAGCTTGCCTTCATCGGCGAGGCGCAGCAGCAGCGCGGCGAGGAACTGTTTGGAATTCGACGCGATCTGGAACGGCATGTCGGCGCGCGCCGGGCCGAGCGTGTCCGATGCCTTGCCCCAGGCCCGCGCCAGCACCACCCGGCCATCGCGCACCACCGCGATCGACACCGCCGGCACCCCGGTGCTGGCCAGCGTGTCGCGCACCACATGGTCAATCGCGGCCTCTTCGCCCGGGGTCAGCGCCTGCGCCATGGCCGGGGCGGGAGCGGCCAGCACGATCAGCATGGCGAGCAGGTGTTTCATGGCGACGGCTCCCGGATGCGTGAAAAAGGCCCCGCCTGCTATGGGGCGATGGCGGCGTACAAGTCGTGATCGTCGGAATCTTCGACCACCACATCGACAAAATCGCCGGGGGCGAGCGTGGCCGGCACATTGCGCAGATGCACCGCGCCGTCGATTTCGGGCGCGTCGGCGGTGGACCGGCCGGTCGCGCCAATATCGCCGTCTTCGTCGGGTTCGCCGACTTCGTCGATGATCACCCGCAGCGTGCGGCCGACTTTGCCGGCCAGCTTGGCGCGGCTGATCGCTTCGGTGCGCTCCATGATCCGGGCATAGCGTTCTTCCTTGACCGCTTCGGGCACCGGATCGGGCAAGTCGTTGGCCGCAGCGCCCGCCACCGGCTCGAACCGGAACGCGCCGACGCGATCCAGTTGCGCCTCGTCGAGCCAATCGAGCAGATAGGCGAAATCTTCCTCGGTCTCGCCGGGAAAGCCGACCACGAAGCTCGACCGGATCGCCAGATCGGGGCAGATGCTGCGCCATTCGCGCAGACGTTCCAACACTTTGGCCTCGTTCGCCGGGCGCTTCATCGCGCGCAGCACTTTGGGGCTGGCATGCTGGAACGGGATATCGAGATAAGGGGTCAGCAGCCCTTGCGCCATCAGCGGGATCACCGCTTCGACATGCGGATAGGGATAGACATAGTGCAGCCGCACCCACGGCACATCGCCCTGCGGGGTGCGCAATCCGCCCAGTTCGCGCGCCAGATCGGTCATGTGCGTGCGCACTTCGCGCCCCTGCCACTGGCGCGGCTCGTGCCGCACATCGACGCCATAGGCCGAAGTGTCCTGGCTGATGATCAGCAGTTCGCGGGTGCCGGCGGCGACCAGCTTTTCCGCCTCGCGCAGCACGGCGTCGATCCGCCGGCTGGCGAGCCCGCCGCGCAACTGCGGGATGATGCAGAATGCGCAGGCATGATTGCAGCCTTCGGAAATCTTGACATAGCTGTAATGGCGCGGGGTCAGCTTGACTTCGCCCGGCACCGCTTGCGGGATCAGATCGACATAGGGCCCCAGCCCCGGCGGCGCCGCGCTGTGCACCGCATCGACCACGTCTTCGTATTGGTGCGCGCCGGTCACGGCCAGCACTTGCGGAAACCGCGCGCGGATCGCTTCGGCCTCGTTGCCCATGCAGCCGGTGACGATCACGCGGCCGTTTTCGGCAATCGCCTCGCCGATCGCGGCAAGGCTTTCCTCCTTGGCCGAATCGAGAAAGCCGCACGTATTGACCAGCACGACATCCGCGCCGGCATAGTCGGCGCTCATCGCATAGCCATCGGCGCGCAGCCGGGTGAGGATGCGTTCGGAATCGACCAGTGCCTTGGGGCAGCCGAGGCTGACCATGCCGACGCGGCGCGGCGAAGCGATTTCAAGCGGTTCAGGAAGATCGGTCATCGGCGCGGCGCATAGCCGGTTTTTGCCCGCGCGTCACCTGTGGGACGGCTGGTGCCCGCCGGGGCCAGGCGCTATGCCGCGCGCAACCATTTTTGGAAGGACAAAAACATGGGCCCGGTAAACTGGCTGGCGGTGGTGGTGGCGGCGCTGGTCGCCAGCGCGGTGCGGATCGGCTGGCACCGCATGGCCGGCGGCGGGCGACGCATGGTGCTGCTTACCCCGCTGGCCCTGCTGATTTCGGCGGCGATGATCGGGCACATGTTTGCGCGGGTCGGCGCGGCCACGCTGGCGGTCAAGCCCTGGCTCTATTTCATGATGAGCGGCGGGCTGGCGCTTGCCTTCATCGCCCCGGCGCTGATCGTCTCGCACCGCGAAATCGGCACGAGCATGCGCCACAGTCTGCGCGATGCGGCGGGGTGGATCATCGTCTATCTGGCGATGGGATTGATCTTCTTCGCCTTTGGCGCCTGAGCAAAGGCGCTTACAGCCGCAGCGGTAGCGCAGGCAGCGGATCTTGCGGCACGTTGTCGTGGCGCAGTTCGAAATGCAGCATCGGTTTGTGCACTTCGCCGCTGACGCCGATACGGGCGATCGGCTCACCGGCGCGAACATGCGCGCCGGTGTGGATGGTCACTCGGCCAAGATAGGCATAGGCGCTGGCCCAGCCGTGGCCATGGTCGATCACGATCAATTGGCCATAGCGTTCGGGCTCGGTCCCGGCGAACACCACATCACCGGCGGCGGCAGCGCGCACCGTCATCCCGGCAAAGGCGGCGAGATCGATGCCGTTGCCGGCATGGCCGTGGACGCGACTGCCAAAGGCGCTGACCACCGCGCCGGACGTCGGCCAGACCAGCGTTGGCGCGCCGGGGTCGGGCGGGGGCGGCGGCGGCACCACCGGCGCCGGGCGCGGCAGCCCGGGGCGCGTGGTCGGCACCGGGCGGGGCGGCGGCGCCAGCCGCGCCGGGGGCGGTTCGCGGTGCAGCGGCGGCCGGGCATGCGGCATGTCGGCGGGATCGGGACGCTTCAGCACGGTGCCGGGCAGCAGCCGGGCATCGGGATCGATCGCATTGGCATGCGCCAGCGCGAGCGTGGAGACCCCCATTCGCGCGGCAATCGCGGCCAGCGTGTCGCCGCTCGCCACGGTATAGCTCCAGGCGACGATCGGCGGCGGTTTCGCGCCCACCGGCATGGCGATCAGCGCCGCCAGCAGCGCCAGCGGCCAGCCCCTCACGCTGCGGGCACCAGCCGGGTCAGCCCGCCCAGATAAGGCGCCAGCACCGCCGGAAGAGTGACCGAGCCATCGGCTTCCTGCCCGTTTTCGAGCACCGCGACCAGCGTGCGGCCAACCGCGAGGCCCGATCCATTGAGCGTGTGGACGAATTCGGTGCCCTTTGCCCCGTCGGCGCGCCAGCGCGCATTCATCCGCCGCGCCTGGAAATCGCCGCAGTTGGAACACGACGAAATCTCGCGATAGGCGCCCTGGCCGGGCAGCCACACTTCCAGATCATAGGTCTTGCGCGCGGTAAAGCCCATGTCGCCGCTGCACAGCAGCATCTTGCGATAGGGCAGTTCGAGCGCCTGCAACACCGCTTCGGCGCTGCGCGTCATGCGTTCGTGTTCGGCATCGGACTGGTCGGCGCTGGTGATCGACACCAGTTCGACTTTTTCAAACTGATGCTGGCGGATGAACCCGCGCGTGTCGCGCCCGGCCGCGCCGGCTTCGGAGCGGAAACACGGGGTCAGCGCGGTCAGCCGGATCGGCAGCGCCGCTTGCGGCACGATCGTTTCGCGCACCGAATTGGTCAGGCTGACTTCGGCAGTCGGGATCAGCCAGCGGCCATCGCTGGTGCGGAAGAGATCTTCGGCAAACTTGGGCAATTGCCCGGTGCCGAACGCGGCTTCATCGCGCACCAGCAGCGGCGTGTTGCATTCGACATAGCCGTGCTGCGCGGTCTGCATGTCGAGCATGAATTGCCCGAGCGCACGATGCAGCCGCGCCATGCCCCCGCGCAAAAAGGTGAACCGCGCGCCCGACAGCGCCGCCCCGGTTTCAAAATCGAGCCCCAGCGCGGGGCCGAGATCGGCATGTTCGCGCGGGGTGAAATCAAACGCGCGCGGGGTGCCCCAGCGCAGCAGTTCGACATTGCCCGCCTCGTCCTCGCCCTGCGGCACATCGGCGGCAGGCAGATTGGGCAGCGCCGCGAGCAGCGCTGCCAGCTCGGCCCCGGCGCGGCGTTCGTCGTCTTCAAGCGCGGGCAGCGCGTCTTTCAAAGCGGCAACTTCGGCCTTCAGCGCCTCGGCGGTGTCGCGATCGCCCCGGCCCATCGCCGCGCCGATCGCCTTTGACGCGTCGTTGCGGCGCGCCTGCGCGTCTTGCAGGCGGGTTTGCAGATCGCGCCGGGCGGCGTCGAGCGCCAGAATGGTTGCGGCAGCGGGGGCCAGCCCGCGCCGGGCAAGGCCGGCATCAAAGGCCTCGGGGTTTTCGCGGATGAAACGGATATCGTGCATGATCGCCTGCCTATGCCTGCCCGGGCGACAGCTTTCAACCCGGGCAGCGCATGGCAGCGTTCAATTGCACCCTTGCGGGTTGTCGCACTGGTAGATGTGGACCCAGTCGATCGCGAAATGCTTGGGATAATCATCCAGCAGCACGCCAGAGGCATCGTGGCTTTCGGGCCATTCGCCGCCGATCGCGAGGTTGAGGATCAGATAGAACGGACGGTCGAACGGGGCATTGCGCACCGCCGGTTCCGGCTTGGTCTTTTGCAGCGGATCGCGCCAGTTGTGCAGGCGGACGCGTTCGTATTCCTTGCCATCGACCGCCCAGACCATTTCATCGGGGTTCCAGTCGACGCGATAAGTATGCCAATCGCCCTCTGTTCCTTTGGGCAGGGCAAAAGCCTTCTGGATCGATGACCCCTGATAGTGGTGCATGTTGCTGCCGAAATGGATGGTGCCATAGATCTGGTTTTCCACCCCGCCGACGCACGACCCGCACTTCACCCCCAGATTGACCGCCTCCATCACGTCGATTTCGCCCGATCCCGGCCACGGGCCATAGAGATCCTGCGCCGGCAGCAACCAGATTGCCGGCCACACCCCCTGCCCGACCGGCGATTTGGCGCGCACTTCGATGCGGCCATAAGTCAGCGTGAACTTGCCCTTGGTCGAGACTTTGCCCGACGAAAACGGCTTGGTCGCCGGTGGCGGGGTCTCGCCGGGTTTGCGCAAGTCTTCCGACAGCGACGGGCCGGTGACGGTTTCGTAATGCGCGGTCAGATCAAGCTGCCCGTCGTGCACCGCCACATTGTCGGGCCGGCGGGTATAGCATTCGCGTTCCTTGTTCCCGCCGCCCCAGCAATCCTGATAGGCATGCCATTTGCTGCCATCGAGCGCGGTGCCCTCAAATTCGTCGGAAAACACCATTTTCCAGCCGCCATCGGTACTGGCAGCCGGCGTGGGTGCCGGTGCAGCCGATGGCGTCGGGGTCTGGGCGGCGGCGGGAACCCCCGCCGCCACCGCCAGCGCGGCAATCAGGACTTGCAGGCGCATGATTGCCTCCCCTGGTTCAGAACCGCACGCTCGCGCGTGCACCATAGGTCGTCGGGCGCGGCAGGAATGCCACGGTGCCGCCGGTCTGGCTGATCAACAGGCCGGTAATCGGCTGCTTGACCAGATTGTTGGCAAAGGCTTCGACCCGGACGCGGCCACCGGCAAACGAATAGCCGGTGCCGATATCAAGCGTCCAGTACCCCGGCACGCGGTCATTCAGGCGGCCGCGATAGGCCTGGGTGATCGAACAGCCCGACACCGGATGCGGGGTATCGCCGACATTGAGCACCCCGCTCATCACCGTACCGCCAGCCAGGCACGCCGAATAGGCATAGTCTTCGCCGTTGAACAGCGTGGCGTGGTTCGACGAGCGATAACCCGGCGCCACGACATAGTCCCACGCCGACCCGTTCGACGCCTCGAACTTTTGCGAAATGCGCAAGTTCAGCTGGAATTCGGGGGTATGCGGCAGACGCTTGCCCTGGATCGAGCGGAACCCGGCATCGTTCAGATCGATATCCGGCTGGAAGCGGAAATCTTCGATTTCCTGATCACCGGTCACTTTCGCCACCGGCAGCCACAACGCGTCAAAGTGGATGTTCAGCTTGGCCGCGGGAATGGCCAGACTGCCTTCGGCCTGCGCACCGGCAATTTCCGACTTCTTGGCGTTGAAGGTGTACGACACGATGATCGAACCCGGGCTGAACCCGTTGCCGAAGGTGACATTCGAACCGGTCGCTGCGGTGTAATAGGCCGAAGCCGCCGCGATCGACAGCAGGTTGGTCAGCTGCTGGTTGGTGTAGGATTCATAGAACGCGCTGACATTCAGCTTGACCGGGTTGCCGGCCAGGGTGAAGCGGTTCTTGGTCCCGATTTCAAAGTTGGTGACGCGTTCCGGGTTGTAGGTCGGGGCGACGCCGTTGGTACCAAAGTTGTCGTTGAACCCGCCCGCCTTGTGCGCGGTCGACACCAGGGCATAGGCCATGTGGTCGGGGTTGAAATCCAACTGCCCGCGCAGGCGCCAATCCATGAAGCTGTATTCGGAACTGGCGTTCTGCAGGAAGAATTGCGCCGGATCGAGCCCCGAGGCATAAAGATACTTGCCCGCCGAGCCCGGCCCGCCCCAGTTGTACGGCAACCCGTTCTGCCCCGGCACGGTGGTATCGCCGGCGCAATAGAGCCCGGTGCCCGGGTTGGGCGCGCAGGCGCCGCTCGGGCTGGTCGGAATCTGGCCATTGGGGAAAATCCCCGGCACGGTGTCATAGATCCCGAACGATTTGATCCCGGCCAGATAGTAATCGAGCGCGGCCTGCTGGTTGGCCGTGGTTTCCGCCCCCGAAGCGGGGATGTTGAAATCGGTGCGGCTGAGCCCCTGGAACTGGAACCCGGGCGAACCGATGATCGGACCCATGCAGCAATTGTAATGCCCGTCGCCGAGGAACATCAGATAGCGCGCTGCGACCCCGGTGCGTTCCTTCTTGTCATCCGAAAAGCGCAGGCCACCGGTCACGCTCAGCTTGCTGTTCACGTGGAAGGTATCGTCGGTATAGGCGGCCAGCGCGTTGGTCTTGGTCCGGGTGTTGAATTCAACCCCTTCGAAATAGGCATTCTGCGACGCGACGCTGCCCAGGAACGAAGCCTGGCTTTCGGTGAAATGGAACGCACCCAGCGTCCATTCCAGCTTGGCCCCCTTGGGCGCGGTGATGCGCAGTTCCTGCGTGCCCGAATCCGACAGGTTCTGCGTTTCATAATGCGACCAGTCGGTGGTCAGGCTGCCGGTCTGATCCCCGGCATTGGCCTGCGCCAACCCGTTTGGATAGGCAACCAGCCCCGGAGGCGCACCGACCCAGTCCTGGAACAGCCGGCGATGGCTGACCACCAACTGGATGTTGAGATCCTGACCGTGATAGTTGAATTCGGCCTTTTCGCCCTGGTGCGAAGTGTGCAGGTGCGGGTCGGTCGGATAGAGATAGACATCGCGCAGATTCAACGCTTCGGCATCGGCCACGCCGCTGTTGGCGCCTTCGGCCGCAGCCAGGTTGGTGCCGATCACCCCGCCGCCGTTTTCGATGGTGTTGTCGTACGACAGAAGCATGTCGAACTTGTCGTTGGGTTTCCACAGCAGTTGCGCACGGCCGGAAAAGTTGTTTTCCCATTCGGGCCCGCGCAGCCCGGTGTTGGGGCCGACATTGTGGGTATAGCTGTCGTGTTCGACATGCGCGCCGGCCAGGCGGATCGCCACGGTATCGCCCACCGGGATGTTGATCGCCGCTTCGGCGTTCTTGTCGCCATAATTGCCGACGCCCACTTCAACACTGCCGTCCCAGATGTTCAGCGCGGGGTGCCAGGGAATGATGTTGACCGTGCCGGCGGTGGCATTGCGGCCGCGCAGCGTGCCCTGCGGGCCGACGTTCACTTCGACTTTGTCGATGTCAAAGAACACCGAGCCGAACCCGCCCGGACGCGGGATATAGACGCCGTCGAGGTGCGTGCCGGCAGCCGGATCGCCCAGTTCGGTGTTGTTGCTCGACCCGACGCCGCGAATCCACACTTCGTAATTGTTGTTGTTGGGCAGCACTTCCAGCCCGACGATGCGCCCTTGCAGGTCGGCGATGTTGCGCACGCCGGTTTCCTTGAGCATTTGCCCGGTCACCACAGTCGAGGTGCCGCCGTATTTCTGCAGGTTCTGTTCCTTGCGTTCGGCGGTGACGATGATTTCGTCGGAATCCTTCTTGTCCTTGGCGGCGGGCGCGTCGGCGGCCGGGGCAGCCTGCGCGAATGCGATCGGGGTCAGCGCGATGGTGGCAACGGCGATGCCGATGCCCGATGCCATGTGCAGAAGATGCTTGGTCCTCATGACTGTTCTCCTCCTTGAAAGTGTCAATGCCGGTTGTCGTTGGTGGTGGGGCACCGGGCGGCATGCCCGGTCTTGGCAATCGTTGCAGAAATCAGCCGCAGCACCGCGCCGGCCGGTGCGGTCAGCCGCACCGCGCTGATCGGCCCGGTGCCCAGGCACGCCAGCGGGATCGCGGTCGGCGCCGGGCCGGGCTGTGCGTTCAGCGCCACGCCGGCAGTGCAGCCGGGGCAGTCTGCGCCAACGCGAATCGTGCCGGTGGCGGCCGGATCGGCCTGGTATTCGATCAAGAGGTCATGCCCCCTGGCCGCGATCGCGCGCGGCAGGGCAAAGCTGACGATGCCATCGTGGCGCCAGACGATGCGGCGGCCATCTTCCTGCGCGCGGGCATCAAAGGTCGAGACATTGACCACCCCGGCGCCATCGTTGCCGACCAGCGCGGGCAGCGCCTGCGGCGGATCGCTGTCATGCGCCTTGACGCTGACCAGCACATCCGGCCCCAGCGCGCGGCGGAACAGCGCGGTTACTGCCGAGGGCGGCGGCGCGGCGCAGGCCAGCACCAGCGGCGGCAGGCGCGGCGGCGCGGCATAGCTGCCGCCGGCCCCCACCGGCCAGGCCGGCGGCGCATCGTCGCGGCAGGTCGCCGGCCAGTGCATCGGCAGGCGCCCGGTAAAATCATGGCGCGCATGGCCCGTGGCATCGCCGACCAGCACATCGGCGATGCCGCCGCCTTCGCTGCCGGGCAGCCACGCCGCGACAAAGGTATCGGCCAGCGCGAGTTCGCGGCTGGTCCACAGCGGACGGCCCGACAGGAGCACCGCGACGGTCGGCACATGCGCCGCCTTGAACTTGCGCAGCAGTGCCAGGCCTTCATCATCGTGCAGCGCATGATCGGGGCTGTCGCCGGCATATTCGGCATAAGGCGCCTCGCCAAACACCACCACCGCCAGATCGGGATGGCCAGTCGTCTGCCCGTCGGGCGCCAGCACCGCGCTGCCGCCCATGGCCTTCAGCGCGTCGGCAAGGCCGGCATAGATCGAGGTTGCGCCGGGCAAATCGGCCGGGCCGAGATCGCCACCGCCCTGCCAGGTGATCGTCCAGCCGCCGCTTTGCCGCGCCACGCTGTCGGCGCTGCGCCCGGCGACGACCACTTGTGCATTGGCGCGGATCGGCAGCACGCCATCGTTTTTGAGCAGGACCAGCGATTTGCGCACTGCCTCGCGCGCGATCGCGCGGTGATCGGCCGAGCCGAGTTCGTCCCAATGCCCCGCAAGCACGCGTTGCGACGGACGCGGCTTGTCAAACAGGCCATAGCGCAGCTTGACCCGCAGCACGCGGCGCACCGCTTCGTCGATCCGCGCCGACGAAATCGTGCCGTCGCGCGCTTCGCGCAAGGTGGTGTCGTACAGCCCGCGCCAGTCTTCGGGCACCATGAAGATATCGAGCCCGGCATTAAGCGCCTGCGGGCAATCGGTGTTGCTGCACCCCGGCACCAGCCCGTGGCCGTTCCAGTCACCCACCACCAGCCCGTCAAAATGCATGCGGTCGCGCAGCAGCCCGGTCAGCAGATCGCGGTTGCCGTGCATCTTGATGCCGTTGATGCTCGAAAACGAGGCCATCACCGTTTGCGCGCCCGCAGCGATCGCCGGGGGGTAGCCGGCGGCATGGAGGCGGATCACATCATCGATCGGCCCGGTGGTATCGCCGCGGTCGATCCCGCCGGTGCCGCCATCGCCAAAGAAATGCTTGATCGTCGCCAGCACATGGCGCTGGTCAAGAAATTCGGCGCTGCCGGCCACGCCTTGCAGCCCCTGCACCAGCGGCGCGCCAAGCCGGGCGACGCGCGCGGGATCTTCGGAATAGCTTTCGTAACTGCGCCCCCAGCGACTGTCCTGCACCACCGCCAGCGTCGGGGCAAACGCCCAGTCGATCCCGGTCACGGCAATTTCGGCCGCCGTGGCCGCGCCGATCCGCCGCATCAGCGCGGGATCATTGGCCGCGCCCAGCGCGATATTGTGCGGAAACAGCGTGGCGCCGGGAATGTTGTTGTGGCCGTGCACCGCATCGGTGCCCCACAGCGCCGGGATCGCCGGTTCGCCATCGGGCAGCGGCGCGGCAGAGGCCGCCCACATCGCATCGGCCAGCGCCAGCCACGCCGGGGCCGGCGCCTTGTCATTGCCGCCAGGCCCGCTGTTGCCGCCATTGAGATACGAGCCAAAGCGATAGGCGCGCATGTCTGCGGGGGTGATCGTCGAAATATCGGGCTGGATCAGCTGCGCCACTTTGTGCGGCAGGCTCATCCGCGCGAGGATCGCATCGATCCGCGCCTCGATCGCCGGATCGGCAGACGCCGGAGCCGCGTCGGTATCGGCCCGTGCCGAACCCGCGCACATGGCCAGCATTGCCGCCGCCACGCCTGCCAGCCATCCCCCGCGCGTGCTGCGCATGTTTCAGCCATCCCCCGTTGCAACCACGATTCGCCGTCGTGTGTGGAAGCGATGTAACCGTTCTTGTGAACGTTCACAACAATTTTTTGTGAACGTTCACGCGGATACCCCTCGTCAAGCGTCAAACGGGTGGTTATGCATCGCCGCCATGATCCGGCGCAGCGGCGTGACAATCGAAGACGTGGCAGCAGCGGTCGGCGTGTCGCGCCAGACCGTCAGCCGCGTGCTCAACGACAGCCCCAATGTCAAACCGGCGGTGCGCAGCAGCATTCTTGCCGCGATCGAGGCGCTCGGCTATGTCCCCAACCTTAGCGCGCGGCGCATGGGCGGGGGGCGATCCTATCTGGTGCTGGCAATCAACGACCGGGCGCGCACGCTCGAAAACTGGCAGGCGCGGCGCGGCAATGACTGGGTTGACCAGATGCTCCACGGCGGGATGACCAGCTGCGAAGCACGCGGCTGGCACCTGGTGTTCGAGCTGGTCGATACCGATCCGCCGCTGGCCCGGCGCGGGCTGGCCAATGCGCTGGCCTCGTTGCGGCCCGACGGGGTGATCCTGACCCCGCCGCATTGCGACAATCCCGATCTGGTCGGTCTGCTCGCCGAACGCGGCATCCCCTGCGCGCGGATCGGCCATGCCGAAGGCACCAGCACGGTCGATGTCTATATGGACGAAGTCGCCGCTGCCAAAGCCGCGACACGCCACCTGATCGAACAGGGCCATCGCCGCATCGCGTTCCTCGCCGGATCGGCGCTCTATGGCAGCTATGCCTTGCGCATCGGCGGCTATCGCGCCGCGCTGGCCGAAGCGGGGATTGCCGATGATCTGGTCGGCGACGGCAATTTCCAGTTCGAAACCGCCGAAACGGTGATCGATGGCTGGCTGGCCGCGCCCGACCGGCCCACCGCGGTGATCGCCGCCAATGACCAGATGGCGTTTGCCGCGATGCATATCGCCAGCGCGCGCGGTTTGCGCGTGCCCGACGATCTGGCCGTGGTCAGTTTTGAAGATACCCCCGGGGTGCGGTTTTCGGTGCCGCCGTTGACCGCGATCCGCCAGCCGGTCTCGGCGATGATCGCGCGCGCCTGCACCAGCCTGATCGACATTGTCGAAGGCGACGCGCGGCCGGCCGCCTATGAAGTGCCGTTCGAACTGGTCTGCCGCGCCAGCACCGGCCCGGCCGGGGCGTGACCGACCCGCCCGCCAGTCGGCGTGATCCGCCGGTCTTGGCGGGGGCCGGGGTCTATGCGCTAGCCGCCTTCGGGCTGCACCTCGCCTATGCCCCGCTGTTGACCCTGCTGCTGCCGCGCCGGGTGCTGGCGATCGCCCCCGATCGCGCGGCGGCGGCAACCTCTGCGATCATGCTGGCCGGCGCGGTGACCGCGAGCCTTGCCAATATTGCCGCCGGCCGGTTTGGCGATGGCTGGCGCGCGCGCCATGGCAATCGCCGCGTGCCGATCGCCGCCGGACTGCTGCTGACCATGGCGGTGCTGGTCGCGTTGGGGTTTGCCCGCAGCATCGCCGCGCTGGCGCTGGCGCTGATCGCGTTTCAGGCCACGCTCAACCTGATGTTTGCGCCGATCAGCGCGCTGCTGGTCGATCATTTCGACAATGCGGCCAAGGCGCGCGTGGCGGCGCTGATCAATCTGTCGATGCCGCTGGCCGGGCTGGGCACCGGCCTGGCGGCGCTGCTGTTTGCGCAAGACGGCGCAGCGGCATTTGGCGCGGTGGCGCTGGCGACCGGCGCGGCGGTGCTGCCGCTGGTGGTGATCTGGCCGTTTGCCCCGGTCGCGCTGGCGACCGCACCCGCACCAACGCCAACGGCTGCGCATGCCGGCGATGGGCGCCGTGCGCTGGCAATGGTGGCCGTGGCGCGCACTCTGATGCAGGCGGGCAGCGCGTTTGTCGGCACGTATTTCTACATCTATCTGGTGCGCTATCCCGCACGCGCGGGCATTGCCGGCGGGCCGGCGGTGGATCAGATGTTTGGCCGGCTGGTGCTGGCCACCACTCTGGCCACCGTGGTGGTAACCCTGCTCGCCGGGCACTGGTCCGATCGCCACCGCCGCCGCCGCGCGCCGATGGTGATCAGCGCGCTGGCCGGCGCCACCGCGCTGGCGCTGCTGCTGGTCGGCAGCGGCTGGGTGCTGCTGGCGGGCTATGCGCTGTTTCAGGTGGCGCTGATCGCCTATCTGGCGATGGATACCGCGCTGGTCGCGCAGATTCTGGCGCGCTCGGCGCGCGCGGGCGAGGCGCTGGGATACCTCAATCTGGCCAATACGCTGCCGTCGATCGCGGTGCCGTCGCTGGTGCTGGCGCTGTCGCGCGGATCGGCCGAAGCGATGTGGACCACCGGGTTTGCCGCGACCACCGCCTGCTGTCTGGGCGCGGCGGCGCTGATCGCCGCGCTGCGCACGCCATGATCGCCGCGCCATCGGGGCTTGACGGCGGCGGCCGAATGGTGCGGTGGAAACCGCGATGAACGGCCGACGCCTTGCCCGCCATGGTTCCGTGCGCCTTCAACGCTGGATTCGCGAAAGCGAAGCGGCGTTCATCCTGCTCGCCGCGCTGGTCGGCGCGGCGGCGGGGCTGGCGACGCTGGCGCAAGGCTGGCTGGCGCATGCGATGCAGGCGCAACTCTATGGCCTGTCGATCACCCGGCTCAGCGCGCTGCGCTCGATCGACCATCCCTGGCGGCTGATCGCGCTGCCGCTGGGCGGGGCGCTGGTCGCGCTGATCGGGCGCTGGCAACGCTGGCGCGGGCGCGCGCCGGTCGACGTGGTCGAGGCCAATGCGCTGCACGGCGGACGCATCCCCGGCACTGACAACGTCGTGATCGCGGCGCAGACGATCGCCTCCAACGGCTGCGGCGCCTCGGTCGGGCTGGAAGCGACTTATGCGCAGATGGGCGGCGGCATCGCCTCGCTGATCGGGCAGATGCTGCATCTGCGCCGCGCCGATCTGCGCCGGCTGGTTGGTGCCGGGGCTGGCGCCGGGGTCGGCGCGGCGTTCGGCACGCCGCTGGCCGGGGCGTTCTATGCCTTTGAAATCGTCATCGGCACTTATTCGATTGCCGAAGTCGCGCCGGTGATCGCCGCCTCGCTCGCCGGGGTGCTGATCCTGCGCCGGCTCGGCGCCGAACCCTATCTGGTGGCGGTTACCTCGAACACCCCGCGCGGGTTGATCGATTATGGCGCGGCGGTGGTGCTGGCGGGGCTCTGCGCGATGCTCGGCATCGTGATGATGCGGCTGGTCACGCTGGCCGAACGCGGGTTTCAGGCGGTGGTCCGCGCCAGCACCTGGCGGCCGGTGCTGGGCGGCGCGCTGCTGATCCCGGTCGCGCTGATTTCGCCGCAGGCGCTGTCGGCCGGGCACGGGGCGATGCATCTCGATCTGGTCAGCCGGCCGACGGTGCTGTTTCTGCTGGCGATCCTCGCGCTCAAGATCGTGGCCTCGGTCATTTCGCTGGCCTCGGGGTTTCGCGGCGGGCTGTTCTTTGCCTCGCTGTTTCTCGGTTCGCTGGCGGGGCAGGCGTTTGCGCTGGGGCTCAATGCCGCGGGGATCGCCGGGACGTTCGATCCCACCGATTTCGCGCTGGTCGGCATGGCCGCGCTGTGCGTGTCGGTGGTCGGCGGCCCGATGACTTTGGCGCTGCTGATGCTCGAATCGACGCGCGATTTTCCGCTGATGGGGGTGGTGCTGACCGGCGCGCTGGTCGCCAGCGCGATCACCCGCGAAGCGTTCGGCTATTCGTTCTCGACCTGGCGGCTGCATGTGCGCGGGTCCGATGTGCGCAGCCCGCGCGATATCGGCTGGATGATGATGATGACCGCCGAACGCATGATGCGGCGCGATTTCGCAACGATCCCCGCCGATGCCACCGTCGCCGCGTTCCGCGATGCGGTGCCGCTGGGGTCGACCAGCAAGGCGATTCTGGTCGGGCGCGACGGGCGCTATCGCGGGATCGTCCAGGCCGCCGCCGCCTATGCGCCGAGTTTGGCCACCACGACCCCGGTGGCGCTGCTCGCCCGCCATGGCGATGTCACGCTGGCGCCCGATACCGGGATCAAGGCGGTGCTGACGCAATTTGACGACCACGGCGCCGATGAACTGGCGGTGGTCGATGACAGCGGCCATGCCATCGGCGTGCTGAGCGAACGCCACGCCCGCCGCCGCTATCTCGAAGAAATCGAATCGGCGCAGCGCCGCATGTTCGGGGAAAGCTGATGGATCGTACCCGCGCCATGCTCGCCGCGCTGATTGCCGGCACCATCGCCGGCGCGATGATCCGCTGGCAGGGCGCGCCGGGGCTGGTAACTTTGGCGCAAGGGCTGATGCCGCTGGGGACCTTGTGGGTCCACGCCTTGCAGATGACGCTGGTGCCGCTGATCTTTGCGATGGTCACTCACGGCATGGCGGTGGCGGTAGCCAGCGGGCGCGGCAACCGGCTGATCGGCACCACGCTGGCGCTGTTCGCCGGGGCGATGGTGGTGACGGTGACCATCTCGACGCTGCTGGTGGAAACCGTGCTGCACATCTGGCCGATCCCCGCGCATGCGCTCGACGGGTTGATCGGCGCGAGTACGCCGCAAGCAGTGCCGGGCCTTGCCGCGCAATTGATCACGGTGATTCCCGACAACCCGATCGCGGCGGCGGCCAACGGGCAGATCTTTCCGCTGGTGATCTTTGCCCTCGCGCTGGGGGTGGCGCTGGCACGGATCAACCGCGATGGCGCGGTCGAAGCCGGGGCGATCATGCGGCTGCTCGCCGAACTGGCCGCGGCGATGCTGCAAATCGTTGATTGGGTGCTGTGGGTCGCACCGGCGGGGATTTTCTGCCTCGCGCTCGGGCTTGGGCTGACCTCGGGGCTGGGGCTGGCGCATGTGCTGGGGGTGTTCATCGCGCTGTGCTTTGCCACCTGCCTGATCATGGCCGCCGCCTGCTATGCGGTGGTGCGGGTGGTCGGCCCAGCGCCGCTGGGGCGCTGGGCCGCCGCGATTGCCCCGGCGCAGGCGATGGCCGCCGGCAGTTGTTCGTCGCTGGCAACGATGCCGCTGATGATCGAAACCGCAGTGGAACGGCTGCACTTGCCCGAAGATGTCGCCGGGCTGGTGGTGCCGCTGGCCGGCGCGCTGTTCCGGCTGGGCACGGTGGCGCATGCGGTGGCGGCGGTGCTGGTGGCGGCGCATGCCACCGGGATCGCCCCCGGCCCGCTGCAACTGGTGCTGGCGGGCCTCGGCGTGATCCTCGGCAGCGTCAGCGGCGCCGGGCTGCCCGGCGCGGCGGTGGTCTATGCGATCTATGGCCCCGGCCTGCAGGTGCTCGGCGCGCCGATGGCGATCATGCCGTTGTATGTCGCGGTGATTGCGCTGGCCGATCCGGTGATCACCGCCACCAATGTCACCGGCGATCTGACCGCTGCGACTTTGGTCAACCGGCGGCTGAGCCGATAACCGTCAGTTCGGATGCGGCGGCGTGGTGTGCGTCGCCGGGGCATGCGGCGTGACCGCACGCTTGCCGGCGGTGGTGCCGACGGGCCGCCCGGTGGCGCGATCGAGAAATGCGTCGTTGGCGGCGCTGTCGTCCTGCACCGGCGCGGTATCATCGCGTGGCCGCGCCGGCGCCTCGCCGCCATCGGGCGCGGTGCCGGGATGGTTGGCGATATTGCCGTTGGGATCGACATAGAAATAGCTGTCGCCGCCGTTTTGCAGCGTTTCGTCGTCGGGTTCCAATTGCTGCGTCGGCAGCTTGAGATCGGTGTCGAACTTTTCCGGCGGCCGCTTGGCGGTGGCCACGCGCATATAGGCGGCAAAGGCGCGCGCCGGCGCGGTGCCGCCCTGCAAGCCGGGCACCGGCTTGGCATCGTCGCGGCCCATCCACACCCCGGTGGTGATCCCGCTGGAAAAGCCGAGGAACCAGCCATCCTTGTTCGAGGTGGTGGTGCCGGTCTTGCCCGCCACCGGCCGGCCAATCTGCGCCGCGCGGCCGGTGCCGATCGCCACCGCCGTCTGCAACAGGTCGGTAATCCCCGCCGCGACATAGTCGGGCACCAGTTGCTGCGGCGCATCGGGGCGATGGCTGTAAAGCACTTCGCCATCGGTGGTGGTGACCTTGCGGATGCCGTAGGGGGTCACCGCGTTGCCCTTGGCCGATACTTCGGCAAAGGCGCGCACCATGTCGATCATCCGCACGTCGCTGGTGCCCAGGACCATCGACGGCATCGTGTTGACCGGGGTGGTAATGCCGAACCGGCGCGCCATGTTGGCGACCACGCCAAACCCGACTTCGTTGCCCAATTGCGCCGCGACGGTGTTCTTCGAATAGGCAAAGGCGGTGCGCACGTCGATCTGCCCGGCATATTTGCCGCCCGAATTGCGCGGGCTCCACCCTTCGATCGTCACCGGTTCATCGACCACCGGATCATCGGGTTTGTAGCCCTTTTCCAGCGCGGCGAGATAGACGAACAGTTTCCACGCCGAACCCGGCTGGCGCACCGCATTGGTGGCGCGGTTGTAGTTCGAGGTGACATAGTCGGTGCCGCCGACCATCGCCAGCACTGCCCCGTCGCGATCGACGCTGACCAGCGCGCCTTGCGCGCCCTTGGGCGCATTGGCCTGGATCGCCTCGGTCGCGGCGCGCTGCGCGGCGGGGTCGAGCGTGGTCCATACCTCGATCTGCTGATCATTGTCGGGCACAATCTGGTCAAGCTGCGGCAGCACCCAGTCGGTGAAATAGCGCGCCGAATTCTGGCCGACTTCATCGGCGAGGTGAACGTTCTTGAGATCGGCACCCTTGGCCTCGGCCGGGGTGATCGCGCCGGCTTCGGTCATCGTCTGCAGCACGACTTGCGCGCGATCGACCGCCGCCTTGGCATCGGCGGTAGGCGAATAATGCGACGGTGCCTTGACCAGCCCGGCGATGATCGAGGCTTCGGCGAGCGTCAGTTGCTCGCCCGAATGGCCAAAGAATTTGCGCGCGGCGGCATCGACACCATAGGCGCCGCCGCCAAAATAGACTTTGTTGAGATAGAGTTCGAGGATCTGGTCCTTGCTGAACTTGGTTTCCAGCGCCAGCGCCAGCACGATTTCGCGGATCTTGCGGTCAAACGTGCGGCTGGAATTGAGGAAGGTGTTGCGCGCCAATTGCTGGGTGATCGTCGAACCGCCCTGGCGCCAGTGGCCCTTTTCCACCCGCACCACCACCGAACGCAGGATGCCGATCGGATCTACCCCCCAGTGATCGTGAAAGCGGCGGTCCTCGACCGAAATCATCGCATCCTGCATCACCTTGGGCATGTGGCCGATGGCGATCCATTTGCCATAGCTGGGCCCCAGCGTGACGATTTCGCTGCCATCGGCGGCGCGCACCACGATCATCTGCCCGGCCTGGCTCGATTTCAGCCGTTCATAACCGGGCAGCGAACGCGCAGTGGCCAGCACCGCCGCGGTCAGCCCGATCGCGCCCAGCAGGGTGATCGCCAGCGTCCAGATCATCACGCTGCGCAGCACGCGGACAAACCACCCCGCGCGGCGCGGGGTATCATCATCCGTGTTACGGCGCCGGGGTCGGTCGCTTCTGGCCATCGGTCCTGCTTTGGTCGATCACTGCGGGCCCGCCCATAAAGCATTGCGGGACAAACTGGGAACCGGTTTTTTCATGGCGCCCCGGTCAATCGGCACGCTGCATCGCGCCAGCGGCTGATCCGGTCGATCGCATCATCCAGCATCGCCGCCGGCTTGGCATGGCACAGCCGCAGGATATGGCGCGGGGCATCATCGCCCTCCCACAGCGCCGACAGCGGAATGGTCGCCACCCCGGCCTCGCGCACCAGCCGTTCGGCGGTGCTGCGATCATCGAGATCAACACCGCTCGCGGCCAGATCGATGCAACTGAACCAGGTCGCCGCGCCCGGCATGACGACAAATCCGCGCGCTGCCAGCCCGGCATTGAGGCTGGCGCGGGTCAGTGCCCAATCGGCGACTTGCGCATCTACCAGCGCATCATCGGCCAGCGCCTCGGCCAGCGCCCATTGCAGCATCGGCGGGGTGGTAAAGGTGAGGAACTGGTGCGCCCGCGCCAGCACCGCCGCCACGTCGGGCGCGGCGACCATCCAGCCGACTTTCCACCCGGTGGCGCCAAAGATCTTGCCCGCCGATCCGATCTTGACGGTGCGCGCGGCCATCCCCGGCTCGGCCAGCAATGACCGGTGCACGCTGCCGTCAAACCGCACGGTTTCCCATACTTCGTCGCAGATCACGAACAGATCGTGCGCCACCGCCAGCGCGGCCAGATCGGCCAGCGTGGCGCGATCGAGCGCGCTGCCGGTGGGATTGAGCGGATCATTGACGATCATCGCGCGGGTGCGCGGGGTGATCGCCGCTGCCATCGCAGCGCGGTCATGGCGCCAGTGCGGTGGCTGCAAGGGAACAAACACCGGCACGCCGCCGACCCGCCGCACCAGCGGGGCATAGGCATCATAGGCCGGCTGAAACAGCAGCACTTCGTCACCGGGGCTGATCACCGCCAGCACCGCCGCGGCAATCGCCTCGGTCGCGCCCGAAGTCACGATCACCTGGTCGCGCGCCAGCTCAAGCCCCTGCCGCCGCCGGTAGAACGCCGCCACCGCATCGCGCAATTCGGGGATGCCGGCCATCGGTGGGTAATGCTGCGAGCGCTCGGCCATCGCCCGCGTGACCGCCGCGCTGAGCGCAGCCGGTGGCGGCCCATCGGGAAACCCCTGCCCCAGATTGATCGCGCCCAATTGGCGCGCCAGCCCCGACATATGTTCGAAAATCGTCGTCGCCAGCGCGGTATAGACCGGATTGAGCGTGTGCATCGCCCCAGCCTATCACCAAGCCGGCGCGGTGCAATTGCCGTGATGCCGGCGCATGGCGAAGCCTACTCCACCCCGCGCCCCGGCGCGCTTTCGCGCATGGCCAGCATCGCGCCGAGCCCGATCGCCACTGCCGCGCACAAAAACCAGGCGATTGCCAGCGGATTGCCGGTCACATGCAGCAACCATGTCACCACCAATTGCGTCGATCCCCCGCAAATCGCCACCGGCAAGGCATAGATCAGCGCAAACAGCCGCGCGCGCAGCGCCGGGGGCAGGCTTTCGCTGACCGTGGCATAGATCGGCGAAAACTGCGCGCTGGCGACCAGCGACAGGATCAGATTGGCACCGATGAACGCGGTGGCGCTGTTGGCGGTGGTCAGCCACACAAAGCACGGCACGATCGCCAGCAGATAGACCAGTTGCGGCGCGATCAGCACGGGGCGCCGGCCATAACGGTCGCTCAGCCAGCCGCCGGCCACCCCCATCACCACCGACATCGCGGTATTGGCGGTCTGCCCGGCAAAGGCCACCGTGCCCGACAGATGCAGCGTCGCCTGACCATAAGTCGCCATGTAGCGAAAGACATAGCCGCTGATCGTGCTCGACGAGATCATCACGCTGCCCAGCACGATCACCCGCAGATGGGGCCGGATCGGCACGCGCGGCGCACCGACCGCCACGGGGGCATGCGTTTCGGGCAGGCTGCGCCGCATCACCAGCGCCGCCGGCACCACCATGACCCCCAGCAGCAGCGCAATCCGCCACCCGAACGCGCCGACTTGTGCCACGCTCAACACCGCGCTCAGCCCCAGCCCGACCAGCCCGCCGATCGTGCCGGCGACATCCTGGCTGACCCCTTGCAGACTGACCGACAGCCCGCGCCGCGCCGCCGGCACTGCCTCCAGCAAATAGGCGCTGGCCGACCCGACCTCGCCCCCCAGCGCAAACCCCTGGATCAGCCGCGCGATCACCGCGATCACCGGCGCGGCATAGCCGATGCGGTCATACCCCGGGGTCAGCGCCAGCAACGTGATGCCCAGCCCCATCAGCAGCATGCTGATCATCATCGCCGGCTTGCGCCCGGCGCGATCGGCATAGCCGCCCAGCACGTGCGCCCCCAGCGGCCGGGTGATGAACCCGGCGCCAAACGTGCCGAGCGCGGCCATCAGGCTGAGATAGCCGCTGTCCGACGGAAAAAACGCCTGCCCGATCGGGATCGCGAAAAAGGCAAAGGTCATGAAATCATAGAATTCCAGCCCGTTGCCGATGGTCACCGCCAGCACGGCGCGCCGCGCGGCCCGCGTGGTCGGCTCTGCCGCTGTCGCCGTGTCACCCATCCCGCCCATCCCTTCGCGCGGTGAAAGTGTTAGGCCGGGGTTGTGCCGGGGTCGATGGCGCCGCCCAACAAGGGTGGCGCCCCGGTCAATTGCCCGATCGCCCAGCGCGCCGCATCGGCTACCGCCGGATCGGGATCGTCGGTCAGCGGCCGGGCCAGCGCGATCATCGCGCGATCGCCGCTGTTGCCAATGGCATAGAGGCAATTGCGGACAAACCGGTCGCGGCCGATGCGTTTGATCGGCGATCCGGCAAACAGCGCGCGAAACGCGGCATCGTCCAACCGGACCAGATCGGCGAGGCGCGGCGCGGTCAATTCGGCGCGCGGCAGAAAGGACCGATTGGCCGCCGCGCTGTGCGCGAACGAATTCCACGGGCACACCGCCAGGCAATCATCGCAGCCATAAATGCGGTTGCCCAGTGCGGCGCGATAGCGGTGCGGCACTTCGCCCTTGTGCTCGATCGTCAGGTAGGAAATGCACGCGCGCGCATCGAGCCGATAGGGCGCCGGAAATGCCTGGGTGGGGCAGGCGCGCTGGCACGCGGTGCACGATCCGCAGCGATCTTCATGCGGCGGATCGACCGGCAGTTCGATGGTGGTGAAGATCGCGCCGAGAAACAGCCACGAGCCATGCCGGCGGCTGACCACATTGGTATGTTTGCCCTGCCAGCCGATCCCTGCTGCCGCCGCCAGCGGCTTTTCCATCACCGGCGCGGTATCGACAAACACTTTGACCTCGCTGCCGGGCGCCTCGGCAACGATCCACCGCGCCAGCGCCTTGAGCGCGCGCTTGACCACATCGTGATAATCGGCGCCTTGGGCATAGACCGAAATCCGCGCGCGATCGGGATGATCGGCCAGCCCCAGCGGATCGGCCGCCGGGGTATAGTCCATGCCCAGCGCGATCACCCGCCGCGCCGCCGGCCACAGCCCCTGCGGCGACCGGCGATGCTCCAGCCGCGTTGCCATCCATTCCATCGACCCGTGCGCGCCTTCGCCCAGCCACTGTTCCAGCCGCGCTGCGCGCAGCGGGTCGGTGCCGGCATCGGCAATGCCGCAGGCGGCAAACCCCAGCGCGGCGGCTTCGGCCTTGATCCGGTCGGCAAACATGACCGTGTCGTTAACCAAACTTGCTGTCCCTTGCGTTTAACTGCTGGCGGGTATGGACCCGGTCATGCGATACGAACCACTAGCACGCTTTCTGGGGGAATCGGCCAGGATGGGCAACGAGCCTGATTGGGCTGCAATCCGCGCCGCCAAGGAAAACTCGATCGTCGCCGAAGGGCTGGTCAAACGTTTTGACGGCACCACCGCGGTTGACGGGGTCAATATCACCGTGCCGCGCGGCACCATTTATGGCGTGCTCGGCCCCAATGGCGCGGGCAAGACCACCACGCTGCGCATGCTGCTGGGGATCATCGATCCCGACGAAGGCTATCGCCGCGTGCTGGGCAGCGAACGCCCGACCGAGGTGGCCCGCCGGATCGGCTATCTGCCCGAAGAACGCGGGCTTTACCCGTCGATGAAGGCGTTTGAAGCGATCGCCTTCCTTGCCGCGCTGCGCGGCATTCCGCTGATCGAAGGACGCCAGCGCGCGCTCAAGATGCTCGAAGAATATGGCCTCGGCCATGCCGCGCATCGCCAGATCCGCCAATTGTCCAAGGGCATGGCGCAACAGGTGCAATTGATCGGCACGCTGATCCACAATCCCGAACTGGTGGTGCTCGACGAGCCGTTTTCGGGGCTCGACGCGCTCAATCAGGGGCGGCTGGAAATCCTCATCCGCGATCTCGCGGTGCGCGGGGCGACCGTGCTGTTTTCCACCCACGTGATCGCCCATGCCGAACGGATGTGCGACGAAGTGGCGATCATCGCCGGCGGCAAAGTGCCGTTTGCCGGCCCGGTCGATGTCGCGCGCAACCGGCTGCGCCCGCAAGTGCGGCTGGAAACGCGCGAGGCCGATGGCCGCTGGCGCGCCGCGCTGCCAGCCGATGCGCGCTGCGAGAAAAAGATGCGCGGCAACACGTTCTGGTATTTCACCCTGCCCGAATCGGGGGTCGAACCGCTGTTGCGCGCGCTGATCGAGGCCGATGCCGGGATCATCAGCCTGTCGATCGAACGCGCCGGCCTGCACGATGCATTTGTCGCCATCGCCGGTGAAGCCGCCGCCCGCGCGCTCGAACAGAACCGCGAAGAAACCGAAACCCATGCCAAAAAGGGGCGTCGCTGATGCTGCCCAACCGTCTGCACGCCGCCTGGGTGGTGGCCCGTCGCGATTTTGTCGCGGTGGTGTTTTCCAAGGCGTTCATCTTTTTCCTGCTCGGGCCGCTGTTTCCGATCCTGGTCGGGTTCTTTGCCGGGATGATCGGCGCCAGCGTGAAGCACGATCTTGATCGCGCGGTGGTCGGCATTGCCATGCCTGCTGCGCAGGGCGACCGCCTGGTGGCAGCCCGCGCCGCGCTGGTCAGCGCGATGCCCGGCGGCGCGCCCGAATTCGAGGTGATCGCCAGGGTGCAACCCGGTGACCGGTTCGATGCCCGCGCCGCGCTGAAAACGCGCCAACTGGCGGCGGTGGTCACCGGCACGCTCGATGCCCCGGTGCTGACCGCGACCGAAGGACGGATCAACGACTGGCGCGGGATGATCGCGCTGTTTGCCGGCCGCGCCCGCGATGCCGCGCCGGCACCGCTGGCCACCGTCGGCACCGATGTGGTGGTGACCAGCGCCGCCAACGAACACAATGGCCAGGTGGTCACCGCGCAGGCCGGGCAATTGCTGCTGTTTTTGCTGACGATGCTGCTGGCGGGCATGGTGCTGTCGAATCTGGTCGAGGAAAAGGCGAACAAGATCATCGAGATCCTCGCCGCATCGATCCCGATGGACGCCTTGTTCATGGGCAAGCTGTTTGCCATGCTGGCGGTCAGCATGGTCGGCATCGCGGTGTGGGGCGCCGGCTATGGCGTGCTGGTCGTGGCCGGGGCGCGTTCGATCCCGCTGCTGGCGACGCCGGCGGTGGGCTGGCCGCTGTTCCTGCTGCTGGGCTTTCTCTATTTTGCGATGGCCTATCTGCTGCTGGGATCGATGTTTCTGGCGATCGGCGGCATGGCCAATACCGTGCGCGAAGTGCAGACGCTGTCGATGCCGGCGACGATGATGCAGCTGATCGTGTTCTTCCTTGCCAGCTTTGCGCTGGCCCGCCCGGGCAGCTGGCTGGAATGGCTGGCACAGGTGTTTCCGGTCAGCTCGCCTTATGCCATGCTGGCCTATGCCGCGCAGAACGGATCGCTGCTGCCGCATGTCATCGCGCTGGCGTGGCAGGGCACCTGGGTCGCGCTGATGGTGCGCGGCGGGGCCATGCTGTTCCGCCGCTCGGTGATGAAATCGGGCCCGGCCCGGCCGCGCAAACGCCGCGCCGCGCTGGCCTGAATCCGTGCACATCGGCGGGGCCAGGGCTGCGTGGTGCGCAGCTCTGGCCTTGGCATGTCCCGCCCCCATCAGCCCGGGGCCATTCCCGACGGGCCGAGCGACGGAGCGGAATTTTCGGTCTGGCCGGATTTTCAAACCGCCGCACCTTGGTGCTCCAAATTGACCGGCGTTGACTGCCGGTTAACCCCCGCTCCCTAATATCGCGCGGATGTCCGGTTCCGCTTCCCGTGCCGTGCCCTGGCGCACGGCCCGCGCCCATTTTTGGCGAAGGGTGCAGCGCGCGCTGCGCCAGCGGACGTCTCCGGCGTTCATCGATGCCTATGTCAGCAGCATTTCGATGCGGGTGCCGGCGCTCTATCTGGTGGTCATCTTCGACGTGGTGGTGCTCGACATCAGCTATGCCGGGCACGCGCCCTGGCTGGTCGAAGCGATCGGCATCGCGCTGGCGGTGATGGGCGGATTGCGCGGGCTGGCCTGGCGGCGGCACCGCATGGTCGAAGTGCCGGCGGCCGAAAAGCGCATCGCGCTCGACCGCATGGCCGCGGTCGCCGGGTTGTATGCGCTAGCGTTCATGACCTGGACGGTGGTCATGGCGCGCTATGGCAGCGACCGCCAGCACATGATGGTCGAATACCTGCTGGCGGTAACCGCGTTTGCCTCGATGATCGCGCTGGCGCAGGCGCCGCGCAGCGCATTGGCGGTGGCGCTGGCGTTTTCAATCCCGGCAACCGCCACGTTCCTCGCCAGCCGCACCCTCGATGCCCTGCTGCTGACGCTGATCCAGCTGGTGTTTACCGCGACGATGATGGCGGCGATCATCCTCAGCCACCGCGAATTTGTCCATCGCGAACTGATCGGGCAGCGGTTGCGCCGCAAGCTGGCGCATACCGCGCGCGAATCGCGCGCCAATTTCAACCGCGCGACGATTGACGATCTGACCGGGGGGCTCAATCGCCGCGCGATCCTGCAACGGCTGCGCAATGAAATGGCGCATTCCGGGCGGTCGCGGCTGTGGCTGGCGCTGGTCGATCTCGACGGGTTCAAACACGTCAACGATACCTATGGCCATGCCGCCGGTGATGCCGTGCTGCGCACGGTGGCCGACCGGATCGGCGCGCAGGAGGGGGTGCTGGCGCATGGCCGGCTGGGCGGCGATGAATTTGCCATCCTGTTTGATGGCGCGCTCGATCGCACCCAGGTCCGCGCCGCCTGCCGCCGGCTGTCCACCGCGGTGCGCCAGCCGATCACTTTCAACGGCACGCGGCTGCGCGTGCTGTGTTCGATCGGGCTCTATCTGCCCGATCAGGCCGATGCCGGGGCCTGCCTCGAACGCGCCGACGCCGCGCTCTACAAGGCCAAGCAGCAGGGCGATGGCGCGGTGGTGCTGTTCGGGCCGGAAGACGAGGCGCTGTTGCGCCAGCGCGCGCTGATCACCCGCCAGTTTCATGACAGCGTGCTGCCCGACCGGCTGCGGCTGGTCTATCAGCCGGTGATCGATCTGCGCGATGGCCGCGTCGTCGGCGCCGAAGCGTTTGCCCGCTGGTCGCCCGATGGGCAGGTGTGGCAGCCGCCGGCGATGTTCATGGACATGGCGCATGCCACCGGCCGCATGGCCGAAGTGACCCGGGTGGTGCTGGCGCGCGCGATCCATGAATGCCGCCCGGCCGAACACGGCATCGCGCTGTCGGTCAACATCAGTGCGCGCGACGTGATGCGCGATGGCCTCGCCGAGATGCTCGCCGAGATTACCCGCGAAGCCGGCGGCAACCCCGGCGATCTGATCCTCGATGTGACCGAACGCGGGCTGCTCGATGATCCGCGCCGCGCCGCGCGCCAGTTGCAGGCGCTGCGCGACCACGGGTTCCGCATTGCGCTCGATGATTTTGGCGCCGGCTGGTCGAGCCTGTCGCAATTGCGCGAGCTGCCGCTCGACATGATCAAGCTGAACGGCGCGCTGGCCGAGGCGCTGCCCGGTGATCCCGATGCCCGCGCCGTCGCCGGGATGATCGTCGCGCTGGCCTGGCAATTGGGGCTCGACTGTTCGATCAAGGGGGTCGAGACCGAGGCGCAGGCCACAGCCGCCCGGGGCCTCGGCATCGCCTTGATGCAGGGGTACCATTTCGGCGCCCCCGATACGGCGGCGGCGATGCTGGCCGGGATGACCCGCGCGGTGGCCTGAACCGGGCCGCCGCATGGGCCTGTCAATGAAACTCGACGTGCGCCGGCCCGTGCGCGGTGTGCGGATCGCGCGGGCCGAACAGCCGGCCGCGTTCGCTGATCAGCACCAGCGCCAGCGCACCCAGCCCGCACATCAGCCAGGCCAAGGCCAGCGGCAGCGCGGTGCCATTGTAGGCCTGGCCGATGACAATCCCCAGGCTGGCGGCGATCAGCATGCGCAAAAACGCCTGGATCGAGCTGGCCGAGCCGGCGATGCCGGCAAACGGGTTCATCGCGATCGCGTTGAAATTGGCGCCGATGAAGCCCAGCAGGCAGATATTGGTGGCGATCACCGGCATGAACTGCGCCAGCGTTTCGTGCGGTGACCGCGCCTGAAACAGCTGCACCAGGCTGACCAGCAGAAACGCGATCAGCGCGCCATGCGACACCCGCCGCGCGCCCAGCCGCATGACAATCCGCGCATTGGCAAAATTGGCGCAGGCCATCATGATCGCGGTGCCGCCAAACAGCAGCGGAAACAGCGGCCCGGCGCGGAAATGTTCGGCCACCAGCTGTTCGGACGAATTGATATAGCCGAGCATCGCGCCGAATGTCAGCGATCCGCCCAGCGTATAGCCGAATGTGCGCCGGTCGGTCGCCGCGCGCGCCATGTTGGCGGCGATCCGCGCCGGCACGATCGCCTGGCGGTTGGCCGGCGCCATCGTTTCGGGCAGGCGCAGCGCGACCCATGTGCCGACCACCAGCGCCATGCCGGCGAGCATGGCAAAGATCACCCGCCACCCCGCCACCAGCAGCACCGCCTGCCCCAATGTCGGCGCGACCATCGGCGCCAGCATGAACACCACCGACACGGTCGATTGCATCCGCGCCATGGCATCGCCGGAATGGCGATCGCGGATGATCGCGCCGGGCAGCACGGTCAGCCCGGCGCTGAACAGCGCGACCAGCACGCGCAGCGCGATCAGCGTATTGAACCCCGGCGCCAGCGCGCAGCCGGTGGTCAGCACCACATAGCCGCAAAAACAGGTCAGCAGCACGCGGCGCCGGCCAAACCGGTCGGCCAAGGGCCCCGGCAGCAGCGCACCGATCCCGGCGGCGACCATGAACACGCCGACCACCAATTGGCGATGATTGGGGTTTGAAACCCCCAGATCCTGCGCGATCATCCCCAGCGCCGGCAGCATGGCATCGATCGCCAGTGCCTGCAGCGCCATCGTTGCCGCCATCATCGCGACAAATTCGCGCGGGCCAAGAGCAAAGCTCGGCTTTGCAGCGGCAGGATGGGCGGACGGCGACATGATGGGGCGGGCTATAGGCGACCTGCCCTTATCTGCAACGCCCGAGTAGGGTAACAAGGGTGCATTATGGACCCCGCTGCGCCATCGTCCGGATTTGCCAAGATCATCCATATCGACATGGACGCGTTTTACGCCAGCGTCGAACAGCGCGACAATCCGGCGCTGCGCGGGCGGCCGGTGGCGGTGGGCGGATCGGCCGCGCGCGGGGTGGTCGCCGCCGCCAGCTACGAAGCGCGCACCTATGGCGTGCGGTCGGCAATGCCGTCGACGCGCGCTGCACGGCTGTGCCCCGATCTGGTGTTCGTGCCGCCCCGGTTTGATGTCTATCGCGCGGTCAGCAGGCAGATCCGCGCGATCATGGCCGATTATACCGCGCTGATCGAACCGCTGTCGCTCGACGAGGCCTATCTCGATGTCACCACCGACCAGCGCGGGCTGGGCAGCGCGACGCGGATCGCCGAACTGATCCGCCAGCGCATCCGCAGCGAAACCGGGCTGAACGCCAGCGCCGGGGTGTCGTACAACAAGTTTCTCGCCAAGCTGGCCTCCGATCACCACAAGCCCGACGGCATCTGCGTGATCCGCCCGGGCGAAGGCGCCGCCTTTGTCGCCGCGCTGCCGGTCAAGCGGTTCCACGGGGTGGGTCCGCGCGCGGCCGAACGCATGGCGGCGCTGGGGGTGCACACCGGGGCCGATCTGCGCGCGGTGCCGCTCGAAACCTTGCGCCAGCAGTTCGGCGCGCAGGCCGATTATCTCTATCGCGCGGCGCGGGCGATCGATCTGCGCCGGGTCGAACCCGACCGGCCGCGCAAATCGGTCGGCGGCGAACGCACGTTTGACCACGATATCGGATCGGGCCCGGCGCTGCGCGAGGCGTTGGCGGCGATCGGCGCGCTGGTCTGGGGCCGGGTGGAAAAGGCCGGCGTGCATGGCCGCACCGTGACGCTGAAGCTGCGCAGCGCCGATTTCACCACGCTCACCCGCGCCCGCTCGCTGCCGCGCGCGGTGGCCGACGAGGCCGAATTTACCGCGATCGGCCGCGATCTGCTCAATGCGCTGCTGCCGCTCGACCAGCCGGTGCGCCTGATGGGGCTGACGCTGTCGGCGCTCGACACCGCCGATCCGGCGGACACCACCGCCCTGGCGCAAGGCGATCTGCCGTTTTGAGCGGAGTGATCCGCACAAGTTGCGGAGCACCCTCTGGCGCAAGCATGGAACGGCAAAAAGGAGCTCTCCTCTGAAGGGATTGGAGGATCGACTAGATCCGCCAAGTATCTGATCTATAAAATACTGGTTCGTCCTGAGCTTGTCGAAGGACGCGCGCCAAGGCCGGCCCCACGCGCTGAAAAATGCGCCCAGCCACAAGGCAGCGCGCGTCCTTCGACTGGCTCAGGACGAACCAAATTTGGTTATTGGGTATTCCTGCACCAGCTGGGTGAATGCTTTAACCCTCAGGGGCGGGGCTTACATCGCCAAATATGCCGGCAGCGCGTCATTTCCCCAGCAAGGCCAGATATTCGCGCACCGAGGGATGGACCGAGGCGGGCAGCGCGGCCGGATCGTGCAGCGCCACCGCGACCACTTCGCGGCCATCGGCGCGCGGGCATCCGGTGATGCGGCCGGTGACCACTTCGATGCGGTTGATCCACCCTTGCGGCATCACCCGGCGCACCTGGCCAAGATGGCGCATCCCGGCCAGCGTGCAGCCGGCTTCTTCGGCCATTTCGCGCGCGGCGGCGGCAAAGACCGGTTCGGCGCGGCCGCGCCCGCCGCCGGGCACCAGCCATTGATCGGGCAAGTGGTACGAATGGCGCACCAGCAGCACCCGGCCATCATCGGCAAAGCCCAGCACCATGATCCCTTCGACCTCGCGCCGGGTGATTCCCCACAGCCACAGCCGCAATGGTTGCAGGCTGCGCAGCAACCAGCGGTGGACAGGCGCGGGCAGGCGCAAGGCGCTCAGGCGCGATCAGCCGAGGATCTGGGTCAGGAACCACACCCGCTGTTCGGCCTGGTCGGTCCAGTCATCGGCGGCGCCCTCGGTGGCATTGTCGCCGGCGGCCCCGGCGGCGGCCTTGGCCGCGCGAATGCGGGTGATCAGCGTGGCATTGTCGTCGCGCAGCGTGCGCACCATGGTCATCGCATCGAGCCCCTGGCGATCATCATCGGCAATCACCGCCTGCGCCGAGATCGACCCGATCGAGGTCAGCGTGGTGCCGCCGTTCTTGCGCACGCGTTCGGCAATCAGGTCGGTCAGCGCAAACAGTTCGGTGGCATGGGTATCGAACAGCAGATGCAGATCATGAAACTGCGGCCCGGCAACATGCCAATGGAAATTCTTGGTCTTGAGATAGAGCGCGAACAGATCGGCGAGCAGGCCGTTGAGGCTGTCGATCAGGGCGGTGCGGGAATTGTCGCCGGGCATGGGGAGATCCTTTCGCGATTTCGATCGCCCCGCTTTAGCAAACCCGTCGCCGCACGCTTAGCAAATTCCTTGGATTGCCATGATCCAAAAAGACGATCTGTCCGGCGCTTGCCCCGCAAGATGCACGAAATTAGCCGCGAATTAACCGTTTCGGGTCTACGTGTTGAACCTGATCCGGCAGCCATGCCGGCGGGGAAAGGCTTTCATGACGGATTTGAGCAGTCACGCCGCTTTCGAAACCGTGCACCGAGGCGCGGAGGCGGTCGTGTCAGACCCGGCAGAGCTGTTCAGCAACATCGAAAGCAGCCGCGCCAACGCGGGGCAGCCGATCGGCGCCGTGCGCGATGTCGCCGGTGGCACCGCGCATGTGGTGTTTGATCCGGCGCGGATCGACCAGTGCATGACCGACAGCGATCCCGCCATCGCGATGTCGGGCCAGGTCGCCAGCCAGATCAAGATCCGCGTCGGCCACGCCTGGTTGCTGGCGGTGGTGCGCACGATGCGCGATGCCCGCCCCGACGAACCGCACGGCGGCATTGTCGCCGAAGTCGATTTCATGGGCGAGGGCGAGATCGAACGCCTGACCGGCGCGATCCACGGCTTTCGCCGCGGGGTCACCCATTATCCGATGCCGGGCGCCCCGGTCTATGTCGCCACCAATTCCGATTTGCGGCAGATTTATGCCAGCGACGGGCGCGCCAATATCGGCATCGGCACGGTGCACCCGACCCGCGATATCCGCGCCGGGCTCTATATCGACAGCTTTCTGGGCAAACACTTTGCGCTGCTGGGATCGACCGGCACCGGCAAATCGACCTCTGCCTCGTTGATCCTGCATCGCATTTGCGAACTCGCGCCCGAAGGTCATATCGTGATGATCGACCCGCACGGCGAATATATCTCCGCCTTTCGCACGCGCGGGTTTCTGCTCGACGTGTCGAACCTGCAGATGCCCTATTGGCTGATGAATTTCGAAGAGCACTGCGAAGTGTTCCTCACTTCCAGCGGGTCGGACCGGGTGGTCGATGCCGACATCCTCGCGCGGTGCCTGCAACAGGCGCGCGCCAAAAGCCGGCTGGCCAGTGCGATTGGCAAAATTACCGTCGATTCGCCGGTGCCCTATCTGCTGTCCGACCTGCTCAACATCCTGGTCAACGAAATGGGCAAGCTGGACAAGGGCACCGGGTCGATCCCCTATCAGCGGATCAAGACCAAGATCGAGGAAGTGCGCAGCGACCCGCGCTATCAGTTCATGTTTTCGGGCATGCTGGTGGGCGATTGCATGGCCGATTTCATTGCCCAGGTGTTCCGCCTGCCCGCCAATGGCAAGCCGATCACGATCATCGACGTGTCGGGGGTGCCCTCGGAAATCACCTCGACCGTGGTGGCGGTGCTGTCGCGGCTGGTGTTCGATTTCGCGGTCTGGGCGCGCGACGAGGAAACCCGCCCGATCCTGCTGGTCTGCGAAGAAGCGCACCGCTACGTGCCGAGCGAGCGCAATTCCGACGGGTCGTCGGTGGCGCGGGTGCTCTCGCGCATCGCCAAGGAAGGGCGCAAATACGGGGTCAGCCTCGGGCTGATCACGCAGCGCCCCTCGGACCTTGCCGAAGGCGTGCTGTCGCAATGCGGCACGATCATCGCGATGCGGCTGAACAACGAACGCGACCAGGCGCATGTCCGCGCGGCGATGCCCGAAGGCGCGCGCGGGTTCATGGATGCCATCCCGGCGCTGCGCAACCGCGAATGCATCGTCTGCGGCGAAGGCGTGTCGATCCCGATGCGCGTGGCGTTCGATGATCTCGATGCCGAACTGCGCCCGGCCTCGGCCGACCCGTCGTTTGCCGCCCAGTGGGGCAAATCGGGCGGCGAAGAGATGATGATCGAGCGCACCACCCAACGTTGGCGCGCGCAAAGCCGGTAATCTAGCCGGCAGCCGGTCGCGGCCCGCCGATCCTCGTTTCCAGCGCGCGCTGGCGCCACGGCACCAGCCGGTAGGCGCCATAGGCCATCACCAGCGCGAGCAGCGAGCCGACCGGAAAGCTGATCCAGATCGCGTCCATCCCCAGCCCGACATGCGCCAGATGGTAAAACCCCAGCCGCCCGGGATAGAGCGCGACCGTCAGCGCCAGCAGCGGCGGCAGCACCGTGCCGGCCGCGCGCATCGTGCCGAACAGCACGATCGTCACGCCGAACAGGATATAGCTCCAGCTCGCCAGGAACTGGATATGCCGCGCCAGCGCCACCGCCGGGCTGTGCGCGCCGAGGAACAGTTCGAGCACCGGACGGTCGAACAGCAGCAGCAGCGCGGTCATCACCCCGGTCATCGTCACATTGAGCACGACCCCGGCGCGGGTGATCGCATCCAGCCGTTCAAACCGCCGCGCGCCGATGCTTTGCGCGGCCATCGCGCTGACCGCCGCCGAAATCGCCAGCGCGGGCATTTGCAGATAAGTCCATACTTGCAGGCTGGCGCCATAGGCGGCCGCCGCGGCCGATCCTTCGCGATTGACCAGCCCGACCATGATGATCCCGGCCATCGACACGATCAGCATCTGCGCCCCCATCGGCAGCCCTTTGCCGACGATAAAGCCCAGTTCTGCCCGCACCGGCACCAGATAGCGCAATTCCGCCCCGCGCAGCCGCATCGGCAGATCGCGGGCATAGACCGTGATCAGATAGGCCAGCATCGAAACGGTCGAGGCGATCGTGGTTGCCAAGGCCGAGCCGGCAATCCCCAGCGCCGGGATCGGCCCCCAGCCGCCGATCAGCAGCGGATTGAGCGCGACATCGAGCGTGACCGACAGGATCATCATCAGCAGCGGGGTGCGCGAATCGCCGGTGCCGCGCAGCGCCATCGACACGATCAGCCCGATCATCTGCGCCGGCATGGCGATGAAGATCACCCGCAGATAGGCCAGCGCCAGCGCATCGATCCCCGGCGGGGTCGACATTGCATGGAGCAGCAGCGGTGCGCCGATCCAGCCGATCGTCGCCACCACCAGCGACAGCCCGACGCACAAGCCCATCGCACTGCCAAAAGTGCGGCGCACCGCATCGGCATTGCCCGCGCCATAGGCCTGGCCGATCCGCACGGTGGCGGCCATGCCGAACCCGAAAGTGGCGGCAAACACCAGGAACATCACCACATTGGTATTGGCGGTGGCGGCCAGCGCATTGCCGCCCAGCATGCGCCCGACCCAGATCGAATTGACCGTGCCGTTCAGCGATTGCAGCACATTGGCCATCAGCGTCGGGGTCGAAAACCGCAGCAGCGCGGGCATGATCGGCCCGCGCGTCAGATCGCCGCCGCGCCCGTGCGGGCCGCTGCGCGCCGGTTCGCTCATGCCGAAGGCGCCTGGCGCAGCGCGGCCAGCGCGGCAAACGCGCCGCCGCCGGTCTGCCCATCCAGCCCGTGTTCGACCCGGGCGCGATCGGCATCGGGCCCTTGCGCAAACGGATCGATCGCCAGCGCCAGCGTCTGCGCCAGCGCTTCGCCGAGATCGAACGCGGCACCGTCAAATTCGATTTCGTCGCACTGATCGGCGGTGATTTCGATCTCGTCCGCCGGATCGGCCGGGGTCGCATCGGTGACAAAGCGCAGCTCGACCGCCTCGTCGATCGCCACCGGAAAATCCTCGCCCGATACCGCGCAGGCCTGCACGATCGCGGCGACGATCCGCCCGCGCACGCCGATCGCGCTGCCAACGGGGTCAATCGTCACCACCGCTTCCAGCCGGTCGATCGCGCTCAGGCCAAACCGCGCGGCGAGGCGTCGGCGCTGCGCTTCATCGGCGGTCAGCGTGATCGCGCCCTGCGGCACCTGGCGCACATCGATCACATGGGACCATTCGGGCGCCGGCGCCTGGCTCATCGCCCGATTTCCGCGGTCAGGATGCGCATGGTCGGGGTCGCCGCCAGCCCGGCGGCAAAGGCGCGCGCGCGCTGCGCCACCAGCGCCGGATCGCCGCCTTCGCGCATCGTCACATTGCGCGCGACCGCGGCGGTAGTGGCCGCTTCGCCTTCATCGAGCGCAGTGCGATAGGCGCCGAGCCGGCCGCCCAGCGTGCTCATCAATTTGCCGATATGTTTGCCGACGATCAGATCGCCGACCCCGCCCTGGCGCAACTGCCCGTCCATATCGTCGACAAACAGTTCGGTCAGCCGCACCGAGGCATCGGCCAGTGCTTCATCGCGTTCCATCCGCAACAGGACCAGCGCCAGAATCAGCGTGATCGCGTCGAATCGACCGGCCACGCTGTCGGCGATGCCGCAATCGCGATACCATTCCTTTTCACGCGCGATTTCCACCACCCGGTGCCACAGCGGGCGGATCGCCTCGCGCGGGTCGGGGCTGGAGCGCAGCCAGCGGGTCAAGCGTTCGATCACGGCGATTGTCCATGTCCTTTGTCGCGCGGCATCGTGCAGCATTGCGGGATCACGATTTGATGCCTAAGAGCCGGTCATATAGGCACTGCGGGCGCGAAGGCAAACGACCGGCAGGGCAGTTGTAGTACAAAACACCGACGCGAAAGATGACCATGCGGATCGAACGGACCATTGGGCAAGGGCAGGCACGGCACGGCGGGGTGATCCGTCTGGCGATCGGTGGTGCCTTGCTGGTCTTGGCGGGCGGGTGCAGCACGATTCGCGATCACCGCGGCTATCTGGTCGATCCGGCGCTGACCCAGTCGGTGCTGCCGGGGGTGGACAACCGCCTGTCGGTGGAAAAATCATTGGGCCAGCCCACGCTGAAAAGCCAGTTTGGCCAGCAAAGCTGGTACTATATCTCGCTCGATACCGAACAGCGCCCGTTTACCCGCCCGCGCATCCACGCCGGATCGATCCTGCGCGTCGGGTTTGACGCCAGCGGCAATGTTACCGACGTGACCAACGACGGCGTCGAACACGCGGTACGGATCGAACCCGATCATCACGCCACCCCGACACTGGGCCGCGACCGCAGCTTCTTTGAAGACCTGTTCGGCAATATCGGCACGGTCGGCGCCTTGCCCGGCGGGCAGCCCGGTCAGCCCGGCGGTGGTGGTCGCGGCGGCGGCACCGGCCCCAACGGGTCGTGATCCCTTGATCAGCCGGACCATGCCCCCATATCGGCGGGCATGGACCAACACGCGGCGAGCCACGGCCTGATCCAGTGGCACGGAACCACCATCATCGGCGTGCGCCGCCATGGCCGCACGGTGATTGCCGGCGACGGCCAGGTGTCGATGGGCAATACGGTGATGAAGCCCAATGCCCGCAAAGTGCGGCGGCTGGGTGATGCCGGCCGGGTGATCGCCGGGTTTGCCGGCGCCACCGCCGATGCCTTTACCCTGTTCGAACGGCTCGAACGCAAACTTGAGGCGCATCGCGGCCACTTGCTGCGCGCGGCGGTCGAACTGGCCAAGGATTGGCGCACCGACAAATATTTGCGCAATCTCGAAGCGCTGATGATCGTGGCCGATGCCGAAACGCTGCTGGTGCTGACCGGCAACGGCGATGTGCTCGAACCCGAACCGGTCGGCGATGCGGTGATCGCCGCGATCGGATCGGGCGGCAACTATGCGCTGGCCGCCGCCCGCGCGATTGTCGAATACGAAACCGATCCCGAAACGATCGCGCGCCGGGCGATGCAGGTGGCTGCCGACATCTGCGTCTATACCAACGACCGCGTTACGCTGGAAACCGTCTGACCATCATGAGCGATCCCCACACTCCCGAGGCGTTGACGCCCAAAGCCATCGTGCGCGCGCTCGATGCGCATATCGTCGGCCAGCACGAGGCCAAGCGCGCGGTCGCCGTCGCGCTGCGCAACCGCTGGCGCCGGCAACGGCTGAACCCCGCGCTGCGCGACGAAGTCAGCCCCAAGAACATCCTGATGATCGGCCCCACCGGCTGCGGCAAGACCGAGATCAGCCGGCGGCTGGCGCGGCTGGCCGATGCGCCGTTTGTCAAAGTCGAAGCGACCAAGTTCACCGAAGTCGGCTATGTCGGCCGCGATGTCGAACAGATCGCCCGCGATCTGGCCGAAGAAGCGATCAGGCTCGAAAAGGCCCGCCGCCGCGAAGCGGTGCGCGAAGCCGCCAGCAAGGCGGCGATGGACCGCCTGCTCAAGGCGCTGGTCGGCGATGGCGCCAGCGAGGCGACCCGCGAAAGTTTCCGCGCGCGCATCGTCGAAGGCGCGATGGCCGATGTCGAAGTGGAAATCGAAATCGACGATCACCCGCAGATGCCGATGGAAATTCCCGGCCTTGGCGGCGGTATCGGCATGATCAACCTGTCGGACATGATGGGCAAGGCGATGGGCCGCACCCCGACCCGCCGGCGCAAGCTGCGCGTGCCCGATGCCTGGGACAAGCTGATCGACGAAGAAGCCGAAAAGCGGATGGACCAGGACGATGTCGCGCGCGTTGCGCTGAGCAATGCCGAAACCAACGGCATCGTGTTCATCGACGAAATCGACAAGATCGCGGTCAGCGACATTCGCGGCGGATCGGTCAGCCGCGAAGGCGTGCAGCGCGATCTCTTGCCGCTGATCGAAGGGACCACCGTCGCCACCAAATATGGCCCGATGAAAACCGACCACGTGCTGTTCATCGCCTCCGGCGCGTTCCATGTCGCCAAACCCAGCGACATGCTGCCCGAATTGCAGGGCCGCCTGCCCATCCGCGTCGAATTGCAGGCGTTGAGCGAGGATGACTTTGTCCGCATCCTCGCCGAAACCCGCGCCAACCTGGTCGAACAGTACAGCGCGCTGATGGCGACCGAGCAGGTCACGCTGGAATTCACCCCCGAAGCGATCCGCGCGATCGCCCGCACCGCCGCGCAAGTGAACGACAGCGTCGAAAACATCGGCGCGCGGCGGTTGCAGACGGTGATGGAAAAGCTGCTCGAAGAAATCAGCTTTGATGCCGAAGACCGCACCGGCACCACCGTGACGATCGACGAAGCCTATGTCACCGCGCGCCTTGCGGCGCTGGCCGGCAATACCGACTTGTCGAAATACATCCTTTAACCGGGCTGCTCCCCTGCGCCCAACTAGGACATTGCGTGGCGGTGCGATCGCCATCATGATCGTGGGCGCATGAACCGCACTGCACGTCCCGGGACTGATGTCGAGGGACTGGGGGTTCGGCGAGAACCGTGTGGGAGACAGAACCAGCGTGACCGACGATAGCAGCGCGCCACGGCCGCGCCTGGTGTGGGCGATGGGGCTGACCAACGCGGCCTATGGCTATGCCTTTGCCGCCGTGCTGGTGACCATGCCGCAAGTGATGGCGGCCAACCATGTCGGCGAACCATTCATCGCCACGCTCACCGCGCTGGCGACCTTTGCCTCGCTCGCCACCTTTGCGCTGGCCCCGCTGCTCGATACGCTGATCAGCCGGCGCGCCTGGGCGCGGCTGCTGGGGCTGCTGGCGGCAGCGCTGACCACCGCATTGCTGCTGATCGCGCCGACCGGGCCGCTGGTCGGGCCGCTGATGATGGCCGATGCCTTGACGCTGGTGATGCTGACCACTGCGCTGGGCGGCTGGCTGGGCGCCGCCTTGCCCAAGGATATGGATGATACGATCGGCACCTGGTTCACCATCGGCAATGCCGGCGGCTTCGGGCTGGGCGCGGTCAGCCAGTTCTGGCTGATCAGCCACCTGCCGGCGCCGTGGGGGGCGCTGGCGGTGGGCGGGCTGGCGGTGCTGCCGCTGGCGCTGCAACGGCTGATCCCCGATCCCGATACCGCGCGCAAGGCGGTGCGCGAAAGCTTTGGCGATCTTGGCCGTGATCTGGTCGTGCTGGTGCGCCAACCGCTGGTGCTGCGGGTCATGCTGATGTTTGCGATGCCTTGCGCGGCATTCACGCTGACCAATGCCTTTGGCGGGCTGGGCCCCGATTTCCACGTTTCGCCCGAAGTGATCGATCTGGCCAACGGGTTTGGCGCGACGGTTACCGGGTTGCTCGGCGCGCTGCTGGCGCGGTGGTGCCTGCGCGCAGTGCACGCACCGCTGCTCTATCTGGGGGTGGGCCTGGCCGGGGCGGTGTTTACCGCCACGGTGATCGGCCTGCCGCATACCATGGTGATCTATGTTGTCGCGGTGATCGGCGAAAACATCGCCCAGTCGTTTGCCCAGGTGGCGCAAAACGCGATCGTGTTCGGATCGATCCGCCGTGGCAGCGCGCTGGCTGCATCGCAATTCGGGCTGCTGACCACCGCCGCGCTGCTGCCCTACAGCTATATGCAGGCGCTCGATGGCTATGGCTATCATCTGGCGGGCAATGTCGCGGGGTCGTTCTTGATGGATGCCGGGGTCAGCTTTGCCGGGTGCATGCTGCTGCTGGTGCCGGTGCTGCGCTGGATGCGGCGCGGCCAGCTGGTCGCGCCCGATGATGACGGCGCGGTTGACGCCGCACCCGCAATCGCGGCATGACCAGACCATGCACCAGACCCCCGATGGCCGCCCGATCTATCGCCTGCTGACCGGCAAGGACGATCGCGCCTTTTGCGAGCGCGTGTCCGAAGCGCTGGCGCAGGGCTGGCGGCTCTATGGCTCGCCGGCGATGACCTGGGATGGCGATGGTCAATGCGTCAAAGTCGCGCAGGCGGTGGTGTGGCACGCCGCCGACGTGATCAAGCAGGGCTGAAGGCGCCGCGCCGATGCCCGATGTCGCGCCGATCTCGGTATTTTCGCAAGTCGCCGCGCTGGCCTATGCGCTGACCGGGATGGCCGCGCTGATCGCCATCGCCCGCGCGCGCAAGCGGCTGGCGATGGCCAATTGGGCGGCGGTGGCAGCGATCTTTGCCGCGCTGGTGCTGTGGCGGCTGACCAATGGCGAAGCGCTGTGGCAGGACCGCGTGCGCACCTGGGCGCGGCTCAACGGCAGCTATGATGATCGCCAGACCTGGCAGGTGCCGCTGACTTTGGCGGCAGTCGTGCTGATCGCGGTGATCGGCGGCTGGCTGTTCCGCAGCGGCCGGGCGCGCCATTCGGGCCGCGCGCTGGCGCTGGCGCTGATCATGGTGATCTTTACCGGGGTGCGCGCCGCCTCGCTCCACGCGGTCGATGCGCTGCTCTACTCGGTCGGGCCGGTCCACCTCAATTATGTTATCGACATGGGGCTGACCGGGCTGGTCGCGCTGCTGGCGGTGATCGACTGGCGGCTGATCGGCCAGCCGTCCGAACCGAAGCAGCGGCGGCGATCATCGCGCCACCACCACCACCATCGCACCCGCCGCGATTAATCCCCGCCGGCGCGTTCGACATCGGCGCCGAGCAGCGCCAGTTTTTCCTCAAGCCGTTCATAGCCGCGATCAAGATGATAGACGCGGTGGACGCGGGTTTCGCCGCTCGCCGCCAGCCCGGCGATGATCAGGCTCATCGACGCGCGCAGATCGGTCGCCATGACATCGGCGCCGGCCATGTGATCGACCCCGTGGACAATCGCGGTGCGCCCGCGCGCATCGATATGCGCGCCCATCCGGTTCAATTCGGGCACGTGCATATAGCGATTTTCGAAAATCGTTTCGGTCAGCACCGAGGAACCCTTGGCCATGCACAGCATCGCCATCAACTGCGCCTGCATGTCGGTGGCAAAGCCGGGATAGGGCGCGGTGGACAGCGTGACCGGGCGCAGCGGGCCATCGGCGGCGACATGCAGCCCCTCCTTGCGCGCTTCGACGTGGACCCCGGCATCGATCAGCGCCTGCACCGTGGCGGCCATGTCTTCGATTCGCGCGCCAGCCAGCCTGACCTCGCCCCCGGTGATCGCCGCCGCACAGGCATAAGACCCCGCCTCGATGCGATCGGGCATCACCATATAGGTCGCCCCGTGCAGCCGCGCGACGCCGTGGATGATCAGATCAGAGGTGCCGATCCCTTCGATCTGCGCCCCCATCGCCACCAGCAGATTGCACAAGTCGACGATTTCGGGCTCGCGCGCGGCATTGTGCAGCGTCGAGGTGCCGCGTGCCAGCACTGCCGCCATCAACGCGTTTTCAGTCGCGCCGACCGAAACCACCGGAAAGCTGTACGATCCGCCGGGCAGCCCGCCATCGGGAGCATGCGCGCGCACATAGCCGGCAGCGAGCTCGATCTGCGCGCCAAACGCTTCCAGCGCCTTGAGATGCAGGTCGATCGGCCGATTGCCGATCGCGCAGCCGCCGGGCAGCGACACCGTCGCCTCACCCGCGCGCGCCAGCATCGGCCCCAGCACGAGGATCGAGGCGCGCATCTTGCGCACCAGATCATAAGGCGCAACGGTCGAGGTCAGCCGGGTCGCCTGCATCGTCATCACCCGGCCGAAATCTTCGGGCCGGGCGCCGGCAATCGCGGTCGACACGCCGAACTGGTTCATCAGATGCTGAAAGCTGTCGATGTCGGCCAGCCGCGGCAGATTGCGCAGCGTCAGCGGTTCGTCGGTCAACAGCGCACAGGGCAGCAGCGTCAGCGCCGCGTTCTTTGCCCCCGATACCGGCACCGTGCCCGACAGCCGGTTGCCCCCGCGAATGATGATCTTGTCCATCGCCGCGATGTACTAGGATTTGGCGTCAGCGCAATATCGCCTTGGTTAAGGAAATGTCGGTTGCTTTGCGGTATCGGCGTTGCATAAACACCGCCAACAACGGCCAGGGGATCATGACGGGCATGTCGACAGCAACCACCGCCACGCCGGCGCACAAACCGATTCGCAAGGCGGTGTTTCCGGTGGCCGGGCTGGGCACGCGGTTCCTGCCGGCGACCAAGGCGATCCCCAAGGAAATGCTGCCGATCATCGATCGCCCGCTGATCCAGTATGCGGTCGACGAGGCGCGCGAGGCGGGGATCGAGCAGCTGATCTTTGTTACCGGGCGCGGCAAGACCGCGATTGTCGAACATTTCGACACCGCCTTCGAACTCGAATCAACGATGAGCGGGCGCGGCAAATCGCTCGAAGTGCTCGAAGCGACGCGGTTGCAGCCGGGCAATCTGGTCGCGGTGCGCCAGCAGGTGCCGATGGGGCTGGGCCATGCGATCTGGTGCGCGCGGGCGATTGTCGGCGATGAACCTTTCGCGATTTTCCTGCCCGACGAACTGATGATCGGCACGCCGGGCTGCATGAAGCAGATGGTCGATGCCTATGCCGAGGTCGGCGGCAACCTGATTTCAGTGCTCGAAGTGCCGCATGAAGAGGTATCGAGCTATGGCGTGATCGCGCCGGGCGCGCGGGTGTCGGACAGCCTGACCGAAGTGACCGGGCTGGTTGAAAAACCCGCGCTGGCCGATGCCCCGTCGAACCTGATCATTTCGGGCCGCTATATCCTCCAGCCCGAAGTGATGCGCACGCTCGAAACCCAGGAAAAGGGCGCCGGCGGCGAAATCCAGCTGACCGACGCGATGGCGCGGATGATCGGCCAGCAGCCGTTTCACGCGGTGACCTTTGGCGGCCGCCGCTACGATTGCGGCAGCAAGACCGGCTTTGTCGAAGCGACGCTGGAGCTCGCGCTCGAACGCCCCGACATGGCCGCCGACATGCGCGCCCTGATCCGGCGGCTGGCCGCCGGACTGGACTGACCCGCGTCAGACCCCCGCAGCGGCCTTGAGATCAGCGATCAGGTCGGTGCGTTCCCACGGGAACAGGTCGCCCTGCGGGGTGCGGCCAAAGTGGCCATAGGCGGCGGTGGCCGAATAGATCGGCTTGTTCAGCCCGAGATTGACGCGGATGCCGCGCGGGGTCAGCCCGCCCAGCCGATCGTGCGCGACCCGGGTGACCGCCGCTTCCAATGCGGCGTCGTCGATCACCCCGGTGCCATGCGTGTCGATATAGAGCGACAGCGGCTGCGACACGCCGATGGCATAGGCGATCTGGATCGTGCAGCGGCGGGCGAGGCCGGCAGCGACCACGTTCTTGGCCAGATAGCGCGTGACATAGGCCGCCGAGCGGTCGACTTTGGTCGGGTCCTTGCCCGAAAAGGCGCCGCCGCCATGCGGGCTGGCGCCGCCATAGGTATCGACAATGATCTTGCGCCCGGTCAGCCCGGCATCGCCATCGGGGCCACCGATTTCAAAGCTGCCGGTCGGATTGATGTGATAGACCGTGCCCTCGCCCAACAGATTGGCGGGGATCACTTTGGCGATCGCACCCTTGACCCAAGCGTGCAGTTGCTCCGCGCGCTCGCCATGGTCCCAGCCCGCCTTGTGCTGGGTGGAAACCACGATCGCGGTCGCTTCGACCGGCTGGCCGTCGGCAAAGCGCAGCGTGACCTGGCTTTTGGCATCGGGTTCGAGGAACGGCGCCGCGCCCGAATGGCGATCGTCGGCCAATTGCTGCAGGATCTTGTGGCTGTAATCGAGCGTCGCCGGCATCAGATCGGGGGTTTCGTCGCAGGCAAACCCGAACATGATCCCCTGGTCACCGGCGCCTTCGTCCTTGTTCGCCCCGGCATCGACGCCCTGCGCGATATGCGCCGACTGGCCGTGCAGATTGTTTTCAAAGCGGAAGGTCTGCCAGTGGAAGCCCGACTGTTCATAGCCGATGCGGCGCACGGTGGCGCGCACCACGGCTTCGATTTCCTCGGGCACACCGGGGGCCCACTGGTCGTCCTCGTAAATCCCCTTGCCGCGAATTTCGCCGGCCAGGACCACCAGTTGCGTGGTGGTCAGCGTTTCGCAGGCGATCCGCGCCTCTGGGTCTTTGGCGAGGAACAAGTCGACAATCGCATCGCTGATCTGGTCGGCGACTTTGTCGGGATGGCCTTCGGACACGCTTTCAGAGGTGAACAGGTAATCGCTGCGCATGGGGCTGACCTTGATGACTGGCGAAGGGATATAAAGATGTCTTTATATGCCCCCCCTTTAACGCGCCTTGCGCCGCGTGGCAACCATGCCGCCGACTATAAGGGTCATTGCCCATGCCAGCGGCAAGGTATTGCCCAGCCGCGCAAACAGCGTGGCCGGTCGCGCCGCCGGCACGCGCCCGTCGAGCCGCCCGGCGCGGCCATGCGCGATCGCCTGGCGCACCGCGCCGCCGGCATCGATCACCGCGCTGATCCCGGTGGTGGTTGATCGCAGCACCGGCAGCCCTTCCTCGATCGCGCGCAGCCGCGCCTGCGCCAGATGCTGCGGCGGGCCCCAGGCGCCAAACCAGCCATCGTTCGATGGGTTGAACAGGTAATCGGGGCGCTGCGCCCGATCGACCACCGCGCCGGCAAAGATGATTTCATAACAGATCTGGAACCCCGCGCGGCCCCACCCGCCGCGCTCCGGCGCGCCCAGATCGATCGAGCGCGGCCCCGGCCCGGCGCGATAATCGAGATCGCCCGAGACCAGCCGCGACAGCCCTAGCGGGCCGAGCCAATCGCGCCCCGGCAGATATTCGCCAAACGGCACCAGATGCGCCTTGGCATAACCGCCGCGCAAGGCGCCAGCCGGATCGATCAACGTGATCACGTTCCACGCCCCGGTCACCTGCCGCCCGGTCAGCGCCAGATCGGCGGCGCCCGTCATCAGCAGGCTGCCGGGGCCGACCACTTGCGCCATGCGCGCACGCGCGATGGCCGGATCGGCGCCATAGGTGGTCTGATCATACCAGGTCTGATCATAGCCGGGGCGCAAGTAATCGGGCACCGCGCCTTCGGGCCACAGCACGATGCGCGGACCCGTACCATCGGCGGCAATCCGGCGCGACAGCCCGGCCAGCACGCGGAAATCGGCTTCGAACAGCGCAGGATCGTTGATCTTGTCCTGCGCCAGATCGGGCTGGACCAGCGTATAGGCCAGCGTGCTGTCGCGCGGATCACCGCCGATCGGCAGCAGCAGCAGCGCCACCGGCAGCGCCAGCGCAACCAGCGCGATCGGCCGGCGCCGCGCGCGCCAAGCCCACCACCACAGCGCGGCAAACAGCACGATCAGCGCCGACAGCGCATAAGTCCCGCACCACGGCGCCAGCGCGGCGAGCCCGGGCCGGTCAAACGGGCCAAGCGCGATCGCGCCCAGCGGATTCCACGCAAACCCGGTGAACAGCGTGGCACGCAGCCACTCGCCGATGCTCCAGCATCCCGCCAGCGCAAAGGGCAGCGGCGCGCGCTGTCGGCGCTGCAACCACCACGCCGCAGTTGTCGCCAGCGCCGGATAGACCGCCAGATAGAGCGCCAGCAGCAGCACCGCGACCCAGCCGAGCCAGGCCGGCATCTGCGCCTGATAGGTAAACGCGGTGGCGATCCAGCAATTGCCCAGCGCAAACAGGCCAACGCCAAACAGCCAGCCCGCCCAGGCGGCATCGCGAAGGCGCGTTGCCCCGGCGATCCGGTGGATCAGCAGCGCCAAGCCGATCAGCGCAGCGGGCCACCAGCCAAGCGGTTGAAATCCGGTGGCAGTCAGCGCCCCGGCGGCCAGCGGCCAACCCGCCTGCACCGCGCGCAAGACCAAACGCTGCGCGGCCGGACGATCAGCCATTGGCCAGCGCGGCCCCGATCAGCCTTCTTCGACCGGCAGCGGGTTCTTGCGCGGGCGGCCGCGCTTTTTGGGCGCGGGGGCCGCTTCGCTCTCGCCAGCGGCTTCAACCGGTTCGCTGCGCACGCCGATGGCCGGGGGCAGGCTGGCCGGATCGACCCGCGGTGCCTGGGCTTCGGGTTCGGGGGCGCGGTCAAACGCCGGGCGCGGCGCATCGCCATCGGGGCGACGGTTGCCGCGCCGATCGAGCGTGCGGCCACGCGGCGGGCGCGCATCGCGCACAAACGGATTGTCGCTGGCCGAAGCAACCGGTTCACCCTCGGTCACCCGCATGCCTTCGCCGGGCGCGGCGGCGGCATTGCCGTCGTGGCCGCGATAGCGGGGTTCGCGATCCTGACGCGGTTCGCGGTCCTGACGCGGTTCGCGCTCGGGGCGTTGATCGCGATCCTGCCGCTGGTCACCCCAGCCGCGCGGTTCGCGGTCCTGGCGCGGTTGCGGCGCGCGGTCAAAGCTGGGGAAATCACGGTCGACGCCGAATTCCATCGAATCCTCGTCGCCCTCGGCATCCTGCCACGAATCACCGCTGACCCCGCCGCCATTGGCATAAGGCTGCACATAGCCACCGGTCTGGCGCTGGCGCTGTTCTTCCTGGCGCTGGCGGGTATCGGCAACGACGCGGAAATAGTGATCGGCAAATTGCAGATAGTATTCCGCCTGGACCCGATCCCCGTTGAGATGCGCGTCCTGCGCCATCTTGCGGTATTTTTCGAGCATCTGCGGGGCATTGCCCCGGGCGCGGCTATCGATCCGGTTGATTGGCTGACCACCGTTCTGCGGCCGGTTGTTGTTGCCCCGACCGCGCCGACGGTTGTTCCCACGATTGTTGTTCAAAACAGGCAAGTCCTTGTTGGGGAAGGCTATGGACGGGGCTTAGTGATCGAACCGGCAGATCATCCTGCCGCCATCACCCCGTGTCTGGCGCAACCCTTGTCAACGCTCCCCCCAGCGCGGATCGCCGCCTGGTCGGGTCCATCCCAGCACTCGCGCTGCACAGGCGCCTTGGCGGCCACACGTTGCAAATGGTGGAGCAGACCGGGGGTGGGAAGCATGCATCCACCCCGCCGTCTGTAACGCTAATTAGTCGGGCCCCGGCCGCTTGCCAAGTGAAATATTGCCGATCAAAATTCACGCCTGGCCAAAGCAGACCACGCGCGGCCGACCGCCCAGATCATGATGCACCGTGCCGGCCATCCCCGCCGCCCGGCCCAGCGCGACAACTGCATCGGCCTGGGCGTGGCCGATCTCGACCAGCGCGCAGCCATCCGGCGCCAGCAGGGCGGGCAATTGCGGGATCAGCACGCGATAATCATCCAGCCCGTCCGCCCCGGCAAACAGCGCGCCGTGCGGTTCGTGCAAGGCGACATCGGGCATCAGCTCCGCGCCGCTTTCGACATAGGGCGGATTGGCCAGCACCAGATCAAACCGGTCCAGCGCGGCGGCCCAGCCCGGGCTGGTCCAATCGGCAGACAGCAGCTGCGCCCGTTCCGCCAGCCCGGTGCGCGCGGCATTGGCGGTGGCGAGCGCCAGCGCCGGGCCCGATCGATCGATCCCGATCCCGCGCGCGCCCGGCCACAGCGACAGCGCCGCCAGCAGCAGGGCGCCCGATCCGGTGCCAAGATCGATGATCCGCGCCGGCGGACGGGCGCACAGCCGTGCTTCGGCAAGCGCGATCAGCGTTTCGCTGTCGCCGCGCGGGATCAGCACATCGGGCCCGACCAGCAAGTCCAGCCCCCAGAATTCCTGATGCCCGGTGATATAGGCAACCGGTTCATGCGCCACCCGCCGCGCCAGCATCGTGTCAAACGCAGCGGGCGCGGGATCGTGCATGTGCCGCAGCAGCATGTCGCTGCGCGACACGTTGAGCGCATGCGCCATCAGCAATTCGGCATCGAGCCGCGCGGTGTCGCTGCGGCGCGCCAGCAAGCGCGTCGCCGCCGCAAGCGCGGCCGCAATCGTGCTCATTGGTCCATCGCCGCCAGCCGCTTGGCCTGATCTTCGGCGATCAGTGCATCGACCAGTTCGCCCAGCCCCGGCCCGGCGAGGATTTCGGGCAGGCGATGCAGCGTCAGATTGATGCGATGGTCGGTCACCCGGCCTTGCGGAAAATTGTAGGTGCGGATGCGTTCGGAGCGGTCGCCCGAACCGACCATCGCGCGGCGCGCCTCTGCCTCTGCGCCCTGCGCCGCCTCGCGCCGCAAGTCGAACACGCGGGTGCGCAGCACTTGCAGCGCCTTGGCCTTGTTCTTGTGCTGGCTGCGTTCGTCCTGCTGGATCACCACGATGCCGGTGGGCAGATGGGTGATGTGCACCGCCGAATCGGTGGTGTTGACGTGCTGCCCGCCCGCGCCCGACGCGCGAAAAATATCGATCTTCAGATCCTTGTCGTCGATCGCGCCATCGACTTCGTCGGGTTCGGGCAGCACCGCGACGGTGGCGGCCGAAGTGTGGATGCGCCCGCCGCTTTCGGTGACCGGCACGCGCTGCACGCGGTGGACCCCGCTTTCGTATTTCAGCCGGGCAAACACTCCGGTGCCGGCGACATGCGCGACCACTTCCTTGAACCCGCCGATATCGCTGACATTGGCAGAGATCAGTTCGACCCGCCAACCCTGTTCGGCGGCAAAGCGTTCGTACATGCGATAGAGATCGGCGGCGAACAGCGCGGCTTCATCGCCGCCGGTGCCGGCGCGGATTTCGAGCATCGCCGGCCGCGCATCGGCGGTGTCGCGCGGCAGTATCGCCAGCGCCAGCGCATGTTCGGCCGGGGGCAATTCGGCACGGATGCGCGCCGCTTCCTCTTCGGCCAGCGCGCGCAGATCGGCATCGCCATCGTCGATCGTCGCCAGATCGGCGAGATCGGCGCGCAACCGGCGCACCGCGATCGCCGCGCGCGCCACCGGTTCGAGTTCGGCATAATCGCGGCTGGCGGCAATGAACGCCTCGCCCTCGAGCGTGCCCGAGGCAAGCCGCGCCTCAAGCTCGGCAAAGCGCGCGGCAATCTGGTCAAGCCGCGAATCGGCGATCGTCATGCGCCGTCCGCAGGCAGCACCGCGCGCAAGGCCGCCTGCACCGCATCATCGCCGCGCAGCCGCCAGCGCGGCGCGCCATCGGCCAGCGACACCGCCGCGAGCACTTTGGCGGGCACTTTGGCCGCCTTGTCGAACCGTTTGCGCGGCGATCCGGTGGCAACCACTTCACCCGACAGCCCGGCATGGCGCAGCGCGGCCAGCGCGCGCAGCGCAGTGGCGAGCACGGCATCATCTTCGACCGCGATCACCACATCGGCAACCGCTTCGTCGCGGCTGCCAAGCAGCATCGCCAGCCGTTCGATCCCCGCGGCCCAGCCCACCGCCGGGGTCGGTGGCCCGCCCAGCGCCTCGATCAGCCCGTCATAGCGCCCGCCGCCGAGCACGGTGCCCTGCGCGCCGAGCCGGTCGGTAACGAATTCGAACGCGGTGTGGCGATAGTAATCGAGCCCGCGCACGAGCGCCGGGTTGCGTGTCCACGCCACCCCCGCGGCATCGAGCCCGGTGGTGACGCGGCCAAAGAAATCCTGCGCCTCGGCAGTGAGGAACTGGTCGATGCGCGGGGCATCGGCGGTAAACGGCTTGTCGCGCGGATCTTTCGAATCGAGGATGCGCAAGGGGTTGCGATCGAGCCGGTCCTGCGAATCCTCGCTCAATTGCGCGCGGTGATCGTTGAAATAGCCGATCAGCGCGCTGCGCCACGCCTCGCGGCTGGCAGCATCGCCCAGCGTATTGAGCTGCAAGGTGACCCCGTCGGCAATCCCCAGTTCGTGCAGCAGATGATCAGCCAGGCACAGCAATTCGACATCGTCGTGCGGTTCGGCTGATCCGATCACTTCGGCATCGAGCTGATGAAACTGGCGATAGCGCCCCTTTTGCGGGCGTTCATAGCGGAACACCGGGCCATGCGTGGCCAGCCGCACCGGGGCATATTGGCGCCAGCCATCGGTCAGATAGGCGCGGGCAAGGCCGGCGGTGAATTCGGGCCGCAGCGTCAGCGATTCGCCGCCGCGATCGTCGAACGAATACATTTCCTTTGACACCACGTCGGTGGTTTCGCCCAGCGATCGCGAAAACACCTGGGTCTTTTCAAACACGGGCATTTCCACCCGGCGAAAGCGATAGAGCCGGCGCAGCCGTTCGAAGGTGTCGACAACTTGCGCAAAGGCGTCGGCATCGGCGCCAAAGATATCCTGCGTGCCGCGAATGGCCTGCGGCGTTTCCGGCCGGGCGCTGTCTGGGGTCGTGGTCATGGCCCGAGCCTCTATCGCATCGCGGCAAATTGTAAAACGGCTGTGTGGCGGCGCGGGCAGTTGCACATCGCCGCGCTTGGCGCCAAGAATGGCGCGCATGACCAAACATCCCCTGCTGCTGTGTGGCGCAGCGCTGATCGCCACCCTGACCGCCCCGCTGGCCCATGCCCAGGTGCAAGGCCCCGGCAATACCCTGCCCGTCGCGATTCCGGTAACCCGCGCGGTGCCCGATCCGCAGGACGTGCCGTTTCCCGGCACGATCAGTGTCGATATCGACGCGACCGATCTCAACAGCGGCGCGCAGCGGATCACCGAAACGATCCCGGTGCCCGCCGGCGCCACGCAATTGACGCTGCTGCTGCCCGAATGGATTCCCGGCCATCACAGCCGCTCGGGCCTTCCGGCTGAACTGGGCGGCATCCATTTTTCCGCCGACGGGCATGATCTGAGCTGGCACCGCGATCCGGTCGATGTCTTTGCCTATGTCGTCGATGTGCCGGCCGGCACGCACGAAGTGGTCGCGCGGATGTTCCACACCCCGCCGTTCAAGGCCGAACCGGGCGACCGGGTGACCGTCACCCGCGAAATCATCAATCTGGAATGGGACCAGATGGTGCTCTACCCCGCCGGGCATTACGTGCGGCAGATCAAGATCAAGCCGAGCGTGACTTTTCCCGAAGGATGGACCGCGTTCACCGCGCTCGACGGCAAAGTCCAGACCGGCAAGCGGTTCGATTGGGACGTGACCGATTATGAAACGCTGGTCGATTCGCCGATCTTTGCCGGCAAATATGCCCACCGCTTTCCGATCGGCGAAAACGTGTTCCTCGATGCCGTGGCCGACAAGCCCGAATATCTGGCGATCAGCCCCGATCATCTCGAAACCTATCGCAACCTCGTGACCGAGGCCGACATCGCGTTTGGCGCGCGCCATTTCGACCATTACGATTTCCTGCTCGGGCTGACCGACCGGCTCACCGGGGTGGGGCTGGAACACCACCGCTCGAATGAGAGCACCTATCTGCCCAAGGCGTGGACCGACTGGACCGCGCTCGATTGGGACCGCAATGTCGTGCCGCACGAATATTCGCATTCGTGGGACGGCAAATACCGCCGCCCGGCGCGGCTGTGGACGCCCGATTATCGCCAGCCGATGATCGATGATCTGCTGTGGGTCTATGAAGGCCAGACGCAGTTCTGGGGGCTGGTGCTCGCGGCGCGGTCGGGGGTGCAGTCAAAGGCGATGGTGCTGGCGCAACTGGCCGGATACGCGGGCAATTTTTCGGTGATGGCCGGGCGCGAATGGCGATCGGTGGCCGATACCACCACCGATCCGATCTTTGCCTCGCGCCGGCCCAAGCCCTTTCCCTCGCTGGCGCGGGGCGAGGATTACTATACCGAAGGCGCGCTGGTCTGGCTCGAAGCCGACCAGATCATCCGCGACGGCACCGGCGGCAAAAAGAGTCTCGATGATTTTGCCCATGCCTTTTACGGGATGAAAAACGGCGATTGGGGCGTGCTGCCTTATACCCGCGCCGATGTCGTGGCGACCTTGCAGACGGTCTATCCCTATGACTGGGACAGCTTTTTCAAGACGCGGATCGAAACCCCCGGCCAGCGGGTGCCGCTCGGCGGGATCGAGCGCGGCGGCTACCACCTGGTGTGGAAGGCCGAACCCAATGTCTCTGACGCCGCGCGGATGGGCCAGTCCAAAGGCCTGTCGCTGAGCTATTCGCTCGGCCTGACGCTCGATCACGATGGCGAAGTCGGCCAGGTGCTGTGGGGCAGCGTGGCATTCCATGCCGGTATCGCCCCGGGCGCGCAGATCGTTGCGGTCAACGGCGAAGCCTATGACGCCGATGCGATGAAGGCGGCGATTTCGGCGGCCAAGGGCACCGACAAGCCGATCGTGCTGCTGGTGCGCCGCGACAGCCATTTCGATACCGTCACGCTCGATTACCACGATGGCCTGCGCTACCCGTGGCTGGAGCGTGATGCCGGGGCCAAGGGGCCGGGCGGGCTTGATGCGCTGCTCGCCCCGCACCGGCCCGGCACGCATTGACCGGGCGCGCGGCGGTGCGCGAGCTGGGCCAATGGCTGGCGCCGCCGCGCTTTCTGCTGTTCATGGCGCTGCTGGTGGCAGGCGCCGGCGGGTGGCGCCTTGCCGGGCACAGCCTCGCGGATTCGCTCGATCTGGGGTTTGACGGCGCCGCGCTGGTGTTCCTGGCCAGCCTGATCCCGCTGATGCGCACGCGCTGCGACGGGGCGGCGATGCGGCGGCAGGCGGCGAGCAACGATGCCAACCGCATGGTCGTGCTCGGGCTGACCTCGACGCTGACGGTGGTGATCATGGCCGCGATTGCCGGCGAATTGCCGCATGTCGGCCATGGCGCCGGCCCGGCCGCGCTGATCAAGCTGATCGCCACGCTGATCCTGACCTGGCTGTTTGCCAACATGGTCTATGCGCTGCACTACGCGCACTTGTACTACAGCCTTGGCGATGTGCCCGGCGAGGATGCCCGCGGGCTCGACCTTCCCGGCGGCGAAGATCCCGATTATCTCGATTTCGTCTATTTCGCGTTCACGCTGGGGATGACGTTCCAGACCGCCGACATCAACATTTCCGGCCGCGCGATCCGCCGCATTGCCGTGCTCCACGGCTTTGCCGCATTTGTCTACAATATCGGGGTGATCGCCTTTACCATCAACGCGCTGGGCGGCGCGGCAGGCTGATCCGATCCGCTCAACCCTGAGACCAGTCGTCCGCCGCGTTGACCCGTCTTGTCAGCGGTCCATCCAAGGACCTTCGTCATTTGCGGACTTGATCTGCGAATTCGGAAAACATCATGCACTTACCGTCACCCTGAACGTGTTTCAGGGTCCATTTCTCCCCAACATCGGCTGTTTATGGGGCACGATGGATGCTGAAACGAGTTCAGCATGACAAGGTTTGATCAGGCGAACTTCGAATCCACCGCACTGGAACGCGATGACGATGCGAAGGACGATCGGCATGACACCTGATCACCCGGCGGCGGGCACGGCTGCCGCTGTTTGAGCAAGTCCAAAAAGCAAACAGGGCCGGATTGCTCCGGCCCTGTTCGTGTTCGGTTGGAAAGCGGGACCGGCAGCGCCGATCCCGCCTCCAGGCGATTACATGCCCGCGTGCGGACCGTAGGTGATTTCCACGCGACGGTTCTGCAGTTCGCGCACGCCGTCGGCGGTCGGAACGCGGGGGTTGGCCTTGCCCCAGGCCTTGGTAGCGATTTCCGCAGCCGGGATGCCGTGCGCGGTCAGATAGTTCTGAACCGAGGTGTTGCGGCGTGCCGACAGCGCGAGGTTGTACTTCACCGTACCCGAAAGGTCGGTGTAGCCATCGAGCTGGATCGGAACATTGGCGCAGTTGCCATAGGCAGTGACCGCGTTGTCGAGGATCGCCGCCGCTTCGGGGGTGATGTCCGACTTGTCCCAATCGAAGAACACGATGTACGGGCCCTTGTTGCACACCGGAGCCGGCGGAGGCGGCGGCGGAGGCGGCGGGGGCGGGGGGGGCGGCGGCGGCGGCGGGGGAGGCGGCGGCGGCGGAGCAGCCGGTGCCGGTTCCGGTGCACCACCGAAGTTGTAGGTCAGCGTCGCGAGGAACGAGTGCTGGCGATAGGGGCCCGACACGGTCGCGCCGGTCCACAGGTTGCCGCCACCGATCTGGCTGACACTGTCGACGTTGAAGTAGGTGTAACGCAGACCCACATCGACATGCTTCGAAATCGGCGCACGGATGCCGGCGATCAGCTGCCAGGCAAACTTGCTGGTCGAACCGTTGATCGCGTAGTTGGCGTCCGGCATGTACTGCGACACGCGGGCAACGCCCGCGCCGGCGCCGACAAAGCCCTGCAAACCATCGTCGGGACCGAAATCAACCAGGCCGTTGAGCATCGCATCCCACACGTGGGTCTTGCCCGCTTCGTCGGTGGTGTTGGTGCCGTTGACGGTCAGACCCTTGTTGCGGTTGGTGCGATAGCCGGTTTCGGCTTCGAGCCGGAACATGCCGAAGTCATAGCCGAGTTCGACATTGAAGTCGGCGCCGGTCTTTGACGTCAGCGAGCCACCCAGGCCGTTGGTGCTGGCGATGTTCTCGGTTTCGAGAATGGACGGGCCAGCTTCGCCTTCGACATACCATTGCCCGGTCCGCGCGAACGCGGGGGTAGCAATGGCGGTAGTCGCCAGGGCCAGGCCCAGGACCAGTTTCCGCATTATCATTTCCCCTTTTGTAGGTAATTGTGCCACGTCGATGGGCGGGCTCTACCGTTTTCGTCCCAAATTCGCAAGCGCATCAATGCGCAAAGTGTTGCATTCGGGCAACGCTGACCCGTGATGTGACGGTTTAAACCGGGTTAATGGCACGCCTGTGCGGGCATGGCACGGCGGCTGTGCCCCAATGCCCTTTGGGCCAGGTCCGATGCACACCAGTTCGGACCAAGTGGCCGGAGGCGCCGATTCGAATTGTCGCTGCGCCGATACGCTTTTGCGTGATCAATTACCGCTGGCCCAACCGCCTTGGCTCGACTAATCAGCCGCCCGGCCGAAACGGGGCCGCAAGCACGGGATGGGGTGATGCTGCGTCGATTGTACGACTGGACTCTGGACAAGGCGGCGCATCGCCATGCGGTGTGGTGGCTGGCCTTTTTCGCGTTTGCCGATGGCGGGCTGTTTCCGTTTCCGCCGCATCCGCTGCTGGCGCTGATGTGCCTGGCCGCCCCGCGCAAGGCGGTGCGATTGGCGGTGATCACCACGCTGGCTTCGGTGGCCGGCGGATTGCTGGGCTATGCCATCGGGCACTTCGTCTATCAGACGGTCGGCGCGCAATTGCTGCACGTGCTGGGGCTGACCACGCGGTTTCCCAAGGCGGCGTGCTATCTCAACGCCTATGGCACCGAGATTATCGTGTTCAAGGCGGCGACGCCGATCCCGTTTCTGCTGCTGTCAGTCACCGCCGGGTTCATCGCCTTTCCGGTGCTGACTTTCGCCGGGGCCAGCCTGCTGTCGCGCGGGGCGATTTTCCTGACCATCGGCGTGCTGTTTCGCGTGTTCGGCCCGCCGATCAAGGCGTTTATCGATCGCTATCTGGCCTGGCTGGTGGCCGGCTTTGTCGTGCTTGTGCTGGGCGGCTATCTGGCGATCTCGATGCTGACCGGCAGCGCGGGCGCGACGCAGGACAAATGCGCCAGCGCGACAACGCTGCCGGCCTAGCTTATTTGAGCGCGCCGGTGCCGGTGCGGCTATAGGCCCAGCCGGCGATTTTCCAGCCGGTGCCGCTGCGCGTCATCAGAAACGCGAACTGGCCAAAGGTCGGCAACGTCTTGCCGGTGCTGAGCCCGGCATAGATCGTGACCGGCACGGTGACATAGGCGCGGTCGCCGGCAAAGTTGACCGCTTCGGGCGCGCCCAGTTCGAGCTTGGTCGAAGTCACCGCATTGGCCTTGGCCCAGGCGCCGAAATCGCCCAGCCATGCCGCGATCGCGCCCTTGCCCGACCACGCGAAGGGGGCAAATTCATCGAGCAGCGTCGGCGTGTCGACATAGAGCGCGCTGAAACCGGCAATATCGCCCTTGTTGATGGTGGTGCCAAAGGCGCCCAGCACGCCATTGACCGCAGCGGTGTCGCTGGCGGTATCGGCGCGCGCCGGCCCGGCCAGGATCAGCCCCAGCGCCATTGCGGCGCCGACAAACATGCTACGCATTCGACAATCCCTTCCCTGACCCGCGTCCATTCGCAAGGCTTGCGCAGCCTGCCGCAGTTGCCCGAACATGGCAAATGCCTGTTGGGGCGGGATCAGGGCTGGCGCTGCGCCGCCTCGGCAATCGCGGCGCGGGCGATCGGTTCCATCACCGCATAGCCGGCGGCATTGGGGTGGACCCCGTCGCCCGACAGGCCCGGCTTCATCGCCCCATCGGGGGTGGCCAGCGCGCTGTAATAATCGGCATAGACCAGCCCGCGCTGATCGGCGAGCGCGTGCAGCCAGGCGTTCAGCGCGGAAATCTGCGCCGCCGGATGATAATCGGGGCGCCAGCCAAACGCGGCGGCGGGCGGGATCGAGCCGATCACCACCGCGATCCCGTTGGCGCGCGCCAGATCGACCATCGCCACCACCGCATTGGCATATTCATCGGCGCTGGTCGGCCCGGTATTGCCCGCCACATCGTTGGTGCCGCACATGATGTGGACCACGCGCGGGTGCAGCCGCACCACGTCCTGATAGAACCGCACCAGCATTTGCGGGCTGGTCTGGCCGGAAATGCCGCGATCGACAATGCCGTCGGCAAACAATGCCGGCGCGGTGGGTTGCCAGAATTCGGTAATCGAATCGCCGATCAGCACCGCCTGCGGATGGTCGATCGCGCGATCGGTGGCCTGGTACTTGCACAGCGCCGCCCAATCGGACGCCGCCTCGCGCGGGCAGGGGTTGGTGACCATCGCGCTGGCCGGCGGGGTGTCTGCCATGGCCGGGCCGGCCCACAGCACCGCCAGCGCCAGCGCCGCCAGCCGGCGCATCAGATAATGCCCACCGCGCGCCCGGCGCGTTCGAACATGCCGATGATCGTCTGCACCTGTTCGGCGCTGTGTTCGGCGCACAGCGAGCAGCGCAGCAGGGTCATCCCCGCCGGAGTGGCCGGCGGCCGCGCCAGATTGACATAGAGCCCTTCGTGCAGCAGCGCTTCCCACATTGCCGCGCCGCGCTCGAGATCGGGCATGATCACCGAAATGATCGCGCTTTGCGGGGTTTGCGTGCCCAGCTTGAACCCGCGCGCGATCAGCCCGGCGTGCAGCGTGCGCGAATTTTCCCACAGATGCGCGCGCTTGTCGCCGGCATGCATCAGCTTGCGGATCGAGGTGGCGGCGGTGTGCACCACGCTGGGCGGCAGACTGGCGGTAAACACATAAGGCCGGCAAACCAGCCGCAGGATTTCAAACTTCGGGTGGTTCGACACGCAGAACCCGCCGACCGTGCCGACCGATTTGGAAAACGTGCCGATCACGAAATCGACCTGGTCGAGCACGCCCTGATCTTCGGCCACGCCGCGCCCGTTGGGGCCGATAAAGCCCATCGAATGCGCTTCGTCGACCAGCACCATCGCGCCGTGCGCCTTGGCAATCGCGATCATCTCTTTGAGCGGGGCGATATCACCCAGCATCGAATAGACGCCTTCGAGAATGACCAGCTTGCCGGCGCCTTCGGGAATGCGGCGCAGGCGTTTTTCCATCGCGTCGATGTCGTTGTGGCGGAACGGCACCACTTCGGCATCGCCCATCTTGCAGCCATCCCAGATCGAGGCGTGGCTGTCGATATCGAGCACGATGTAATCGCCCTTGCCCGCCATCGTGCTGATGATACCGAGGTTCGCCTGATACCCGGTCGAAAACACCATGGCATGATCCATGCCATAGAATTCGCGCAAGGCATCTTCGACCGCGCGGTGCCCGGCATAAGTGCCGTTGAGCACGCGGCTGCCGGTGGTGCCCGACCCGAATTCATCCAGCGCCTGTTTGCCGGCGGCAATCACATCGGGATCAAACGTCATCCCCATGTAATTGTAAGTGCCGAGCAGGATGGTTTCACGGCCGTTGCAGATCGCCCGCGTGGGCGACAGCACTTTTTCCATCACCAGCGCAAACGGGTCGGTCAGCCCGGTCGACAGCAGCGCGCGGCGCTGTTCGATCAGCGGGTCGAATTTCGAAAACAGGTCGGTGGCGGTTTCGGTCATTGCGGGTGTCTTAGCCTCTCAGGCTGGTCACGGCATCGATCAGCTGGCCATACGTTTCGATTTCGGCCTGCTGGTTCATGCTGATGATGATGTCGAATTCGTCTTCGATCGCGGCGACGAAATCCATCACCGTCAGGCTGTCCCATTCCAGATCGCCGGCAAAGGTGATGTCATCGCTGATCGCGATACCCTTTTTGTTGAACGGTTCGATCAGGTCGGCAATCCGGGCGCTGGTCTCGGCGCGGTCCATGGCGGTCTCCAAATGGGGCAGAGGCGGCCCCTGCCAGATGATTGCGGCCGAAAAGCGGCCAAGCCGCCCGCTTGTCAAGCCTGCACGCGCGGCGCGGGCGCGAATGCCCCCTTTGCCCATGCCCGCCCCTGCCGCTATGCCGGCAACCAACCCGGGGCTGACCCCGGCGATGGAGTGCAATGATGACCGGCAGCTTGTCCCGTACCCTCGCCGCCGCCTTGCTGGTTTTGGCTGGCACCCCGGCGCCGGCGCGGCAGGTGCCGCTGCTGATCGGCGGCTATACCGATGCGCAAGGCCAGGGCATCGCGCTGTACCGGTTTGACGAGGCGACCGGCCGGATCAGCCCGACGCCGGCGCAGATCGCCCGGGCGGCGAATCCCTCGTGGCTGGTGCTGTCGGCCGATCATCGCCATCTTTATGCGGTGCACGAAAACGGCGCCGGCTCGCCCGATCCGGTCGGCCGGGTTTCGGCCTGGGCGGTCAATCCGGCCAGCGGGCGGATCACCCCGATCAACCGCGTGCTCGCGCTGGGCGACGAACCGACTTATGCCGCGATCAGCCATGACGGCGGCTATCTGTTCGTTGCCGATTACGGCGGCAGCGGCGATCCGCCGGGGGCGCTGGCGGTGCTGCCGATCGCGCGCGAAGGGCGGTTGCGCGCGGCGGTGCAGATCAAGACCGGGCGCGCCAGCCTGGCCGATCCGACGCGGCAGACCAGCCCGCACGCGCATTCGGCGGTATCATCCCCCGATGGCCGCTTCGTGTTCGTGCAGGATCTGGGGGCCGATCGCATCTATGTCTATCGCCACGATCCCGCCCGGCGCGAGGCGCCGCTGCGCGCGCTGGCCGATCAGCCAGAGGTGGCGCTGCCGCCCGGATCGGGCCCGCGCCATCTGGTGTTTTCCGCCGATGGCCGCCACGCCTGGGCCACGCTGGAAATGGCCGGCGCGATCGCGGTGTTCGACCACGATGGCGGACACCTGCACTTGCGCGGCACCGTGCCGCTGACCCCGGCCGATTTTCACGGCCGCCGGTCGGCCGCCGCGCTGCACCTGTCGCCCGACGGCCGGTTTCTGCTGGCGACCGATCGCGGCACCGACAACAGCCTGGTCAGTTTTGCGATCGATCCCGCCAGCGGCACGCTGCGCCCGGTCGACCGCCACGCCACCGGCGGCGAGGAACCGCGCGAATTTGCCTTGAGCGCCGACGGCCGCTTTGTGCTGGTGGCCAACCAGCGCAGCGACAGCATCAGCGTATTTGCGCGCGATCCCGCCAGCGGAGTGATCGGCGCCACGGTGCAGACGCTGGCCGTGCACCAGCCATCGAGCCTGGTGTTCGTCGCGCGCTGAGGCCGGGCGTTATTTTTTGGCGCCGACCGCCACGCCAACCACCACTTCGTTCAGGAACGCCGGCACCGAGGCGCCGGCCCCCGGATCGATGATGTGATTGGCAATCTGAAAGGTAAACCCGGCCTCGCTGGCCGTAGGCCCGAAAAATCCGCCGCTGAATGCGCCGCTGGTGGCGACATTGCCGCCCGGCCCGCTCAGCGTACCGGAAAATCCGCTGCCGCTGATCGTGCCGGTGCCGGTATAATTGGGCTGCAAGGTCACATTGCCGCCCAGACTGGTGGGATCGGGCGTCAGCGTGGTGGCGATCGCCCCGGTCGCAAAATTGGCGGTCAGCGTGGCACTGCCGCCAAACGTGTTTGTCGCGACCAGAGTGGAACCGGTATATTGCAGCACTTCGGCGCGCAGCGTGGCGTTGTAACTGGCCGATCCGGTTACCGGCATGCCCGTGGTCGGGGTCGCCTGACCGATCAGGTAAAAAGTCTGCTGATTGAGATTGCTGGTCGGATCGACATGCGTCCACACCGCAAAGCTGGCATAGCTGAGCGCGACCGGCGGGCTGGCGGTCACCCCGGCCTGGGCATTGCCGTAAAGATACAGGCTGTCGTTGCCGTTTTTGTACTGGACCGAATAGTCGCTGGCCGGGGTCTGGTTGGCCGGGGCGAAGCTGGCGGTGCCGGCGGCCGAGGCCACGGTATAAGTCTGCGTCGATGCGTCATAGGCAACCGTGGTCGCGCCGTTGGCCGGCTGTACCTGCGTCGGCAGGATCGTCGCCGATCCCCCGGCAAACTGGTTGAACACCACGCCTTGATAGCCGATCGTTCCGCTGGTCGCGGTATAGCTGGCCGATGATTTGGCCGGAAACGGCGGCGCTGGCGGTGGGGTTGAAACAACCGGGGCGGAACCGCCACCCCCGCAACCCGCCAACAGCAACATCGCCGCAGAAATTGTCAACATCGCAGGATTTTTGGTCATTACTCACCACATCGGACAGATTTACTGGGAGACAATACGCGATTTTCACAGCGATGATATGGCCCTTTTTGCCAAAATCTGCACACAGGTCACGTTTATATTTTTCACTCCGGCAATCTGAACTTGATTTTTCGCGAATCGCGCGGCTGTCCCGGTGTGCCCCGCAAAAACTTTGCCCGGTTCACCAAAAACCGGTTCCCGTTTGGCCACGGCATGTTCTATCGCCAGCGCGATGACCGACCCGAACCGCATCTGGACCGCCGCGCTGATTGTTGTCGGCGATGAAATCCTGTCTGGCCGCACCCAGGACAAGAACATTGCGCAGATCGCCACCTGGCTGGGGGTGCAGGGGATTCGCCTGCGCGAAGTGCGGGTGGTGCCCGATGTGATGGACGCGATTGTCGAGGCGGTGAACGCCTTGCGCGCGCGCAACGATTACCTGTTTACCACCGGCGGGATCGGCCCGACGCATGATGACATTACCGTTGATGCGGTGGCAGCAGCGTTCGGCGTGCCGGTAGTGGTGCACCCCCGCGCGCGTGCCGTGCTCGAGGCCTATTATGCCACGCGCGGCGGGCTGAACGAGGCGCGGCTGCGCATGGCGCGCGTGCCCGAAGGCGCCGGCCTGATCGAAAACCGCCTGTCGGGCGCGCCCGGCATCCGCATGGGCAATGTGTTCCTGATGGCCGGCGTTCCGTCGATCACCGCGCAGATGCTCGACGGATTGACCGGCACGCTCGAAGGCGGGTTGCCGCTGGTGTCGCACACGGTGGGTTGCTGGGTGGCGGAAAGCGAGATTGCCGATCTGCTGCGCGAAACCGAACAGGCGCATGCCGGGGTGGCGATCGGCAGCTATCCGTTCTTTCGCGAAGGGCGCGTCGGCGCCAATTTCGTGATCCGGTCAACCGATGCCGCTGTGCTGGCGGCTTGCGTGCGCGCCTTGTGCGAGGGGCTGGCCGCGCTGGGCCGCGATGCGGTTGATGGCGGGATCTAAAGCCTGGCTTTGGCTGGCGCTGTGCCTGGGTGGATGCGCCGCCGACCCGCTGCTGACCCGGTTCAATGCCACCATGAATGCGCAGGACAGCGCCACGCTGGGGCTGGAACGGTGGTGCGCCGCGCGCGGGATTGCCCACCCGGCGCGGATCGAAGCGCACGGCATCGATGATGCCGCGTCGAGCCCGGCCGGTCCGGCGATCCGCGCCGCGCTGGGGGTGGATGCCAAAGAGCCGGTGCGGGTGCGGCATGTGCGGCTGCAATGCGGCGGCGCGGTGCTGTCGGATGCCTATAACTGGTATGTCCCGGCGCGGCTGACCCCGGCGATGAACACCGCGCTCGACACCACCCGCGTGCCGTTCGGCAAAGTGGTCGCGCCGATCGGGCTGCACCGCGTCGCGCTGGCGGGGCCGGCACCCGCGGCCTGCCCGGCGGGGACGATCCGCCATGACCGCGCCGTGCTCCACCGCGATGACGGGCTGGCCTATAGCCTGGTCAGCGAATGCTATACCCGCGCCAATCTCGGCAGGTAAGCGCGCCTCACGCCCGCAACAGCAGCCAGGCCACCGCCGAAGTGACCCCGCCGATCACCAGCGCGCTGACCAGCACCAGCAGATTGGCAGCGATCGAGGCGCCGTGGGCGCGACGGCCAAACCGGCTGCGCGGAGTGGGCTTTTCCAGCGCGAGCTGAATCCGCGCCGCCGCCGCCGCACCGATCAGCCCGCCGGGCAGGACCACCACCAGCAGGATCGGCGCGCGCACCAGCAGCAGCGCGACCACCGGGGTCAGCGCGATCATCCCCAGCGTCATCGCCGCCAACATCCGCGCGCGGCCGATCGCGCGCGGCGCCACCGGGGCGGCGGCCATCAGATCGGGGCTGTCTTCGCCCGAAATCACCAGCCAGGCGAGATCGCCGGTCAATTGCGTGGCGACAAACACCCCGATGAACGCCACCGAGGGCAGCAAGGCCCCCTGTTCGCGCAGCAGGATCAGCATCATCGGCACCAGATAGATCATCCGCAGCAGCATCGTCGCCATGATCTGCGGGCTGCGCCGCAACAGCGCCAATTCCTTGGTCAGGATCGCCCCGAGCAGCGAGCGGGCGAACCGCGCGCTGATCCCGGTCTTGGCGGTGCGGCGGCGGCGCGCCGGCGAGGCGCCGGTATGCACCCCGCGCCGATAGGCGGCGAGAAACCCGCGTTCAAACCCGATCCCGGTCAAGGCAAACAACGCCACCGCCAGCACCACCAGCGCCGCCGTCGCCAAGCCATCGCCCAGCGCGGCGCGGGCGATCAGCGCGGGCGCGCCGGTTTCGCCCCAATGATGCGCCCGCGCCCAGCCATAGACCACCGCATAGCCATTGCGCGCGCTTTGCCCATGCCCCCCGGCGCGCAGGATCTGGGTACAGATCACCACCGATCCGGCGAGCAGCGCGGTCAGCACTTGCGCGGTGCTGCGCGCCGCCCGCGGCCCGGCCAGCCGCACGATCAGCAGCATCAACACCAGCCCGGCGCAAGTTTCGACCAGCGCCAGCGCCGGCAGCAGCACCACCGCGCAGGCCAGCGCGGGATGGCCGAGCACGACCAGCGGCAGCAGCGGCGGCAGCAGGAACAGCGCATGCGAACGCAGCACGGTCGCCGCGATGCCCAGCAACTTGGCCCACAACACGGTGCGCGGCGCGATCGGCGCGCCCAGCAGCAGATCAAGATCACCGCTGCCGTAGAGCGCGGTTTCGGCATGGCCCAGCGCCTGGCTGAAGCCAAAGCTGAACAGCACGAACGCGGTGATCGCCGCCGCCGTCATCAATTCGGGGCTGGCCACGATCGGCGTGTCGCGCAAGCTCCAGCCAAGCCAGCCGCAGCCCAGCGCATAGCCGCCCAGCACCAGCGCCGCGATCAGCCGTTGCACCCGCCCGGGCCGGACGCGGCCGCGCCACGACAGCCGCAGCGCGTGCACGACCAGCCCGGGCACGCTGGCAGGGGCGAGCGCGATCATCCGCGCGCCGCCGCCTCGGTCAAGCGGATGAAGGTATCTTCCAGCGTCGCCTCGCCCGGCCCGGCCAGCGCGCGCAGATCATCGAGCGTGCCTTCGGCCAGTAAAGTGCCATTGGCGATGATGCCGATCCGGTCGGCCATGCGTTCGGCGACTTCGAGGATATGCGTGGTGATGATCACCGTCGCCCCGGCATCGACTTCGGCGCGCAAGGCATCCTTGACCGCGCGCGCCATGGTCGCATCGAGCCCGGTCAGCGGTTCATCGAGGATCAGCAGGCGCGGGCGATGGATCAGCGCCCCGGCAAGCGCGACCTTCTGCTTCATCCCGCGCGAAAAGCCTTCGCACCGGGTATCGCGCTGGTCCCACAAGTCGAGCCAGCGCAACAGGTGTTCGGCCCCGGCGCGCGCTTCGGTCGGGTCCATCCGCCACAGCCCGGCGACAAATGCGAGGTATTCGGCCGGGGTCAGCTTGTCATAGATCATCGGTTCGTCGGGCAGCCAGGCGGTCATCGCCCGCGCCGCCAGCGGTTCGCGCGCGATATCGTGGCCAAACACTTCGACCCGCCCGCCATCGGGTTGCAACAGCCCGGTGACGATCCGCAGCGTGGTGGTCTTGCCCGCGCCGTTGGGGCCGAGCAGCGCATACAATTGCCCCGCCGGGATCGTCAGCGACAGGCCGTGGAGCACCGGGTGGTCATAGCTTTTGCGCAAATCGGCAATGCGCAGGGCAGGCGTGTCGTTCACCGGATCGTGATCCCCTTGGCGCGGCAATGACCGCCGGGCCGAACCATGAAACGGATTGCCGCCGCGCGCAAACAGATTAGCCTGCATGCCCAACGCCAACCGGACGGACCCGATCATGACCCTGCGCCCTGCCCTGCTGATCACCGCGCTGATCGCCGCAACGCTGCCGCTGGCGGCCAGGGCGGCGCCGGCAAACCGGGTGACGATTACCCGCGATGAATGGGGCATCGCGCATGTCCACGGCCACACCGATGCCGATGCGGTCTACGGCATGATCTATGCGCAGGCCGAGGATGATTTTCCCCGCATCGAGCGCAATTACCTGGTCAGTCTGGGCCGGCTGGCCGAGGCGGAGGGCGAAACCGCGATCTGGCAGGATCTGCGCCAGCGGCTGTTTGTCGATCCGGTGCGGCTGCGCGCCGATTATGCCCGCGCGCCGCGCCGGCTGCGCGGGCTGATGCAGGCCTGGGCGGCGGGGCTCAACGCCTATCTTGCCGATCATCCGGGGGTGCATCCGCGCGTGATCACCCGGTTTGAACCGTGGATGGCGCTGTCGTTCAGCGAAGGCAGCATCGGCGGCGATATCGAACGCGTGCCGCTGTCGCAATTGCGCGCGTTTTACGAACACCGGCAGGTCGCGCTGACCGCGCCCGAACGCGGGCTGGTGTGGCGCGAACCGGGCGGATCAAACGGCATCGCGATCGCCCCGTCGCGCACCGCCGATGGCCATGCGCTGCTGCTGATCAATCCGCATACCAGCTTCTTTTTCCGGTCAGAACTGCAGATGACCAGCGATCAGGGGCTCAATGCCTATGGCGCGGTGACCTGGGGCCAGTTCTTCATCTATCAGGGGTTCAACGCGCATGCCGGGTGGATGCACACCTCCAGCGGCATCGACAATGTCGACGAATTTGCCGAAACCCCGGTGGCCATGCCCGGCGGCGGGCGCGGCTATCGCTATGGGCCGGCGGTGCTGCCGTTTGCGCGGCACAGCGTCACGCTGCGCTATCGCACCGCCGATGGCAGCCTGAGCGAACGGCATTTTGTCACCTGGTCCAGCCGCCACGGCCCGATCGTGCGGCAGGCTGATGGCAAATGGATCGCCTTTGCGCTGATGAACCGGCCGGTGGCCGCGCTGACGCAAAGCTTCATGCGCACCCGCACGCACGATCTTGGCCAATTCCTCAAAGTGGCGGGGCTGCGCGCCAACAGTTCGAACAACACGCTGTTTGCCGATGATCACGGCGACATTGCCTATCTGCACCCGCAATTCGTGCCGGTGCGCGATACCCGGTTCGATTATACCCACCCGGTCGATGGCAGCGACCCGGCCACCGCCTGGCACGGGCTGCATGCGCTGAACCAGTTGCCCAGCGTGATCAACCCGCGCAACGGCTGGGTCTACAACAGCAACGATGCGCCGTGGCACGCCGCCGGGGCCGACAGCCCGGCCAAGGCGGCCTATCCCGCCTATATGGACCAGGTCGGCGACAATCCGCGCGGGCCGCATGCGCAGCGGGTGCTGGGCGATCGGCGTGATTTCACGCTGCAACGGCTGATCGATGCGGCGTATGATTCGTGGCTGCCGGCGTTTGATCACTTGCTGCCGCCGCTGTTCGACGCCGCCGCCGCCGATACCGGCAATGCCGACCGCCAGGCGGCGATCGCGCTGCTCAAGGCGTGGGACCACCGCTGGGCCGCCGATTCGGTGGCGACCACGCTGGCGGTCGGCTGGGGCGAGGCGCTGTGGGCCAAACGCGCCGATCATCCCGATCCCGATGATGACAGCACCTCGGTGTGGGACTGGATGGAGCGCCGCGCCACCCCCGCGCAGCGGCTGGCCGCGCTCGATAAAACGCTGGCCCGGCTGCGCGGCGATTTTGGCGACTGGCGCGTGCCGTGGGGCACGATCAACCGCTATCAGCGCAACGACGGCGCGATCGAACAGACCTTTGACGATGCCAAACCCTACACGCCGATCCCGTTTGCCAGCGCGCGGTGGGGCTCGCTCGCCTCGTTCGGGGCGAAGCGCTATCCGGGGACGCGGGCAATGTATGGCACCAGCGGCAACAGCTTTGTCGCGGTGGTCGAATTCGGCCCGCGCGTCCATGCCCGCGCGGTCAGCATCGGCGGCGAAAGCGGCAATCCGGCATCGCCGCACTTTGCCGATCAGGTCGATCGCTATGCCCACGGCAATTTGCGCGAGGTGCATTTCTGGCCCGACGAGATCGCCGCACATGCGGTGTCGCACGAAGTGCTGGTGCGCAAGTAGGGGTGGCGAAGGCCTTTGCGCTGTCATCGTTTCGGGTTAGTCGCTGGAACGATGAGCAAGCACGACCACACCATCGCCGCCGCCTTGGCCGAACTGGCCCGGCTCTATGACACCGCGGTTGCCACGCTGCGCGCCGATATTGCCGCCTTTGCCGCCGCCGGCACCGTGCCGCCGGCCAGCCGCCGCGCCGAGCGCGCGTGGACTTATCCCGAATTGCGCATCGAACTGGCGGTTGATCCCGCCAATGTATCAACCGGGCGGGCGTTTGGCCGGCTCACCCAGCGCGGCAGCTATGCCACCACGGTCACCCGTCCGGGGCTGTTTGCCGGCTATCTGCGCGAACAGTTGCGGCTGATCCTCGAAGATTACGAGGTGACCGTTTCGGTGCAGCCCTCGGCGCAGGAAATCCCGTTTCCCTATGTGCTCGACGGGGCGTTCGGCGCGGAAATCGGCATCGTGCGGCCGCAGGATCTGGCGCGCCATTTCCCCACCACCGATCTGGCCGCGATCGGCGATGAAATTGCCGATGCCGAATATCTGGTCGGCGACGGGCCCTTGCCGCTGTCGCTGTTCGATGGCTTGCGCACCGATTTCAGCCTTGCCCGGCTGGCGCATTATACCGGCACCCGGGTCGAACATTTTCAGCGCTACATCCTGTTCACCAATTACCACCGCTATGTCGACGAATTTGTCGACTGGGCGGGGCGCCAACTGGATGGCACGCGGTTTGTCGCGCTGACCGGTGCCGGCGGTCTGGCGATCGATGCGGCGGTCGACGATGCCCGCGCGCGGCTGTCGGATACCGCCTGGCGGCGCCACCAGATGCCCGCCTATCACCTCGTCGCGCCCGATGGCACCGGGATCACGCTGGTCAATATCGGCGTCGGCCCGTCCAATGCCAAAACCATCTGCGACCATCTGGCAGTGCTGCGACCGGAAGCCTGGCTGATGATCGGCCATTGCGGCGGCCTGCGCCCGACTCAACAGATTGGCGACTATGTGCTGGCGCATGCCTATTTGCGCGATGATCATGTGCTCGATCCGGTGCTGCCGCCGGAAATCCCGATCCCGGCCATCGCCGAAGTCCAGGTGGCGCTGCAAACCGCCGCCGAACGGATCAGCGGCATCGGCGGCACCGATCTGAAACGGCGCATGCGCACCGGCACGGTGGTGACCACCGACGATCGCAACTGGGAACTGCGCTATTCGCATTCGGCACGCCGGCTCAGCCTGTCGCGCGCGGTGGGGATCGACATGGAATCGGCAACGATCGCCGCGCAAGGATACCGCTTTCGCGTCCCCTACGGCACGCTGTTGTGCGTCTCGGACAAACCGCTGCACGGCGAGATCAAGCTGCCGGGCCAGGCCAACCGGTTTTACGAAGAAGCGATCGCTGCGCACCTCGCCATCGGCACCACCACGTGCGAATTGCTGCGCGCGCAGGGCGAACGGCTGCATTCGCGCAAATTGCGCGCCTTCAACGAACCGCCGTTCCGGTAAGGGCGCTGCTGGGCCGGTGGCGCGGGTAAAGCCCTCCCCCTCAGGGGGAGGGTTGGGTGGGGGTGTTCCGAGCTCGAGAAGAATCACGCAATTTCAAGCGTGTACACCCCTTCCCAACCCCTCCCCAGAGGGGCGGGGCTCAAAGCCGGATTACCTGCTTGCGCTGGCCAGGTGCGGCAGGTGCGCCGGGGTGAACACCTCGCTGCCGATGGTGTCGAGCGCCAGGCGATAGCTTTTGACCACCAGCGCAAAGACCGAGGGATCGATGCCGCGCCCGGTGATCACGTCCCAGGTTACATTGACCGTGCGGTCCGGCCCCACGCTGACCGCGCCAAAGCGGTTGTCGCGAACAAATGCGGCAGCGGCGGCGGCGTCGAACGGCTTGTCGGGGATGAAGCTGGCATTGAATTGCAGCGACTGGCACGCGGCGTGGGTGATTTCGTTGCAATCGTAAAACACCACTTGCGTGGTCCAGCCGCCGATCTGCGCGCGAATCAGCGGGTCGCCGCTGTCGTCATGGGTCAGCACGGCGTGGTGGCCAGCGGCTTGCAGGGCGGCGGCCACGCTGGCCGGATCGGCCGCCGAAACGCCGTCGGCAGCCATCGCCGGAACCGATATTGTCAGGGACAGTGCGGCAAGCGCGCCACGCAGCAGTTTCATCAGACACCCAATTCCCGTTATTTTATGGGGCAGAGCGTCTCACAAAGCCGGGGATCGGGCAAGCGGGGAAAAACAAGGGTGCGGCCGGCGTGGTTCAGGACAGGAATTCGACCAGCGCGCGGCCCAGATCGGGCAGGGTAACACTGCTCATGTGCGTGCCGGGGATCGTGCCGCGCCGGGCATCGGGCAGCGCGGCGGCCAGCCGGTCGGCCGAGCCGTTGTCATTGTCCTGACCGCCGCACAGCACCAAAGTCGGCATGGTGATCGCGGCCAGCGCCTCTGGCGCGGTATCGGCCATCGATCCCAACAGCAGCCGCACCGCAACGCGATCGCACTGCGACGTCTTGAGAAATTGCTGCGCGAAATAGGCCGGATCGCCGGGGCGGATCGTGCCGAACCGGTCGATCACGTCGCGAAAGAAATCGAGCCGGCGGTTCCACCCCGCCAATCCTTCGAGCCCCATCCCCGCCAGCACCAGCCGGCGCGGTTTCAACCCGCCGATCACCGCACGGGCCGCAGAGCGCGCGCCCAGCGAAAACCCGACCAGATCATAATCATCCAGCCCCAGTTGCGCCACCAGCGCGGCAGCATCGCGCGCCAGCACATCGGGCGGATAGGCGGCCGGATCATGCGGCGCCGAGCTGGCGCCATGCGCGCGCAGATCGGGCATCAGGCAGGCAAACCCGGCGCTGGCCAGTTGTTCGGCAGTGCCATACTTCAGCCAATTGACCGTGGCGCTGGAAAACAGCCCGTGCAGCAGGATCACCGGGCGGCCTTGGCCCAGCCGGTGCAGCGCCAGCGGCGCGCCGTCAAATCCGGTATAACTCTCGATCGATGCAGTCATGCCCGGGGCCATAGCGTGTCAGGTCAGCAACTTGTATCCCGAAATCAGCAGCACGATCGCCAGCACCGGGCGCAGCACATGATCGGGCGACCGGCTCGACAGCAGGCTGCCGGCCACCACCCCGGGCAGCGATCCGATCAGCAGGTTGACCAGCAGCGCGCCATTGACATCGCCAATCACCCAATGGCCCAGCCCGGCAACCATGGTCAGCGGCACGGCATGGGCAATATCGGTGCCGACGATCCCCGCCACGCGCAACGCCGGATAAAGCAACAGCAACGCGGTCACCCCGATGGCCCCGGCGCCAACCGACGACATCGTCACCACCACCCCCAGCACCACGCCGAGTACCACGGTCGAGATCAGCGTGCGCTGCGGACTGGTGGCCGGGCCACGCTGCGACAGCGCGACCAGGCGTTGCTGTAACAGCGTCGCCAGCGCGGTCAGGATCAGCATCACCCCCAGCACGACCAGAATGGTGTGGTTGGACTTGCCATGCGAGTGATCGAACCGTGACAGCACCGCCAGAGTCACCGCCGCTGCCGGCACGCTGCCGCTGGCCAGCCGCCGCACGATTTGCCAGTCGACGGTCGAGCGGATGCCGTGAACCAGCGTCCCGGCGATCTTGGTGGTCGAGGCAAACAGCAGGTCGGTGCCCACCGCCGTCGCCGGGCTGACCCCGAACAGCAGCACCAGCACCGGGGTCATCAGCGATCCACCGCCGACCCCGGTCAATCCGACCAGAAATCCCACCAGCAAACCGGCAACCGCGTGAAGAACATCAAGGTGGGCAAACATCGACAGCCTCTTGTGCAGATGGGGGCGTTTCGTCCGGGCTGGGCCTGCCCGGACGACATACCAAGAAACTCTATCGTATAGATAGGGAATTACACTTGGCAAGGCGTTGATTGTCCCGCAACCGGACCGCACCGATCATCGCTGCCGCTTGCCGCGCCGATCGGCGCGTAATAGAAAATTGACCATGTCCTTGCCGCGTGCGTCTTTTGCCGGGTCGTTGCTACCGTTTGCGCGGCTGGTGACGGCGGTCGTTGCACTGCTGATGGCCAGCCCGGCGCGCGCGGCGGGGACCGCAACGTTTACCGCCACCGCCTTGCAACCGCTGTCGTTCGGCACGCTGGTTACCGCCAATGGCGGATCGATGACGGTTGCCCCCGATGGCACCACCACCACCGATGCGCTGTTTGCCCTGCCCAGCAGCATTGCCACCCCGGCCGAATTCACCCTGACCTATACCCAGCCGCCCGGCCAGCTGGTCAGTCTGGTGGTGGTGTTTCAATTCAGCCTGCCGGCGGTGCCCAACCAGTCGGTCAGCGGCATCCAGGGCAAGCTGAGCAATTACACCACCGATCTGCCGGGGGTGGCAACGCTGCAACCCGGCCAGGTTGCCAGCTACACGATGCCGATCTGCATCTCGACCAGCTGTTCGGTCACCTTCCATGTCGGCGGTACGCTGACCGTGACGCGCAGCAGCGGCGGCGGCAAATTGTCGTTTCCGTTGACCTTGCAGTCAACCGTGACGACCTTGCTCGGCTGATGCGCGGCGCGCTGATCCTGTTGACGGCATGGCTGGCTGCGCTGGCCTCCACCGCGCAGGCGCGCCCGGCGCAGGCCGTGGGTGTGGCCACCGCCACGGTGATCCGCCCGTTGAGCGTGGTGGCCAAGGCGGACATGGATTTCGGCACCGTCACCCACCTGCCCGGCACCGGCGGCACCGTGACGGTTAGCCCCGCCGCCAGCGGTGCCAGCTATGGCGGCGGCGCCAGCGCACTGTGCAGCGGCGTCAGCTGCACCACGGCGCACCCCGCGCAATTTGCCGTCAGCGGCGAACCGCAGCGGCATTACGTGATCCAGTTGCCGGCAACCGTGCTCGCCATCGGCACCGCAACCTCCCCCGATACCACGGCGCCGCCGCTGACGATCAGCGGCCTGACCTTGCGCAGCAGCGGCGGCGGCAGCAATCCCTGGCTCGACGCCGCCGGCCAGGACGAATTCGCGGTCGGCGGCACGATCACGCTGCCGGCCGACCTGCCCCCGGCGCATTACCACGCCAGCTTTGCAGTGATGGTCAGCTACAGCTGATCGGCCAGCGCGGCCGCCCTGATCGCAGCCGAATCACGACATTGGCGGTGCCACCAAGTTCGACAAACACAATGTTATCGCGCCATTAACCATGTTGCGCGATGAAAGTGCTCGCCAATTTTACTGCAAGGTTTGGTCAACACAGATTTAAAATCAGGTAAGTATAAATCCTAGCCAATCCTTCAAGGCCCCGGCGGTATTCCTTTGCCATCGCCGCTCGACCGCCGATCCGTTTCGGCCATCGCACGACGACTTGGGGAACTTTCTGGCCATGGCGTCGGGACTGCGCCGGCCTTGAACGGGGATTAGGTCATGAACAAGTTTGTACTTTTTGCTGGTATCGCTTTCGCCGTTGCCGCGCCTGCTCATGCGGCGAGCACCTCGGGCAACACTTCGACCGCGCCGGGTACGGCGGCGGCCAACATCATCACCCCGATCGTGCTTTCGCACACCACCGGCAGCTCGCTGAATTTCGGCAGCTTCACCACCGGTACGGGCGGTACGGTCACTGTTGGTGCCGACGGCACCGGTTCGACCAGCAACGATGTCGGGTTCGTGCCCGGATCAGCCGAAGCGGCCGACCAGTTCACCGTCAAGGGTGATCTGAACCGCAGCTTTTCGATCAGCACCGGCAGCGGCACGGTGGCGTTCGCGGGAACCTCGATCTCGTTCAGCACGACGCCCTCTGCCGTGTCGGGCAAGACCGATGGCACCGGCGCCGCCAGCTTCAGCGTCGGCGGCACGCTGACCGTCGCCGGCACCGAAGGCCCGGGCGCCTATACCGGCACCTACAACGCCACGGTCACCTACAACTGATACCCGCGCCCCGGGCCGGCCGATCAAGGCCGGTCCGGGGCCAGCGCACCGCGCGGTTGCGATCGACTCGCCGCCCAGTAAAGGTCTGCAATCATGACACCTGGTTTCTTGCGCACCGCCTTGCTGGCGGCGGCGATCAGCTTTGTTCCGGCGACCGGCGCGTTTGCCGCATCAGGCAACGCGTCAACCGCCACCGGCACGGTCAATGCGGCGGTGGTCGCACCGATCGTGCTCACCCACACCGCCGGCGCGGCGCTCAATTTCGGCAAGTTTACCGTCAGCACCGGCGGTACTGTCGTGGTTACCGCTGCCGGAGTGGGGTCGACCACCGGGGCGGTCAACTTTGTCCCCGGCGGCTCGACCGTCACTGCCGATGCGTTTACCGTGACGGGCGACAATTCGCGCAATTTCTCGATTGCCACCACCGCCACCACGATCTCCAACGGCAGCAAGACGATTGCCGTGGCCACCACCCCGTCGGCGACCACCGCCACCACCTCGGCAACCGGCACTTATGCCTTCAAAGTTGGCGGCACGCTGACCATCACCGGCAGCGAAACGCCCGGCAGCTACACCGGCACGTACAGCGCGACGGTGACCTACAACTGATTATCGCCGCTGGCGCCTGCCCGCCACTTGCGCGATGCCGCGCCGACGTTTGCAAAAACGTCGGCGCCTTGGCGTGTTCAATTCAGCCATCCGCCGGTAAAGCCCAGCGCCTTGAGCCCGGCGCTGACATGCGGGTTGGAGCGCATCACCGTCCACACCAGTTGGCTGCGGTGGTTTTCGATCATCGCCACGATCGGCCCCTGATCGATCCCCAGCCAATCGCCATCGACCCAGCCGCTCTGCGCATCGACCGTACCGCCGGCGACCGGCGCGGTGGTAAAGGTGAACGAGGGATTGAACGCATCGGCAAAGCCATATTGGCCATAGATGCGCGCGCCATAGGTCTGGTTCATCGCATAGAGTGCGGGCAGCGCGATTTCGGGGGCAAACGCGATCGAGCCGCCGGCGGCGGTGGGCGCAATGGTGCCGTCATCCACCACCCCGGCGGCACTGACCCCGCGCGCCTGATACGTATAGAACGTGCGCGCCACCCCGCCGACCGCATAAGTGCCGCTTGCAGCGATCGGCCCGTCGCTGGCGGTCCAGCCCCATACATTGGCCGAATAGCCGGTCCACCCGTTGGGGTTGGCCGCGCCATAGGCGGCCTGGGCATAAGTCGCGGCACGCGCTTCCTGGAAATAGTCGGTGCCGTGGCTGGCAATGAACGGTTCGCTGATCCCGTTGAAATCGATCCACACGTGCGAATACTGGTGCCCGAACAGCGGCCCGAATTGCAGGAACGACTGGCCCTGATAGGTGCCCCATTGCGAAGCCAGCGTTGCCGCCCACCCTTGGGTCCAGGCATCCTGACCGACCGGATAAGTCGGTGATCCGGCCGCCAGCACATAGATCAGCATGCCTTCGTTATAGCCGATCCAGTCATTGGCGAGATAGCCGCCCTCCGGCGTCCAGCCCATGACGATGCCGTGCGAATTGGCCAGATTGGCGGCCTGCGTGCCGGTGCGGTTGCGCTGCGCCCATTGCCAGTTGACCCGTTCGTAGATCGTTTCGGCCAATTGGCGGATCTGCGTCTCGGTCGCATTGTTGCCGGTGTAATAGCTTTGCGCAAACAGCACCCCGGCGAGCAGCAGCGAAGTATCGACAGTGGACAGTTCGACCTGTTGATAGCGCGTGCCGTCGGCAAAATTGAGGAAGTGATAGAAAAAGCCCTGGTATCCGGTCACCCCGCTGGCGCCCGACCCCTGCGGCGCCTGGGCAAAGAATTGCAGGCAGGTCAAGGTCCGCGCCGCCGCATCGGCACGCGCGACATAGCCGCGTTCGGCACCAATGCCATAGGCGGTCAGCGCAAACCCCGCAGCGGCAATGCTGGAAAAGGTGACGGTCGGATAGCGGTCAGGCACCAGACAGGTCGCGCCGTTCGAGGTATCCCAGAAATACTGGAACGTGCGCTGTTCCAGATCCGCCTCGAACGCTGCCAATTGCGCGCTGGTCGGCCCGGTCGACGCGGGCGTGGTCGGCGGGGCGACCGGGGCCGTGCCACCGCCACCACATCCGGCCTGCCCCAGCACCAGTGCGGCGCCGAGCAACAGCCGAATTGTCCGGGATTGTGCCATGCCTGTTCCCGCTCCCGCTGCACCGGTCTTTGTAACCGGTTACACAAAGCAGCGGGATGCCGCGAAGCGCGCGGCAATGCAAGCGATCAAATCAGCCCGGCATGCACCAGCGCGGCATCGACCGCCTTGCGCGCGGGTTCGGCGCAAGTCACCAGCGGCAGCCGCAGTTCTTCGGTGATCCAGTCGTGCACCCGGGTCAGCGCATATTTCAGCGGCGCCGGGCTGGCATCTTCGAACATCGCGTAGTGCAGCGGATAGAGCCGGTCGTTCAATTCGCGCGCCAGCACAAAGTCGTTCGCCGCACAGGCCGCCTGAAAATCGGCACAGAGCCGGGGCGCGACATTGGCGGTGACCGAAATGCACCCCACCGCGCCCGCGGCATTGGCCGGCAGCGCGAGTTCGTCATCGCCCGACAACTGGCAGAACGCCTTGCCGATGCCCATGCGGTGGTCGGTCACCCGCGACAGATCGCCGCTGGCATCCTTGATCCCGATAATGCGGTCGGGAAAGCGCCGCGCCAGTTCGATCACCGTTTCGGGCTGGATATCGGTGACCGTGCGGCCGGGCACATTGTAAAGGATGATCGGCAGGTCGATCTTTTCCGCCAGATAGCTGAAATGCGCGAGCAGGCCGGCCTGGCTCGGCCGGTTGTAATAGGGCGCCACGCAAAGCGCCGCCGCCGCGCCGCACTTTTTGGAAAAGGTCATGTGCAGCAGCGCGTTCATCGTGTCGTTGCTGCCGCAGCCGGCGATCACCGGTACCCGGCCCGCCGCCTGTTCGACGCAGACTTCGATCACGCGGTGGTGTTCGGCGTTTGACAGCGTGGAGTTTTCGCCGGTCGTGCCGCACGGCACCAGCGCCGATGATCCGTTGTCGATCTGCCAGTCGACCAGCCGGCGAAACGCGCGTTCATCGAACGCACCATCGCGAAAAGGGGTGACCAGAGCCGGAATCGAGCCGGAAAACATGGACTTTGCTCCTCGAATTGGGGCATGATCGGTGCCACGGCCGGTCGCACGACCGCGTGATTTGTGCAAGTCGCCTGATAGAAAGAGGCAAAGCCCGATGTCCAGCCCGGACAGCCCTGCCCGGCTCACCCCGCCCACCCGGGGCTGGCGCGCGCGCCTGCGCCGCCTGCCGGTGTTTGCGCTGACCCCGGCGCTGGCGATGTCGCTGGGCGGGCACGCCACCGATGGCGATTTTGACGGATCGGCGTGGGACCGCGCGCGCGCGCAATTGACCGCACAGGCGCAAAGCCCGATCGCGCAGGCGATCGAACGCTGGAAACAGTTGCAGGGCGGCAGCGGCTTTACCTTGGCCGCCTACAGCGATTTTCTCGCCAGTTACCCCGGTTTTCCCGACGAAGAGCACTTGCGCCGCGCCGCCGAAGCCGCGCTCGACCGCGAGGTGCCGGCGCCCGGCGCGGTGGTCGCCTATTTTGACCGGTTTCCCCCGCTGACCAACCCCGGCCGGGCGCGCTATGCCCTCGCGCTGCGCGCGCTGGGCCGGCCGCAGGCGGGCGATATGGCGCGCGCCGCCTGGCGCGGCGGGGTGATGGCCGATGCCGCCGAAAGCCAGATCCTGGCGCTGTGGGGCAGCACGCTGACCCTGGCCGATACCGATGCGCGGATCGATGCCCTGCTGTGGGCCGGCGCGGTGGCCCCGGCGCAGCGGCTGCTGGCACAGGCCTCGCCCGAGGCGCGCGCGCTGGCGCAAGGGCGGATCGCCGCGCTGGCCGGGGGTGATCCCTATGCCGCGGCGGCGCTGCCGGCGGCGCGGCTCGATGCCGATCCCGGCTTTGCCTTTCAGCGCGCACGCGAATTGCACCGGCTGGGCCGCCCGGTGGCGGAGGCGGCGTGGTTGGCAGCGCGGCCGCACCTCGCCACGGTGCCGTTTGACCGCCCGCACTGGATCGGCGAATTGCTGTTTGCCGCGCGCGCCGCGGCTCAGGCGGGCGACAGCGCCAGCGTGATGCGCATCGCGCTGGGCGCGGCCGATGCCTTTGCCCCCGGCGAAGAAGTCAGCCAGCAGCCTTATGGCGTGCGCGATGATTATACTTCGCTGATGTGGCTGGGCGGCACCCGCGCGCTGTGGGACAATCACGATGGTACCAATGCGGCCGAGCTGTTCCGCCGCTATGCCGCCGCCGCGCGCGGCCCGGGGGTAAAGGCCAAGGGGATGTATTGGGCCGGGCTGGCGCTGGCGCGCAGCGGCCATGGGGCAGAGGCACAGGATGCCTTTGCCGTGGCGGCGCGCCATCCCGACCAGTTTTACGGGCTGCTCGCGCTCGAACGCATCGGCCAGCCGGTGCCGCGCCTGCCGCTGCCGGTGCTGCCCGAACCCGCCGCCGAAGACCGCGCCCGGTTTGCCGCCGCGCCGATCACCCAGGCGGTGCGCGAAGTCGCGCGCAATGGCGACTGGCACACCACCATCCGCTTTTTCAAGGAAATCGCCGAACAGCAGCAGACCCCGCAGCAATTCGCGCTGGTCGCCGAACTGGCGCAAAGTCTGGGGCGGCGCGATCTAGGGGTGATCGTCGGCCAGGCCGCCGGGATGCGCGGGATCGACCAGTTTGCCGCGATCGGCTTTCCGCTGATCCCGGTGCCGGCCAGCGCTGCGCGCGAATGGACCATGGTCCACGCGATCACCCGGCAGGAAAGCCAGTTTGCCCAGAATGCGATCAGCCATGCTGGCGCGCGCGGGCTGATGCAGATGATGCCGCGCACCGCCGGTGAACAGGCGGGCAAGCTGGGGCTGGCCTATTCCGAATCCGCGCTGATCGGCGATGCACAGTTCAACATGGCGGTGGGCGGCGCCTATTTCGACCATCTGCTTTCCGTCTTTGGCGGCAGCTATCCGCTCGCCGTGGCGGCCTACAACGCCGGGTCCGGCAATGTCGGCAAATGGCTGCGCGCCAATGGCGACCCGCGCACCGGGCAGATCGAATGGGTTGACTGGATCGAGCGCATCCCGATTGCCGAAACGCGCGGCTATGTCGAACACGTGCTCGAAAACGCGGTCGTCTATGAAACGATGAACCCGGCCAAGGCCAGCTATGGCGGCCCCAACCCGTTGAGCCATTTCCTTGGCAAGACCACTCCGGGCTGATCCGCACGCCACGATGAAACCTCAGGGCAATCCGATTACCCCGGCCGGCATGGCGGCCTTGCGCGCGCGGTACGACCATCTGCTGTCGACCGAACGGCCGGCGATCGTCGAGATCGTCAGTTGGGCCGCGGGCAATGGCGATCGCTCGGAAAACGGCGATTATCTCTATGGCCGCAAGCGCATGCGCGAAATTGACCGCGAACTGGCGCATCTGGCGCGGCGGATGAAGGCGGCGCGGGTGATCGACCCGGCGCAACCGGCCGACCGCAGCCGCGTGCTGTTTGGCGCCACCGTCGAAATTGCCGATGATGATGACAACCGCCGCGTGCTGACCCTGGTCGGCGATGACGAACAGGATGCCGGCAGCGGCCGGATCGGCTGGAGCGCGCCGCTGGCGCGTGCGCTGCGCGGCGCGCGGGTGGGCGATCTGCGCCGGGTGGCGCTGCCCGGCGGCACCAAGGAATGGGAAGTGATCGCAATTTCGTGGGAAGCCGCCTGATGCCCCGCCATTTCATCATGCGCCACGGCGAAACCGTGTACAACCACGCGCGGGTGCTGCAATCGAATACCATCCACACCCCGCTGACCCGGCTCGGCTGCGATCAGGCAACGCAGATGGGCGAAGCGCTGCGCGATGCGCCGGGGCTGATGGCGCCGGTCACGCTGCACGTATCGGACACCGGGCGCGCGCTGCAAACGCTGGCGCTGATCTGCGAACGCACCGGGTGGGACTGGTTCGGCGCGCGCCACGATGCCGACTTGCGCGAAATCGACATGGGATCGTGGTGCCTCAAAAGCTATGCCGAAGTCGAAGCCGAAGTCGGGCCGATCGGGCTGGGCGACCATCTGCTGCGCCCCGCCCCCGATGGCGAGGATTACCCGGCGATCGCCGCGCGGGTCTCGCGCTGGATGGCCGGGCCGGGATCGGCGCCGGGCGATCACGTGGTGGTGATGCACGGCATTTCCAGCCGGGTGCTGCGCGGGATCATGGGCGGATACCCGGTGCATCGCGCACTGGGGGTGCCGATCGCACCCTCGCTGGTGCAGGGATCGATCGCGCTGATCGAAGACGGCCGCGAAACCGTGCTTTATGGCGCGCCGACCGGGGTGGAGCACGCCTGATGGCCGAAGTGATCAACTTGCGTCTGGCGCGCAAGGCCCAGGCCCGCGCCAAGGCGGCGGCCACGGCGGCGCAGAACCGCGCCCGCCACGGCCAGCCCGCGCACTTGCGCCGGGCGCAAGCCGCCGAAGCCGATCGCGCCGCGCGCGATCTGGCCGGCAAACAGCGCGATCCCGACTGATGCGCACCACCCACGATCAGGCGACGGTGCGGCTGTACCACCTTGGCGATGGGCCCGAGGGCGGCCATGCCGCGACGCTGCTCTATGGCACATTGGCCGAAGCGATGGCGATGGCCGCGCAGCAGGACCCGGCGATCCAGGATGACCTGTGGATCGCCACCGACAACGACGTGATCGCCTGGCGCGATCTGGCCGGGTCATGACCCGCGCCGGGCTCGCTTTGCTGGCGCTGCTCGCGCTGCCCGGGCTGGCGCAGGCGCGCGACCGGCTGGGGGTGTGGGATGATTGGGGCGCATTTCGCGATGCCGCGGTGCCGCGCTGCTATGCCATCGCCATGGCGGTCGATCAGCCGGGCCAGCGGCGCGAGGGTCAGCCCTATGTCACCGTGGCGACCTGGCCGCGCCGCGCGGTGCATGGCGAAGTGCATGTGCGCCTGTCGCGCGCCGCGCAGCCCGGCAAGCCGATCACCATCACCATTGCCGGCCAGCGCTTTGCCGCGATCGGCGAGGGGCTGTCGGCCTGGGCGATCGACCGGCGCGGCGATGCCGCAATCATCGCCGCGCTGCGCGGGGGCGGCGACATGACGATCACCGCGCGCGGCCGCGATGGCCGCCCGGTGCGCGATGTCTATCGCCTGCACGGCGCGGCATCGGCGATGGACGCCGCCAGCCTGGGCTGTGCGGCGTCCTGATCGGCCGATCAGAAGCGCAGGCCGACGCTGGCCAGCACCTGGTGCCGATCGTTGTGGAGATCAAAGGTGCTGGCATCGGGGGTGGCGCCGGCATAATTGAACGACCCGCTGCCATAATGCGAATAATCGTATTCCAGCTTTACATACGTCGTCTTGGTCAGCTTCTGCTCGACCCCGCTGCCCAGCCGGAAGCCATTGGCATTGATCCCCTGGTACAGCACTTCGCTGCCATCGGTGCCATAAGTCCCGAACCGGGCATTGGTATAGCCCGCCTTGGCAAAGATCTGCGTGCGCGGGGTCAGCGCATAGCCCAGCCGCGCCCCGGCATAGAGATCGCGGCCCGCGCGCACCGCCTGGGTATCGAACGTGCCGGCGACCAGATTGGCGCTGTTGTCCCATTTGCCCGAGCTGCCATAGACGCCGAGTTCTCCGCCCAGCGTAACATGGTCGGTCAGCGCAAAGTCATAGCCGAGGGCACCACCAAACGTGACCCCGTCGCTGGTGCCGGTATCTTCCAGCGCGGTGGCGGCTTGTTTGAGCGACTTGTTGGCAAGGTGGTCCCAGCCGAAGGTCGCTTCGACATGCGCGCCGCTGAACGCATCGGCCGGGGTGGCCGGCGCGGTATCGGCAGATTGGGCAAAGGCCGGGCTGGCGGCGATCACCGCCACGGCGCTGGCGAAAAGGGCAAGTCTGGTTTTCATCACGAACTCCTTGAGGTTGGCCCCCCGTCGTGGTGTTGAACGCGCGCTCGCCGCGCCTGCCTTTGCCCTGTTTCAGCAAAATCACCATTCAAGACAATGCGTTACAAATGCCGCAAAGCGTCGTGCGCGCCGATTTGCGCCAAACCCCCAAGCACGGTATAGGCGCACACCATGCCAACCGACCTGATGCCGATCCCGGGCCATATCGATCCGGTGCCCGTTCCCCGTGCGGTAACCGCGCGCGACGACGGCCGGATTGATCTGGTCGGGCTGTCGCGCGCCGCGATTACCGAGCTTTTCGCCGGGGCCGGGCTTGATCCGCGCGCGGCGCGGCTGCGCGCCAAGCAGGTGTTTCACTGGATCTATCATCGCGGCACCACCGATTTTGCGGCGATGACCGACATTGCCAAACCGATGCGCCCGTGGCTCGATCAGCGGTTCGTGATCGGCCGGCCGCAGGTGGTCGAGGCGCAGGCTTCGGTCGACGGCACGCGCAAATGGCTGCTGCGCACCGCCGACAACCATGATTTTGAAATGGTGTTCATCCCCGATGCCGATCGCGGCACGCTGTGCGTATCGAGCCAGGTCGGCTGCACGCTCAATTGCCGGTTCTGCCACACCGGCACGATGCGGCTGGTGCGCAACCTGACCCCGGGCGAAATCGTCGGCCAAGTCATGCTCGCGCGTGATGCGCTGGGCGAATGGCCGCATGGTGCGGGCACGATGGCCGGGCTCGACGATGATCCCGATGATGACGGCAGCGATGCCGCGCGCGCCTATACCGCCGATGGCCGCCTGCTCACCAATATCGTGATGATGGGCATGGGCGAACCGCTCTACAATTTCGACAATGTCCGCGATGCGCTCAAAGTGGTGATGGACGGCGACGGGCTGGCGCTGTCAAAGCGCCGCATCACGCTGTCGACCAGCGGGGTGGTGCCGCTGATGGCCCGCGCCGGCGAGGAAATCGGCGTCAATCTCGCGGTATCGCTGCACGCGGTATCCAAAGAGGTGCGCGACGAGATCGTGCCGATCAACCGCAAATACGGCATCGAGGAACTGCTCGAAGCCTGCGCCGCCTATCCCGGCGCATCGAACGCGCGGCGCATCACGTTTGAATATGTCATGCTCAAAGACCGCAACGACAGCGATGACGATGCGCGCGAACTGGTGCGGCTGATCCGCCAATACCGCCTGCCGGCCAAAGTGAACCTGATTCCGTTCAACCCCTGGCCAGGCGCGCCCTATGAATGTTCCACCCCCGAACGCATCCGCCGGTTTTCCGACATCGTGTTCGAAGCGGGCATTTCCGCGCCGGTGCGCACCCCGCGCGGCCGCGATATCGATGCCGCCTGCGGCCAGTTGAAAACCGCCGCCGAACGCCGCACCCGCGCCGAACTCGACCGCCTGGCCGAGGAAAAGCAGGCCGCGCTGGGATAAGCGCGGCCCGCGTTCTTTAATTGCTCATCCCTGTCGTCCGACGCGCTGACACGTCTTGTCAGCGGTCCATCCAAAGACCTTGGTCATTTCGGACTTGATCTGCGAATCCAGCAAGCATCAGACGCGGTGTAGTGTTTGGCAGAGCCAAGCTGCCTTGCGGCAGGAATGCTGCCGCATGCGCTGTTTGCTGGATTCCGGATCAAGTCCGGAATGACGAGTGGATTGGAAGGACGACTGGTATCAGTCGATACCCAGCGCGTTCTTGTAGGTTTCCAGCACCGCTTCCATCTCGCGACGGTCATCGGGCTTCATCTTGCGCAGGCGGACGATCTGGCGGATGATCTTGGCATCATAGCCGGTCGCCTTGGCTTCGCTGTAGACGTCCTTGATGTCGTCGCCGATGCCCTTCTTTTCTTCTTCGAGGCGTTCGATGCGCTCGATCAGCAGGCGCAGGCGGTCATCAGCGGCTTCGGCCATGGGGCAACTCCGGTTGGATCAGGCTAAAAAACGAAGCGGCGCTTTAGGCGGCGCTGGGCGATTCGTGCAAAATCGAATCTGTGCAAAACTCTCGGTCAGTCCGATCGCCCTTTGAACCCTTGGGCAATCACATACCATTCCGACGAATCCTTGCGGCTGGCCGGCGGCTTGGCGTGCTTCACCGTGGTGAAATTGCGCTTGAGCAACGCCAGCAGCGCGGTGTCGGTGCCGCCGGCAAACACTTTGGCGACAAACGCCCCGCCCGGCGCCAAATGGGCAATCGCAAAATCGACCGCGGTTTCGACCAGCCCCATCGTGCGCAGATGGTCGGTCTGTTTGTGCCCGACGGTATTGGCCGCCATGTCCGACAGCACCAGATCGGGCGCGCCGCCGAGCGCCTCGGTCAGCGCGGCAGGGGCGGCATCGTCCATGAAATCCATCTGGAAAATGGTCACCCCGTCGATCGGGTCGGTCGGCAGCAGGTCGATCCCGACCACTTGCGCGCCCGGCGCCAGCTTGCGCACGACCTGGCTCCAGCCGCCCGGCGCAATGCCCAGATCGACCACCGCGCGCGCGCGTTTGACCAGCGCGAACTTGTCATCCAGCTCGATCAATTTGTACGCGGCGCGACTGCGCCAGCCTTCGGCGCGCGCCTTTTGCACATAGGGATCGTTCAACTGGCGGGTCAGCCAGCGGTTTGACGAGGCGGTGCGGCCGCGTGCCGTTTTCAGCCGGGTGCCGGCATCGCGGATGCCCCGGGTCATGCGAGGGGTCGCCCGCCGCCATCGCGCCGGCGCACCGCCAGCCGCGCCTTTTCGGCATCGCTGGCGGTGGCCATCAGGCTGCGCAGGATGCCTTCGCGAATGCCGCGATCGGCAATGCCCAGCTGATCGGCGGGCCAGATATCGAGGATCGTTTCCAGAATCGCACACCCCGCCACCACCAGATCGGCGCGTTCGCGGCCGATGCACGGCACTGCCACACGCACGGCCGGCGAACAATGCGCCAATCGCTGGCTGATCGCGCGCATCGATGCGGCGGGCACGATCACCCCGTCGACCGCGCTGCGATCATATTGCGGCAATTCGAGATGCAGGCTGGCCAGCGTGGTAACCGTGCCGCTGGTGCCGAGCAGGCGGATCGCCCCGCGTTCGCGCATCGCGGCATGTTCGCCCGCCACGCGCGCGGCAAAGCTGGCAAACCCTTCGTGCACCAGCCGCCGCATCTGCGCATAGGCGGCGGCGCGCGCGTCGGGATCATCGGCAATCGCGCCGATCATTTCGGTGAGCGAGACCACCCCCCACGGCACCGACTGCCAATCGATGATGCGCGGCACCGGATCGGTGGTATCGACCAGCACCATTTCGGTCGATCCGCCGCCGATGTCGAAAATCATCGCCGGGCCTTCGCCGTGTTCGAGCAGGATGTGGCAGCCCAGCACCGCCAGCCGCGCCTCTTCCTGCGCGGTGATGATATCGAGCCGGATGCCGGTTTCGGCGCGCACGCGTTCGATGAAATCGGCGCCGTTGCTGGCGCGCCGGCACGCCTCGGTCGCCACCGAGCGCGCCAGATGGACATTGCGGCGGCGCAATTTGTCGGCACAGACCTGCAAGGCCGCCAGCGCGCGGTCCATCGCCGCATCCGACAACCGGCCCGATTGCGCCAGCCCTTCGCCCAGCCGCACCACCCGGCTGAACGCATCGATCACCACGAAATGATCCCCCGCCGGCCGGGCGATCAGCAGGCGGCAATTGTTGGTGCCAAGGTCGATCGCGGCATAGGCCTGGCGATGATGCGGCAAACCCCGCGTGCCCCCCCCGCCACGCAGCGCCGGTTCGGCCGGAGGCGGCGCAGATGGCGCCACGGCGGCGCCGGCAGGCGCCGCAAACGGCTGGGTCGGTTCGGCGCGGGGGCTGGGCGCGCCGGTCACGGCAGGGTTGGCGGGGGCCCGCTTCATGGCCGCCCTGGCAAAGCCCGGCTTGCGCCGGCGCTTGCGCCCGGGCCGTTTGCCCGCATGTCCTGCCGACGAAGGTTGGTCGGCCATTGCTGGTTCAAATTCGCTTATGTTTTCCCGATGCCGAAAATGCCCGGCCGGGTACTTGTCGCAATATGTAGCGCCGTCCCGCCCCGCCTGCAAGGCATGCCGCCGCCGCCCGACTTGACACCCGTTGCGCCGCCGCCTAATTGCGCGCGCTCACTGCCCCGTCGTCTAAAGGTAAGACAACGGATTCTGATTCCGTTTATCGAGGTTCGAATCCTCGCGGGGCATCCATTTTCCTCATCCTTGACGCAACCACCGGTCCTTCCGGACAAACCTTGCGCGCGCCTGCGCCGCAAGGTCCGCCGATCATTTGCGACCCAACGGCACCACATCATCGGCCGGGGTGCCCAGCGGTGCCAGCGGCTTGGGTTTGAGCACCGGCACCGGTTCGCGCTGGATCGCCTGTTGCAACTGGCTGATGGCTGCTTCCAGTTGCGCATCGCGCCCGGCAAACGCCGCGCGGGGCAGATTTTCCACCGCCACGTCGGGGGCGATGCCGTGCCCTTCGACAATCCACCGGCCGTCGATCGCGAATTGCGGGTCTTCGGCGGTGCGGGCGATGCCGTCGTCGGCCAGGCGGGTGCGATCCGACAGCCATACCCCGGCACCCGCCGTGCGCATGCCCACCAGCGGCGCGATGCCCAGCGATTTGATCCCGGCGGCAAAGGTTTCGCCGTCGGAATAGGTGCGCTCGTCGATCAGCACGACGATGTGCCCGCGATAGGCGTTCTGCATGTTGGTGGTGGCGATCCCGGTGCCGTTGGGATTGGCCCAGAAGGCCCAGGCCCGGCGCAGCAGCACACCGATGATCACGCTGTCGATGTTGCCGCCGCTGTTGCCGCGCACATCGATGATCAGCCCCTGCTTGCCGATCTGCGGAAAGTAATCGCGGGCAAAGCTGGCGATGTCTTCCGCCCCCATCGCGTGGAGGTGGAGATAGCCGATCTTGCCGCCCGACAATTGTTCCGTCAGCGCCAGCTTGCCCTGGACAAAGTCGGCATAGAGCGCCTGGCGATAGCCATCGAGCGTCATCGGTTCGACAATCGCGCTCAGCTGACGATCGCCCCGGGCCAGATCGAGCCGCACCTGCTGGCCCGCCTTGGTCGCGATGCCGGTTTGCAGATCGGCCAGGCTGGCCACCGGGCGCCCGTCGACCAGCCGGATCACATCGCCCGGCTGCACATCGACCCCCGGCCGGCGCAAGGGCGGCAATTGCCCGACCAGATCCGCCTCTGCCCGCAGGATGCTGTCGATCCGCAACCCGCCCGCGACCGGGGTGAACGTCGCGCCAAGATAGGCCATCGCCGGGTTTTCGTGGTCCTGCCGCCGATCGCCGCCGTTGATCTGGCTGTGCAGCGCGCCGACTTGCGCGACCATTTCGCCCAGCACGGCATCGAGTTCCGAACGGCTGCCGATGCGATCGACAAACGGTTCGTAGGTCGCCCGCACCGCTTTCCAATCGACCCCGCGCAAGGCGGGATCGTAAAAGAAATCGCGATGGAGCCGCCAGGCATCGACAAACATCTGGTGCCATTCCGCGCGCGGATCGATGATCAGCCGCCAATCGCCCAGCCGCACCCGGGTGGGGTCGGCCTTGTCGGGCAGCTTGCGATCGGCGGGCACCAGCGCCAGCGCCGGCTTGCCGGGCGCGCCGCTGACCACCAGCGCGGTCTTGCGATCGGCAGACAGCTCCATCGCCTGCGCGCCGGGGGCAAACACCTCTTCGTGCGGGTCTTTCTTGTCGATCGCGATCGACACCAGATCATCGCCGCGCCGGGTATAGAGAAACTTGTCGCTGGCCAGCAGCAAGCCCGAAACCCCCGGCTTGACCGGCAGCTTGTACAGCCGCGCGCCGACCCCATCGAGCACGATCGCCGGCTTGGGCGGCGCGGCCTTGGCCGGCTTGTCCTTGGCCTTGGTCTTGGCTTCGTCCTTGTCGCCCGAGGCGGGTGCAGCACCCTCGTCGGGCTTGTCGCTGCCGGCCGTGCGGGTCAGCTCGTTGTCTTCGCGCAGCCGGAACGGCGCCTTGGGATCAAGCTGCAGCGCATAGATCTCGCCGCGATTGCGAAAGCCCACCCCCATGTTGCGATCGCCCCACGGGCTGTCGGGCGAAGGCGCGAAATTGCGGTCTGACAGAAAATAGAGCCACGCCCCGTCATGGGCAAATGCCGGCGCATAATTGTTGTATTTGCCAGAAGTCGCCTGCACGCGGGTGCCGCTGGCGAGGTTCTGGATCATGATGTCGCTGGTGTTGCCATTGTTGGTCAGCGCGGCTTCGGCATAGGCGATATGGCTGGAATCGGGCGCAAAGACCACGCCGCTGAAAGTATCGTCGGCGCCGCTGTGGTTGTGCGCCAACAGCGTGACGGCACCGCTGGCGATGTCGATTTTCTGCAGCCGCGCCTGCTTGTCCCACACCACCAGCGTCTTGGCATCTGGGGCGATGGCAAACGACCAGATATGCGCGTCATAGCCTTTGGTCACCGCCACCGGCGTGCCAGTGCCATCGGCGGGCAGGCGATAGATATCGCCGCGATCGCCCTGATCGAGGATCGCAAAGACCTCTTTGCCGCCGGGCGCTTCGACCACCTCGCGCGCCCGCGCGGCAAGCGGCACCGGCAGTTCGATCCGGCGCAAGGGCCCGGGGGCGGCAACCGCCGCGCGCCCGCGCGCCGACACCGCCACGCTTTCACCCGAAGGCGAAATGTGCGCCGCCTCAAGCCAGCGCAGCGGATTGTCGATCGCGCGCACGCGGGTCTGGCCACGGTCGGTAATCAGATCAATCGCCAGCGGTTTGAGCGTGTGCTGCGCGGTGGAAAAAACGTGCAGATCGGCGCCGTTCTGCAAAAACACTTCGCCCGCGTCGATCCTGGCCTGCAGCACCGGAAACGGCAGCTCGGGCGATTCCTGGCGCACGCCGCTGCCGTCTTCAGCCACCGACCACACCGCATCCTTGCCGCTTTTGTCAGAGATGAAATAGACACGGCCGCCATCGGCCATCGGCATGCGGATCGGCGCGCCGAAATCGGCAAGCAGCTGCACCGCCTCGTCGCCGGAACCGAGCTGCCAGCGCCACAATTGCGCCATGCCGCCGCCGCGATAGAGCACCGCATGATCGCGCGCGCGGGCATAAAGGCCACGGCGGGTGAAAAACAGCGTGCGCCCGTCTGCCCCGAATGTCGCATCATTGGCCCGCCACAGCGGGATCGCGGTCGCCGCGCCGCCGGCCGGATCGACGGTATAGAGGATCTCGCCCTGACCGGCACCGATGACCGCCGAGGAATAGATCACGCGGCCATCCGGCGTCCACCCGATGGTGTGCACCGCCACGCCTTCAAACGTCAGCCGGCGCGGGCGCCCGCCGGCGATCGGCATGACATAGACATCGCTGTCGCTGTCATAGCTGGCGGTAAACGCGACCAGCCGGCCATCGGGCGAAATTGCCGGTTCGATTTCATCGCCTTCGTCGCTGGTCAGCCGCACCGCGGTCCCGCCGCTGCGCGCGCTGCGCCACAGATCGCCTTCGCTGGAAAATACCAGCACATCGCCCTTTGCCGTGGGGTACTGGTAAAAGCCCGCTTCGGCGGCAGCGGGGGTTCCCGCCAAGACAAGCAAACTGCCGGCCAGCAACAACAGGCACTTGTTCATGATCGATCGCCCTTTTGCAAAGATCACCCGTTGTGAAGCGTGCGGTGGCGATCTGCAAGCGGGCACCTGGGGCATGAATACCGGCGCAGGAGGGGGCTGCGTGTGAACATCTGTTGCGCAAAGGCGCGGGCCGACAGTCATTTAAAAATGGCATAGTGCCGATCGATGGTTCGATACTTGCGAATTGACCGGTTTGCCGCCGAAACGCGCCAGACCCCATTGCATCGGGCCACCACCATGCAGTATTATACGCCGGTTGATTGGACGAGCAGTCCATCATCCCGGAGAAACGCCGTGTTTGGATACAGCTTCATAGTGGGCTTGGCGCCCGTGCTGTTCCAGCCTTTCTCGTAAGCGTCCCATAGGCGCTGCGGTGGGCCAGGGAACAGCCCGCCGCGCATAATTTCGCCTTCGACAAAAAACGGGTTCATGGCCCGCGCCTGATTGCGCGTGCCATGGGCGCGAATGGGACGTGCCATGGACGAATTTTCGATTGTCCGCAGCCTGGCGCTGCGGATCGGGCAGGGTATTCCTGCCAACAGTGCGCTGGCGCTGGCGCTGGCGGAATGGGCCGGGCCAAACCTGCCGTGGCTGCTGGGCGAAGCGGTGCAGGACGCCCCGGACTGGGCCGCGATCTGCGCCCGGCTGGCCGCCGCTGCACCGCGCACCGACCCGCCGTCGCCTGGGCTGAGCACCGGCCGGGAGCTGGCCGATCTGCTCGGCTTTGCCCCGTTCGACACACAGCTGTTGCTGGTGGCGATTGCGGCCGAGCGGCTGCCCCGGGTGCAGGCGCTGGTGATGATCGCCGCACGCCACGGCCATGACATGCCGGTGCTGCTGGGCGAACTGGCCGGGGCCGAAAGCGCGCTGGCCGAAGGCGCCGTCCGGCGCAGCCCGGTGCTGCGGATGGGACTGGCCGCGTTTGAACTGGGGCGCGACGGGCTGATCCGGCTTGATCTGCGCTGGCAGTTGAACCGGCTGCTCAACCGCGCGCCATCGGCGGGTGCCGATCTGCTGTCGCTGCTGGTGGGCGCGCGGCAGACGGCGCGGCTGACGCTCGACGATTTCGGCCATGTGGCGGATGCCGATCTGCTGCGCCGCCTGCTGGCCGGGGCGCTGGCGCACCGCGCCTGCGGGATCAATATCCTGATCCACGGGCCGCCGGGCACCGGCAAGACCGAGCTGGCGCTGGCACTGGCCGCCGCCGCACAGGCCCCCCTGCACGCGATTGGCGAAGCAGACGATGACGGTGACGAGCCCAGCCGGTGGGACCGGGTGCAGGCGCTGCAACTGGCGCAGCGCGCGCTGTCCGGACAGACCCGCCCGGCGATCCTGCTGTTTGACGAGATGGAAGATCTGATCGGCGATGCGCAGCGCAGCCAGGGCGACTGGATGAACCGGCGCGAGGGCAGCAAGGTCTTTGTCAACCGCATGCTGGAAACCAATCCGCTGCCGGTGATCTGGACCACCAATGCGCTGGGCAATGTCGATGATGCCATTCTGCGCCGCATGAGCTTTGTGCTGCATCTGCGCCACCCCCCGCGCAACACCGCGCTGCGCATGGCCGAACGGATCGCCCGCGATGAAGGCATCGCCAACAGTGCGGCGATTGCCACGCTGATCGATGTCGCGCCCGAAACCGCCAGCGTGCTGCGCGTGGCGGCGCGGGTGGCACGGCTGGCGGGTGAACGCGACGGCGGCGCCAATGCGGCGGGATCGCTGGTTCAGGCGCTGCGCGGCGGCCTGCTGCCGCAGACCCACGACGATCTGATCGACCTTGATCTGTTTGAAACCGATCGGCCGCTGGCGCCCTTGCTCGACGCGGTGGCGGCGGGCGGCGGCAGCGATGTGTCGCTGCTGCTGTCCGGCCCGCCCGGCACCGGCAAGACCGCTCTGGCGCATCATTTCGCGCGGGCGCTGGATCGGCCGCTGCTGGTGCGGCGCGCGTCCGACCTCTTGTCCAAATGGGTCGGCGAAACCGAAAAGGCGATTGCCGAAGCCTTTGAGGAAGCGCGCCGCCGCGATGGCGTGCTGCTGTTTGACGAGGCGGATTCGCTGCTGTTCGACCGGCGGCAGGCGCGCACGTCGTGGGAAGTGGGACAAGTCAACGAAGTGCTGACCTGGCTCGACCGCCATCCGCTGCCGGTTGTGGCCGCCACCAACCACGCCGATTCGCTCGATCCGGCCAGCCTGCGCCGGTTCGTGTTCAAGCTGAAGCTGCAGCCGCTGGGGCCGGATCGGCTGATCCGCGCCTTTCGCCAGCGCTTTGCAATGGAGCCGCCGGCGGGGCTGACCGCGCTGCGCAACCTGACGCCGGGCGATTTTGCAGTGGTGGCGCGGCAATTGCGCCATGCCCCGGCCCGCGATGCCGCCGACATTCTTGACCGCCTGCGCGACGAGAGCGAGGCCAAGGGTGGCACTGCCGTGCGGATGGGGTTCTGATCGGGGTTTGGCCACAGCGCGGTCCCGGCTTGGCGGGCACCTGCGGGCGTGTCATGCGTATGCCGGTGCCCCCGTTCTGCCAAGGCCATGCCGATGCCCACGATCCTGACCCACGCCCTTGTCCCGCTGGCGATCGCGGTGGCCGCCGGGCCGGCGCGGGTGCCGCCAAGGCTGGCGCTGGCCGGCGCGGCGCTCGCCATGCTGCCCGATGCTGATGTGATCGGCTTTCGCTTCGGCATCGCCTATGCCAGCCCGTGGGGCCATCGCGGCGCGGCGCATTCGCTGGCTTTTGCCGGGATTGTTGTCGCGGGGATTGCGGCGCTGTGGCGGGATGCGCGCGCGGGGCTGGCGCCGGTGTTTCTGCTGCTGGCGATGGCGTCGCACGGGTTGCTCGATTGCCTGACCGACGGCGGCGAGGGCGTGGCGCTGTTGTGGCCGTTTGACCATGCCCGCTTGTTCGCGCCGTGGCGGCCGATCCGCGTATCGCCGATCGGCGTGCGGTTCTTTGCGCCGCGCGGGCTGGCAACGATCGGGTCGGAAATGCTGTGGGTATGGCTGCCCTGTCTGGCGCTGGCAGGGGCAGGCTATGGCAGCCGCATGCTGGCGCGGGCCAGACGATAGCGCCCGATCGGCGCGTTACGGCTGCGACGCAGTGGCCGACACGATCCGCAACAGGTGCGGCGCCCGTGCCACGAGCGCGGCATCATCGCCCTGCGCCTCAAACCGGCGCGCGGCATCGTGCCAGATCAGCCGGGTAAACACGCCGCCGCCGCGTTCATAGGCATAAGTCGTGCCATCATCCTGATAGAGCGCAAACGCGCCGTCGCGCCCCGGATAGACCCGCACTTCGTCAATCACCTGCGGCTGCGTGGTCGAAACAATCGCGCTGCCCAGCGGGATGATCGATCCGGCGCGCACAAACAGCGGAATGCGGTCGATCGGCGCCGGCACGGTGATCCAGCGCCCGCCGGCCCATTTCTGTTCGGTCCAGAAATCGTACCAATCACCCGCCGGCAGATAGACCGCCTTTTGCGTCTGGCCCTGGCTGGTGACCGGGGCGACCAGCAAGGCGGGGCCAAACATGTATTCGGTGCCGATATCGGCCACCGCCGGATCATCGGGAAAATCCATCCACAGCGGCCGCATGAACGGCGCGCCGGTATCATGGGTGTGCCGCGCCTGGGTATAGATATAGGGGATCAGCCGGTATCGCAGCGCATCGTAGCGCGCCAGAATCGCTTCTGCCGCAGGGCCATAGGCCCAGATTTCGGTATAGGGATGCTGCCCGTGCAGCCGCAGCGTCGGCAGAAACGTGCCATATTCAAACCAGCGCACCAGCAATTCGGGATAATCGCGATAGGTGCCCAGATCGACCTGCGACCCCGCCGGATCAACCAGCGGCGGCAGATGCCCGCCGCCCGCCGCCGGCAGCCATTGCCAGCCGCCGATATCATTGCCCCAATAGGCCAGGCCCGATGCCGCCATGTTCAGCCCGGCGGGGATCTGCCGTTGCAGCGCCTCCCACGTCGGGTCGATATCCGATGACCAGAACAGCGCCCCGGTCCGCTGCGACCCGAGGTAGGCCGCGCGCGACAGGATCAGCCCGCGCCGGTCGGGCCGCCACTGCCGCATGTGCTGCGCCACGCCTTCGACATGCAGCAGGGGATACAGATTGTGATAGCGATCCCCCGACCCGATCGCAAAGAACGCCCCGTCGGGCACCAGATCGGGTTCGGTTTCATCAAGCCAGGGATAATCGAACCCGTGCGCCATGACCCCGTCGCGCGCATGGTCCCAAAACCACTGCCGCGCCGCCGGATTGGTCGCATCGATCAACCCGCCGGTACGGTCAGAGCGGAACGGCAGGCCATCGACCGGATTGCCCCGGGCATCGCGCAGCAAATAGCCGCGCGCATCCAGCTCGGCAAAATAGCGCCCCGCGCGTTCAAACCGTGGCCAGATCGACACCACCGAGGCAAGGCCCATCGCGTGCAGGTCGCGGTTCATGCCATCGGGATCGGGAAATTGCGCCGGATCGATATCGAGCTGCCCCATCCGCGTCCAATAGAACCAGTCGAGCACCATCATGTCGAGCGGATAGCCCTTGGCCCGATAAGTGCGCGCCACATCGAGCAGTTCCTGCTGGCTGGCATAGCGCGCCTTTGACTGGATCAGCCCAAAGGCGGCGCGCGGCGGGATCGGGGTGCGCCCGGTCACCCGGGCATAGGCGGCATAGATCGCATCGGCATCATGCCCGACCAGCACAAAGAAACTGATCCGCTCGCCCACTTGCGAAGACAGCGTGGTGCGCCCGCGAATCCCGGCGGCCAGGTGCGTATCCGAAGGATTGTCCCAGATGATCGCATAGCCGCGCGATGATACCAGCAGCGGCACGCAGACCTGTTCGCCCGCCGGCGCATCGTACCAGTGCCGGCAATCGATCACCCGCCCGGCCAGATCGAGCGGCCCCCGGCTTTCCTGGTTCTGCCCCATGCCATAATAGTGTTCGTCGTCCCCGGCGGCAAAGCTGGCCCCGACCTGAAACGTCGCTTCGCCATTGACCTGATGCGGTGCCATGTCCCAGCCCAGCATCGCCACCAGCAACCGCCCGGCGCCGTCGCGCACTTGCAGGCTGACCGGCGCCAGCGTCGGCGCAAAATAAACCTCTGCCGCGCTGCGCACATGCGGCGGCGGCGCGGCATCGACATGCAACGCCAACGCCGGCGTCGCAAACCGGTCATCCCCCGCCGCCAGGGCCTGATGCACCACCGCGGCATTGTCGGCATGATCGGCCAGAATGCCATACCCCGGCGGCGCCAGCGCCGCCGCCTTGTCCGCCGCGATTGTGACATGAATCACATCGGGTCCATAGGCCTCTACCGCCACCCACGCCCCACGCCGATCGAGCACCGCCACCGGCGCTGCGCGCACCGCCGGCACCGACGCCGCCGCCACGACCAAGGCCACCAGTCCTGCAATCGCCATCCGCATCGGTGCACTCTCCCGGGTGCCGTTTGCACCCGATTGCCTGCCTAATTCCGCACCGGGGCAAATGCCATGGGGCGGGATTTGGGCTGGAACACTTTCACAGTGATGACTGATAATCCACGAAGCAATGGGCATTGTGCCATTCCAGAAACGCAGGGTCCGGGTCGAAACGGACAGCAGAGCGCAACGGCGCCTGTTCGAATTTCCGGAAATAATCGCGGGTCTGTGCGCTATCACTGTCGCGCAAAAGTTTTGATACAAGAACGCGGCGATCCCGAGCGACGGTGATAAGGCCGCGATCAAAGGCTTTGTCGAGCGTCGCCGACAGCAACAGGCCGTTGGCGGGATTGTGCCGGTTATCGGTATCCGCACTCCACGGCTTGATATGGCTCGCCACCAGCAGGCGCGGCTCGGCAATGCCGGTTATGCAGCAGGTCTCTTCGAAATTCACGAGCACGGCGCGGCGAAAAAAGTCCTGACCAACGCCGGTCTGGTGGATGGGCCCTGGTACGTTTCGCTTTGCCGGTCGGCGGGGTTCTGTTTGGCTGCGAGCGCACTTGGGGCATCCTCCAACTGCTTGACGCGGTCGGCCCACAAGCCTTCGGCCTGCGCCACAAGGCCGGACCAGTCCCGCCCGAACTGCGCATAAGTCGCCCGATCAAGCCGAGATGCACCAGACAACCCTTTGCGACCGGTTCCCGTGATCTTGGGATCAAGGCTGGCAAAATTGCACAGTTTCATCGACACCGAACTGCTTGACCGGCCAAGCGCCGCTGCGAGTTGCCGAACAGATGGTGACCGCCTCTCGGCCTTCCTTCTCGATCTTGTCAAGATACTCAGCCCCCACCGCGCCGAAGCTGTTTGCCGCGGCCAGCGCAGCCGCAGCCTTGGTGGCTTTCTTTTCCTCGCTTGGATCGATCCCGTTGGCCAGCTTTTGCCTGGCTTCGTCCCGGCGCCTACGGGCCTCCTTGAGTGAGACATCCGGATAGCGGCCAAGCCCAAGCTTTCCCTCCTTGCCTCCGATCCGGTACTTCAGCCGCCACGACTTTCCGCCGGCCGGGGAAACCAGCAGGAACAGTCCTTTTTCATCGGCCACCTTTATGGGCTTGTCGCCGGGTGTGAGCGAGCGAATCGCAGCGTCGGTTAAGGGCATGGTGCTGGGGGCCACAAATTGATGCTTAAACGGTTGGCCCCCTTCTTGGCCCCCGATGTCCACCAGATGGCGGTGAACAGCAGCGAACCACGGCGGAGGCCGTAGCGCCATTTATCGCAGTTTTTGAGGGGTTTAGCAACCTTCCGCGGGCCGCCGCGGAAGGCAAAATGGTGCCCAGAAGAGGACTCGAACCTCCACGCCCTTGCGAGCGCCAGCACCTGAAGCTGGTGCGTCTACCAATTCCGCCATCTGGGCACGGGGCGCATCGGCTTGTCGCCGTCCGCCGGGTAGGAGCGCGCCGATACGGTGTGGGGGCGGGGCTGTCAACACGGGTTTGTGCAAAAATGTTGGGGCGGAGGCGGGGCGGGGTGGAATTGGCGGTGCTTTGTACGGTTTGCGGATTGAATCGGGGGGGTGGGGTGTGCCATTGGGCCGCTGCTGCCGGGTGGTGCGGGGCGGCGCCGGATTGGCGCGGCGAATCGCAGCATGCGGGGCGGGTTTTTTGGCTGGCATCCTGCGGGTGCGCGGGGGCTTAAGGATTTGGGCATGACCATGGGCATTGGACGCGATCTCGATGGCAAGCTGGTGGCGCTGATCGGCGGGACCGGGTTTTTTGGCCGCCATCTGGCGCAGGAACTGCTGCGGCGCGGGGCGCGGTTGCGGGTGTGCAGCCGGCATCCCGAACAGGCGTTCAAGGTGCGGCCGCTGGGCAATCTGGGCCAGGTGCAGAGCGTGGCGGTCGACGTGCGGCGCCCGCATACGCTGGAAGTCGCGCTGACCGGGGTTGATGCGGTGGTCAATCTGGTGGGGGCGTTTACCGGCGATCTTGATGCGGTGCAGGGCAGCGGGGCGGGGCAGATTGCCGCGATTGCCCGTGCGCGCGGGGCGACCAGCTTTGTGCATATTTCGGCGATCGGCGCCGATGCGGCATCGCCGATCGGCTATGCCCGGACCAAGGCGCAGGGTGAAGCCGCCGTGCTGGCGGCCTGGCCCGAGGCGGTGGTGCTGCGCCCGTCGGTGCTGTTTGGCGCCGATGACAAGTTTCTGTCGCTGTTCGCCGGGTTTGCCGCGCTGCCGGTGCTGCCGGTGTTTGCGCCCGAGGCGCTGCTGCAGCCGCTCGATGTCGATGATGCGGCGCAGGCGGTGGGCAATGTGCTGGCCGATCCCGCGCCGCATGCCGGGCACACCTATGAACTGGGCGGGCCCGAAGCGTTGAGCGTGATCGAATTGAACCGCCGGATCGCGCGCGCGACGCGGCGATCACCGATCATCGTGCCGCTGCCCGATGCGCTGGCCTCGCTGATCGCGGCAATGCCGTTGACCCCGATCAGCCGCGACCAGCTGGCGCTGCTGCGCCAAGGCAATGTGGTATCGGGCAGCTTGCCGGGGATTGACGCGCTGGGCGTGACGGCGCGGCCATTGGGGCTGTTTCTCGATCGCTGGCTGGTGCCGTTTCGCAAGCATGGGCGGTTTGGCGTCGCCGTCTGAGCGGCGGCGGCAGCCGGTTGGCGGGCTCAGCGATCAAGCGTTGACATCGCCGTAGTGTTCCGGCGGCTTGAGCACGTCCATGCGTTCGGTCAGCAGCGGGCGGAAACTGGGGCGGCTTTTCAGCGCCGAATACCAGCCGCGCGCCTGTTCGTGCTGCGACCAGTCGATCCCGCCGAGGTAATCGGCCACCGAAATCTGCGCGGCGGCGGCCAGATCGGCGAGGCTCATCGTCGCGCCGGCCAGCCACGGGCGGTTGTCGATCAGGAAATCGACATAATCGAGGTAATCGTTGGCCAGCCGGATCGTCGCGCGCAGCGTGCCGGCATCGGGCGGCTGGCGCGTGAACAGGCGCTTTTTCATGCGTTCTTCGAGCAGCGGCCCGGTCACCCCGGCAAAGAAGTTTTCGTCAAACAGCGCGACCAGCCGGCGGATTTCGGCGCGGTTGGCGGCGGTGCCGTTGATCATCGGCGCCTTGTCGACGGTTTCTTCGAAATATTCGGCGATCGCGCGGCTGTCGACCAGCACCAGGCCGCGTTCGGGATTGGTCAGCACCGGCGTGCGCAGCGCCGGGTTGAGCATCTGGAATTCTTCGCGATGCTCCCACGGGTTTTCGCGCACCAGTTCATAGCCGATGCCCTTTTCGCTGAGCAGCAGGCGGATCTTGCGACTGAACGGACAAATCGGAAACTGATACAGGTACCACATCGCCCCTGCCATAATGGGCGGTACGGCAAAGCCAAGCGAAACGATCAGCGGGCGGGATTTTCCCGCAGGCGCAGCTTGGCCTCGATTCCATCCCACAGCCGTTGCAGGCATTGGCTGGCGGGGCTCAAGCCGGCAAACAGGTCGATCGGTTGCCGCCGCGCGGCGGCCTGTTCGATCGGGCTGAGCAGCGGGATCACCGGCCAGCCGGCGGCGAGGCCAAGATGGACCTCGCGATGGAGGCGGCGGCGGCTGTCATACATCGAGAGCACCGGCAGGATCGGCGGGTGGCGCTGATGGTTGCGCACCATTTCGTGGCGCACCATGTCGAGCGCGCGCATCGCCAGCGGCGATGGCGGCAAGGGCACGATGATCAGATCGGCGGCGCCGATCACCTGATCGCTGACTTCGTTGAGCACCGGCGGGCAATCGAGGATGATGCGGTCAAACTGGCTCGACAGCCGCGTGGTCAAGTGTGCCAGCCGGCGGCGATGGCCGATCCGCGCCAGCGCGATCGGCAGCTTGTGCAGGCTGTCATCGGCGGGCAGCAGCGACAGGCCGGGCCAGCGGGTGGGAATCATCACATCGGCCGGCTGCACATCGCGGTGAAATACCGAGCTGGCGCGGCCGGCGCGTGGCGTGTCGATCCCCAGCAGCCAGGCGCTGCCGCCTTGCGGATCAAGATCCCACAGCAAGGTCGAATGGCCCGAGCGCACCGCCGAGCGCCAGGCCATGTCGGCCGCCAGCGTGGTCTTGCCCACGCCGCCTTTCACGCTCCAGATTGCAATCGTCGCCATCGTGCCCCGCAGCGCCCCATCGCGCCAACGCTACGCGCGCGAGATTACGGCGATCGGGCCGCGCCGCGCAATTGCGCAATGCGGTCTAAAGCGGCGAATCGTCCCGGTGCGGCACGATCGCGGTTCAGCGCAGCAGCCGCATCCGTTCGCGCAGGGCATCGATGGCGATCGCCTCGACCCCCGCTTCCTGGCAATCGGCGCGCAGCAGCGCGGCGAGCGAGCGCTGTTTCTGCGCGATCAGGTCGATCGCCTGCAAGGTCGCGATGTGGCGCATGGCAATATCGATGTCGCCGCACAGCGCCCCGCCGAGCGCTTCAACCTCTTGCGACAGTTCTTCCAGCACCACCGCGATCTGGGGGTGGGTTGCCATATTGGCCATGCCGATCTCCTGATTGCCCGAACCCGTGCGGGGTCAGGCCGCTTCGGCGACATGGGCGCCGTCGCTCAACGCAGCGAGATTGAGCACCATCACCATATGTTCATCGATCGCTGCCAGCCCGTCGAGAAACGGCACCACGGTATCGTGGCCGGCGCTGGGCGGCGGGGGTTGCAGGGTATTGTCGGGCACGGTGACGATATCGCTCACCGAATCGACGATCCACCCGCCGACCTGGCCACCCAGTTGAGTGACGATGATCGCATGGCGCGGGGTCGGGGTGGTCGCGCGCCAGCCCAGCCGCGCGGCCAGATCAACCACCGGCAGCACCGTGCCGCGCAGATTGACCACGCCGGCAACATAGTGCGGCACCCGCGGCAGCCGCGTGGTCGGGCTCCACGCGCGGATTTCGCGGATCGCCATGATGTCCAGTCCGAACACCTGGCCTTCGACTTCGAATGTGATGAGTTCGCGTGCCATCGGCTTTCTCCGGGGTGTGCAACAGATATCAGTGGGCGACGCGGCGGACCGCCGCGACCAGTTTGACCGGGTCAAACGGTTTGACGATCCACCCGGTTGCCCCCGCGGCGCGGGCGCGGGCCTTTTTCTCTTCGCTGCTTTCGGTGGTCAGCACCAGAATCGGCCGGTCGCGATGGCGGCTGCCTTCGCGCAGGCGTTCGATCAGGCCGAACCCGTCAAGCCGGGGCATGTTGATATCGGTGATCACCACGTCGACTTCGTTGAGCGCCAGCCAGTCGAGCGCGGCCAGGCCGTCTTCGGCCTGGGCCACGTCAAAGCCCTGGGTGGTGAGCGCGTGGTTAAGCAAGGCCCGCATGGACGGGCTGTCATCAACGGTAAGGATGCGGGTGGTGGTCATGCTGCATGCTCGCTGGTTGGGACGGTCGGAGAGGGGCGGAAAGGATCAGAACAGTTCGACATCGCCGGTGGCCTTGGCTGGTCTGGAGCTGGGTTGCACGGGCGGGGCATAGCGGTCTTCGACGGTGCGGCAGCGCACCATTCCCGAGGCCGGACGGAAATCGACCCGGCGGGCATTGACCCCGCCGAGATCGGCGCGGACCAGTTCGATGCCTTCGCGCTGGACGAACCCGCGCGCGAAATCGGCATTGGCGCTGCCGATGCGCATCATGTTGCGATTGACATTGGCCCCGCCATAGAGGTGCGCGCGCAACCGTGCCTTGCGCGCGCCGCGCGTCAGCATCTGGTTGACCAGCAATTCCATCAGGTAGGTGCCGTAATATTCGTCCACCGCACCGCCGGCGGCGGTCGACGGCGGTTCGGCGAGCAGGAAATGGTTCATCCCGCCCAGCCGCGCCTCTGGATCAAACAGGCACAGCGCGACGCAACTGCCCAGCACGGTGGACATTTCCGCGCCGGGTTCGCCGCTGACCAGCGCCTGGCCCTGCATCACGGTGATCCGTTCGGGCGGTGCGAGAGTGGGGGTGTGGATGCGCTGTTCAAACATGTCAGGCCGCCTTGCTGAAGGCGTGGCGGGCAATCTGCCCGATCGGGGCGATCACGCCGGCGGCACCCAGCGAAATTGCTGCGCGCGGCATGCCGAATACGGTGGAGGTCGCTTCGTCCTGGGCAATCGTGCGCGCGCCGGCCTGCGCCATCGCCAGCAGACCTTGCGCCCCGTCGCTGCCCATCCCGGTCAACAGGATGCCCACCGCGCCGGCGCCGACATGCTGCGCCACCGAATGGAACAGCACATCCACCGAGGGCAGATGCCCCGACACCCGCGCCCCTTCGCGCAGACGGCAACTGGCGCCGCCGGTGCCCACCGACAAATGGCGATCATCGCCCGGCGCCAGATAGACATGGCCATCGCGCAGCGGCAGATCGGGTTCGGCCAGCACCACGGTCGGGCGGCAGTGCTGATCGAGCGTGCGCGCCACCGCCGGGGCAAACCGCGCGGCAATATGCTGGACGATCAGCGTCGGCGGGCAATTGGCGGGAAATTCGCCCAGCAGGATCTGCAAAGCCTCGACCCCGCCGGTCGACGACCCGATCGCGATCAGGCGCGGCCGGTCGGTCAGCGTCTGGCGCGTTTCGCTGGCAACCTGCCGCGCCTGGCCGGCGCGTTCGCCAAACCGCACCCGCGCCGCTTCGCGAATCAGCCCCGCCAGCACACCGCCGTCGTCAAACGGCAGCGAGCCCGACCGTTCCGATTTGGCGTAGCAATTGACCGCCCCCAGCGCGAGCGCACGGGCGGTGGTTTCGGTGCCCTTTTGCGTCGACCCCGACACCACGATCACCGGGGTGGGGCGCAGCGCCATGATCTTTTCAAGGAAATCGAGCCCGTTCATCCCGGGCATTTCGACATCGAGGGTGATCACGTCGGGATCGAGTTCGCGAATCATCGTGCGCCCTTGCGCCGCATCGGCAGCCGCGCCGATCACCACGATATCGCCTTCGCGTTCGAGCCGGGTTTTCAGGATGGCGCGCATTGTCGGTGAATCTTCAACGATCACCACGCGAATGGGGGCTTGCGATTCGGTCATGCCGCGCTCCTGCGATAAACGGTGGGCCCCATCGGGACCAGCTGATCAAGCGCCGGACCGGTGACCCGTTCGCTGTGCCCGACATAGAGCGTGCCATCGGGCTCGAGCATTTCGGCGAACCGTGCGACCAGCCGCTCTTTGGTGGGATTGTCGAAATAGATCATCACGTTGCGGCAAAAGATCACGTCGAATTGGCCCTGCATCGGCCAGGCGCCGAGCAAGTTGAGCGCGCGGAACCGCACCAGCGCGCGCAATTCGGGGGCAATTTCGGTCTGATCGCCATCATCGCTGGTCCATGCCTTGCGCAAGGCCTCGGGCACCGGTTTGAGATCCTCGCGGCGATAGCGCGCTGCGGTGGCGCGGCTGAGCGCATGGGTGGCAATGTCGCTGGCCAGAATGCGAATGTCGCGCCGCGCCAGCGCCAGCCCGGCCGGGCGATCGGGGCCGAGCAGGGTCATCCCCAGCGACCAGGTTTCCTCGCCGCTCGAACACCCCGCCGACCACAGTCGCACTTTGCCGCCATGATCGAGCCGCTGCAGCAGACGCGGGCGCACCTGTTCGCGGAAATGGTCGAAATGATGCGATTCGCGGTAGAAAAAGGTATGATTGGTGGTCAGCGCGCAGATCGCCTTTTGCCGTTCGGCGGCATCTTCGCGGATGCGGATGACATAGCTGCCAAACGTGGCGCAGCCGCTGTCGCGCACCAGCGGGGCGATTCGCGAATAGACCAGCATCGCCTTGCCCTGCGGCAGCACGATGCCCGCTTCGCGATAGGCCATATCGCTGATCGCGCGGAAATCATCCGCGCTGTAAATGTCCGGGCTGACCCCGGGCAGGTTTTCGGAAAAGGCTTCGGACAGGTTCATGCCGCCTCGCACAGGCCGATATCGGCCAGGCTGTGCGCGACGAGGCCATCGACATCGACGATCAGCGCAACGCGCCCGTCGCCGAGGATGGTCGCCCCGGCGACGCCTTCGACCGAGCGGTAATGCGTATCGAGGCTTTTGATCACCACCTGGCGCTGGTCGCAGATCGCATCGACCAGCAGCGCGGCGCGGCCGGCGCCTTCGGTTTCGACCACGATCAGCACGCCCTGTTCGGGGCGTTCGACCGCCCCCAGCGCGCCCACCGCAACATGCAGCGGCAGCACCGGGATAAACCGGCCGCGCACGTTGATCATCGCGCGGTTGGCGCCCAGCCCTTTGACCTCGCTGGGATCGGGGCGCAGGCTTTCAACCACGTTGGCGAGCGGCACGACCAGCGTCTGATCGCCGACATTGACGACCATGCCGTCCGAGATCGCCAGCGTCAGCGGCAGCGTCAGGGTAAACGTGGTGCCCTTGCCCGGTTCGGATTCGATGGTGATGCGCCCACCCAGATCCTTGACGTTCTGGCGCACCACATCCATCCCGACGCCGCGCCCCGACACATTGGTGATCGTCGCTGCGGTGGAAAAACCGGGGGCAAAGATCAGCTGATCGATCTCTTCGCGCGACAATTGGGCGTCTGGCGCGACCAGCCCCTTTTCGATCGCCTTGGCCAGCACGCGATCGCGGTCGATGCCGCGCCCGTCGTCGGCAATGCGGATCAGGATGCGGCCCGAGCGGTGTTCGGCCGACAGAGTCAGCGTGCCTTCGGCCGGCTTGCCCGCGGCCAGCCGCGCCTCGGGCGCTTCGATGCCGTGGTCGACCGCGTTGCGAATCAGGTGCGTGAGCGGTTCGCCCAGCCGTTCGATCACCGTCTTGTCGAGCTCGGTGCTTTCGCCCGACACGTTCAGCCGGACGTGCTTGCCGGTGCTGGCGGTCAATTCGCGCAGGATGCGCGGCACCCGGCTGAACACCGATCCGATCGGCTGCGCGCGAATCGCCATCGCCGATTCCTGGATGTCGCGGGTCAGCCCTTCGAGCATGGTCAATTCTTCGGTCACCGCCAGCCCGTCACCGGCCAGCCGCTGCGCCATCATCGCCTGGGCAATCACCAGTTCGCCGACCGCGTCGATCAGTTTGTCGAGCTTGCCCAGTTCGATGCGGATCGATTGACCCATCGCCGGGGGTGCCGGGGGTGCCGCGGCCGCGACCGGCATGGCCGCGCCCGGCGCGGTGTGTTCGGCTGATGGTGCCGGCGTACCGGCGGCGGCGGGGGCGGGCGCCTGAACCAGCCGCACCGGAGCCTCGGGCTGGCGCACCGCGGGCATCGCCGCGCCATCGCCAAACGCCAGCGAACAGTCATCGCCGACAAAATCGAAGATATCGGCCACCGCCTGATCGCTGACATCGGCGGGCAAGCGGAACGTCCAGCCGAAATAGCCGGTACCGGGATCGATGGTGTCGAGCGAAGGGATCGCGCCAACATCGCATTCGACACAGGTCGCGCCGAGATCGAGCATTTCGCGGAGCATCAGCAGCGGTTCGCTGCCATTGCGCATCGCGCCGGCATGGGGGCGGACCTTGACGATGCGCCCCGCGGCAGGGGCGGGTTCGGCCGGGCTGTCGAACGCGCCGGTCAGATCGTCGAGCATGGCGGCAAAATCGCCATCGCTCATCGGATCGGCCTCGTCATCATCGTCAGCGACCAGCGGTGCGGCGGCCGGTGCAGGTTCGGGCGCCGGTGCGGGGGCGCTGCCGGCATTGGCGGCCATCGCTGCGGTCAGTTCGGCCTGCAAGGCTGCGTCGTCGGGGGTTTCGCCCAGCCCGCGCGCAGCCGCGACATGGTCGCTCAAGGTATCGAGCGCGCGCAGCAGCAGATTGACCAGCGGGGTGGTGATCGCCACCGTGCCGTCGCGCACATCCGACAGCAGCGTTTCAAACGTGTGGGTAAACGCCTGCAAGGCGACAAACCCGAAGGCGCCGGCGCCGCCCTTGATCGAATGGACACCGCGAAACACCGCATTGATGGTGTCGGCATCGTGGGTGCCCGCCCGGCATGCCGCCAGACCCTGTTCGGCAGCATCGAGCGATTCTTCGCATTCGGCGAAAAAGATCGCCTGGATTTCGTCGGCGTTCATGCGCGCTCTCCGGCCAGGCCGCCGAGCGGCGCATCATCGAACAGTTCGTCATCGAGCCCCAGCCGGCGCGCGGTGTCGCGCAAATGGGCCGAGGCCTGAATCACCGCACCTTCGCCGGTGCGGCGCGCGGCGACCAGAATTTGCAGCATGGCCTGGCCGATCTGGGTGCAGGCGCGGGCGTCGATCGCCAACGCACCCGACCCCAGCGCGGCAATCAATTCGGGCAGCAACGCCTCTGCGGCGGCCCGGTCGCAGCGCGCCGGCAGGGTGATCGTCGGGGTGAGCTCCATCGTTTCCTCATCGGCACGGCAAGGCGGGGTCGGGTGCCCGGCGGCAGCGCGATGACCGACGCCGGACATCCCGGCTTAACCTGCAAGCGGCAAAGGCCGGATTGCGGCGCAATTAGGGTGAGATACCTATCCCGCGTAACAGGATTTGCAGGCGGATTTGCGGTTAACGTTTTGCCAAGACAGCAACCCGCTCTGGCGCGTTGCGGCCAACAGCTAAGGATAACGCCCCCATGCACGAAGCACGCGTTCTGGTTGTCGACGATTCGGCGGCAATGCGCGCCCTGTTTTCGGACATTCTCGATCAGGCCAAGAATGTCACGGTGGTCGGCACGGCGCGCAACGCCGACGATGCGCGCGACCAGATTGCCGAATTGAAACCGAACGTGATCACCCTCGATGTCGAAATGCCGGGGATGAGCGGGATCGAGTTTCTGGAAGAGATCATGCAAAAGGACCCGCTGCCGGTGGTCATGCTGTCCTCGCTGACCCAGGCCGGGACCGAAACCTCGCTGCGCGCGATCGAGCTGGGTGCGGTCGAATGCTTTCCCAAGCCCTTGAAGGCGACCCCCGAACAATTCGCCAAATCGGTCGGCAAGCTGGGCAAGATCGTGCTGGCCGCGGCCAATTCGAACGTGCGCGACCGCAAACCGCGCGTCGAGCACAAGGCGGCGGAAGCGCATTTCCAATGGAACGGCCATATCGCCGCGATCAGCGCGTCGATGGGCGGGATCGATGCGCTGACCAGCATTCTGGCGCAGTTTCCGGCCAATTGCCCGCCGACCGTGGTCTGCCTGCAAGCCGAACCGATGGTGGTCGACACCTTCATTCGCCGGCTGGACGAAATGTTGAAATGCCATGTCAAAGCCGCCGCCGATGGCGCGGCCTTGGCGCAGGGCACGATCCATATTGCCGCCGATCCGGCGCGCCACGTGCTGGTCGAGGCGGGTTCGCCGCCGCGCCTGCGGATGATGGAGCGCGATCCGGTTGATGGCGCGCGCCCCTCGGCCAACTTGCTGTTCGGATCGATCGCGCGCGGCGCGGTGCCGGCGGTCGGCGCGGTGCTGACGGGCATGGGCAGCGATGGCGCGCGCGGGCTGAAACTGCTGCGCGATGGCGGCAGCGAAACTTTTGTCCAGGATCGCAAGACCGCGCTGGTCAGCGAAGCACCCGAGGCGGTGATCGCGCTCGATGCCGCCAGCCGCGAAGTGCCGCTGGCCGAACTGGGTGCGGTGATCCTTGGCGGGTGTGCGATCGGCTGATCCGCCGCGCACGCGCGATGAATCAAAACCGCGCGCGGGCCGATCGGGTCGCGCGCGGTTTTTTTGTGGTCCGGTTCAGGTGGGGGAAGCGCCCAGCAGTGCGGCGCGGATCTCGATGAAATCGTCGCGGATGGTGCCCAGCCGTTGCGGGTCGAACGTCAGCACGCTGTCGAGGATGCTGGTGCGCGCCGACCGGTACAGTTGCATCAGCGCCTGCCCTGCCGGCATCGCGGTATCCACCCCCAGTTCGAGCGCGGTCAGCGCGGCCACCGCGCGGGTCAGCGCGCTGCTGCGCGCACCGTTGTCGCCCGTGCTGCCGGCATGGATCGCCCGTCCCAGCGAGCCGGCGACCTGTTCCAGGCACAGATCGACCAGTTGGCGTGAATCCGCGCCTTTGACCCGGGCATCGAAATCGACCCGGCGATAGGCTTCGGACGGATCGCGGTGGTTCAACAGCATGCGATCATCCCGATGAAGAGCTGGAATTGGTCCACAGCGCGATTTGCTGTGTCAGGAACGACTGCGTCGATTTGTCCGCAGTCACGGTGGCGTTGAGCGAGGAAAACTGCGTGAGCAATTGTGCGCGCACTGCGGCCTGTTGCGTCGCGACATTCGACAATTGCGTGGCGATCGTCGATTGCTGGCTTTGCATGTCCTTGACCGACCCGGCGAGCGATTCGCCGTTGGTCGGATCATTCACCGCCTGCGACAGATTGAAAATCGTGCTGTAGACACCGTTGATACCGGTGGTGAACATCGCCGCGACGGCCTGCGAATTGCTGTGCAGGGCATTGGCCAAAACGCTGGAGTCGAGCGAGAACGTGCCATCCTTGTTGATCGACAGCCCCAGATCGGCCAGCGTCGAGGGCTGGCCACTGGTGGCATCGGGCATGACGACCGTCGAACTGAGGCTCGACAGCGCCTGTTGCAATGCATTGGCGCCGGGGTTGTTGGCCAGCGCGGCACCCGCTGCGGTATCGGTGTTCAACTGGTTGACGATGGTGTTCAACGCCGAGACCAGATCGTTCATGCCGCTGGTGATCGACGAGGTGGGATCGGTAAAGCTGATCGTGGTCGGATTGCCCCGGTTGGTCCCGGTCAGATTGAGCGAAATGCCCGGCGCCGCGTCGGTGATCGAATTCGACGCCGAGGTGCGCTGCACCCCGTTGAGGAGATAGCTGGCGTCGGTCGCCGCTTCGGCGAGCGTGGCGCCGCCGCTGCCTGATCCGCTGCTCGACGGGGCATAGGCAAATTGCGACAGCCCGGGGTCGCTGGGGTCTTCGCTGGCGCTGACGGTGAAGGCATTGGCGGCGCCCTGCGGCCCGGTGATCACCAGTTGCTGGCCGTTCGAATTGGTCGCGACATAGGCCGATACCCCGGCACCGGCATTGTTGATCGCCGTCGCCACTTGCGACAGGCTCGATCCTTGCGCGATGCTGACCGTGACCGGGGTCTGGCTGCCAGCGGTGAACGTCGATCCCGACACCGTGCCGAACGTGATTGTCAGGCTGCCCGATCCGACATCGGTGGCCGATGCCGAAATGGTCGGGCTGGCGATGGTCTGGCCTTGCGCCAGACTGTCCACTTCGAGCGTGGTGGTACCGCTGCCCTGCACCGTGCCGGCGCTGACCGTGGCAACCTGGCTGTTGGCGATTTGCGGGGTCGATGCCAGCTGGCCGTTGGTGATCATCGTTTGCAGCGATGATGCCAGCGACGAGGTCATGTTCATCAGCGTCGAGGCGTCGGAAATTTCGGTGCTGAGCTTTGAATTCTGGCCATTCAGCTGATCGACCTGGCCCGAAAAATCGGCAGTCGACAATTCGTCGGCCAGCGTCGAGGCGTTGATATTGCCGCTGACCCCCAGTTCGGTCAGCAGCGCCTCGGTGGCGCTGCCGGTGGAGGTGGTGTCGGTGCTCGAACTGGTCGAGGACGAACCGCTGGCGGTTGATGCAGTGGTCGACCCGCTCGTCGTCGTCGCGGCGGTCGATCCGGTCGAAGCGCTGGTTGAAGATACCGTGGTCATACTGACTAGAACGGCACGCGGTGCAGCCGGTTAAGCACCGGATGCCGCCACCACGGCAGGATTTCCGTCAGCATCGAAACGCACCTCGATCGGCACTTCGACATGCGGCGCTGGCGGGCTTTCGCCGCGTTTCAGGCTGAACACGAAGGCCAGCACCGCAGCCACCGCTACGTACAATTCTTCGCGGATCATCTGGTTTTCGCGCGTGGTGTAATAGACCGATCGGGCGAGCGCCGGATATTCGAGCAGCGGCACGCCAAATTCGGCGGCGAGTTCGCGGATCGCCAGCGCGGTTTCGCCGCGCCCTTTGGCCAGCAGCACCGGCGCCGGGGCGAGATCGGGATCATAGCGCATGACCACGGCAAAATGGGTCGGGTTGGTAATCACGAACTGCGCGTCCTGCACCGCCTTGCGCATCGATCCTTTGGCGATCGCGCGCTGGCGACGGCGCACCGCCGCCTTGTTTTCGGGATTGCCGTCGGTCTGCTTGTGTTCGTCGCGCACTTCGTCGCGGGTCATGCGCAGGCGTTGCTGGCGGCGGATCCACTGGATCGGGAAATCGGACAACGCGATCAGCATCAGCCCGACCGTAAGCAGCACCAGCAGGCGCAGGATCGCGGTCCACGCGGTGCCGATCTGCACTTCGAGCGCGCCCGAACCGAGCCCGATCAGCGTCAGCAGGCGCGAGCGCAGCCAGACCCAGGTCAGCACACCCAGCAGCGCGAGCTTGGCCAGACCTTTGCCGATTTCGATCAGCCCCTGCACGCCAAACATCCGCGACAGGCCATTGGCGGGATTGATCCGCGTCGCCTTGGGCAAGAGGTTGGCCGCGACAAATGCGCCATCGCCGAGCACCAGCTGCACGAACAGCGATGCCGCCAGCACCGCCAGCCCCAGCAGCATCACCGGCGGCAGCGCCTCGCCCATCGCCTCGATCAGCAGCGCGGCGGGATCAAACCGGTCGAAACTGTCGTGCTGCCAGACAAAGCCCAGATGCATCACCCGGGTCAGCGCGCGCATCAGCCAGGGCCCGGCCAGCATCAGCCAGATCACCCCCATCGCCATGCCGGTGGCCACGGTCAATTCGCGCGAACGCAGCACATCGCCGCGTTCGATCGCTTCCTTCTTGCGCTTGGCAGTTGGCGCAAAAGTCTTTTCGCCGGCGGATTCGGCCATCGTCTATTTCGCCAGCAACAGCGCGGCTTGCGCCAGCGCGCCGTGCGCCAGATCGGCCAGCCGGTCGGTGATCAGCGGGGCAGACACGATCATCGCGGCGATCCCCGCCAGCACGCCCGCCGGCAGCCCCAGCGCAAACAGATTGAGCGCCGGCGCCGAGCGGCCGACCACCCCGGTGACGATATGCACCACCAGCAACAGCACCGCCACCGGCAGCGCGATGCCCAGCCCGGCGATGAACATTTCCCCGGCAAAGCGGTCGATCAGATGCAGCCGCGCCGGGCTGAACCACGCGGCGCCGGGGGGAAAGGTGCGATAGCTGTCAACCAGCAGGCTGATCCAGTCGAGATGCGCGCCGATCGCAAAGAACAGCACCGTCATCACCACCGTGAAATATTGCCCGAACATCGCCGAATGCGCGCCATTGACCGGATCGGCGCTGGCGGCAATCGACATGCCCATCCCCGCCCCGATCAGCTCCGCACCCATCACCGGCGCGGCAAACGCCAATTGCAGGACAAACCCCAGCGCCACCCCGATCAGCACTTCGCCCGCTACCGTGACCAGCCCCGGCAGCGACAGGATCGCCACCGGCGCCACCACCGGGGTCCACGCGCAGACCAGCACCGCCAAGGCGCCGGTCATCACCACGCGCACTTGCGCCGGCACCGCGCTGGCGCCGAACAGCGGCGCGGCAAACAGCGCCGCGCCGATCCGCGTCATGACAAACATCAGGCGCCAGAATTCGTGTTCGAGCGGGCCAAACCCGAAATCGATCCCGATCATTTGCCGATCATCGCGATCTGGGCCATCACGTCCTTCAGAAAATCGCTCGCCAGCCCCAGCATCGCGCCGCCCAGCAGCACCAGCACCAGCACGGTAACCGCCAGTTTGGGCACGAAAGTCAGCGTCTGTTCGTTGACCGAAGTCGCCGCCTGGATGATCCCCACCACCAGCCCGACCGCCAGATTGGCGATAAGCACCGGCACCGCCGCCAGCGCGGCGGTCCACAGCATGCGATCGGCCAGCGCCAGCAAAGTTGCCGTATCGTCCATCATGATCCCCCGTCAGGCAAAACTGGCGGCCAGGCTGCCCATCAGCAGCGACCAGCCATCGACCAGCACGAACAGCAAGAGCTTGAACGGCAACGACACTACCGTCGGGCTCATCATCATCATCCCCAGGCTCATCAGCACCGACGACACCACGATGTCGATCACCAGAAACGGCAGGAACAGCATGAACCCGATCTGGAACGCGGTTTTCAGCTCGCTGGTCACAAATGCCGGCAGCAGGATCGAAAACGGCACATCATCGGGGCTGCGAAAGCGCGGGGCATGCGCCATGTCGGCAAACATCAGCAGATCGCGGTTGCGCGTCTGGCGGATCATGAAGCCGTGGAATTCGCGCCCGCCGGCCACAAATGCGGCCTCGGCATTGATCGTGCCGGCGGCATAGGGCTGGATCGCATTGGCGTTCACTTTGTCGAGCGTCGGCGCCATCACGAACAGCGACAGAAACAGCGACAGCCCGATCAGCACCGGATTTGGCGGGCTTTGCTGCAGCCCGAGCGCCTGCCGCAGCAGCGACAGCACGATCAGGATGCGGGTAAAGCTGGTCATCATCAGCAACAGGCTGGGCAGGATCGTCAACAGACCCATGATCAGCAGCAGTTGCAGCGACAGCGCGAGGCTGCCCTTGCTTTGCGCGCCCGACAATTCGCCAAACGCGCGATCGAGCGCACCGGGGATCGCCGCCGGCGGGGTTGGCGCGGCCTGGGCATGCGCGGCGGTCCCCGCCACCACCAGGCCAACCAGCACGACCGCGATCAGCGCGCCGATCCGGCGCCAGATATCATTGCGCATCGCCGGTCTCCGTCCGGGGGCGCGGGCGCGCCGGGGCTTCGGCCAGCCGCACCAGCCCGTGCTTGCTGGCCGAAACCAGAATCTCGCGATCATGAAACGCGATCACCGCCAGCCGCATGGTGGGGGACAGCATGCGCGATTCGATGATCTTCAGCGACTGCCCCTCGCCGCCCTGGCCAAACCGCCCCTCCAGCCGCTTGGCCAGTCGCAGCGAGCCCCAGGCGAACCCGGCGATCAGCGGCAAGAACAGCGCCAGCTTGATCAGATACCACAGCATCAGGCTTCTCCCGGCTTGGCGCGGCGGCGCGGTTCTTCGGGGGCGGCGGGGCTGTCCTGACCGACCAGTTCGACAATCCGCAGGCCGAACCGATCTCCCTGCGCGACCACTTCGCCGCGCGCGATCAGCGTGCCGTTGACCATGACGTCGAGCAATTCATCGGTCATCCGGTCGAGCACCACCACGCTGTCGGGGCCGAGCGCCAGCACGTCCTTCAACTTCATGTCGGTGCGGCCCAATTCGACCGTCAGCTGCACGTCGACATCCTTGATCAGATCAAAACCGCGCGGGGAAAACGTCATGGCAGCCTCTTGTGGGAGAAATTCGAAAGTACGGCGGGGCGGTTCATGTCAGCCGGCTCAACTGGATCGCCACCGATCCGTCGACCGCACCGATCGTGCCCTGGCCGATGGCGTGCTGGCCGGCGAGCAGCGGCACCTGCCGCGCGATCGGCAAGTTGAGCACCTGGCCGGGTTCGAGCTGCGAGATCGTGCGCAGCGGCAGGCGGGTATCGATCAGCCGCGCGGTCAGCGTCAGCGGCAGCGCCGCAAACGGTTCGTCGCCGGGGTTGGCCGGGGCGTGGCTGCGCGGCGCGGCCGGGGCGCCGGGGGCCAGCCCGGTGAGCGCCGGCAGCGCGACCAGCGGCAGCGCCAGACGGATGTGCCAGGCCGCGCCCAGTCCTTCGGACACCGCGATATCCAGCCGCGCCAACCGGGTTGTCGCCGCGCCCGCCGGCAATTCGGACCAGTCGGTCGAGCGCCGCAGCGGATGCAGCGCCGCGCGGGCGCCTTCGGCGCCGGGCAGCGCCAGCGCGAATTGGGTGGCGATGATCGCTTCGAGCCGTTGCAGCATCAGATCGGCCGACAGCGGCAATTCGCGCGGCAGCGGCTGCGGCGCCTCGCCCGGGCCACCGAATGCGCGATCGACCAGCCGCAACAGCGCCTCTGCATCGATCGCGCCGAACAGCGGCACGCCCGGCGGGGTCGCTTCGTACAGGCTATAGGCGCACAGGCCGGGCCGCGCGAAATCGGCAACCGACACTTCGACCGGGGCGTCGATTTCCACCGTCGGCGGCCGCCCGCCGCACAGCCGCGCCAGCGCCCCGCGCAAGCTGCGCGCCAGCCGTTGGCCGATCTGGTTGAGCGCGTGCAGCAGGTCGGCATCGGCCGGGCCGGGGCGCAACAGCACCGCGCTGTGGCGGGCCAGCGTCCGCTCCGCGACAAAGGCAAAATCGTGCTTCATTGGATGATGAAGTTCTTGAAATAGACCGCATCGACCCCGCCAAAGCCTTCGGCACCGACCAGCACGGTGTTGATCGCATTGGTCAGCCGGCGTTGCAGCGCTTCCTTGCCCTGCGGGGTCTGGACATCGTCCTCGCTGGTATCGGCGAGCACCGCGAGCATCGCCGAACGGATCGCCAGTTCATGCTTTTTCAGCCACAGCACGACGCGGTAGTCGCGGTGGGTCGAACAGGCGATCGACACTTGCACCAGCGATCCGGTGCCTTTGAGGTTTGAGGTGAAATCCTCGGAAAAGCTGAAATAGAGCGTGCGATAGGCGCTGCCGCCATCGCCTTCGGTGCCTTTGGCCGAATCGCCTTCGCCTTCCTTGGCCGCCGGCGCAAACGGATCGGCTTCGCCCTTGCGGATCAATTTGGGGTTCTTGTCCTCTTTCACCGCGACTTTGTTGCCGCCGATCACCCCGGTGGCGACCAGCGCGAACACCCCGCCGCCACCGGCGCCCAGCAGCGCGACCGCAGCGACGATCTTGATGATCATGCCGCCGCCTTTCTTGCCGGTCTTGGCTGCCTTTTCCTTCTTGTCACTCATCGGCGATCACGCGCCCCCTGTTCAAAATGGAAAAACGGATCAGGCGAAAATGCCCGCGTCGGCCGGTGCATCGGTGTCGGTATCACTGCTCGCCAGACGGCGGACCGGTTGCGCCGACGCGGCCTGGCCGGGCTGACCGCGCGGGCCCTCGCCCGACTGGCGATCGGTTGCACCGCCGCTGCCCGAACGCGCCGGATCGGGCGTGGGCTGGCCAGACTGCGACGAGGCGCCCTGCCCGGTGTCATGGTGGCCGCCACCAGCGGTCGAGGCCGGCGAGGCAGCCGCCGCCGCAGCCGCCGGGGCAAACCCGGGGTCGGCGCTGCGCATGGTCACGGTCAGACCCTGGTCCTTGGGGGTGAATTGCAGCCCGACCGGGCCAAAATCGCCATGGTTCATGGTCACGCCGATGCTGGCGGGACCGGTGGTTGCGGTTTCGCTGCGCGCGCGGGCGATCTGATCGACCAGCGTGGCAAAGTCGGTCGGCCCCTGCACCGCCGCCGGCTGCGCCGCCGCGGTCGGGGCGCCGGCCATCAGCGGCGCAGCGGCCAGCACCGCCGGATTGAGCACGGGCGTGGCGGCGGGGGCAGTCGGAGCGGCCGCAGCAGGTGCATCGGCGGCTGACGCCGCGTGCGCCGGATCAGCGGCGGCATGCGCGGGCGCGGCCGGTGCGGCGGATGCCGTGGCCGCAGCGGGGATCGGGGCGGCCGTGCGCGGGGCGGCGCCGGCATCACTGCCCGCAGCCAGCGATACCTGCGCGCGCAACGCCGGATTGGCCGCGATCGCCGCACGCGCCGCCAGCGCGGGGTTGCCGCGCGCATTGGCCGGCGAGGGCGATGAACCGGCCGGCGCGGCATTGCCCGCCGCCGGATCAAGGCCTGCCGCCAGCGCAGTCGACGCGTCGGGCAAGGCAAGCGGGGCCGCTGCGGGATGCGCCGGGGCGGGCGTCGGTTCGGCCGGATCGGCATCAGCAGCAGCAACGGCGGGCGTCGGCACAGCCGGCAGCGCCAGCACCGGCAGCGGCGCGGGTGGGGTCGGGGCGGCGGGATCGGTCGGGGCCGGGCTGGTGGCGGCAGGCGTTGCTTCGCGATCGTGCGTCGCCGATGCCTTGCCGGCAACGGCCGGCAAGATCTTGCCGGTCGTTGCCGCCGGCATGGCCGCGACCGGCAGCGCCAGCTGGACCGGGGTCATCGCCTGCGGCTGGGCCGGGGCGGCGGATTGCGGCTGTGCGGCGGGCGCGGCCGGATTGGGGTGCGCTTGCGCCAAAGTCTGCGCAAAATCGGCGGTTGCCGGGCCTTTGCCAGGCACCGCTGCCGCCGCATGGACCGACAAGGCGGCGCTGGCGGGGGCGGCAGCTTTGGCCGGGGCCGTGGTGGAGGCGGCAATCGCGGTGGTCATCGTCACGGGGCTCCAGCGGCAATCAGGCGGTGTGCAACACGGTCTGCACAACACTATGCGAAAAGCGTGCCAATTCAGGACGAAGCATCGTCCTTGCGGGGCGATCGCGCGCCGAGCGGCACGCCGGCCGCGGCGACATGGCGATCGATCCGCGCCTGCGTCGCCTGCGCGCGGGTTTCCACCGCGGCGCGGCTGCGTTCGGCGGCGGCGGCTTCGGCGGCGCGCGCATCGGCGGCGGCGCGGGCGCGGGCGATATCGGCGCGGTTGCGTTCAACCACACGCTGCAATTCGCCGAGATAGACGCGCTGGCTGGCGAGATCGCCGCCACAGGCGGCATCCTGCCGCAGCGCATAGTCGCTGATCAGCGTGGTGGTGCGCTGGCCGAGCTGTTCGAGCTGCGCCAGCCGGCTTTCCGCTTTGCCCGCTTCGGCCAGCGCGCCCTGGCGGGCAATCGCGCGCAACCGTTCGAGCCGGTTCAGCCGCACCAGCCGCGCGCGTTCAGCCTTCATGGCCGATCAACGCGGTCAATTGCGCAATCGCCGCCGGCAGCGAGACGATTTCGGCCTGCGGTTGCGCGAGAAAGGCGGTCAGCCGCGCGTGCATGGCAATCGCGCGGTCGAGTTCGGGATCGGTGCCCTGGCGATAGGCGCCCATCAGCACGAGATCGCGGTTCGCTTCATAACTGGCGACCAGCGCGCGAAACCGGCGCGCCAGCCGGGCATGCTCGGGATCGACGATATCGTTCATCACCCGGCTCAACGAGGCGGCGATGTCGATCGCCGGATATTGCCCGCGTTGCGCCAGATCGCGCGACAGCACGACATGGCCATCCAGAATCGCGCGCGCGGTATCGACCACCGGATCGTCCTGGTTGTCGCCATCGGCGAGCACGGTGTAGAGCCCGGTGATCGACCCGCCGCTGGTCGCCGAATTGCCGGCGCGTTCGACCAGCTTGGTAATCGTCGCCAGCGCCGACGGGGGGTACCCGCGCGCAGCACCCGGTTCGCCCAGCAACAGCCCGATTTCGCGCGCGGCGTGCGCCACGCGGGTCAGGCTGTCCATGATCAGCAGCACGCGATGGCCGCTGTGGCGAAACGATTCGGCAATGCTGGTTGCCAACAGCGCGCCGCGAATGCGCAGATTGGGCGCGTGGTCTGCGGGCACCGCGACAATCACGCTGCGCGCGCGTTTGGCCCCGTGCATGTGGCGTTCGACAAAGTCCGACACTTCGCGCGCGCGTTCACCGATCAGCCCGACCACCACCACTTCGGCCTCGGCGCCATGGGCGATCATGGCGAGCAGCACCGATTTGCCGACCCCCGACCCGGCCATGATGCCGATGCGCTGGCCGACACCAAAGGTGGTCAAACCGTTGAGCGCGCGCACCCCGACATCGAACGGCAACCGCACCGGCGCCCGGTCGAGCGCGCCGGTGCGCCGGCCTCCGGCGGGCCATTCGTGCGGGGTGGCAATCGGTGGGCCGCCATCGATCGGCAGGCCTTCGCCATCGACCGCGCGGCCGAGCAGCGCCGGCCCGACCGGCAACATGCCCGGCCGGCCATGCGGACGCACCCGCGCGCCCGGGCGCAACAGCACCGGATCACCCAGCAGCATCATCAGCATATGGCCGTTGCGAAACCCGATCGCTTCGGCAGAAAGCGTGCCGGCGCCGTGGGCGATGCGGCATTGCGCGCCGATCGGCAGCGACAGCCCGCGCACTTCGAGCAGGCCGCCGTCGCACGCCGAGACCACGCCATAGCGGCGCGGCGCCAGATCGGGCTGCGCACTGCCCAACCGGTCGAGCAAGGCCAGCGTCGGGCTTACCATGCGCGCAACGCCTCTTCGAGCGCGGCGCGCCATTGCGCCGGGCCGTCTTCGACCCCGCCGTCAACGGTTTCAACGCGCACCGTGCCGCGATCAAGCCCGCCATCGGCCAGGCAATGCCATTCCGCCGGCAGCCGCGCATGGATCAGCGCGAGATCTTCGGGATGGAGGCGGATGGTGCGTTCATCGCCGGCGCGGTTGAACATCGCCACCGCGCGATCGACCCGCCGCATCAAGGCATCGGGGTCGATCGCGGCGTGGTCGAGCACATTGGCGCACAGCGCCAGCACGGTGTCTTTCAGCCGTTGCGCGAACTTGCGGGTTTCCATCTCGTCCATCCGCGCCAGCGCGGTTTCGATGCGGTGGCGTTCGGCATCGGCGCTGGCGGCGGCGGCTTGCGCGGCCTCGCGCGCGGCTTCGGCGCCTTCGGCATAACCGCGCGCCCAGGCTTCGGCGAGCGGATCGGGCGGATCGCCCGCCGGCGCCGCGGTGTCGAGCTGGGCAAAGCGGCGATCGCGGGCAAACACCCCGCCGCCACCACCACCCAGCGCCGTCAATGCCAGCCCGCGCGCCGCGCCCGGATCAGACATAATCGTCATCACCGGCGCCAAACACGATCACCCCTTCGGCGGCGAGCCGCCGCGCGGCGGTGACCATCGCCTTTTGCGCCTCGAGCACTTCGGCCATTTTCATGCGCCCGCGCGCGCCAATTTCGTCGCGCACGCCATCGGCGGCACGGCTCGACATGGCGCGGAAAAACACCTCGCGGTTGTCTTCGGCGGTGCCTTTCAGCGCGCCGATCAGCGTATCGCTGTCAACCTCGCGCAGCAGCGTGCCCATCGATTTCTCGTCGAGCACGAACAAGTGTTCGAACTTGAACATTTCGGCCTCGATCGCCTTGGCCAGCGCTTTGTCGGCCTTGGCAATTTCGGGCATGACCCGGCGTTCGACGGTGCGCGCGGCGGCATTGATGATATCGGCCGCTTCGCGCGGTCCGCCCATCGTCAGTGCGGCGCGGCCGTGGCATTCGGTAATCCGCCGCGCCAGCATGTCTTCGAGCATCGAGATCGCTTCCGGCGATACCGGGCCGAGCGTCGCCACCCGCTGCACCACCTGGCTCTGGCTGGCTTCGGGCAGCCCGTGCAGCACCGCGGCGGCCACTTCGGGCTCGAGCTGGACCAGCAGCACGGCAATCGCCTGGGGATGTTCGCCTTCGACCAGCGGCACCAGCACTTGCGGGGTCAGCCAGCGCGCCAGATCGAGCGAATTGGTGCGCGCCTCGGGGGCGATGCGCTGCATCAGGCTGTCGGTTTTGACTTCGCCCAAGGCGCGGGTCATCATCGCGCGGACCTGGCGCACCCGGTCGGGCACGATCAGCCCCATGCCTTCGGTCTTTTCGACAAAGCGGGCGACCGCATCCTCGATCGCCACCGGGCTGATTTCGCCCAGCGCGACCATCTGTTCGCCCAGAATGCGCAGTTCGGCCGGATCAAGCTGCCCGAGCACCGCGCTGGCCTGTTCATCCTCCAGCAGCATCACCATCACGGCGGCGCGTTCGGCGTCGGACATTGCGGGCGAGTTGGGCGACATGTCGGTCATCGGCGGAAAATCCTGTCAATCACTGGGCGGGTTCGGCCTGCGGGTCGGCCAGCATCTGGCGCAGCGCGGCCACCGCGTTGTCGGGCTTTTCGCGCACCAGCCGCTGCGCCAGCCCGACCTGGCGGCCGAGCATGGCGGGGTCGGGCGGGTCGGACGGAGCAGCGCCGGCGCGCCTGGTGGTGTCGCCTTCGGCCGTGTCCGTATCATCTTCAGCGGACTGCGTGCCGTCCTCGTCAACCGGGGCGGGATCGCGCTTCAATGCCTTGATCAGCGGCCGCACCCCGAGCAGCAGCGTCAGCAGCACCGCCAGCAGCGCGACACCATTGCGCACCGCCATCGCGAACCACGGGGTTTCCCAGAATTTGGGCTGTTCGATCGTTTCCGGCTGGAAATTGCGCACCACCACCGCAACCTGGTCGCCGCGCGTACTGTCGGCGCCGACCGCCGCGCTGACCAGTTGGCGGATCTGGTCGATCTCGCCCGGCTTGGCCTTGGCCATGGCCGCCTGGCTGAGTGCCACGGCGACCGACAGGCGGCGAATCTTGCCCGGCCCGGCATTGGTCACCGCGACTTCACGGCCCAGTTCATAGGTCTTGGTTGACGAAGTATCGCTGCTGCTCGGGCTGGGGGCCGGCGCCGACGAGCTGTTGCCGGTGGGCGGCCCGGCCGAAGGCTGCGCCGCCGGCGGCGGGGTGTTCGACAGCACGCCGGGCACGCCGCCATTGTTCGGCGGGCTGCTCGATTGCGAGGCCGATTGCGTTTCGGTGCGCACCGCGCCCTGCTTGTCATAGCTTTCGCGCGCGCTGGTCTGTTGATCCATGTTGAGATCGACCTGCACTTCGCTGGAAAAGTTGCCGGCGCCCAGCATCGGGGTCAGCAGCGCTTCGACCTGCTGGCGCAACTTGTCTTCGAGCCGCACCTGCATCTCGATGCGGTCGGCATCGCCGGGCTGACCGCTCGACAGCAGATGGCCCTGCTGGTCGATCACTTTGACCGCATCGATCGACAGACCCGCCACCGAGCCCGCCACCAGATTGACGATCGCGGTGACCTGGCTGGCCGACAATTGCCGCCCTTTGGCCAGCCGCACCATCACCGAGGCGGTGGGCGGCGAATTGTCGCGGACAAAGGCCGATTTTTCGGGTTCGGCGAGATGCACGCGCACCGCCTCTACCCCTTCGATCTGCATCACCGTCAGTTCCAGTTCGCGCTCGCGCGCGGCCTGCAAGCGCTGCCCTTCGACGGTGCGGCTGGCGCCCATCGGCAGCTTGTCGATCATCTGCTCGCCGGTTTCGGGCGTCGCCAGCGCGCCATCGGCCGCCGCCACCATCCGCGCCTTGTACAGATCATCCTCGCCAACGGTGATCGCACCGGTGTGATTGTCGATCGCATAGCGGATCGATGCCTTGTCGAGCGCAGCCACAACTTGCGCGCGTTCGGCATCGTTGAGCTGGGTATAGAGTACGCGCTGCGGCGCCGGGGCCATTTCGAGCCACAGCAAGCCAGCCAGCCCGGCGGCGGCGATGCCGCCAAACCACGGCCAGGTGCGGCGCACCGCGGGTTGGGTAATCAGCTTGCCCAGCCGCGCCGGCAAGCTGCCGCCGGCCGCATCGGTGAGCGGGGCCAGCAGCGAAGAACCGGTTTCTCCTCCGGCGGGAACCAGATCAGCCATGGTCTATCAAATCCCCAGCTTCATGATGTCCTGGTATGCAGACAGCAGCTTGTTGCGCACTTGCAGCGTCGCCTCGAACGCGACGTTCGATTGCTGGCGGGCCAGCATGACCTGGGCGATGTCGGTAGTCTGGCCGGTTTCGTAGGCGTTGGTCATCGCTTCGGCCTGGCCCTGGACCTGGTTCACATTGTCGAGCGCCGTTTTCAGCGCCCCGGTAAACGCGCTGCCGGCGGGATTGGCCTCTACCGGTGTCGCACCGGCGCCGGTGCGCACTTGCTGCAGCACCTGGCTCTTGTCGATGATCTGCTGGCGCAGCGCCAGGATATCATTCAGCCCGGCCCCGCTGCCAATCGCCGATGGGCCGCTCATCGCCGGCCTCCGCCGACAGCGATGCCGGCATCACGCAGCGAGGCGAGCCGGTAACGCAAGGTGCGTTCGCTGATGCCGAGCTGGCGCGCGGCGGTGACGCGGCTGCCGCCACAGGCATCGAGCGTGGCAAGGATCGCCCGCGCTTCCGACATCTGCACGATGTTTGACAGCCGCGCCCGGTCATGGCCGCCCGCCACCGCCAGCACCGGATCGGTGCCGGCCGGTTCATGCGCGGTGCGCACCGGGCGATCAAACACGATATGCTGCGGCCCGATCTGCGTGGCATCCGGCCCGCACAGCAGCAGCGCCCGGCGCACCACGTTTTCCAGTTCGCGCACATTGCCCGGCCAGGCATGGTCGGACAGCATCGCCAGCGCGGCATCGCTGAACCACGGCAGCGCGGCGCCCGGCGGGGTGTGGCGCAGCATCATCGCAAAGGCCAGCGGGGCAATATCGTCGCTGCGTTCGCACAGCGCACGCAGCGTCATCGGAAACACGTTGAGCCGGTAGAACAGGTCGGCGCGAAACCGCCCTTCGGCCACTTCGTCGGGCAAGTCGCGGTTGGCACAGGCGATGATTCGCACATCGACCTTGACCGGCTGAGTCGCGCCGATCGGCACCACTTCGCGTTCCTGCAAGGCGCGCAGCAGCTTGGCCTGCAACGACAACGGCATTTCGGCAATTTCGTCGAGCAGCAGCGTGCCGCCATCCGCCGCGCGGAAAAACCCCTCACCCGCGGCATTGGCGCCGGTAAAGGCGCCCTTCTGATGCCCGAACAGCATCGCTTCGAGCATGGTTTCGGGCATGGCCGCGCAATTGATTGCGATAAACGGCTTGCCGGCGCGGGTCGAGCGGTCGTGGATGAACCGGCTGAGCACTTCCTTGCCGGTGCCGGTGGGGCCGTTGATCAGCACCGGGATGTCGCTGACGGCAATCCGTTCGGCCAGCGCCAGCACCGACAGGCTTTCGGGATCGGCAGCGATCGGCGCGCCTTCGGGCATGGCGCAGGCGATCAGGGCGGCAAACGTCGCCGCATCGGCACCATCTGTATAGTGCAGGTGGAAACGGTTGGCCGGGCCGCGTTCGATTCGCGGGCTGCCGGCGGCAGCGCGGCTCAGCTTGACCGACCGTGCCAGCGGCATCGGCAGCGTCGGCGCTTCGGATCCGTCGAGCACAAACACCGGCGAACCCGGCCCCGGCATGCCCATAACCATACCCGCACGCTGAACCAGACCGCTGTGCGCGGCGCGGGCAGCTTCGGAAATGTGCAGGCCTGCCCGGGATGCGTTGTGATCGAATTTCATGAAAATCTGCCCCGTCTTAACCATGTCTGACAAGGCGTTTGTCGCGCGGAAACGACAAAGGCTCCGGTAATTTAAGCCCCGTGCCGGTACTCAGGAATACTACGTACAACCGGCAAGCCCCTGCCACCGGGGGGCTTAAACCCGGCAGCGTTTTGCCGGTCTTTGCCGCACAAGCCGGAACGTCACCCCATCCCCTTCGGCTCGACCCCGATTAACCACACTGCCCAGTTTTGAACGGAGAACCACCATGAGCGTGATCAACACCAACATTGCCGCCTTGCAGGCGTCGAATGCGTCGAATTCCGCCTCGATGATGACCTCGCAGGCGATGGAACAGCTGTCGACCGGCAAGAAGATCAACAGCGCCGCCGACAACGCCGCGGGCCTCGCCATCGACAACACGATGACCGCGCAGATCAACGGCATGACCCAGGCGGTCAGCAATGCCAACGACGGCATCTCGCTGGCGCAGACCGCCGGCGGCGCGCTGAACGAAGTGACCAACATGCTGCAGCGCATCCGCGAACTCGCGGTGCAGTCGTCGTCGGGCACTTATCAGGCGTCGGACCGCACCTCGATGCAGTCGGAAGTGTCGAACCTGACCCAGCAGATCAGCTCGATCCTGACCACCACGCAGTTCAACGGGATCAACGTCTTTGCGGTCACCTCGGGGGCGCCTGCCGCCGACGGGTCGCAGGATGCCACTTTCAACATCCAGACCGGCGCCAACACCGGCGATACGGTGAAGATCGATTCGATCGCGTTCAACGGGTCGCTGATGTTCGGCAGCACCGGCAGCGCCGGCAACACCGCCTATTCCAGCGCATCGGGGGTCACCCAGTCGCTCGACGTGACCAGCCAGTCCACTGCCGGCACCACCATCACCAACATCGATTCGGCGCTGTCGGAAGTGAACGCCACGCAGGCTTCGCTCGGCGCGGCGCAGAACCGGCTGACCTCGGTGGTCAACAACCTCAACTCCAACATCACCAACCTGTCGTCGGCGCGCAGCCAGATCCAGGATACCGACTATTCGGCATCAACCACCCAGTTGGCCAAGTCGCAGATCCTCAGCCAGGCTTCGACCGCGATGCTCGCTCAGGCCAACCAGAGCTCGCAGAACGTGCTGTCGCTGCTCAAAGGCTGATCGCTAAACCGCCTGCGCCGAGCGCGGCGGACATGGTTCGCGAAGGGGCGCACCGCACCAGCTCTCCACCCGTGTGTGGTGCCCCCTCGCGAATTGCCTCTGGTGCCCTGCCGCCCGTCTCCACCGGGCAGCAGGGCATTCTTTATAGAATACTACAAAAACGTCATAAATCTGAAAAACGGCAATTTGTTGCCGCTTCAAGCTTAAAACCGGCAAGAATTTGCCGGTCTATGGTGCGGCAGTCGCCCGCTTTTACGCGAAGGGGCGTCAGTCATTTTCGGTAAATCCTTTACCCTTGGAGACCTCAGATGACGGTAATCAATACCAACATTTCCGCTCTACAGGCGGCAAATGCATCAAATTCGGCGTCGATGATGACGTCGAACGCGATGCAGCAGCTGTCGACCGGCAAGAAGATCAACAGCGCCGCCGACAACGCCGCCGGCCTGGCGATCAGCAACACGATGACGTCGCAGATCAACGGCATGACCCAGGCGGTCAGCAATGCCAATGACGGCATCTCGCTGGCGCAGACCGCCGGCGGCGCGCTGAACGAAGTGACCAACATGCTGCAGCGCGTGCGCGAACTCGCGGTGCAGTCGTCGTCGGGCACTTATCAGGCGTCGGACCGCACCTCGATGCAGTCGGAAGTGTCGAACCTGACCCAGCAGATCAGCTCGATCCTGACGACCACGCAGTTCAACGGGGTCAACGTCTTTGCGGTCACCTCGGGGGCGCCTGCCGCCGACGGGTCGCAGGATGCCACGTTCAAGATCCAGACGGGTGCGAACACCGGCGATTCGGTGACGATCGATTCGATCGCGTTCAACGGATCGTTGATGTTCGGCAGCACCAGCGGCACCGGCAACACCGCCTATTCCAGCGCATCGGGGGCAACCCAGTCGCTGGACGTGACCAGCCAGTCCACTGCCGCCACCACCATCACCAACGTCGATTCGGCGCTGTCGGAAGTGAACGCCACCCAGGCGTCGCTCGGCGCGGCGCAGAACCGGCTGACCTCGGTGGTCAACAACCTCAATACCAACATCACCAACCTGTCGTCGGCCCGCAGCCAGATTCAGGATACCGACTATTCGGCATCAACCACCCAGTTGGCCAAGTCGCAGATCCTCAGCCAGGCTTCGACCGCGATGCTCGCCCAGGCCAACCAGAGCTCGCAGAACGTACTGTCGCTGCTGCGCGGCTAAGCGGGGGTCTGACTTCCTTGCCGGTCGCGCGGGACCGTCCCCGACCCGCGCGCCGGCATGGCACCATCAGCGCCCGGCGATCACTCGATCGCCGGGCGCAGCGTGTGGTGCGTCGATTATTGCGCCCGCGCGCGTTCGTGGTGGCGGATCACTTCCTGAATGATGAAGCGCAGAAATTTTTCGGAAAATTCCGGGTCCAGCCGGGCCTCTTCGGCGAGCCGGCGCAGCCGGCCGATCTGGCGTTCCTCGCGCGCCGGGTCGCTCGGCGGCAGACCATGCTGCGCCTTGTAGGCGCCCACTGCCTGGGTGATGCGGAACCGTTCGGCGAGGATGTGAATCATCGCCGCATCGATGTTGTCGATGCTCTGGCGATAGGCATCGAGCGTGGCATCATGGCTCATCGACATCTCCTGCTGGCGGCGGCTTGCCCGCATCGACCCCATAGCCGCGCAAAGTTCATCTTGCCAAGCGCGCGGTCACAGGCCAAGCGGACGGGCGATGTCTGCCACGATCCATCCCCTGCCCCGCCGGGCCGAACCTTCGCTGCAGCCGCTGATGGCGCTGGTTGCCGATGGCATGAACAGCGTCAACGCGGTGATCCTTGATCGCATGCAGTCGCGCATCCCGCTGATCCCCGCGCTGGCCGGGCACCTGATCGCCGGTGGCGGCAAACGCATGCGCCCGATGCTGACTTTGGCCGGTGCCGCGCTGGTCGGCTATGGCGGCAGCCGCCATTACCAGTTGGCCGCGGCGGTCGAATTCATCCACACCGCCACGCTGCTGCACGACGATGTCGTCGACGGGTCGGACATGCGGCGCGGCAAGCAGACCGCCAATATCGTCTATGGCAATCCGGCCACCGTGCTGGTCGGCGATTTCCTGTTCAGCCGCAGCTTTGAACTGATGGTCGAAGACGGATCGATCAAGGTGCTGCGCATCCTGTCGAACGCCGCCGCCGTGATCACCGAAGGCGAAGTCGACCAACTGGTCGCGCAGCGCCAGATCGAAACCACCGAAGAACGCTATCTGGCGATCATCAACGGCAAGACCGCCGCGCTGTTCGCCGCCGCCTGCCGGATCGCTGCGGTGGTTGCCGAACGCCCCGAATCCGAAGAACAGGCGCTCGATGCCTATGGCCGCAATCTGGGCATCGCCTTTCAATTGGCCGACGATGCGATCGATTATGATTCCGACGCCGCCGAAATGGGCAAGGACCAGGGCGACGATTTCCGCGAGGGCAAGATGACCCTGCCGGTGATCCTGGCCTATGCGCGCGGATCGGATGCCGAACGCGCCTTCTGGCGCGAGGCGATCGCCGGAGACCGCAACAGCGATGCCGATCTGGCCCATGCGATCGGCCTGATCCGCAAACATGATGCGGTCCATGCCACCCGCGAACGCGCCCGCCACTATGCCCAGCGCGCGATCGACGCGATCGCCGCCTTCCCCGCCAGCGCGGCCAAGGCGGCGATGATCGAAGCCGCCGAATTCGCGGTGGCGCGGCGGTTCTGAGCGGGTAATTCAGCCCAGATCAATTGGTTCAAACTGCGCGAACAGCTGCGCCGCCTCGGCCAGATCGCGCAACGGGACATAATCGCACACCGCGCCATAGCGGCCCCACATCGCCTGCACCTCGGGGTGTTCGTGCGCACGCGCAATCGCGCCATCGGCCCATTCGAACACTTCGACAATCGTGCCGTCGCCCGCCCGCATCGCCAGCGCCGGCCGATCGGTCGCCAGCCCCCAGCGGCGCAGATCGGGCACATGATCGCGCACCAGTTCGGCCAGCGCCGCAGCGCAGCCGGGTTTGGGCCGATAGGTCACGATTACCATGTCACCCATGACGCCACCTCGTCCAAATTCGCGCGCTGCGAAGTATTGAATTCTATCAGGCAAGTCCAAATTCCATAGGAATATATCACAAAATCGTGATCGGTCGATTTAATTTTGGCAGGGATTGACAGTTTCGATCGCGCAGTAAATTCTGACCCTCTCTATAGGGGGATGTGATGCATAAATCGATTTTCGCCATTGCTATTGCCGGTTTCGGCCTGTCACTGGGTGGTTGCGCCACCGTCGTCAACGGCACCCATCAGGATCTGGCGCTGTCAACCATTCCCGAAGGATCGACCGCGACAGTCACCGATGGCGAACACTGCACCACGCCGTGCAAGCTGAAATTGAAGCGCAAGTATTCGGTGCGGGTCGATTTTGCCCAGGCCGGGTACAAGCCGGCCTATGTGCTGGTGCGCAGCAAGGGTGGCGGCGCGACCGTGGGCAATATCCTCGCCGGCGGGATTGTCGGTGTGCTGGTCGACAGCGGCAACGGGTCAAACAATTTCCTGTCGCCCAATCCGGTCAAGGTACGTCTGGCCGCGACCGGCGCCGCCGATGAACCGGCGCTGATTGCCAAGGATGGCAAGGAACAGCCGCTGGCCGCCTATAACGACAGCGTGCGCGGCGATGTCGCGCCGCAACTGGGCGCCAGCGCCAGCGGGCTGGCACCGGCCGCCGAACCGGCACCGGCCACGCCGCCCGCCCCGGCACCGACCCCGGCGCCCGCCACATCCAACTGACCCGGCGCAGGCTTGACGCCGATCATCACCCCCTTACGGTCGCCGGCCTGATGCCGCGACCACAAGGGGGGGATGATCACCGTGTTGCGCAATGCCTGGTATGTCGCCGCCTGGGCCGACGAAATCGACGACGGGCCGATCGAGCGGCAGATTCTGGGCGATGCCGTCGCGCTGTGGCGGCGCGAAGATGGCGAGCCGGCGGCGGTATCGGCGTTCTGTTCGCACCGCCGGCTGTCGCTGGCGCGCGGCGCGGTGCGCGGCAATCATATCGCCTGCGGCTATCACGGACTGCAATTTGCCGCCGATGGCACTTGCGTGGCGGTACCGTGCCAGCAGGGCATCCCGCGCGGGGCGGATATTCGCGGCTATCCGGTGGCCGAACGCTATGGTCTGGTATGGATCTGGATGGGCGATCCCGCGCGCGCTGATCCCGCCACGATCCTGACGATTGCCGAATGGGGATCGCCGCAATGGGGCTACAACCGTGGCGCGGCGATGGTCTATGACTGCAATTACCTGCTGATCACCGACAATCTGCTCGATCCCAGCCATGTCGCCTGGGTTCACCCCACCAGCTTTGGCGGATCATCGTGCGAAGCGGTGCCGATGCGCCTGCGCGAATCGCCGGACGGGATAACCGTGTCGCGCTGGATCAATGATGCCCCGGTCACCCCGTTCTATCGCGATCTGGTGCCGTTCGCGGGCCATGCCGACCGGTTGCAGCAATACGAAGTGCGCTATCCCGCGCTGGCGGTGATCAAGGCGCTGTTCGTCCCCGCCGACGCCGGCGGCGATCCGGCGCAGGCGGCGCGGCACGAACAGGCCTTCGTGATGGATTCGTACAATTTCATCACCCCCGAAACCGAAACCCGCAGCCGCTATTACTGGTTTCAGTTGCGCAATGTCCGCCCCGAAGATGCCGATCTGTCGCTGGCGATGTCGGCCGCCGTGCTGGCCGCATTCGGCGAAGACCTTGCCGTGCTCAACGAAGTCCAGCGCGGCATGACCATCCAACCCGATCTGCCGATCTCGATCGCCACCGACGCCGGCCCCTTGCGCTTTCGCCACCGACTGGGTGAACTGATCGCGCAGGAAGCGGCCGGATGAACCGGGCGCCCATTCCAAACCGTGCCCCAAGCGCGAGTGTGGTGGATTCGAAGTTTGCTTGATCAAACCTTGTCATGCTGAACTTGTTTCAGCATCCATCGTGCCCCGCAAAACGGCGGATTTTGGAGTTGTGTCGGTCAAGTTCTGCAAAATCGTCATGACTGATGGCGTTTGGCGGGACCGGCGCTGAGCCCACCATATAGCTCGGCGCCGGTCCCGCCACCGCCGTCAGGCGGCAATGGCTCTTA